>Ga0335085_10000371_pt1 | contig 130256 bp, 102 predicted proteins | sample Lox_Sample_45_FD_206712 | JGI IMG/M metagenome (GOLD analysis project Ga0335085, IMG submission 206712) | Soil microbial communities from Loxahatchee National Wildlife Refuge, Florida, United States - Lox_Sample_4.5 | ecosystem: Environmental > Terrestrial > Soil > Wetlands | place: USA...
CGCCACTACCAGCCGCCCTTCTTCGACTCCCACGCCTCCCTCCAGATCGCCGCCACCCACCTCTACCAGGCCTTCCTGGCCGGCAAGCTCGATCTCAAGCCTGTAACGGTGATGTTAAACCTGCTGCGCCTGGCCTCCAAGGAACTCACCGCCGCCGAGCGCCAGCGCCGCCAGGAAGAACGCGAACAGAAACAAGCCGCCAGGCAGCAGCCCATCGCCGAACGCAAGCCGAATGCTGAGAAGCTCGATAAGCCGGAGAGCCCGGCCAAATCCGCCGCCGCCAATGTGGGACAGGCCGTCCTGCCGGTCGGGCCGAGCGAAGCTCCGCTAGCCGGCAAGCTCCCGCAGCCGGCTGCTTACAAGGGCGAACGCATCGTCGATCCCTACGGCTGCCTCGCCCATCTGAAAGAAGCTGTCGCAAAGTAACGTCGTAGTTACAAAAAAAACCATGTGGGACGGGCATTCCTGCCCGTCGGGCGGAGCGAAGCTCCGCTGTCAAAAGAACGGAACGCAAGAAAGGAGCAGACGAACCACCACGAACCAAACTCTCTAAAAATCGGCGTGCATCCGCGTCCATCCGCGCTCAAAGGTTTAGCCTAACGTCGCCGACGACGCTCTACCCAACCTCCCCACCCTACGTGTGTCTAATCCGCCGTCCCCGGTTCCGGCACCGCCTCAATTGCTTCCTTCTTCATCGGAATGATCGACCGCACGATGACATACAGGATCGGGATAATAAAAAGATTGAGCAGCGTCGAGATGATCATTCCGCCGAACACAGTCGTGCCCACCGAGTGCCGCCCGGCCGATCCGGCGCCCGAAGCAAATACCAGCGGCAACACGCCGAGGATGAACGCCACCGACGTCATCAGGATTGGCCGCAGCCGCAGTCGCGCCGCTTCCACCGATGCGGCGAACAGTTCCATTCCGCGATGCTGCAATTGCTCGGCAAACTCCACGATAAGAATGCCGTTCTTGCTCGCCAGGCCGATCAGCATTACCAGCCCGATCTGGCAGTAGACGTCGTTCTGCAGGCCGCGGAAGTGTTGGGCCGCCAGCGCGCCGAGCACCGCCATCGGCACCGACAACAGAATGATGAACGGCAGGACGAAGCTCTCATACTGCGCCGAAAGCGTCAGGTAAACCACGATCAGCCCAAGTCCGAACAGCAGAATCGACTGCGAGCCCGATTGAATTTCTTCCAGGGACAGGCCCGTCCACTCGAAGGAGTAGCCAGTCGGCAAAACCTGGTGCGCGACTTCTTCCATGGCCTTCAGCGCCTGGCCGGAACTGTATCCGGGCGCTGCGCCTCCGTCGATCTCGGCCGATCGGAACAGGTTGTAATGGCTGATCACCGGCGGTCCCGTCACTTCTTTAACGGTGACGATACTGTCGAGCGGCACCATGGTGTTGTCGTCGGAACGGACGTAGAACTGGCGCAGATCGCGCGGCTGGGCCCGGAACTGGCGGTCCGCCTGCACGTAAACGCGATACGACCGGTTATTGAAGTCGAAGTCGTTTACGTACTGCGAGCCCATGAAGATTTGTAACGCTGAAGTGATCTGGGTAAATGGCACGCCCAGGCTCTTGGCCTTCTCGCGGTCGATCTGCACCAGGAATTGCGGATCGGTCGCGCTGTAGCTGCTGAATAATCCGGTCAGTTCGGGACGCTGGCTGCCCTTGGCGATCACCGAATTCATCACGTTCTGCAGGTCTTCCATGTTTCCGGCGCTGAGCTGTTGTAACTCAAACGTGAAGCCGCCGAACGCGCTCAGTCCCTGGATCGCCGGCGGCAGAAACGGGACTACGATCGCGTCCGATATCCCCATCAGGGGTCCGCGCAGCCGGTTGACGATCGCCACGGCCGAATGTTCAGGCCCCTTGCGCTGGTCCATCGGTCGCATGTTGATGAAGATCAACCCGCGGTTCGGGGCTGCGCCGCCGAAGCTGAAGCCGGGAACCGAAAACACGCCGAACAGATCGGGATCTTTCTGGAGAATCGCGCTGGCCTGGCTGCAAACAGACGTCGTCTTCTCCAGCGATGCGCCCGGAGGAGTCTGGACCAGCACAATGAAGTATCCCTGGTCCTCGTCAGGCACAAAGCTGGTGGGTACGGTCTTGTAGATCCAGTAGGTCGCGCCCAATCCGATCAGGAACACGGCCACCACGGCGATCTTCTGGTGCTCGAGCTTGGTGAGCAGCAATCGGTAGCCGCGCGTGATCTGCTGAATAAACAGGTTGATGCCGCGGAAAATCGGGTTCTTGTGGCGATCGGTGTGGCGCAGCAAAAGAGCTGATAACGCTGGCGTCAGGGTGAGAGCGTTAAAGGCTGAGAGCGCGATCGAGAATGCAATCGTCAGCGCAAACTGCTGGTACAACCGCCCGGTTGTGCCGGGAAACAGTGACACCGGAACGAAAACCGCGATGAGCACCAGCGACGTCGCAATGACCGCGCTCGTCACTTCGCTCATCGCGACCATCGTTGCCTGGCGCGCGTCGTGAATTCCCTCCTCGATATGCCGCTCGACGTTCTCGATAACGACGATGGCGTCATCGACTACCAGTCCGGTTGCCAGGGTAATACCGAACAGAGTCAGGGTATTGATGGAGAAGTTGAAGAGCTTGATGAAAATGAAGGTTCCGATCAGCGATACCGGGATCGTGATGGCAGGAATGAGCGTGCTGCGCCAGGTTTGCAGGAACAGGAAGATGACGAGAATAACGATCAGGATCGCCTCGATAAGCGTCTTGAGCACTTCGCGAATCGAATCGCCTACGGCGGTCGTGGTATCGAAGGCGATCTGGTATGTCAGTCCAGGTGGAAAGCTCTTGGAAAGTCGAGTCAATTCCTCACGAACAGCTCTGTCCACGTCGAGCGCGTTGGCATTCGACAACTGCTCCACGCCGATGCCCATCGCCTCATGTCCGTTGAACGCCAGGTTCGAACTGTAGTCTTCGGCGCCGAGTTCCGCGCGCCCGACATCGCGCAGCTGTACAAGCGATCCGTCGGTCCCGCGCTTGAGCACGATCGCTTCGAATTCGGCTGGCGACGTCAAGCGTCCGGCGGCACGTACGCTGATCTCGAATGCCTGTCCCGATGGCACCGGCGGTTGGCCGACCTGACCGGCGGCGACCTGCACGTTCTGTTCGCGGAGTGCGTTAACAACATCGCTCGGAGTAAGGCCGCGCTTTGCCAGTCGCACCGGATCGAGCCACAGGCGCATGGCATATTTGCGCTCGCCGAAGATGATGACATCGCTAACTCCGCGCACGCGTTTGAGCGCGTCTCGCACGTAGATGTCGAGGTAGTTGCTGACGAACAGCGTGTCGTAGCGTCCGTCCACGGAGTAAAAGCCGGCGGCGAGCACGAACGATCCGGAGTTCTTGCTGACGGAGATTCCGGTAGTCTGGACTTCGGCGGGCAATCGACCGAGTGCCGTCTGAGCGCGGTTCTGTACGTCGACGGCGGCGATGTCGAGGTTGCGGTCGAGATCGAAGACGGCGCTGATGCCGCTGGAACCGTCGTTGCCGCTGCTCGAACTCATGTAGCGCATGCCCTCGGCGCCATTAATGGCTTGTTCCAGGATGGTGGTGACGCTGGTTTCCACCGCTCGCGCGTTGGCGCCGGTATAGAAGGCGCCCACCGAAACCGTCGGCGGAGCGAGTTGCGGAAATTGCGCGATCGGCAGGTTCGGAATGGAGATGGCGCCGGCGAGGATGATCAACAGGGAACAAACGGTCGCAAAGACCGGGCGTCGAATGAAGAAATTGACGAACATTTCCCGGTCTCCTTATGACTGGGGCGCAACAGGTGCGCCGTCGCCGAGCATTTGCGTGCCGGTAACGATGAGCTGCTCACCCGGCTTGATGCCGTCGAGGATAACGTAATCATTACCGACCACGTCGCCCAGTTTGACTGGCTTCTGCCGAGCAACGGTCTTGCCGCCGTCGGTCTCGGCAACATAGGCGAAGGGTTGACCGCTCAGCCGAACGACGGCCGTTACAGGGATGAGCACGCGCTTCTCCTGTGAGTAGACAACGCGCACATGCACAAGCTGATCGTTGCGGAAGCGATGGTCGGAATTTGGGATGAGAGCCTTTACCAGCAGCAGCTGCGTCGCCGGATCGACACGGGGCGAGACAAACGTGATGGCAGCCTTGGTCGTGACATTTCCGTTGTCGTCGATGATGTCGACCGGTGTACCGATCTTCACGCTTCCCGACTTCTCCGACGGAACGAAGATGTAGGCTTCGAGTTCACCTTTCTGATCGATGGTGGTTAGTTCTGTCGCCACCGTTACACGATCGCCGACACGGACCGGGATGTCGCCAATAATGCCGGCCGAAGGCGCCTTCACAATGTAATAGCGCAACTGCTCGCGCTGCTCACGGACAGACGCTTCCATGGAATCAACGTCGGCTTTCGCCGCGTCATACGCGGTCTGCTGCTGGTCGAGGTCCTGCTTGCTGATCACGCCGGCGGCATAGAGCTTCTTGCGGCGCTCCAGCTCGGTTTTGTCGTAATCGAGGGTCGCGAGCCTGGAGCGGTGATTGGCTTCCTGCGAATTGACAGTCGCCTGCTGTTTACGGGGATCAATCTCGAGCAACGGCTGGCGGGCTTCGACGTGTTCGCCGGAGTGGACCATGATCCTGGTTACCTGGCCTTCGACGTCGGGCTTGAGGCTGGCGGAATTGCGCGACTTGAGCGTGGAAATGTATTCGGTGAACTGGCCGACAGTTTGCGGCTCGGCCTTGACGACCTTCACGCGCGCGGGTGGCGGGCCGCCGCTGGCGGCTGAGGCGACCTGTTTCTGGCCGCAGCCGCTAAGCGCCACGAGCAGCGCGAAGAAAAGGAGAGTACAGCAAGGGTTGAGAACGGTTTTCATGAACAGTTCAGGCAATTCGACTGAATACTTTACGTCGTTCACGCGGAATCAACAACACGCCACGTCACAGGTTGGGATGACCCGCTCGTCAGGCTTTACGAGCTTGTAGGGACGATGGCAGCAGCTGCGCATCGATTGCTTGCCTTTCGGCAGCACCGAGTTGTCGAGACTGGCCCTTCGGAAGGCTCCCGAGTTGGAGTGGACCGATTGCCACGCGTACCAGGCGAAGGACTTCGACGTCGAGCGCCTGGAAGACGCGCCGGATCTGGCGGTTGCGTCCTTCGTCGAGCAGAATCTCGATCCAGGTATTCTTCTCGCCGCCGCGGAGGATGGAAGCCCGTTTCACCGCCAGCAACTCGCCTTCGGAACGCACACCGTTCTGGATTGCTGCAAGGAGCCTTGGATCGGCCACAGCCGCGATCTGCACGTGATAGGTCTTGTCGAGATGCGATTCGGGATTCGTGATGCGGGCGGCCCATTCGGAATCGTTGGTTAACAGAAGCAGGCCTTCACTGGCTTTGTCGAGGCGACCGACAGGCGCAAGCCACGGCAGATCGAGAGGAAGAAGAGAGTAGATCGTGGCACGACCTTTCTCGTCGGAAGCGGTGGTAACCAGCCCGCGCGGTTTGTTGAGCATCAGGTAGACGGGTTCGGCGGCAGCGATCGGCTTTCCGTCGATGGAGATTCGATCCTTTGATTCGCGAACCGGAGCTTCCGGGTTGCGTGTAACATTTCCGTTAAGAGAGACTTTGCCGGAGCGGACCAGTTCGAAAGCCTGCGACCTCGAGCAGCACCCGATCTTGGACAGGGCACGCGCCAGTCCGATGCGTCGATCGGTCACTGCGGGCTCCGCGATGCACTTGGTTGACGGTCCTGCGATCTACCCTTCCATTCGCCGCCGCGGCCAAGCCAGTAGCGAAAGGCGGAATCGATGGTGGCTGCCAAATAGAAGATGGCGGCAGCAGGAAGCGTTAACACCCAGAGCGGATTGAGGCGGTAGAAGCGAATCATCGGCCAGTAGGTGACCGTCATCAGAACAAGACTTGTGAGGCCGAGCGGCCACCACGGCCCAAAGAGCAGGATGACGGGAACGAGGTAGGTGACCAGCAAGCTCAACACGGCGAACACTAATAATAAGGATGAATGCTGAAGCTGGTTGAACGCGGTGCGCGCGATCATGCGCTCGATTTCGGCAAATGTATTGTACGGCCGGATGCTGCGCGCGGTTTCTGTCGGGCCGAGCCAGACGGTACCGCCGGAACATTTGACGGCGCGAGCGAGTGCGCAGTCGTCAATGATCTTGCCTCGGATGGAATGCATGGCTCCGGCGAGTTGGAGTGCTTCCGGCCGAATCAGGATGCAGCCTCCAGCGGCGCCGGCGGTTGCACGGTCAGGATTGGCGATCCACTTCGGCGGATAGAGCTGAAAGAAGAAATAGACGAAGGCGGGAATCAGCAATCGCTCAGGAACGGTCTTGCAGTGCAGCTTTGCCATGTAAGAGGCGAGATCGTAAGCGCCGCGTTTGGCGATTGTCACCAATGTTGACACGTTGCCTGGCGAGTGTTCGATATCGGCGTCGGTAAGCAAGAAATAGTCTGGGCTGCGATCACCAGCAGCGTCGATTCCCTGCTGCAAGGCCCACACTTTCCCGGACCAGCCTGGCGGTAGCGGCGATCCAGCGATGATTGTCAGCCGATTTTCCTTTCCGGCGGCTGCTTCACGGGCGAAGTTGGCGGTTCCATCGGAACTGTGGTCGTCGACCAGGATGACCTCGAGAGAGACCGCAGTTTGATCGAGAAGCGAACGCACGGAGCGAGCAACGACGGCGGCCTCATTCCGCGCGGGGACGATGGCGACCACGCGGGCGTGAGTCGATGTGGGCACGCGCTGCGTTCGCAGGCGCCAGAACTGGCCGCGACCCAATAAGAGATAGAGCCAGATCAGCAGGCAGACGCCGCCAGGCAGTGCGGGGCCGTGGAAGTGGCTCATGCGGTGAGTGTATCGGGAATCGAAGTCTTTGTAACACTTGCGAGTGGAGGGTCGGACAAATACTATCTTTGGACCATTGGACTGGTGGAGGATGGCGTGGGGAAAAGACTGGCAGGCAAGACGGCACTGGTCACGGGCGGCGATCAGGGCATTGGGCATGGCATTGCGCTGCGGTTCGCGCAGGAAGGCGCGAACGTGGCGATTGGATTTCGGACGAACAAGAAAGGCGCGGACGAAACAGTCGCCGCGATTGAAGCAGAGGGCGTGAAAGCGGTTGCGATCCAGGGCGACCTCGGGAAGGTAGAAGATGGCCGCAACCTGGTGGCACAGGCGATTGCACAGGTTGGAAATCTCGACATCCTGGTAAACAACGCAGGGCTGGAACGTCGAGCCGATTTCTGGGATGTGACGGAACAAGACTTCGACCTGGTGGTGAACGTCAACCTGAAGGGCGTTTTCTTCACGACGCAGGCGTTCGTGCGGCATCTGCGCGAGACGAAACGCCCGGGAAAGATCGTGAATATCAGCTCAGTGCACGAAGAGCTGCCGTTTCCCCACTTCGCGTCGTACTGCGCGAGCAAGGGCGGACTGAAGATGCTGACCCGGAACCTGGCCATCGAGTTGGCGCCACTGGGAATCACTATTAATAATGTTGCGCCCGGGGCGATCGAGACGCCGATCAACAAGGCACTGTTGAATGATCCAAAGAAATTGAGCGAGTTGCTGGAAAATATTCCGCTGAAGCGGTTGGGGACGCCGGAAGACGTTGCAGGGCTGGCTGCGTTCCTGGCTTCGTCGGATGCCGACTACGTGACCGGCACGACGTTCTTCGTGGATGGCGGACTGCTGTGGAACTACGAAGAACAGTGAGATCAAGTGTGAAGCAAGAAGGGTAAGTTCGAAGTCAGAAGGATGGAAGTCGAACTCAGTATTCGGAAGCGGTCAATGGGAGCGGGGTCGATTGAGCGAGAACAATAGAAATCAGATCCGACTTGTAGTTTCCGATGTGGATGGGACGCTGGTGACGAAGTCGAAGTTGCTGACCCCGGCGGCCAAGGATGCGGTGAGGCGGCTGCGTGATGCCGGCATTCGCTTCACGATAACGAGCAGTCGTCCGGCACAAGGACTGAAGGTGGTGGCAGAGCCGCTGCAGATCACTGAGCCAATGCCGGCGTTCAATGGCGGGCTGCTGGTTGCGCCGGACCTGAAGACTGTACTGCGCGAGCGGCTGCTGGAGAAGACGCTGGTGGAAAGGCTGATCGAGGCTCTGAACGCGGCGCGGGTTGGCATCTGGATGTACACGGACGAACATTGGTACGTGCTCGACGCGAAGGGACCGTACGTGGAGCACGAACAGCACGCGGTGAAGGTGGATCCGGTGGTGGTGCGCGACTTTCACGAAGTGGCGCTGCACCGGGTAGCGAAGATGGTGGGCGTGAGCGAGGATTTCGAAGGCCTGAAGACCTGCGAGGAATCGATCCAGGAGACTTTCGGGAAGAATGTTTCGGCGACGCGCTCGCAGCGGTATTACCTCGACATTACGCATCCCAACGCGAACAAAGGCGAGGGCGTGCAGATGCTTTCGGAGCTGATGGGCATTCCCACCAGCCAGATTGTCACCATCGGTGACATGGAGAACGACGTCTTCATGTTTGAGAAGAGCGGAATCAGCATCGCGATGGGCAACGCCACCGATGCGGTGAAGGCGCACGCGAGGTATGCGACGACGTCGAACGAAGAAGAAGGGTTTGCCAATGCGATGGAGAAATACGTGCTAGGCTCAGCATCAACCCAGGGACACTCGGCATGATCATCGTGGTGATGGGAGTCACGGGCGTCGGAAAGACGACGATCGGAACGGCGCTGGCAAACCACCTTGGCTACAAGTTCGAGGATGCGGACACGTACCACTCGGCGGGCAACATCGAAAAGATGTCGCATGGCATCCCGCTGACGGATGCGGATCGGCTTCCGTGGCTGGAGTCGATGCATGCGATGCTGGAGCGCCACGCAGCCCAGGCGGAAAGCGTCGTGCTGGCGTGCTCGGCGCTGCGGCAAAGCTATCGCGACATTCTTGGCCGTAACTTGATCGTTACATGGGTATACCTGAAAGCTTCGCCGGAAGCGATTCTGGAACGAATCGAGCACCGGCACGGACACTTTGCGAAAGAAGATCTGCTGAAATCGCAATTCGACACGCTGGAAGAACCGCGGGACGTAGTCGTGGTAAACGCCGATCCTCCGGTGGATGTAGTGGTGGAAGAAGCGATCGAAAAGGTGATGGCCGAAAAAGCGGGCGAACGCTAAGGGGATCACGTCCGCCCGAAGAGGCAAGAGGTCTGAGGCCGAGCCCCAACTAGTCACCGGAGGGGAGGAGTTCCTCGAGAGGCTCGCCGGGCGTCACCAGATTCGGACAATCGCCCAGGATGGGGCGGCACGCTGCCGTCGGCCCGGAGTGGATTTGTAACTCCTTCGTTCTGCCCTCCGTAAACTGCGCCGCTTCGGTGGAGTGCTCTAACGCCAGCGTTGATGCTGCTCCGCCGGTGATCACCTGCTGGACGGCGTCGAAGTACCCGGTGCCAACGAAACGCTGATGCTTCACAGCCTGGTAGCCGTATTCCGCTTCCCTGCTGAATTCCTTGTCCTGCAGGCGGGAGTACGCGGACATTCCCGATTCCTTATAGCCGCGGGCGAGTTCAAACATTGCCAGGTTCAGCGCGTGGAAGCCGGCGAGCGTAATGAACTGGAAGCGATAGCCCATGGCTGCAAGTTCACGCTGGAATCTGGCGATGGTTGAGTCATCGAGATTCTTGCGCCAGTTGAACGACGGCGAACAGTTGTAGGCGAGCATCTTGCCGGGATGATGGCGATGAACGCCTTCGGCGAACTCCCGGGCTTCGTTGAGATCGGGCTTCGACGTTTCGCACCAGAGGAGATCGGCGTAAGGCGCATAGGCGACGGCGCGGGCGATAGCGGATTCAAGTCCGCCGCGAATGCGGAAGAATCCTTCGGCGGTGCGTTCACCTGTGAGGAATGGATGATCGCGCGGGTCGATGTCGCTGGTAAGGAGCTGAGCGCTATCGGCGTCGGTGCGCGCCATGATCAGGGTAGGCACGTCCATGACGTCGGCAGCGAGACGAGCGGCGACGAGTTTCTGGATGGCTTCCGAAGTCGGCACAAGAACCTTGCCGCCGAGGTGTCCGCACTTCTTGGCGGAGGAAAGCTGATCTTCAAAATGAACGCAAGCAGCGCCGGCTTCGATCATGGACTTCATCAGTTCGAAGGCGTTCAAGTTGCCGCCGAATCCAGCTTCGGCGTCGGCGACGAGCGGAGCGTACCAGTCAATGCCGTTTTTGCCTTCGGCATGATGAATCTGATCGGCGCGCTGGAGAGCTTGATTGATGCGACGCACAACCGACGGCACGCTGTTCGCGGGATAGAGGCTCTGGTCGGGATACATCTGGCCGGCGTCGTTGGCATCGGCGGCGACTTGCCATCCGCTGACATAGATTGCTTGTAACCCAGCCGTTACCTGCTGAACAGCCTGGTTGCCGGTCATAGCACCGAGGGCCGCCGTGTAAGGACTGGACTGCAGCAGATCCCAGAGACGCTCGGCGCCATGACGGGCCAGAGTGTGCTCGACAGGCATGGTGCCGCGAAGGCGATCAACATCGGATTGCGTGTAAGGACGAGCAATTCCCTGCCAGCGCGGGTGGGTCTTCCAATTGTCATGAAGCCGGGTTGAATTCGTTTTCGGATACATTTGTCACCGCCATGTTCATTAGAAGCGGGCGGACGGGCGGGGACAACTGTGCCTGGTCCATGTTGACTGGTAGTCCGAAACGGACTAGTTTGCATCCGATGAAGGAACAAGCATTTTAGGATGGGACCATGAATACGACGACCATGGAAACTCATGCGGAAACTGCGATCCTGACGGCGGAAGCGAGAACGTTCCTGGAGAAGCTTGCGCGCAAATTCGAGTCGCGGCGGCAGGAACTGTTGGCTCGCCGGAAGGTGGTACAGCAGGAGATCGACAAAGGCAGGATGCCGGATTTTCTGCCGGAGACGGCGTTTATGAGAGCGGGCGATTGGAAGGTGGCGCCGATTCCGAAAGATCTGATGGACCGGCGAGTGGAGATCACCGGGCCGGTGGACCGGAAGATGATCATCAACGCGCTGAATTCAGGCGCGAACGTGTTCATGGCAGATTTCGAGGACTCGAATTCTCCGACCTGGCAAAACAATATGGAAGGGCAGTTCAACCTGCGCGATGCCGTGCGAGGAACGATCACGTATGAGAGCCCGGAGGGAAAGAAGTACGCGCTGAATGAGAAACGGGCGGTGCTGCTGGTGCGACCGCGGGGATGGCATCTGGATGAGAAACACTTTCAGGTGGATGGCGAGCCGATGTCGGCGTCGCTGTTCGATTTCGGGTTGTACTTCTTTCACAATGCGAAGGAATTGATGGCGCGAGGGACGGGGCCCTATTTCTATCTGCCGAAGATGGAGAGTCACCTGGAGGCGAGGCTGTGGAACGACGCGTTCAACTTCGCGCAGGATGAGCTGGGAATTCCGCGAGGGACTATACGGGCAACGGTGCTGATCGAGACGATTCTGGCGGCGTTCGAGATGGACGAGATTCTGTACGAACTGCGCGATCACTCGGCGGGATTGAATTGCGGGCGGTGGGACTACATTTTCAGCTTCATCAAGAAATTCCGACACAAGCCGGAGTTCGTGTTGCCGAACCGGGCGGAAGTGACCATGGAGCGACACTTCCTGAAATCGTATGTGGAGTTGCTGATCCGGACATGTCACCGGCGAGGCATTCACGCGATGGGCGGAATGGCGGCGCAGATACCGATCCGCAATGACGCGAAAGCGAACGAGAATGCGCTGGAGAAGGTGCGGCAGGACAAGCTACGCGAGGTGAAGGCGGGACACGATGGAACGTGGGTGGCGCATCCGGGGCTGGTGCCGGTGGCGAAGGAGATTTTCGACCAGTACATGCCGGAAGCAAACCAGATTACGAAGCCGCGGGCTAACGTGGAGGTTACACCGAAGGATCTGCTGGAAGTACCCACGGGAACGATCACGGAACAGGGACTGCGGTGGAATATCGATGTGGGCCTGCAGTACTTGTTGTCGTGGATCCAAGGTCTGGGGTGTGTCCCGATCTACAACCTGATGGAAGACGCGGCGACGGCGGAAATCTGCCGTGCGCAGGTGTGGCAATGGATCCGGCATGGAGCGAAGCTGGACGATGGCCGGCCCGTAACTCGAGAGATGGTGACAGGCTATATCGAGGAGCGGAAAAAGCAGCTGCCACCGAGCAAGGCCCTGGACATAGCGGTGCGACTACTGCATGGGCTGATGACGAGCCAGGAGTTCCCCGAATTTTTGACGCTTGCCAGTTATGACCTGCTGGACTAGAACGTCGATGATATGGGCGGACGCAAACGGCTGGAGATCGGCGAACCATTTCTGACTGAGTTGCGGGAGTGCCTTGCCGACCGGCGCATCGAAGAAGGGCTGGCGTGCCTGCGGAAGCGATCTGCGATTCTCGAGGCGATCGATGCGAAGCAAGAAGGCTCAGCGCAATTCGTTGGGCATCTTGCACAGTGGATTGACGCCGGCGCATTCGACTTCCCTACCCTGAGAGCGGTGTTGCGGCGCTTCGATGCCGACGCGCGGGGCAATCTGACGCTCAAAAGCTACCTCTATATAAGGATGGCCGAGGGAATCCTCGCGATGTCGGACGAGGAGATCGACGCGGCGATCCGGCACTTCGATTTTGTACTGGGATTACCGGAAGAGTTACAGGACCAGCAAGCACTGTCGATTGTCTTCTTCTGGAAGGCCCGGTGCCTGCGGCGACGAGGCGAATACGAGAAGGCGCTGATTTTCGCGGAGCGAGGAAAGCAGTCAGCGCTGGAGTTGGGGTATCCGCGAATGGCAGCCTTATCGGAGGTACTGGAGAGCTGGATCCTGTTTCAAAGGGGAACGCTGAAAGAGGCGGAACAACTGTCGCGTCACGCCGAGGCGGTACTGCGCGAGACCGATGATCATGTAACGCTGGGAAACATCCGGTCTTTTTACGGGCGGATGGACCGGCGAGCGGGACGCTACGACCAGGCGATCGAGCATTTCGGCCGGGCGATCGAGGAATTTCGGACGCGCGATCCGCGTCATCCGAACCTGGCACGTACGCTGGCGAATATTGCGCTGGCAAAGCGAGCCATTGCCCTGCAATTGCGCAAAAAGATCGATAAGCAGGCGGAACGGCGACGGAAAGAGAGCCGTGCCCCGGCGAAAGGGGCTTCCTCGACGGCGCCGGAATATCGCAGGCGGCTGGAGCGCCTGCATCACGAGATCGTTACACACCTGGACGAAGCCGCCGCGATCTATGAGCAGCATCCGACGCATCACGGCATGGGAACCGTACAGCTGAATTACTCCTATGTGTTGCTGGACGACGGGGATTACCAAGCGGCGGACGCCAAGGCGCGAAATGCGTATCGACTTGGCGAGCAAAAGCAGGACTACATCCTGATGGGCCGGGCGCGCGTGGTGCAGTGCATGATCGAGAATGCACGGGTGGAAGAAGGGATCAGTGAAGGCACGGACCCAGGGAGCCATGCGCGGCGAGCGCTGGAATGTGTGCGCGAGGCGGTGGAACTGGCAAAGCATACCCAAAATCAACGATTGCTCACCAACGCATACCTGTGGCTGGGCTTCACGCACTGCAATGCATTCTTCGATGACACCGAAGCGGCGCGCGAGGCTTATGACCTGGCGATTGCGTCACGCAAAGGCGCGCAACCCGACAACATGTGGGAGGATCTGCAAGCGCTGAAGGCGAAGGTATTGGGCGGCGGCAGTATCGATTCGAAGCTGAAGGCGTGGTCGCAGGGCGCGCTCGGCGATAAGACATTCCAGCAGATCACGGAAGAGTTTGCGGAACTAATCATCCCGCGGGTGTGGGAGCGTGAGGGGCGAAAAGTATCGCGGGTGGCGGCGAAGCTTTCGATCTCGCCGAAGAAGGTACGCCGTATCCTTGATCGAGTGGGGAGAAGGAAACCGTAAGGCCTGATGAGATTGGAATCCTGGATATCCGATCCTCTGGATACCCGGTTATTCGCCAATCCGCCTATCACGCACTTAAGACCGATCCAAATCACCTTAACTACTTCGTTACACACTGTTTGAACTGAAATTGCCGCCTACATGCGGAGAGACGCAATAGTGCAAACATATTATTTTCCTTTTTTGCTCATGTCACTCGGTGAATGTGCATACGTCACCGACCGTTTGTTTGCTGCGCAGATAGCTTAGGCCTTCAGGTCGGAGCAACTACTTCGTGTCTGCGAATTGGGCGAAACAATTCTCTGAATATCCGCTGGTAACAAAATCACCGGACTCGGCTACGCGAGTGGTCCACGTGGGAGATATCGCCATTGGCGCGGGAGCGTTCGTGGTGATGGCGGGACCGTGCTCGGTCGAATCGGAGCGCCAGTTGCTGGAGACCGCTGAAGCGGTGGCAAAGGCGGGAGCGGTGATCCTGCGGGGAGGAGCGTTCAAGCCGCGGTCGTCGCCGTATGCGTTCCAGGGACTCGGCGTGGAGGGACTGAAGATCCTGGCGAAAGCGCGAAGAGAGACAGGGCTGGCGATCGTCACGGAAGTTCTATCGGAATGCGATGTAGATGCAGTGGCGGAGTATGCCGACATCATGCAGATCGGGTCACGAAACATGGAGAACGTGGCACTGCTGGAGAGCGTGGGGCGTTGCGGGCGGCCGGTGTTGCTGAAGCGCGGCATGGTAGCGACGCTGGAAGATCTGCTGGCGGCCGCGGAGTGCATCGCGGCGAAGGGAAATCTCGACATCATGCTGTGCGAACGGGGAATTCGGACGTTCGGAACCGCGACGCGGAACACATTCGATATCGCGGCGGTGCCGGTTCTGAAGGAAGTAAGCAAGCTGCCGGTGATCGTGGATCCGAGCCATGCATGCGGAGTTCGGAGCCTGGTGCCGGTGCTGGCGAGGGCGGGGGCAGTGGTCGGAGCGGACGGAATGATCGTGGAAGTTCATCCCGATCCGAAGAAGGCGCTGAGCGACGGAGAGCAGTCGCTGCTGTTCGACCAGTTTGAAGCAATGATGCGCGACCTGGCGCAGTACGTGCCGATGGCGCTCCGAAGCGAGAGTTGCTGCGCCTCGATGGCCGGAGGGCGTGACTGATGCGCATGCGCACGACCACGACTCTGGTGTCGCTGATCACACTGCTGGCGGTTATCGCCGGGGTTAGAGCGGAAGTTCCGAAACGTGCTGCCGGGCCAGCACTGATTTACACCTCAACAGCTCATTATGACGGATTGGCGTGGCTAAATGGCGGAGAACGCTTCCCCGCAGGGGCGACCTTAATGGTACGAAGCGGCGGAACGACTCGCGCGCTGGCCGAGGGATGGGCGTCGACGGCCGATGCGAGCATTTCGTTCGACGGGACAAAAGTCCTGTTCGCGGGGAAAAAGGCTGTAACCGATCGCTGGCAGATATGGGAAGCGACGATCGCGGGCGGCGAAGCGACACAGTTGACGCGATGCGATGACGATTGCGTTAAACCGTTTTATCTGCCCGAGCGGCGGATCGCTTATGCACGGAAGATCGATGGAGTTTTTCAGATTGAGGCGGCGGCAATGGGTGGCGGCACTCTGCGGCTGACATACGCGCCTAGTGATGCGATGCCGACCGATGTGCTGCGTGATGGGCGAATCCTTTTCGAAGCTGCGTTTCCCCTGGGCGAGGGAAAGCAGGCGGAGCTGTACACGGTGTACTCCGATGGAAGCGGGGTGGAATCGTACCGGTGCGATCACGGCACAAGCCGTTATGCGGGCCAGCAGGCTGCGTCGGGCGATGTGATGTTTGCCCACGAAGCCGGAATGGGACGATTCACGTCAGCGTTAGCACACGAGGCGGGAGTTGTGGCGCCCGTGGGCGAGTATGCGGGAGAGATGGTTGAGGCCAGCGAGGGACGCTGGATCGTTCCGTGGAGATCGGATTCCGCGAAGCACTTTTCGCTGCAGGAGTGGAGCACGACGACCAGGGGGTTGCGGCTGATCGCGGCGGATGCAAAGACGGATCTGGTAGAACCGCGAATCGTGAAGGCGCGCGAGGTTCCGAATCGGCATCCGTCGGGACTGCACGACTGGGACGGAGCCAACGTGCTGTGCCTGAACGCGTACACGTCGAAGCTGAAGATTGCGCCGGGATCGGTGGATTCGGTGCAGGTGTATGCGCTACGAGACGGTAGAACGGAGTTGTTGGGGCAGGCGCGCGTGGAGGAAGACGGATCGTTCTTCCTGCATGTTCCGGCGGATCGTCCGTTGCAGATGGAGTTGCTCGATAAGGCAGGCAAGACGGTACAGCGCGAGCACGGATGGTTCTGGATGCGGCGGGGCGAGCAGAGGGTATGCGTGGGATGCCATGCGGGTCCGGAACGCGCGCCGGAGAACGCGGTGCCGCAGGTGGTGGTGAAATCGACGGAACCGGCCGATATGACGCGGCAGGCGCCGCTTTCCAAGGGAGGTCGTTAAGTTGTCGTTCAGAATTCTATCGGTGCTGGTGCTCTCCTTCTCCTCCCTGCTGGCGCAGACGGCGCCTACGGCGGCGATTCGTTTTGACGATGCAACAGCCGCCTCGGGGATCAAGTTCTCGCACAACTTCGGCGCACAGAAGCTGGGATCGCTACTGGAAGCGACGGGCGGGGGATGCGTGTGGTTTGACTATAACAATGATGGGCTCCCCGACTTATATGTGGTGAGCGGCAAGCCGCTTGAGGCGGGAATGCACCCGTACCCACTGAAAACGCCGCCCGCGGAAGCGCCGCACAACCACCTCTATAGAAATGACGGGAACGGCAAGTTTACGGACGTCACGGACAAGGCTGGGGTGGCAGCGAATATCTATGGCATGGCGGCGATCGCCGCCGATTTCGATAACGATGGGTTTACAGACCTGTTCGTCACCGGATATGGACGGGCGATCCTGTATCGCAACAAGGGAGACGGAACATTCGAGGATGTGACGGAAAGGGCGGGAATCAAGGTCAGCGGCTGGGCGATCAGTTCGGCGTGGCTGGATTACGACAAAGACGGATGCGTCGACCTGTTTGTCGGGCGATACGTGAAGTTCGACCCGAAATACCGCGCGTTTTATCCGGCGGACAACTATCCGGGGCCTCTCGATTACGAGGGCGATTCGAACCTGCTATTTCACAACAATTGTAACGGCACGTTTACAGATGTATCGGACAAGTCCGGGATTGCGGCTTACAAGGGCCGCACGATGGGCGTGACAGCGTTCGACTTCGACGGAGATGGCTTTCCCGATATCTACGTGTCGAACGACAAGACCGAGAATTTTCTCTTCCACAACAAGAAGAACGGCACGTTTGAAGAAGTCGCGACCGATCTGAGCGTAGCGTACGGCCAAAATGGCGAGTCGACGTCATCGATGGGACCGGTGTTCGCCGATGTCGATCACGACGGCTTGCCCTACCTGTGGGTGACGGATTCGAAAGACAACCGCTTCATGAAGTGGAACGGCAAGGACCAATTCCAAGACAAGAGCGCCGATTCGGGCATCGCGCAGATGACAGGGCAGTACGTGAGCTGGGCGTCGGGGATGTACGACTTCGACAACGATGGCCAGATCGACATCCTGATATTTCACGGCGGATTGGTGCATATGGTCCCGCAGGAACACTCGCTGCTGCGCGGTGTCGGCAAAGGGAAATTCGAAGATGCCTCGGCTTCGGCGGGGGCGGCGCTGAGCGTGAAAACCGTGGCGCGCGGCGGCTGTTTTGGCGATTACGACAACGACGGCAAGATCGACGCGTTCATGGTGAACCTGGGCGCGCCGGGGACGTTGCTCCATAACACAAGCGTTAACGGCGGCCACTGGCTGACCGTGAAGCTGACAGGCACGAAGAGCAATCGCGACGGACTCGGTGCGAAGCTGGAATTGACCGCCGGCGGAGTGACGCAAACGGCGCAGCGGTTGGCGGGATCGGGATATCTGTCGCAGGACGATGGGCGGCTGCACTTCGGGTTGGGGGCGGTCATCGCGATAGACAAGCTGGTGGTGCGCTGGCCGAGCGGAGTGGTGCAGACGGTGGAGAAGCCGGCGATCGACCGGATCCTGACAGTGGAGGAGCCAAAGTGAGCGGGCGAGCGAAACTCTGGGCGCCTGCAACGTGGTGGATCACCGGCGTAGCCGCGGTTGCAGTGATCGTGCTTGGATTCGTGCCTGGCGCAGGAGCTAGACCGGAGAGCGCAGAGGGAAAGTACCTCTCTCCGGGCGAGATGGCGCTGTCGTCAGATGGGCGAACGATTTACGTCGTGTGCGAGAAGAGCAATGAACTGAAGGCAGTCGATCCGCGGACAGGAAGGATTACCGCCACGGTTACAGTCGGGACGGCCCCGAGGGGAATCGCACTCTCGCCGAATGGCGGCACGATCTACGTCACGAATTCGTGGGATGACACAGTGTCGGTGATCGATGCGAAGACCCTGAAGATCACCCGCAGCCTGAAGACGGGTTTCGAGCCGACTGGAGTGGTGGTCGATCACGACGGCAGGTTCCTGTACACGGCGAATCGATTGAGCAATGACGTATCGGTGATCGAACTGGCGACGGGTGAAGAGCGGAAGCGGTTGACGGCAGGACGCGGCGCGAGTTACCTGGCGATTTCGCCCGATGGAACCCGGATTTATTGCACACACGTGTATCCGAGAATTCCAAAGAAGCGGGAAGCACCGCAGTCGGAAGTGACGGTGATCGACACGGCACGGCAGGTGGTGGTGGATCGGTTGCCGCTCAGGAATGTGGCTGGCGTGTTCCATGTGGCGTTCTCGGCGGACGGGAAGCTGGGCGTGGCGGCGCAGTTGCGTCCGAAGAATCTGATCCCGTTGGCACACGTGGAGCATGGCGCGGTTTTTGGAAACTCGCTGGCAGTGTTTGGAGCCGGGATCGACGGAGTGCTGCAGTTTCCGCTCGACGAACTGGAACGTTACTTTCCGATGCCGTATGGCGTGGTGATTACGCCCGATAAGACGAAGTTGTACGTAACGTCGGGCGGAGCGCAGGCGATCACGGTGATCAGCGTGCCGAAGTTACTGGCGTTTGCGAAGTCAGCACCGGCTGACGTGGCCAACGATCTGTCGGCGTCGGCGAATTACGTGATCGCGAGAATTTCGACAGGCACGAATCCGCGGGCGATGGTGCTGTCACGCGACGGGCGGTTCCTATATGAGACGAATCGCATGGATGACAGCATTGGTGTGATCGATACCCGGACGGACAAGACGGTGTCGACAATCGACCTGGGCGGGCGGAAGGACTTCAACTCGCTAAGGCGCGGCGAACGGCTTTTCTACAACTCGAAGTACGCGTTCCAGGGACACTTCAGCTGCGCGAATTGCCATATCGATGCGACCTTCGACGGGATGGAATGGGACCTGGAGCCGGACGGATTCGGCAAGGATATTGTCGACAATCGGATGATCGAGGATCTGTCAGGCACGGAGCCGTTCAAGTGGAATGGCGGCAATCCGACAATGGCGCAGGAATGCGGACCGAGGACGGAGAAATTCTTTTATCGCTCGCAGAGCTATGACTCGGCAGAGCTGGCCGATCTTGTAACGTTTGTGTTTGCGCTGCCGATGCGGCCGAACCGTTACCGGCTTCCGGCAGGCGAGCTGACACCGGCGCAGGAGCGCGGCAAGGCGATCTTCGAGCGGACCGTGGATAAGAATCGCAACCCGATTCCGCAGGAAAACCAGTGCGCTTACTGCCACAGCGGTCCGAAGTACACCAACCAGAAAATGTTTGACGTGGGCAGCGGAAAGCCGACGGACCGTTCCCCGGTGATCGACGTGCCACAACTGGTGAACGTCGCGTACTCGGCGCCTTACCTGCATGACGGATCGGCGCGGAGCCTGGAAGAGATCTGGACGATCTTCAACCCCAAAGACACGCACGGTGTTACCAACGACCTGACAAAAGATGAGTTGAACGACCTCATCGAGTATTTGAGGACCTTATGAAACGTCGCGTTGCGATTGTTCTGTTGCTCGCCGCAGTAACGATACCTTTACTGGCGGCCACGCCGGAGATGCCGCGCTTCAGGTGGGAAAACTTCACGACCGCGGATGGGTTACCGAACGATCACGTGTTCTGCGTGCTGGTGGATGGGAATCGCATTTGGGCCGGGACCGAGGACGGGCTTGCGCTCTACGAGAACGGCAAGTGGAAGGTTTACACCACGAAAGATGGACTGGCGCACCGGGCGGTGCTGTCGCTAGCGCTCGACAAGGAAACTGGTGATGTGTGGGCCGGGACGATGGGCGGAGCGAGCCGTATCTCCGCCGGGCGAATCGATACGTTCAACCAGCTGAACTCCGGCGTCAGTAACGACGTCGTTTATTCGGTTTCTGTCGGCGGCGACTACGTTTGGTTCGCTACCGCTGCCGGCGCCAGCCGACTGAACAAACGCACTGGCCAGTGGAGCCTGTTCAACGAGCGTAATACCCCGATGTATGAGATCTGGACCTATAACGTGACCGCTACCGATCCGGACAAGGTGTACTACGCGGTGTGGGGAGCTGGGGTTCTCGAGTACACGGTGAAGACCGACAAGTGGAAAGACTACAACGATCCGGACGGCGAGACAGAGATGGTGTTGTTCAAAGACCAGGGGTTAATCCACGAGATCACGACGTCAGTGAGTTACGTGGACAAGATCCTGTGGGTGGCGACGTACTTCGGCGACAGCCGCTACGACGGACGCAACTGGCACAACTTCCTGACAAAAGACAGCGGTCTACCGAGCAACTTCACAAACCAAGTGAAAGCGGTGGATGCGAACAAGTGCTGGTTCTCCACCGATAAAGGTCTTGCGTATTACGACGGAACGAACTGGGCGGTGTATCGCCCGGCGCTCGATACGGGCAAGCCGGAGATGTACGTGCGCGATGCAGACGGAAAGATCACCAGTGTCGCGGTCGATTCAGCGCCAGCGCATAACTACGTACTGGGCGTTGATTTTCAGGGGAATGATATCTGGGTGGCGACCGCCAAGGGGCTGAGCCACGGGATTCGGCAATAAGGCTGTGAACACAAGGAGACGGTCATGACAGTAGCAGAACTCTTACAAGAAGTGACGAAAGCGCCGGTGGAAAAGCGCGCGATCACCAACCTGAACACTCTGAACGAAGCTTATCACTACGCCAAGCCGAGTTCGTTTTCGCGGGGCATGAGGATCGATCTCGGCAACCTGGTTGTGCTGCTGATATCTGGCACCGCCAGCATCGATGAGCACGGGGTAAGCGTGCACATCGGCGACTTCCGCGCGCAATTGCGGCGCACATATCACAACATTGGCTTGTTGCTGGAGGCCGAGGGGGCGACGTGGAAGGACATCGTTCGGACGACGTGTTACCTGCGCGATATCGAGCGGGATTATGAGGCGTTCAATGAAGAGCGCACGAAGTTCTTTGCCGAGCAGGGACTGGATCCGCTGCCTGCCTCGACGGGCATTCAGGCCATTCTTTGCCGTCCGGAACTGCTGATTGAAATCGAAGCCATCGCGATGTTCCACAAGAAGAACGAAGAGTAGTTTGCAGAGGAGTGAGACGATGTCGCGCGTTGCCATAATCGTAGCGTTCGTTGTGCTGTGCTGTGCGGCGTATGGCCAGACGTTCACAGGTTGCCCGTGCGGAAGCAATCCGCCCGGCAAGCCAAAACCACGCACGATGAAGCCCTACGCGCAGGAGCCTGAGGACCTGCGCCCATATTCGAAGTTCACGGTTCCCTACTACGAGAACTACACCGACACAGTGGAGTTCAACGGCGCCGCGCGCGATTATCCGGTAGTTCAGGCCAAAGACGTAGATGAAGTGCGCATCGGATTCATCGGTCCGTTGGAGAACCATCCCGATGCGGCTTTGGGGAGAAAGATGTTGAATGGGGCGGCGATGGCGATCGACGAAGCCAACGCGGCCGGGGGATACGGCGGCAAGCCTTTCAAGCTGATGCTGCACAACGATTCAGCGACCTGGGGAGCCAGCAGTAACGAACTCGTTAAGATGGCCTACGATGAGAAAGTGTGGGCGATGTTCGGTTCGATCAGCGGCGACACAACGCACATTGCCCTGCGCGTGTCGCTGAAGGCCGAGGTGCCGATCGTGAACAGCGCGTCGACCGATCCGACGATTGTGGAGACGATCATCCCATGGTACTTCAGCGACCTGCAGGATGATCGTACCCAGAGCTACACGCTTGCGCGCCACATCTTCACGGACCTTGGTCTTAAGCGAGTGGCGATCCTGCGCGTGAACGACCGTTACGGACGGTTCGGGGTACCGAAGTTCCGCGATGCTTCGCGGCGCCTCGGACACCCGATCATCATTGAACAAAAGTTCATGCCATACGACACGGACATGAGGCGGCAACTGCGGGTGATCAACGATTCGCGCGTGGATGGAATTGTGGTCTGGACCGATGAACTGAAAGCCGCGCTGATCCTGCAGCAGATGAAAGAACTGGGCATGACACAGAAGGTGTTCGGCAGTCATCGAACCCTAGGTGGCGACTTAATCAAAACAGCCGGACCCGCAGCAGAGGGATTTGAGGCAGTGTATCCGTATGATCCGAGCAGCAACGATCCGGCGTGGCTGGACTTCAAGGCAAAGTTTCAGAAGAAATACGGGGAGCAACCGGATCACTTTGGCGCTCTCGCCTACGACCAGATGCAAATCCTGCTAAAAGCAATATGCGAGGCTGGACTGAACCGTGCCATGATCCGCGACGCTCTTTATGGCACTACGAAGTGGCGAGGCGTAACGGGTGAGATGAGCTTTGACCCGAACGATAAACAGATCCGGCCAATGTATCTCGGGACCGTTCACGACGGCAAAATTGAATACCACGTCGCCACGATGGAGAAGGCATATGCGAAGGTCGGCGACGAACCCGTGGTGTATGCCGGACCGACAGTTCCGGATTCCAATCCGGATGATTTGCGGGTGGCGGTGTTTGGGCCGGAGTCGGACGTCCGATTGAAATCGGCAGAAGTGCAACGGGTGCTCGAACGCTTGAACCGGCAGGGCCGGAAACTTTCGTTGATAGCAATCTCGTCAGATCAGCCATGGGGCAAAGCGTCGAGCGAACTGGTCCGGGCGATCTATGAGCAGAATGCGATTGCGATGATCAGCCTGGATCGAAATTCAAGTCATCTTGCCGAGCAGCTTGGTGTGAAGGCGTTTGTCCCTGTGCTGGCGATATCGTCAGACCGCGACCTGACGTCGATCAATATTCCGTGGATTTTTCGATTGCCGGATGACACAACTCCCGGGTCAGCGCTAGAAACCCTGAGCGCCGCGGTGCAGCAAGCCGGTCCGAACCGGGTAAGAGTTCGCGATGTGCTGGCTTCCGGTGAGACTCTCGGGAAAATGAGTTTCAAGGCTACGGGGGAGCCGGCCGGACAATAGTCCGACTTCAATTGTGGCTCTGGAAGCGGCAAATCTTCGAATTTGTTGCCAAACATCCCCCCTTACCATTTAACATCCCCCCTCGAACTCAGTAAGGGAAAGACGGTTTCATGGGATATCCCCTGCTTGACCTGAAGAATAAGACAGCGGTAGTAATCGGCGGCACGTCGGGCATCGGCCTAACTCTGTCGTTAGGCCTGGCCACCGCCGGGGCAAATGTAATTCCCACGGGGCGGCGCCGGGACCTGGTGGAGTCGGCATGCCTCGAACTTGAAAAGTGCGGAGCACAGTCGCTGGCTGTCACCTCCGATGTCACAAATCGTGACAGCCTCAAGGATCTTTTGCACAGAGTTTGCGAGCGATTCGGCAGCGTACAGATTCTGGTGAACTGCGCGGGAATCACGAAAAAAACTCCGACCCTTGAACTGCCGGAGAAGGAATGGAGCGAGATTCTGAACACAAACCTGACGGGAACGCTGCTGGCCTGCCAGGTATTCGGCAGCTACATGGTTGGGCAGAAGTACGGAAGGATCATCAACACCGCTTCCCTTTCCTCGTACGTGGGGTTGTACCAGGTGGCAGCTTATGCAGCGAGCAAGTCAGGCGTAATGTCGCTAACGAGATCGTTAGCAGTGGAATGGGCTCGCGATGGGGTGTGTGTGAATGCGATTGTTCCGGGAGTATTTCGGACAGCGCTGAACGCGGACCTGCTGGACGGAACTCCACGAGGCAAGGAATTCCTGATGAGAACGCCGATGGGGCGTTTTGGCAAGCTGGAGGAATTGGTGGGAGCTACGGTTTTCCTGGCGTCGGATGCCGCCAGCTTCGTGACCGGACAGGCGATTATCGTCGATGGCGGGTTTATGGCAAGCGGAGTGAATCAGTAGCGGAAAGACCGGCAGTTGCTTGCGAGGAAAGGAAGGCGCCAAGCAACGCATCCGGCATGAGACCCTGAAAATCGGGAATTACTTCCTCCGCGCCGGCGGATCTCAGTAGATCGCATCTTGCACCCTCGGCGACGCCAATACATCGCATTCCTGCCGCCTTCGCTGCCTGGACGCCCGCGACAGCATCTTCAAATACAACAACGTGCGACGGCGACACATTGAGGCGCGCAGCAGCGATGCGAAAAATCGAGGGATCCGGTTTGCCGTTCCTGACGTCGTCTCCGGTGACCACTGCAGAAAAGTGCCGTCCAGCTTCGAGATGACCCAGGATATAAGTAACCCGCGTCCGGCTGCCGGATGAAGCGAGAGCCGCGCGGATTCCCGATGCTGTGACGCGATCAATAAACTCCATGAACCCGGGAATAGGGCGAATGCTTATGGCCTGGCGACGGAAGAGAGCTTCCTTCTGCAGGCCGTACTCGTGCAACTGAACGTCGCTTAAGTTTCCGAGGAAGTGCCGCAAAATATCGTTGCGTTTCGTTCCCTCGCGTACGAAATCGAGATCGTCGTCAGAGACTGTCTTTCCCAAGGATTGCAGGAAGAGGCTCCAGGAACGTTTGTGAATGGGATGGCTGTCGATCATGACGCCATCCATGTCAAAGATAATCGCTTTGAGCATAATTAACCTAGCCGGGCCAGTTCGCTTGAGCCGCTCGATAGTTGGCCATGGTACCGATGTCGAGGAGGTACTCGTGAATTTCGTAACCTGCCAGCCGATTAACGAGGCGAGGCAAAACATGGGAACCGATATCGACGGGCGTGGAATCTGGAATCTGGGCGAGGAACTCGGAGGTCGCGATCATGATTCCGGAAAAGACCAGATCACCGAGAGGATGTTGGGGTTTCTCGACAAAGCTCCGAACCACACCGGAGTCATCGACCTCGACGACGCCGCAACGCGAAGGATCGGGGACCCGATAAACACCGATGGTAGCCGCCAAAGAGTGACTTTGATGATACTTGAGCATGCGAGTGAGATCGACAGTGGTGAGGACGTCGGCATAAAAGATCCAGAACAGAGCTTCGGATTTCACCCACTCGCGATGTGCATGGATGGTGCCGGCGCTGCCCAGGAGGACCCGCTCTTCCGAAACGGTAACCCGTATAGGGCTGCGATAGGTCTTCAGGAATTCGAAGATCGCCTCCCGCTGAGCGTGCACATTGATGAGAACATCGTGAATGCCAGACGCAAAACAGAGGTCCAGCCATATTTTGAGCAGAGGCTCACCACGGATGGGGACCAGACACTTCGGAATCGTGTCGGTAAGTGGACGTAAACGAGTACCGTGGCCAGCTGCGAGGAGGAAGGCCTTCATGTGGGCACAGACTAGGACGAAGCGCCAGTAGAGACGGGGGTATAGGTCCAGCGGATGCCGCAGTTGTCGTCGGAGCCAATAAAGGGGTCGTTGACGACTACGTGCGCGCCTTGAGTATCGAATTCGAAATTCATTTCGCGGGCTCCTGTACTAACCAAAGCATCTCGCACATTTTTCTTTGCGCGTGGCGGGCAAAAGAGCAGCAAGAACCCGCCTCCACCTGCGCCGGTGATTTTTCCGCCCAGGGCACCGCTTTCGCGAGCGACTCGATACATATTGTCGATGTGCGGATTGGAAATCTTGTCCGAGACCCGTTTCTTGGCTTCCCATCCCCGGTGGAGCAATTCACCGAAACCAGCCAGGTTGCCGGCGACCAGAGCGGCGCGAGCTTCGTCGGCAAAAGCGCGAATCTCGTGCAGCGACTCTACCTTGTTTCCCGATGACGTTTTGAGCGTGCGTTCCTGTTCGTCGAGAATGGTCCATGAATGATGAGAAACGCCGGTGAAAAACAGCATCAGGCTCGATTGGAACTCTGATAGGAGATCAGATGGAAGGTTTAGCGGGTCTACGGTGGTAGAACCGTCGGCATGAAAGGCGATGAAATTCAAACCACCGAAAGCTGAAGCATACTCGTCTTGCTTACCTACCGGCTTTCCGAGGGTTTCGCGCGCGATTTTGAATGATAACTCGGCGAGCTGATGCTTGGACAAAGTCTGATGGCGATAAGCGGCAAGGGCTTTGAGAACTCCGACACAAACGCTGGCCGACGATCCCAGGCCCGTCCCGGGTGGAATCTCAGAGGCGAGAAACATGTCGACGGGAGAATCGAAGCCGACTTCCTTGAGTGTAGAAAGTGGGATTTCGAGCGAGGAGCCCTTGACGGTCATCCGCCGAATATCCTCCCAGGTCTCAGTGACTCGAAGATCCGACGAGATGACCTGGATGCGGTCATCGGAACGCTTTTGGAGGATGGTATAGAAATATTTGTTTATGGTAGTGCTAAGGACAGCGCCGCCGTAACGTTCAAAGTATCCGGGAAGATCGGTTCCCCCGCCGGCGAAGCTAATCCGCACCGGACTGCGCGCGATTAACATCCACGTCTCCCAATGACATGCCTGGAATTACAGGATTCTGTGGCTTCTGCTTCCTGGCAGCGGAGTGGCGGCGGTTGCTCTGAGATTGTTTGATGCGAAAGCAAAGCGTCCATGCTGTCTGCACCAGAAGGGCAAGATCCACCAAAGGTGACCATTTATGGATGTATTGGAGATCGTAACGGGATTTCTCGTCGGAGGAATGATTGTCACGCAGACCTTCGACCTGAGCGAGTCCGGTCATTCCTGGCTGAATCGCGAGGCGTTGGCGTTGCCATTCGGAATAGTTTTGCACCCGGGCTGGATCTTCGGGGCGAGGACCGACCAAGCTCATGTCGCCCTTCACGACATTCCACAGCTGAGGCAGCTCGGTGAGACTCAGGCGATCCAGGACTGAGTCGAAGGCGCCAAGATGTTCAGAGTGTCGCGGAAGGTTGAAGCGATACATGCGGAATGTGCGCCCCTTGTACCCGCAACGCCTCTCCGAATGGAGAACGGAGCGTTTACGCAAAATGAGGCTGGCAGCAATGACGATGGAAGGGGGAAACGACAGAATCAAAAGAGGACCGAGAAGCAACAAGTCCATCGAACGCTTAAGGAGGAGGTCCAATGATTGTGGAATGTGGGATTCGACTTTGACGAAAGGGAGTCCGCCGAGATTCAGAATACGTGCATGCGAAGAATAGAGATTGTAGGAGTGAGGGATAACACATACCTCAATTCCATTCTGGTGGCACTGCCAGATCAACTGGTTGCCTTGGGTACTTCCGGAATCGAAATCGGCGAGGATTACTTCCCCCACATGCTGAGCAAGCAGGACATCGAGAAGTTTGAGAGATGACAGAGATGTCAGTCCTGATGCTGGAGCTGCAAGCGAGAAATCGGGGGGCTCGCAGTTTGCAGGGTGAACAAAAGCAACGAGATCACGCATAAGTTCCGGGCAAGAGGTGATGTTGCCCGCAATTTCCATCGCTACTCGCCCGGAACCGATGATCACAGTGCGCAGCGCAAAGTGCGATCGAAACTGAAGAATAACTCGTTTCAAGGCGATGCGCAGGGCGGTAAAGCCGAAGACGAGCAGAGGACCCAGGTAGACAAAAAAGAGGCGGGAATACATATTTCTCGCCAGGAATGCGAGACCCATCATCAAAGGCACGAGCAGAACGACACCAATTGTGACCCTGGAGAAGATCGCGGAAAGCTGAGAAAACTCTTGCAATTGATCCAAGGAAAGCTTGCGAGTGGTGAGGGTCCACAAGGCCAGACAGACGACGATTGGAAGGATGAGGGTGGATAGTGAGGAAGAATCCAAGGACCCGCTTTGAACAAACAAGGCGATACCGGTGGCAAGGCAGATCCAGAGAGAGTCGAACAGAAAGATCAAGTGACGCAGGCGCTTTTTGCCGAGGAAAGATGTTGTAAGTCTCATGAGAGGTTAAGCACTCCTGGCAACCGCGGGAAAGGGCGCCTGGACCGGCGCCCGTTTCTGTTCCCATTCCCAGGCGCTCCTTACGATTGAGCGAAGGTCGGAGGCGTGAGGTTTCCAACCCAAGTTGGAGCGAATTTTGTCGGGACTGGCACAGAGGACGGCTGGGTCGCCAAGGCGACGAGGACCAACGCGAACTTTAAAGTTACGACCCGTCACTTCCTCTACAATCCGGCAGATCTGAAGCACAGAATAACTGACACCAGTTCCGATGTTGTAAACCTCGAAACCAGGCTCATGCATGAGTTCCAACGCCAGGCAGTGGGCTTCGGCAATATCGAGGACGTGAACGTAGTCACGAAGGCAGCTTCCATCCGGAGTGTCATAGTCTTTGCCATGAACGACAAATTCAGATCGCACGCCAGACGCCGCTTGAAGGAGAAGTGGGATAAGGTGAGTTTCCGGCTGGTGAAGTTCGCAGTGAGTTGCCGTTGCGCCACAAGCGTTGAAGTATCGAAAGGCGACGACGGACCAACCATAGGCCCTCGAGTACCACTCCAGGAGTCGCTCGAAAGCAAGCTTGCTTTCGCCATAGGAATTCAGCGGGAATTTGGGATGATCTTCAGGAATTGGGACAATCGCGGGGTTTCCGTAGACGGCGGCGGTTGATGAGAAGACAAAGCGATGCAGTCCCGCAGCCCGCAGACATTCGGCCAGTGTGAACGCCGAGTGCAAGTTAGTGCGATAGAAAAGTGCAGGATCAGTCATCGATTCGGCGATGAGGGCTTTCGCGGCAAAGTGAAAAGCGACATCGAAGCGCCGGTCTTTGACTAGATTCGAGAGCTGCCGTTCGTCTCCGATATCGAGCTGGTAAAACTCGGCGCCTGCGGGGATTGCTTCGCTATGTCCTGTGGAGAGATCGTCAATGATCGTGACTTCGTGACCCTTGTCGACCAGATGAGCGGCGCAGATGGAACCCACGTATCCTGCGCCGCCGGTTACCAGAACTCGTTGCATTAATAAGCTCCTTCGCCCTTAAGGACCTCGATTGGCGTTTGCAAGAGAATTTGTAAGTCGAAAAAAAGCGACCAGTTTTCGATGTAATATGTGTCCATCGCGACGCGCTCTGCGTAGGAAGTTTGCTGGCGACCGTTCACCTGCCAATACCCTGTAAGGCCTGGTTTGACAGTGCGTAAACTGTGTCCGCAATCGCCGTATTTCTGAAGTTCAGCCCCGGTAACCATACGGGGGCCTACAAGGCTCATGTGCCCAAAAAGAACATTGAACAACTGCGGAAGCTCATCGAGGCTGTACTTACGCAAGATCGCGCCCACACGAGTAATCCTAGGATCGTTGCGCAACTTGTAATTCCGCTTGTATTCGGCGAGTAGCTCAGGATTGTCTTCCAATACGCGATCGGCGTCGACTCGCATAGTGCGTAACTTGAATGCGTCGAACTCGCCTTTCTGCCCAATGACTCGACGGCGGTAAATGATTGGGCCGCCATCGGCAAGTTTGATCAGCAAAGACGTGGCGAGCAGAATGGGCGAAAAAACAAGAAGAGCGATCGACGCTCCGAGTACGTCAATGATTCGCTTTATTGCGCACTCGCCAACGGAGCGAGCTCTCACCGAGCGAACGGAGGCTTCAGGCTTAGGATCAGGGGCGACGATACTCGACATCTGACAATTCTGGCTAGGCAATCGAGGTGCCAGCACGCGATGCTGCTTCGGCATTGGTTGTGATCGGGACTGGCGCGGCGATGCGGTTCGCCAATATCGTGAACATGCAGTGGGCAATGCAGAGGTGAATGTCTTCGATAAACTGCATGTTGTCGGACGGAACGATCAGCGGAATGTCGCAAAGCGATCTCATCCTCCCGCCCTGGAATCCTCCAATGCCGACCGTGATCATCTTCAGGCTTCGTGCAACCTGCAACGCCTTGATGATATTGGGGGAGTTACCGCTACCACTTATCGCCAGGGCGACATCCCCGGCCTGAGCCAGGTTTTTCAGCTGTTCGGAGAAAATGTTCTCGTAACCCGTGTCATTGGCATAAGCAGTAATCGTCGGAAGATTGTCGGTCAGCGCAACGACGCGAACACGCTTGCTGCGACGCGACGATGAAGTTCCTTTCCCCAGATCGCACGCCATGTGAGATGCGAGAGACGCGCTTCCACCATTGCCGAAAAGGAAAATCGTGCGACGGCGCTCGTATGCTTCATAAAGAGCATTAACGACATGATTCATTAACTCGAACGGTAACAGCGGGATCACCTGCAATAACTGTTCAAAGTAGACTTGTGAACGATTGATCAAGAGAGCCCTCTTTGCCTGCGGCGTTAGACGTCATGCTGGAATTGGGGACTTCCAGGGAACGGACGATTTTGCGGCCGAATGAACTGCGCAATCGGCTACATGCTTCGATATCTTGCGCTTGAACTCGCCGACGCTGAATTGGAGTGCGTGCGAACGTATGTAGTCAGGCCGGAATCGACCCTCCTGTTCCTCGAAAAAGCGGATAGCGGACGCAAGCGCGGCTGGGTCCTGAGGATGAAACAAGATGCCCGTGGCAAACTCAGCGGAATTGATTCCGGCTTGAACGGGAATAACGGTATCCAATGCGCCGCCGGCACCATAGGCAATGACAGGCTTGCCGAACGCTTGGGCTTCGACTGGCACGATGCCGAAATCTTCCTGTCCGGGAAAAACCAAGGCTCGACATCGAGAGTACTGTTCACGAATCTCGTGGTCCGACAGACGGCCCAAGAAGTAGATATTGGAACGCGCCTGCTTCTGCAGCGAACGACGAAGCGGCCCTTCCCCAACAATCCGCAGACAGCGACCGTTCTCGTTGAATGCTGCGATAGCGAGATCGACTCGTTTATATCGGGCCAATCGTCCGACCATCAGGTAGTAGTCGTCGGTGGTAGAGGAAACGAGGGCTGAGGAAACATCCACCGGAGGATAGATTACAGTGCATTCGCGACGGTAATACTTGGTAATTCTCGATGCGACGAAATTCGAGTTGGCAACAAAGTGGTCGACGCGACTGGCCGACACGAAGTCCCACATACGCATGTAATTCGACGCGACAGAGAATATGCTTCGGGTAACACGATTCATGTCGTTGCGATACTCGGCAGACATATCCCAGATGTAACGCATAGGGGAACTGCAATAGCAGATATGAAGTGCGTCTGGCCGCGTGATAACGCCTTTTGCGGGGCCGGATTCATGACTAATCACCAGGTCATAAGAGCTGAGATCAAGCCCTTCGAGTGCAATGGGATATAGCGGCAAGAAATGACGGTAATAGCGGACCGATCCTGGAATGTGCTGGAGGAAGCTGGTCTTCAGTCGATGCCGAAGGATTTCCGGTGAGACAGTTTTGGGATCTGCGACGACGACGAATACATCGGCATGCGGGAACAACTCTGCCAAAGCCTCGAGTACGCGTTCGCCACCACCGTGGTTAACCATCCAGTAGTGGACAAGTGCGATCCGAAGATTTGCGAATTTGTGGTTAGCGGGTGTCACGAATTCATTCTCGAAACAACTAGCCGGCAAAAGAGGCAACCGCGGAGAAACGTGGCAGAAAAGCGCGGTAGATGTCCAAATGGGCTCGAAAGGTACGATCCCATGTAAATTTCTTCGCTCGCTCGATGCCACGCTTCGACATTTGCCGGCGGTTGTCATCGGAAAACAGAACCTGCGAGATCGTAGCGGCAATACTCTCAGGATCGCGAGGATCGAAATACTCCACCGCATCGCCGCCAACCTCCGGAAGCGACGCGGCGCGAGAACACGCCACCGGTGTGCCGCACGCCATGGCCTCGGCTACGGGAAGTCCAAAGCCTTCTTGAAAAGAAGGCAGCACCACGAGATCGGCCGCACGATAAAACTCAACCAGTTCAGGCTGCGTAAGGGTTGTAATCAGATGAACTCGAGATTCAAGGCCAAGCTCATGAATCAGCAAGAGAGTGGAGGTTCGGCCCCATTGGTCATCGCCCACGATAATCAAACGATGATGGACGTTAAGGTCGCAGGTAAGTTGCGCGAACGCCCGGAGCAGGTTATCGACATTCTTATGAGGCTTTAGATTTCCGACGAAGAGGACGAACGGCGAGCCGCTCCCGGTAACGTGCAAGACGGCCTGCATGGCCTGCACTTCGTCGGCAGGAAAAAACTCATCACCAACGCCGTAGGACGAGATGGTGATCTTCGATTCCGGAACCTTGAGGTGTTCCACGATGCACTGCTTAACGTATTCGGTGCCGGTGAAGATGTGATCGGCACGGTGAGCAGCGGCCAGTAACATCGGGCGCGCATAAATCCAACTACGCCAGTCATTGCGATAGTTGTCATCGAGAATATGGGTGAGGTCGTGAATAGATACCAGCAAAGGCCCGCGATGCAGGACAGGAGCGTTGTAATGGAGTGCATGCAGGACAGTTCCGCGCGACGCGTACCAGGGAAGACTGAACTGTTCCCTAAGTGAGTAAATAGGAATATTACTCACAGTGATCTGATCGAACAGGGTTCGAAGGCGAAACTCAACAGCGGGCGATATGACGACTCTTGTGCGGTCGCGCAGATTGGTCTCGGCGAGGCGAGATAGCAGATGAAAGCCGTAGGTTCCGATACCGGAAGCGAGGCACCGCGCGTCGATCACGAGGTCATTCATTGTGCTTAGGTCTTGAACAGTAGAGTCAGGCGCTTTGCACAAGTGCATTCGGAACCGCAGAACCCTCGATACGCATGCCTCGACAAGCTGCAACCATGGCGAGTACAAGCCAAAATAATGTGCCACATTGCGGACTGACGTTGAAGAGGTAGTCGACGGTTCCGTGCACGAGAACGCTGATGATTGCGGCAAAGGCGGCAAAACCGAGAAGTCTTGGAAAAGGCCTTTGCTGGCGAAACATTCGACGCGCGCTCCACAATGCAATGAGCAGAAGACCGCCGAAGGTTACAAATCCGAGAATTCCGCTTTCCGCGAGCAACTGAAGACCAAGATTGTGAGCGTCCCAGTTGTTGGCCTGCAGATCGAGCAGGTCGAAATCCATCAGATGGCGAAAGTTACCGTATCCGACACCGATGATCGGAGACTTCAGGAATAGCTGACCTGCCGATGCGAATACGATCATGCGGCCGAGAAAAGACACGTCTTCTGCTTTCACGGTCAAATGCTGCGAAAAATTTGCGAGTAACGGCATCAGCGTAAGGAGCAGGATTACGGTGCCAACCATGAGGGCGACTCGGAGCTTCCAACCCCTCGCAAATGACACGACCCCCAGGATAACAACCGCCAGGAAGCCGGCTATGGCGCCTCGACTCTGACTGAAAAGAACCGTGACTGCACAAAGGCCAAAGATAATCTTGCCGGCTCTGCTCCACGCCGGTGTTTCTCCGAGGACGGCAACGGCGAGCGCAAATGCGCTCATGATCGCCATAAATCCGCCCAGGCTATTGGAATAATTCAGCACAGACGGAACGCGACCATCCCAAAATTTCATTTCGCTGACCTGGTCGGGATAAAGATAGAAATAGAGATCCGTGTATCCGCCGCTGAGGAATTGATAGAACGCGAATAATGCGACAGGTATGCTGCTGATGATGAGGGAGTGAACCAGGTTGCGAAGCTGCGATGAATTTTGAAGCCACGCGAGAACGCCGAAGTAGAACACCACATAGGAGCAGAGGTGAAAGAGACAGCGATGCGCTTCGTGGCTGATTCCGTTCTTCGCGGCGGAGATCGCCAAAACCAGGAGATACAGGATGATGATCAGGCTCTGTTTGCTTCGAAAAACCCATCGGTTCAGGCCTTCTCGCCTAAGAGCGTAGCCGATAAAAACTCCCATTCCAGCCAATATGCGGAGGATGGAAAAGATGTCTTCGAAAGGCAAATCGCTTTTGAGAGGAGGAGCAATTGGTAAGAAGAAGACGAGAACGTAGAAGAGCCAATTCCATCGGTTAATGCCGCCGACTAAGCATATGGCGCCTGACACCATCGCCAGTGGCCAACCGGGATACAGGAACAGGGCAGATGCGCAGAGTGCAAGCGCAATAAGCAGCCATTCCGCGTGTAGTGACGGATCGATGGTTTTAGTTTGTGCGATCACTGTGCATTCATCATGGGAAGACGAGACGTCGTACCTTCCACGGACGGCAGGTCCGGTGCCCGTACCGTGCGGCCGCTGACCTTCTGATAACTGTCGATCAGCGTCATCAGAGTTTCTCGCGCGCACTTCGTCCAACTGAACTCGGAGGCCCGTTTGAGACCGGCGGAGGATATTTGCAGTCGCAACGCTGAGTCGCACAGGACATCTTCGATTCGCGCTGATACATCTTCGATGGATAACGGATCGAAATATCGCAACGTATTGCCTGAGACCTCGGGCAGACATGAGTTGTTTGACGTGATCGTAGGTGTGCCACAAGCCATGGCCTCAAGCATTGGCAGACAAAATCCCTCGTAGAGTGAGGGGATAACCTCGGCAGATGCGCCTTTCAGAATCATCGCCAAGTCCTCATCCGGGAGAGGGCCCGTGACGATCACTCGACCATGTTTGACCCTCTGCGCAGCCTCCAGGATTTGTTGGTGACCCCATGCATTGGTGCCGACAAGGACCAGATCACAATCCACAGAGCGCCGCCGTTCTAAGAGCGATGAGTACGCCTCGATCAGGCGAATGAGATTCTTACGGATGTGAACCGAGCCGTGGTGCACGATGAAAGGCCTGCGAATTCCGAGCCTCTGAAACAAGGCCTGTTGTTGGGCTTGGGGGGCCGGTTCTCGGTTGAAGATCGTGCGATCGAAGCTCAAATAGGTAACCGCAATCTTTTCGGGCTTTATGCCATAGAACTCGACGATGTCTCGCTTCGAACATTCCGAGATGGTGACGATTTTTTCCGAGAGGCGTGACGAGACGTTCAGGAAAGCCCGATCGAGGAAACCACGACGCTTAATCATGGACGGAATGCGAAGGGGCGTAGTGTCTGCAATCATTGTGACAGTGGGAACCAATCCAGACGGCAGGATCCGCGGAGTGGGACAGAAAAGCAGGTCCGCGTTGATCTTGCGCGAGGAGAGCTGGGCACTCGCCGCCCACCACAGGTAAGGATGGCTACCTAGCGACTCGCTGCGAACCGGTTTTAGCCCTGTACTACCGATGAAGTCATTCGCATCGTTTGAGAAGCCGGGCAGAATGAATGGGCAAATTTCAATACCAGAGTATGTTTGCAGAATGCGCTCAAGTTCGAGAAGCAGTCGCTTGGCGTAAACGTGATAGCCATCGCAGCGACGACTTGTCCCGAGGATCCAGGTATCAAAGGCGACGATCAATTGTTTGCAACTCCTATGGTCACTCCAGGCCGTGACGGGGTTGACGAGTCAGGCGCTCACGCACCAAAGCGCCAAGCTTTGTAAGGGAAAGCTTGCTGTCGTCAAAGATGGTTCTGAGGAGCTCTTTGTTCGAATTGGAAGAAGGTAGTTCGTCCCAGTATTTTTCGCCGCATATCCAAACAGTTCCGGCCAGCAATGCCATGAAACTAAAACCAAGAATCAACAGGAGGCGAGGGGGAAAGGACTTGCGCTCGGGGATATTTGGCTTGTCGAGCACTTTGATCATTGGTATTTCTTTGGCTTCCTGGATTTTGGCCATTTCGTACTGCTGCGTCAGCATTTCGAAGATTGTTTCCTGCATCTTCGCCTGACGGTAGTACTCGGCATACTGGCGCGCGAGGAGCGGTAACTTGCGGATCGACGGATACAACTCGGCATTTGTATTACTCTGATTGTTCCCATCGGACAAGTCTGCGCCCTCGCCGCCGAGCTTTTGCAGTTGATCTTGCAATTCCTTCACTCGCGCCTGTAGCCCTCGAACACGCACGTTATTCGTCGTGTAGATCTGCTCAACGTTCTTGAGTTCTGCCTCCGAGGCAATCAGTTGACCCTGCAGAGTGGCCGCGGCTTCTACCATGGCTTTTCCCTGCTCTTTCAGATCAATCGCAGAGTTCTGACTGGAGAATTCGCTCAGGTTGCGCGCCGCGACGTCGAGATCCTGCCGGACCGATTTCAATCGCTGCTCAATGAAGAGCCTCTCGCGATGAGCAGCGGAAGTATTCAGCTCTGCCGAGAGCTTATTCATTTCGTCGAGGTAGGCCTGTGCCATGGCCGCAGCCCGATCAGGTTCTGAATCGGTCACCGTAAGGCTGATGACACCACTCTTTCGGTCTTCCACAACGTCGGTTCTTTTCTCTAACTTCTTGCGCGCAGTTTCGTAGTAACGAGTTCCGTAACTTTTTCGCAGATCAAATTTGTCGATCAGTGCGTCCTGAACGGTACGGCTATCGATTATTTCGATGTACAAGGCACCTGGCGTCTTTGTTCCGAGCAGGCTACTGGGATCGAGCGGCAGGCCTGCAAATCCCGGTCCGGAACCATCGCCTCCACCGCCTGCGAAACTCCGCACCAAACCGGCGAGCATTGATGCGCCGCCGCCACTGCTGGAGTCGCTTGGCACAAACTGTGTAGTGGATTCGAAACGTTTCGGGATTAGAAATGCAATAACCGTCGCGATGACTGCGGTTCGATACACCAAGCGCCACAGAAATCGACGCTTGTGCCAGAGGCGCCATCCCAGACTGCGATCCGATGACAGTTCCAGACCATCAAATTCGCGCAAAACACGCGCCTCGAGGTCGTTGGCTTCGTGGAGCGGGGAAACATCGGGTTGCCTGATGATGGGATTCACTGCTCAAGCTCCATTTTCTGCGGAGGACATCCAGATGGGTTCGAAATGCGTAGGATCAGTCGCGAGCCAGGGCCGGGCGATTTAGCCATGCCTTCAGATAGAGCTTCTCGTCAGCTTGCAGGATCGATCTCCAAACCAAAGCGGCAAATGCGCCTAGCAGAAGAATAGCGAAGCCGATCTTTGCAGAGATGCTCAGGGGGACACATGCGCCAGCGAGCAACCCTATTCCTGCCAGCGCGACAATGATGAACCTTCTCTGCGATAGCTGCGTCAGGATCAAACGGCCGGCAAGAATGAACAAGGCGAGAGCTTCCAAGCCGAGTCGAACTGTCCATGCTATTGCGGCCCCGGTCAAGCCGAGTGAGTGGATTCCGAGAACGACCATCGCGATATAGAGAGGCAGTTCGACCAGATGAATCTTCGCGGTAACATCAGGCCGGTCCGCCGCCTGGAGTAAGACATAAGGTATCTGGGCGACGCTGTTTACCAGCACGCCAGCGGCAATCCAGCGCAGTACGGGCGCGCTGATTCGCTGAAACTCCGGACCGAGCCACAGGCGCATGGCCTCCGGGGCGAAGAGGACGACGAGAAAAACAACGGGAAACATCAGGGCCAGGGTTCCGCGCAGCCCGCGCATGTAGATATCCTGGAACCTTGTTGTGTTGGTGACAAAAAGAGCGGCGAATGCCGGAAACAGGACCGAGGTTATGGCACCGGGCACAATGAACAACTTCGTTACAACTTCGAACGGCGTAGTGTAGTAGGCAACTATCGATACAGAAAGTATCGCGCTGATAAGGAACCGATCCAGGTAGACCATGACTGGGCTGGCGATGTTGCTGACAGTCATCCATGAACCGACCCGCAATAACTCACGGCAGCGGTCGCGTCGTATCTCGCGCACACTCCGTAAATCGGGAGTTATCTGAAGGCAGAGGTAGAGGTATAGGAAAGCGCTTATCAAGCGGCCGATTGTGAGCACCAAGACGACAGGATATATGCTGGCGGCAAGCGCCGAAGTTACGAGGGGACCAAGGAAATTGAATGCTCCAAGACCGATCCGCACGGCATTCGTCAGGCCAAAGCGGTGATGCGCCTCCAGAACACCCCTCAGCGCAGTAGAAATCGTGATCACTGGGATACATAGCGCCAGCGGATAAACAGACCGCGTCGTCTCGGCAACAAGTGCTGGGGGCACACGAAGAATTGCACTGACGATCCAATGCGCGGAAATCCCGATCAAACCCGCAAACAGCGATCCCAGTACGAGCATCATCGCAAGACCTGACCAGATCGCATCCGCCAGTTCCGAGTCCTTGTGACACGCAAGTTTGTCACTGACGACCTTGGTGAGCGCGCGTCCGACTCCAAGATCGAACAGGCTGAAGTATCCAACCAGCGCCCAGGCAAGTGTCAGCACACCAAAACGGTCCACCCCAAGTCGTTTGATCAGCACAGGAATGGTGAACGCAGCAATGACCAACGGGATTGCCTGACCGAGAACGTTCCAAATCGTATTGAGCGCAAGCCTTCGCAAACGAAGCGAATGCTGCAGTTGATTGGAATGTGGCGTCGTGGTAGCGCTAAACATTTGACGCTTTCAACGAATGGCTCATCGACCTGCGCTTATTTCGCAAAACAGGGGCCGAATTTATGCGGGGTGATTTGCTGCCGTTCTTTTGACAGGTGACGGACTCAGAACTGTTTGGCCGTTTTCGCTTTATTGGTGAGATTCGCTTCGACGAAAGCGAGGTCGCTTTCCACCATCATCTTGACGAGTTGTTCAAAGGAAACCGATGGCGTCCAATCGAGCTTAGCGCGAGCCTTGCTGTAGTCGCCCTTCAAGTGATGTACTTCTGCCGGCCGCAGGAGGGACGGGTCGATCTCAACATGATCGCGGTAATCCAGCCCCACGTGGCTGAAAGCAATCTCCAAAAGACGCCGAACCGTATGAGTCTCTCCCGTCGCGACCACGTAATCGTCCGGTCGCTCCTGCTGAAGCATCAGCCACATGGCACGCACATAATCTCCGGCGTAGCCCCAATCTCTTTCGGCATCGAGATTTCCCATCATCAGCTTTTTTTGCTGTCCGAACTTGATACGGGCAACTCCGTAGGTGACTTTGCGGCTGACGAACTCAAGCCCACGGCGAGGGGATTCATGATTGAAGAGAATTCCGGAGCAGGCAAACATGTTGTAACTTTCACGGTAGTTTACCGTGATCCAGTGGCCATACAGCTTGGCGACACCATAAGGACTGCGGGGATAAAACCGTGTGGCCTCGGTTTGCGGGGAATGTTCGACCATGCCAAACATTTCGCTGGACGAAGCCTGGTAGAAGCGAATCGTCGGATCGATGGCGCGAATCGCCTCCAAAACCTGCGTCACCCCGATCGCGGTAAAGTTGCCGGTGAGAACCGGCTGATTCCAAGAGGTGGGGACAAACGACTGCGCGGCGAGATTGTAGACCTCATGCGGACGAGCGGTGCGCAATGCGCTGAGGAGCGAACTGAGATCGAGCAGATCGCCAGGCAGAAGTTCGATACGGTCCTGGAGATGAGAAATGCGACCGAACGTAACGGTGCTGCTGCGGCGAACCAATCCATAGACCTGATAGTCTTTTTCCAGGAGAAAATCCGCCAGATACGAACCATCCTGTCCGGTGACACCCGTAATGAGCGCTCTACGTTTCATCGTGCTTGAGCCTTCCGTTCGCTGCCCAGGATGTCATTTTAGTTCGATTTCCTTGCCGGAATGAAGTTTATTCCAACACTAGTAGTCACATTTGACGACTGGTTCAGGTTTAATACGGGAGCATTAAGGTGTTCGTACTGAACCGTCGCGGAAAGGAACAGATCTTTACGGATCGGAGTGTTCAGGCTCACACTGGCGTCGTGGAGCGTCTCGCCATTAGGAACGAAATCGTTAGAAACGCGGGCGTTCCGATAGGCAAACTGCAGTTGAGCCCGTGGACTGAACCAATAGGTTGACCACGCCTGAAAACCGGTGCCTTCTCGTCCGATCCAATCGCCGATGAGGTTTTTGTCGTTGGTGTAGTCGTCGTGATAGATGAAATCCCAGTAGATGAAGCTTCCGTTGATGCTGCGTGAGGTCGGCACGTCGGTGTAAACGGCTTCAACTCGCAAATCCATTTTCGGCAGCTTCGGAAGGTGCGAGAAGTAGATTCCAGGGTTCCATGGCGCGCGTCGAGGAGCAGAAAGCGGTGAAGTATCGTCGGTCGAGATGCCCTCCGCATAAAGCGTTGCCCAGTCGCGAATCCACGGAAGGCGGTAGCTGAACGTGAAGCCTCCGGTACGTTTGCCGGGATCCATCCGCGTACCTTTGTTCTGGCTGGAAAAGCTTGTGTAACTATGGAAGAAGGTTGAGAACGTCAGTGGAGTAATTCCCTGCCCCGCAAATACAGCGGTACGCGCGAAGCCGAGTTCGAGGTTCGGCGTAGGTTTGAACGAGATTTTTTCGCCATATGTCCACGGCGCCGGTGGGAACTGATGACCGTCGAGACGCCCGAAGAAGAAGTCGTAATAAACCGGGCCGAAGAACTTCAGTTTTATGGGCGCTACTCGCGAGAATCGGATCATTTCTATCGGCTCGGCGTTGTCGGAGAACAATAATGAGCCTCCACGATCGGGCCCCCACCAGAGAGATTGTTTCCCAAATGACAGTTGATTGTTATGGAAAGCGAAGCCCAGGTATGAATCGAGAAGATTGAATTCGTTGACAGCGTTTACGGGCACGGCCGGCTGAATCGGATTATTGTCTTCTGTTGCAATTGCCTGACGAGCGGCCGGGGAGAAGGGCGGTGCAGAGGGCGAATGCTGGTATTCGCCGGAAACATAGAAGGTGAGGCGTCCGGCGTTGGCGCTCGCTTGAAATCCTGAGATAGCATTGAAGCCCTGTTCGTATGGACGGCCAAAATCGTTGATGATGGTCTGGCCGAAATGATAGCTGTCGTTAACTGGCGTGCCGGAAATCTGAGTGAAGCGAGTGTAGATTGAATCGACATGCCATCCGACATTAGACTGATTTTCCAACTGCTCCGAATCCCATGCGAATTCCCGCTGGAGCGCTGCGAGCAGCTTCGAGGTCTGGGACCCATCTCCCATGTCACGATCTTCGATCGCGAGGGAAACCAGCTTTGCGCACTCGAGACGTGTCCATGGTCTTTGGCCCAGAGCGGCTGCTGGAACTGCACCCAGCGCGGCCAGACGATCCATTACGGGATAAATCCAACTGTCGAGCGGTATGTAGGGCGAACCCATGTCTTCGCCCCGGAGACCGCCTTGGTCGCCAGAACGAACGAAGTTTCCAAAGGAAGCATCCGGTTCGTGCTCTCGTTCGTAGCGGCGAACCGCCTGATGTCCGAAATACCATCCCAACGCTGTACCAATAAATGCATCGGAACTGAAGTGCTGTTGGGCCAGTACACGGGATGCGGTAATGGAAGCAGCACCACCATAAAGAAAAAACTTGGTGAGAGCGCTCGGGTAGCGATCTGCGAAAACGGTAGCAACCGACCATGCAGCGGCGGCATGTTCCGAGGGGAACGATTGGCCTCCACTGAAAAAGTCTCCGTAACCATTTCCTTCGTTAGGACGTTGCCTTCCTAACATTGTCTTAAGGGCATAACTTGCAAGATAGCTGTTGGCGCCAGCCTCGCCCGCGAGCCATGCGGTATCGCTCAAATACCGATTGCCCTTCAATCTGCCCAGAATATACGTTCCACCAACCAGACCGGCCATGCCAGCGGCTCCATAGTTCGAGAGGTTATCGAATCGCTTGATGGTGTTGGGATCGCTCGGCAACTTCTTCTCAATGCTTGCATCCGAGGCCAACAAAGTTCCCGTTACGATAGCGAATGGAACTCCCCAGGAAGCATCGCTGAGACGCAGGTGCGCAGGAAAGGACCAGAAATCTTTTTGGCCTTCGAGGATACCTTTCGGCAGCGAACGTTCGAGAGATGGTCCCGGTAAGGTCACAGAATCTGGTTCGGCTACTGGCCGTTTATTCTTATCTTTTGCCAAAAGTTGAGTCTCTGGACAAGGCACATGATTCCCAGAAAGGTCGGTGCAAACATGATGCTCTCCCGCCCCGGTTGTTCGTTGAGCCTGGGCTAATGGAGCCAGGATGATCGAGACCGTCAAAAGCGAACACCATCTCGTCATCGAACGAGTCAACCTGCCGCTAATGGGTTGCAAGCGCGGCTGTAAAGGCGATTTGCGAGAGCACTTGGGCCGTTTGCAAAAGAGTCTTGTACGTGGAATTGCCAGTGAAGAACTTCTCTGGGATCACGACAGTGTCACCGGGCCGAAGCTTTTCATTCGGCACGCTTGCGCCCCACATTCCTCCGCTTTCTTTGCCGAAGACTGAACCGTCGGCGCGTACCACGAACATGTTTCGCATGTCAGCCAGTTGCGTGGCACCGCCGGCTTGGCGCAAATACCAGCTAACTGTCTTGCCTGGCTGATAGGTAATCGCCGCGGGATCGTATACCTGGCCGTTCACCATCACAAAGTTGGGCCGTTTCGGAATAGTCAATTCATCTCCGTTACGGACAATCACGTCGTTGGCAGTGCCTTCCCACTTCGATATGTCAGGTGAGATGTGAATAACCATGCGTCCATTCGCAGGTTGCGATTTCAACGCCTGAACGACCTGTTGCTGCTGCTGGAGGGCCGCACCGAGTTGAGTCGCGACTTCAGGCGCGGCTTTCAAGTCCGAACCTGCTTCGATGCGTTTGACCAACTGGTCGCGGTTCTTCTCCGCCAGTTCACGGACTTCCACACGTTCGAGAACAGCGCCATAGGTGTAAGCGTCGCCGCGTAGGCCACCGACGCGCCGCAAGATGGAGCTCAGCCGTTCGCCTTCTTCGATTCCGTAGACACCCGGATGGGCAACTTCGCCTTTGACCTTGATTGATGCTCCAATCTCTTTCCATCCGGCGATTTGACCGATGGTGAGGACGTCACCGTCGCGTAACCTAACATCCGTGTCAGGCTCGCCTGTGAGTGCCCTGCCGATGGGAACTTCCTCGTGTTCTCCCAGAACTCGCTGGCCATCCTGAACCATGTAGCGAGAAAGATCGGCTGACTCTTTGAAAGCGCTGCGCTTGAGTCCACCTGCCATGCGAACCAGGTCGACAGCAGACATGTCGGCACCCAACGGATATTTTCCGGGGCGTGCAACTTCTCCTTCGATGGTTACAGATGGCGGGTCAAGTTTTTCCAAGCTGCGGTGCACGACCACGCGATCTTTCGACTGCAGCAAGACGTCTTCCACGGCGTCGCCCTTGAGAGCAAGGGCCAGATTCGCGCTCATGACCCTGACTTTGCCGTCGTCTGTGGTGCGAATGATCTGTACTTCGTTCAGCATGGCATCGCGCGTCAGCCCACCGGCAAGGTACACGGCGTCGCTCAAATGAGTAGCGCCGTTGGTGCGATGCATACCGGGATCGCGAACCTCGCCATTGACTGTGACAGTTGGAGGATCTTCGAAGTCAAACCGCCCGAAGACACGGACCGTGTCGAATGGCTGAAGCTTCAAATCCTGGTCCGGATGTGCCAGTACATCCGTCAGATTAAATGGGATCACCGTCGGGTGAAAGTCGGGCTGACTTAGGCGAATGAGTTCGGCGTGTTTGCCATAGGGCTCTGGAAGCAGCTCGGAGTAGCCCTTGATCAGGTCTGTGATCTTCATGCCATCGTGATACGGATACTTCCCGGGATGAAATACATGGCCATCGAGATATACGGTTTTATCGCTGTAGGGCAGAATCGGGGAGATACGAATGGCATCGCCATCCTGTACCTGGAATTTTTCTAACGCTGCAGTTATCTGCCGCGAATCATTCGTTTCAGGAATGTCGAGGCTCAGCATGGTTCGGTTGGTGTGAGCCTGAACACGTTCGACTTCAATATGACGCAACGTGCCAGTGGCAAGAACGCCTCCGGATAGCTGCAAGACTTCCGCGAGATCGTGTTCGCCATTGAGTTCATAGACGGCTGGACGGCGCACCATGCCCTGCACTTTGACCTGAGGTCCGATAGGCGGGATAAGGATGGTGTCGCCGGATTGAAGTGGTTGGATTTCGCCTCGAGTTCCACTCAGCAGTAAGTCGTACAGGTCGACCTGCTGAACGACGTCCTTCCCGCGGAGATGTTTGACGACTCGAAGCGAACCGTTTGGCGTTGGGCCGCCGGCGGCATAGAGAGCATTGAGAGGAGTCGACAGGGCGCTGATGTCGTAAGCGCCGGGATGTTGCACATCACCGACTACGTAAATGCGAACGGTGCGCAAGCGCGAAAGCGATACGTCGGCGCTGACGTCGCGGAATTGCGTTCGCAGGACTGCCTGCACTTCATGCTGCACCTGGCCCATCGACTTACCAGCCACCAGCAATGTACCCACTTCAGGAAGCGCAATCCGGCCTTCACGATCGACATTCCGCAGCAAACGCTGCGACACTCCGCCCCAAAGCTGGATATTCAACCCATCACCAGGGCCGAGAACGTACTCTGGACCGACCGGCAAGTCCATCGGTAACTCGTCGAGATTGCCGGCACCCGTCTTGAACACAGAGATTGCGAATCTCTCCAGGTGAGGCTGCTGCTCCGACACTTGAGAATAAATGTCGTACAGCGATGGAACATCGGCGTAGGGATCCGGGCGGTGGCGGATGGATGTAGTCGTAGCGGCCTGGGTTGCGTCGGCAGTCGCGTCGCGTGAATTGGACGGACGTACCGACCGAGATTGACTCTTCGTGGGCGGTGGAACAGGTTCATCCGGCGAATCTGGCAGATCGAGTGGAGCTGACAGAGTTGGAGGCAGCGAACTCATCATGCCGGACGCTCCGCCAAATTTCATGGAGGCAGGGGAAACCGAAGATGAGTTCTGTAAAAGCGCAGGCAGCTCGGAGGGAGTAATTTGCGCCATGCTCATCGAACCTGCTTCAAGAGCGTCCGGGAGATCCCGGTCAACCGAAGCCTGTTCCAACTGGCGCTGTGGAGAGGGGTTCGAACGTTGCTGCGGCGCTGAGTTCGGCGCCGGTTGTTGCATTTGTTCGGGAGAGACGGCTTGCCCGGGATGGCTGTAGGGGTTATCGACGTAATCCTGGGCATTGAAATCTGCATTGCTGTTCTTTTTTGTGGTGCGATTGTCCGAGCCGGTTGCCGTGGCTCTCATGTCCTGCTGCCAAGATCCTTGCCCTGCCCCGTATCCGGGGTAGTTATAGTTCGCGGCGTAGCGACGTGCATTCAGCTGTCGCTCGATTTCCTGGGTAGCCACGATTTGAACATTCGAGTCGTCGTGCACAAGCCTCAGGACTACGGCGTCTGTAAGGTCAGCTGGATTAAGCAGTCTCCCTTGCTCGTACGCCTTGCGAACCAGCGCTCTTTTTACTTCCAGCATGATCAGTGGTTGCTTCTGGAGCACAAGAATTATCTGGTCGGGGGCCAGTGTGACCTGATCGACGAGTGCCCGCTCTTCTCGATCCAAGCGTTCATCGGATTTTGCGGGTTTATTTTCCGCTTCCTGCGCCAAAACAACACGCGCGGAGGACATTGTGACAATAACGATAAACACGACAACAGCCAATGACTGGATTCTTCTCATACGATACTCAACATGCCGATCGCTTTCGCTTAACGATGATGTTAGTGAGGAAAATCGTTCTTCGTTGCAATTGCAGGTTGCAGTTGAGGGCGCGTAACCCCGTGCAGCCAAATTTCAAGGAGCGATCCGGTCTGGGCCTGGATCATTTCCGCCGAAATAGGATGGGCAGCCAGAAAGTCTGACGAAATGCGGTCGTAGACCAGCAAAGCAACGAGTGCTTTAGCCATCAGGCGCGGGTCTGCTTCCCGAATGACTCCGCTATTAATGCGAGTCTGTAGATAGTCCGCCAAGGAGCTGTAGTACTGGTCTACGCGGGGAGAAACCGACTTGCGAACTTCTTCCGGATTCTCAAGCGCGGCAAAAAACAAAAGGCGGAATAGTTCAGGGTCGAAGGCCTGCTGCAAATCGTGCGCAAGGTCACGAAAGGTCTGTTCATCCTTCTCGCTCTGATCGGAAGGAATGCCGAACTGCGGTGCTTTCTTCAACTTGTTTTCAAGTACTTCCTTATAAAGGCCGCGTTTGCTGTTGAACAGGCGAAAGATCGTAACTTCATTCACTTTGGCGCGAGTCGCGATCTGGCGTACTGAGGTTCCACGAAATCCATTGGTGGCGAACAGCTTGGCGGCGGCACGTAATACACGACTCCTGGTGGAACGATTTTCATGCGGCTCTAAAGAAGGGAGTGACCGCGGCATTTGTTTCTCCTGCGGTGCCTCAAGACAGAGAGGCAAGATCAATTGGCGCTGAAAGGGCCGAGGAGCGCCCAAGGTCTTGCAAGTTTGCGGGCTTCCTAACAATCAAAAGAGAGGATCTGATCGAAGAGTTCGATCACAGGGAGATGAGACAGATGGAATTGAGATGACGACTAAATCGGCTGAACGTCGGCGGCATCAACTTCTACAGCAACAGATCGTTCAATCAAGTGAACAGAAAGAACGAGCCGGAAGCGTCCTTTCCTGCGAGACAAAATTCCTTCCGTCTCTGCAAGAGGACCGTTTTTGACGCGGACGCGCCTGCCGATTGAAAGGTAAGGATGAGGCTGTATGTTACCGTCGCGGAGCACGCATTGCCGCAAACTCTCAATTTCCTGATCGGCGATCGCAGTGGGCTGTCCATGAATGCCAACAAGCCCCACCACACCTGAGGTCTTCACAACGCGCATTCCTTCGTGCGGGTGAATGCGGATGAATACATAGCCCGGAAACAACGGGAGGTTGACAATCATGTTACGGTCCTGCCAACGATGCCTCGCCTGGTACAAAGGAAGAAAGCATTCGAGTTCGAGACTTTCGAGTCGAAGCGCAACCTTCTTCTCGTGACGAGAACGGACGTGGGCGGCAAACCATAATGGAACTGCCGGGCTTGATTCGCAGATCCCGAGTATAGTCTGCGGTTTGATTTGGGTGATCGATCCCACGGATCCCACAGCTCCGCCCTGTCACTTACATGGGTCTTTGTGACCTGACCGTTGCCGTTTCAAGCGCTTAGGCTGTGAATTTACGGCAGCTTACTTCACGGCAACGCGAGGATGACGATTATTCCAAGCTGCTGGTTGCCTTCTACTTACCTCAGCGCAAAAAGAACGCAAGAGTGAGGTCAGAATGAAAACCACCATGCACATATGGAAAGTAGCTCTGGACGCCAATCGCAGCAAGAGAGCGACCGCCTCACATGAGACACGGGGCGGGGGTGGCTACAGAATTAATCAGAAAAACCCAAGCCGTTTATCACCAGCGCTCCCGGCAGATGGATCATGTACGGAGTGGAGATTCCTAAGCAGCAGCCGGCCTTGCACTGGACTGGCAAGTGACGGATAGAGACAGAATACCCAGGGTCGGTTGGTCCGATATCGCCGTGTTTACGCGGCCATGCTCGTCAGATGGCAAAGACTTTACGGTTCATCTCCAGGTAAAGAGCCATCCAATAGTGCAAGAATCTCGAGCGCCCCATCGCCGCGATCATTCTGTTTTGACGACAACAGCGCGTGATTTTGGCTGCCGAATCTGAATGTTTCAGATGCTTAGGGCGCGAGAAGCATCGGCGCTGCTCTATGCAAGCGCATGCTTTCCTCTTCATGCGGGTGATTGCTAACAAAGCCGTTCAAGGCTTGACCTTGCTGATCTCAGCGGGTTCGTACGAGTGCACAATTCGAGGCAGCATGATCCGAATCACGGTCCCATGGGCAGAGGTCTCCTCCACTTGCACAGTGCCCTCGTGATCGCGAACGATCTTATGGACAATCGCGAGACCTAAACCGGTACCATTCGGTTTTCCCGAACTCACGAAGGGATCGAACACATTGTTCTGAATTGTTTCGGGAATGCCATGCCCATTATCACGAACGCGTATATCAAAGGCATCGTTTTGCGATCTCACCTCGATGCCGATTCGGCCATCCCCATCAGCACGCGCCTCGCAAGCGTTAAGCAGAAGATTAAAGAAGACGCGCTCCAGTTTCCTGGAGTCGAAACTTCCTTCCATGTCACCAGACAGATCAATCCTGACTCTGCAGGCTCGGAACTCCGGGCGGGAATGGATGGCATCCATTGCGCGACGAATGACCGAATCGATTTGCCCCGGAGTAGGCGAGATCGTTCCATGCTCACGCGAGAGCTCTCGAAGAGAGTCGATCAGGTCCGTCATCTGATCGGAAGCAAGCTTGATCTCCCGGTAGATTTCCTCGCGATCCATACGCAGCGATTCGGCTTCGTAGAGGAATTCAGCATTCGCGACCAAAGCCGCGAGGTAATGACGCAGATCGTGGGAGATGGAACTTGCCGTCCGCCCAAGCGCCGCAAGACGCTCGGCTTCGATCTGGCGACGTTGCGAATCGAGCAGGCGGGTACGCATGGTGGCAAATGCGTCCCCAAGGTGGACCACTTCACTGGAACCGGTAGAGTTTACGGAATATCCATAATCACCGGCGGCGAGAGCGCGGAAACCAGCAACGAGATTTTCCAAGGGCCGTGTAATCGCGCGGGAAATAAACGAAAAGATCAACGCTCCTAAGGCTACGGCCGCCGCCCCCAGCAAAATCAACGTGCGGTTAAGCCGCATTAGAAACTGGGTTGACTGCTGAAGCGGAAGCAGCACGAAACAGCGCACCGGTGTAGGAGCCGTTGCATCGAGCATCACGGAGGCCGCCTGAAAGTGTCCATCTGCCAGCGTCACTTCCTCGCTACCGTGGTTGAGAATCAAAGGGTGGGAATTGAGTAGGTCCCGCAACGCCGAGTCGTCGAAGTTGACGGTTGAAGCAATGATTCTATCTCCGCTGGCGAGTACGATCTGGCTGCCGGCAACGCTGGCCAATTGCTCGGCCACAGTCTTATCCACCTGATATCCAACAGCAATCCAACCCAATTGCCGCTGTTCACTTCCCGCGCCGGCAACAATCGGCCGCAAGAACACCCAGTAAAGTTGGCCTTCGGAATACCACCATGTCGCGCCCTCGTTCGATCGAACTGAATCCCTCATTAAACGATCGGCCGTTTCTGCGGTCCACGAACGATCTTTCACATGAAAGGCTAAGAGGTGCCCATCGGTTCCTCCCAAAGCGAACAGGTCACTACCCGCCAGGTGCCAGAACGGAATGGACGCGTCTTGGATGGTGGGAGCGTGGTTAGTGGTCATCATTGCTTCGAGAGGAGGAAGGATCGCGAGCATTGCAGCCGTGCGGGACAGCTGAATTTCGCGCTGTTGCTGTACGTTCTGGAAGGCGGTCACTGAACCCTTGATTCCGGTGCTAACTTGACGGGCAACTTCCTGCTTTACCGTCTGACGTACAAGCACGAGAGTGGCACCCATCACTGCAGTAATCAACACGACCGTTGCCAGAAGCAGTTGAGTCCGCAGTCGAAGGCGTGACATGAGTCCTTTAACGCACGGCGAAGCCGTTAGCCATGTCGGGAACAAATTTATATCCCGCTCCGTGTAGCGTCAGGAAGTACCGGGGATTCGCGGGATCGGGCTCCAGCTTTTGACGGAGCCGCAGGATGTGGTTATCGACCGTACGCGTCGAAGGATAGTTGTGATAGCCCCAGACTTCATTCAACAGCTCTTCGCGGGAGATCACCCGTCCGGGGAACTTGGCAAAAAACCTTAGCACACGAAATTCCTGGGCTGTCATGGTGACCGCCTCGCCGTCGCGAGCCGCTTCCATGCTGGTGAAGTCGACGACTACATCGCCTAAAACCAGAACTTCATGTTCCTGGCCAGAGGGTTGGATATTCGAAGCAGGAATACTGGCGTGATTCGCTCGACGCATGGCCCTGCGGACCCGAGCCAACAGCTCTTTTGGACTGAAAGGTTTGGTCACATAGTCGTCAGCGCCAAGTTCAAGCAGCAGCACCTTGTCATCCACATCGGCATTCGCGCTGAGCACCACAATCGGCACCCGGGCAGAGATGGTTTTGAACTCGCGACAGAGTTCTTTACCCGACAACCCGGGCAGTTTCAAATCCAGAACTACCGCGTTCGGCGGTTGCTTCTTGAATGTCTCCAAGCCAGCCAAGCCATCGCCGGCGATGTTAACCTGCAATGCGTCGGCTTCAAAGAGTCTCTGCAGCGCCTTCTGCATGGCGCGACTGTCTTCAACGACAAGAACGGTTTCCATTCAACCACCTGCTCAATATTGAGTCACTGTATATCAGATATGCCCTCCCGGTATCAGACTCAGAAAACGTTTGACTCCAAAGTGACAAAATCTCGACAAGTTGATGGTTTCGCTAGTACTCGGGAGATAGAGATTGGGGATCGTATTGCTGGCCATATTTATTTGTGTGTGTGCTCTTACTCGGCCTCACCGCAATCGTCGTCGTCCCAAACGTGTTCGCCTTGTCCTGACCAACCGTGATATCGCGAGTTTCAATCGCGCCCAGGTCGGCCGCAAACTCGTACCAGAAATGAACGCGGTAGTGACCGGGAGGAACGTCGGCGATCGCAATGTTTCCGGACGAAACCGACACACCGATATAGTGCGAGTTCACCGCCAGAATCACAGCACTCATCTCCGGGTGAATATTGCAGAAAATGTAAGACGGGCCGGGTCGATCGAACTGCACACTCTTCTGCGATCCCGCCTGATACAAGCCAAGGTCAAATCGCTTCCCGCGGTATAAAGAAAAGACATTGTGAAACCAGGGATCCAGGTTCGGAAATCTGACTGAGCTGCCAACCGGGACTACCAAGAGATGTGGCTCAAAGCGTTTATCTTGTTGGCGCATCTGGTATGACGCGGGGTGGTACGCTGAGCTCCGAACGGTGTCATCGGCCGCATCGGTCGGGACAAGCCAGACAGCCACCTGGGAAGCATCTTTGAGGGGCCGTTGCTTGTCCTGATCGCGTAGTGCAACCGTCCCAATAACGCGGAACAAGGATTGCGCTTTACTCGCCGACGGCAATATCAGCATCGTTACAAAAAACGCCAGGTGACGAAAGCTCTTCATATTGATCAGAACAAAAACCCGGCGGCAAGTCCGACCTGATCAGCCGTAGTCGAAGCGCCGGAAACAAGAGTTGTCTTTATGCGCCGGTATTCGGCCGAGAACAGCAAATCGGATCGAGGCCGGACGATGTAATTGACGAGCAACGATTCATTGCGCGATGGCAATGAGCTGAAATAGTAGTCATAAGAAATTGCTTCTCGCATCGCGGTGGAGTTATACCCGCCATAACCTGCAGCAACGTTGAATTCATTCTTCGGATCGACCCTAAACTTAACTTGCGACCAGCCGCCGATCTCCCCTATTCCCGCCAGCAAAGGAATTGTCACAGTCCCAAAATGAGTGGCGTTCTGGGAGAGTACCAACGCATACGGAGTTCCGCCGAAGGTTTGCAGTCCTTTCCCGGTAAAGAACTCACCACTCGCTTCAATGTGGGAGATGATGGGAATCTTCCAGTCGGCCATCACTCCTGCCCCGTGGACAATGGTTCCATTGTAAAAGTGCTGGGGCGCGTATAAGCCGGAAAAACCCACTGTCAGAGCGTGTTCTGCTTCGCCGTGGGTGCCAGAGAAGCGGACTGAGTATGCGGGCTGGCGAGAGTTCTCGCCTCCCGCTGGATAACGGACCTGCGGAGCGTAACCCGCATAGCCGGCTGAATCAAATAAACCGGCTTCTATCTTCCAATCGACGCTTTCGGAATTGAAGCGGTAGTCTCCGCGAACGGAAGGTACCCATGCCCAAAGATTCCCTGCCGCTGCCAGCGCCGGCTCTCCGACGGTCATATAAGAGGTGGGTGAATTCGGCGAAAAGAACGGCGTATCAACACCGCCGACAAGCGAGGTATTCTGCCAATCCATTCGCAACCGGCCGATACGTAAGCGAGCTAGACCAGACGAGCTGCCGTTGTAACCCGCCGGTACTCCTCCGTAGAAGTCCAACTGAAGATCGCCGGATGTACGAGCACCGAGCAGATCGGGACCAAACCCGGTCAGTCCGATGATGGATTGCCGCATGGTTCCGCCGGTGCTTCCGTCCGGAGTACCAGATGGACGTGACAGAGCGGTCGAGGGAAGGTCTACGTTGTCGACCGCTCCAAAGTTGGTGAAGCCGTTCAGCAACACCAGTCCCGAAAGCTTAACTCGGAACTTCGAAGTACTCTCAACCTTCGTCTGCTGATGCTCATCAACACGCTCAGCAAGCAACTGCAGATCTTCTTGTGTCAGCGGGGTGTTGTGTTTTTCTGTGGCTGAAGTCAATTTTTCACCAACCGAGCCCGGCGGCGCTGGTACGGTCATGGATGCCTGAAGATTCTCAACCGTAGTCTTCAACTCGCGGATCTCAGCTCGTGACTGCTCCAGTTCAGCACGGGTCTCACGCAAAGCATCGTTCAAGCTCTTGATCTGCTGAAGAACCTCGGTCACCTCTTGAGACGTGGGAGTCGATTGCGCCGAAGCGCCTCCGCTGAAACACACCGATGCGATTGCCAGGCCGGCGAAGATCGCGACAAAATGCTGTTGTACTTTCATGCTGCTCTCCGGGTGGGGTGACAATCATGTCATGTTCGGCCAGAGCGCGCATCCAGGAACTGCTTCACCGATCATCCAGCCCGCAGATTTGATTCTTCCCGCCGTCAGGCAGCTGTGGCTCTTAACCACCGGATCAACTGACGATCGGAGCGGTGGCCATCTTGTAACCAGCCAGTGCGACCAGTACTTTCATTAGACCTCCCGCTCCGTCGTTGCGTTTGCTTGGGGTAGTTCCTACTGGGCCCATACTGATAGTTGAGCCAAATCCTATGGCCAACGGAATGACCGGTTGTCACCGTTCGGTAATGACGCGGTCACGTTTGTGTTGAGACACACACGATGTGACGAATGTTCACTGTGCGGCAGGAGCCGACAATTTTCCGGTCAACAACTGATCGATGGTGAACTTTCCCTTCAGGCCGGGCTGCTGTCGATTCCAATCGTGGTATTGATGACAAAGCGAGCAATTGTCGCCTGCCGCGCCCACCACTGAAGGCTCGGCATTGTGGCACTTGCGACAAATCTCGATACTCGGAATAAGCACGTCGGAAGTCGCTTTGCTCGTTCTCGATTGGCTGTGACAGGAATCGCACGACACGGCCTGATGCGCATAGTGGTTGAAGGTGGAATTCGGCAGCCACCGCACGGTGATGCTCGCCGCACGTATCTGCAGCTTACCGGCGACGCTATCGATCGTGTGGCAGAGCTTGCAGTTCTTTCGCCAGAGCAGCATTTCCGCCTGGGCGGTTTGGAGGCTTACCCATTCCTCCGGAGAATGCGCCGGCGGCGGAGGCTCCAGTCCGGGGATCCTCCGGACTGCACGCGGCGTTTCGCGCCAGGCATTTGGATGAAGGTTCAGATATTGCCGATACTTCTGTGTAACGAAGTCGTGAATGATTTCGGGCTTTCCGTGTGGAACGAGCTCGGCAATACGTTCGTCGAACTGTAATTGATGACACGCGGCACACTGCAGGTCGTACTTGATCGGTGTCATATGGGCGCGACCGGTCGAAGGCGGCAAGGGATCAAGGGAAGTCGGGATCAGCTGCGCATTGAGTTGTTCTCCTGCCGACGCTAGTCCGCCAACACTGCTGAGCGAGTAAGCCCACGACTGCGTGGCCTCTGCAGCAGGGCGATGGCAATCCTGACACTGCATCTGCACTTCGCCTTTTGGACCTCGAATGCCCGTTCTCAGGTGCGCTTCGTGATTCAAGGCGATCGTGCCGGGATCATGCGGCTTGCGGAGCGGCTTGAACTCCGGGTGATCATGAAGGAAGGTTTTTACAACTGGCTCGAATCGTGGGGTTCCGTTCTTGACGTGCAGATCGGAGTGACACTGAACGCACTGTTTGTCACTAATTCCCATCAGCCCGTCATGACCAACATGCTCGGTGTGGCAATCGGCGCACTTGGGTGTAAACGTTTCGGAAGCCTGATGGACCGGCGAGTTATGACAGTCCTGACAAGCCCGATCGGTAACATGTCGCTCGAACGACACATGACCGAGCAGACTCTTCGAGCTAACATGGCAAGCTTCACAGTTATTGCCGAAAACGCTATGTGCGGGAGAAATGGGTCCGCTGCTGTAAGGCTGCGAGCTGCCGCGAACGGTATGGGCGAGCAGCCAGGCACAAGCGATGACTGGCAACGCGATCGTAAGCGCAACGCGCAGCTTTCGCATCGGCGTCCAGGAGCGGAAATATTCCCGGTTGTGGCGTGTGCCGAGAAACTTCGCCGTTCTGGTTCGTCTGGCCATGAGCTAGTAACGCAACGCGATTACTGCGTGGACCGCGCCCAACACCAGCAGGGCCCACGAAAGCGGAAGATGTACAAACAGCCACGCGTGCAACCACCGATGCAGCCGGATTTGTCTGTCCAGTTGCCGTTTCTCGACGCAGATGTTCTGCAGATCATCAACAAATTCGGTGGTAATGGCGGGCGACATCTTACGAACTTGATCGAAAATGGTGTCCGCAATTTCTTCGTTCGCGAGTTCGTGATTGTAATAACCAGGCTGAAGGAGATACGGCTGGACTTTATCCGCATAGAGGGTGCGGATGGGCTGTAAATCTTCGGCATCAAGCTCGCGTGCAACGCGATTCAAAGGCAGAGTTCGATCGCCCACCACTTCGGATACGGGCAACTCTTCCATCGCGGGCACCAGCTGAACCATCAGGTCATCGGCTTCGGCACAGAGCTGCCCAATCACAGTTTCGATCTGATCGTAGATCGTCTCCATCGGAACTTTGCGGGTGATTCTCATCGGCAGGTAGTGCTGCAATACCGCGCCCAGGATTCCACTAAGGAGCACAATGGTGAACAAGACCATCAATGTCGTGGTGAGAGATCCGCCGAGACTGAATGCAGAATGGAAAAGAATGATGGGATAGGCAAGGAGTCCAAGCCAAATGTGAGCGCGCATCCAGACCTTGGCACGACCAATACGAATCACCGGAAATTTTTTCCGTACGCTCAATAGTCCGGCAAAAATCATCAAGGCATAGCCCACAATGCCGTATACGAGCCCTATGGGAGTGCCGCCACCTGGACCATTGCGCGAAAGCAAGCCGTACGGAACATATACAGCGATGGCCAACATCAAGACGACCAGCGAGAACCTTGCCCACGGGCGATGTGTCTCGTCGATTCTCACGACGCGTTGGCTCCGTCAACTCTGGCACTGACTTCTGCAAAGAAATCCGCCGGAGAAACCCGATGTGCGGCATCGTGCGGACACGCATACACACAGTTGGGCTCGGGATGATCATGGCAAAGATTGCACGATGTCGCTTTCCGTACAATTCGCGCTTTTTTCACAACAAGCTCACCGCTCTGATCTAGATCGAACTCCGGATTCTCGAGCGGCACCTGGAACTGATGGATATTGATATTTCCGTATGGGCAATTCTCGGCACAAAGACCGCATCCGATACACCAGTCCTCGATGATGACTTCCAGTGAGTTGCGGCGGCGGATGGAACCGACCGGGCACCCCACCATACACAATGGGTCGCGACACTGGCGGCACGAGGTGGCAACCAGGAAGTTTTCAAATCGCAGCCCATCGCGAATGAGGCGCGTAACGCCATCGTGAGAATCGGCACACGCCTTTACGCACTGATCGCACCGGGTGCACTTGTCCAGATCGAGAACCAGCAAACTCTGCGCCTGCATCAGGCCCTGGTCCAAAAACTGATCGACCGGCACGGTGGTAACGCGTTTGTAACGCAATTCATTTTCGTGCAGGCGTTCCTTCGCGGAGGCCTGAAGGCTGGCGCGGATATCCGGGAACTGTTCGATCATGGCGTTGAACTCTTCCGCCGCAATCTTGACAACTTCTACGTGGTCGAGCGCTGAACAGGTCGCATTGCGATGGCCTCCGCCGAGCAATCCGATTTCGCCGAAGTAATTCCCTTTGGATAGATACCCAAGAATCAGTTCGCCGCCGGGGTAATTCTCTGTGATCTTAACGAAGCCGAGTCGAACGAGATAGAACGCGTCGGCAACGTCACCTTGCTTAAAAATCACGTCGCCCGGGGCATATCGAATCAGCTGTACTTTCTCGCGCAGTCGGTCGATGAACTCCGATGTGAGTGAGCGGAGAATCGGAACGCTTCGGAGGTGGTTATCGAGAGCCCGTTCGCGATATTTGCGATCGAGTTGGGCACGGAACGTCTTGTTCTTTTGCAGGACATCGAGAACGTTGCGCAACATCTCGAGCACCACTACATCCGTAACGGCGCGAACTGTCGCCGAACGCGGATAAAAGCTCATGCAACTCATCTCTCCGAACAGATCGCCTGCACTGAGCTCCGCGACGGGCTTGTCGTAGGACAGATCCACCGGTGCATCAATGGAGATGAAATCGCGTGTAAGGTTCTCCTCCTCGCGTTCATCTTCTCGGCGGCTCATGAGCTTACTTTTCAAACGGCTGAAAAATCCCTGCTGTGCCGTTGTATTCACATGCGCGCGAGGAGTGCTGATGAATACATCGACCTTTCCTTCCAAGACGTAAAAGGCAGTCGATCCAAATTCGCCTTCACGGAAGATAATCTCTCCAGCCTTGATGGTGCGCTGAATGATGGAGCCGCGATTGAGCTGAAGAAAAGTGCCGGAGACGCCCTTGAAGATCGGTAGCTGCAGCAACTCCTGTACGTCGGGCGATTCGCCTTCTCCCAGGTCCTGCCCGACCAGCTTCTTGTTGGTTAAAGCGCCAGTTGGGCACGACACCATGCATTCGCCGCACGAGACACAACTGGAGCTGCCCATCGGCACATCAGTATCGAAAGCGATGGTCGCATCGTAGCCTTTACCGCGGCGAGCAATGACATTGTTGTCGCGAATCTCGGCGCAGGCTCGAATACAGCGGTCGCAGAGAATGCAGGCAGAGTGATCAACCAGAATACTTAGCGAGGAGTCATCTTGTCCGCGCTGGCTGAGGCGCCCGTCAAACCGCGGACGTTCAACGCCGAACTGCCTCGCCCACGACTCCAGCTCGCAATCAGCCGTGTGCTGCTCGCGAACGCAGGGTGCTTTGTGGTCCGACATTAATAGTTCGACGATGACTTTGCGCGCCGTCTGGATACTGTCGGAGTTGGTGACCACCTTCAGTCCGGGCTCTACCGGTCGAATGCAAGAGGCATTCATCGCCTTACCGCCGACTTCAACCACACACAGGCGACACACGCCGACCGGAGTCTCGTTTTGTTGATGGCAGAGAGTTGGAATCGTGATGCCACTTATGCGCGCGGCGTCGAACACTGTTGTGCCGGCAGGAACGGTTACATCTTTTCCATCGATCGTCAGCGTAACCGGTCCACTGGTGGGGACGTCGCCTCGACTCATACTTCTCCCCGGAAGCACACTCCGCCGACACACTGCCGCCGTTCGATGTGCGCTGCAATCTGGTCAGGAAAATGTTTCATGACCGACTCAATGGGAACGGGAGCGATCTGACCCAGGCCGCAGATGGACGCCGCCTTCATCGTGTGCGACAGTTCGCGCAACGTTACCTCATCGCCATCGCGGTGCTCTCCCTGCATCCAGCGAACTAACATGTCCGTCAGTTTCTGCGTCCCCACACGACACGGAACACACTTCCCGCACGATTCGTTGCGGAAGAAGCGCACCGAATTCATCGCCATATCCAGCATGCAGGTTCCCTCGGCACAAACGATGATCGCAGCTGAACCGACCATGGAACCTGCGTTGGAGAGAGCCTTCCACTCCACTGGTAAATCCGCCATCGACGCCGGAAGGTAGCCCGAAGACGGACCCGAAGGCGCGAATCCAAGGAGCTTCTTGCCATCCAGAACGCCACCTGCATATTTGTCAATCAGTTCACGGTACGTAATCCCCATCGGAACTTCAAACGCACCGGGCTGGTTCACATGACCACTGATCGCGACAAATTTCAGGCCAACAGCACCATTCACACCCTGCTGATGGAACCACTCAGGGCCGCGGCCAAGTATGGTGGTGGCAAAGGTGAACGTTTCGACGTTATTCAGAACCGTAGGAAGGTGCCACAAACCGTGTGTACCTGTGCCGGGTGGCTTGTCGCGGGGCTCGGCGCGTTTTCCTTCAATCGCTTCTAGAAGAGCGCTGGCCTCACCGCAGATATATCCGCCTGGACTAACGAAGACCTCCAAATCGAAATTCAGGTCGCTACCGAAAATCTTTTCGCCGAGGTATCCAGAACTGTAGCAACGATCGATTTCCCGCTGCAGTTCCTCGCGCGGCCCCTCGTACTCGTGACGGATATAGAGATATCCTTTTTCCGCACCCACACAGATGCCGGCGATGATCACGCCTTCGATGAGCAGATGCGGCAACGTGTGCATGATCAAACGATCTTTGAAGGTTCCAGGCTCGCTTTCATCCGCGTTACAAACCACGTACTTGGGAGTACGCGTCTGCTTCTTAACCAGATCCCATTTGATCGATGTCGGGAAACCCGCACCACCCATGCCTCGTAGTTCTCCCGACTTGAGGGTGGCGATGACTTCGTCAAAATTCCTTTTCTGGATGATGCTTCGTACAACGCCGTAATGTTGCGCGGCATTGCTGTAAGGATCGGATTCCATCATTGCCGGATACTTCGCCTCCGTCATGTGCGGCATGGGCCTGCCTTCCATCGCCTGACGGATTAGCGACACGATCGTGTATTCGTCCACACCTTGGCAGATGTGTTCATTCACGGCGAAGACGGGTGCCTGATCGCATCGACCGAGGCAAGACACATTGCGGAAGGTCAAATCGCCGGCACTCGACAGCCCGAAACGGCGCATCAAGCGATCAGTCAGGACCGCCGAGCCGCGCAGATGGCAACTCATGTCATCGCAAATCACCACCTCCACTTTGGAGGTGTGGGGCTTGGTTCGAAGGTGCGGAAAAAACGTAACCGCGGCGTTAACTTCGCGGACGGACATGCCTCGACGTTCCGCGATGCGCTCCATGTCTTGCGCTGAAATCCACCCGGTTTGTTCCTGGATGTGCTCAAGTTCGCGGAACAATCCGTCAGCTTTGTGCTCGGTTATTACGCGAAACGGCGAAGCGCCAGCGTTCGACACACACTTTCCTCTGGCCGAAGGTAACTAGAAATTAACCCCTAGAGTGAGCGGACTATACCAGACCTTGCATTTAGAAGGAAGTGACCTTTCTGCTTCTGTTCGTTGCAAATCAGTAGGAATCAAGGGTATAAGACCATATCCATTGGGAAGAGGCTTGGGTGCGACGCAATTTCAAAGTTGCAATCTTACTAAACACCGCGTTAACCATGGTCGCGGCCGACGCCGGATTTGCCCAGCAGCAGCCGGTTTCCGTCGCCGGAAAATTCGTGGGTCCCGGTTCGTGCAGTGCCACGGCGTGCCATGGCAGTATCCGACCAGCAGCGAATTCCCGCATTCTGCAAAACGAATACAGCATATGGGTCCTGCAGGATAAGCATGCCCAAGCGTATAAAGCCTTGACGACGCCTCTCGCCGATCGGATGACTCGAATCATGGGAATCGAGAGCGCAACCACAGCTCCCCGTTGCCTGGCCTGCCACGCTCTCTCCGTTCCCGCAGACAGAAAAGGACGTGAATTCGACATTTCTGAGGGCGTCAGTTGCGAGAGCTGCCACGGTCCGGCCTCGGGCTGGCTCGGCGAACACACGTTGAAAAATTGGCAGCATGAGCAGTCGCTCTCTCGGGGCATGATCGATACGCTCGACCTTCGTAAGCGGACCGATCAATGCCTCACCTGCCACATGGGGACCGCCGATAAGAGCGTCGATCACGAGTTGATCGCAGCCGGCCATCCTGATCTGGTTTTTGAGTTGGATTCCTACTCGGCAGTCATGCCGATGCACTGGAAGAAGCCCGATGATCCGGCGATCGGCGTTCGAACCTGGGGTGTCGGACAAGCTGTCAAATTGCAAGAAGCTCTCGAACGTCTTGCGCGTCACGCGCAGGGTTCTGTCTGGCCGGAATTTTCGGAAATGGAATGCTTCGCCTGCCATCATGATCTCACCAAGCCCGACAAAAGCTGGCGGCAGGATCGTGGGTATCAGAACCGGCGGCCGGGGAATCCGCCGTGGAACGCGGCGCACTACGCCGTATTGCGCGTGGTCGTGAAAGCAATGGACCCGAATGCCTCGGCGCAGTTGGATCAGGACTTTAGCGAGGTCTACTCCCTGGCCAGCCGGATCAACACCGATCGTGGAGAACTCGCACAGCGAGCAACCAAAGCCGCGGCAACAGCGCGCGAGATCGCAAACAAGCTGAATTCAATGCCGCTCGATCGTGCGATGGCGACCCGTATGATTGCCGCGATCATCGCTGACTCAGACGAACTGTCTTCCCAGGGAACACGCACCGCCGAACAGGTTGCGATGGCCTTGGAAGCGTTGGCAGCGGCGCAAGGTCGGGCTTCGCAACCGCAAGTGAAGAACGCGATTGATTCGCTCTTCCAAGAGCTGCAAAACCCTTCTGCTTATAACGGTCCAAGATTTGCCGCTGCAATGAGGAAGATATCGCCAGAAATTAGCGGGACCGCCGGCAACTAAAAGGTAGGATCGCGCGGAAACTTTAAGTACGGCAAACGTACATTGTTGATGACTATTTGGTCTGCCATGATGGATGTGTCAGGCTCAAATCCAACATAGGCCTGAGCCGAATCATAGTCGTCTTGCTCAACGCCATCTCCTGAGATCCCCAGGGCACCCACTAACTTTCCATTTTTGTATAACGGCACGCTGCCGGGGAAAAACACGATTCCACTCTGATTCGGATTGGCCTGTTGGTGGCCATTCGTACAGGGATTGGCCGTGTCGTACTGATAAAGAGCAAACCATGGTCCCGGACCCGAGCCATTAATTCCAGGAGGAAACAGTGGCTGAGCTCCGAAGCTGATCGTCCGATTCGTAACCGCTGTGCCCGGCGGCACTCCCGGCATATCCTGTGGATCGACGTTCTGACTTGCGAAATATGCCAGGTTTCGCGCTTTTGCTACCGCTACATCGACACTGAAGATAGTCGAGTCCGACATGCGATAGAGCGCGATGATCGAGCCATCAAGATCAGCCACCGCGATCGCAAATTTCGCTCGCTGTCCGGGTGGCAGGCGAATGACGGCTCGTTCGATATTTGCCGTGTTGATGGCGTTGGTCACGATTTGTGTAACATCACCCTGTGAAAGACCGCCAACAGGCCCAGCAACTGCATTCACGAGGTAGCCTTCCGGTGGCGGGCCAGAACTGGCAACCGGTCCAAGATCGAAAGCGCCATCGGCCGTTCCAGCAGAGTAGCCCGCCGGCAGCGCGGTGTTTGCAACGAACGGCAGAGAGATTCCATCGATAACCACCACCCCGGGAGGCGCAGGGTTGGCGCCTAGCCCAGCGCCGACCGATCCTGCGAAAGCCGCGTATTCCGCGACGTTATTATCCTGGGCGACAACGCCAACTCCTCCGACGAGAACTCCATTCTTGAAAAGCGGCACGCCACCGGGATTGACTGCCATCGGGTCAGAATCGCTTACGTCAGCTTTGCCCGTGATGACGCCGAGTCCAATCTTGCTGCCGTCGATCGATCGAGAGGGATTGAGAGTTTGTCCCGGAGCAAAATTCAGGTTCAAAGGGCAGCCGCGATTTGTGTTCTCGATGCCGTAGAGCGCAGCATTCGGCGCGTTCGTAATGCCCGGAGGAAAGTGAATGCCGCTGATGAATCGAACCGTTCGCGAAGAGAGAGGCGCCTGGTTGTTGCTGAAGTAAGAAGCCGTGCGAGCCAAAGCGAGCGCCAGTTCACGAGAATCGACAACTTGGCTGAAGTTACCTGTGCCTGTGGTGGGTGCATTCGCCTTGCGATAGAGTCCAAGCAGATTGCCGCCGCGATCCGAAACGGCGATCACCATCGGCAGGTTCGCCGCGGCTGCGGCGCTGGTGACGACATTCTGGACGTCGGCCGCAGTTAGAACAGTCGTTGGCTGCGGAGTAGGAGCTGACGCGACGATTTGTTTCTGCCCACCGCTGCACGACAGAACCGTCATCAACAAAGCACACAACGGCAGCGCCTTCGAAAACCTCTGAACCTCGATGGTCATACTGTGGCGCTAGTCTAGCCACGGAGAGTGGCGCTCACAAGCAATCAAGATGATTCCCAGGCGCGGGTTTGCTTAGCAGATACCTGACCATCGACTTCCGGTTAGTGCGGCCTCGTCTTTCGAGTAAACTCGCAAACACCTCTATGCAGTGGAGCATCTCCAGCCGGTGCGCGCTGCTGCTCGCCGTCGTGTCTTTAGCGGCGTTCGCGCAGGATTCTGTTCCGATGCAGGTCGTTTCCAGCAGCGTCAATCGGAGAATCCCCGGAGGAACAAAACGAATTCTGTCTGCCCTGATGGGAATGGTGCAAGCCACCGATGACCGGGCGATCGGCGGCGCCACTATCATTCTCACTTCGCAAAATGGCCGCCGATCGAGCAGCATGACGAGCGGTGACGGTGTTTTTCGCATTGCTGGACTCGAAGCTGGAACCTACTCCTTGAGAGTCACCGCCGAAGATTTCGAGCCGTTCGTTCAGAATGGCATCACGCTCGCCGCCGGAGATGTGCTCGCGATTGAACTGCGGCTGAAATCAAGCGGAACACTGGTCAAAAAAGATCGCCAGATTGCCCAGGGCCCCACCGAAGAAGGCGCGGAAGAATTGCCACCCTATCGGGAGATAAGCCGCCGCAACCTTAACCCGCAACCGCAACCAGAGCCGGAACTTGCACCCAATTCTGAAGACAATGCGATTCGTCGTGCCAATCGATGGGAACTTGAATATCCCGGATGGGATCGCTACCCCGATAGGAAAGGTGAGTTTCCGCTGGTCTTCGGGCGATGGTTCGATCCGTTTAATCGTAATCGCCTGAAGGGCGACTATCCGCTGTTTGGCAACAATACGTTCTTTAACTTTACCGGCACCAGCACCACTGCGGTCGACATTCGCCGTCTCTACGTACCGAGCGGTGTCTCGGGCCAGAATCCGGGAAACGAAAACTTTTTCGGGCACGGCGGCCAGCAATTCCTGGCACAGACGTTCCGTTTCGCTTTCGATCTCTTTCACGGCGACACCTCGTTCAAGCCCGTCGACTGGCGAATTCGCGTCACACCAGCGATCAATCTGAATCAGATTTGGACTGGCGAACGAGGCATAGTTAGTCCGGAGGTCACGCACGGAACGTCGCGTTTTGACTATCACGCCGGATTGCAGGAAGCGTTCGGCGAAGTCAAAGTCCACGACCTGAGCTCGAATTACGACTTCTTTTCTGTCCGCGCAGGCATTCAGCAATTCACCAGCGACTTTAAGGGCTTTATCTTTTCCGATGAACAGCCGGGAGTTCGAATCTTCGGCGACCTGCGATCGAATCGCATCCAGTACAATCTCGCCTACTTCGATCTGCTGGAGAAAGATACCAACAGCGGCCTGAACACGCTGCATCGACGAAACCAGGATGTTGCGGTTGCGAACCTTTATATCCAGGATTTCTTCGCCAAAGGCTACACCGTCAACTTCAGCTACCTGTTCAACAGCGACAACGGCAAGCTTCACTACGACGACAACGGTTTTCTGGTGCGGCCCATGCCGCTGGGAACAATCGGTCTGAATGCCATTCGCGCCAGCTACTTCGGCTGGAGCGGCCTCGGACATATCGGCAGGCTGAATCTTAATCATGCGTTTTACGAAGTGATCGGACACCAGAGCCTGGGCCAGGTCGCAGGCCGCAAAACCGATATCAACGGGCAATTGGTGGCCGTTGAGCTTTCTTACGATCGAGACTGGTATCGTCCGCGCATCGCGTTCCTTTACTCCTCTGGCGATCAGGACCCACGCAATGGAACCGCCCGAGGGTTCGACTCCATCGTCGACGCCGAGACATTTGCCGGCGGCATCTTCAGCTTCTTCAATCGGGAAGGCATCCGGCTAACTGGAACAGGCGTAGCCCTCACTTCTCCAGACAGCTTTCTCCCGGATTTGCGCTCGAATAAAGAAGAAGGTCAGGCCAACTATGTAAATCCGGGCCTTTACCTCTGGAACGCAGGGTTCGACGCCGAGGTGACCCAGAATCTGAAGGTGGTTTCTAACTTCAACGTTATGCGGTTTGCGCATACCCAACCCCTGCAGCTTCTGCTGTTCCAGTCGGATATTCCGACTAGCGTCGGGCTCGACTACAGCACCGGATTTATCTATCGCCCTTTGCTGTCCGACAACATGACGTTTACAGCAGGCGTGGCAGGATTGACTCCGGGTTCGGGATTACGCAGGATTTACACTTCGCAGACCTTGTTTTCAGCTTTCTCTGTTTTACGGTTTCAGTTTTAGGGTTCGGTTGTTGTTGATCATGCGACTCATTCCATCTCGCTTCGCTCGTGTTCGGCCGGGTAGCGCCGTTGCTATTTCGCTGCTAATAGCTGCGAGCGTATTGGGATTTGTTGGGCTGGTCGTTGCGCGCGCGCCCGTACCCTCGCAGGACATCCCTTTCCGCAAGACTCTTAGTCTGGAAGACGACTCTCCCGAGTCCGTTGCAACGCGCAACACCGGTTGCGTCAGCTGCCACAGGCAAACCGATAGCGCCAGCATGCACCCCACGAACACGGTTCATATCGCCTGCGTTGATTGTCATGGCGGTAACGGTGAAGTTAAGGTTTCTTCCGGCGCTCAGCCCGGAACCAACGAATACGAAGACACAAAAAACAAAGCCCACGTTCTGCCCCGCCGTGGATCCGACAAGACCGCTGCCGCCCCAGTCCGGGTTTACGCGGATTGGCTGAAGGAGAGTCCCGAATATATTCGCTTCGCGAATCCTGGCGACCTGCGCATCGTCGACCAAACCTGCGGATCGTCCGGCTGTCACGTAAATGAAGTACGCAAAGTCCGGTTGAGCATGATGACCCACGGCGCCATGCTTTGGGAGGCGGCTCTCTACAACAACGGACAATATCCGTACAAGAATGCTCACTTCGGAGAAAGCTACGGGCGAGATGGCAAACCACAGCGTATCCAAACGTGGCCTCCGCCCACTGAGGAAGAGACGAAGACAAAAGGAATTCTTCCCTACCTTGAGCCGCTCCAACGGTGGGAGACTTCGGAGCCCGGCAACGTACTACGCGTGTTCGAGCGTGGCGGCAAGGCAAAAGGAGATCTCGGAATTCCCGAACAGGAAGAAGATGCCGGCAAGCCCGATGTAAAACTAGGCAATCGTGGCTTCGGCACGCAACTTCGAACTGATCCCGTATTCCTTGGCTTGCAAAAAACTCGCCTTCTCGATCCGATGCTCTCTTTCCCTGGCACCAACGATCAACCGGGCGACTACCGGCACAGCGGATGCACCGCTTGCCACGTCATTTACGCGAACGACGTCAATCCCGAACATTCATCCTGGGCGGCGAAGTATGGACACAGCGGAACCTCAGCCTCCGTGGATCCGACAATCCCGAAAAATCAATCGGGTCATCCCATCCAACACCTTCTGACGAAGTCAATTCCTTCCAGCCAGTGCATGGCCTGCCACATTCACCCCGGCACGAATATGGTTGCCACTTACTTCGGGTACACATGGTGGGATAACGAGATCGACGCAAAGTTCATGTATCCGGCGAGCGAGCACGACCCCTCGGAGAAACAGATGCAACAGGTCCGAGTGCGAAATCCGGAATCATCGGCCCAGCGCGGACTCTGGGGTGACGAGAAATTCCTTGAAACGGTCGGCAGCCCGGAGTTCAACGCCAGGCTCGATAAAACTCAATTCGCCGACTTTCATTCCCACGGCTGGATCTTCCGCGCAGTTTACAAACACGACCGCAAGGGCAACCTGCTCGACAAAGACGACAACATCGTCGCGAACGATGATCCCGCAAAATTCAAGAAGGCTGTGCACCTCGCCGACATCCATCTTGAGAAAGGTATGCAGTGCGTGGACTGCCACTTCGAGCAGGATGTGCACGGCAACGGCAAGCTCTACGGCGAGACTCGTGACGCGATCGAAATCACCTGCATCGATTGCCACGGATCAATCGATAAATATGCCGACCTGACGACCACGGGACCTGCGTCCCCGGTCGGTGGCACTAAGCTAGCTCGCCTCCGCACCCCATCAGGCGAGCGTCGCTTTTACTGGAACAAAAATCGCCTCTATCAACGATCCGTTGTCGATCCAAAGATGGAATGGGAAGTCGTGCAGACGAAAGATACGATCACACCCGGCAACGTTCATTACAGCGAGAAATCGCGTTACGCGAAGACAATCCAACTGGACGGCGAAACCTGGGGAAACTCACCCGACGATAAAGCTCGCCTGGCTCATCAGGACAGCCGCATGACTTGCACAAGTTGTCACAGCTCCTGGACAACAACCTGCTTTGGTTGTCATCTCTCGATGGTCGCCAACCGCCGCATGCCCATGCTGCACAACGAGGGCACACTGACTCGCAATTGGACTTCGTACAACTTCCATGTTCTGCGCGACGACGCTTACATGCTCGGCATCGATGGCACCGTTACGGGAAATCGGGTCGCGCCGGTTCGTTCAGCCTGTGCAGTAGTCGTTAGTTCGCAAAATGCTAATCGCGACTGGCTTTACTACGCCCAGCAGACAATCTCCGCGGAAGGCTTCAGCGGCCAGGCGTTCAGTCCGTACGCACCTCATACGGTCCGCGCTCGCGAGACCAAACAGTGTACCGATTGCCATGTTTCGAAGCAGAACGACAACAACGCCTGGATGTCGCAACTGCTTCTCCTCGGAACCGGCTATCTGAATTACATGAGCCGATACGCCTGGGTGGCCACCGGCAAGAAGGGCTTCCAAACGATTGCCGTTGCGGAGCGTGATGAACCTCCGGCAATTATCGGTAGCGATCTGCACAAGATCGCATATCCCGAACGTTACCAACATCACGAAGATCATAAGCTCGAACTGAGCGAGTCTTACGATCATGAAGGCAAAGAGGTTCTCGACCTGCAATTGCGGGGTGAGTACCTCTATGCCGCGATGGGCGAAGGCGGCTTGCGCATCTTTGACGTTGCCAACATCGATAATAAGGACATTTCGCAGCGGATGATAACCGCTCCTGTCTCGCCCATCGGACAACGCTTTTACGTCAAGACGAAGTACGCGACTTCCATCACCACTCCGAGCACTCTTGCGATTGATCCAACGCGAACCCGCTTCAAAGAAAACGAAGAGCAGTCGATCCACCCGATGTACGGGTTCCTGTATGTCACCGATAAGTATGAGGGCGTGGTGGTGATAGGAAATTCCGATCCTCGCAATCCGGGTGTCGCGACTCTACTCGACGGTGAACCGCGCAATAACTTTTTGAAACGAGCGCTAGCCTTCAACCCCAACGGTCTGTTGAATGGTGCGCGGCGCATGGCCTTCGCAGGAGTCTATGGATATGTTCTGTGCGACCAAGGAGTGGTCGTCATCAGTTTCGATGATCCTCTGAAACCCGCTGTGGTAGCGACTATCCCCTCTCCGGGAATCAAACAGCCCACCGGCATCTCCATCCAGTTTCGATATGCATTCATTACCGACAAAGACGGGCTGAAAGTCCTCGATATTACGCATAAAGAAAAACCCGTTCTGGTCAAGAATGCCTTTATTTCGCTCGCCGATGCCCGCAATGTGTACTCGGCAAGAACCTACGCCTACGTATCTGCTGGTAAACAAGGTGTGGCGATTGTTGACATCGAGCAACCGGAAGATCCAAAGCTGGACCAGGTATTCGACGCCAATGGCGAGCTAAACGACACCAACGACATCAAAATCACCATGGTGAATTCGAGCCAGTTTGCTTTTGTTGCCGACGGGAAGAATGGCTTCCGGCTCGTGCAGACCATTTCGCCAGACTCGGTACCCGGATTTATCGGCTTCAGTCCCCGGCCAAATCCGAAGCTGATCGCGCGTTTCCACACCAATGGCCCGGCACTCGCGGTTTCGCGAGGAGTTGATCGAGATCGCGCAGTCGATGAGAGCGGAAATCAACTGGCCGTCTTCGGACGTCGCGGAGCACATCCGTTCAATCGCGAAGAACTCGATCGCATGTTCTTAAAGAACGGAAACCTCTATACAGTAAGCGATCAGCCGCCAGCCGCGACATCCAAACCATAAGCACCAGGCGCATTTTCAATGCGGCCGGCTCTGCACTTCCTCTGCCCAGTTCTCACTTGGTCGCGTAACTCTCCGAATGCTCAGGCGCCCTCTGACCGACAAGACTTCCAACTCTCTTCGAATCTGGCCTTTTTAGTGAACTTCTGTGCGAATCGCTCAGAGGCGGAAAGATTGTCTTCCAATCATTTTTCATGTCGACCACGATCCAACCTTTCGCTACCGCCATGTCCAATGCTTTGTCTAGCCTGCCTACATCGGAATTGCGATCATAGGCATACTCCCGCTCGGCATCTGTGTGGTGGATCAGCACCATCAGGCGAAGTCCTTTCCCTGCCGCCGTCCATTGCAACATCTCTAGATCGCCATCCGAGTTGCCGAACGCCGCGATCGGACGTCTTCCGATAAATTGATTGATTCCTACCGGCTTGCCTTCTTTATCGTCGATGAAATCAACCTCCGGCAACCGCATAAGTACCGGTTCGCCGTTCTGCATCTCGAACTTCGTCTTGATCGAACTGCCGATCACCTGCTCCGGTGGCACGCCGTACACTCTCATCGTCCAGGGACGCATGAACTCAACTCCCCCGCCAGAAACGATGTACGTCTTAAACGACTTTGATCTCAGGTAATCCAACAGTTCCAACATTGGCTGATAAACGCATTCCGTGTATAAACGATGAAAACGCGGCTGGCGGGCCGTGGCGATCCAGTCTTGAACGATTCGCGCAAACTCATCGGTAGTCATGCCAGAGTGCGTAGCCATAATCATTTGCACCAGCCCACGCTCTCCACTCGCCATCGCCCCCTGGGGATTCCCATCAAGAATCGATTTGAATGGCTCCTCCTCTTTCCACTCCGGATGCTGCGGTGCCAGCGCCCTTACTCGGTCGAACGCGAAAACCGCCTGCGTATAGATCGGCTTCTCTGTCCACAAGGTTCCGTCGTTGTCGAAAGTGGCGATTCGGTCCTCCGGGGGGACGTAGTCTGGACTTCGCGTGTCGGTCGTTCGAGATACGAAACTCATAATGGAGCGCTTCGACGCTCCGTCACTCCAGGAAGGAAGCGGGTCTCTTGCAACACTCTGCGCCTGAAGCTGAAATGCGAGGAAAATAACCAACGCAACGACTGATGTGTGCTTGCGCAACATTTTCCTGATCATTCGGTTCGATCGTACCTTTCACCCGGGAGCGTTAGCCGCGATTTTCGTTTCACAATCCGCGCCGAGAGAAAACAAGGCCTTTGGCCACCCTTTACGTTAGAAAAACCAGCGACCAGCCTTAACTGTCAAAACTGACAGCACACAACCACCGCTCGCTTTGCATCGGCAACGGCTGGCAGTTGGCGCGCTACAATTCGATTGACTCTTCGGGTGCCTGTCTAAGTGCGAGGAGCTAAGTGCTCGCCGAGCAGTGAGGAGGCGCATACTCAATGGAACACGTTTGGCTCTTCGCCGGACTTGCGATCCTGCTGATCCAGGCCGGAGTCATCACTTGGTTATACCTTCGTCTCCACAACACCAAACGATCCTCTACTGAAATTATCGGGCGAATCATTGACGCAGGCGAGGCCGACCGAAAGCAGATTTCGCATCAATTGCACGACGATATCGGGCAAAGGCTTTCCCTGGCGTTAATACAGCTGGATATGTTCAGGAACCAAGTCCCTCCCGCTTCGCCAATCGACCAGTCTGAACTGCGCGCGGCTATGCAGGAAATCAGCACGCTCGTAACAGACCTTCACAACATTACCCATGTCCTTTATTCTTCAAAATTAGCTCACTTGGGATTAAAGAGCGCACTGAAAGAAGTGTGTGATCGTGTGTCCCGAGAACAACATGCACAGGTCGACCTCGACTTCAGTTCTCCCAACTCTATTCCCGAACATGTCGCTTTGAGCCTTTACAGGGTTGCGCAAGAAGCGTTGACAAACGGAGTTACACAGAATTACGCGCGCCCAGTTAAAATCTTCCTCTCCGAGACTCCGGGCGAATTCCTAATGCGAATCGCCTGCCTTGATCCGCAAATCGATTCCTACCGCAACTCGCCGAAACAGGGAATAGGCTCGCTAATAATGCGCGAGAGGGTGAAATCAATAGGTGGCACATTTTCAGTGCGCGACACTGGCAAAGGAATGGAAATCGTCGTAACAGCACCTAAGCCGAACCCACTTGCTCCCAAGGACTAACAGTGCTTGTCGAACAGAGTTAAGCTGCCCTTCGATATTCGGGCGAAGCGCCCTTAGCCCTTTTCGCTAACCAGCGGTCAAACAACGCAGACAAGATGGTTGCAACGATCAAGTATAAAGCTATGGCCGGTGCAGCTAGCTTCTGGCCGGGAAAGTTCGCATGAGCGATAGCCAATGCCATTCCAGGATGGCGGGAAGCAGTCGCCAATGCGAGAACGTGCCGATTCTCGATCCTTGGCCCACCCAGAAGATATCCAAAGGCTAACCCAGCGATCGCAAAGATTGCCAGGCTCAGAAGCGTTCCATTGCCGACCAGGCTCAACATAGGCCGAATCGACAGGAGAAGAATGGGTAACACTCCCACTCCCAGGCACACCATGGCCAGGGTTCCCATCTTCCCTGAAACTCGATCAGCAAACGATGGCCAGCGCGAGCGTATGTAGATTCCAATCAGCAACGGACCCAGGATCGTCCTTGCTAACAGCCAAACCACTGCGCCCGCCGGCATCTGAAGCGGTATCTTTCCAATCTTTCCGAAAATCGCCATCGTAACGGGCACAACGATAATCGCCACCATCGCTGCCGCTGCCAGGACTCCGATAGTGTATCTTTGCGTGCCTCCAGCCTTCATCGCATTCTTAGGAAAGAAAGGTGGTACGGGGGAGACTGAGAGTGCTATCAGAGCCACTTTCACCGCGGGATCTAGGTGAAATCGCAGGACTAAGATGACGGCAAACACCGGCATAAGCACATTCATGGAAACAAATTCACGCGCAAGAAGGCCGGGATTGCGAAACAGGTAAGACGCATCTTCAAAGGTTGCTTTAAGTCCAATCGCAAATACCATGAGGGCGATGCTGATCTTAAGAAAAACGAGGATAAGACTTTGAATCATAGGACTCTTGGTGTTGGTTGACCTGCCTTCATGCTGCTTAATACAGCCAACTGATCTCCTTCTTCATATCGCTCCAAGATTCGGGTTAAGGACCTTCATCTGGCGTTCTGGCCTGACAACCAAGCGAAGTCCAACATGACACGTCGAAGTATCGATGGGCTGTGCCATTCGGGCGGCGGGTCGATACCGTCGACAATAGTTGGGCGCACAGAGATAAGACCCTCCTTTAATTACCTTCCGCGGAATCCGGACCTCTGGCATCTGCGGATCATAACTTTGTTCACGATCGGCGCCTCTCGGAGACACATTGCCGCAGCATGTCTTAGTCGGTAGATGACGCGATGCATACCAATCACAGGTCCACTCCCACACATTTCCGATCATGTCGTATAACCCATATCCATTGGGTGGGAATTGCCCGACTGCCGCCCTTCCTTCAAAGCCATCAGACTTTGCGTTTTCCCACGGAAACTCACCTTGCCAGGTATTCGCCATGAACTTGCCGCCGGGCGTGAATTCCTCCCCCCAGGCATACGCGGCGCCATCCATTCCTCCGCGTGCTGCGAACTCCCATTCCGCCTCCGTCGGGATCTGTTTCCCAACCCATTTCGCGTAGGCTTCAACATCTTCGTATGCCACGTGTACCACCGGATGTTGCGATTTGCCCTCGAGTGAGCTCTCCGGACCCTCGGGACGCCTCCAGTTAGCTCCCGGAACGTATGTCCACCAGTTATAGTGATTGCGCAAATCGACTCGATGCTTCGGCCTGTAGAACACCACGGACGCTGGTTGCAGCATCTCAGGTTTCGCTCCTGGATAATCCTCGGCCCGCGGCGGCCGCTCGGCTACTGTCACGTAGCTCGTGGCATCTACAAATTTCGCGAACTCCTCGTTTGTTACCTCGTACTTGTCCATCCAGAATCCGTTCACGGTAGCTGAATGAACTGGCGCCTCCTCGGGATAATGTTTGTCCGATCCCATCAGGAATGTTCCACTCTCGATCCAAATCATGTCCTTGGGAGGAGCGGTTTGGGGTTTTTCAGAAACTGGACTGTCAACGAGACGCATTTTTGCCATCCACTTCCGTTTTGAACTACCGCGATCTTGCCGAAAATTACTGCAGTCGCAATTAGAGTCGTTGTCTTGCAAAGAGGTGAACTGTCAGTTCTGACAGCTTGCAGCTACTCCTCGCCTGCCCCGGAAGGCAGACTCCATTTCCCCGCCTCGTCATACTTCTCTAAGTCTTTCTCGAGGAAGTAATTTAGAAACGTCCTGATCGCTGCGATGGCTGCCAGCTGAGAAATGTCGGTCCAGGTCGGAGAGACCGCGGTCCTCACCACATCGGCTGCGAGCTCGAATTCCAACCCCAGCAGCAGCCATACTCCGAACTGGAGCCAAATATGTTTCCGGGCAGCCATTCGCGGAGGCGGCAACCCGAACGACTTAATGATGTTTACCGATGCCTCGACCGCTCCTACAAAGATGAACACCGCAGCTGCGGCTTCTACGAGTGAAGCCAGGACAATGGCAAATTGTTTAAAGAGACTCTCCACTTTGGCCCGTGCGGATGATTCAGCGACACTCGACTCGCTTCTTGCGCAGCCTACAAACACATCCCCGACCGGGCCACTGTCAACGTTGCCAGTAAACTTGGCTCGACCGGCAAACTAGCATTTCCTGGGAAATCTCGGGCGGCGACAGTCTTTGGTACACGAGGCCACGAGTAGCAATGTTGCTCAAATCCGCAGTGGAAACATCGACCTTCCGTGTTCGCACTCCGGGTTGCATGGTGCTGTATGAGGATTTGCGGATTCTTGTTCAGTCCCTGCATATTCCCACCCACGGGATTTTCCGCGAGTACCCCATATCAACTGCGATTGTGATGCTATTGAAGAAACTCCGCGGCCCGAAACACTTCTAGCCGCCCACCAACTCCCTTCCGTCGTACCAAGATAGTTACAGTCAATCGCTCGGCATAGAAATTCATTGCCGTGCTATAATGATTTCAACGCTACTGCCACGGTTTGCTAGTGTGGTGAGGTCTTTTGTCCCGCCGTTGCTTGTTCCTGTCATCAGCGTTTAGAAGAAAATTGATTGGCATTGATACTCCTTCGTGGACTGCGTTTCCGAATGCACTTCGCGAGTGCCCTTCAGAAAGCAGATTCACAGATTGAAACAATTCAGAGAACTACCCTTATCCATCGCGCTACAGAACCGTCTGGACGCCGTTGGATTTACGACTCCCACCCCGATTCAAGACGCCGCTATCCCGCACGGATTGGCCGGCAAAGACATCGTCGCCACGGCACAGACCGGAACCGGCAAAACGCTGGCGTTCCTGGTTCCCGCCATTGAGCGCCTTTTGCAAAATCCTGCGAAGAAACCGCAGGTGCTCGTGCTGGTACCGACTCGCGAACTCGCGATGCAGGTCCACGAGCAATACGAAAAATTACGCGGCAAGCTGCCGCAGGCTGCCCTCGTAATTGGCGGCCTGTCAGAAAAGCGACAGATCGAATCCCTTCGACGCGGAGCTCGGCTGATCGTCGCAACGCCTGGTCGCTTGGAAGACTTGCATTCTCGCAAGTTCGCCGAACTGCGTGCGATCGAATTACTGGTGCTTGACGAAGCTGATCGCATGCTCGATATGGGGTTTTTGCCCGCGATCAAGAGGATCATCGCTTCGGTTCCGGCGAAACGGCAGACGCTTTGCTTCTCGGCCACCATGCCCGTCGGTATCGCCGAGCTGGTGAAACAGTACATGCGCACGCCCGAACGCATCTCCCTGGGCTCGACGCTCAAACCCGCTGCAACGGTGGAGTTACAAGCGTTCGAAGTCGGCCCTACGGAAAAACTCGACGCGCTGCGCCAGCTTCTGTACGCCGAGAAAGGCCAGACGCTCGTCTTCGCGCGCACGAAGCGCGGGACCGAACGGTTGGCGCGTAACCTGATTCGCGATGGCTTCAGCGCCACCATGATTCACGGAGACCGCACGCAGTCGCAGCGCACACGCGCTCTCAGTGAGTTTGCCGACGGCAAGTCGCAGATCCTCGTCGCCACCGACGTGGCGGCGCGCGGCATCGACGTCTCCGACATCGCGCACGTCATCAACTACGACCTTCCGCAGGTCGCCGAAGATTTCATCCATCGCGTCGGTCGCACCGGCCGGGCGGGCTTGGCGGGAAAAGCTTCCACGCTGGTGACCGGAGCGGAAGTCCTCGAACTGAAACAAATCGAGCGCACCATGAAACTGCGGATCGAGCGCAAGAAAATCACGAACGGCGAGAATGGCGGCATCGTGTTCAAAGCCAAACCGGTCGAAAACACGCTGTCAAGCCGCACATTGAGCCGTTTGCCCGGCGAAGTCTTCGTCTAGAAACCGCGATCTTGGCTGCCTTGCCTCAGGTTCCTTAACGCCTGAGACAAGGCAGCAACTCGCAAGCAACCTGCAACGAACCTCCGGCATCTGTACCAGATTGCGCAAGCTGCGGAACTGGCAAACCGTCGCATTTCGGCCATCTGCACACAAGAATCTGACCTTTTGAGACTTAGGCTGAACGCTCGTTTCTCTGCCTATTAGGGATCGCTGCGAGTAATCGCGGAAGGTCGACGACCCTGTGCAAACCGCCGCCAAGAAACTCGGGATGGATCAACAACTCGAAAAAATAACCAAGGAACAATTCCTCACCGGCGGCGGAGAGGTCGGCGTCCTCATGCGCGCCCTGGACTGGTCCCAAACTCCTCTGGGCCCCGTTCAAAACTGGCCGCAAAGCTTGCGCACTGCCGTCAGCATCTGCCTGCATTCCCGATTCGAATTGTTCATCTGGTGGGGGCCAGAACTTACGATTGTCTACAACGACGCCTATCGCCAAACGCTGGCGTCAAAGCATCCGTGGGCGATGGGCAAACCGGGAAGCGTGGTTTGGTCCGAGATCTGGCACATCATCGGCCCCATGCTTCACCGCGTAATGGAAACAGGCGAAGCAACATGGTCCGACGATCTGCGCCTGATCCTGGAACGCCACGGCTATCCCGAAGAGACCTACCACACCTTTTCTTACAGCCCCATCCTGGACGAATCGGGCGGCATCGGAGGCGTCTTCACCGCCGTCAACCAGACGACGGAGAAAGTTATCGGTGAGCGCCGTCTGCGAACGCTTCGCGATCTCGCGGCCCGCGCAGTCGATGCCAAGAACGAATCCGATGCTTGGAAAACCTCAGCCCAAGTGATCGGCGAGAACAACCACGATGTACCGTTCGCAGTGCTGTATCGGCTGGAAGCTGGCGGTCGTGAATTGACCCTGGCGGCGCATACCGGAATTGCCAGTGATCATGGGTTCTGCCCCAAAACGCTCTCGCTGGCAGAGACCGGCCATCCACTCTCGGGCTTGATCAAACAAGCGATCAACGACTCCAGATTCGTAGAAGTCTCAGCCGCCGATCAACTTGGCTTCGACCTTCCCGGCGGAGCTTCCGACCTGTCGCCGCGCGAATTGGTGCTTGTCCCGCTGACGCAAACCGGGCAGAGCCAGCCACTGGGTGTGCTCGTCGCTGGGGTTAGCCGCTTGAAGCTGCTCGACGACACCTATCGCACTTTCTTCAAGTTGATGGCCGGTCAGATCGCCAAGATTGTCGCCGATGCTCAGGCCTTCGACAACGAGCGCAGGCGTGCGGAAGCGCTCGCGGAATTGGATCGCGCCAAGACAGCATTCTTCAGCAACGTTAGTCACGAATTTCGTACGCCTCTGACCTTGATGTTAGGCCCGCTGGAAGACACGCTGCAGCATGGCAGCGAGAGGCTTTCCCCAGAAGATCGGCAGCAGCTCAGCGTTATCCATCGCAACGGTGTGCGCTTGCTCAAGCTGGTAAACACGCTGCTCGATTTTTCCCGTATTGAAGCGGGACGCGTCCAGGCCATCTACCAGCCAACCGATCTCGCTTCCACCACCGCCGAACTGGCGAGCGTCTTTCGGTCCGCAGTGGAACGGGCGGGCATGCAATTGATCGTGGAATGCCATCCGCTCAGCGAGCCCACTTATGTCGACCGCGACATGTGGGAAAAAATCGTCCTCAACCTGCTGTCGAATGCCTTCAAATTCACTTTCGATGGCAGCATAACTGTCGCGTTACAGGAAGCGGAAGGTTGGGTGCAGCTTACTGTCCGCGATACGGGAACAGGCATTCCGGCGAACGAAATTCCGCGGCTGTTCGAGCGCTTTCATCGCGTTGAGGGTGCCAGGGGACGCACGTTCGAGGGAACAGGCATTGGTCTGGCGTTGGTGCAGGAACTCGCAAAGCTGCACGGCGGATGTGTTGCCGTGGAAAGCGAGTACGGAATTGGAACAACTTTCACTGTCTCCATCCCGAAAGGCCGCACGCACCTCCCGGCCGATCGCGTTGAATCCTCGACCATCCTGGTTTCGACCGCTTTACGCGCCGACAGCTATGTAGAAGAGGCCATGCGATGGTTGCCGGAAGAAGCCGGCGCAGAGCATGCGGAAGTGGAAGCTTCCCTGCATACTAAGCCGGAATCCGCGCTATTCACACCCCACCCCGAAGGCGGAAAAATTCTACTGGCCGACGACAACTCCGACATGCGCGATTACGTGCGCCGCCTGCTCGATCAACATTACGATGTGACCGCTGTGGCCAACGGCTACGAAGCGCTGCAGTCCGCGGTGAAAGATCCGCCCGACCTCATTCTTTCCGACATCATGATGCCGGTCATGGATGGCTTCACGCTGCTGCGAGGCGTGCGTGAAAATCCGCGAATCAACGCAACACCTGTGATCCTGTTATCCGCACGTGCCGGTGAAGAATCGCGAGTCGAAGGATTGCAGTCCGGTGCCGACGACTATTTGGTGAAGCCTTTTACCGCGCGTGAACTGCTGGCACGGGTGGGAGCGCACATCTCGATGGCAAACGCCCGACGCGAGGCGGCGCACCGCGAGGCGGCCCTTCGCGCCGAAGCTGAACTGGAGCGGCAACGTCTGCGCGAGTTATGCGTCCAGGCACCCGCGGCGATCGGCATGACCATCGGCCCTGATCATCGAATCGCCTTTATGAATCCGCCGTATCTGAAGCTCCTTGGCCGTGATCCCGGCAAGGACTACAGCGGCAAACCATTCCGCGATATTGTGCCCGAGGTCATCGAGCAGGGAGTCTTCGAACTCTTCGACGAGGTCTATCGCACCGGGAAACCTCACAGCGAACGCGAAAGAATGGTTCGTCTCAATCGTGGCGCGACCGGCCAATCCCTGCATGGATACTTTAACTTTGTTTTGCAGCCGGCTAAAAACGTAAATGGCGAGGTGGAAGGGATCCTCATCCACGCCATCGAGGTCACCGAACAGGTCCTGGCGCGGCAGGAAGTAGAACGTCGCGAACGACTCTTGCAGGTCGCACAGCGTGCTGCCAATGCCGGAACTTTTGAGTGGAACGTTGATTTAAACGAATCCTACTGGAGCGACGATTTCTACGAGGTCCACGGCATCTCACGCGACACCAGGCCCGGATACGAAGCCTGGAAAACTCTGCTGCTCCCTGAAGATCTCGAGCAATTCGAGGACGACCTCCGCGAAGCCGTCAGGAAACGTGAAACTCTGATCGTCAGCGAGTATCGCACCATTGGGCAAAATGGCTCGCAACGGTGGATCGCAAACCATGGCCGATTGTTCTACAACGAGGCCGGACGCCTGATCCGGATGGTGGGTATCTCGATGGACGTGACCCAGCGTAAGAAATCGGAAAATGCGTTGCGCCAGACCGAGAAGCTGGCTGCCACAGGAAGGTTGGCGGCGAGCATCGCGCACGAGATCAATAATCCCCTGGAAGCTGTAACCAACCTGTTATTCCTGATTTCCAGCTCTGACCTCACCGACCAGGCACGGTATTATCTGGAATTGGCCGAAAAAGAGCTGGCGCGAGTGGGCGATATCGCGACTCAGACCCTGCGGTTCTACCGCCAGAGTTACGCCCCGATGGGTGCAAGAATGCCCGAGCTGATGGACTCGGTGCTCAAGGTTTACCACGGCCGGCTGCAGGCGGCGAACATCGACGTCTCAAAAGACTACCATCCGGTGCAGGACCTGAAGTGCATGCCCGGCGAAATACGCCAAGTGCTGGCAAACCTGGTTGGAAACGCACTCGATGCGATCGGCAGGGGCGGAAAACTATGGCTGCGAATCAAGGAGAGCCGCGACTGGCGCAACTCGTTGGAGCCCGGAATCCGCATCAGCGTCGCCGACAACGGATCCGGAATTCCGTCCGAGATGCTGCCGCGCATTTTCGAGCCGTTCGTGACCACCAAGGAAGCGACTGGAACCGGTCTTGGGCTCTGGGTCAGCTCTGAGATCGTGAACAAACACTCCGGTTATATCAACGTCCGCTCGCGAACCGGCGATGACAGCTGCACCGTGTTCACCGTTTTTCTTCCCTACTCCGCAAAAGCCAAACAACACCTCAACGCCGCCGAGGGCGCTGCCTGAGACCGAGGCGGACCCGAGAGCCCGCCCCCGCTGGAATTATTTCCCTTTGTCGTTTTCCACCCTCAGATTGTTCGTCACGCTGAAAACTCCCGGAACGGTTTTCGCCCGAATTCCGGCTGTGTTCTTGTCGGTCTCGTTGTCCACCACGCCTTCCAATGTAACGTGGCCGTTAGCAACGATGATGTGGATCGGCGGAACTGCTCCCCACGCGTACCTGCTCAAACTCGGGAAACTATAAATTGCCTGAAATGTAGCGTGGCGAATCCGGTCATCCATCGGCGACGCGGGAAGCACCTCGATGTTGTTGACTACTTTCTCGACACCTTCGACTCTCTTCACTGCGTTTTCAGCGTCACCCTTTAGGCTCGGGCGCGAAACCTGGCCCATCAGCGTCACCGTGTCACCATCGACCTTGTAGGCTAGGTTGTCGAATACCGAGTAAAACGGCAGTAACACCAACTCATGACGAACTTCCTTGGTAATACGCTCCTGCCCCGGCGTTCCGCCGAGCTTTTGCCGTCCACTCTGCTGATCGGTCTGTCCGACTGCTAACCCGGACACGGCAAACAGCAAAGCCATCCATAGCGCGAATTTCTTCATGACGATCTCCTTACAATCGTACCTACGCTTATAGATGGCGGATTCTGACTGGACGGCAGCTTATTTCGCGATTTCCCGGTCGATTATTCCCACTCGATCGTTCCCGGCGGCTTCGACGTAATGTCGTAAACTACGCGGTTGATCCCCCGAATCTCGTTCACAATGCGGTTGGAAATCGTTTTGAGAACCTCGTGCGGAAGCGCCACCCAGTCGGCGGTCATGCCGTCTTCGGAATGCACCGCACGGATCGCGCAGGTGTAGGCGTACGTGCGCTGGTCACCCATGACACCGACCGACATAACAGGCAGCAGCACTGCGAACGATTGCCAGATCTGGTTGTACAATCCCGCGCGTTTGATTTCGGTCACGACGACATCGTCGGCTTCCTGCAGCAGTGCTACCCGCTCCGGCGTGACTTCGCCCAGGATGCGCACCGCGAGTCCCGGCCCCGGAAACGGTTGCCGTCCGAGAATGTCATCCGGCATGCCGAGGTCGCGCCCGATGCGCCGGACTTCATCCTTGAATAAGTCCTTGAGCGGTTCGATCAGCTTCAGCTTCATTTTCTCGGGCAGGCCGCCTACGTTGTGGTGTGATTTGATCGTCTGGCTTGGCCCCCGAACGGAAACTGACTCGATCACATCCGGATAGAGAGTTCCCTGCACCAGCCAATCAACGTGGCCTTCCTGCTTCTCAATCCGGTGCGCTTCGTCGTCAAAAACCTCGATGAACTCGTTTCCAATGATTTTGCGCTTCTTTTCGGGATCGGCAACTCCGGAAAGCTTCGACAGGAATCGGTCGGTGGCATCTATGGCCACCAGGTGAAGGCCAAGCTTGTCGCGAAGATTCGTTTGCACTTTTTCAAACTCGTTCTTGCGCAAGACACCATTGTTGACAAACACGCAGGTCAGCTTATCGCCGATGGCTTTGTGCACGAGCGTGGCGGCAACGGAGGAATCGACGCCCCCGGAAAGCGCGCAGATAACGCGATCGTTACCAACCTGCTTGCGAACGTTCTCCACGGTTTCCAGGATGAATTGTGCCGGGGTCCAGTTCGGCAGCGCGCCGCAAATGTCGAAAACGAAGTTGCGAAGCAGTTCCCTGCCCAACGGCGTGTGATGAACTTCAGGGTGAAACTGCACCGCCCACATTTGTTTGTCGGCGTTCTCGATGGCGGCGAGCGCATTCGAGGTGCGCGCGACTTCCTTGAAGCCTTCGGGAAGCTGTTCGGCCTCGTCACCGTGTGACATCCACACCTGAAGACCGAGAGGCAATCCCTTGAACAGACGCGAATCTTCCTTCACGTATACTTCCGCGTGACCGTACTCGCGCTTCGAGGCCGGCCGCACTCTTCCCCCAAGCTTGTACGTCATCAACTGCATTCCATAGCACACGCCGAGAACGGGCTTCGCCAGCGATAACACGCGGTCATCCATCGGCGGCGCGTCTTTGTCGTACACCGACGACGGCCCACCAGAAAGAATGATGCCGACCGGCTTGTAGGCAAGTATCTCGTCCAGTTTGGCGTAACACGGAAGGACGACCGAGAAGACGTTCAGTTCGCGAATGCGGCGCGCAATCAGTTGCGTGTACTGCGAACCAAAGTCGAGGACGACGATCGATTGGATGGCTTCCACAGGCGAGTTTACCAGTTTCGAGTTTCCGCTTTCCAGTTTCGAGTTCGTCAGTCTATCAGTCGGTCGGACAGAGCATTCGGCTCTCCTGGCAACTCCATCGGAGGCTCGGTAGCGGGCTCAGTCGGAGCGGACGGCAACACAGATTCACTGCTTGGCTGAATGGGCAATTGGCGTGCCTCGGCCACCGGCACAACAGGTTCAGGCTCGCTGAGACTGATGTACGTCGCAAGCCGCCAGAGATTCAGACCGTCAGCGATTGCGAAATAGCCAAGCGAGATCACGACGACAAACACAATCGCAACTCTCGGGTGGACCGCGCCAAGTCGCGCTATCGGGATTAGCGACAAAATCGTCGCGATCGCAATCGCGACAGTCCGCAACAGGCCGAACCAGAATGCGCTGCTGTACAAAGAATCGGAGCACCCGTTGTAAAGATCGGCTACTTCTCGAAACGATCGGAATAATCCAGCGTGATCGCGAACCGTAAATATCGCAGCGAACGAAACAAACCAATTCACCACACTCCACAACACCGCGATAGCCAGCAGCGATATCGACGCCAGCAAAAACGTCGGTCCGAACGACTTGCTGGGGTCGCCAACCAGCCCATTAATAAGGATGCCGCAACCAAAAAACGCCAACACCGAAACCAGGACCAGCACGGCCCGGATCAAATGCAGCATGGTTGTGCTCACCCAGTTCGTGCTCGGCTCCGCGCTGGCGAGGGCCCGCACAGTTGCTGCGCGTCCGATGGTTGCGAGCGCTACCCAGAGAATCGCGATTGCCGGTACGATAATCGGTCCGATAACCTGCAGGCCGGTCAGTATGGCGACAACTACTCGTGCGCTGATCGCGATCCAGGTGTACGGCTCAAGTGAGCGCAGCAGGTTGTACTCGGCGCTGCTGATCTCCACCGAGGCAAAGTATTCGCGAAAGCTGTAATAAAGGATCGCCCATAGCGCGATCCCGAAGATCCATCGCCAGGTAATTTCGGCGACAATTGCGGCCGGAGCGCGCATCAGAACGCGCCAGCCATCGCGGAGTGGTGATCGGGCCATCTCGGCCAAGCATAACAAGCTTCGATCCGATGACGCCAACCGACCTAATATCCGACTGAGATTTCGCGGACATCTTCAACTCTGAAGCCGTTTTCGCCCTGCTGCATCCAACCAGACGAATTCAGGAGGAGCCATGTCGATTCGTCCAGTGCAGCGGGTCATCAAATCCAAGCCCACGCTCGAAGGCGCAGGCGTTCATCTGCGGCGCGCCTTCGGTTTCGGCAATACCAAGGATTTCGATCCCTTCCTCCTGCTCGACGATTTTCGCAACGACGTGCCCGAGGACTACCTCGCCGGATTTCCCTGGCATCCGCATCGCGGCATCGAAACCATCACCTACGTTCTTGCCGGCACCGTCGAGCATGGTGACAGCATCGGAAATCGCGGCGCCATTGCAGCTGGCGACGTGCAGTGGATGACCGCCGGAAGCGGCATCATTCATCAGGAGATGCCCAAGGGAGACGCCACCGGACGCATGCATGGCTTTCAGCTGTGGGGCAATCTTCCCGCGTCGCTAAAGATGACTGCGCCGCGCTATCAGGAGGTCAAGGCCGCCGACATTCCGAACATCACGGACGACGACGGTACCCATGTTCGCATCGTCTGCGGAGAATTCTGGGGAACCAAAGGACCGGTCGAAGGTGTCGCCGCCGATCCGATTTACCTCGACGTTTCCGTGCCGCCAGGACGAAAGAAAAGCATTCCCGTCGAAACCACTCGCCACGCCTTCGCCTACGTCTTCGCTGGAGCAGGCAAATTCTGCAATTCATCCGGCCCGCTCGAAGTTCCAACTGAGCCCGTGGAATGGCTCGACACCAAGCCGCCGTCCGAAGCCGACAATCGCTCGCTCGTCCTCTTTGATTCCGGTGACGAGGTCACTGTTCAGGCTGGTGATGATGGCATCCGGTTCCTGCTCGTGTCGGGCAAGCCATTTCAGGAACCCGTCGCCTGGTACGGCCCCATCGTGATGAACACGCAGGAGCAACTGCGCGACGCGTTCCAGGAACTGGAAAAGGGGACGTTCTTGAATAAGCGCACCTGACCGCTTCCAGGTCACAGAAGAGCACAGGTCGCTGAGAATCAATCTCCCTGGTCGCGCGCGAAGACCACCACTCCGTTCGCGGGGATCACGACACTCGCCGACGCCGGGAAACCATGTTGCGGACCTCCATTCGCGTCTACGGCGCCGCCGTTTCCGGCAACCATGGGGTTCACCCAATTGTCGTACACATCGCTGTTAAAGACTTCGAGCCATTGCCCTGCGCCCGGGAAACCGATGCTGTAGTTCCACCACGTGCTCTCGTTCAGGCTGGCAACCACGATCACATCGCGACCCCGCCCCTCGATCCAGCGATGGAACGCAATCACCCGATTCACATCGTGGACGTGAAAAGCGCGGACCGAATCCCCCCGCAACGCCGGTTGACGCCAGCGCAGCCGGATCAGATCCTGCGTGAAGCGAAGATGGTTGACCATTGCATGATCCGCGCCGCCAACTCCGTCCCACCAGATCAACAGGTGCTGCGCGAGATCCCAACTCCACTGCTTGTCTTCGAGAAATTCCTGCCCCATGAACAGCTGCGGAATTCCCGGAGCCGTCAGCAGCAACGTGTTCGCCACCCGCGTGCGGCTTCGCGCGTACCAGCTGCGGTGGTCATTGCCGTCGGCGATTGCCGGAATCCGCTGCTCTTCGCCCTGCTTAACGATGTCGTGATTTTCGATACACGTAACCGCTCGCCACGCGTGATCGAGAGATGGAGGATAGAGGGCTGCGGCGATTACATCCAGGTTAACATCCGCGTTAGCGCCTTGCGCCGCCTGCGCGACGGCCGAACGGATTGCGATGCGCAGCGCATCGTGCTGAACCACGTCGAAGCCCAACCCATTCTGTGTTGTAGGCGTGACGACGTCCGCAGTCGGCGGCCAATGTTCTGCATTCTGCAGCGCCCGCGGCTTCATGAACCGCACCGTGTCGGTCAAATCGTGGCAGAAGAGTGTTCCGGTATCGCCGCTCAGATCGAGCAGCACGCTGATCTCGTCATAACGAAATCCATCCGCGTGAAACTCGCTCAGAAAGAACCGCGCGTTGTTGATCAGAAACTGTCGGACATCCTGGTTCCATAACGCGAACGACAGTCCTCCGGCCCAACCTTTGTCGGTGCAGTAGAGGCTCTGGTTCTGGTTGCCATTGTTGGCGCGATCCCAGAAATAGATGGCGTGATCGTCGCCGAAAAATCCGCCGGCATGGTTGTACACAACATCGAACACCACCGCGATTCCGTAAAGGTGACAAAGATCAACCATCGCTTGGAGCTGTGTCGGACCGGTGCGAATATCGTCGGCAGAAATCGGCCCGAATCCTTTGGCGGCCAGCATCCGGTTGATGGTCGCCAGGTGAGCGGCCAACGCGACCGGATCGTGCTCTACGTACGGCAAATCCGGGGAGAAGAAGTCGGCGCCGTTGTATCCCATCGAGGTGTCGCTTTCCATTTCGTGGATGGGCAACGGTTGCAAAACGTTAATGCCCAGCGCAGCCAGATATTCGATCTTCTCCACAATGTCGAGAAACGTCGACGGCTTACTGTTGTTGATGGTTGGGTCATAGGCTCCCACGTGAAGTTGGTACACGATCATGTTCGCGTAGTCGGGCGTCACGAAGGCCGCATCGTGCCAGGGATAGGCATCGGCCGCGCGCACAACGCAGCTGCACTCCGGAAATGTCCGATCGATCGCCATCTCGCGCGCGTAAGGATCGCGCTTGGTGCCGGTGTTCGCATCGCCGACAACGAGAAAGGTATACAGATCGCCTTCTTTCACTTCGGCCAAAAAGCCCGCCCAGTAGCCACCATTGTTCTGCAACAGCAGGTCGGGATCTTGGCCTTGGCGAGCAACTCCGCCGAATGTTCCGTTGACATATACGGCATGCGCCCGTGGCGCCCAGGCGCGAAAAGTTGCACCGCCAGCCACAAGGGTGGCTCCCATCGGAGTGGAAGAAGTGACATTGAGTTGAGATATCGCAGGAAGAGATTCAACGACAGGGGCTGCGCCCATGGGATTCTCCTTTCGATCGGTGGGGAGGGAAAGGAAAAAGTGACTGGTGGAGGAAGCGCGTGCGAGTAAAAAAGTATAGCTACTGGGAAACAGTCTCGGCAACTCAAGTCAGGCGCCGTTGGTAGTGCAGTTTGACCACCTGCACCACTACCCAGACGCCCATCTCTTCAGTAAAAGCCGAATGGCGCTATCCCTGGCCTTCAGCGCCGACTTCGCCCGTAACAGAATCTTCGCGTAGCGAGGATGAAACAACTTCTAGCCCGACGCGCAAGCGTTCGGCTCGATAACAAAATATTCTTTCCCAGGGCGGAGCGCAGCTCCGCGCCCTTCGCGAACTGGGCCCGTTTTTCCCGGTCTTCCTCCGTGAACTCCGTGAGCTCGAAACTCCGTGTTTTCCTTTCGAATTCCGTTTCGGGAAACATTTGTCAACTCCCGAAAATCCCGATTTTCCCCGTAACCCATTCGTTACAAACCAAATATAAAGTTCGTGAATTTGGCACTGCAGCCCCACCGATTTCAGTACCATTAAAAGTAGAGAGGAATTAGGTCCTCCTGAGGAGCGCAGCAACGATCGCGTTGGAAACTCACAACTGAAACTTGAAACTGATTTTCTGGAAACTGAAAACTGGACACTGGAAACTGGTTATCCGGCAGCTAAGTCCTTTGTTTTGAATGACGGGCTGTAAGTCGTTGATTCCATGGGAGGGTGGGTGCTTTTTTATTTTCAGCGGAAACGGAAGATCCGACGTGGCTGTAACCTCACTATCTATCGTTAAGTTATTTGTTTTCAACAAACCGGGGGGAGGAGGAGCTGTATCCGAATCAGAAGGTACGAGTCGGACCATTGCGAATTACCAAACATTAACCAGATATCCAGCTGACCAGATGTATACGACCGCCACTTCCCGCCCGGGACGGGGTATATTGCTGGACGGCGGCGGCCCCTACTTTCGTCCTACTGAGGTTCGTATGCGCCAGCTTCTCTTCGTCCTCGTGGCCGGCACCCTCGCCTGGCCCCAGCAGCCAATCGCCATCGCGCCTGTTCCGTCCGACCCGCATGAGCTCGTTACCGGCGTCGTCAAGGTCCTCGACGAAACCGACCAGCGCGCCACTGTCCTTGGACTCATTGAGCGCGCCCGTCAGAACAGCGACCTGCACGCGCCAGCCGGACATCCGTACGATCTGAAAGTTTCGTTCGAGGCCGCCGGCGACGTCCTCCAAACCGGCCCTGGCCAGATGGAAGAGATCTGGCTTGAGCCATTCAAGTGGCGCTGGACCTCGACTTTTGGCAGCTACACCGACACGCGACTGATGGCCGGCCGCATGTACGACGAGAACCCGGCCTTCCTGCCGCTGCGCCTGCAGATGGTCCGCGGCACGGTCTTCTGGCCCATTCACACTGGCCCGAACGAGTTGCTGCGAATCGCGCCCGGAACGTGGAATGGCTCGCCGGTTATGTGTGTCTTGAGCTCGTTCCCGCGATTCCAGGCCAACAAAGTAACGGGCCGCAGCTGGGAGGAGTCTGAATTCTGCATCGACACGAAGTCCGGCTTGCTCCAGACCTACTCGGTCGCGCCCGGAATTTATGCAGTTTACGATTACCAGAACGCAATCCACTTCCACGCCAGCCTGCTGCCGAAGACGATCACGATCTACGAGTCGGGAAACGTCATCCTGATCGTACATCTCGACAGCATCGTTGACGCCGGCGAACCCGATCCCAACCTGGTCACGCCAACGCCGAAAATGGCGTCGCAAGGAACTGGTCCGGTGATCGCCGGACAGATGCATTTCCTCGCTCCCGGCGGAACGTCTCCTGTTCCAACCGGCGGCATGATCCAACCGGTGATCATCCACGCGCTGCTCGATCCGGAAGGCAAGGTACAGGAAGCCGAAGCCCTTCAAACGTCGGAGCCATCGCTCTCTTCCACGGCACTTTCGCTGGTGAAGAACTCGACGTTCGCCAGGCAGTCAGAAGGCCGAGCGCTGCAGCGCGAAGCTTTCATCGACGTGCGCTTCACTCCGCCGCCCCAGCCATCGCCGCAAGGCGGACAACAGTAGGTTGGAACTATTTCGCTCGACCGCCGGCGATCATCATCACGATTCCGCCGACGACAAGCACCGCACTGATCGCGGGCGGCAGCTTCTGGCTGGATCGCGTTTGCACGCCCACCGACGCGTCGCCGATCCGCACGCCGTGGTTCTCCGTATGCGGCAACGCCACGAAAAACGACGCGATTCCCAACACCAGCACAATCAATCCAATGGCAAATAAAGCTTTCATTCAGTCTTTCTCCTGACCGCTTCACCTTAGATGCAGTTGGAAACTCCATCTGCTGGTCTTGATTTTTCGAATCTTCAATCTACAATCTTCAGACTGAATCCCGAGGCCCAACGAAACCCATGTCTTTGATCCAGTTTGTCGAGAATTACGACGATCTTTCCACCGACCACGGCTACCAGTTCAAGTTCTATTGCGACCGTTGCCGCAACGGCTACATGAGCACGTTCGAAGCGTCGCTGATGGGCGCGCTGGGCAGCGCCGCGCGCGTTGCCGGCAACATCTTCGGCGGCATCTTCTCTTCCGCCGGATCGAGTTCTTACGAGATTCAGCGCGCGGTCGGCGGCAAAGCGCACGACGACGCGTTGAAGAAAGCCGTCGACGAAGTTCGCGGCAAATTCCACCAGTGCAAGCGCTGCGGTAAGTGGGTTTGTCCGGATGTGTGCTGGAACCAGGGAAAGATGCTGTGCCTGGATTGCGCGCCTGACGTGCAGTCGGAACTGGCGCACGCACAAGTGGCTGCGACCGTGGAGCAGATCAACGAGAAGGTCCGTTTGCAGAACATGACGAAGGACCTCGACCTCGAAGCGGAGGCGGTGGCGCTGTGCCCGAAATGCGGCGCGCGGACCAACGGAAAGTTCTGTACCGAGTGTGGGACTACGTTGTCTCCGAAGACCAAGTGTCCGAAGTGCGCGTCGGAGGTAAAGGCTGGAGCAAAGTTCTGTCCGGAATGCGGCGGTCCGCTGGGCAAGGCCAAGTGCTCCGGATGCGGGAAGGAATTTGAGAAAGCGCCGAAGTTCTGCGACGACTGCGGGACGAAGATGTGAGGGCCTGGAGAGCTAAGCGTCGATTTTCCAAAGATCAGTTCGTTTAGTGGTCCCTCCGCGAGTTGGTTGGTAATCGTGATCCGTTTCGACCTGCAAAATCCCGGATTGAGATAGTTGGTGGAAACGCCTGATACGAACACCTATCCTTGGATCGAACGATGAACCCGGTAGTAAATGAAATTGAAGAACTGTTTCTACCTGAACTGGAACGTCTTGCTTCTGATCTACGCAAGCGGCATCCGAGACTGCAATTCAATGTTTGGCACGGCCCCGTCGGATCGTTGACGAAATACCAAGGTCACGACGTTGGCATCGAGTGCATCCTGCCACGGGCTGACGCCGCTGTTTCCGACAACGTTACGCTCTGCATCGGTGTTTGCGAGTTGACCACAACTCCGAAGTTTATGGCGGACGTGGTTTGGGGGCATCCTTCAGGTCATTCGGAAGCAGCATTCAGAGAGGATTGCCTCACTAGCGCAGAATGGCCAGTGGTCACGCAAAGTACGCTTGAGGAGCTTAGGACGACTTTCCCAAAGTTGGTGCAAGCCTTTCGCTTGGCTGTTCAGCGCGGGGCTCCACCGGAACATTAGTAGCGGGAAATCCGGATATCACAAACTATCCCTGCGTGAGAAGATCACCCGGCTGAGAAGGCATCCAGCATAGAAAAAGCGGCGATCCTTGGGACGGGCTTCTGCTCAACACGTTCCCCAAGTTCTGCGATGACTGTGGGACGAAGATGTGAGAAGAGTTTCGAGTTTCGAGTTTCGAGAAGAAGCGAAAACGCCGGTCGAGGGCGACCGGCGTCCACAATCCTCTATTCTTTTAGCTTTCTTCGGCGGCGAACTTTTCGTAATCGGCGGCGGACAACAGCGAGGTCAGTTCCTTCGGATCGGACAAAGTGACTTTCACCATCCAGGCCTGATGCGGTTCGGAGTTCACTTTTTCTGGCGCGGTGGCCAAGTCCTGATTGACTTCCGCGACGGTTCCAGAAACGGGCGCGAACAAATCGCTGACGGCCTTCACCGATTCGACGGTGCCAAAGCTTTTGCCGGCGGTCAGGGTCGCTCCAACTTTAGGCAATTCGACGAAGACGATGTCGCCGAGCGCCTGCTGCGCGTGATCGGTGATGCCGATCGTGCCGGTATTGCCTTCGATCTTGATCCACTCGTGCTCTTTGGTGTACTTGAAATCCGCCGGATAGCTCATTTCTTGCTCCTGGTGTGTTGGCTCGTCGTTCGCTTCAATCAGTTAGGAAATCTAATGTAATGGAAACAAGTGGTTAGTGGATAGTGGTCAGTGGTTAGTAAAAGCTCAAAGCAGGGACTTCTTTTTTCTATCCACACCACTTGTCCACTAGCCACTCTTCTTCGGTCTTTTATAAAAGGGAGTCGGCACGACGCGGGCGCGCACGGGCTGGCCGCGAATCTCGATGGCGACTTCGCTGTCGACGACTGAATGCGACGGCGGCACGTACGCCAGCGCGATGTTCTTCTTTAAGAACGGTGCGGGCGAGCCGCTGGTCACGTATCCAATCTCGGCGCCGATCGTGCTCAGGACCTTGTACCCGTCGCGGGCGATTCCCCTCTCGATCATTTCCAGGCCGATTAACGTTCTCGTTACACCATCGGTTTTCGCGCGAGCCAGCGCGTCCTGCCCGGTGAATTCCGCCTTGTCCATCTTCACGAAGCGGTCGAGACCGGCTTCCCAAACGTTGATCTCGTCGGAGATTTCGTGGCCGTAGAGCGGCAACTTCCCTTCCAGGCGCAGCGTGTTGCGAGCGCCGAGCCCACAAGGAAGAATGCCGAATTCCTTACCCGCTTCCAGCACGTCGTTCCATACGCGCTCGCTGGTAGCCTCGTCGCTGGGCACATAGATCTCGAAGCCGTCTTCGGCGGTGTATCCGGTTCGCGCGATTAGGATGTTTTTCAATCCGCAAACGCTTCCGCGGGTGAACCAATAAAACTTCACGGCTCCGAGATCGGCGTTGGTCAGCTTCTGGAGCGTATCGACGCCGCGCGGCCCCTGGATGGCGATTTGCGTGAACTGGTCGCTCAGGTCTTCGACGCGGCAGTTGAAGCCCTTGGCGTTGTCGCGAACCCAATTGAAATCTTTCTCGCGTGTGCCGGCATTGATGACGATGAGGTAGTCGTCGTCGGCCATCTTGTGGATGATGACATCGTCGACGAAGGTGCCGTTCGGATAGAGCATGGCCGAATACTGCGCCTGGCCGGTGTTCAGCTTCGACGCGTCGTTCATGGAGATGTGCTGAATGGCGGCGAGAGCGTCAGGCCCGTAGACGCGGATGTCGCCCATGTGGCTGACGTCGAAGATGCCGACACCGGTGCGTACGGCCATGTGCTCGCAAATCAAGCCGCCAAGTTTGCGGTCGCCGCAAGCGGGATATTCGACAGGCATGTCCCAACCGTTGAAGTCCACCATTTTGGCGCCCATCTGGCGATGGAGCCGATTCAACGCGGTTTTGCGCGGAGCGGAGACGACGGTGGACGACACAGGCTGGCCCTCACAGGAAGTTTCAGGACTACTTCAGCAAACGGGTTAGGTTAACACCCTGATTTTTGGATGGTCAAACGAGCAGGAACAGTAGGATATGGCGACGCGAAAAACGGCACCCCCTCAGGTCTTTGATTCCCGATTCGGGAAGAATTCCGGATTTTGGAACAAAATCATGAATTACTTGCGAACAAGTCGATCACGCGTATGCTGTCGTCGCTGTACGTTCTGCGACCCGCATTGCGTCGGTGCTCAGCACCAGCCGCAGGTCATCGCCGGACAGAATGGCGGAGCGACGACTCAGTTCAACGGACCGCTCTATAATCCGTTCTCGTACTTCACGTACTCGAACGAAGTCGATACGATCATTCCTTCAGACGGAACTCCGGCAGGACCCGACCAGACCGGTCAGGTTTTTTGTACGGGACTGGCGACGACTATAATCGTTGTCGGCTTCCACCCTCGCTTTGCGTGGGCATGGGAGAAGACGCACACGACGTCACAGTCGCCGATCAACGTAGACCCACCTTGGACTTGTAGCGAGGAGCCTTGGTGTACTGCGGCAACAACACCGCCCACGTTAAACATTACGACGTTCATAGAGACCAAGAAAGCTCAAGGGCCTATCGGGTCAGACGGGATTCGAACGAATGGTTGCTTCCGTATTATGTTCACGGGAGAATTTGTCAACAGACGAAGACACGTTGGGATTGCAACCATGTAGCATCGTCAGGTGTCGCATCTTACGATGTCTCTACGCTCGATTCCGCTCGCATTAATTGTAGTGTTCTCAAACTTTTTTGACTTCGCCCACTCCCCCAAGTGAGCTTTGATTTAGGGAGAGAATGCCGTCTAGGTTTGCTATCGGAAAACGGGTTTCATTGATCCTTGGTTCGAAAAACCAGACGACGTCGCTTCGGAGACAAAATATGAGACGCATTTTGCCTGCCGCAATAGTGCTCTGTTCTTCTTTCATTTTGATCATTGCGCTCCACAGCCAATGTGCCCCGGGGCTACACGCGGGCATCGAAGCGGTGAAGTTCGAATCGCACGTTCAATTGTCATTCCTATTACTAAACGATTCCGGCACAGACATTGCTCTAAAACCGGAGTCTTGGAAGATTGTCATCAACGGCAAAGAGTTAGAAGATTCGGAAATGATCTTTGATAAGGGTCTCTCGCCCGTCAAAGGACTCCCTCCACTGCTGCCGGGCTAGAACTACACTCTCCTTGAGTTTCTGCCTTCAAAAAGATATTTCCCGCATCCTGGCAATTACACAGTCTCTTGGAAGGGCGATGGATTCGAGAGTTCAACGATCTCCATAACAATTCCAGCCAGGTAGTTCTTCAGGTACATGTCGAAGACCGATATCACAAGTCATCTCGCTCTGAGATTTTCTGGTTTCGACGTCGGCACTGTACGACCCTCGGTTATCGTCTCGTTCTGGTGGGCGTCGATTGGGGTGTTACCGGGCGAAGCTTATAAATTCCGTTTTTTCCACCATTCGGAGGCTGCAAATTGTGGAAAAGAAGCACCTAAGTACTGAAAAACCAGTAACTTTGCACTTGCGTCTCAAATCGAACATGCTGATAATGAACCGCAGTACGAGCTGGCAATAAAGGGAGCCGTGCAACGATATCAACGAACTGATGTCCTGCGGATCCTGCGGATCACCCCCAGGCAACTGCAGCAGTGGCAAAAAGCTGGCCTAGTAGCCGCCTCGGATCAGTATTCCTTCTTCGATCTCATCCAACTCAAGAAAGTTCGGGACCTGCGGGCAAAGCGGGTGCGTCCGGCGGTGATTCGCCAGTCGCTGGAGGCGATGCAGAAGCAGGTTGCCGGCATGGAAAACCCGCTGCTGGAGGCGGGGGCGTTCTCGACCGGTACCCGCGTGGCGTTCCGTCACGAGGGCAAGGCATTCGATCCGATTGCCGGTCAGTTTGTCATGGATTTTGCGCCGGGCCCGCAATCCAGGGTGGTACCAGCGCTCCACGTTGCTCCCATTCGCGTAACGGAGACGGCTGCTGAGTTTTTTGCTCGCGGCGTCGCGCTGGAAGAAGATCCGTCGTCTTACAAAGACGCCATCACCGCATACAACAAGGTCATTGAGATGGAACCTCAGCACGCGGCGGCGCACATCAACCTCGGCACGCTTTTCTACAACCTGCAGGATTACGGCCTGGCGGAAGCGCACTATCGCAAGGCGATCGAAGCCGATCCGCGATACGCGCTGGCGTACTTCGATCTAGGGAACGTGCTGGACGAGACAGGACGGCTCGAGGAAGCGGTGCGCATCTACAAAACGGCGCTGCAACTGGCGCCGACATATGCGGACGCGCATTACAATCTGGCGCTTGCCTACGAGAAGGTGAAAGACTTCCGCAAGGCGCTGAATCACTGGAAGGCTTATGTGGCACTGGATCGATCGAGCGCGTGGGCGGCGCACGCGAGAAGCCAGATCTCGCGAATCCTGGAGAACGACAAGCTGAAAGTGGTGTATCGGAAAAAGAGCTCGTAGTGATCGTTTATTGAATATTGGTTATTGATTATTGATTCTTCAGCTTCCTAACTTTGTCGTTACCCCTTTTCTTTCAGAAATTTGCGACTGCGGTGAACCACCACATTGCTGCGACCAGCAGGCCTGCCAGGCAGGCCGACACTCTGCCGTAGCTCTTGCCGAAGGAACCGCCCACCAATCCGATGACGGAGGCGAGGAACATAAGGCCGCCGATGCCGACCATGGTATCGACCTTCGCCCAATACTCGATGTGCGCGTGATTCAAGTATCGATGAAGGACAAGGTGCGTAGCGTAGGCAATAGTAGAGGAAAGCCATCCGGCGGCGAACAACAGGCGTCGCGATTTCGAGAGACGCCGGCCGTCGCTCAAGGCCCACGCGAGCGCGGCGATCAGAAACCCCGGCACGGCAAGTTTCGCGATACTCGATAAGATCGTCAATCGAGTGGAATAATCCATCAGGCGACAGGCATTGTAAGACCTGGGTACGCGGACGGAGTGAAACGAAATTTGTGACTACGACGCTTGAGAAATGAATATGGCGCCATGCATTACAGCGTCAATCGCCTTCTGAAGGTCAGAATGCATTCGCCGCTTGAGGACGAATCCATGCGCGCCAGCTTCGATCGCGCCGTTCGCGAGGTCCTGGTCTTCGGATGCGGTCAACATGATGATTTTGGATTTCGTTTTCAGGGTCTGGAGCCGTCCGACCACCTGAAGCCCGCCCAACTTGGGCATTGCGATGTCGAGGACAACAACATCGGGATGCAGCCCCGTCACTGCCGATAGAGCCTGCTCACCGTCGTGGCAGACGCCAATCAAATCGTAACTGTGATCGAGGAGCAGCATGACCTGGCGAATCACTTCTTCGTTATCGTCGGCGATCACAATCGTTGGTTTCTGTAACTGCACGGTTCACCAACCTCGTTCGGCCTTGGTAAGCGGATGGTACTGCACAATGACAGGTGCTTCACCAACTACGAAGAGATGGAGTCCACTTCGGTACCCTGCGATGACTACGCCCGTAACTGTATCGGTAACCTTACCGATGGCTACACCGTTGTGCAGGGTTTCATCCCTGGCGCCACGATCGCCCACAATGAGGCGGAATTGCAGGGCCGAAACGCCACGAATTCAACACGAGTCACGTAATTTACCAGTGTGCTGAACGTAACCGTTCGAAGAGTTACCTTCTACGATCGGGCTAGTTTCCTGGAGCTCACGCAGCGCGAGGATGAGGTTGCTGGTCCTTGAAGGCGCCGCGCTTGCCCTGAGTCAGGAACTGTTCTTCCTGAAGGCGTCCGAAGATTTGGATAAGCCTGGCCACGACACCGGTCCAACCGGTTTGGTGACTGGCTCCGATGCCCGCGCCATTGTCACCATGAAAGTATTCGTAAAAGAGAATGTTGTCTTTCCAGTAGGGATCTTCCTGGAACTTCTTTGTGCCGCCATACACGGGACGACGGCCTGAGGCGTCGCGGAGGAATATATTCGTAAGACGAGAGGAGATTTCGCGTGCGACCCCGAAGAGGTTGAGCAATCGACCGGATCCGGTAGGACATTCGACTTTGAAGGTGTCGCCGTAGTAGAGATAAAAGGAGAGAAGGGCACGAATAACCAAGGCGTTGAGCGGCATCCAGATGGGGCCGCGCCAATTGGAGTTGCCGCCGAAGAGTCCAGTGTCAGATTCGGCGGGGAGATAGTTCACGCGGTATTCCTGACCTTCCACATTTAAGACATACGGGTGTTCGAGGTGATATCGAGAGAGCGCGCGAATGCCATAAGGGCTAAGGAATTCGTTTTCGTCGAGCATGCGCGCCAGTATGCGGCGGAGACGGGTGGGGTTCACTAACGCGGCGATACCCCGTCCGCCGACGCCGAGATGATTTGGGCCGGTGGGGTGGATACTTTCCCTGAGGTCGGGATTTCGTTGCAAGCGATCGACGAGTGTACGCAGGACGACGGGAACGCTTTCTCTTTGCCATGGCTCGATGACGGTGGTTGCGCAGAGTGGCAATAGACCGACCATGGAGCGAACTTTGAGGCGCGTCGCGGTGCCGTTGGGCGATCGCAGGACGTCGTAGTAGAAACCGTCTTCTTCATCCCACATGCCGCCGGGGCCGGTATGATTCATGGCGCGAGCTATCCAGAGGAAGTGCTCGGCGAACTTGACAGTGATGTCTTCGAGGTAGCCGCGCTCCTGCGAGGCAAGCTCGATGCCGATTTCGAGCATATTCTGGCAGAAGAGAGCCATCCATGCGGTTCCATCGGCCTGCTCGAGATGTCCGCCTCCGGGCAGAGGAGCGCTGCGATCGAACACGCTGATATTGTCGAGTCCGAGAAATCCGCCTTCGAACAGGTTCTTGCCGAACCGATCTTTGCGATTGATCCACCAGCTGAAGTTCAACATCAGTTTAGCGAAGCAGCGCTTGAGGAAGTCGACATCGGACTCGCCGCGAAGAGCCTGTTCCGAACGATAGAGAAAAATTGCCGCCCAAGCGTGAACTGGTGGATTCACGTCGTTGAAGTTCCACTCGTAAGCCGGCAGCTGGCCAGTGGGATGAAGGAACGCTTCTTGAAGCAGGAGTTCCAATTGGACTTTGGCGAAATCGACATCGACGGCGGCGAGGGCCAGGGTGTGAAACGCCAGATCCCATGCGGCGTACCAGGGGTATTCCCACTTATCGGGCATGGAGACGATGTGCTCGCTGGTCATGTGGAACCAGTTGGCGTTGCGGACGCCGGAATCGTCACGAAGGTGAAGGCTGTTGACGTGTTCGGTGAGCCATTTCTCGACGTCGTAGAAGAAGTATTGTTTCGTCCACAGCATGCCGGCAAGCGCCTGGCGCATGACGCCGGCTTCATCTGGGGTGAGACTTGAGGGTGTGATATCGGCGTAGAACTCATCGGCTTCCTGGCGGCGTCGCGCAAAGATGTCGTCGAAGTCCTTGAAGGGATCTGCGGCCATGACAGGCGGCGCCGAGGTGAGACGAAGGCGCAAGACGACGGGGACGCGCGGTTCGACAGTGAGTTGGTAATGGGCAGCTCCCTTGGTGCCCAGTTGATTTGGATTGATCGCTCCGCGCTGGGAGTTCACGATGAAGTTATTGATCCCATCTTTGACATACTTGCTCTTGTTGGGAATTCCGAAAATTCGCTCGCTATTGGTCTCATTCTCCGTGAAAAGAAGGTCGGTGGTTCCGTCGCAGTACAAATAACGTTCGCCAAGTTGTGGATGGATGGCGGAGACGATGCCAAAGCCATCGCGGCCATAAACCTTTCGCATCGATGGCTTCTGGGATGTGGGCTCCCACGACCAATTGTTACGAAACCAGAGCGTCGGAAGGACATGCAAAGGAGCGGTTTCCGGGCCACGGTTGTGAATCGTGATTCGGATCAGCAGGTCATCCGGGGACTGCTTGGCGTATTCCACGAAGATATCGAAATAGCGATTGTCATCGAAAATCCTGGTATCGAGCAGTTCGTATTCGAGTTCACAGCGGCCGCGCTTCCGATTCACCGCGACGAGTTCGTCGTAAGGGAACTTCGATTGTGGATACTTATAGAGGTACTTCATATACGAGTGGGTCGGAGTGCTGTCGAGGTAGAAGTAATAGTCCTTTACATCTTCTCCGTGATTCCCTTCTTCGTTGGTGAGTCCGAACGCCCGCTCTTTCAGGATCGGGTCGTTGCCGTTCCACAAGGCAAGAGCGAAACAGAGCAATTGGCGATCGTCGGAGATTCCTGCGAGTCCGTCCTCTCCCCAATGGTAGGCACGGGAGCGAGCCTGATCGTGGCTGAGATAGTTCCAGGCGTTTCCGTCGGCACTGTAGTCTTCACGAACGGTGCCCCACTGCCGCTCGCTGAGGTATGGTCCCCACTTCCGCCAGGGAGTACCGGTCTCGCGTGCTTCGAGTAGTCTTTTCTGCTCTGCCTGTTTGCCGATCATGATGATGGGGCTCCTCGGGTAACCTGTGCTACTGCTCCGGAACTTCGGTGTGCTGCGTGTGGGTTGGCACCGGCTTCAGAGTTAACGGTGCCGTTAGCTTGAAACTGAGTACGGCTTCGGCCGGGAGTGAGATTTCTCTGTTGTTTCCGCTGAGGCCAGCCCCGGTGGTACCTAAGGCGCCTCCGGCAAGCGCACCAATAGCTGCTCCCTTGCCGCCACCGGCCACGCCGCCGATGATCGCACCAGCGCCCGTACCTCCGCCAACCATGGCGGCCGTGCGCTTGCCTTTGCCTTTCGAAGTCTGACCCGCGGAAGTAGTTTGAATTTTGTACGATGTGCCCCTAACCGTCAGGGAATCGAGGACGACATCGAGACTTGCAGCGCCTTTGAATTTGCCAGCCGATTTCGCTTGTGTGACAGTCCCCGCGGCAGTGGCACCTTCTGGAACAACTCTCTTGCCGTTGATCACAATTGGCTCGGCGAGGCTGGCGTCAAACGGATCGCCCTGATGATTGGTTTTAGAACTCAACGCATTTTGGAGATGCACTGTGATCACCGTTCCAGCGGGAACGACAATCGGCTTGGGGGGCGGTTCCTTGCGAGGCGCCGGAGGTGACGCGACGGGAGGCTGAGCTTGAGCGGTTTGCGGCGGCTGTTCCGGTTGTGTCGCCGGAGCCGGAGTGGGAGCCGCGACCGGAGGTGCAGCGGGAGGCGCTGGAGGCGGTGTTTGACTGGCCTGAGCCGGAGCATTCGCCGGGGCCTGACTGCCTTCGTTATTTGACGCAGGAGCCGATTTGTTCGAACAGGACGTAAATAGCATCGTCCCCGCGAGAACAAACGCGAAGACACGATATCGGAACACGAAAGACTCCATTAGGAGCGATCATATTCACCTGTCCTGGTAATGAAACTGTAAGAACTGACAGATCGAAAGAGACAAGACTTGCGACCAGGAACGCGAGCGTGAAGCGTGCAACGTTGCCGATCGAATCAGATGTGATTGGCCGCGGGAGTAATAAGCCGCCCATCCAACGCCTCCCGAATCGCGGGAAGGAGGTCGGTATGCATGCGAGCCTTCAAGACATAACTGGCTCCGATTTCGGTAGCGACCTGGATGTAGTCGGCGTCTTCCTGGACGGTGAGAAAAATGATTCGCGAAGGAATGCCGAGACGCCTGATTTCGCGTGCCGCGTGGATGCCGTTCAATTCCGGCATGGCGATATCGAGTACGACGACGTCAGGCCGAAATAATTCGGTCACTTCGATCAGTGTCTTGCCATCACCGACACTGGAAACAATTTCAAACTCCTCACGCAAGATCGAGGACACTCTGTTGAGGATGGCAGGGTGGTCGTCCGCAAGAACGACAGTGGCTCGATAATTGGAAGGCACGCTTGATTCCGTGCGCAATTTCGACTGCATTCTATACCTTTTGGCACCATATCACTCCTACCTCCGCGAGCGAGCAACTGTCAGAATGCACATATCAACGCCTGGTATCGGGAGACCTAGTGGTTCAAATCGCGAATCGCCCGCACGATTCGCATTTCTTGATTTGTTTTTGGGAATCGCGTTCGCCGGTGAGGCCAGATTTCCGGGCGAAGAAACGGGTTCAGCCGTTCTTTTGTGCGAGAGCCACGCAGTGCCAGCTCAACGGTGCTGAGAATATTGTCGATGAGGGTTGCGGGAAAAGGCTGCGAAAGAACGTTGCCTAAAAAAGGTTGTGCTGCAAAAGATATGCGGCCCTGCCTTTTGAATTGCGCAGAGCCGCACTGCAGCCTGGAGAGTGTGTACAGGCCGCTTATGTGCGGGCTATTTTCTGGGCGACTCGGGGTGCCCGCACATAAAACCGTTTGAAGTTGTCCTGCTGCTGCCAGAACCATCCAGGCCGCAGCTTCTATCTGTGTGGGAGATTAGCCTTTTGAGGTTCAGCGAAGAACTGTCAAGATTGACAGACTTTCGGAAAAATCACGATTTCACTCGAAGACGATGCGGCGGCGAACGGCGTATTGCACGACCTCGGCGTCGTTCTTCAACTGTAGCGTCTGCATGAGGCGATACTTGTGAAATGCCACCGTGCGTGGGGTGAGGTTCAGGACGGCGGCGACTTCCTTCATCGATTTGCCTTCGCCGATCAATTGCAGAACTTCGAGTTGTCGCTCGGTCAGCTTCGTAGATTCACTCTCGGCGAACTCGGGTTCTGAATGGTTCTCGTCGAGACCCCTGGCAAGAAGGGGCGACATATACTGCTCGCCATTCATGGCCTTCTTGATCGCCAAGAGTAATTCAGAAACAGCCGCAGTCTTGGGCAGGTAGGCATCGGCGCCCTGTTTGAAGGCTTCGCCAACAAGTTGAGGATCCTGGTTGATGGTGACGAAAACCAATTTGGCCTTGGGCAGCAGGCGCTTGATTCGTTGCGCTGCCTGAAGGCCGTTCAAAAGGGGCATACCGATGTCGACCAAAATGATGTCGGGCATGAGATTTCTTGCGGTCTCAACCAGGCGGCGCCCATCGTGCACGACTGCGACAACGTCAAATTCGGCCAACAGCAATTTCTTGAAAGCTTCCGCAATGAGGGCGTGATCGTCGGCTATAAGAATGCGGGGACGGCTGGGTGAAAACAAGGCACACCTCGCGAGTTCAGCGATCGACGAATGGCGCGAGTCCTGTCACTAATCTTAGATTCGCGCCGCAGATGTTGCAAAGAGTTTTTCAGCTTGCCTGAGCCGTTCACCGGTTGCGGAGTTGCCGCTCCTGCAGCGGTGGAAACAGTGTTGGTTCGACAGCGTACGATTCCAACTCCGCTGCCATAGAGTGAAATGGGACCGCGTGAGATGCCTGATGAAAAATGCAATCCCTGTAAGGGTTGACAGTGCTTTGGACTTCGCCCGTTCTCTACCATAAGTGCGATCGCTGGCTGCGGCAACTGTGAATCCTCTGCCCTTCCATCGTTTCACGAGACTAAGGTTATGGCAGCTCAGGGTTGGGTACGTTCCGCCAAGTCTTCGTTGCGCTTGACGTGGCAATATTTTTTTCTGGAAAGTGCCGATCGGGTCGAACGACAGGTGCAAGTGGTATTCAGGCATATCGGCATCCTCAGACGGGTTCTGGAACATCCTCTCGTTCCCATGCCAGCGAAACTGGTTGCGGTCTGCTGTCTCGCCTATCCCTTTAGTCCGATTCAATTGATTCCTTCGTTTATCCCGCTTCTCGGGCAATTGGACGATGTTGCCGTGTTGTGGCTGGGATTGAAGTTGGTGCGCAGGCTTGTCCCGGTCGAGGTTCTGCGTTCCTGTGAGCACGCCGAGGAAAGACCGGCACTGGCGACACCCGCATTGCGGTTCAGTGATTAATGCAACTCACGCATCCGAGCGCAACTTCATGCCGCGTTGGGTAACCGAACCGAGGCGGAGATCCGTGTGCCCTTCATCGGTTGTGACGCGATGGATAGCGTTCCACCGACCAACTCCAAGCGCTCGCGCATATTGGCGATTCCGATTCCAGCGAGCGATCGCCGCTCGATCGGGAATCCGATGCCATTGTCGGAAATCTGCATGGTGATCTTTCCCGCCTCGACAATAAACCTTATCTCGACCCTATCTGCGCGGCTGTACTTTTCCACGTTGCGCAATGCCTCCTGGGTAATGCGGTAGAAAGCGAGAGCCACCTCGGAAGGCAGTTCAAAAGGCAAGTTCGCTTCCGCAAGATACACGGAGAGAACTTTATCCTGCGAGAATTCACGGCAAAGCTTCTTGAGCGCTCCCACGAGACCGAGATGTTCAAGGTAAGCAGGGTGGAGTCCGTGGGAGATTTCGCGGGTTTGCCTGGATATTTCCGATACTTCATCGACAATCTTGTCGAGGCGAGGTTTGACCGGCCTTTCGGACTCGTCGCGAAGTTGAGCGATTTCGCTCTCGAGAAGAGCCAAGGACTGACCCAGTCCATCATGCAGTTCGCGTGCGATCCGGCGGCGCTCAAGTTCCTGGGTATTGATCAAGCGTTCCCGGCTCTCGCGCAACACTCTTTCAGTCCACCGTTGCTGGGACCAGACGACGGCGAGAAACATGAACGGCAGGGAAACCATGCAGAGGAAAATCTGAAGAGAAAGTACGGTCCCACTCACAAACGGCAACGTGAACGATCCGTGGCCGTGAGCATCGGCCCAGGCGGAGATCAAACAAATGATGAGCAAGGACGAGGTCAATGCAGCCATGCCCAGCCGAAGAGCGGCAAACAGAAGAAGCGGCAGCAGCAGAAACGATATGGTCCGGACATGGCCGGGCGTTCCTGACCGCCAGGCAAATCCATACAAGCTTACGAGAGCGACTCCAGCCAGAGTCGCGGTCGTTTCCAGAATCGTCCGGGGCGAAGTTTCGCGACCCCATCGCGGAGACTTCGCCACCAACACAATAGTTGAGGCCAGGGTCAACTCAGCCAACATGTTCGACAGAAGGCGCGATGTCCAAAGGGGCCAATAGCCATTGCCCCAACCTGTAACGACGACGTTGGCGGCATCGACGAACGACGTCAGGAGCGGGGCGCCGACGACGCCGAAGGCGAGAAAGACGAGCAGTCCGCGGACGTGATTGAACAAGTTGTCCGGATCTTCGAATTGAGTGATGGCGAACGCGCCGACCAAGGACTCGGTGGCGTTGCCGACAAACCAACCAACAGCCGTCGCGACCGGGATGCCCGCGCCAACTTGCGCAGCCATATGCGCCAGGAAACTGAAGACGATGAAAATCCACCATTTTTTCCTGGGCGCAAGCGAGAGAGCGGCGAGGAGAATTGCGTTCGGAGGCCAGAAAGTGGAAATCGGCCGGGCAGAAGGAGTGAGGGCGAATCCGATGAGGGTGCCCACGTAATATCCGGCTGACACAACGAGCCCCAACCAGAGGTCACGAGCAAACTCTCTCGAATGAAACGTGGTCAGGTTTTGCAGCGGATACGGCACCTGTCGGTTAGAGCTTGCGAACGAGCGCATCGGGGTTGATTTTTCAGGGGCAGGCATTATGCCATCCGCGTGACTCGTCGATTAACCGGGAAATAGTACATTGTTATTCTGGTTAACCTTATGCACCATCGAGTAATTTCCGAATTCCGGAATTGACGCTTCTTGGCGCACGAAACAGATCGAATCCCTGCATAATAGGAACCATGCAATCCAACAAACTTTGGGGCCCGTTCGCAGGCATTTACCAAGGTCAATTTGCGGAATATCTCCGCTGTTCTTAAACGGACCACCTCGCTTCACGGTCTGTCACAGTTAACAGTATCTAGAAGATGTTGGTGCGGCTAACGTAAATTCCCGTGAGCTAAATCCGCAGCGTTTATTCGGACCCGGCTCTCTCGTTTCCACATCAGCTCTTGCTCCCAACAATGGGAGGGCATGGAATGCGGCGGCCGAGCATATTGCTAGTAGATGATCACACTCTGGTTTTAGAAGCCTTCAAGAAGCTTCTTGAGCCGGAGTTCGATATCGTCGGGACTGTCACCGACGGACAAAATCTCTTGCCGGTGGCAACGCAACTCAAGCCCGACATCGTCGTGCTCGATCTTGGAATGCCACAACTGAACAGCTCAGAAGCCGGACGGGAGCTGAAGAAGCTGCTGCCGCGCACGAAGATGATCGTGCTCACAATGAACGAGGATCCGGAAGTTGCACGGGATAGCTTGCAGAACTGGGCGTCGGGATTCGTTCTGAAGAAGTCGGCCGGCGTAGAGTTGGTGACAGCGATCCGAGATGCTTTGCAGAGCAGGTCTTATGTTACGCCGATGATCGCTCGCCGGATGGAAGAGAACTTCATTCGTGATCCGAAACCAGGACAGCAACACAAGGAACTGACCAACCGTCAACGAGAAGTGCTGAAGCTGCTCGCGGAAGGCCGAACCATGAAGGAATCGGCCAAAGCGTTGCAGATCACGCCGCGCACCGTGGCTTTTCACAAGTACAAGATCATGGAAGAGTTTGGACTGAAAACGAACTCCGACATCGTCAAGCTTGCATTACGGGAGAGAGTGATTTAGCCCGCGCGGAGCATCTGTTTTCTCGGCCGCATCCGACACGATTCACGAAATAGAAAGGTTTCGTCGCGAAAAAATGCGCGAACGCAGCCATCTTCTCGCCCGGTAACTTCGTCGGGACTGCGCATTTTAACAGTCGCCACTCGTCTTACGGATGGTGCACCATCGACGCTGAACCGAATGCAACCGCAACATGGGAGGACTCAGATGAAGCTCTACCTGGCGGAACTGGTTGGAACGTTCGTCCTCGTACTCGGGGGAGTGGGAAGTGCGGTCATAGCCGGAGGCAAGATCGGCTACGCCGGTGTGGCTTTCGCGTTCGGCCTTTCATTGTTGGCGATGGTGTACACAATCGGGCCGACTTCCGGATGCCATATCAATCCGGCGGTCACATTCGGAGCCTTGCTAGCGAAGAAAATCAGCGGCCGCGATGCCGTTGGTTACGTTATTGCTCAAGTAATCGGAGCAACGATAGCGGCAGCAGTCATCCTCGTAATTGCCAACGGTGCTCCTGGCGGGTACAACGCGGCGGTCTCAGGTCTTGGAGCGAACGGATACGCCGAACACTCACCCGCGGGATATTCGTTGTATGCAGCATTCGTTGCGGAAGTGTTTCTAACTATGTTGTTAGTACTCACTGTGCTGGGATCAACCGATATCAAGACTCCCGTGGGATTCGCGGGAATCGCCATCGGTCTGGTTCTCACGGTTATTCACCTGGTTGGTATTCCAATTACCAATACGTCCGTCAATCCAGCTCGCAGCATCGGGCCGGCGTTGTTCGTCGGCGGATGGGCAATGAGGCAATTGTGGCTCTTCATTGTCGGCCCGTTGATCGGGGCGGTTTTGGCGGCGATTGTTTATCGCGCAGTCATTATGCAATCACGGATTTCGACGGAACTTGGCGAACAGGAAGTCAAATACAAGCAAACGAGAAGAGGGGCCCCATCGGAAGCTGCATAATTTTTCATAACGGCCGCGAATAGTTGGAAGATCCAGAACCGAGGTGCAAGTTGACGAGGACATCCGCCGCTCCAGCTGTCAGCAGTACTGGCTCCAGCCGCGCTAGCATCCGCAAGAGGGCGTGGTGGCAATTGCCATCTGCACGAATCGCGATCGGGTTTGTGATTTGGTCCGGGTTGTGGGTGGTGTTGTCGGATTCCGCCCTGAGAGTTTTTATTCATGGTGAACCTGGAGTTGTTTGGACTCTGGAGACCGTCAAGGGCCTGGTGTACGTTGCCGTTACTGGAATTCTTCTTTACGCGTTCATCAAGGCTCGTGAGAGCGAGTATTTCGCGGCGAGGAGAACAACCGAAAGCCGCCTTCGGAGGCTCTCCGAGTCGAACCTGATTTCGATCTGCTATTGGAAGCCGAACGGGGAAATCACCGACGCTAACGACGCGTTTCTCGATCTCATCGGCTACACGAGGAGTGAACTTCTCAATCACCAGATTAACTGGCGGGACTTTGCGACTTCGGACTTGCAACCTTCCGGGCCGGACAGTTTGCAGAAACTTACGGCCGATGGGACCCACGTTGCGTACGAGCGAGAGTTTCTTCGCAAGGATCGCACGCGCGTGCCAGTGGTAATGGGCGCCGCGATGCTGGACGCAGCGAATGCCCGTGGAGTGGCTTACGCACTCGACACTTCAGAACTGAAGAAAGCACAGCAACGGAACGCCGAACTGGAAGAACAGCTGCGCCAGTCACAAAAACTCGAAGCAGTTGGACAATTGGCCAGCGGCATTGCGCACGACTTCAACAACCTGCTGAATATCATTGTCGGGTACACGTGCCTGATTGACGCAAAGGTCAGCTCGGACGACGTTCTCGACGAGCAAGTGAAACATGTATTGAAGGCGGCAGAGAAAGCGACATCGCTGATTCGCAAACTGCTCGCGTTCGGCCGAAAGCAATTAATGAACCCGGAATTGGTCGACGTGAACAGCGTTCTCCGCGAATATGAGCAAATTATGCCGAGGTTGATCGGCGAGAAGATTCATTTTGACCTTCAGCTGTCGCCGACCGGTTGCCCGGTTGAAGTCGATCGCAATCAGCTAGAGCAGGTCATCGTCAACCTCGCCGTCAATTCGCGGGATGCGATGCCATTCGGCGGCAAGCTGACAATCGGTACTTCCACAGACGAGGCCAGCGGCAAAGTGCGCATCAGTGTGAGCGATACCGGAATCGGGATGGACGAACAGACCAAAGCGAGGATGTTTGATCCATTTTTCACGACAAAGACGGAAGGTCGTGGCACAGGGTTAGGCTTATCCACGGTGTACGGAATTGTCAGTCAATCCGGCGGGCAGATAACGGCTACAAGCGAATTAGGGAAAGGTACGACATTCGTCATCGTGCTGCCAAGAGTTCAACAGCCGAAGAAGAGAGCACAAGGCACCTCGGAACTTTCGGTGTCCCATATTCTCCCGACCCGCAAAGGCCCAAAGCACGAGACCATTCTTCTTGCTGAAGATGAACCCGACCTTCGCGAACTCATGGAAAATCTGCTACGCATGAATGGATACCATGTGTTGTCGGCGAAAGATGGAGAATCGGCCTTCCTGGTCGCGAAGTCGTACGACGGGCCGATTGAGCTTCTGCTTACCGACATTGTTATGCCCAACATGAATGGCGTGGAGGCAGCGCAAAAGATCCGGACTCTGCGTCCGGAGGTAAAGACTATCTACATGACGGGTTATGCCGACGAGGCATTTCAATTGGCGAAATCAGCTAACAACTATGTCCTGTTGGAGAAACCAGTAGCGCCGGCAATCCTGTTCGACAAGATTCGAGAACTGCTTGATTTCCGCAGCAGCCGACAAAAAGCAAGTTGAACCTCTCATGCGTCGTCAACCATGGCTTTTTGTATCGCGCCTAACAACTCATTTACAACAAGGTGCTTGAGCACAAATGCAGACGCTCCCAGACTCAACGCTTTCTTCTTGATTTCGATATCGTTGCTGGCAGTTACGAAGATGACGATCGTCTGCGGCGCCTGCTGCTTGATCCGATAGCAAGCGTCGAGGCCGTTAATATCGCGCATTCTCACATCGAGCAGGACAACATCCGGCTTCAGTCGTGAGGTTGCTTCCAGAAGCGCGAGGCCATCTGTGACGCATTCCAAGATCTCGCATGAAGGGGAAAGCAGTCGGCGGAGGGCAGTGAGGATTCGAGTGTTATCGTCGGCCAGCAACACTCGCGGTCGCATTTGGTTGGACACGATACACCCCACCTGCTATGTCTCTGCGAGACTAGTTCGGGACAAGCAATCGACCAAGATAATACGCGTTTCCGTCCAGTGCGGAACTTGGAAAAATGAACCATGCCTGCGGCTGAGAAGTCTCGCTGATCAAGCCAAGTTTGCGATGTCTCATCTCACCTTAATTAAATAGTAGAGAAAGGTGCCCCGCACGTCCTTGCACCAATGCGGCGTACCCGCGGGAATAATCATGACATCGCCCTTGGATAATTCGCGTTCGTCGCCACCGATGATACTGTCTCCCCGGATTTCATCGGGCGCCGTGGTCTGAGGTTTCACGACCGATCCCCCTGTCACGTAGGTGGCTGATCCTTCCACTACATACATCAAGTCTGCGTCGCGAAGGTGGACTTCTGCTGTGCCCGCTTTCTCGCGATGGCCGGTGATGATCGAATAGGGCCTGCCCGATTCCTTAAATAATGTGCCGGCCGACGCAAAGGACTGCTGAACCGCCGAAGCCGGAAAGTATCGGACGGAACTCGCCGGTACAACTGGGTTCGAAATTTGATCGGTGTACATGGCGTCTTTTTTCGTTGAATCGCCAACTCTAGCTGACGGTGATGATTGTAGGACCAAGTTCCATTCGATCGAGCTGCCTGTTGAGATCGTCACATTCTTGCTGACGATCTCAAGATACACGGGAATTGCCCCCCGACTGGACTTACCTAAAGCGCTGTTTCCGGTGGCTACGATTTCGAAGTGAAGGGGGATATCCGGGCTCGAGATGGTTGCTTTCAACATGACGTCGTCGTCGGAAAAGTCGGCTATCGTTTCGCCATTGGAGGTGTGTGTTGAAACGTGATCGCAGGTGCTCGGCACAATCACCCAGAACTTTCGAACTTTGACTGGTTGTGACAAGGAGATGCTCTCGGTTCGCAAAAGGCGGTTCCCTTCCACTCGCCATGTAACTTTGGAGGTTAGCCCGACATCCTGCGGCTGGCCTGGCTTAGCTCCGACAATCGCCCAACGCTTCCAGACGGCGCTCAGCGACATGCCATCTGTTGAAGGAATGATTTCGTCGGCAGCATCACTCGCGACCACGGTGCGCCCATCTTCAAGTTCAAGGTAAGGAGTCAGGACCGGCGCGATCTGCTCCGTTGGAGCGGCAAAACCTGGCAAACTGTAAGGAGCGGGAAGATAGTCGGAAATTCCCGCGCGAGTACCCGCGACAATCGGCAGTGCGAATCGTGTGCCAGGCCTTCGCACCAGCCACACTCCCGCGGGGCGGTCTCCTTTGCGAAAAAACTCGAAGCGGGCGACTTCCGGCAGGTTCAGTTGACCAGGAAAACTGGTCACGCCTTCTTTCCTTATCGCTTCGATGAACAAGCGATGTGCGCCGGAGGCCTTACCGAAGAAGGCAGCGGTCTGTTGCCACTCCCGCTCGGGAGTGATGTAGTTGTAGTTGCCGCGACCGTAGCCAAACACGTTGAGCAAGTGCGGCTTTGCCTTGAAGTCGTTCTCGAGCCAGTTCCAGGCGGCGTAATACGCGCTGGCGAGTTCCGTTAACCTAGCTGGGCGAAACTGTGGGTGCGTTGCAAGAAATGCAACGATCTCAAGAGTATCTTCGTAACTGATGGCGCCAAGGCTCCGGCCCCACGGATAGCCGTAACCGTCGGGTGAGAGCAAGTCCCACCAGGTGCGCATCTGCGTAACTAACGTCGAAGTTAGTTTTTCCTGAAGGTCTTTTCGGCCAACGTCTTCGGCGGCGAGATACACATAGCGTGCATACTCGTTGGAATAGCGATCGTAGCGACCTGCGGGCAAGCCGTCGTCTGAGTAAAGATTCCCTTCCGTGAATTGCTGCGCGGCGCGATCGAGGACAGCATCCACGAAACGTCGATCGGTAATGAGGCCAAGTTGGTAGTCGATCGCTACGATTCGCGCAGCAACGCCGAAGTAGTTCTCGGGAAGGTTGATCACATGCCGGGTGTTCCGATCGTAAAAACGTCCCGGATCGAGCAACGACCGCCACTGTACCTGCTCTTGCGGTGTGAGTTTCTTCCAGACGGCATTTTTCTGAAGATTGGTGCCGAATTGGCGCAACGAAATTGCCGCGTATAGCTGAGCAAAAGTTTTACCGCCACGGTCGGCTTCGATCAACCCCAATTGTCCGATCAGCTTTGGCAGATCCTTACCAGCAAGGGTTGTATCTCCGGCTAGCGCGGAATACGAAGCAACGGCACGCATGAAGGTGCCCCACGTGAACTCGCCACCGGTTCTCGCACCGACCACGTATGGCTGGGGTGGGCTGAGTGAGTTCAGATCAGCGACATGTGCCGCAATCTCGCGGCCGAGGAAGCCTGTCACGCGTTTATCGAAGTCGTCGACGGAAACGACATCGCCGGTATTGGCCTGATCGGTGGCTGAGGTTGCTACGAATGGAACGACGATCGTGAATATCAAGAGAGAAGAAAGGACGATCTCGCGCAGCCAGGGAAGAAATGCCATTGTGCTACTCCCGTCGGAGTTGTCGGTCGATCGAGGGCCGTTGATGCTGATGAGACAAAAGGATGGAAGTCACAGCGTTATAAGTAGTCATCGCGGCGTGGAGTAAAAACGTCGATTACGTGACTGGGTTCGAGCGCGGAAGCTTGATGCTCAACTCCACCGTTCACCACGAAGCTATCGCCGCTCTGCACCTCGAAGGTGTTCTCACCACAGGTGACCCTTAAGTGGCCGCTGATCACATACACAATTTGATCGTGAGGATGGCTGTGGCGCGCGCCGACCCAATCTTTTTCCATACGATGTTCGACTACGGTCAGCTTGTCGTTGGTCGCGCCTACTCGCCGGGTCAACCCCGGCTCAGGCTGGGTCGCCTTCAGATCGTCGCTTTTCGCAAAAGCAAAACCTGCACTTGCCATTGAAGACTGCACAGTTGTCCTCCCTACCCAATCGCGGCCGTGACCATGAGATCGCGAGCCTCACGGATGATGGTTACATACTGCCGAGCAGCGGTAGTGATTTCGCTGACGTTTCCCGAAGACAGAGCTGCCGCCGACACCAACTCTCCTCCGATCCCCAATGCCGCTGCGCCTGCCTTGATAAAATCCGCAGCGGTTTGGAGATTGACTCCACCCGTCGGAACCATCGGGACCTGCGGCAACGGTCCCTTCAGTGCCTTGAGGTACTTTGCTCCACCGACATTGCCGCACGGAAACACTTTCACAAAATCCGCGCCCGCCTTCCATGCCGCGATGACTTCCGTCGGCGTAAGGGCTCCGGCCATCATCAGGATTCCCTGACTGGCGGCCAGTTTTACCACCTCAACATCGAGCCCCGGACTCACCAGGATCTGCGCCCCGGCTTCGATACAGCGCTTGGCGCCTTCGACGTCGATCACAGTACCGGCACCAACCAGCACACTTTCACCCATGGAGCACACCAATTCAGCGATCACTCCGACAGCACCGGGTACCGTCATCGTTATCTCTACGATCGGTATGCCACCCGCAGCAACCGCTTCCGCCGCAGCAATCGCCTGTGCAGCCGTCTGTGCGCGCACAACTGGAACGATTCCAATCTCGACGATGCGATGCTTTACCTCTTCTTTTGTCATTGCGATTCAGCGCGCAATTCTCGCGCCAACACCTTTCATCAGACTCGTTACTTCTTTCAGTGTTGCCATCGTTGTATCGCCCGGCGTCGTCATTGCCAAGGCCCCGTGTGCGGCACCGCACTCGACGGCCCAACTTGCCGGTTGACCCGTCAGGAATCCATAGATGAGCCCCGAGGCAAAAGAATCGCCGCCACCAACGCGATCGTAGATCTCGAGGTCTTCGCGATGCTTCGCTTCGCAAAACTCTCCGTCGTGATAGCAGATCGCGCCCCAATCGTTACGAGTCGCCGTTTTCGCTTTTCGCAGGGTGGTAGCCACAACATGGAATGGGAAGGTCTTGACGACGGACTCAATCATTCGCTTGAAGCCTTCGACGTTGAATTCCGAAATGTGCTCGTCCATCCCGGGGACTTCGAATCCTAAAGCCGCCGAGAAATCCTCTTCATTGCCAATCATTACATCCACCAGCGACGCCAATTCTCGATTGACGGACTGAGCTTTGGTCTTGCCGCCGACGGCTTTCCACAAGGAATCGCGATAATTGAGGTCGTAGGAGATGATCACACCATTTCGCTTCGCGGCTTGCATGGCCTCCAGCGCGACAGCCGGCGTCGTCTCCGAGAGGGCGCAGAAAATTCCGCCGGTGTGAAACCATCGCGTGCCAAGCCTTCCGAAGATCTCGTCCCAGTCGTAGTCTCCCGGTTTCACTTGTGAGATTGCCGTGTGCCCGCGATCGGAGCACCCCAGCGCCGCGCGCACTCCAAAGCCGCGCTCGGTGAAATTCAACCCGTTGCGAGCCTGGCGTCCGACTCCGTCGTATTCGACCCATTTGACGAGCGACTGGTCGACCCCGCCCTGGTAGATGAGATCCTGGAGAAGCCGTCCCACGGGATTATCAGCGATGGCTGTAACGATAGCGGTATCGAGGCCGAAACAACGCTTCAGTCCGCGCGCTACGTTGTACTCGCCGCCACCTTCCGATACCTCGAACGTTCGCGTCGTCCAAATCCTTCGGCCGCCGGGATCGAATCGCAGCATCACTTCTCCCAGGCTAACCAGATCCCAGCGGCAAGACGTTTTGGGCTTAGTCGATAACGGCATGGTTTACCTTCCCATCCAGCCGCCGTCCACGACCAGTATGTGCCCGTGAACATAGTCGCTGGCTTTTGAGGCAAGAAATACGGCTGCTCCGGCAAGATCTTCCGGATAGCCCCAGCGCCCGGCGGGAATCCGTTCCATGAGCTGCCGGGTACGCTCCGGATCGGATCGCAAGGCTGAAGTGTTGTCGGTCACCATGTAACCAGGCGCGATGGCATTCACGTTAATGCCCTTGGCTGCCCATTCGTTGGCGAATGATTTCGTCAAGGCAGCGACTCCCGATTTTGCCGCAGCGTAAGAGGGCACAAAGACGCCGCCCTGGAACGACAGCAACGATGCAATGTTAATGACTTTTCCGCCACCGTTGTTGAGCATGTATTGGCCGGCACGTTGCGTCAGTCGAAAAACGGAGGTGAGGTTTACGGCGATCACTTCGTCCCAGTAGTCCTGCGGAAATTCCACGGCCGGGGCTCGTTTGATCGTGCCCGCGTTGTTCACCAGGATGTCGATCGAGCCAAATTCATCGACAGTTCGTTTGACTAGTTCATTGCAAACAGGCGAATCACCAACGTCGCCTTCCAGGAAAAACGTTTTGCGTCCCAGTTTGCAGATTTCACGGCAAACCTCGTCGCTCTGCGCTGTAAGTCCGTGACATCCTACGTTCGCGCCCGCCTGGGCCAGCGCCAACGCTATACCGGCGCCAAGCCCCTGCTGCGATCCCGTTACCAGCGCATTTTTCCCTTCCAGGCTGAATGATTGCAGAATCATCATCTTTCTCTTGTCGTCTTTGGACCTTTTTAGTCGATCTGAACCGCTGCCAGCCTCGGCGCCAAAGCATGAATAATGAGGAGGGCCACCAGGTACGCCGAACCTGCGATCATGAAAACCGGCACATAGTTGTTACCTGTCAGTTGCAGAAGTAATCCGATAAACAGAGCAATGGCGATCATGGCCGCCGCGCCGGCGAAACCCCCAATGCCCACCACCGACCCGACAGCTCGCTTAGGAAACATATCCGAAGCCAAGGTGAACAAATTCGCAGACCAACCCTGATGGGCCGCGGCGGCCACGCTGATGAATGTCACCGCCATCCACAAACCTTTAACCTCGCCGATAAAAATCATCGGGAGCCACGCCACCGCACAGATCGCCATCGCTGTCTTTCGGGCGCGATTCAGATTCCACCCAATCTTGAGGAATCTCGCCGGCATCCATCCGCCAACAATGCTGCCCACGGCCGATGCGTTGTAAATCACGATCAGCGGAATTGCGAACTGTTTCGCTGTCAATCCGTAGCGCGAATTGAAAAACTTCGGCAGCCAGAACAACATGAAGAACCAGACCGGATCAGTCATGAGCTTTCCGACCAGGAATGCCCATGTCTGGCGGTGAGGCAAAAGATTGGCCCAGGCGATCTTGCCCGTGGGCTCCGGCGGATCGGCGTTGATGTAGGCCAATTCCGACGGCGAAACCTTCGGATGCTGGGCAGGCTTGCGATACGTGTTTAACCAGACCACGAGCCATGTGGCACTGAATAAGCCGGTGAACACGAAGGCCCAACGCCAACCAAGATCACCTGCGATGATAGGTACGAGAATGGGAGCAACCGTCGCGCCGAGGTTCGACCCCGAATTAAAAATTCCCGTGGCGAGCGCACGTTCTTTCTTCGGGAACCATTCGGCTACGCACTTGATACCGGCTGGAAAATTTCCTGACTCTCCCAGGCCCAGCATGAACCGTACAAATCCGAACCCAAGAGCGGAAGTCACCAGCGCGTGGCTCATCGCCGAAAGACTCCATAGCCCGACCGAGGCAGCATAACCATTGCGGGTTCCGACGCGATCGATGAATCGTCCGACGAAGGCGATGCCCAGGGCGTAGGCGGTCATGAAGGCCATGACGATATAGCTGTACTGAACCTCGCTCCAGCCAATCGTCTTCTGCAGCGTGGGAGCCAGAATGCCAAGCACAGCGCGATCTACATAATTAATGGTGGTGGCACAAAACAAGAGCGCGCAGATCAGCCACCGATACCTGCCAACGGCCTGGGCAACACCGATTGTCGGCGTCTGCGCCGCGCTTTCCAAGAGGTCGGCCGTTTTGGTTCCGCGCTCGCTCATAATTAATGGTTACTTCGCCTGACCCTTCTCCAATCCGCTGCCTCCCCGGTCGAATCCGGGTTGAACGTTGACTACCCCGAACTTACGATCTTCCACTTCCCGGTGAGCCGCCATCGCCCAGATGAAGCAGATTTTATGTCCCGGAACGGACACATTCGGATGATATCCGCTCGGCATCAGCACGGCATCGCCTTCGCGGACAGGCACAACGAGTTCCGGATAATCGGTGTTGTTATAGACCAACTGAAGCCCATAGGCTGGAGCCGGCATATCGAAGTACACGTACATCTCCTCCAGCATCGCCGCATGTTCGTGCGGAGGCCAACTCGTCCAGTTTCCCGGCTCCGAGTAGGTCCATCCGAAGACGAGGCGTCCAGCCTGCACGTTCTTCGCGCAAGACATATTCAGGTGGCGTGCTGCGCCGGTTCCCTGCCCTGCGTCGAACTTCAACCCGGGATCCTTACTCATTTCAGCGTAATTCACATAATGGAGTGGATATTGGTAATCGACTTGAGCTGAGAACTCGGCAATATCGCATGCACTGGCAGTACTCACCGTGATCTCGGAATCACGTGGGACGTACAAGGCATCGTACTTGTTCAGCTTGATTTCCCGGCCGGCCACTTTCACCGTGGCCTCGCCGGACAGCAGGAGGAAGCCGGTTTCCTGGTTTCCGTTCGCGAACGACACGCTCGCAACGTCGCTGTTCAGTCGAATTCGCCCATAACTCAGGTGTTGGTTAGTGCTGTTCTTCGGTGTAACGGAGATGTGCCGGCCAATATGAGCGTCGGTGTTGCGGAATACCATGCGATCCGCGGAAGTCTGGGTGCTCGTGCTCATTACTAAAACTCCTTTTCGCCAATCGATAGGCAGAGCGAACAAAGAACCTGTTTGCACTTCGTTCCTGCCCGCTCCGCCGGGAAACGCTTTCTAGTACGTCAACCGTAAGCCAAACTGCAACTTGCGCATTGGCTGAGCCGTTGTGATCTTGCCAAACGTCGACGTCGCGGACGAAGAATACGTATTCCCTGGACCGTTGAGGCTAACCATGTTAAACGCATTCGAGGCTTCTGCGCGAAATTGCAGGTTGAAACGTTCGGTTAACCGGAAGTCGCGTGAAATTGCCAAGTCGATGTCCCGATACCCGGGATTATCAAGGAAGTTTCGGGGCGAGTTGCCGTCGGTAGCGACGCCCGTAACCGCCTGATTCTGCGTGAATGCTGCCGTATTGAACCACGCCGCGGCCGACGGATGTGAAACATGCGGATCGCCAACCAACTCGGCGCGATCTGAACTCGACACGCCATCGAGGTTGGCATCGATGCCGTTGAGCACCGTAAACGGAGTGCCGCTGCGTAGTTTAATGATGGGCGAAAGCGACCACCCAGTCAGGATGTGGTGGGCAATGGCGTTCGCGCCACCGTAGTAATCCGGCTGGAACACGATGGCTGCGGCGAACGAATGCCGCTGGTCGGTATCGGCGCGGCCTTTGTCTTCCGCGAGGTTGGTCATATCCTGAGCACCGCCCTGGGTGGTGTTGTTCTGCAGTTGCACGCTATCAAGGGTCTTGCTGAAGGCGTAGAACGTGTTGAAGCTGAAGTGCCGGCTGAATCGCTGCATCGCCTGAATCTGCAACGCGTGATACGACGCCGTTTGATTCGATTGCATCAGCAGCACTTGTCCAAATGCTGGGTTCGGCCTTCGCGACAGCACACTGGCGCCACTGTTGGTCGCCGTCGCCGTCAGCACCGGATAGTTCACATCCTGCGCAAACGGTAGATCGTGGCTGAGAGTGCCGACGTAGGCCGCCATCACGCTGAGGTCACGGGTGATCTGGCGCGTCGCAGAAAAGTTAAGCTGGTAAGTGTAGGGCCACTGGAAATTCTCGGCAGCCCCAAAGATCGATCCGCCGGCGACAAACGTTCCGTTATAAGGGAACGGGGTTCCACCGGGATAATTGTTGTACGGATTGGTTAGAGTCGCGCCCAGCGGTACGCCCGTCGATGAGGTCTTTGAATTCAGGTTGGCGAAACTCAGGCGGATCGAGAACGGTTCGAAGTTCGTGGTGGTATTCCACTGATTGCCGGAGACACTGCCGTAAAAGACGCCGACGGCCGCACGAATCGAAGTCTTTCCGTCGCCCCACGGGTCCCACGCGATCCCAACTCGTGGCGAAACGTGATGCCAGCGTACCGGAACCGTACCACGCTCGACTCCCGGATCGCCGGCAAACAAGATCCCTTTGGGTGCCGTTGGGTTTACTGTCGACTGAGCTCCCGGGACATATGTAGCTTCGCGATCCTCAGGATCGGTCGGCGGAGTTTGGATATCCCACCGCAGGCCCAGGTTGAGCGTCAACCGCGTGAACAGGCGGAAGTCGTCCTGTACGAATAGCGCCGTGTACCAGCTGTTGGTATAACCGGTGACTGGAGCATCCTGCGTAAGGGCGCTCGGAATTCCGAGTTCAAAATCGGCCAGCGCATTGCTTGCCTTTGTAACTCCTCCGTTAAAGGTAAAAACACCGTAATTATTCAGCAGCGTTTGCTGAATATCTTTGTCGAGAGAGGCTTCGGCGCCGAACTTCACGGTGTGGCGACCCTTCGTCCAACTGAAGACGTCGCGAAGCGAGTAGAAGTTTGTCCCTGCAACGGGGCCGCCGATGGCATTCGTAAGGGTGAAGTAGTTGCTTACAGTGATCTGTGGCAGGGACGGCGTACCTTGAATGGCGAACGTCGATCCCAAGTCGCCGAGCGACGTTTGCGGGACGTTCAAGCGTCCCCCGAAGTTCCGAGTATAGGTGAACCATGCTTGATTGATCCTGTTCGGACCAATCACCCAGATGTCGCTCAGGTTCGCATCGTGCTGTCGCCAATCGAACTCCTGGCTGCCCCACGGAAGATTGCCGGTTCCCGCTCGCACAGTATTGGTTCCACCCGTTTCGAAGTAACTGCCAGTTAAGCGGTGGGCCGCGGTCAACTGGTGATCGATCTTGATCAAGACGTCGTCAGTGTCGTACGGACTTGGCACATACCCCTGCCATTTGTTGCCCGCGACGTTAGAGGTCGGAATGTAGGTGTTAATGATCTTCATCGCCACGGTGTCCAGTCGATCGGGACAGATCATTCCCGTAACGCCGTTGCATACGAAAACTTTTCCGGTCGCAGGATCGATGGGCTTGCTCGTCGATTGCGAAAAATCGCCCGTACGTTCCAGCGCCGTGGGCACAATCGCGCCGTTCAGAAATGTGCTGGTCGTTTGCCGCAATCCCGAATACGAAAAGAAGAAGAACGTCTTGTCTTTCCGAATGGGTCCGCCGACCGTGGCGCCAAAATTGTTGCGATGAAATGCCGGGGTATTGAGCTTCGATCCCCAGTCGTTCGCGTTAAACAGCGTGTTACGCACGAACTCGAAAACTGCGCCGTGAAACGTGTTCGTGCCCGATTTCGTAATCACGTTGATAACGCCGCTGTTAAAGCGCCCATATTCCGCGTTGTAGCTGTTCGTTTGCACGCGGAATTCATCGATGGCATCCGGATTCGGCAGGATGTTCCCCGTGTTTCGAAGCCCGGTCATGTTGATTCCACCATCAAGGTAGTAATTGACCGATCCTGCTCCGCCATCGACGCCGCCGTTGATCAACGTTCGTTGCTCCGGGTATCCGAGCACCAGGCTGCTGGTTCCGCTGCTGGCCGTCGCTTCGCCGTTATTGTTCGACTGCACGCCCGGAGTTAGGTCGAGAAGCGTGTACGGATTGCGATCGACAATCGGCAGATGAGTAAGTTCGAGCGACTGCACCGTTCGTCCAAGCGTGACGCCTGCGGTATCGACAAGCGGCGGCGCTTCGGTGACCGTTACCGTCTCGGTCGATCCGCCGACTTCAAGCTTTGCGTCCACGCGCGCGTTCTCATTCACGGTGAGCACAATGCCAGTTTGAACGTAGTTCTTGAATCCTTGGTTCGTCACCTCCAGTTTGTAGTTGCCAACTGGGAGGAACTCGATTCTGTATGCCCCTTCAGAATTGGTTTTTACGGTTCGGGTCAGGTTCGTGTCAGTGTTCGTCACCACGACCTGCGCGCCGGGAAGCGCGCCGCCAGTGGCGTCAGAGACTGTTCCTAATAAGGTTGTAGTCGTGATCTGGGCACTGCAAAAACTCGCCATCAGAAGGGCGACGATGGAAACCAGCATTCTGCTGCGCATAACTGTTCACTCCTGTCAACGAGGACGTGTACCGCATAATGAGACAGCTTCTCATTTTTACTTTGGGCCCAAGAAATGGCTTGACTGGGGAGTCAAGCCGAACTTTTAAAGCGTGTCGCTAGCCTGCTGCTACTGCCGAAACTTCACTGAAATCAGCCTTAAAGCCGATGTCGCGGGACAGCTGTTGCGCGGCCTTGCAGATACTCTTAGCAAAAACCGGGATTCGTTCCGGAGGAATTCGGAACGATGGCGCCGCAACACTCATCGCAGCTGCTGGCCGTCCTTGATGATCTCGGACTACCGCGGCCACGCAGCGCACATCTTCTTCGTGCTCCTCATCGTCAACCGCGTACCCCTGTTCACGCACTTTCGCAAGTTCGATTCGCAGCTCCGCCAGAGTGGTGATCGTCTTGGAAGTGAAGCGGGCTAGGCCGCGCCGCTGGACGATCTCTTCCACCTCTGCATCGTCGAGATAGGCCATCATTACCTTGCCGACTCCCGTGCAGTGCACAGGGTTCCGCAAGCCGATTCGCGAAGTCAGACGGACAGAACGGTTTGATTCGAGTTTATCGAGATACAGAACTTCGCCGTCTTCGAGTACACACAGGTGCGAAGTCTCATCGGTCTCCCGAACTAAAGCTTCCAGGTACTGCACAGCCCGGTCGCGAATACTGAATCGCGCAACAGCCAAGCTCCCGAGTTCAAACAGGCGCAACCCAAGCCGATAACGACCGCTTACAGGATCCCGGTCCACCATTCGTTCCGACTCAAGATTCATCAGGATGCGATGCGCCGTGCTCTTGGGTACGCCGATCGCGTGTGCAATGTCGCCCAAGCCGACTCCCTGATTCGTTTCGGCAAGCAAATTCAGAATACTGATGGCCCGATCGAGAACCTGCACCCGATAAACCGATGGAGTCTTACCTGATTTCTGCACGGCGAGAGAATGCTCCTGCTGTTTCAAAGTTGTCAAGAATTTTTTTGAGATGCTGTACCACATTATGGGACTAAGGAAACCACTGCAGGTCCTGTCCATGAGATCGTGCCGTAAAGAGAAGGGTTCGCGAGGACCTCAAACTTGCTTAAGTTTTCTGATCGCCGTATTTTCCATAGAACGTTTGAGTTAGAGGTTTAATCGCAACTCTCAAAAAACGTTGTTGCATAATTCTGTGGAGTTCCGCACTATTGTTCGACCAGCGAACTTAATATGAGGTAAACGATTACCCGTAAATGGACCACAACTGCCGGCCTCTGCGATTCGCAGCATTCCTGAAAACAAGAAGCATTTCGTCTCCAGTTGTCCTGGGGATGATTCTGACGCTCGCATTTCAACTCTCCGCCCAGGTTCAGACCGATGTGCCTCCTGTAGTTCCGGGAGCAAAATCGGTGACGGTCGAACACATTAAGGTTCACGGCACAGCTCTCGTAGGCAATCTGGAAGGGGATGCCGCCGATCGAGACGTATTTGTCTTTCTGCCTCCCAGTTACGGTTTACAGAAATCGCGACGCTATCCGGTTGTCTATGCGTTGCACGGGTATTTCATCGGCGCAGAGCAGTGGAGTCATGAAATTCACGTGCCGCAAACGATCGAGGGCGCATTCGCAAAAGGCACGCAGGAAATGATCGTGGTCCTGCCTGACTCGAAAACCGTTCACAACGGATCGATGTATTCGAGTTCGGTTACGACGGGTGACTTTGAGCGTTTTATTGCGAACGATCTGGTCTCTTACATAGACGCTCACTACCGGACGATAACCGATCGGCGAAGCCGCGGCTTGGTTGGACATTCCATGGGCGGTTATGGCGCAACCCGTATCGGCTTAAAGCACGCAGACGTCTTCGGCAGTTTGTACATCATGAGCCCGTGTTGCCTGTCGCCACGGCCTGCTCCTAACCCGGAGAACGGAAAAGCGCTGGAGGCCGTGAAAACGCTCGACGACGCGGCTAAACTGTCCTTCTTTCAGAGAGCGCAGTTTGCCAGCGCGGCCGCGTGGTCACCCGATCCGAACAATCCTCCGCTCTTTCTCGATCTGCCAACGAAAGATGGCGTCGTGCAACCGGATGTCCTTGCGAAATGGACGGCGAACGCACCGCTGGCGTTCATCGATCAATACATCGGCAACTTGCGCCAATACCGCGCTATTTCCATCGATGTAGGTGACCAGGACGGGTTACGTGTGGATGCCGGTAAGTTGCACGAGGTGCTCGATACTTACCGGATCGTAAACAGCTTTGAGATCTACCCAGGCACTCATACCAGCAGGGTCGCCGATCGTTTCCAGAATCACGTCATGAAGTTCTTTGGAGAAAACCTCTGCTCTCAGGAAGGGTGCCGTTAGCAGATTCTTAGTGGAGAAGCAATGAACTATTTCAGAAAATTTATCCTGATCGCCGGCAGTGCCTGTTTCGTCCTGGCTTGCGCTGCGGGCGCACAGGAGAATGCGAAGCTGCCCTATCTGGATACCAACCTCGCGCCCGAACAGCGTGCGGCGGACCTCGTGCACCGCATGACTCTCGAGGAAAAAGCATCGCAACTCGTCAACCAGGCACGCGCCATTCCGCGCTTAAAAGTTCCAGCCTACGACTGGTGGAGCGAAGCTCTGCACGGCGTCGCCGTAAATGGCACCACGGAGTTCCCCGAGCCGATCGGCTTGGCCGCCACCTTCGACGCCCCGCGCATCCATGAGATGGCTACTGTGATCGGCATAGAAGGTCGCATCAAGCACATGCAAGATGAGCGCGCCGGGCACTCAAACATCTTTGAAGGTTTGGACTTTTGGGCGCCAAATGTAAACATCTTTCGCGATCCACGTTGGGGCCGTGGGCAGGAGACCTACGGTGAGGATCCTTTTCTGACGGCTCGCCTCGCGGTCGCCTATGTCACGGGCATGCAAGGCGACGATCCTCATTACTACCGTGCCATCTCGACTCCGAAGCACTTTGCCGTTCATAGCGGGCCCGAACCGACTCGTCATTTCACCGATGTCGATGTCAGCAGACACGATCAGCTCGATACTTACACTCCCGCATTTCGCGCAGCCGTTGTCGAAGGGCATGCCGGATCCGTGATGTGTGCGTACAACAGCATCAACGGACAACCCGCCTGCGCCAATGAATTCCTGCTTCAACACCTGCTTCGTGGCGCGTGGGGGTTCCAGGGTTACGTGGTCTCCGATTGCGGCGCCGTACGCGATATCTTCACCGGGCATCGCTACCGCCCCACGCAAGCGGAAGCATCGGCCATCTCCCTGCAACGCGGTATGGACAACGAATGCATCGACTTTCTCACCAAGGTGAAGGACGATCATGACTACAAGCCATACATCGAGGCCGTGCAGCAGGGATATCTCGCAGAGAGCGACATTGATACTGCGCTTATACGCCTATTTACTGCCCGCGTGCGGCTCGGCATGTTCGATCCGCCGGACATGGTTCCTTTCAGCAAGATCGATGAGAGCCAGCTCAACAGCCAGGCCCATCGCGCAATGGCGCGTCAACTGGCAAATGAATCGATGGTGCTGTTAAAGAACGATGGCGTCTTGCCACTAAAGTCTTCGGTGCAGCGCATCGCCGTTGTCGGGCCACTGGCGGAACAGACCGCCGTTCTGCTCGGCAACTACAACGGAATCCCCACACACAGCGTAAGTGTGCTCGAGGGCGTGAAAGCGGAATTCCCGAACGCGAAGGTTACTTACGTTCCCGGAACCCAATTCCTCTCCAATCAGGGAAATCCTGTGCCTGCGGCTTGGCTTACTACGCCCGACGGAAAGCCTGGCTTACAGGTGAATTACCGTTCAGGCGTTTGGAATGAGGGCAAACCGACGCCGATCACTTCGCGTGTCGAACCGACGCTTGAGCTAACTGAAGACAGGCTACCCACAGAAACAAAAGGTGTGACGACGCTTCTCGTTGAATGGAGCGGTTCGCTCACTTCGAATCAGACTGGCGATTTCGTCATCGGCATGAAGGCGAACGGCTTCGCACGCGTGTCCATTGACGACAAGCAGATCGCGCAGACGCGCAGCGAAGCAGCCAATTTCGGTCGCGTGCATTTGGAGAAAGGCCATCCGGTCAAGCTTGACGTTACCTATCGTCCCGCCTCCGACGCTAAGCCCTACGCTCAACTTCTTTGGGCTCCGGCGAGCGATGTGCCCGATCCGGCCGCCGTGGCTGCTGCGAAAAATGCAGACGTTGTGATCGCTGTGGTTGGAATCACGAGCCGTCTCGAAGGAGAAGAGATGCCCGTGGATCAGCCCGGCTTCTCCGGCGGAGACCGCACCAACCTCGACCTTCCGCAGCCTGAAGAGAACCTTGTGCAGGCAGTGGCCGCAACCGGCAAGCCGGTGGTGGTCGTGCTTATGAACGGAAGCGCACTCGGTGCGAACTGGGAAAAAGCACACGCCAACGCAGTCGTCGAAGCATGGTATTCCGGTGAGGAAGGCGGGGCCGCCGTCGCCGAAACACTAAGCGGGAAGAACAACCCCGCTGGCCGTCTGCCCGTTACCTTCTACAAAGACGTTCATCAATTACCACACTTCGAGGACTATTCGATGAACGGCCGCACCTATCGATACTTCAAAGGCGATCCTCTTTGGCCTTTTGGATTCGGTTTGAGCTACACCACTTTTGCTTACAGCGAACTCACTCTGCCTCACTCACCGATTAGCGCGAACGATCCGCTTAACGGTTCCGTAACGGTGACCAACACTGGCAAAATAGAAGGCGATGAGGTCGTGCAACTGTATCTGCAATTCCCTGACATTCCGGGAGCACCGATTCGCGCTCTGCGAGGATTTCAGCGCATACACCTGGCGCCCGGCGCGAGCCAGACCGTCGACTTTCATCTCAATAGTCGCGATCTAAGCGTGGTAACAGACCGAGGCGACATTATCGTCGCTCAGGGCAAGTACACCGTATCGATCGGTGGCGGCCAGCCAGGGAGCGACGCTCCGTTTGTTAGTGGAAACATCGAGGTAAATGGTCAGATCATGCTGCCGGAATAGTGATTAGCCCTTTCGCGCTTCCGTGACAGATATTCGTATTTCTTTGCCTCTTTTCCGCCAACAACGTTAAGCTTGCCCTTTGGCAACCTTGATTTGCTTCGGTCGGAACCGCAAACGGTCTGCACTCGCAACATTAGTGGTGGGGCAAGGTTAAATTCCGGATAATTTTGCACTGCCTGATCAACCCTGGCCCGGCGGTGAGTGTCTACTCTCCTTAAGATCGCCTGGTGAGGTGCCTGTGCAGCAACCAGAACTAATTGTTACGTCGAAGGAAAACCACCGTGCCGAGGCACACTGCTCAGCTTGTGGCATGAAATTCGTGGTCTATTCCCTGGAGCGTTCGCTACTCGACTCGCTTGTGGTGGTCTTCGGTGATCACGTCAGAAGGAGCAGGTGCCCGGTCACCCGGCAAAATGAACATCGTCAAAAGCAAGCCGCTACCGGAATGTGACCACAAAAGGAGTCCGAGCAGAGATCTCCAGCGGTACGCCGACGGCTGAGCGTAGCCCTGTTGTGAATCGTGACCAATTAACTCGGTTCACCCAAAGATGTTAGACTCGGCGCCTGATTTAATCCTTATTTCCGCGAAATACTGTGCCCGGAATCTGAAGGAGAGACTCTGTGAAGAGGATTTCTTTGCTGCTGGTTGCGATTGCGTCGGTGATGGGCATCGTGACTTTTGCGCCGATCGTGTCGGGGCACACCGACGAAGAAGCGGCGCCGGTTTTCGGAATCAAAATCTATCCTGGATATCGCGACTGGAAGCTGATCTCGGTGGCTCACGAAGAGGGGAATCTCAACGACATTCGCGCGATCCTCGGCAACGATGTGGCGATCAAAGCTTTTCGCGAAGGAACTCTTTCCTTCCCGGATGGCTCGGTGATTGCGCGACTGTCGTGGAGCGATGTGCCATCGGAAGAGAACAATAAAGTGTTTGGGCGCGCACAGTCACACGTGGCTGGTCCGCAGCCGGAGTGGTATCTGCAGTTCATGGTGAAGGACTCGAAGAAGTATGCGTCGACGGCCGGCTGGGGATTCGCGCAATTCGATAAGAACGGCAAACCGGCCGATGAGGCGAAACATAAGACGTGTTTCCCCTGTCACGTGCCGGTGAAAGAGCGGGATTATGTGTTCACGAAGTATGCGCCGTGAAGGCTTGAGGCTATCGTTTCCCTATTCCCGTCACCACTGGTTGTAAGCGACGCCGTCGCTGCCGGTCGCGTTCGAGCCGGAGTGAACGTCGGTGATGCCGGGCTGGTCCTGATCGACGCTGACGAGGGTGCCTTCCTGAACTGTTTGCCAGGTATCGCGCGAGTTCGTCATTGGATCGACGGGAATCTGCTTGAGGTAGCCGGCGTCGATGAGATCCTGGAGAGACTGCGGAGCTTTCTCTTTGTCCAATGAGTACTGATAGATCACCGACCGTATGGTGAGGAGGTCTTGTCGCAGAATCGACTCGCGAGCTCTTAATTCGGACTTGCAGCCGAGACAGAAAAATAACAGCACCAGCGGAATCGAGCGATAAAGTCCAGGCACAGTACGATCCTCGAAAACGGGCGCAATCCCATCACCACTGGCTGTATGCGGTGCCGTCGCTGCCGGTCGCGTTCGAGCCGGAGTGAACGTCGGTGATGCCGGGCTGGTCCTGATCGACGCTGACGAGCGTGTCTTCCTGCACGGTCTGCCAGGTATCACGGGAGTTGGTCATGGGGTCGACAGGGATCTGCTTGAGATAGCCAGCATCGACGAGATCCTGGAGGGACTGCGGAGCTTTCTCTTTGTCCATCGAGTACTGATCGATCACCGAACGCATGGTGAACAGATTCTGGCGCAGCACGGACTCGCGGGCGTGAATGATGGACGCCTGGTACATGGGGATGGCGGTCGAGATGAGGATCAGGATGATGCTGATGACGATCATCAACTCGATGAGCGTGAATCCACGCTGGCGGCGGGTGCGGCGTCGGAATGTGAGAGTGCGTGCCATGATTATGCCGTTGCTGCTCGATCGAACTGCAGATCCCTCGCCCTTCGACTTCGCTCAGGGCTCATGTTGACAAATCAATACGCTTTGCGCCTGCGACGCTAGAGTCAAAACCAAAGTCAAAGGCCAAGTCAAAAGCCGCGGACAGGAGCGTCCGCGGTACACCCAACTACCAGTCCTTGTACTTCGTGCCGTCGATGGCGGTGCCTTCGGACTTGCTGAATACATCGAAGACATCGTTACCGCCCCACGAGTCGCTGTCGGGGTCGTCAGTCATAGAACGCATGCCCCACTCATTCTTGCCGGTCATGGGATCGACGGGGATGCGTCGCAGGAAACGAACTTTTTTGCCGCCCACATCGACGCCAGTGACAAGGGTGTCAAGATCGGGCGGATAGCCTTCGGTGCCGAGCTTGGTCTGGAACATGCCACGGTCGGCGGCGTCTTTGTAGCGATCGATGGCGTCGCGCATCTCCCAAAGGTCGCGGCGCAGCTCGCGCTCTTTTTCGCGGCGAACAGTGAGGCGTGCCATCGGCAAGACCGCGATCGCAAGGATTGCCATGATGGTCATGGCGACGATCAGCTCGACGAGGGTGAGTCCGCGTTGGGAGCGGCGGTTGGAGGCAGAATGAGCCGGTACGGCGATTCTCCGGCGGTGAAACATCATGTCCTCCATTCTACGAGATCGCGCCAAAGGGCGCCGGTTCAGAGCAGATCCACGGTCTCTCGTGATGACAAAATCGCAAGGTTACTTCACCGTCACCATGGCCTGGCCACCGGTGACCGGGATGGCCTGCATAGCGGGATCGCGCGCGCCTGCCTGCCGGAAGGCGAGCGTGGTTTGTCCCGGAGCTTTGGCCATGAACGTCAAGGTAAACACCGGGCCTTGTCCGGTGATACCTGGGGCGCCCGGGGGACGGGTGGCAGTGATTTGCAAGACGCCAGCATTCTGATCGTCCCGATGCACCAGTCCCACGGTCTGGCCATCTTTGCTGAGCATGCCACCGTTGGAAACGTTGACCAGCTGCAGGATTCTGGGGTCGTAAGCGATTTGCGCCGGAACGGAATAGACGTTGGCGGTGTTGCTCAAGCTCACGTTGACCATGAACGTGGTGTTGACGGGCTGCGTGATGGTGGCGGGCTCAAAGCTGAGCACTGCATTTCCGGCCTGAAGGGTGCCCGGCGGCTGAGCGGCCAGAGCACGAGATTGAGGAGCACTTCCCGGCTGAGCGTTGGTCGCCGCCGCGACCGGTGATGGGTTCGCCTGAACAGGGACTCCGGGTTGAACAAGCTGCGCTTGCGGTGGCATAGCAGCGGGCGGCGCGGGCTGTGGCTGCGCGCTGTTCTCGGCCGGCGGAACCGGTGGCTGCGCTGTTGGAGTAGTGGACACCGGTGTAGGAGCAACGCGGCGCAACTCGATGGCACTGGCGGTGCCGACGTCAACACCCTGGCTGTTCAGTTCGCTGACATCCTGCTGGCGAACGATGTGAGGAACGAGCGCAAACACGATTTCGTTGGTAGTGCGTTCCTTGTTGGTCTGTCCGAAGAAGTACTTGAGAATTGGAATCTGCGCGAGCAGCGGATATCCGGTGAGCGATTGCGTTTCCGTGTCTTCGAGGATTCCGCCGAGTAGGTTGACTTCGCCATCGCGCAGGCGGATCTCGTGCTCAATGCGGCGCTGACCGATGATCGGCTGAGAGATTCCGCCGATGGTGGAGTTGCCGGTCACGGACGAGATTTCGAGCGTCAGCTTGAGAGTAACTTCGTGATCGTTATGAATGCGAGGGGTGATGTCGATGTTTACGCCGACGTCGATATATTGGAATTGCGTATTGACCAGCGGATTGATGCCGACACCGCCGATGCCCGGCTGAAACGAACCGGTGGCGACCGGGACGCGGTCGCCGATCTTGAGCGTGGCTTTCTGGTTGTCGAGGGCGCGAATCTGCGGGTTCTGGATGATCTTGGTGTTGCTGTCGCTCATCAACGCGGTGAGCGTGGCGGCAGGAATACTGACCTGGATGTCGTTAGCGTTGAGGTTAGCCAACTGATTCAGGGTGATGGTGCCGTTACCAGAGCTGTTGGTGACAGTGCCGGTGGTTCCGGTGTTACTGTTCGTCGCGGTAGTGGTGCTTGTAGTGGTGTTCGGCTGAAGCTGAACGCTGACGGAAGTCGGAGGATTGATGCCAAGATTCCTGACCTTATCGCGCGTGACCTGCATAACCGCGACTTCGACTACGACTTCAGGCTTTGCCTTGTCGATGTCGTTGAGCAGCTTCTCGGCCATGGCGATCTGGTCGGGTGTGCCGCGCACGACGATAGCATTCTGCGATGCCACCTGCTGAATGCGGCTGACATCGAGAATCTGGCGAATGGTGTTGACCGCGTCCTGGAGATCGTTAGGGCTGGACACGTTGCCGAGATAGAAGGTGCGCACGACACTCTGCTCAAGTTCTTTGCGCTTGGCCGGAGTATCGGAGGCAACGAAGATGGTATTTGGCGTGACTGGCCGCCAGAAAGTTTTTGATTCGAGGGCGACGATTTCAAGCGCCTGATAGAGAGTGACACCGTTGAGTTCGATGGTGATACGCCGCGAGGTGTAGTCGGGATCGAAGAGAACGTTGAGTCCGGCGAGTTTGCCGATCGTGGTGTAGACCACCTTGGCGTCTTCCGTCATGCGCAAGGTGATGGGCGTGTTCGAGATGGGGCGAAGCTCAACTGGACCGCCCGCCTGCTGGGCCAGCGTGGAGAGCGGACTTGGAGATGCGGTCGCTCCCGACTTTTGCTTGTCGATCATCAATTGCGTGCGGTGAGCTTCCTGTCCGGCGAGGAAGTTGGAGGGATCGATCTCGGAAGCCTTCTGGAATTCGGCGAGTGCTTCGTCGAGTTTGCCCTGATCGCGCAACTGCTGACCGCGGTGGACGTGTGCCGCGGCGGCATAAAAGCGCATGCGCGTGTAAGAGGCGCGGAACTTGATGTCGGTGGGTTTAAGGTCGAAGGCCTGCTTGTAAAACTCGTAGGCGTGCTCGAAGTCATTTCGGGCTTCGGCTTCGACGCCGTGCTTGTAAGCTGTGCTGGCCTTATCCGCAAAAGCAGGCAAGCACACGGTGATGGCGAGCACGAGTGCCGCCAGACGTACCAGACGTCTCATCTTCTCCCCTGGGTAGTTGGGTCTTCCGTTCGCGCCGTACAAAAAATCCAAAACTCAATTCGAGAACGACCGGAAGTCCTAAGCTTGCACGTTTTTGATCGTTCTACGTCTAAGTTACAGAAAGCACGAACGAAAGGGACGATTATAACATCGGTAAGTTGCTGAATCGTGACTGGCGAAGTACGCCGGGAAGCGTCAGATTCGCTGTGCTAGCATGAAAGGTTCCGGCCACAGCGCCGGTCGAAATGGCGCGTCAGGCTACACATCAGACCCAACCGAATCCGGAGAAGTCGCCGAAACGGCAGGCGCAAGCCTCGGGCGAACGCGATGCTGCGGTGAATCGGGCGGCGAGCCACAACTATTTTCTTCTGGAAAAGTTTGAGGCCGGGATCGCGCTGACAGGGACGGAAGTGAAGTCGGTCCGCGGCGGCCAGGCGAATCTGAAGGACTCGTACGGTCTGGTGAAAGACAATGAATTATGGCTGCTGAACGCGCACATCAGCCCTTATGACCACGGCAGTTACAGCAATCACGAGGCAGTGCGAACGCGGAAGCTGCTTGTGCATAAGGAGGAGATCCGAAAGCTGATCGGCAAGACGCAGCAGAAGGGCCTGACGCTCATCCCAACCCGGATGTATTTCAAGAATGGACGGGTTAAGGTGGAATTGGCGCTCGCTAAGGGCAAGCAGCAGTGGGATAAGCGCGAGACCGAACGTCGCCGCACAGCGGACAAAGAAGCGCGGGAAGCGGTGGCAAGGTCGAGAAAAGGCAGTGGGCAGTGAGTTGTCCATTGTGGTGAATGAAGGAAGAATATGGATATCAAGCTAAATTTCCAGAACCCAGCAGAAATAGAAACAGAGTGCCTGGCCGTCGCCGTGGTGGATGAAGGCGAGGGGTCGGCGAACAAGGCGAAGGTGATGACCGCGGACGCCGAGGTCCGCAATGCGGCGCATGAGTTGATCGCCAGCGGCGAAGTCACCGGCAAGATTTTCGAGACCAACCTTATTCATAAGCCGCACGGACTGAAGGCAAAGCGGCTGCTGCTGATTGGTGCGGGCAAGGCGAAGAACTTCTCGACCTACGAGTTGCGCAAGGTGGCGGGAACGGCGGTCCGCTATCTGAAGCCGAAGTCGATCAAGAGCTTTGCGATCGTCGCGCCGGATCTGGCTTCGGGAGTTGTGGATTCGATCAAGTCGGTGGTCGAAGGATCGTATGTAGCCGATTTCGATCCGGACACCTACAAGAGCGACCGCAAAGACCTCGCCATGCAGACGGTCACGGTTGTCACCGATGCTGACAAGAAAATCGCCGAGGAGGCGGTTCGCGAAGGTCGCGCGATGGGCGAGTCGCAGAATTTCGCTCGCGTGCTGGTGAATGAGCCCAGCAACCGGATGACGCCGACCATCCTAGGGCAGCACGCGAAGAAGATGTGCGATGAAGTCGGCCTGAAATGCGAAGTGTACGGCGCCGACAAGATCAAAGAACTGAAGATGGGCGCGTTCTGGAGCGTGTCGCAGGGATCGGATGAGCCTCCGGCGCTAATCGTGATGACGTATGAACCGGCCGGCGCGCCGAAGGAACCGGTGCTGGGGCTGATCGGCAAAGGCATCACCTTCGACACCGGCGGCATTTCGATCAAACCGGCGGACGGTATGGAGAAGATGAAGTACGACATGGCCGGCGGCGCCACGATGATCGGCGCAATGCGGGCGATTGCACTGCTGAAGCCGAAGGTGAAGGTGATAGGGATCGTGTGCGCGTCGGAGAATATGCCTTCCGGCAAGGCACAGAAGCCGGGTGACGTGCAGATCGCGATGTCGGGTAAGTCGATCGAGATCATCAACACCGATGCCGAAGGACGCCTGGTGCTCGCCGATGGATTGCATTACGCACGGCAGTTGGGCGCCACGCACATGATCGATGCGGCGACCCTGACCGGCGCGTGCGTCGTCGCTTTGGGCAGCGTGAATGCCGGCGTGTTTGCCAACGACGATCGGATGTACGAGAAGTTCTCGCAAGCGAACAAGTTGGCTGGCGAAAAAATGTGGCGGTTGCCACTCGATCAGGAATACTTCGAGCAAATCCGCTCGAGCATCGCCGACATCATGAACAGCGGTGGACGCTGGGGCGGCGCGGTGACGGCAGCGATGTTCCTGAAAGAGTTTGTAGACACAACTCCGTGGATTCATCTCGACATCGCGGGAACGGCGTGGATCGAAGACAACAAATCATGGATCGCAAAAGGCCCTTCGGGAGTGGCGGTGCGGTCGATCGTGGAGTTCACGCGCGAGTACGCAGCGAACGGCGGTTTGAAGTAAGATTTTAACCAGAGAAAAGCGCCACGGATTTCGCGGATTTTCACGGATTCTTTTTTGCGAAAGAAGCCCGTGTTGATACGCCAAATCCGTGGCGTTTGTCTTTTAACTGGCCTTGGCTGTGCCCGCTTTGTATTGGCCTGGCTGCGCGCGGAACGTGATCGCCAGGCGATTCCAGGAGTTAATCGCGATGATGGCCCATGTCAGATTGACGATCTCCGGCTCGTTGAAATATTTCTTCAGTCCCTCGAACACTTCGTCGGGCACGTGGGTTTCGCTGATGCGGGTAACGGCTTCAGCGAAATCCAGCACGGCGCGCTCGCGATCGTCGAAGAACGGTCCTTCGCGCCAAGCGTTCAGCGCA
>Ga0335085_10000372_pt1 | contig 130026 bp, 98 predicted proteins | sample Lox_Sample_45_FD_206712 | JGI IMG/M metagenome (GOLD analysis project Ga0335085, IMG submission 206712) | Soil microbial communities from Loxahatchee National Wildlife Refuge, Florida, United States - Lox_Sample_4.5 | ecosystem: Environmental > Terrestrial > Soil > Wetlands | place: USA...
AAGGCGGGACGATTGCCAGCACCGCCAGCAAGCTGACGTTCGTGTCCGCCAGCCAGATCAGCTACCAGTTCAACGACGCCAGCGATGTTGGCACCTGGAGCGTACGGGTCAACAATCCCGACGGCCAGTCCTCTGCTTCGGTCAGTTTCACGGTCACGGCGGTGGTGCCGCCACCGTCGCTGAGTAGCGTTGTGCCGAGTTCGTATCCGGCCTCGGGCAACAACCAGACAATGACCCTCAACGGCAGCAGTTTCCAGAATGGGGCCACGTTGACGTTCGTTCCCCCGGAAGGCGGGACGATTGCCAGCACCGCCAGCAAGCTGACGTTCGTGTCCGCCAGCCAGATCAGCTACCAGTTCAACGACGCCAGCGACGCCGGCACCTGGAGCGTGCGGGTCAACAATCCCGATGGCCAGTCCTCTGCTTCGGTCAGTTTCACGGTCACGGCGGTGGTACCGCCACCGTCGCTCAGCAGCGTTGTGCCGAGTTCATACCCGGCCTCGGGCAACAACCAGACGATGACCCTTAACGGCAGCAGTTTCCAGAATGGAGCCACGTTGACGTTCGTTCCCCCGGAAGGCGGGACGATTGCCAGCACCGCCAGCAAGCTGACGTTTGTCTCCACCAGCCAGATCAGCTACCAGTTCAACGACGCCAGCGATGCCGGCACCTGGAGCGTACGGGTCAACAATCCCGACGGCCAATCCTCGGCCTCGGTCAACTTTTCCGTGAACGCACAGACGGCTCTAACACCGAGCATCAGCGCCGTGAGCCCGGCGCAACCGTTCGCCACCGACGGGAATCAGAACTTCACCATCTACGGAAGCAGTTTCGACAGCACGGCGTATGTGAATCTGGACGACAACGGCGGCACGGTACATCCTTTGTCGGGATCGCGAATTATCAGCCAGGATAGCACACATATCATCGTCAACCCAAACTTCACCACCCTTGGGGTGGGAATGTGGAAAGCTCAGGTGGTCAATGGCAGTGGGACGCCCTCAGCATGGTTCTCCTTCCAAGTCGTGGTTGCACCGGGTACCCAACTCGGCGTTGATTATGCCGACTACGGTAACGGAGGCAGTGCTACCACGGGGGTCGACGTTCCGGGCATCAAGGCCGCTGGCAAGCAATTCGTAGGAGAATACATTGGAACCGCAGACAACTATGGCTATCTACGACCGGCCGACGTAGTGGCGTTAACGAGTCAAGGACTGCAAATTGTTTCCATTTTTGAAAGGACTCCTACGAGTGCGTCGTATTTCACTCTTGCCAATGCTGACTATGATGCCACGGTTGCGATAGCTGCTGCGATCAAGGCGGGCCAACCATCTGGATCAGCAATCTATTTCACCGTTGATTTCGATCCCGGTTCGATCTCCGCGTCGCTGTCTGCAATCGACGGTTATTTCCAAGAGATCCGAAAGGATTTTAACCAATACTTTAATGCTCATCCGGGAATTACGTACGACATAGGCGTATATGCGCCTGGAAACGTGCTACCGACGATAATGAGCGACGCAAGCGTCAGCGCCTCGTATAGTTGGGTGGCAGAACCATTTGGTTACCCGTATTCGTCGGCGAATCTTGCACAGGTCCAAGACAGTACGGGAGCCAATCCGATTCTGATTGGTGGCATCGACGTTGACCTTGATGTAGCCTATACGGCGAACTTCGGCCAGTGGGGGAATACACAACGCTACACCGTGACCCCAAGTTCTGGGGCCAATGGCAACATCAGTCCAAATACGCCGCAGACAGTGCCGATCTTGGGCAGCGTGACTTTCACTGCCGCACCAGCAACTGCGTTCGTGGTAGACCAATGGTTTGTGAATGGTCTCGCCGCAGACCTCGGCGATACGAGCTTCGCACTTCCGAATGTGTCGGCACCAACAGAAGTACAAGTGACGTTCAAACCCGCCCCGTCGGTGTCCTACACCGTCACGCCGAGCGCCGGAGCTAATGGGAGCATCAGTCCAAGCCAGTCGGTGCTTGTGGCAAGTGGAGATTCTGTTGCCTTCACAGCATTGCCGTTTCCCGGCTACATTGTTGACCAGTGGCTTGTAAACAATACGCCGGTTCAGACCGGCGGAACAAGTTACGCTCTCCCCGGTGTAACAGGGGATACGGCTGTAAATGTGACATTTAGCGCTGTGCCTGCGGGTATGTACACAGTCACGGCGACTCCCGTCCCGAGCTACGGCGGTGCAGCAAGCGGAGGCGGCGTATATTCGATGACACGTGTTCAGTCGGTCAGTCAGCAGACAGTCACAGCCACGCCAAATTCGGGCTACAGTTTCATCAATTGGACGGAGAATGGCAATGAAGTGAGTTCGTCAAATAACTACTCTTTCACGCTTACCACGAACCGCACCTTGGTGGCGAACTTTACGGCGACGCCTGCGATTGCCTCAGACATGGATGCTCCGGTGCTTCAAATCACCCAGCCGTTTTCAAGCGGTGTGTTTGTGACTACGACCAATTCGGTCATAATGGCGGGAACGGCTTCGGATCTTGGACATGGCGACAACGGAATCTCCAGCGTTACGGTAAACGGCGTTGAGGCCGCTAGCGATACCACCGCAAACGGCGGTATGGCCGATTGGAGTTTGCCCGTTTCTCTCGGTGCCGGAACCAATACGATCACTATTGTCGCCACTGACGACAGCGCCAACTTGAACGCGACCACGCAAACCGTGCAGGTGGCCTGGGTTCCTGCGACACCGCCAGCGCTGCCATTGAACATTAGCAGTTTGAAGCTACAGGCAAAGTTCAAGCGAGTCGGCTTCGACTCCTGCGCGATTAAGGGCACGCTTGCAGAAATTCCCGCTGGCTTCTCTGTCGCCAATGCCTCCGCTACACTGGATGTTGGCGGCGCATCTTCGGCCTTTCAGTTGAACGCCAAAGGAAGCGGCGCCAACGGCAGCGGGAGCATAAAGTTCTCCCGAAACAAAAAGACCGGGGTCTGGACGTTCACCGGGAAATTGAAGGGCGACCTCAAAGGCTCTTGGGTGACGTACGGCATTGTGAGTGGGAGCGGGATTAGCGCCGACGTTGCGGTCCCCGTTTCTCTGACACTCCGATCGGGTACCACGGAAACATTCGATGCTTCAGCGCCGCTGTTTTACAGCAACAGGTCCGGCGCTTCGGGCATAGGCACATACCAGCCTGTGAAGTAGCATTTGGGGGTGATCATCAGGGCACAATGATATTAGACAGCACACATGTCGCACCGACAAGCGAGCCATATAGATGCAGAGAGTATTTGTCTACCTCGCACCAGAACGTAGAGTTCGATCACACATAAAGGAGAAATCAACATGAACCGACTCATCATTCCGCTGCTGTTTGCTATCGGCTTTCAGTTACCAGCCTTTGGCCAAGGCACGCTCACGCCATCGGGCGCACCCGCGCCAACCATGAAATCGCTAGCTCAGATCGAGCCGCGCATTCCTGTCTCGTATGAAGAATACTACATCGGCAGCCCCGGCTCCTATTATCTAACCACCAATCTTACTGGGGCCAGCGCTGGTAACCCATACGGCATTTTCATTGCAAGTGACAATGTTACAGTCGACCTAAATGGTTTCACCGTGCAGGGCGGTTCCGGCTCTTCCGTAGGAGTTTATATCAGCGGAAGTCACACCAACATTGTTATACGTAACGGCATCATTACCGGTTGGGGAATTAACGGTGTCGATTGGACTCATCCAAGTTTTCCGCCGCAGAACGTAGTTCTAGAGCATCTGACCGTCTCGCTAAACGGACAAAGCGGTATCAACACCGCTAATGGCTATGTTGTGTCCGATTGTTCTATCCAGAATAACGGAGGCGCGGGTATCGCCCTTCTTGGTAACGGCTCGCTGATAATCGGAAATACCCTTGCCGGAAACAATTCGGCCAATGGTGCTTCTTCTGGTGGAATTGTAGTCGAGGGACTCAACAATCGAATTGAAGGCAATCATGTCACCGGCAGCGGCAGCGCGGGGTATGGGATAGCCTTCAATTTCGTCGGCGACACCAACAATGTGATCGTCAGAAATAGTGTGTCAGGTAACGGCGCGAATAATTATTCAACGGCCGGCGGGAGCGGCAATGATTGGGGTCCGATTGGCACCGCAGCCACGTCCACAAGCCCGTGGGCGAACATTTCTCACTAGCTCGACCACGAAATTGCAATGCAACCAAACTCATTCTTATGAAACGGCTCGTCTTCCTCCCGCTCGCTGTATGCTTTGCCGCGTGGGCCAAGGCTGCCACCACCATCGATACGAACAACGCCTACGCCTACGGCGCGAACATCGGCTGGATTAACGCCTTCGCCGACGGCACCAATGGGGCGGTCATCGGCCAGTTCTATTGCACTGGCTACATCTATTCGGCCAATGTCGGCTGGATCAGCCTCGGCTCCAGCAATGGGCCAGTCAACGGCTACGCCTACTCCAACATCAGTAGCAACGACTGGGGCGTCAACAACATCGGCAGCGGCCAACTCTCCGGTATGGCTTACGGTGCCAACATCGGCTGGATAACGTTCGAGCAGACCTACGGCATGCCAACGGTCAATCTGCTCAACGGTCAAATGACCGGCTACGCCTACAGTGCCAATGTCGGCTGGATTAGCCTCAGCAACTCCTTCACCGTGTTGCAGACGGACAAACTGTCGCCCGGTCCGCTGGATGCCAATGGGAGCAGCTTGCCCATTGCGTGGGAACTGGAGAACTTCGGCACCACCAACATCAATCCCAACGCCGATCCGGATGGGGACGGCTTTTCCAACCTGCAGGAATACCTCGCCGGCACCAATCCGACCGACCCGAACAGCCGGTTGCGGATCACGGCCCTCAGCGCCAAAGCCACTGGTAATGCCGCCACGCTCACGTGGACAAGCGTGCCTTCGCGCCTCTATTACGTCGAAGAGCGGACCAACCTCACTTCTGGTGCCTGGGCGACCAACGCCACGCTCGGCGTGGTCTCTCCCGACTCAGGCCCGACGACGACCCGTAACGTGACCGACGCCCCACTGTCGAATCGCTTCTTCCGCGTGCAGGCCGTTGTCCCCTTGACGCCATGACGAAATCGACGAGCCATGAGGTTGAAACAACTGCTGGGAGCAAAACCCTCTCGGTCCTGCTCTCAGTATTGATTGCTGCAACCAGAGTAGTGCAAAGAACCGCGATTCTCCACGCGGAACGATAGGTTGGCCGTTGGAATCTCAGCGCCCGCGCATCGTGGTCGCCATCGGTCGGCGATGAGAAGCTCCGCGCGTTAAGGTAGTGGAAACGCTTCGCTTGCCGACCGCGTTCTTCAACCGTCCAAGTTGTTCCCTCCTTACAGCAACGCAGTTTCGAGAGGATGAAATCAGGCCCGAATCCACTTCGACGTATAGTCCCTTGACGATGCGGTATGGTATGCGGTTGTCCTCGCAGGCCTTGGAGAGGCTCACGCCTTTCGCATGGACAAGAACAATTCCTTTGTCTCGCAATTTGAGAAATTGAATTGCGTCGATAACCTGCTTGCCGTCAACCTTCACGGTCGCATCATATTCGTATAGGTCGCACTGGTCAAGTGCAACGCAATCACCATGGCACAGCCATCGCCCAAGTCATCAACCCGACCAACGGCGCGGAGCCCTCGCTACCATGCCATGCGTGAGTGTCTTCGTGGGGCAGTTTCCCGGCTGCGGTCTTCGCTGCATCAACTCTGCCACTACCTCATGTATTTGACGCCCGGTATCGATAGGGGGAAAGAGATCGTCCAGACGGACGTTGAACGCCCTGGCGAAGAAGAGCAACTCATATTCTTCCACGTGCACCAGCCGGGATTCGATCTTGGCCAGGCTCACACGACCGATGTCCCAGCCCAGCAGCTGTAGCTTCTCCGCGAGTTTTTCTTGCGACCATCCTCGCTGGTAGCGCAACCTTCTCACTTGCGGACCGATCATGTTCTGGCACTTCATCCACTCCCCCTTCGCCCGGCGGGACAAAGGGGCAATCGGAATAACCGGGTGACTTCCCACCGAGCCGGCCGCGAGATAACGGGGAAGGGGACCCCAGTGCACCCCAGGCCGGATATCCCTGCCATCACAGGGACCACCTGGCTCCACGACGCTGCATTGCCAGCTATGCAAAACGAGGCGGCCATCGCACGCTTTTCTAACGCGGCGCGCGAAATCCGTCATGACAGGAAAAGGCAAATTCTCGTGTAGGTAAAAGGAGTAGGGTACTTGACAAATGGAAGGCTGTTTTGGGGAGGTGATACCCCGTCATCGCCGCTCAAGTCACCGCAGGGGGAGGTAACTCCTTACGTCCGAACCGATTCGGTCTCCGCTTGCGGCGAATCCGTCCACAGAACCGCAGCCCGAAGAACAGCGGGAGCCGATCCAAGTTGCAGCTTGACCCGGATGCGTTGCCGGTACAACTCGATCGTTTTGTGATCCAGTGCCAATTGCGTAGCGATCTCCTTGACGTCCAACCCCCGGCCCAACATTTCGAAGACCTGCAATTCGCGCGGGCTGAGAACGCCCAGTGGGTGTCGCCACTCAATGGTTTCGCTGGTCATCGCGCAACTGGTAAACCATTTGAGCATGTGCGTGCTGAGGTAGATGCCGCCATCCAACACCATACGGATAGCGTGAATGATCGTCTGGACATCCTCGCCCTTGTTCATGTACCCCCGCGCTCCGCAATTGAAGCACAACGGCGCGTACAACTCCTCGTTGTGGGCGGAATGAACGAATACGGGCATACTCGGATACCGAACGTGAACATCGCGGATCAGTTCCAACCCGTGTGACGACTTCAGTGCAATATCGACGATCATGATGTCTGGGCATAATTGCTCGATCATGGCCATCGCTGGTTGGGCATCCTCTGCCTCACCGCACACAACCATATCCGGCTCCCCATTGATCACGAATCGCAACGACATCCGCACGGAGGGATGATCGTCCACCACCAACGCTTGCCGCTTGCGCGGCACTTCCAGCCCAGCCAACTGCGACTGGTTCATACCCCAACACCCTTTCTCCCACCCACTAGCGGCCCTGCACGCCTGTATATTACTACGACGCATGCCATAAGTCCATCTCATTTCTTCGCGCGATTTGTATTACCGCTGTTGCCACGACGGTCATTGTCCCCGTTGTATTTCACTGACCTTGATACCGGCAATGTAGGTTCTGTCACCATCCGCTGTCGCCGCGAAGCGTGCCGGCAATTCTCGCACCCAATCAACTGCAAGCTTTTGAAACGCCAGAGCAAGCGGTCGCAAATGTTTGCCCGTAATTTGAACCTCGTGTTTCGCGAAACGCACACTAAGCAGGTCATCTCCACCGTTCGGCTCGAATTTCACGGCACCGAGTTGACCATAGGGAAACAGCCAAGAGCTGCCATCCGCCAGTTCCACCCGCAACGCCTCGACCTGGGTGCCCTTGTTCCAACACAGGCAGTTATCGGCGCTGGGTCCGTTACGAGCATGGTTGCCAATGTGACTGCCCTTCATAGTGCCACCTAACCAGACTGAGACCGGCGAACACCCCGCGTCCTTCTCAATGCGATGAACTCGGTGATTCCATGGCTCGTGGGTGGCGCCGCGTCGCGAGGCTCGGAGCCGCGGCGAACCAAATCCCCGGCAATCCCGAGCTTTTCAACAACTTGCTTATCTGCCAAGTCCATGGCCAATGCGCGATCACCAGAGCGGAGAATATTCTCTCGGAGTTGTTCCTTATCGTTGGTGAAGATCTTGATACCACGGCGTCCCCGCGAGATCGTTACATACCACTGCTGCCGGTTCGTGGCCGACTTGATGGTCGAATCGGAAAAGAGAACGTAATCGACGGTCTTGCCTTGAGAAGCGTACGACGTGATGGCAAAGCCACGCACGAATTGCCGGTATTCCTTCCCGACAACTCGTCCGTCTCGAAGCTTGATGCTCCCGTCAGTGAGGACTTTCTCGACCGTGACCAGTTCGCCGTTGGCCAAACGCTGGCCCTGTCGGGTGCGGCCATTGGCCTTCAGTTGCAGGCGGTCTCCTGATGCCAGGCCCAAGTCCTTGGGCTGACAGACGGTCAGCCGATCCAAGAATTTGAACGGGACCGTCCGGATTCGTTCCGCGCCTTCCAGCACCACCCCGGTCTGAGTGATGGCCACGAGGCGCGCCGTCTGCCCTTTCTTGAAACCGCCCGCGTTACGGTTCAGCACCACCACGCTGTTCTCATCGTAGAAACGCCTGTCCCGTTTCTGCGCACTTGTGAGGTCAACCGTTTCCAGCGCGGTTATTGGCGTCTCCTTGTTACCTATCAGGCCACGGGATTTCAGGGCCGAGCGTACATGGTCATTCACCTGATGGATCTCTGACCACGTTTGCGAAACCACCACGACGGAGTGGTTGTTTCCCGCCAATTCGAGGAACATCTCCGCAAGATGCTCCTGTTGGTTGAGGGACTGACACTCCACAATTGCGCCCAGCCGATCCAGTCGGCGAAATGAATCCACCAACTTCCCTTCGGAAGCTTCCTTCACCGCCTGTCGGTACTCGACGATCCGCGCTTGCTCCGCTTTAGTTCGGGCGCGGGCGGGGTCCTGTCGTCGGATCTCCCTGAGTTCTGCCGGTCGTAGACCGGAGTATTTCTCAATGGCCCGAAGTGCATCGGATGCCTCGACCGCGCCGTGCTGCCGCGTGTCACCGGAGAAGATGACACGGCCATGGTTCTCTCGGACAAACCGCAGCAGTCGTTGCATCTGTTTCGCGCCGATCTGACCGGCCTCATCCACCATGAGGACGGCACCCCGAGGCATCTCCTGCTTCGTGAGAAACTCGCTTACCGTTTGGGCTCCCGTCATTCCGTCTCGCGCCAGGTCAATGACTTGCCGCCGTTGCGGCGCGAGGACTTGCAGGGAATGCCCGGCGATCAGAAGACCGTTCCGGACCTCCCCCAGCGCAAAGCTCTTTCCGGTGCCGGCCCCACCGCGAAACAGCGTGATGAAATCGCGCGAATTCAGGATGTGATCAACCGCCGCACGTTGGCCTGAGTCCAGTTCCGAATCGCGAAGGGTATGGCCGGGCGCCAGCGGGCGAAATCGCCCGATACCGTCTTTTGCCAGACAAACAATCTCCCATTCCCGCTCCAATGTGCCTTTGGTTGTAATGTTACGTGGTTTGCGTTCATTGCGGATGTAGCCGCGATCCCGAGTGGCTTGCTGCAACTCCCTGACCGTGATGTTTTGGCCACGGGCGTGCTCCAAGGCGTGCCGCCATAACTCGTGCTCCAGAACAACGGACCGGCGGTCGAACAGGTGCTCCTCCGCCCAGGTGACGGCGGCCAGTGCATCGCCCGCTTTCGACCCATCCGGCTTGAGCGGCGCACCATGTGTCAACGCGGAGATCGCGGTATGTTCAGTTTCGGAAATCTGGTTCACCCAAAGCGCCTGAAGTGTTGCCCGTGGAACATTCTTGAGTTTCCGGGCTCGGTTCTTCTCAGCCACGTTCTCGCGGATGTCAGCCACGTTCCCCCCAGCCAGTTCGGGATTCCGAGCTAACAGTTCGTGGGCCTTCTGATCGATTTCCCGATGCCGTTTGGAGAACCGTTCGCATAATTCGGGGGAGACGCCCTGAATCTCAAAGTCGCCACGCGGATGGTTGACGATCTGGTAACCCCATCGTTTCAGATCACGGGTCAACTCGTGGTAATACACATTCTCCACGTATTTACGCGCCCGCAACATCTCATAGTTCTGCAAGGCCTTCCAGCGGCCTTCGACGGGATCGTGTGTGGCGTTGAACACGATGCAGTGGCTGTGCAGATGCGGATCAAGCGCCCGCGAAGTGTCGTGCCGGAAAATGGCACAGACAATGTTCCCAGTGTCGCGGTCAGTCATTCTTTCTCCCGCATGCACCCGAGTTCCCGCAAACTGCTCCAGTTCCCGTAACGCCGCTTTCACCCCACGGTGATGGGCTTCCACAATACGCGGGTCATTACCAACGAGGGCCGCAATCGAAACTGACTTGGGTGGTGAGAAGGTGAAGTCGAAGAAGATTCGCCGATTTGCCACTTCATAGGCCCGACCGGTTTCATCGACAACCGTGCGGGTGGTCTTGAGTCGTTGTGTCAATCGCTCCCCGGTCTGTGGGTCGAGGTTGTCGCACAAACGCAGAAATTCATCTTGCCCAACTTGGCCCGACTGTCCTAGAAGCTCAGCGCCCTTTCCAAACCATTCCCCGAGGACACGTTCACTTTCGCTGTAATAATCGCCAGCGCACAGGTGTTCCTCAAAGTACTGCTTGGCGTTAATGAGGCTGTATTTAGTTTTCGGCGACAGCATGCGAGAGGGTTTAGCACCTCCCGCCGCGAAACTTGTTCCCAATTGGGAACAACATTTTCTGCCGGATGCGCTTTACTGCAGCGCATGAAAACAAGAGACGCCCGACCTCTAGCTCACGCTAGAAGTGCGCGGAATACCGGATGGTAAGGAACTGTTACCGTGAATGACACTTCCACGTCCAACTTGGTGGAAGACCGATTGGCCGACGCAGTTAAGAACTATGTTCCACGAGTGTCAGCCAAATGGAAGAGACTTCTCTCCCTCAAGGAAGGCATTCTCGAACTTCGACGTAAGCGCGCTTCGTACAGGACCATCGCAGAAATCTTGCGCAATATCGATGTGCCAGTCTCCCACGTGACGGTGAGACGGTTTTGCCGCCATGTCTCGAAGTCAAAGCGGCGGCGTGGGCAACCACGTAAAGCCACTGGTCAGCCGATGACTCACGAGGCACATAGGCAGCCTCGAATTCGCAACCCGGGCAACCGCGCAGTGCAGTGCAGAAAGGAACTTGGTGGACCGCGCATCGCCAATCCTGACGACATCTGACCATGCAAAAACAGATCAATCTCATCCTCAATGGCAAAGGTGGTGTCGGCAAGAGCTTCTTCACGACGAACTTCGTTCAGTACGTGAAAGGGCAGCAGGTGCCCCATGTCGCCATTGACACGGACAACGAGAATTCGACCCTGAAACGATTTCACCCGGATGCCCGGTTCGTGAATCTGGCCGACCTGCGGGAACTCGACAAACTGCTGGCGGCCGTCGAAAGCGCCCCCCTGGTCGTCGTGGATTGCCGAGCCGCCTCGACCGACGTGTTCCTGAATTACTTCGCCGAGTTGACGGTTTTCGACGTCCTCCACAGCATGGGCACCGCTCTGACAGTGATCTCACCGGTGAGTCACGACCTCGACAGCGTGGAGCAGATCAAAATCATCGCGAAGGCGTTCAATAACCGGTGCCGTTACCTGGTGGTGAAGAATCACGCCCTGACTGAGCAATTTACGATTTACGACACCAGCAAAACGCGGAAGCGATTGCTGAACGAGCTGGCTGCGAGGGAAATCATCATGCCCAAACTCCATGACTGGTTGGTCGCGTTGCTACAGCAGGCCAATCTCCCTGTCGGACAAGGAATTCAACACGAGAAATTCTCCCTCATGGACAGGCAGCGGCTCAAGAATTGGCAGCGGCAGTTTCATGAGCAACTCGACACCGTCCGTCAGTTCCTCTTGCCAGGTGCCCCATGAGCGACACCAACCCAAAACAGGCGCTCAAAGACGCCATTCTGGAGTGGCGCAAAAAGTACAACGTTCAGGATGGCGATCCAATGTTGGCCGCAGTGGAACTGTGGGAAATCTATTTCAACCACGCCCAACTTAACACGCCGAAGGAACGGCTGCCCGGATTTGAGGAGTTTCGCAGTACGATTGAGCAGTGTGAGCGGTTGGGCGGCGACTTCACCGGACGCGCTGCCGAGATCATCAAGGAACTGCGGGAGGTTCCGAGAATCCGTAGCGACCTAAACCGCTTCCCGATGTTCGCGTTGGTATTCAGTTCTGCGCTGGCACTGACCACGGGCATCCTCATCGGGAGGTTTGTGCGGTGAACTACAGCCGGTATCTCGGATTCGGGACTGCTGGATTGTCCCTGACAGCGGGAACGTACTTGCTCCTCAACCGCTCCACACCGCTTTCGTGGGCTTTGGCACTGCTCTTTGCGAGTCTTGCAGGGTACGCCATCGTCGCTGCCATTCGCCCGGCTGATCGCACGATTGTGCACTTGAAAGGATTGGCATGGACGCGGGAGGATTTCTGTCGCGGCTGGTTGATTACCGGCGACACCGGCTCTGGGAAAACGCGCTCCGGGATCACGCCGCTGCTGTATCAGGTGTTCCAGAACGAACCGAACTGGGGCGGTCTTTGTATCGATGACAAAGGCATCTATTGGGAAACGCTCTCGGAAATGGCGCGCCATTTCCACCGGCAGAACGACCTGATTCTGCTTCAGGTGCGCCCCGACAATCCTCCGCTGGGTTGGAAACCGACACACACCTACAATCTCACGTCGGATGCCGGTATCCCGTACAGTACCTTCGCCAAATTCGTCGTGGACACCGCTACCAGTCTCGGCCACCAGGGTGGGACGGGATTCTTCAAGGCTCAGGCGCAAACGCACATCGCGCATGCGCTGGAGGCGTTGTACGAAGTCCAGGCTGACGTGACCTTGGAGAACGCTCACCAACTCTTGTTGAACGAAGACGAGCTCGACGAGGCCGTCAAGGAGTTGGCGGACGGCTATCCGACCGAGCGCCGACGGGCGCTGGTGGAACATTTCCAGAATCGCTACCTGGGTCAGCCGCCCGAGCAGATGGGCGGCGTGAAAGAAACCATTGCCAACTATCTGCATAATTTCCTGACGCCGGACATTGCGGAGGTCTTCTGCCCCGGCAAGAACACCTTCGAGTTCGCCGACATTGACCGTGGCAAGATCGTCTGCGTGGCGATGCCTCAGAAATTCCAAACCGAACGCCGGTACGCGAACACCTTCTTAAAAATGCTGTTCTACACCCACGTCCTGCGCCGCTACGACCGGCCCGAAGAAGCGCGTCAGCGCGACAACCTCTTGATTCTGTGGGCCGACGAAGCGCAACGGTTCGTGACCGCCAGCGAAGATGGCATGAGTGACTACAGTTGTATCGACGTGATGCGCGAGGCCAATGCGACCATTGTTGCCGCCGCGCAATCGTCCACGTCATTTCTGCCCGCACTGGGCAAGGAAAGGGCCAAAGTGCTGGTGCTCAATCTGCGCAACCGCATCATCTTCAAAGCCGCCGACGAGGAATGCGCCGTGGAGAGCGCCGATTTCCTAGGCAAGAAGCGTGTCGTCAAGAAGACCTGGGGGTCGTCCGCCGGTCAATCCAATCGCAGCTACGCCGAACAGGAAGAACACAGGATCAAACCCCATATTCTCCGCGCACTGCCGAAACACACGGCCGTTCTCGTTCATTGCGAGAGAGGCTACAAACGCGCCGTGCTGCCGCCCATCGAGCCGGACGGGACTGTTTCAAAATGGTTCTCTCGATGGCGGAATCACTTGAGCCACGTCCTGCCATGAGGGTGTAATTGACGTTGTTGATTTCGTAGTATGAAAATTGATTATCAAATCGGCGATGCCACCCGACCGGTAGGTGATCATCCGAGGATCATTGTCCATATCTGCAACGACTCGGGCCGGTGGGGAAAAGGATTCGTTCTCGCGGTGTCCCGCCGCTGGCATGAACCGGAAAAGCGTTATCGGGCTTGGCATCGCGGCGAAGGACCGCACCCGTTCACGCTAGGGCAGGTCCAGTTCGTCCGTGTCGAGGACGCACTTTGGGTCGCCAACCTGATCGGGCAGCACGGAACCGGCTTTCGCGATGGTCGTCCGCCGGTTCGTTACGACGCCATCCGGGAAGGTTTGCGCACTATTGCGACGAAGGCGATCGCACTTGGGGCGTCGGTGCACATGCCACGAATCGGCTGCGGGCTTGCCGGCGGCAAGTGGGAGCAAGTGGAGCGCATCGTCGAACAAGAGCTGACCGCGGCCCATGTTCCTGCAACCGTTTACGATTTGCCGAAGTGCCAGATTACGGCAAATCGCCCCACGCCGTAGAGGACCTCATGAGAGGAGAGACGAGACATTCTTCCAAGCTCTTCAGCCAGGCACGCGGCTGCCAATCGCACACGGCGGCCTGATTTCACCGAGGTTCGGAAGACGATGGCCCTGACACCCTTTACTTCTTCGGACGCTTCTGGTATTACGCAACTTGCGTTACGCAGTTTGCGTAATATGAAGAACCCATTTGAATACGGCGGGGTTGTCAGTGGAAGCGCCTTCTGCAATCGGCAGCAGGAAGTTGCCGATCTGCTGCGAGCGATGGAGAACGACGAGAAGCTGTTCGTGTTCTCGGAGCGGCGTTACGGCAAGACTTCCCTTGTGCGTACCGCCCTGGCCAAACTCCCGAAACAACGCTACGTCTGCGCGTACGTGGACTTGTGGCCCACCGATAGCGAGGTCACGTTCGTCACTGCCGTCGCCAAGGCCATCGCCGAGTCCATGAGCACATCGGTCGACAAGTTGTTGGGAACAGCGAAGAAGTTCTTTGGCAGTCTCGCTCCCAGCGTGACGGTTGACGACGAGGGCAAGCCGGAGTTGACGTTTGGGCTCAGCAAGGACAGCCGAGTAGGCCCTGTGTTGGATGAAGTGCTGGAAACCCCGGCCAAGATTGCCGCCAAAGGTGAACGGGGCGTGGTCGTGGTGTTCGACGAATTCCAGCAGATTCTCGAATACGACAACGACCTGGTGGAACGGAAATTACGGAGTGTGATCCAGAATCATCGCCAAGTGGGGTACATCTTCCTCGGCAGCCGCAAGCATCTCATTGAGAAAATGTTCATGGATCGAGCCCGTCCGCTGTACCGAGCCGGTGGTCATTATCCGCTCGGCCCAATTGCGGAGGAGCACTGGCAGCCGTTCATCCACAAGCGGTTTAGTGATGACGACAAGGTGATCAACAAAGAATGCATTCACGAGGTGTGTCAACTGACTCAAGGTCATCCGTTCTACACGCAGCACCTTTGCCATGTGCTTTGGGAACTGTGCGAATCCAAAGCCGAGGTGACCGGAAAGATGATCCAGCGGGCGGTGCAAGTGTTGTTGGAGCGCGAGAACTATGCCTACGCCACGCTGTGGGAATCGCTGACCATTCCGCAGAAACGCTTCCTGAAAGGGTTGGCCAGTGATGTGGCGGGAGTGAAGGTCTTCGCGGGCGAATTCGTCCGCCGGTCGGGCTTGCGCTCGGCCTCCAATGCACAACGGGTCGTGGACGTTTTATTGGCGAAGGACATTATTGATCGGGACAATGGTTCATTCCTCATCACCGACCGCTTCTTCCGTTTGTGGATTCAGACGGTGCAGACGCTTTGACACCGGCGTTGCTATAGCGAGCGGACCGAATTGGTGAATCCGCGATCACGCCCACGACTGAAGATCAACTGTTGCACAACCGGGCTCGGCGTGTTCGCACGGCTCCGACGATCAGCGAAATCTGAAGATAAGCATGAGCTTGTCACCTGCCCCGACCGCAGCCCTAGACTAAATTACGCCAAACGCGTTACGCCGTTTGCGTAATATCGAGCAGTGCGCGCAAGGGCACGCCACTCCGCAAGTCTTCCGCACTAGATCATTTTGCTCTTGGAACAACAGCGGCTTTACTGGCACGCCTAATGACGCTAGCGAGGTCAACGTCTAAGGCGTCCGAAATGCGAAGCATCGTATCGAGGGTTGGATTTCGTAAACCTCGCTCCACATAGCTGACCATCTGTTGCGACAGGCCCGCTCTCTGCGCGGTTACGGTCATCGAAAGACCGCGCTTACATCTCTCCTCTCGAAAAATCCGTGAGACCTGGGAACAGATGATTTCGCGTGTATTGTCCGAGCGCACGCGGAACGAATACAAGGAAATCTGCTTGACAATAGACCTAACAATTGTTAGGACGCAGCACATCTTTGGATTCCCTCGCAAGGCGTTGGCGTCCCGAACGGGGATTCCTACAGAAAATGTGATGAACAATTCCACTGCGAAGGGTGTAATTGCAGCACGATCTTCATCGACAAGGCAGCAGCACTTTGTTCTAATCACAAAGCGTAGCTAGAGGCTGGCGCGGGTGGGGAGCGGACAGGTCGCAGGAATGGCAGAGAGCGGAGACGACTTGTTATGCGCGCGAACCGTGGAAGATGCCAGGTGAGGAATCGGGGACTGTTTGTCCTCGTCGTCTTGCTTGCCCTAATCCTGTGTGTAATTCCCATAGCCTGGGCTCAAGACATAACGATTACAAATCTCGATCATCTAGCGCAGGTCGCGCTGAGCCCAAATTACAGCTTCCAGATGCCGTTTTCACCGTGGGATTGGAGGGGGTGGCCTACTGATTGGCCATTGTGGTACGACTCTACGAGCTTGTCCTGCCTCGGCTCGCTGCCCACGTCCACCAATTTCATGGGCAGCATGGACTGGAGCAACGTGCCTCTCGCCTCCGTGATTTTGACGAAAGCCATACTGTCAGGCGTGGTTACGGTATCAGCGGACGGGACCAATGTGTTTGCTACGATCCCGGCTCCGAGCGGTTACCAGCCTGGAGCGGGGCCGGAAGACCGCTGGCTATGGACCTGGTACGTCTCCATTACGAATGCCCCCGACGCATGGGGGCTGACGCCAGACCAGATACCGCCACCAACCCTCACGTTGCGAACCTTTCTGGCAGATAGCAATGCCTACTACTCTGTCTACCAGAGCAATCTTGAAGTGGAGGCCGAAGCAGCGGCGCAGAGCCAGGACAGCGAAGTCGCGAGCGCGGGACCGTCATTTGCCGCGATGGCAAGCGACAGCCCTCTAATGCTAGGTGCCGGCGATCCGTGTGCTACCACAACATCTTTATTCAGCATCGCGTCCATTACGATGGGCACACAAGGCTGCACCCTCGCTTGGAATAGTTGTCCAGACGTATATGTTGTCCAAAGAGAGAGCAGTCTGACCCCCACCTCATCATGGACCGATGTAGCGTGGATGCTCGCATCAAGTCAAACGATGACCACAAGTTGGACGGACACCAACGCAATTGGACAGGCTCAGGAGTTCTATCGTGTCGTTCAGGCGGACCCGAACGCCCTAAATAATGGAATTCCGCTCGGTTGGTGTGTGTCGGCGGGATTAGACCCGCTCGATCCGAATTTGGCGTCGGAATACCCCAACGGCAGTTGTCTTAACAATTATCAGGCGTATTTGCAAAACACCGATCCACTCAGTCCAAGTCCTATCATGCTCAATGTCGGCCCGGTCTATGTCGGTTCGACATCCAACGCGGCGTCCGTGATTCCAAATCTGACGCCGATGCACAGCTTTGATTACCCGTGCCCATTGGGGATGATTCAGAGCGTCATCGACAGCAATTTTTACGGGTCTGCTTATACAAATACGGGATACGAGATCATCTTCAAGATGACTCCGCAAGGAAGTGTGACCACCCTGTACCCATTCTATCTTGTTGCAAATGGCTACTACCCATCGATACCGATACTGGGCAACGACGGTAATCTTTACGGTGTCTGCTATTTGGGAGGTACTAATATTTCCAGTTACTGCAACGGCACCGTAGTCGGTTACGGCACCGTGTTCCAATTAACAACCCAAGGGGTACTGACCAATCTCCACATCTTCGCAGGCCCACCAGAAGGTTCCTGTCCCATCGGAGGACTTATCCGGGGTACCGATGGGAACTTTTACGGTGTCACAGAAGACGGCGGGTCCAACAATTGTTCCGGGTCACCCATGGAGCAAATTCTTAGCATGATGGGCGAATGTTGTGATCCCCCTTACGGAGGGTACGGCACCGTGTTCAAGTTGACTCAGCAGGGAACGTTCACGACGCTTCACACGTTCAGCGGTGGATCTGACGGCGCTTGGCCGGAAGCGGCCTTGGTACAAGGTAGCGATGGGTATCTTTATGGCACGACTTCGGCAGGAAACAGCAATGCCGGCACCGTTTTCAAAATGAGCACCGATGGCGTGACGTTCACGAATGTCCATGTATTCACCGGCGGCGCTGATGGAGCCACACCCTTGGCACCACTTACTCAGGATGGAGGGGGCTATCTGTACGGAACGACATTTGGCGGTGGCACCAACGGGAACGGGACGGTCTTTAGGGTGAGTACGAACGGAGCCAGTTTTGCAGCGTTGCATTCATTCAGCGGCGCTCCGGATGGCTCGTATCCGGGAGCGGGCCTGGTGCAAGGGGCAGATGGGAGTTTTTACGGAACAACAGTCTACGGCGGACCGATCGCTGCGGGAAATGGCACGATTTTCCAGATTACTCCTCAAGGCACATTCACGACGGTGTATCAATTCACTGGTGGCGCTACCGGTGCAAATCCTGATTACGGTTCCCTCGTACAAAGCACCATTGATGGATTCCTATACGGAACGACTTTGAACGGAGGCGCGAACGGTTGGGGGACCGCGTTCAAGTGGGCTCCATCGACATACACATGGTCACTCACGAGCGGTACGTTCTCGACTGGCCAAGGCTCTCCCTATCTCGCGTTTTCAACTCCTTCTCCATGCCCGGTAACTCTCAACGTGGCTGCGACGAATCGCGTGCTGAGTTGCTCCGATTCGGGCTCGATTACCCTGACGCCTTCTGCGCCGATTCCCACCGCCAACAGTCCCATCACTCAAGGGCAGACTTTGACCTTGTCAGTTCCGACCGTCGCAGGCGCAACGTACGTGTGGAGCGGACCCAGCGGCTTTAGCACGACTAATCAAAATCCGACTATTCCTTTCGCGCAGCCATGGAATTCAGGTCAGTATTGTGTTGCCGCATGCGCCAATGGCTGCACATCGCTCGCGAGTTGCGTATCGGTGACGGTCTCGCCATCCAGCAGTATGCTTGTGATTTCCGCCGCTTGGGCCTCCTACATTGACACGAACCACGTGGCGATCAACGCGAGCGTGGTTTCCACAAACCCAACGGTAAACGTGAAGGCGGCGGAATACTTCCTCGACGCGGTTACCAGCACCAATGGGGCGGGGACGGCAATGAGTGCTTCCAATAGCGTTTTTGGTTCGACCAATGTGACCACCGTTGCGACATTCACTCCGACATTTACCAACGGCGAGCGGCATGTGATTTATCTGCACGCAGAAGGATCGGATGGTCAATGGACTCCGTTTCAACAAGTCATTCTAAACCCGGTTGCGAACGACATTGTTAACAAGGTGAAGGCGAACTATGCGCAGATTCAGAATATTGCCTTCACAGTCACAACGAGCGAGTACCTTGAAAACCAGGTTGTCTCGAATGAGACGATCATCGTCCGACAAAAAGGACCCTACATGATGCGGTGGGACAATCAGACGACAGGTGCAATCACCATAATCAATAAGAACGCCATCGCCGTTATTGATAGCAACGGCCAACTCACCCCGATGTTTATTGTCGTCGGCGACGATCCCACCCCGGATAACAGCAAGATGACACAATTCTATTGGGATACGGACCGGTTCGCGGCGCAGCACAATCTGGCCGCTTCCGCAGTCTCGACGAATCCGACCTCCTATAGAATCACAGCAACGCCGAAATCTGGAGTGTTTGTACCGTACGATTCGCTGAGCTGTCAGGTCGACTTCACCTGCGGTGCTGTCACCGAGATCGACTTCATCGATGGCGGGACGAACACGCTAACTTTCGAGCAACAGTCACAGCAGCAAATCTCGCCAGGCATCTGGTTCCACAGCCAGCAGAATTGGGTGATGCCGGCAGATACCAACTGGAGTTTGCGTCATGACGAGAGCATCGAGATGCAAACAATGCAGATCAACACGACTAACCTGCCCGATTCGCTCTTTGACATTGATTCGCAATGAAGACGCTCACGGATGAAAGGAACTTCCTGTGACCATCGCCTGTCTGATATTCGCAACAGTCCTTCCGATGTTGAACCCCGATGGCGTCCCGATCGACAATGGGATACTCAGTCCCGCGGCAATAGTCGCGTGGCGCGCACTCAGCACCGTGTTGGACAAGGATACGTCGTTTTCTGCGACAGTTGCTGTGACCATTGAAGGAGTGACGGATAAGGACTTCCTGCCGAGCAAAGAAGAGTTCGTTTACGTGCGCAATAGCGGATGGCAGCGTTTTGAGTTGGATGCGGCAAAAGTATCTATCAGTCTAGATCCGGAAGAGCTTGCCACGCTCACGCGGCTCCAACTGCTGAAGGCCATCGAGATAATGTCCGTTGGGAAGAATACAAACTGGATCATATACCCACAAGTGAAAGCCTACATCGATGATACGCTCGAAATACCAGGGCTTGAGGGTCAATTTGATTTGCCCAAGATAGAAAAGGAGAAGATCGGCGATGAGATTGTCGAGGGACACAAGTGTGTGAAGTACAAGGTAAGAGTTCATTGTTTCATGGGAGACCTCGACGGAACCCGTTGGGAGGCAGATGACTTGCGGGCCCTGCCGATAAAAACAATTATTGCGGAGGACAAGGTAACATTCACAACCGTCTTGAAGGACGTTAAATTCGCCGTACCTCCGCAAGGAGTATTCACCGTGCCGAAGGGGTACAAACGGTACACAAGTGAGGGATTTTTTAAGTACGTCGAGCAGGCCACGTTGAAAGAACAACAAGAGAAGGCAAATCAGAAACCAAAGTGAAATTCGCTACCCCACAAGCAGATTTGAACAAGAGGTACTTCCGATGGTAACGAAGAGCGTGCTACTGGCAATCCTGGCAGCAGCCTCCTGCGGCTGCGCTTCCGTCTCACGAGCTCTAGGTGCCGAAAAAGGTGTCATCGCCGTAACCTACTATGCACCCGCCTGGGGGCCGAACGATAAAGGTCAGGAAGTTGTGTATTTCTTGAAACAGGTCACGTTGGAATCCCGCACCGAGGAATTAGGGCGCATCTATTTCTGCTCAATTAAGCCCGATGGCACGGACAGAAAAGAGATCGCGCAGTTGTGGAAGGACAATCCAGATCAATTCTTCGAGAACTTCGCGGTCGCAGTCACGATGGACGTCAACGCTGCTACCAAGCGCGCTGCAGTTGGGGTCGAACTCGGTCAGCGCGGCGGCATCTTCATTTTTAATCTGGATGGCACCGGCTTCCGTTCAGTGTTGCCGAAAGAATGGAAGGAGGATCGTCCTAATACTGCTGGCTATCCGACATGGTCACCTGACGGTCAATGGATCGCATTTCAGGAATACCGGTTCGAAAAGGGCTTTGAACTTTATCGGATCGTGAAATGCAAACCAGACGCGGGTGACTACGCCTCACTCACCGAGCGCCAAGCGAGCAACATGTATCCGGCTTGGTCTCCGACGGGTAATCAGATCGCCTATTGTCACTATCCCAAGTTTTACCCAGGGCCACGTTACCTCTGGCTGATGAATTCGGATGGAGCCAACAAGCGCGACCTGAAGGCGTGGGGTGGCTATCCCCGCTGGTCGCCGGATGGGAAATTCATTCTGCATGACAGTGCTGATGTAGTCGACCCCAGCACTGGGAAGGTGGTCAGCAGGTTTCACCCCGACCTGCCTGTCTATCCGAAATGGGGCAACGCAGGTTTCGTAGGCGTTGGGCCATTAGGAATCGACTTCACTCCCCCAAGCGGCAAAGACACTCGTCCGTTGCTGAAGAATTGTTCGAGAGCAGGCGGAACGGCGGATCTGGAAAAGGAGCACTTCCGATGGTGAGCAAGATCAATCTGGCAACAGCGGTTTTCGCCTTGTGCGCTGCTGTTTCATGGCTCGACGCGAGTTCTACGCTCGCTCAAACGACACGCATTGTGCCGTGGAACGATGGTAATTTTGACATCACCAGCGCGAGCACCAACGCCTACCATCCCGAACCAGTCATTTTCGTGCATGGCATCACGGACTCCCGGCTCCGGTGGAAGAACATCATTTCCTATTTGAGCATCACCCAAGGATGGTTCCAAGCCTACCATTACATTAGCAACCAGGTCGCGCAGGCGAAGGAATCGGCGAATCCACCTGCCGAGGACTACACTCTCAGCGAGCTTCCATCGGGCGAAACGAACCAGTGGATAGATATTGAGCAACCGTACTTACACACCTTCAACTACGGCCGGCACGCCAAAGTTGGGCCAGCCCCGCCTCTGCCGCTGAATACGTTCGCGGTGCCTCCAAGCGTCAGCACGAATCTCAGTTACGTCAAAGTGTCGCGCCAAAGCCACGATCCCGTGGAATGGAACTCCTGGCAAGCGCCGGCGAACGATTATCTTCAGAGTCGGGTCACCCTGAACGCGCGCGTCAGTCAAATAAGACAGGCTTACACAATTGGAATGAATCAGCCGAACGTCATTCTCATCGGCCACAGCCTCGGCGGACTAATCGTCACAGATTACCTGTTGACGAAGAATCAGAATCTCGGGAGCGATCCGTACGTACCCGTCCGTCGCGCGATCACCCTCAACACGCTGCTGTGGGGCAGTCCAATTGCCAACGTCTTGGCCAACTTGAATAATATTCGTTACTTCAATCCGGTTCTGAAATACGGAGGAAAGCTGTTTGAAGCGTTCTCCACCTTGACGGCTCCGGCCAGGGCGGTGTGGATTCAGAACAACTTGGGAGCGACCAGATACCTGACGGTTGATCTTCCCAACGCACTTGCGGTCGACAATATGCCGACTATCAATGCGGCGCACGCGTTTTACAACGGGAATCCATTCGCCTCAAAGCTTCGCGGTAGCCCGATGCCGACCACCACGGAGTTTGTCACCAGCGGATCGCACGACCCGAATCAACCGCGGTATGTTTGGGCTGTGGTCGGCAAGACAAATCTCTACCAGGATTTGAAGGTCGCATTTGACGGAGATGGTGCCGTACCTCTCAATAGCATGGCTGGCTACAATGGTAATGGCACACCCGTGTTTGCCAACCTATCACCAGTGGATATTCGTGGGTACGCGAACAACAACACAAACTGGATTGTCGACCACTCCCACGCGCCGGACCAAATGGGGATTTACCCGCTCCTGCTCGACGGCGTTTCTTACGCGAGTGGATCTCGTCCTGACCGCGCCGGCAACTGGAGCGGCTTTCAGAAGGAATACACAAATTCCCCAATTCAGAACGCTTCGGGCACGACTTTCACGCACACCGATGAACCGGGGATCGACTCTGAGTGGTCGACCCTGCTGCGGAACCGAGTCGGTGGGAATCCCTTGGTAATCCCATCGTTCTCCACTTGGGGATGGACTTGGTCAGGGAGCCAGTGGCAGTGGCAGAAACAATCGGTCACGGACGAAACTCAATTCGCAAATTACCAAATCATCGGTGGAACGGGCAGCGGAAGCATTCGATATCTTGGCCGCGTCGGAGCCAAGAATCAGAATCCGTACCCGGTTTATGCCTACGGTACGAATAGCTCGGTATCGGCGGGAAACGAGTACTTGCCAGCCAGCTTGTCTTTGCAGGTCAGCAACGCGTTTACCTCAATCGCTGTCGCATCTACCGCTGCCAGCCTGCCCAGTGCGACGCAGATCGTCAATCAGTGCCTTGTACAGTTGGACACCAACGGCGTGCTTCAGTACCAGTACGGGTACATCGACGTCCCGGTTAGCGGTCCCATTGCCACCAATACAAACAGCTTTGTTGCGGTTCAAGGCTATAACCGAGCTGGATTACTCATTCCCCAATCGGAGTTCGCTTTCAACGTGCCGGTTGATTCCAAAACAGTGGTGGCGATTCTCAGCAAGATTAATGAAGCGGAAGCTTTCACAAACTCCTGTCCTATTCCCTGCTGCGGTCCTACACACTGGACGGCGACGGGGGTTAGTGAGTGGTTGACTGTCACCAACGCGCCCATCCCACTGAACTTCTACCCTGTTTATAATCCAACGGCCGGCTCATTCTCATACGACCCTTGGACGTATCAAGACTATGACGACTGGACGTATGACATCGTGAACAAGACCATCACTTTCACGAATCTGAACACCGCTCCAAGCCAAGTCCTGATTGACCTCTACGACGGCGTTTACCTTGGCTGCAAGGAACCATTCACAGCAAATTACGGCGGCACCACGAATTTCACTGTGCCCGCTCTTACTGACGACAGCCTCGTTGGCGTCCCCGTAACAGAAAGCTGGCTATCAAACGTACGTGAGGCCCTGGAGCAAGTCATCCCACAATATCAAGACACGACTTCGTCGGCATGCCTGTCTTGGACCAAGGAAAGCGTCATCAAGCAGGCCGACCCTGCCCATGTGCAGACGAACTGGACCCCCATCGTCAATGGTCTGCTGCTGCCGCAGCACTTCCAGGAGCTCAAAGCTGTTACGGACTTGCTGACAACTGAATTCGTGCTTTCTCCCCAGAGCAACGCCACGGTAACGCTTTCCCAACCGTGCTACGTGGTGCAATCCAATACATTCACGTTTGCTGGCACGGACTGTTATATTAATTGGATTTGGTATTGGACCGGGTGGAATCAGTGGGGCGGCTCTTCCACTCCTTATTTGGAAGTAATGTATTGCTCAGTCACGGGGAATTGGTACGCCCACATCTTGGACGGATATGGGGAGGGGTATTCTGGAACCATCGCTCACCCGTGTTATGACATGGGCGGGTTGGACTACTGGCAGCAACTGACCTATGGCGTAGATATCACCTGTGACGGTGGACAATTGCATGGGACGTTTACTTTACCGGCTGTGAATGGCGGAGCCTGCAGCGGAACAGCGACCGTGCAATTGCCTTGAACATCCGAGGTGAGCTTATTCTTTGCTGCTTTGGACGTATTGCGAAGGCTGCGGTGACCTGAGCCCCTGAAACTGGACCGACTTGAAAGAGAGTCCTCGGGTATGCGACAAGCGACCCGAGGCTCCTACATCTCGACCAAACTGCGATTAATTTTCAACAGAAACCGAGCCAACGCTTCAGACGAAACCAACGCGCCATGATCGGACCGCCAATCTTGGACATCTTGAGAGTACGATGAGCGTGATTCGCGCCGCCGCAGCTTTCGCAGATCGACATACGACACGTTGGGCAGTAATAACACGACTCGCCCACCCAGTATCGCCGGCCACAGATAGAGCAGCATCGCGGAGGGTCAATCTGAATCACGTCACCACCGTACCAAACACCTGACGGAAGGAAAGCTTTAGTTGCAGAGCAGTTTCGACTGTTGGCTCCCCTCTTGCTCCCACTGACCGCGTTGTCGATGAATACCGGTAAGATGCACATCGCGTTCGCCGCAATGGTGAGCCACCTCTGCGGCAGCCGGCCAATCCGAATGCCGCCATTTCGACCGCCGGGAATTTCGGCCCCGAAGGGGGCTTGATGCCGGTCACCAGAGCCAGTGCGAAACCTTTGCGGAGACAATCGAGTAGAAGATGCACGCGAGTTTCAGCGCGTGACCAACGCGCTTTGCGTTTCGCTGCCCGGGCCATTGGTCGTTTCCCTATCTCCCTTCCGACCACGCCCGTTCTGCTGCACTTGCTGCGCGCTCGTCACGACGCGACTCCTTTTTATCTACCGCAAGAGCGGCGGCTTCCGTCTGCCGCTCGGCAGCGGCGTTACGCTCCGGCTTCGTTCCGCTAGACGCTCCTCTCCGTCTCCGCTACACTTCCTCCGCTCGCCGACACGCAGACCAAAGCCCACTCGGTCGTAACCACGACCACCTTGGCTGATCACAAATTCTGCGTGTGAAGGCATTCGGCAGGTAGCCGACGCGGCGCGATGAGAACCAACTCGATTGTACATCGGCGGAGAGGACGCAACTGACGCTTTATCCCGCGACGTGACACCTCCCATCTCTTTGCTGTAGACTTCCGTCCCGATGCAGAAAACGCCTCCGATCAAATGGGTTCCCAGGTACGACCCCAATCAGCATGGACCAGTATGCTTGCCGCTATGCTTTTGGTACCTGACTCATTTGTGTATGGAGGTTGAGCGAACGGGAGACGAGAAGAAATTCGGGTTGACCGATGAGACGTTCACCGCCGCAACGCGCCGCCTTGGTCACGAACCGCGCGTTATTTATCGGGAAGGCCATCAGGATGTCTTCACCCGTGCAGAATACGTCGATGACGACGTATTCTGCCAGTTGGCCGAAAAGAATCCTTCGATTATCGTAATTGCCTACAAATTTGAAGGAGTAGACCGCCACCATACTATTGCAGCGGTAGGTTCCGTTACAATTGACCCGATGGAAGGATTGGTGAAACAAAAACCAGTCTCTAGAATCTTGAGGGACAAAACTGTTTGTGGCGCTTATGTGTTTGAATCACTCCCACTTGCAGCCGCCAAGGCTTGCGTTGATCAAGAGGCTGGAGACGAGCAACGATTTCCGCCTGCAGAGTTCTTCCGCAGCCTGACCTAATTGAGAAGCTTACAGGAACTCAGCGATCACCGGATGACGAGGCAATCGCGGGTTTCGTCCACGCCCAGGTTGCCGCAAGCGGCTCGCGGGTGGAGTAAACATTCTGCCGCCGCGTCGCCCACCAGTTTCTCGACCGCGTCGCGCATCGGACGCGCCCCAAGCTTTGGATGAAATCCCCGCCGTACCAGGAATGGGAGCACCGCCGCATCAGGGGTCAGTTCGTGGCCTTTGGCCTTCAGGAACGCCAATTCCTGATTCAACAGCAGTTGGGCGATCTCTAATTGATGATCGTAGCTCAGCCGGTTGAACACCAACTTTTCCGTGATTCGGGCGTACAGTTCGGGCCGCATGGATTGCTGAGCGCGTGTCAGAACATGGCGTTCCATTGTGGCTGGTGTCGAATATTGCAGATTCATTAGATCGGCGCTACCGATGTTGGACGTGAATACCACGTAGAAGCCGCTCAACTCCAGCGTCTCGCCGCTGGCGAGTGTCACCCGCGCTGCATCCAGGATTTGCAGGAATACATCCAGCACACGGGGATGGGCTTTCTCAATTTCATCGAACAGAAGCGTCCCGATCTTCGAGCGGTCATACACCATCCCCAGGGTGCCGCGCTCGCCGAGCCTACCCCCGAGTAACAACCCCAAACTCTCCTGCGTCTGATACTCCGACATGTCGAAACGGAACAGGTGCTCCTTAGTCATCAGGAAACCGGTGAACGCCAGCGTCACTTCCGTCTTCCCCACGCCGGTCGGGCCGAGAAACAGGAAACTGCCACGAGGCCGCCCCGGTTTCGTCAACCCGAGTTCACCGCGCTGAAGCAGTGATACGATTCGGGGCAACACATGGTCCTGTCCGCGAATTCGCTGTCGCAGGTGTGATTCCAGTACGTGCAGTTTTCCATTCGATCCTGCCGGAAGTGTGGCCGTTTCCATCGGTTCCTATCCTGCCAACTCTCCACCGAAAAGTTGTTCCCAAATGGGAACAACAAAACATAGCCAACCGTAGTACAACCCCGGCATATGAAAACTACCTTCTTGTCAGTGACGTACCGGTTGACCCCGATTCTGGCCCAGGCCGGCGGGACGAGCCTGATCAGCGGTGTTAGCAGCGCCCTGGGCATCGTCATGCTCATCGGCTTCATTTTCGGAACCATCTGTGTCGTTGGCGGCGGATTCGCCATCCGCCGTGGCGACACCGATTCCGGGAAACTCTCCATCATTGGCGGCCTCATCATTGCCGGCGCGCCCGTCATCGTGAAAGCGCTGTTTGTCGCCTTCGGTATCGGCAGTTCCACCGCGGACGTGGGAACGTTCCAATGAACAACCAGACGCTGCGACTGACCGAGACCAACAGCGCCGATGACTCCCAAGGCCGGACCTGGGGGCTGGAGGGCAACTTGTTCTGGTACATGACCGGCGGGTGCTTCGCGTCGGTCATGACGTTGTTGATCACGTTCAGCATGGTGAAGATGTCGTTTACCATGTCCTTACTAGTCGCGGCGATTCCCTTGGTGCTCATGCTCGGATACATTTACGGCTTCCGCCAGGGCAAACCACCCGGCTACGACACAGACTGTCTGGATTTCTGGATCAAAGGCTCAGGGTTCGGCCCCGATAATGGCCGACTGCCCCCACACCCCCTCAAGGCCCAGCATGTTCGCTAATACCCCACACGGCTATTTCGCCCGCGACCTGCTCGTCTTCAACGGGCTGCGCCAAGGCTGTTTCGTGTCCAAAGGATTCATTTTCGAGCCGCCCGACCTCGACAACGCGCAGGTGTCCGACCTGAACGAGTTCCAGGACCAGATCACGTTGTTGCTCGCATCCCTGGGCGACACGCGCCGCCTGCAGGTCCAGTTCTACTGCGACTCGGACTACCGCGCGGCACTGCTCCGCTACCAGCAGGAAACCGAGAGGATGCAGAACATCTGGACCAAACGCTGCCGCAACGAGCGGTTCATGCGCTACTGGCAGGCGATGGCGGACCGTCGTCTACGCCGACAACGGCTCATCCTCTATATCTCCCGCAAGATCGAGACTTCGCCGAAGGCCACCAGCGGGGCCAAGACACTGACTGCCTTTTACGAAATGACTCTGGAACAGATGCAAGCGGAGTTCGCCCAAGTTCACGAGATGCTGGCGGGGATTTTTGCGGGACAAGGGGCACGGATTATCCCCATGACCGATGCCGACCATTACCGCCACTACAAGATGTTCCTCAATCCGTCGCTGGCCGAGCGCTTCGATTATGACATCTTCGACGCCTTCGACCCGGAATTATCCATCCAGGAGAACTGCTGGCACTGTGAGGGTAACGGCCAGTCCGACTACGGCTTCTGGATGGACGGCTGTTACCACTCGATTATCGTCCTGACCCGCTGGCCCAAAATGACCCACCCCGGCCTGATTCGCCGGCTCACCAATCTCCGCCTGCTCGACTACACGATCACGGTCAACATCGACCCACTGCCGGTCCGCCAAGAGATCCTCAAGGAGGAAAAATCCCATGACCGGATTGCCGGTGATTACGCCAGCGAAAAAAAGGTGTCGCTGCTCACCGTGCTGGAGAAGAAGCAGCGCAAGATCGCCGCGCTCGCGCGGGGCGACACGCTGCCGTTTCACACGCAATTCATCGTGCGTACCTGGGACAAGACCAAGGAAGGACTATCGGTCAAGACCAGCGCCATCAAGAACGCCATCAACAGCATGAACAGCGCGCAGTATTTCGAGACGGCGCTGCCCAGCACCTCGCGCCAGTTGTTCTACGAGACGTGGCCCGGTTGGACGTGGGGCCGGTACGAACATCGCAAACTTTACGGGGAGAGCCGGTACGTCGCCGACATGCTGCCGTTCTGCGCCACCTTCACCGGGCACCTTGATACTGCCGAGGCAATCTATGAAGGCTCGGCGAGCAATCTCGTCGGCATCAAGACGTTTGCCGGGCAGGCGTCGAACGTCTCGCCACAGCACGCTGTGTTGCTCGGCATGAGCGGCGCCGGCAAGTCGGTCACAGTCTGCGATCTTCTCACGCAGACCGAAGGCTACTTCGCCTACACAGTCATCATCGAGGAGGGATTGTCGTACGGCATCTACGTGCAGACCGTCGATCCCGAGGCCAAGCCCATCATCATCCAGCCCGATGGCAACATCACCATCAACTATCTCGATACCAAAGGCCTTCCGCTGACGCCGGATCACCTCGCGTCTGCAACGGCACTCGTCGCCCGAATGGTCGGTGTCAGCCAGCAGGAAGACAAACAGATGCTTCGTCAGGCCCAAATTGCCAAGTACATCAACCTGCTGTACGAAGACGTTTTTCAGGATTGGTCACGCAAACACACGGAGCAGTTGCTCGCCATCGCCCGGCACGCCTACGCCCTGGCTCATTATCGGCGCGAGAAGATGCCGCCCGGCGCGACCACGCTGGAGGCGTTCGCCGATTTGCGGGACTGGAAGACAACACACCAGGACGAAGCCAACGCGTTCTTAGGCCAATTCGACGAGAGCGAAGTCCTGAAGTTCCTTAAGGACCCCAGCACCAGCAAAGAGGTGCGCAATCTGGCCTTTGCGTATGTGACGCCGGAAGAATTCCCGACCCACCGAATGTTGCAGGAATTGATGTTCCTCGACGCGTCCGGGGCTGAGCGCGACCAGATTCACGAGATTGCCACGTTGCTGCTGCCGTGGTGCCGCGACGGCAATTACGGCGCATTGTTCGACGGCGTTACCAACTTGTCGCTAACCGGCAAGATTGCCCACTTCGAGTTGGGGTATATCCCGGACTCAGCCAAGGAGTTGCGTGCCGCCGCCGGATTCCTCATCACCAATGATGCCCGCAAACACATCATCACGCTCCCCCGCGCGTTGCGGAAACGAAACGTGTACGAGGAAGTCGCTCGTTTCCTCGACATCCCCGGCGGAGAGGAGATCGTGAAAGAGAGCTACGCGCAGCTTCGCAAGTTCAACTGCTGGAACATCTCCATCGTCCAGCAGTACGCCCGCTTCAAGCAGAGCCGCATCCGCTCGGCCGTATTCGGCAACAGCCGCCAATTCTTTCTGATGCGCCAGAACGACCGGGCCGACATCGACGACATCGCCCAGGACATCGCCATCCCGGAGATCACCAAGCACACGCTGATGAATTATCCGCTGCCGGACCATCAGGTCGGACAGAAATACTCCGCGTTCACCTACTTGCAAATCGATTCGCTCCGGCCGATTTGCGGGACAGTCCACAATATCGCGTCGCCCGAGATGTTGTATTGCAGCAGTTCCAGCGGCGAACACTTCGAGAAGCGCGCCAAAGAACTGCGCGGCAGCGCCAACATCGTTGACGGCATCATCCGCCATTCCAACCCAACCCCGGCCACTGCACCCGCATGAAAACACGCCATCTGATCACCCTCATCTTCATTCCGTTCCTTTTGAGCGGGTGCGCCGACACCCGCCCCATTGGCGACCTCGCGTTCGGTGCTGGCGGGGCGGCACTCGCCGACAAGTTCTCCAACGGCAACCCTGCCCTTACGGCGGCGGGCGCTGCCGGTGGCGTACTTGTGAGCGAAGGGCTGCACTACGCCAGCCAGAAGCAGGCCGACAAGGCGTACAACAACGGCTACGAGAAGGGGCGCAGTGACGCCGTGAAACAGCAGTACTGGATACTGGTCAACCAACAAAAGGAGAAAGCCGAACAGAACCAACCAAACGTCCGTTACTACGAGATACCGGTCCCCGAACAGACCATCGACGGGGCCATCCTAAACCCAACCACCAAACTATTACGAATCGAGGAATAAACCATGAAACACATACTCGTTCTTATCACCGTAACTCTGCTGTGCGCGACCTCCAGCCACGCACAGTACGTCGTGTACGACCCCACGATGAACGTCCAGCAGATTCTCGATGAAGCGCAGAGTATCGCCAAGTACGTCCAGATGATCAACAATCAAGTCCAGCAGATCAACACGCTGAGTTCGCAGTTGCAGCAACTTCAACAGTACAATGCCGCCTTTGGCACTCCGGCGCAGATCCTCAATTTGGCCGGATTCACGGGACTAATCTCTGACCTCCAGGATACCGGAGTCGGTCAGACACTTGGACAATTGGAGAACCTCTCCCAAGGGATCAATGCTCTCGAATACGATGCCAATGGCCTGTATCACAACGTCGGGGTGACGTTCACCACACCCGACGGTGCGTCGGTGGCAAGAACTGCCGGTCTCTACCGTCCGTTCGCCGCTGTCAACGAAACGACCCGAAATTTCAGCAACGTGTATGCGGACGTGGTGTCCCGCCGCGACTCACTCCGGCAGGACATTGCCGTCACAACCGAGCAACTGCGCAATGCCACCACCGCCTCGGAAGTGCAAAAGCTTACGGGCATCCTGATCGGGCTGAACTCCGAACTCAGCGCCACCGACAAAGAACTCGACCATGCCATGAGCGTTAGCGTCGTCCAGAATGCGGAGAACCAGAACGATCAGGCCAAGCAGGAGCAGGCCCGCCTGGAGGAACAACAGGCCGAATTTACGGAAGGAATCCAGAAGTACAACAACACGATGCAACTCAGTACGGAAGCGGCCCAATTTCCGGAGAACAACCCGTGATCAAGAAACTCATCATCATCTTCGTCGCCGCCTTCGTGACTCTCACGGTGGTCGTCGCTGTGCTCTCTGCCCGCAAAGGAGACCAGCGGCGATTACCAACCCCGGCGGTACCGACAACCCGGACACTCCATCTGGATATGTCGCCGCTGAGATCTTCCTGACGGTATCGCATGAACAACTTCGACACACTGTTTCCGAACTTCGCATCGACGTGTGCCAGCCTGCAAACACTGCTAATGCCGGTGGCCTATCTGCTTCTCGTCATCGGCATGGTGTCGGCGACAATCGCCGGGCACCGCAGCCCCGAGGCTGTCCTTGGAGCGCTCGGTCGGACCATCGTGTACATCATGGTCCTGACACAGTTGGTGAACTGGGGCAACCAGATTGCCACCATTACGAATACGACGGTCACCGACGTTCTTCACGCCAACCCCGGCAATGTGTATCAGCAATACAACCAGGCGTTGCAGGCCCAACAATCCAACAACTCATCCCAAAACAGTTGGTGGCAAAAACTGTTCCACGTCGGCACGTCGATCTTCGAGGCCCTGATCTCCGGCCTGCTCTGGATCTTCGGCTTGCTGGCCAGCGTCATCGTGTTCTACGCCTACCTGATCCAGAAGTTCATCCTGTACCTGGGCTACGCGCTCTCGCCGATCTTTATCGGGTTTCTGGCCATCCGCGCCCTGAACCAGATCGGCGTGAACTATCTGCTTGGACTGGTCGGCGTCATGCTGTGGCCGCTGGGCTGGGGCGCGGCATCACTGGTCACCGGCGGATTGATCACGTTTATGACCGACCAGAGCTTCCTGTGGAACCAGTCGATCAGTGGCGCGGCGGGGTATGCGTTTCAGAATTTCATCGGGGTGGCCGTTCTCGGCGTGTGGCTGATCTTCAGCACCATCGCCGCGCCCGTCATCATCCAACGGGTCATTACTCACGGCATTCAGGCCGGAGCGGCCTTTATCAGCGGCATGACGACCGCCACCACGACGGCAGCCGCCGGCGGATTCATTGCCGCCGGCACGTTCGGCACGGGCGGAGGCCTTACCGGCGCGGCGGCGGCCACCGTCGCCGGTGTGACCACAGCCGGCGCAACATTGGTCGGCTCGTCACTCAGCGGCAGCACCTATTCGCCGACCGGCTCGATGATCACCGCTCTGGGCCAGATGCGCAGTACCGGTGCGAGCGCGAGAAAGCGCGACGGTGACGACCCAGCCCCGACGCCATCAACACCGTCCACGATGGATGTGAGCGGCGACAACGCCGTGCAAGCCCTGCTCCGCAAAACGAAGAACCCGCACTCTCCATCGGCATGAATCCAGTCGAGACAACGCTCCGCGAGACGCCGGTGCCGAAAACTGACCGGCCCAATCTCTCCCACAAGAAGTTCGACCCGACGCGCATCTTTGTCGACCGGGACCGGCTCGCATGGTTCTGGTTCATTGTGGCCGGACTGGTTCTGGTAGGCGCGGCCATTGACCGATTCGTTCTGGTGCAATCGTTCAAACAGCGCGAGCGCGTCATCGTTCTTGACCCGTCCGGCACGTACCACGTCGCGCCTTTGCTGAAGTTCGACGAAGCCAAAGACCTGCACGCCGAGCAAAGCACGCTCGCCACCGTCGCGTTCCTAGAGCGCAACCCCAAAGGCTTTGATCACGACGACCTGCTCAAGCAGATGTTCTTGAAGAATGCGCTGGTCAAGGCCCAGGCGGAACGCGCTTCGGAAGAAGCGGAGTTCGCCGCCAAGCAACTGCACCAGAAACCCGAGATCGCCAGGATCACGACCCTCCAAACCCGCGAGAACTTCGTCCTGACCCAGGTGACCGGCCAACTCGTTCGCACGGGGATCTTTCAGGACCGGGCATTCGCGGAAGCCGTCCCGTTCACGCTGGCCTTCAAGTTCCAGCGCAACCCCAACATGGTCCAAAATGGACGATTCCCGTCCGCCGTCTACGACTTCAAATATGAAACCTCTCGCTAAACATCTCACCTTGCTGCTGTGGCTCTGCCTTCCCTTGGCCTCGACCAAAGCTGCCAATTTGATTGCGCAATACCGGCTGGACGAACAGGTTGTCTACACCATCCCGGTATCCCGCAGCCGCGTGACGACCATCAGCTTTCCCGGCCCAATCGCAGCGGTTGATGCCGCCAACGTTACCAGCGACCCTAAAGTCCCCGGCATGTTTCAAATCGCTCACACCAAAGGCTCATACTTCCTGTCGGTAAGGGCATTGGTCGAAAAGGCCACCACCAACATGAACATTCGCTGGAACAATAAAACCTATGTGATCGTGTTGGTCGAGAGTTCTGCACCGCTTTATTCGGTGATCTTTCAAGACGACACGGATGCCGATATTCACCCGGTTTCCACACCCGTCACACCAAATCGGTTGCTGGCATTGTTGGACAAGGCCAAAGCCTATCCGCTACTGAAAGCGTATCAGCCGGAAGTGGTCGCTCAGCTCGAGTACCTGAGCTTCCAGAACAAGCCTCCAGTGCTGGACTACAGGGATTACGCAATCCAGCTCGATGAGGTGTTCCGGTTCAATCCCGAAGACACCCTGATCTTCCGTGTTCTGCTCCGCAACAAGACCAGCCAGCCGATTCAGTATCGACCGGATGGATTCTCACTCCGCGTCGGCGACCGCACGTATCCTCAATCCATCAGCGACGCCGACGGCACGATCCCGCCCAACGGCGAAGCGCCGGCCTATTTCGCTGTCACCGGCACGCCCAACGGCGGACGCAACGACCTGTCTCTGAAGAACGATTTCGCCGTGCTTCTCGACCCCGTCGAAACGAACACAGTACCGCCGCGGTCGGTACGCCCTGAATCCAAACCATCCCCATGAACCCGCGCAATGCCATCACCTTTTTGCGAAGCCCCACCGGCGTATTCCTGTCATTCGTGGCGCTGCTCATCTTCGCGCTTGTCTTCGTCAAGGGGTTCTACGATCCGAACAAACACAAGCCAATGGCGGCCACCCCGCTTTCCCAAGCTGAGAAAACCAACCGGACATCCCAGGTGCTTCAGACGATCCAGCATGAAATGGTGCCGTTCAAACCGCCTCGCGCCGCCTCCGTGCCCATGGCATCGTCAGTAACCCGCTCGGAGGCGCAGCAGGTCAATGCCAGTTTCACGCCCATCAGTCTTTACGCCGAGTCGATGGGGACCGACCCAGAGCGCAAACCGCTGAGCAAATTCTACGCGCCCTACGGCCGGCTGATTCCCTGCGAACTCATCGTCACTATTGACTCATCCTCCATTCAAACCCCGATCATCGGCCTCATCACCGACGACATCTACCACGATGGACGGCTCATCATCCCGGCCGGCACGGAAGTCCACGGTTCGGCCCAAGCCGACCGCAAGCGGGAGCGTATTGCCAGCAATGGCGGCTGGACGTTGGTGTGGCAAACGGGCGAGGAACTTCATTTGGACGGCATCGCCCTCGACCGCGAGGAAGACCCCAACGGCGAAGGATGGGGCATCACCGACGGCAGCGCCGGTCTGCGCGGCCAGCTACTGAAGACCGACAACCTGGCCGAGATCAAACTGTTCGCGGCCACGTTTCTCGGCGGGGCCGCGTCCGCGCTGAGCCAAACCAGGCAGACGGTCCTTGGCACGGAACTGCTGCCGTCATTGCAGAACGCTCCGTTACAGGGAGCGCAGAACGTCCTTGGTACCTACGCACAACAGATCCTCGACACGATTCAACGCGACGGATTCTACGTGCGCGTGCCCGCCGGGACGGAATTCTATTTGTATGTCACTCAAACCATCGACAAATCCGACGCGCTCGTCGGCGGTACTCGCCTCGTGATGACCGAAACCAATGATCCATCACCGACCATTATGCCCCGTCTTTCACATCGTATCATGCCATGAAAACCATCTATCTGATTCCTCTGCTATTGCTCTCGGCTTGCGCCTCGAACCCTAAACTCGCCGCGCTCCACGTGCTGCACTCGATTCCCGGCACCACTCTGCCCACCGAGGGCATCGAGTCGGTGCGCTACTCCGAGAACATCAAGGCATACAATGTTGGCCGGTACGCTGATCCGAACAACGCCTTGGTCATGCACGAGCGGCACGTTGTGTACCGGGTCGAAACCACCGCCAAGTGGAACCTGCACCCCAACGCGCCGGCCATCGTCGCGCTGGGACCGGCGGTGCGGATCATCGACGCGGCTCACCAAGACGGGCCGACGACGCCCGAGATCATCGCCGAAGTGAACCGGCAGAAGGCTGCCACCCGGACGGTCATCGAACACGGTCAGCGCATGAACGACGCGCTCACGCACATTTCGTCAGTTTTGGACGCGAGCAAACAAGTCGCCGAGCAGAATCGGCAACTCAAAACGGACTTGGACCTGACCAAGCAGCGTCTCGATTTGTTGGAAACGGAAATCCGCAGCCAACAACAGGCAAGTCCCGCACCACGCGGGACACCTGAAAACACAAACCAAGACTGGTGAACATTCACCCCATGAATAATCCCCAGAGGAGAGAGCACATGCTCAAAGGCAAAGCCAAGACTCAAGATGAGTCCGCCACCCAAAGCAACGGCAACGAACAGCCCGGCCAATACCGGGACAACCCAAAGGTCAATGCTCGCATCGACGAGTACATCAAGAACAACCCGAAGCATTGGGACTACATTAAGGCCATGCCGCGCGACCGGCTGGAACGCGCATTGGTCTTGAGCGAGGTAAACAAGCTCGACCGGCAGCAGAAGATGAAGGACGGCATTCTGCGCAAGCTGGAGCAGAACCCCGAACTCAAGCAGGCATACGAAACCCTGGTGAAGAATCTGCCCGAAGACCAACGCGAAAAGGTCATGGTGTCCATCGCCAGCCGGACCATGCGCAGCATCACCCCGCGTCAAACGCAGCCTGCACAGACCCAGCGGGTCTGACCGTCACCAAAACCAATTGGTTGGGCAGCCAAAGACTCTGAGGTTTCTCGCGTCGAACCGCTCCGTGCGGTGCCTCGCGTCAATACCCAGAGACTTTGGCTTTGCCTTTGGCGACCGTACCACGCAACGATGTCGCCGCTGCGAGGAGCCGTTTTCTCGCGGCCACATCGCCCTGCGAAGGCACTCGGATGTCGCCTGACTACGGACGGTGCGTCCAGAGTGCGTAACGGCATACCGCGCAACACGAGAAGAGTTTTCTTCTCTTATAGCTGCGAATTAGTTATCTTGCTTACTTCTTTCACGTGGAGAAAGCTGAATGGCGAGTTTCGACAAGGTCTTCAATCAGGCCACCGGCTACGATCCGTTTCCGTATCAGAAACGGCTTGCAACCAGCGCGGAACTTCCGCAGTTGCTCGACATCCCCACCGGCCTCGGCAAAACCGCCGCCGTGGTGCTTGGCTGGCTCTGGCGTCGTCGATTCGCTGACAAGCCCATACGTGACCGAACACCGCGCCGTCTCGTCTATTGCCTGCCCATGCGCGTGCTAGTGGAACAGACACGGGACAATGTGAGGCAGTGGCTCAAGAATCTCGGCTTGGCCGACGCAACCCGCGTGCACGTACTGATGGGCGGCGAGGATGCTGATGAATGGGATTTGTACCCGGAGCGTGACGCGATTTTGGTCGGCACGCAAGATATGTTGTTATCGCGCGCTCTGAACCGCGGCTACGCCATGAGCCGATACCGCTGGCCAATGCACTTTGGGCTGCTGAACAACGATTGCTTGTGGATCTTCGATGAAGTGCAGCTTTTGGGAAACGGCTTGGCGACTGGTATCCAGTTGGACGCCTTTCGATCTGCGCTGTGGCCGACCGCAAAACCGTGCATGACCTGCTGGATGTCGGCGACAAGTTCCGCCGAGGTATTTGGAACAACAGACCGTCACGAACTGAGCATCAAAACTCCTGAACCCTTTGGTCTCACAGAACGTGATCGCCAAGATGAAGGGCTCGCCTCTCGTTTGGACGCTGAGAAGAAGTTGGGATTTTTAGCCAAGCCGCCAAAGCTCAGGTCGCGCGAACGCACGGGCGTGCTAGACCTACACCAAGCCGGACGCCTAACACTGATCGTGGTCAACACTGTGAACTCCGCGTTGCAGTGGCATACCGACCTCAAGGCGGATCTAGATAAGATGCGCAGCGTCACACGGAAGGCCACGGTCCAGATTCCTGGGTTAATGCTGCTGCACAGCCGCTTCCGTCCTGTGGACCGCCGCCAGAGTATGCAGCGGTTACAGAACTTCCTGAATCTCGTAAATAAAACTGGTGTCGCGCCAGGAGGGCATCCCGGTCTCATTGTCGTGGCTACACAAGTTGTGGAGGCGGGGGTGGATTTGTCTTCGGTAGCTCTTTGGTCGGAAGTCGCACCTTGGGCGTCCGTGATTCAGCGCTTGGGCCGACTCAATCGCGACGACAAACAGCCAAATGCGGTCGCACGGTTTTGGATGCCCAAACCGCAGAATGAAGAAAATGGAAAGGACTCTCCCAACGCGGGGCGGAACGGTCCCTACGAAAAGGGTGTGCTAAAGCAGGCCGAAGAACTTATCAAAGCCGTGGTAGTCAAACAGGGGTCAGGTGAGCGGTATCGTGCCGCACTCAATGCCGTCCTCGCGAGTGAAGCTTCGCGGCATACACTTCGAATCCCGACTCCGGTTGTAATCCGGTCCGATGATGTGCACGGACTGTTCTCGACAGAACCTGATCTCGCTGGCGGATTCACAAACATCGCCCCGTTCGTGAGGACGACGGAACTAAGCAGCGACGTGACAGTTTACTTCCGAGAATTCAAAGACACACCCCTGTCCGGATTGGAGGAGCCAGCAGCCGAGGAAACGGTTCAAGTCCCGTCTCATCTGTTCAGTCACTTCCTCAAGAACGCGAAATGCTCAGCTTTTTTGTGGGACGAGGACGCCGAACGCTGGCACCGAATTCCTGCTTGGGAGATTGTACCAGGAATGACACTGTTGCTTCCTGCTTCCGCCGGCGGCTATTCGAACGAACGCGGCTGGACAGGTAACGCAACTGATAAACCGACAGTGCCCACGACGCAACGGTCGTGCCGCTCGTTGTTTTTTACCGAGCGGGAAAACGATGTGGGCTGGCAAACGCTTTCTCAGCATACGGCAACGATGGAGACCGCAGCGGCGAAACTCGGCGCGACACTTGACTTGCCATCAGACAAGCAGGCTGCTCTGAGAGCCGCCGCAAAGTACCATGATGTCGGCAAAGCTCATCGCCGTTGGCAGGAACCACTACTCCCACACGCACCGCCACAGCAATCAGGTCCTTGGGCCAAGTTTAAGGATGTTGCCTCATTCCGTCCAGGTGTTCGCCATGAAGCATTCAGCTTGCTCGCGGCGTGGGAACGTTGGCAAGCGGGTGACAACTATATCACCGCGCTCGTGCTCTATCTGATTGCCAGTCACCATGGAAAGGTTCGCACCGCCCTGCGCAGCACCGGCGAGGGCAACAACCTGTTTGGTTGGCGTGGAGACGACGAGCGTTTGCCTCTGGAGGGCCACGCACCCTGTGCGCTCGACTTGTCCGTAAAGAACTTTGCCGGGCGTGGCGCGGTGGATTGGACCGCGAGACGCTACAAGCCCGAACGCCCATCTTGGAATGCCATCGTGGATGAACTACTAGGCCCGCCGTGGCGAGGTGACCCGGTCACACAACTCGCCGTGCCCAACAATGAACCACGACAGCTCGGTCCCTTCCAACTCGCCTATTTGGAAGCGGTGTTTCGTGCCGCTGATGCGCGCGCTTCTCGCGGCGAACTTTTTCCCGGTGAAGGATGAGCCAGCCTCTGAACATCACGACGTTTCACGGCATCAACATCGACTGTCTTGGCCATTACCTCATGGGGCTTGGCCTGCTCCGCGCAGTCAGTGGCAAGTGGAATGAAGCGCGCGGTTGCTGGCACAACAGCCGGTTTCATCTTGCTGGCCCATTCACGGAGACGGATGTTTCGGACTTCATTTTACAGAACTGGCAACCTACGCCTTATGAGAAATGGTGGACTTCCGCTCAAAAGGCTGACACGAAGGCGAAAACCTCTACGCAACTCTGGCAAATCCGTTCGTCGCGGCCGTTGCTCCAAGTGAGGGTAGCAGACTGCTCAATTGTCCCTACAAACCGTAATCAATTCAGTCCATTGTTCGACAATATCGGCAAGCGCAACCTAGAGACCGCGTGGAGGGAAGCCAGTGAACTCAGGGCACGTTCTGAGAGCGGAAAGTGGCTGGAGGCGGCACTCTTCGGTCGTGAAACTGCGCAGAGCCCTCCGTTTTCAAACGCTGGTACTTGGTTTGTTTACGACAATAAGACCTTCAACAGTGGTTTGAATTGGTATCGCGAAGGCTCGCTTTCGCCATGGTCGTTCCTGCTCGCAATGGAAGGCGCACTGCTTGTACGCGGAGGCAGCGGGCGTAGGCTTGGCGCACGCGCACAGCCCTACGCGGTGTTTCCGTTTGTGTCGCAGCCGCTCCAGCCCGCCGCCGCAGAAGAGGTCGGGCAAAATACTAAGGGCGAGTTCTGGGCACCACTTTGGGAGCAACCCGCAACGCTTGGCGAAGTGCGTGTCTTGTTCCAGCGCGGACTAGCGCGAATTGGCGGGCGAGCCGCTGCCGCACCTCACGAGTTTGCAGTTGCGGTGCTCGCGGCAGGTGCGGACGCGGGAGTGACGCAGTTCGTTCGGTTTGAGCTTCGGCAAACCACCAGTTCGCAGGTCTATGAAGCGCTGCCGCGCCAAACGTTCGCGATTGCCAAGGCGCTGTCATCTGTTCCAGACGAGGCATCGCCGTCGGTTCTGCTGTCAGAGTTCCTCGGCCGGCGTTGGTTCGATTTGCTACCTCGCGAGCCTGGTCCCCGGGCCTCCAACAAGAAGTTCTCCGGGCTACGTGGACCATTGGAGCGTCTCGTCTTGGCCGTTGCACAGGAACCGGAAAACCCAGAGCCGTGGCGCGATTTGCTTTTGCGCCTCGCCGAAACCCAAGCGCGTGTTGACCGAAACTTAAAACTCCGCAAATCGTGTCGGGCGTTGCCGTGGTTGCCGCCATCTTGGCTGTCGCGTGTCTTCCCCGGTATTCCGCCCTTGAACGTTCGGTGCGCTGTCGCGTTCGCGTCACTCGGATCGGGAAGCGAGCGTCCCGCCATCTGTAATGTGTTTGGTGTGACTTCAACCAGATCGGGCCGCATCTTTTTCCCGGAGGCCCGCCCTCCGCAAGCTGTCTGGCAGGACGGTGAGGCACAGGGGGCTATCCTTGATTTGGTGCAGCGACGACTGATCGACAGTAAGGTCGGTGACCTATCATCCTCGCTGGAGACGGGCGTGCATCTTACCGCCGCTGATGTGACTGCATTCTTGTGTGCCGACGCAGCTACGCTGGAAGAAGTGCATCGCTGGTTACCGGCAATGGCTCTACTGGATTGGCGACGTCCGGGGCGTCCGTGGCCGTTCGAACCATATTCCGGTTCTGCTGAGCCGAGCCTGCTACTTTGGTCGTTTTTCAAACCATTCTTTACGACGGATGACATCAAGCTTGGCGACTGCAAGTTCTTCCGTGACGGTGCTGGCCCCAAGTCAGCTTTCACCCGACAAGTCTTCAATCTGCTCCGCCACGGTGCGATGACTGAAGCCATCACACTTGCCCTCGCCGGCTACCAAGCGCAAGGATTGCGGGTGATTCAGCCCGCCGTTCCAGTCGCATTCAACCATGGACGGTTGGCCGGCGCACTGGCGCTTTCCATTTCAACCAGCGATTTGGCCCGGCTGGTCAACCGCTGGCTCGAACCTCTGAAAAACAACGCAGGAGAAAAACCATGAACACGCCAACGCCTCACAGCTTCACCCTCCCCCAGTTGCTCGCATCCGACGGCCCGGCCTGTCTGATCATCAAGGCACAGTTTGACCCGCTGGGCGATCAGGACCGGTTTCAGCCTGCCGGTTTTCCCGAAATGGGCCACGTCATCTACGACGCGCCGCGTACCGACGAAATGGGAAAGTCAACGGCACCGGAAAAAGTCTGTATCGTAGACAGCGCAGCTAGCATGGCCAACCACCTTGAGGCCCTCTGCTTTGCTAATCCAGCCGCCGCCATTCTGCATCCAGACTTGAACGGCTTGCCCTATGTCCGCTGTGTAACTGACGATGCGAACGGACAGCACACGCGTCTCATTTGCACCACACTCACTGAGGGACATCGCATTGCTTCCGACTACTTCCTGCGAGGCCGATTGAATAATCGCTCGTTGCGCGAGGAACTGCGCCACCAATTTGGGATCGTTGAAATCAGCAGGGACGAAACCTACTTCATCACACCGGAGAATTGGTGGACGATTTACACTACAGTTTTCCGTTACGACCCGAATTCGCTCGTCCACGGTGTCCTCTTCGCCAAGGAGCAGATCAAGGTGAGCCGGCTGCTCACGGCACACCTAGAGGCATTCGGTGCGGCACGCGTCGGCAGCGCAGGCGTGAAGTTCGACCGCCTCGGCAGGACCACGTCAGGCCAGCCGATCTTCTCAAAGGACGAGGAAACAGCTCACCGGATCGAGGCCATCTTTCTCATTGATCTCGGCTTGCTGCGTTCCTACGGCCACAATGTTAATGGCCTCAACGGCTCGCAAAAGCGGTTCCTTCTCGAATTGGCCCTTTGGAAGGTGCAGCGGATGCTGGCGACGCCGTTCCGTTTCCGCTCCGGCTGCCATTTGCGATGCGTCAACCGGCACTACACGACTGAGGATGAGGCGGTGGTACTGAATCCCGAAGCGTTTGGTTTGGACATCCAAGCTGCCATTCGAGCCTGCAACTTCGGCGAGAATCCCGTGAATGACGTTTATTATCCTGCCAACGAACTGTTCAACCCACAGACCGCTTCCGATGTGGTAGCAGCAGAGACCGGCGCTGGAGGGACTGAGGAGAAAAGTGATCAACCGGAGGCGTAATTATGCCGCTTGTCATCGAGCAATATTTCCTCACCGGACGCTTTCACGCCACGCGGTGGAATCAAAGTCCATTTGAGGACTCACACGGCGAGTGGCCGCCGTCACCGTGGCGATTGCTCCGCACGTTGGCGGCGCGCTGGTTTGAGCACGCGCGGGAGACGGGCGATCGCAACGAAGAACTTCGCAACCGGTTGTTGGAGCATTTGGCGCAAACACCACCAGCATTTCATTTGCCAATCAATGCTGTTCACACCAGTTCTTTGTCCACGCGTGGACTAAGGCAGTACCAACCGACTGAACTTGTTAAGTCGAACAAGAATCGAGGTGAACCATGGGTGCTGCGTCACCAAACAACGCTAGTCGTGGATTCGTTCGCTTGCGTGCCATGCAACGAACCCGTGTACTGGATTTGGTCGAATCTTGATCTGCCGCCTCACGAAGCTAACTTGCTTGTCCACTTGCTTCGTCGCGTCACGTACTTTGGACGGGCTGAATCACTCTCGCTCATGCGCCGTGCGCCAAATTCGGCAGTCTTCCGGGAACCGAACTGCGAACTGCGCCGCGAACCAGACGAAACATCGCCTGTGCTATTGGCCGACCCGCTGCAACCACTCAACTTCGCGGTCCTGCTCGCCAACAGCGAGGATCGCCTAATGATGGGACGACGAATTCCGCCGGGCACCGCGTGGTGGTATGCACGACGGCCAGCTAAGCCGGTCATCAAATCTGTCGTTCGCCTCAGTACCAAACCGCCTGTATCACTACTGCAGTTTGCCGTCGGTGGCCGTGTGTTTCCACCTCTCGACTCTTGGATTCGTATCACGGAACGTTTTCGTGGCGCGACACTCGATGCGCTTGCCCGTGTATTGGCACGTCGTTCGGATGTCAAGTTCCGAAACCTTTCAGCCGAACAACGCGCCGCCTATTCGTTGCTCACGGGCAAGGACCGCAACGGCAAACCTGTTGAAGGTCATGCGCACTCATTTCTCTGGCTTGTGCCTGACCAGCAGGGAAGCCCCACGCGTCTGGTGTGCTATCGCCGCACACCTTTCAACGCGTTGGAACAGGAAGCTTTCCTTGCCGCGTCGGAGAGAACGCTGTCGTGGCAGTTCGGTAATCCTGATTGGCTGCTTCGACTCGTTCCATTGCCACCTGAGACCCCTCTTCCTGCCGAAATCAACGCCAGGTCGCTCTGCTGGGAGACAGTCACGCCCTACGTGCCCTCACGCCACGTGCTGGCGCGCAATGGCAAGCCCAAGGCTGGTCATTCTGTCGCTGAGCAAGTACTCGCTGACCTTACCAATGCTGGCTTCCCTTCGGCTCAAATTGAGGTCGTAGAGAGGGCGCGTCAGTGGGTTAAGGTTCACCGGCCTAAACGCTTAAGAAGCGAAACTACTAATGATCTCAAACTTGGTTACCGGATTCGCCTGACATTTGACGATCCAGTCTGCGGTCCCCTTGCGCTCGGTCACTCCGCTCACTTTGGTATCGGACTGTTCGTGCCTACAACTGGCAAGAAAACTGCATGACGAATCAGCGTGCGCTCGACCTACATCGTCTCCTACGACATCGCCGACGACAAGCGACTGAAGAAGGTATTCAAGTCCATGCGGGATTTTGGAGACCACCTTCAGTATTCCGTTTTCGAGTGTCAGTTCACACCCGCTGATTTGGCCCGGTGCCGGCACGTGCTGTCGGAGATCATCCACCATGAGCAAGACCAGGTGTTGTTCATTTGCCTTGGGCCTGCTGAGGGCCGCGGCGACCGCGTGATCAATGCTCTCGGCAAACCGTACATCAACGTGGATGCACCATGCATCGTGGTGTGACCAAAGAACAATTGGCCGCAAATCACACATAATGAATGCGGACGATCAAACCGGTGCACCTTCTGCCCTTCCCGGCGGAGGTTCGGCGGGCAATAGCAAGGACACTCCGGTAATGACAGCGGTTCCTGCGCCGAATCGCGACCTGCCCGACTTGCTACCGGCGCGGATGCTCAACGAGTTCGTGTATTGTCCCCGGCTTTTCTACTACGAGTGGGTCGAGGGCTTGTTTGCCGAGAACACGGAAGTGGTCGAGGGCGCACTACGCCACAGCAAAATTGACAAGAAAGAAGCAAGTGCCTTCCCCACGCCCGAGGCCGCCGCGTCAACTACAGACGGCGAGACGATTCATGGCCGCTCTCTTACTCTCAGCAGTGCCCAATTCGGATTAATCGCGAAAATGGATTTGGTCGAGGGCGACGGCGGCGTTGTTTCGCCGGTCGATTATAAACGCGGCGCACCACGCGAAGGCGATGAAGGAATCGACGTGTGGGACGCCGACCGCATGCAATTGGCGGTTCAAGCTATCGTACTGCGTGAAAACGGTTACCGTTGTGACGAGGGCATCATTTATTACGTGGCCACGCGGCAGCGCGTGCGCGTACCACTCACGGACGAATTAATCGCCCACGTCACAGCGACCGGCAACCAAGCTCGCGCACTCGCCGCTTCGAGACAAATTCCGCCACCCTTGATCGACAGTCCCAAATGTCCGCGTTGTTCCTTGGTAGGCATCTGCCTGCCGGATGAAACCCGCCTGACCATGGAAATCGAGGTTGTTGACGAAGCTGATGAAGTGACGGCGCACCAGTTGGACTTCTTCTCGTCAGCGCAGGAACCAACTTCCACTCAGAGCGAAGTCCGTCGCCTCGTACCCGCGCGCGATGATCTGCGACCCCTTTACCTCAACACCCAAGGGCTGCGCGTCGGCAAGACCGGTGAGGTATTGCAAGTCAAAGACCGCGACAAGCTGGTGGAGGAAGTCCGCATGGGCGAGATTTGCCAACTCAATCTTTTTGGCAACATCCAACTGACGACTCAGGCAATCCAGTCGCTCTGTGCCGAGGAAATTCCTATCGCCTATTTCTCTCAGGGCGGCTGGTTCTATGGCATCACGCGTGGCATGGGTTTGAAGAATATTTTCCTGCGCCGAGAGCAATTCCGCCACGCTGATTTGCCGCCGTTCTGCCTCAGTGTTGCCCGCGCACTGGTCACCGGGAAGATTCAGAACCAGAGGACGATGATCCAGCGGAATCACATAGAGCCGCCCACCATGGCACTAGTGGGATTGAAACGCGCGATGGAGGAAGCACAAACAACCGATTCCATGGAAACCTTGTTGGGAATTGAAGGCAACGCTTCGCGCATCTACTTCGAGAACTTCGCGGGGATGATCAAGCTCAGCGAGGAACCGGGTGACAAAACTCGGTCTCAGTTCACATTCGATTTTATCAATCGGAATCGTCGTCCCCCGCGCGATGCGGTCAACGCCTTGCTGTCCCTGGCGTATTCGATGCTCGCGAAAGACCTTGCCGTGACCTGTCTGGCGGTGGGATTCGACCAATATCTCGGTTTTTATCATCAGCCGCGTTTTGGCCGACCTGCGCTCGCATTGGACTTGATGGAACCATTCCGCCCACTAATCGCCGACTCTGCCGTGCTCAGCGCAATCAACAATCACATGGTCACCCCCAACGACTTCGTGCAGACTGGCCCAGCGGTTATGCTCAAACCCGAAGGCCGCAAAGGATTCTTCCGTGCGTACGAGCAGCGTATGGATACGCTTGTAACGCACCCGCTGTTTGGTTATCGTGTCAACTACCGTCGCATCTTGGAGATTCAAACGCGGCTGTTGGCCCGATTGCTGACACATGAAATCCGTCACTATCAACCGTTCGTCACCCGGTGAACGTGCGCTTCCTTCCACGCTGTTTCGCGGCGAAACCGGCGCGAGCGGCTACGTGCACTCAATCCTATGCAGCAGCGCTCGCAACCTGGAACCCACGCAATTGCAACATTTTACGAACCGCTTTCAAGCTGTGGTGTTCAATGGAATGACAGACTTGCGTCGCCGCTCGGAGACGGTTGTGTTGTTCTTTGACATTGAAGAGGTTAGGATTGCAGCGTTTCCGCGACCAATTGGTCGCGGCCCCATTGAAGCATCGTGCGCGCTCTCGCAACCGTCGCGTCGGCATCAGTTTCCGCGACCAATTGGTCGCGGCCCCATTGAAGCCAAACCTACCAGGCAGCCAATTTGTGGGGCGCCAGTTTCCGCGACCAATTGGTCGCGGCCCCATTGAAGCTCCTAGTGCTGATAGGTGGAATCTTCATACTTCCATTGTTTCCGCGACCAATTGGTCGCGGCCCCATTGAAGCTCCGGCAGTGGCGCATCGCTGAATTCCATCCCCTGGTTTCCGCGACCAATTGGTCGCGGCCCCATTGAAGCGTAATGCCATGACAGGCTCCTTTGTCGTGCCGCTTTAGGTTTCCGCGACCAATTGGTCGCGGCCCCATTGAAGCAGCGAGTGCGGCCTTCTCGTGCTGCTCCTTCCGGACGTTTCCGCGACCAATTGGTCGCGGCCCCATTGAAGCTGTAGCTGGCTTACGGATTGATGTTGTACCGCTTGAGTTTCCGCGACCAATTGGTCGCGGCCCCATTGAAGCTCTCCAAAAGTTGTTGACACGATTTGTGTGTGTGCTGTTTCCGCGACCAATTGGTCGCGGCCCCATTGAAGCTGTCATGGTTGGAATCGCGTCCTGAAAAACTCCTGTAGTTTCCGCGACCAATTGGTCGCGGCCCCATTGAAGCAGTGTCCTGATGTCGTCCGGATGCGCCAGTCCGAATACGTTTCCGCGACCAATTGGTCGCGGCCCCATTGAAGCTTCTCCGTTTGCCATCGTTGTATTAGAATCGCCCCGGTTTCCGCGACCAATTGGTCGCGGCCCCATTGAAGCACCGCGTCTGGGTCGAATGGCGGCAACACCCGCTTCAGGTTTCCGCGACCAATTGGTCGCGGCCCCATTGAAGCCAGCACGGCGATCTCAACGGTGACCGGCGGTGATTCGAGTTTCCGCGACCAATTGGTCGCGGCCCCATTGAAGCCTGAGTCCGCACGGTTTCAGCTTTCTGTGGCTGGACACGTTTCCGCGACCAATTGGTCGCGGCCCCATTGAAGCCTGAGGTTTCGCCTGTTTCGGCTTTGTTCTGTTGTTGGTTTCCGCGACCAATTGGTCGCGGCCCCATTGAAGCTACGGTGTTAACAATGGCTCCAAGTGACATGTAGGCATGTTTCCGCGACCAATTGGTCGCGGCCCCATTGAAGCAGGTTGGCTTCTGACACCGTGGTGATGTCAGCAACCGGTTTCCGCGACCAATTGGTCGCGGCCCCATTGAAGCGAGATTCGCAGGGGGTACGGACTGCACGCCCACGTTCCCAACACCGTCGGAAAGTTCAGGACCGGCTGATCATCGGTCCCGCACCTACTCGCGCGGGCAGCCAAAGACTTCGAGTTTTTTGCTCTGGCACAAACGACAGTGCTACGCCGCAAAACCCGAAGACATTGGCTTTCCCAATGGCGATTCCATACCGCTCCGATGTCCGCCCGACAGCGGCTGTCGGGGCACATCGCCTTGCCTCATCCAATCCGCAGCGCATTCGCGCTAGGTTTCACTAGGCTTGCGTGAAACAGGCCTCCATTGTACGGCTCGCTGCGCCCTGTCAAGGTAGTGCAAACGACAGCCTCCACCTGTGACAGTGCTCGCTCCGCCCAACGGCCTGGCTTTTAGGGTTTCACGTCGCAGCAACGTCACGCCGACCGCCATGATGATTTTGTTCCCAAATGGGAACAACTTTACAAGCCCGGTCGTGCTCAAATCCCTCCTTGGCCAGTGTCGTCACGGCACTGGACGATTCGACATGTTCGATTTAGGCTCACATGGCGCTCAAGCGGTCAAAACAACAACAGCCAGATCAGCTCGATTTGTTCGGGCGGAATGGGAACGGACATGCAACCGTTGACTCAGTACGGATTGATGGCAGAGAAACACTGGCGCGAGCACCGTCCGCGGATGGTGGCGGAAATGGAACGGGCGGGCACACTGCACCAGATGTTGTTGGACGCCGAGGAGAAGACCGAGGACGAAATGGACGAGATTCGCCGGAAACTCATCCAGCAGGGGCTGACGCCGCAGCAAGCCCACGACCAGGCCTGGGAAATGGTCCGGGAGAGGTACATCCTGCTACCGCCCGAGAACGATTAGGCCCAACCCGCAATCAGGCCAACTACCGGATCACCGACCGCGACCGCCTTGGAGAAGGCTCGCTCAAGCAGAAGTTCCGCGCCAATGTCGAGGCGATCAAGTTGCTGCGCCGGCTTGAAGCCGACAAACGTCCCGCCACTGACGACGAAAAAGCGGTACTCGTGCGGTACGTCGGCTGGGGCGGGCTGCCGCAAGTGTTCGATGTCAATTCCCGCGAGTGGTTTAAGGAGCAGGTCCAACTGTCCAAGCTACTGACGGACGAGGAACACGCGTCCGCCCGCGCCTCGACCCTCAACGCACACTACACGTCGCCCGCCGTCGTTTGCCAGATGTATGCCGCGCTCGCCCGTTTCGGGTTCAGGCAAGGGCGCATTCTGGAGCCGGCCTGCGGTTTGGGCCATTTCATCGGCCTGATGCCGGACCAGATGCACGCCCACTCGCAGATTACCGGTGTCGAGATTGACCTGCTGACCGCCCGCATCGCCAAGGCGCTCTATCCCGAGGCAGACATCCGCCGTCAGCCATTCGAGGAGGCTCGCCTGGCCGATGGGTTCTACGATGTGGCGATCTCCAATATTCCGTTCGGGGATTACCAGCCGTTCGACCCACGCTTCAACGTTTTCAAGTTTCCCATTCACGACTATTTCTTCGCGGCTGCGCTGGAGAAAGTGAGGCCGGGGGGTCTGCTTCTGTTCATCACGTCCAAAGGCACGCTCGACAAGCAGGACTCGACGTTGCGCGAATACCTGGCACAGCGCACTGAACTCGTTGGCGCAATCCGATTACCCAATGACGCTTTCAAGCGCAACGCGAACACCGAAGTCACTACCGACATCGTGATGTTGCGCAAACTGAACCCCGGCGAATCACCCTCCGGTCCAGCGTGGAAACAGACAGCGGAATACGTCAACAACAAGGGCGAGTCCATCTACATCAACGAATATTTCGTCCAACACCCGCGCATGATGCTCGGCACGATGAAGTTGTCCGGCAGCATGTACCGCGACAACGAACCTACCCTGGTCAGTGACGGTCGGGACCTGGGCGACGCCCTGTTGAAAGCACTTGGCGAGCTGCCGCGCAACATCTATCGCGCGCAGAAACAGTTCGTGGCTCCCCCCTCTCTCGACCAAACGTTTCCGGCCCCCGATTACGTCAAGCCCAACGCATTCGTGATGGTTCATGACGAGGTTGCCATCCGGGTCGCCGACTCCCTGAAAACGTTGCCGACTCTGCCGGCGGAAACCAAAGTGCGTATTCGACGGCTGATTCGCGTCCGTGACGCCGTGCGGGAATGTCTCCGCAGCCAACTCGACGGCAGCGATGAGGCGGCGATTGTCGCCGCCAGAGACAGACTCAATCAGACCTACGACTCGTTCATCTCGCGCTTTGGCCCGATCTCCACTCGCACGAACACGCGGGCATTTCACGGCGACCCCGATTTGCCCCTGCTCTTATCCCTGGAGGTTTACGACGAGGAAACCAACCGAGCCAGGAAGACGACGATCTTCCACGAACGAACCATTCATCACCAGAAGCCGGTCGAGTCGGTCGCGACCCCGCAGGAGGCGCTCATCGTCTCGCTCAACGAAAAGGGCCGCGTTGACCTCGATCACATGAGCGCGTTGCTCGGTCGCTCCGAAGACGAATTCCTGCCCGAGCTGAAAGGAGCGATCTTCCTTAACCCGCAATCCAACGAATGGGAGACCGACGACCAGTACCTGTCCGGCAACGTCCGCGACAAGTTGGAGGTCGCCATGGGCGCCTGCCTCGCCGACCAGCGTTTCCGGGAGAACGTCAACGCGCTCAAGGCAGTCCAGCCGGAGGATTTGTCGGCCACCGAGATTGACGCGCGCTTGGGTTCGTCATGGATTCCAGCCGAGGACATCGAGACCTTCTGCCAGGAATTGATTAACCCAACGGGCATTGAAGTCAGCCATGCGCCCGCCATCGGGACGTGGGTCGTCAGCGGTGACTACTTCGCCCGGCATTCCGTTGCCAACACGACCGAATGGGGCACGGACCGCGCCGGCGCGCTCGACCTGATTCAAGACGCGCTGAATCTGCGCACCCCGACTGTTTACGACAAAGACCCGAAGTCAGACCGGTTCTTGGTGAATCCGGAGGCGACCGAAGGCGCACGCGACAAGCAGCAGAAGATCAAGGAGCGATTCAAGGAATGGGTCTGGCAGCATGACGAGCGCCGTGAGCGGTTGGTGCGGAAATACAACGACGAATTTAACAACGTCCGGCTCCGGACCTTCAGCGGCGATCATCTGACCTTGCCGGGCGCAAGCCAGGTCGTAACGCTGCGCCCCCACCAGAAAGCCGGCGTCTGGCGCATCCTGCAAACTCCCAACACGCTCCTGGGTCACGTGGTGGGTGCCGGTAAGACGTACACGATGGTTGCCGCCGGGATGGAGTTGAAGCGGTTGGGATTGGCCCGCAAGCCCCTGTTTGTCGTTCCCAACCACATGCTTGGCCAGTTTTCGTCGGAACTCCTCACGCTGTATCCGGGCGCGAACATCCTCGTGGCGGGGAAAGAGGATTTTGAGGCGGGCAAGCGCCGCCAATTGATGAGCCGCATCGCCACCGGGAATTGGGACGCGGTGATTGTCACGCATTCTGGCTTCGAGAGAATCCCCCTCTCGGACGAAACCAAGAAAGCGTTCTTCCGCGAGCAACTCCATGATTTGGAGATGGCAATCCGCGAGCAACGCGCAGGCAAGAACGATCGACGGATCGTGAAAGACCTCGAACGGGCGAAGAAACGGCTGGAAACACGGCTCAAGCTATTGCTGGCGGAGGAGAAGAAAGACAACACGCTCACCTTCGAGGAATTGGGCGTGGACCGTCTGTTCATTGATGAAGCACAGTATTTCAAGAATCTGTTTTATGTCAGCAAGATGACTCGGATCGCGGGCCTGCCGCAAACGGCCTCGGAGCGGGCTTTCGATTTGTTCCTCAAGACCCATTACATCCAGCAGATCAATGGCGGGGCAGGTGTCGTGTTCGCGACGGGCACGCCGGTCTCCAACACCATGGCCGAGTTGTTCACCATGCAGCGGTATCTACAAATGGCCGCGCTGACGAAGCTGCGGCTGCATCATTTTGATTCGTGGGCTGCGACGTTTGGCGAGCCGGTGACGGCAATGGAGTTGGCCCCGGATGGCGCAGGCTATCGGCTGAACACCCGGTTTGCCCGGTTTGTGAATGTACCCGAGTTGATGCAGCAATTCCGGCAGGTTGCTGACATTCAAACGGCGCAGACGCTGAAGCTTCCCACACCGGCGCTCCGAAACGGGAAAGCGACGATCATCCGGGCACCAGCGACGCCAGAATTGAAGGCCATCGTTTCCGGTCTAGCTGACAGGGCGGAAAAGCTGCGAAAGGGACGGGTCGATCCGCGTGTGGACAACATGCTCAAGATCACCACCGAAGGCCGCAAGGCCGCGCTGGATTTGCGGTTGGTCAATGCGAGTGCGCGTGACCACCCGGAGAGCAAGGCGAACCTTGTCGTTCATGAAATCTTCCGCATCTGGCAAGAGACCGAGGCCGGTCGGCTGACGCAGCTTGTCTTCTGCGATTTGTCCACGCCGAAAGAGTCACAGTTCTCCGTGTACAACGACGTGAAAGCCAAACTGGTCATTGCCGGTGTCCCCGCCAATGAGATTGCCTTCATTCAAGATTACGATAGCGATGCGGCCAAGCTCGCGTTGTTCAAGGACGTGCGCAGCGGCAAGGTGCGCATCCTGATGGGCAGCACGCAGAAGATGGGGTCGGGAACGAACGTGCAGGAGCGGTTGGTTGCATTGCATCATCTCGACGCTCCATGGCGTCCTGCTGACGTGGAACAGCGCGAAGGCCGGATCCTGCGGCAGGGCAACCGCAACGCCGAGGTGCAAATCTATCAGTACGTCACCGAAGGCAGCTTCGACGCCTACATGTGGCAAACCCTCGAAACGAAAGCCAAGTTTATCCACCAGGTCATGACCGGCCGCAACGATCTGCGCCACATCGAGGACATCGACGGGGCGGCGCTCACGTACGCCGAAGTGAAGGCCATCGCGTCGGGGAATCCGCTGGTCATCGAGAAAGCCCATATCGACGCCGAGTTGGGCCGACTCAGCCGATTGCGCGCCCAGCACTACGAGACGCAGTACCGGATTCGCAACACGATCCGACGAACCGCCGAGGAAATCGAGGTTCTCACCGGACGGATTGAGAATCTCCACAAGGACATCGAGGCCCGACAGCCAACACGGGGCGATGCGTTCAGAATCCGCATCGAGGGAACCGAATACACAGATCGAGGAATCGCCGGTGAACTGATCAATCGCCGCGCTCAACAACTCCGGGGTTCCGGAAAGGAGTACGCGGTTGGCGAGCTTGCCGGGTTTGCCGTGGTTCTTCGCGCCAGTACGCTGGAGCATACCGAACTCGTCCTCAAGGGCGCGAATCTCTACTCGGCGAGCATTTCCGATAGTGCTCACGGCACAACACGTTCGCTGGAATACGCCGTGCAGGCCCTCGACGAAAAACTGACTCAGACTGAAAAGGACGTTAGTGAGTGCCGGAAGCGATTTAGGGAATTGGAAATGAAGGTCGGCGAGCCATTCGAGCACGAAGCCAAGCTGAAGAGCTTCACGGAGCGACAAGACGAGATCATGAAGGAGTTGGACCTGACTCGGAATCAAGCGTCCAGTAGGCTCGGCGCAAACTCGCCCAGCGACACCGAGGAGGCCGTTCGCGAGAAGGTGGGGAGATCGGTGCGACACCAGGTGCAACACAGTCACAGGGCAACGGTGCATTAGCGTGATTCATCCATTTCAAACAGGCGGCTGAAAAGCCATTTTAGGAGATAGGAACATGCGAATACCCCCAACGAAGTCAAAGAGTGATTCTTCAAATCGCGGCTTTTTTAGCAACCTGCTACGGAAGTTTTTTCCACCCGCAGACTCCAACCCCCACAATGGGGCGGCAAAGAACCTCAACCTTGTTGGGCAGCGGATTCGAACAATCCGCATGCACAGACACTGGTCACAGAATCGGCTGGCAAAAGAACTGCAACGCGCCGGCCTGAATAAAAGCAGGGTGGCAGTGGCCCGCATCGAAGCCCAGATGGTCTACGTTTACGATTTCCAGTTGCTCTTCATCGCCAAGGCGTTGGGCGTTGAACCGCTGGACCTGTTTCCCAAGACTCAGGCAAACGGAAACCTTCACGAAGAGGTCGCGGAGTTGATGAAGCTTCGAAAATCCTGCGCCTCCACTGGTCGGAGGCACACGACCAACCGAGGGAGTAAATCGTCTCTTCGCTGAGCAGCAGGACATGAGCGCGATGGCAGGCAGAGAGAATCGAACGAGCAGTGAAGTGCGAACAAGGGACGAAGCGCTGCCAGAAACGCTGACGGTCGCCGAGCGATTCCTCACCATTCAGGAAGTGTGCGACCGACTGAATGTAAGTCGAACAACCGTCTGGCGGTTGATGAACGAGCACGGGTTGCGTGCGATTCGAGTTGGTGGTCTCAGGCGCATCCGCGGGCATGACTTGGAGGTTTGGCTGGAGCGACACTGTACGAGCGCTAACGGCAGTCGCGGGGGAAGATGAACGGCGGAGTTGTCCCATGTTAAAGTGGAAGAACGCTGACAAGAAGGATGAGCGGCGGTTTGAGCGAATTGGTTGTAATCTTTACCGACGCAGCGGCCTCATTTACTGCCGTGTCTGGGTGGAGGGAAAGCGCACGTTTCGTTGTACGGGCACGGACGACGCGACCACGGCCCGAAAAATCCTGAAGGAGTGGGAAAATGACCTGGTATTGCAGGAGCACGGGATTGAGACACGGGCGATGATCTTGGAGCGGAACCGGCTCAGTGTAGGCCAGGTTCTCAAAGATTATGAGGAGACAGGATTCCCAGACCGGAAGATGCGCTCAAAAACCGCCGCCACAATCCAGCAGGAGCAAAAGAATCTTCCACGATTGGCAGCGTTCTTCAGCGAGAAGGCCGCCATCAGTCTGACCCTGAAGGACTGCGATGCTTACCGTCAGTGGCGTGCCCAAGGCGGTTACACATGGAAGCGCGGCGAGGTGATGAGGCAGAGCCGGGCGGGCACCCGAATCGTCGACATCGAATTGCAGACGCTTGGCAACGCGCTGGCGTTGTCTGTGAGGCGTGGCAAATTGAAACTCAACCCGCTGGCAGGACGGCCACGTTACCATGCCGAAGAAGACACACGCCACTGTCGCGAGACCGCGCCCACAGCGCAGCAGTTGAAGGAGATCGATGCGGGTTTGCGGCAGCGTTCCTACATTGTGGAGGCCGATTGTGTCATGTTCCTCGCGTTCTCCGGGCTGCGCGTGCGCGAGGCGTTGCCGCTAAAATGGGAGGCTGTGAATTGGGCCGAGGGGATCATCCATGTCCAGCGGGAGAAGCGTGGCATCAATCCATTTGTACCGATTCTGTCAGAGATGGAGCAACTGCTGAAGCAGATGCAGACGCGAGTACGTGGCGACCTGTTATTTCCGTCTGTGCTGGACGCAAACAAGCCGCTAGCTTACCCGACGCTTGCAAGCCGACTGTCGAAGCTCTGCCGCTCCACGCAAACGCGCTACGTCACGCTCCACGGGTTGCGCAGCTTTTTTGTCACACAGTGTCGTGAGTCCGGGCTCCCCGACGCCGAAATCGCCGCATTGATCGGCGACAAGAGCGGCCCGGCGATCATCGCTCGGACATACGGTGACGTCCGACCTGACCACTTGCTCAAACAGGCCAAGCGCGTGCGTCTCTTGATTCGTGAGAAGAAGCAAACATACGGCGCGAAAATGGCGGCGGGTGCATGAAAAAGTGGATACCACACGTGGATACCACTTGTGCTCCAGATTTCGGATTGTTTCCAAGATTGCTTATGTTTGCGGAATTCCCACAAGGACTTGAATACAAACCTGTTTGGTGCAAGTATTGCTAAAGCTTGCTAACGCCAAAATGCCACTTCTTCAGCCTGCAAAACTCCTATTCGTCAGTTCGATTCTGACACCCGCCTCCAACCTACAAGCCAGTATTTTCAAGGAGTTGCTGGCCTGTCTCCTTTCTGACGCTCAGAGCCGAAGAACCGACTTGATACCAGTGCGTCCAAGGGGGCTATTTGCTCCGCCGTCGCCATTACTCGCTGATGAATCGCGGTCTTGCCCGCCTCCTCTGATGACTTTTCGTCCGGCGCTTCGGCATGGGAGCGCGGCTGTCCGGCTGACGATGCGATGTCAGCATGAATCGCCGCCTGCGATCGCCCTTCCCCCCTCTGGCGTAGTACGGCCGACAGAAAATCTCTGTGCCGCAACGGCGCGGAGCCAAGTGTCAGCAGGGGTTCTTCGCTTGCGAATGGCAGCAGTTCCCGCTCGATGGTTCTGCACATATCCTCAAACGCGGCATGGAGAAGCACAACGCTGGCGCGCAACACGTCCGTTGTCTGGACATCCTTTCGCCCCTTGCCCTTGGAATCGGGATGTGATTCGTAGACGCGAACCAGACTGTTCACCCGGTTCAGATTCTCACGGCACCTCATTAGAAGATCAACGTTCTGCGGCATGGCACGCCAACGTCATTGTTGCAACGACCCCTGCGCGGCACCTGTCATGCGAGCAGTCGCGGTTGTCGGCACTGCGGCCGGCGGCCCGGAGTGGAGCCGGCTTTTTTGGCTCTGTTCGTCTTCCGCCTCCGTCGGTTCGGGGCCGCGTGTTTCCTCGGTTTCCTCAACTCCCCGACCGGATCGTAAAGATCATCTTCCGGACCAATGGTCGGATACAAATCAAGCAGTCCAACCCCCAATACCCTGGCGATGAATAGCAACTGGAAATCGGAGACGCAGGCCATGTGGGCTTCGATTCGAGCGATAGCCACTCGGCTCTTGTCGAGGCCGGCGCGTTGCAGTGCTTCCGCAAGCGGAGCCTGTGACCAGCATTTTTGCGTGCGGATTCTTCGAATCCGCGGTCCAACCAGGTTGCGGAGCCTGATTCCTCCGTTGTGAATGCTGGAATCTCCCGTGACGAGAATCTTGGTTGGAACTAGACCTCAGGGACTCCCAACTGGTCGATGTACCGAGACTCGAATTGGGGGTCGAGGTTGAGTTCGATAACTGACATCTGTTTCCCAATGCGTGCAATCTCGTCCAACGCCCCACAATCCAACAGTGCGAGATAGGCCCCGGCAAGACTTGTGTTGCCGACGACCTCGATTTGCCCGGTGGTGAAACCGGGGAGCAAGCCGCAGCCGATCGCGTTTTCCCGAATCAGGTGCAGGCCGAAACCACCTGCCAGATATATCATCTTGATCTGCGGAGGCGTCAGATGCGTCTGCGCCAGCAACGTAAGAATGCCCGCGGCAATGGCGGCTTTGGCTTGCAGGAGTTGAGCCACATCCGTCTCGGTCACCATGATGTCGGCTCCGCCCAGACCGCGGGCAATTCGCAGCGCCAGCCCTCCCTCTCCGTCCGTGACGATGTATTGCTGCGCATCGGCAATCCTCTCGCGCTCGATTCTTCCGTATGCGTTGAGGAGTCCGATTCTTCGACCTTCTGCCAACAGATCGATATAGGCGGTGCCGCACAATCCGATGGGGGAATGTTTTCCGATCGTTTCGGTTTGCAAACGAAGTGGACGATCGCCGAATCGGACGTGGCTGATGGCGCCCTCCGTGGCACGCACACCGTTCGTTAGTCCCGCTCCTTCGAATGCCGGGCCGGCGGCCGTCGCGCATCCATATAAACGGCCATTGTGCTTGAGAATGATCTCGCCATTTGTGCCCACATCGACCAAGAGGGACGGTCCCTCATCATACAGCAATCCCGTCGCGAACGTGCCCGCCGTCAAATCGGCGCCCACGTAAGCCGCCGCGCCAGGCAGGAGATGAATCGAGCAGCATGGAAGACCGAGCATCGAGCGAAAGGGCTCCTCTTCGCTGCGCATCACCCGGTGGTTCAGGAAGACGGGCGTAAACGGCGCGATGCCCATGGAAGACGGATTTACCCCGTCCAGCAGATGCAGCATCGTCGAGTTGCCCGCCACGGTTATGCAACGCAAGCGATCCGCTGTCGCGCTGGCCTGCGCCAGAGCTTCCGCCAGCAGCGGGGCGAGAGTTCCCTTCAGGATCAGCTCCTGCATCTGTTGTGTCATCACTGAATCCACCGAGCACAGATTGATACGGGTGAGAACGTCGTCTCCGAGATGCATTTGGCGGTTGAACGCTCCGGCGCTGCTCACCACACGTCCATCCCGCAAATCAACCAGCAGAATCGCTACCGTGGTGGTGCCAATATCAACAGCTACGCCCAATGGGCCTGTAGTCGGAGCCTTGCCGACATTGGTAATCAACCAGTGGTCGTCGCAGTACTCGGTGGTTGCCCAGATGCTCTCCTGACTTTCAGACACGAGGATGGAACAGCCCGCGCGCACCGGTCGGCGCCGGTTGGCTCTTCCGCCCACCGCCTGGCAGAGATTCGCTACTGGATCGCCGCTTCCGGGCAACTGCACCCGCGAAATCTCGACCTGTTGCCAGAGCGCATCATGCGCCCGTGGAACCTTGATTTTGAAATCGCTGACAACCTGCGGCTCGTACGCCAACAACGAACGTGGCGGGATTCGAAGATTCGCGCCGCAATCGGCGTCCAATCGGTATTCACAGGCGCGCACTAAGACCGGCTGGTCAGTGGCCGCCAGCGTTTCACCGGTTGACGCGCGAATCAGGTGACCCGAAAGCAATTCGACGATGCAACCATCGCACAGGCTGCGCTGGCCGCACCGCGTGTTGAGGGGTAGATGCTTGCGCCGCAGGAGTTCCGTAAGCAGGGCGCGACGATCGGCGGTGGACACCTCAAACTGCTGGCGCCCTTTGATGGATTCAATTTCGAGATGCGGGGATGAATTCACATGTAACTGGTCGCAGTCGACTCTACGCGCTCGGCAACTGAAGGCAAGCCTGGCGTGTTTCCAAAGGGTCAATGTGTCGGTGTTTGCAATTGAAGGCGCTGGATAATCGGATTGCCAGCAATGGTGAACCCCGCTCGCATCGCTCGTCGGTATTCCCGGGGGGAGACCCCATATACCTGTTTGAATTTGTTCGAGAAGTGATAGGGAGAAACAAACCCGGTGGTGTGAGCGATTTCTTTCGAAGCGAGATTCGTTCTCACCAGCAGCGACGCGGCACGCTCCAGTCGCGCCAGTCCGGCGCATTCCAACGGCCGGAGGTTGAGGTGATGACGAAACAGCCGACACAGATGCTCCGGTGATACCGCGGCGGCGCGAGCCAGCTCCGTCAGCGAAATCGGAGTCGCTGGATCCGTGGACAGGCTTCGACGCACCGCGACCAATGCCTTTTCCACCGCAGCCGGCAGCTTTTCAAAGGTATCTGAGGCGATGGTTGTGCGGCCCGCAATGAAACTGGACAACATCAGTTTGATGGCGGATTCCAAGAACAATCCGCTCGTCGGTGCCGTGCCCTCCGACATCCCGATAACGTAGCGGAACAACGGCTGCAGGATATCGTCGGATTTCATCTGGCGCATCAGCGGCCACTCGCGCAACGGCGGCCATTCCGGGGTGGAGTAATCAAAGCTGAAATGCAGAAACGCACCGATGGTGCGCCGCTCCCGATCCCAATCGTAGTGCACCATCATGCCCGGACGGCCAAGAAGCACGGTTCCCGGCCGAGCGATAATCTCCTTGTCGCCGAACCGGGCAACGGCTGTTCCCACCTGAATCCAGACGAACTCGAAATCATACAGCAGACACGGGCCAAAGGTTGCGCCTGGGGGATAGGCGGCTACGCCGGCGGTGCTTACCAGCAAGGTGTCAATGGGGTTGGCGTCCATGGCAAGTCAATATCTGATATGTTTTTGTGAATCCCAAGCATTGTCAAGGCCGTCGTAAAATCATATATTGCCTCTATGTTATTATAACACATGAGCGGTCTCAACGAGATCTTCGACGGAAAGGGAATATGATCCTGACGGTACTAATGATCTTGGCAGCAGCGCTTTACAGACTGATGCCTCATCCGTGGAATGTCACGCCGTTGGGCGCAATGGCCCTCTTGGGAGGCGCTTACCTGGGTCGTCGCCAGGCGTTCTGGCTGCCTTTGGCCGTGTTGGCGGTGACGGATGTAATGCTAAATATGCGCATGGGTTACCCGATGATTTATGCCCCTCGCGGCTTTGACTATGCGGCGTTTGTGCTGATTGGATCGCTCGGGCTGTGGCTTCGAACGCAATCATCACAACGGCAATTGGCAGCGGTGTTGGCCACGCCATTTGTATTTTTCATCATCAGTAATTTTGGAGTGTGGCTGTTCGGATTGAATCTCGGCAATGTGCCGTACGCGAAAGACATGACCGGATTGGTGGCGTGTTATGCCGCAGGGCTTCCGTTCTTGCGGGGAACGATGATGGGCGACTGGGGATTCATCGCCGTGTTTGTCGGATGTGCGTGGTTCGCGCGCCAGATGCACAACCAATCGCTCGACCGACTCCTCGCACCAGCCAATTAGCGCGATCAGGAGACATAACATGAGTGATTTTCAGAAGTTGTCGGAGGTGATTGAAAAGGGAAATCGCAACGAAGCCAAGCGGCTGACGCAGGTCCTGCTCGATGGGGGAAGTTCGCCGTTGGACATCGTGGAGAAGGGCCTCGTGCCGGGGATGGCGGTCATTGGCGAGAAATTCAAAAACAACCAGATCTTCGTGCCGGAGATGTTGATTGCCGCCCGCGCCATGAAGGAATCGATGGCTCTCTTGGAACCGTTGCTGGTCAAAGCGGGCATCAAACCCAAATTCACCGCCGTGATTGGCACGGTCCAGGGGGATTTGCACGATATTGGCAAAAACCTGGTGGCCATTATGTGGAAAGGCGCCAATTTCGGCGTGGTAGACCTGGGTACCAACGTCGCGCCGGAGAGATTCGTCGCCGCGGCGAAGGAGCATGGAGCACAGCTTGTTGGTTTGTCGGCGCTGCTGACCACCACGATGCCGGCGATGAAGACCACCGTGCAGGCGATTCGTTCCGCCGGTCTCAGCGATGTGAAAGTCGTCATTGGCGGCGCTCCGATCACGCGGGAGTTTGCCCAAGAGATCGGCGCAGACGGCTATGGCTCGGATGCGGCCACGGCCGTGGATGTAGCGAAGCAACTGTTGGCGGCCTGAGATGGATCCGTTGCGGGAATATTTCCTCGGTCTGGCCGCGCACGGTCTGCGCATGCCGATTGGGACCGACCTGGTGCTGGCGGAAAAACCTGACGCCGCTGCGGTCAAGCTGGATGGGAAACGGCTCGGCGAAGTGATTGTCGAGTCGGCTCAGCGCTGGAATACCCCGCTGGCGATGCCACTGATGGACCTGACGGTCGAAAAGGAGTGGCTCCTTGGCGCGCTCGGTGTCCCAGCGGCCGGGATTGGTGCCTACCATTTTCATGATTCGGTGCCAGCGGCTGTTCCTGACGCACCACCGACACCCCGATTACGAGCCAACGTTGAGGCCATTCGTCATGTTGCCCAACAGGAGGATCTGTTGGCCTGCGGCATGACAATTGGCCCGTTCTCACTGATGACCAAGTTGATCAGCGATCCAATCACGCCGGTGTTCATGGCGGGAATGAACGAACAAGACGCCGAAGTCGAGCGCCTGGAGTCGGCCCTGAACCTGGCCGCGAAGACGGTTCTTCATCTGCTCGAAGCCCAGCTTGCTGCCGGCGCGCGGGCGATTATCGTGTGCGAGCCAGCCGCCAACACGACCTACTTCTCACCCAATCAATTGGCCAATGGAGCCGATGTGTTTGAGAGATACGTCATCACTCTCAACCGTCACATTGCGGAATTGCTCAGGTCGGAGAATGCCGCGCTGATTTTCCACGACTGCGGCGAGTTAACGGATACGATGCTCGGGCAGTTCGGTCTGCTGAAACCGGTCATGCTGAGCCTGGGGAGTTCGCGGACACTGTGGGAAGACGCGCCGCACGTCCCCCACGATGTCGTGTTGTATGGCAATCTGCCAACCAAGAAGTTCTACTCGGACGAAGTGATGCCGCTGGCCCAAGTGCGAACGAAGGCCCGGGAACTCGTCACACGTATGCAGACAACGGGCCATCCTTTCATTCTCGGCAGCGAATGTGACGTGCTCAGCGTGCCCGGCCGCGAACGCGCAATCAAAACAAAAGTCGAAGCCTTTCTCCATTGAGAGGGATAGCTTGAGCACGCCTCGGGATCGCATTGCCACCGCCTGCGCGCACCGCGAGCCAGACAAATTACCCGTGGATTTCGGTGGCGGCTTCCAAACCGGCATTCATGTCAGCATTGTCTATCAACTGCGGCAGGCGCTTGGGCTCGACAAGCCCGGCACGCCGGTCAAGATTGTTGAGGTGTATCAGATGCTCGGCGAAATCACCGACGATCTGCGCCAGGCGCTGGGAATTGACACCATCCCTGTGTACGGCTCGGGGACAATGTTCGGTTATCCGGCAGCCGCATTCAAAGAGTGGCAATTGCACGACGGCACGCCCGTCCTGGTGCCGGTGGATTTTAACACCGTTTACGATCCAAACGGAGATCTGCGACAGTATCCGGGTGGCGACACACACGCTCCGGCCAGTGGCCTCATGCCGAAGGGCGGCTATTTCTTCGACGCGATCATACGTCAATCTCCGATTGACGAAGACAATCTCAACCCCGCGGACAACACGGAGGAATTCGGTCCACTGGCTGATGACGAACTTGAGTTGCAGACGCAACGAGTCGGGGCGGCCCACCGCAACACAGATCGGGCGCTCTTTCTGACATTCGGCGGGCTGTCATTCGGCGACATCGGACTGGTGCCGGCTCCGTTTTTGAAACATCCCAAGGGCATACGCGACATCGAAGAATGGTACGTCAGCACCGTCTCGCGCAAGGACTACGTCAAAGCTGTGTTCGAGCGACAGGCCGAAATCGCCGTGGAGAACCTCGCGCGTTTCCATGAGGCGGTTGGCGACGCGATCACCGTCATCCAAACGAACGGCACGGATTTCGGAACGCAGCACGGCCCGTTTTGCTCGGTCGAGGCGTACCGCGAGCTGTTTCTCCCCTATCAAAGGCAAGTGAACGGCTGGATCCACGCGCACACGAAGTGGAAGACATTCATGCATTGCTGCGGCGGCATCGCGCCGCTGCTCGACGCGATTGTCGAGGCGGAATTCGACATCCTCAATCCCGTGCAATGTTCCGCCGCCGGTATGGATCCCCGCTGGCTGAAAGAAAATTACGGAGACGAACTTGTATTCTGGGGTGGCGGCGTGGACACGCAGAAGACGTTGCCTTTTGGCACGCCGCAACAGGTCCGAGACGAGGTGCGCCATCGCATCGACGTCTTCGGTGCGGGCGGAGGATTTGTCTTTTGCTCCATTCACAACGTGCAGGCGCGAACGCCGCTGAAGAACCTGCTGGCGATGTTTGAGGTCGTGAAAGAGTACCGCGCATGAATGGGAGAGAATCATATCATCCTGGGCAACGTTGCCACGGTCGGAGTGCTGCGCACCGGAACGCCCGATGAGGTGACGGCGACCGTGGCGGCATGCCATCGCGATGCGGGTCCGCGCTACGTCATCGGCGCCGGCTGCGAGGTGCCGCGTGACACGCCGGCCGCCAATATGCCCGCTCTGACCGATTACGCAAACACGCATCAGCCCGTGTTACGGTGACAGCACACGATTCGAAACCGGGGGGCCCGTGCGTCCGTCGCCGTGACACGGTCCGGGAAGACATTACGCGCGATGAGTTATATGATTGACCCCAATCAAATAATGGCGCATACGTGTTGCGGTTATGACAGTCGCCAAGAAGATTTTGCCGACGAATTGAACATTTAAGCAACTCGAATCGGCGGGGATACGGTTGGATCGCCGCCAATATTTGCATGCGGATTGAAAGGAACAGAATTATGACAACCCCTCTGAAAGCAAACCGGCCGCACAATCGTCTGGTTGGCTCAAACCCGAAGATCGGGATTCGACCGACGATCGATGGGCGGCTGGGCGGCGTGCGCGAATCGCTGGAAAAACAGACGATGACCATGGCGAAGAGCGTCGCGCGACTGATCGGCGACGCAATTCGTCATGCGGATGGCACGAAGGTGGAGTGTATCATTGCGGATCGGACGATTGGGGGGATTGCCGAGGCGTCGATGTGCGCGGAGAAATTCGCCCGGGAAGGCGTCGGCGTGTCGATCACGGTCACGCCGTGCTGGTGTTACGGCTCGGAGACGATGGACATGGATCCGCTGACGCCGAAAGCGGTGTGGGGATTCAACGGCACGGAGCGTCCCGGCGCGGTGTACCTGGCGGCGGTCAGCGCCGGGCACAATCAGAAGGGGCATCCGATTTTCACGATCTACGGTCGCGACGTCCAGGACGGCAACGAGCAGACCATCCCTGCCGACGTGCAGACGAAGCTGCTGCAGTTCGCGAGGGCTGGTCTCGCGGTGGCGACAATGCGCGGCAAAAGCTACGCATCGATCGGCGCCACATCGATGGGGATCGCCGGGTCGGTGGTGGACACGTCGTTTTTCGAAGCCTACCTTGGCATGCGTGTGATGTTCGTGGACGAGATCGAACTTGTCCGGCGCATGGACCGCGGGATATTCGACCAGAAGGAATTCACCCGGGCGCTGGCGTGGGTCAAGTCCAACTGCAAAGAGGGTATGGACGCCAACAATCCGAAGAAGATCCGCAGCCGGGAGGCCAAGGACAAGGAGTGGGAGATTTGTGTGAAGATGGCGATGATCGCCCGCGATCTGATGATCGGCAATCCGAAGCTGGCGGAGATGGGTTTTGGTGAGGAAGCGCTGGGGCATAACTCGATTGCGGCCGGGTTTCAGGGCCAGCGGCAGTGGACCGACCATTTGCCGAATGGCGATTTTCTGGAAGCGATCCTGTGCTCGTCGTTCGATTGGAACGGCATCCGCCAACCCTTTGTCGTCGCCACCGAGAACGACTGTCTCAACGGCGCGACGATGTTGTTCGGGCATTTACTGACGGGCGGTGCGCAAGTGTTTGCGGACGTGCGCACCTACTGGAGCCCGGACGCGGTCAGGCGCGTCACCGGTAAGAAGCTGACAGGCGATGCGGAGGGCGGCATCCTGCATCTGATCAACTCTGGCCCCGCGGCGCTCGATGCGACGGGCGAGCAGGAAATCGAAGGCCGGCCGGCCATGAAACCGTGGTGGACGATCACGCCCGAGGACGCCGGGAAATGTCTTGGCGCGACGGAGTGGTGCCCGGCGATCTACGAATATTTCTGCGGTGGCGGATTCTCGACGCGATTCAAGACGCGCGGGGGCATGCCGATCACGGCGGCGCGGCTGAACATCATCAAGGGGATCGGCCCGGCGCTGCAGATTGCGGAGGGCGTGAGCGTCGAGCTGGATGACGATGTTCACGACGTACTCGACCAGCGGACAAACCCGACCTGGCCGACGACGTGGTTTGTGCCGCGCACGACCGGTAGCGGCGCCTTTCGCGATGTGTACACGGTCATGAACAACTGGGGCGCCAACCATTGTGCGTTCGCCCATGGTCATATTGGTCACGAGTTGATCACGCTGGCGTCGATGCTGCGAATTCCTGTGTACATGCACAACATGGAAGAAGAACGCGTCTATCGTCCGAGCGTGTGGGTGGAATGCGGCGATGATCTGGTCGCGTGCAAGAACTTCGGTCCTTTGTATGGCAAGTACTGATCACAGATTCGATTATCTTGCCAGGGTAAGTTGGGTCTGGTCGGGCGGGAACCCACGACGAGATTGATGAGCACGCATCACTATATTGCCTGCGACCTCGGCGCGGAAAGCGGGCGGGTGGTGCTGGGCACGCTTGCCGACGGCAAAGTGGCACTGGAGGAGATCCATCGTTTTCCCAACGGGCCGGTTGCCGTCAACGGTTCATTGCGCTGGGACGTGCTGGGACTGTTCGATGAAATCCGGACCGGCCTGCGCAAGGTTTCGAAGCGCGGCGTGACTATCGAGGGTGTCAGCGCCGACTCATGGGGTGTGGATTATGTCTGGGTGAAAGGCGACGAGCCACTGCTGACGGCGCCCTATCACTACCGCGACGCGCGGACGGACGGTGCGCTGGAGCGGGCGTTCGCGGTGGTCCCGGCGGACGATATTTTCGGCGAGACCGGCATTCAGTTCATGACGATCAACACGCTCTACCAGCTTCACGCCGATCTCGAGCAGCGGCCGTGGACGTTGAAGACCGCCGAGCAGTTTCTGAATATCGGCGATTACTTCAATTTTCTACTGAGCGGGATCATGCGGGCGGAAGAATCGCTGGCGAGCACGACCCAGTTGTTTGACCCCGTCGCGCGCCGATGGTCGAAGACCCTGATCAAGAAGTTCGGCTTCCCGGTGCTGGTGTTCCCGGATCTTGTTCCGTCGGGGACGACGCTGGGATCGCTGCGGGAAGCGTTGGCCGCCGAGTCTGGTTTTGCGGAAGCGCAGGTCGTGGCCAGTTGCTCGCACGATACCGGGGCGGCGGTCGCGGCTGTGCCGGCGGAGGGCCGGCATTGGGCGTACATCAGTTCGGGCACGTGGTCGTTGCTGGGGATCGAACGGACGAAACCGATTATCAGCGAGAAGAGTCGGCAGATGAATTTCACGAACGAGGTCGGCTACGGGGGCAGCATTCGCTTTCTGAAGAACATCACCGGCCTGTGGATGTTACAGGAATGCCGGCGCGCATGGGACAGGAGCGATTACGGGGAGCTGATGAAGCTTGCGGAGAGAGCCGAGCCGCTGAAGGCGTTGATCGATCCCGACGACGAACGATTTGCCAAGCGCGGGAACATGCCCGACAGGATTGCCGCGTTTTGTCGCGAGACCAAACAATCTGTGCCAGCGGGCCCGGGCGAATTCGCGCGATGCATTTTCGAGAGTCTTGCGTTGTTGTACCGGCAGACGCTCGAACAGATGGAAGAAGTAACCGGTGAACCGATCAAGACGCTGCACATCGTGGGTGGGGGCAGCCAGAACGTCTTGCTCAATCAATTGGCGGCCAATGCGACGGGTCGGATGGTGATCGCCGGGCCCGTCGAGGCCACCGCGACCGGCAACATTCTCATCCAGGCGATTGCTCTCGGTCATCTGAATTCTCTCGATGAATTGCGGGCGGTGGTGCGCAAGTCATTTGAGGTTACGACCTTTCAACCTCAGGACGAGGGGATCTGGAGCAAGGCGCTGGAGCGGTTCAGGAAACTGCAGCAGCCCGGATGATGTTCGCCCGTGGTTTCGAGCGAACATCTTGTTCCCGCAACTCAAGGACGCTTTGCGAGATTGCCCACGTACTGAATGCGAGGCGGGGCGTTACGACGCCAGGGAATGGAGTAGGGCATGCCGGGGTAGAGGTCGAAGAAGTTATCGGCCAGCGATGTCTCTCCGTCGAGATCGAGACAGACGCCCCAGACGAAGCTGGGGCTGAGGAAGGTGGCGTGTCCATTCCGCAATCGGACGCTGACTCGCGGACTAGCCCAACGGAGTTCCTTGAACATGGGCAGGAATAGCCGATGGCGAGCCAGGACCGCGCCATTCTCTTCGAGGACGGCGAATGCGGCGGAGGATCGACGGTTCTTCCAAACCCCAGTCGGAAATGAAGCCAGCCGGGTAGATGCGTTCGGGTGCAGGACGACTGGCAGCCGACAGTCCCGTGGGTAACCACCGGTGAGGCTGAAGACACCGAAATGTAGATCGGCGTGGACGGGTTCATCGGTGTCATTGATGCCGAAAATGGCAACATTGCCATCCTCCTGCGCCACAACAACATTCACGGCAGCCATCGCGCGGCGGACGGGATGAAACGAGGGCGTTCGGCGCAGGTAGTAATCGACGATAGTCCAGCTCCGCGTGGCCGGCCAGCAGTCGTTATACATCCAGAAAACGGCGGCAGCGCTGCTGAACATGCGGCGGCGGAAATTGTGGATGTATTCACTGAGGGCTTCGCCCTGCAACAGGCCGCCCCAATACGTGTATTCCTCGATGGACATGGCGCGGACATTTTTGCCGAGCCACTCGGTCGTGAGGCGGTCGGGAGAGCTCGGTTCCCACCACGTATCGAGGCCGTTATCATGAATCTGCCAGGCAAACGATTGGATGTGGCGCTGGTTTTCCGGCAAGCAGGCGCGCATCGTGGGCAACGCCGTCGGGCCGAGCATGCCGCCTTCATTGGGGAAACGGCAAATCATTTGTCGATACTTGCGGAAGTCGAGGTCCTGCATGCCGATGGACCACGGATGCTGGTCGCCGATGTCGTCTTGATTTGGAGATTGTCGGTCCGGGGAGAATGGCGAGCTGGGTTGGTAATAGCGGGTCGGGTCTTCGCGGGTGAGGAGGCGCGGCAGGACGAGATGATAGAGGGCGTAATCGGGATATACGGTGCCCTTGTCGAAGGCGCCCCAGTCCCAGGCGCCCCATTCGATCTCGTTGTTGCCACACCAAACGATCAAGCTTGGATGAGACGCGAGCCGGCGAACGTTGTAAGTCGCCTCGACGTTGACGCTGTCGAAGAAAGTCTGATCGATGGCAGGGAATCGGAAGCAGGCAAAGATGAACTCCTGCCAGACGAGAATTCCCCTGGCATCGCAGAGATCATAGAAGTCGTCAGCCTCGTATTGGCCGCCGCCCCAGACGCGAAGGAGATTGAAGTTGGCCTCGATCGCGAGATCGGTCAGCTTGTCGTAGCGGTTGCGGTCGATGCGGGCGAAAATCATGTCCGCGGGAACGAAATTGCCGCCCTTGGCAAAAATCTTTTTGCCGTTGATCTCGAGCGTGAAGTAGCGGCCGCGTTGCGGATGCGGGTCTTGATTGACTCGCACATGACGGAAACCGATTTTGGCGGAGCGCTCGGCGATGATTTTGCCGCCGATCTTCAGCGTGACACGCACATCGTACCGATGCTGGGGGCCGTGACCAACTGGCCACCAGAGTTTCGGCGATGGGATTTCGATACGCGTTTCGCACTTGTTTTCGCCAGGCTTGATGGTGACCGGCTGGGTCACTTTCTTTCCATTGATCGTCAGGATGAGCTCGCCGGTGAGGGTTCGAGAAGTCAACCCCTCGACGAACAGGCGCGCGAGGACAGAGCCCGTTTGGAGATCGGCAGACAACTCGGCGAGGGGGACGAACTGATCGACGCGGACCGGATCGCGGGTCCACTCGAGGCGCACGGGTTTGACGATGCCGACATTGATGAAGCGTGTGGACCAGTCCCAGCCGAACTGGCAGGGGGGTTTGCGCATCCACATGCTTTTGTGCAGCAAATGATCGAGGGTGCGCTTCAGCCCCTCGACGGGTTTGTCGGCCACGTGATACAGGCCGCTTTCGATGTGAACGGCCAGCACGTTGCGACCCGGGCGGAGCCGGCCAGTGACCTCGATGCGGCACGGATGGAAGACGTTGGCGTGTTTGCCGATCTCGACGCCGTTGAGAACGATCCTGGCGGCGAAGTCGAGTCCGTCGAACACAAGCCAGGCGCGACCGCGGCGGGCGCCGGCGGACGCGGTGAATTCGCGTCGGTAACTCCAGTACTGCTCTTCGACCCAGCGGGCGTTGAGGCAATTGGTGCCGACGTAGGGATCGGAAATCCAACCGGCGCGCCAGGCATCGAGGTGAACGTCCCCCGGGACTTCGGCGTCGATGTAGCGGACGGGATCGGTGGTGTCGCGTTCGGCATAATCGGGTCGGCCGCGCTGTCCGTCCGACCAGCGCAGTTTCCAACGTCCATTCAGGGAAAGAGTCTGCAGCATGCTGAGGCTTCTAAAGCATCAGTAGCGTTGGAGCAACTGCAAATACTTGCGGTCGAGCAAATGACCGTGAAAGTGTTCATAAGACACGTCGGTGCGGCCGGAGTCGAGAATGCCGAAGGCGCCGGTGAAATTCCATAGGGCCCAGCTCCAGCCGAATTCTTTGAAGAGCGTGAGGACACTTTCGATCCAGGCGAGCCCGACGTGATGCGGAGTGCGACTCCAGAAGCCGGTTTCGCCGCAATGGATGCGGGGCACGCCCTGTTTGGCGAGGTCGATCCAGGGTTGGTACCAGGCGCGCAATTCGTCGGGATCGAGCGGGCCGACCAACCAACCGGTGCGCTGGACCGGCTTCGGTGTGGGCCAGGCGGGGGGTTCGACCGGCATGTGAACCCACCACGCGAGTTGGTGACTGATGTGGAAGGGCTGATAGGCGCGGCAACAATGGGCGGCGCCGACATCGGCAAGTTGCGGGACAGGTTGACTGCCATACTCCAAACCTTCGACCAGGATGGGGCGACCGGGATCGGCGGCGAGCACCGCGTTATTGGCGCCACGGATGATGCGGGCGTAGGTATCCGCATCGGTGCGGGCGGGCTCGGCGAGCAGGCAAAAGCTGAGCTGCAAGGCAGAGCGTCCGCGATAGCGCCGCGCGAACATCTGCCAGTGCGCGTTGAAGCATTCGGCGGCAGCCGCGTCCTTCCAGAGGTCGAACCTGTCGGGGGTCAGCCAGTAGTCGGAGCCATTGACATAGCCCGGGGCGTGCACGAGACCGAGGTTGACGTGAAGACCATAACGTTCGCCCCACTCGATGGCCTGATCGATCACGGCGAGCTTGCCTTCATCAATCAGCTCGGGATCGCCGTCGAGGACGTACCAGTCGTAGCTGATCGGAAGACGGACGAAGTTGAAGCCCCACTCGGCGATCCAGCGGAATTCGTTTTCGAAGAATCGACCGTATCCCTGGATGACCATGTCCGCAAATCGGAAGTCGCCGGGTGGGAAACAGAGGTTGGGGAGGTTGAACCCACGCCAGCGTGGGGAGGAAGGAGACGAACGGAAAGTGGTCTTATCGGTTTCGGGGTTCATCTGAATGCATGAGTTGGTTGGCTTGTAATGCTGTGGCGTGGTGATTCGACATCAAGCCGACGCAATATGCTCAATCGAAGATGGTAACATCGAAGCAAGAGCGACCGCAGAAGGTTGGAATTTGCTTTCCCGATTGACAACAGAGGACGGTCGGCATTAGACAGTGAACGTAGCGCAAGCGAACGTCTGTTCGATTTGAAATGAGGGAGTTATCGGGCTGAAGGAGTAGCATCCAGTCGTGGTGTTGCCATCGGAAGGATTGCAGAAGGGAAGAAATATATGTCTGAAGCGGGAGTCGTGAACGGTCGGCGGCAGAGCCCAGCGGTCGGAACAAGCACGCCAGGAGCGAAGAAAAGGACGTTTGAGACTCGTGGTCCATTGAAGCGATATGAGCACAATCCCATTTTGACGCCCGAGCAGATGCCGTTTCGCTGCTATGCGGTGTTCAACGCCGGGGCGACGATGTTCAACGAGGGAGTGCTGCTGATGCTGCGCGTGGAAGGGTGCGACCGGACGACGTCGTTCTACATCGCGACGAGCGAAGACGGCGTGGATTTTGATGTAAATCCGAAACCGATTGATTACCCGCTGTGCACGACGGAGAAGCGGTATGGACCGGCGCATCGATTTGATGCGCGGATCACGTTGTTGGATGGGAAATACTACATTTTTCACGCGGCGTGGCTGGAGCCGTGGGGGTGCATGATTGGCGCGGCGACCACGAAGGATTTTGTGCATTTTGAGCCGCTGCCGCATTTGTCCGAACCCTCGAATCGCAATGCGGTGTTGTTTCCGGAGAAGATCAACGGATTGTATGCGCGCCTGGACCGGCCGCAGAACGTGCCCAATTACGGATCGATTTGGGTGAGTTACTCGCCGGACCTTGAGTTCTGGGGTCGCTCGATGCCGTTGAATCTGCCGCAGGCCGGCTGGATTCGCAACAAGGCCGGTGCGGGGATCACGCCGATCAGGACGCCGCAAGGCTGGCTGGAAATCTACCACGCGACCGCTCCAACGTGCTCGTCGGAGAATTATTACCTTGGAGCGATGCTGATGGATTTGAAGGATCCGTCGAAGGTGATCGCCGCGCCGAAGGATTTTATTCTCGCGGCAGAGAAAGACTACGAATGCGTCGGGCAAACGCCGAATGTGATATTCACGGCCGGGGCGGTGGAGATGTCGGATGGGACGCTGAATGTGTATTATGGGGGCGCGGATACGCGCATGTGTCTGGCCCAAACGACCGTGCAGACGCTGGTTGACTATTGCTTGCAGGCGCGGGCCTGAGAACCGCTGCATCGGCGGCCGCGCAACGTGCGTGTGTCTTAGCGAATTGTCACCCGGTGTTGCAGTCGGTAGACGCGTGGTGTCATGCCGAATTGCTGGCGGAACATCTCGTAGAAATGTCCGAGATTCTCACAGCCGCAGGTGAGTGCCACATCCAGAATCTTCTGATCAGTGGTCGCCAGTTGACGCGCGGCGAAATCGAGGCGGGCACGGTTTACGAGGTCGGTGGCGGTGATGCCGAGGTGCTGACGCAGGAGGCGGTTGACGTGTTCGGGCGAACGGGCGGCGAGGCGAGCGAGGCCGCGGGTGCCACGGCGGAAATGTTGGGGCTGGCGGACGGCCTCCAGTGCGCGGGCCAGCCATTCTGGCAGGAGTGACACCGGCTGTGCGGCTTCCTGAACGGACACCTCCGGCAGCAAATTCAACAGGAATCGTTCAATCTCCAGCAAGCGGCGGGGCGCATTTGCCAGCAAGTTGAACCATTCGGTTGCCCGGGCGCGTCGGGGCGCGTCGAGAACGACCTGGAAGGGCAGCGAACCGCGGGACCAGAAGAGGCTTTTCTCGCGCGGGAAGTAGCGGCGATGCAACCACACGAGGGTGGACTGCCGAAAGGCGACATTGACCAGCGTGAAGCCGTTGGCATCGGTGGCGCGAAAGCCGTGCACGTCCGCGGCACGGATCAACACCAATGAACCCGGGACAAGCGGCAATCGTCGACCGTTGACGAGGTGCAACCCCTGGCCCGTTTTCACGAAGAACACCTCGGGGAAGTCGTGCGTATGAATGCGGCAGGGACAGCGGCCTTTCATCTGGGCCTGGGCGAAGTGAAAGGCCTCATCGCTCGCCACAATCTTCCGCCATCGCAAGCGCTGCATGAAAACCGGGTAGCACATGCTGGCGATATGGGCAAGACACGAATATCATTTAAACGTAAGTTTTTGCCTGTACAGCGGAGGACGAAAGGAGACAGCCGAGGTAGGTTACTGACGAACGCATGATGAGCAAAGGAGTTGAATGAAGCGATGACGACAGCGCTGAAGACGGCACGGCTGGGTGCGGGGCATGTGATGGAGTACCGTCGGGATGGCTACCTGATTTTCCGTGAGCCGGTGTTTTCCGGACAGAAGTTTCGCGCCTTGCAGGAGCATTTTGAGGAGAAGCTGGCGGTGCTGCCGGCGGACGTGCGTCCGGAATCGATGGATGCGCCGCACTTCACGGACACGAAGTTGTTCGAGTGGCTGTTCAGCAATGAGGTCTTGGACCTCGTCGAGCCGATCATCGGGCCCGATATTGCGTTGTGGTCGAGCCATTTCATTTGCAAGCCGCGGGGGACGGGAAAACGGGTGCCGTGGCACGAGGATTCGGCGTATTGGCGGGGCCAACTCGAGCCAATGGAGGTGGTGACCGTTTGGCTGGCGATCGACCCATCGACGAGACAGAACGGCGGCATGTGTGTGATCCCGCGCACGCATCGGACGGGCAAGCAGGGGCAGTCGGATTATGAAGCAGTGGCGGATCAGGAGAAGAGTGTATTCACGCACGAGATTGTCAAACCGCAGCGGGACGAGTCGAGAGCGGAAGCGATCGAGCTGCAGCCCAATCAATGCAGCCTGCACGATGGGCGGCTGATTCATGGGAGTCCGGCGAACACGAGCAGTCTCCGTCGTTGCGGCTACACGATGCGGTACATGCCGACGGCGGTGAAGTTCCACGCGGAGGGTTGTCGGAGCTATCACCAGATTTACCTCGCTCGCGGTTGCGACCGGGCGGGCAACGAATACGCGGATTCCACGAGAACGTACCCCGAAATGGCTCGCTACCGGGAGGTCAACAAGAAGACGGGGCATTGAGCATGGTCGCCACACTCCAATCCGTGATCAGGCTGGCCAATACACGACCAGACGATCCGTTGGCACAGGAACTCACCTTTACGGCCACATACCGTCGGCTCCGTGACGCTGATCCTGTTGAGCGTGAACTCTCCTGCCTTCGGGTTCAGTTTCCGGCCATTTTGCAGCCGATCACAGCAGGGGATCTGTTTGCCGGTCGCATTCGTTATCCGCTGGTCGGATTCAGTCCCGAGCCGGGTGGATTGGGGTACTACTGCTCCGATTCCGCGATTCGGGCCATGCTCGAGCCGTTATCAATTCCGCCCGCGCGACAGGACCCGGTGCGCGAGATGTTGGATTTTTGGCGGACTGAAACGACCACGTACCGGACACGAGCAGCTTGTCCGGATTGGGTCAACCGGGTGCTGCCCGAAGATGACTGGCAGGCGCAGAGCGGGATGGCGTTTCCCGTGTATCGGATGGGCGGTACGCAACTGAATTATGCGACATTGTTGCGCCTGGGCGTGCCGGGGTTACGGGAGGAAATCCAGCAGCGGCAGGCCAAGGCTCCCGCGCTCTTTCGAGGAATGCTGGGTGCGCTCGATCTGCTGAGCGGTTGCTGCCGGCATTATGCCGCGCAGGCGCGTACGCTGGCAGACGGTTGCCCGGATTGTGTGCGGGCTGCGGAACTGACGGCGATTGCATCGACGCTCGAGCCATTGTCCGAGCGCGCGCCGGCCACGTTCCGCGAGGCAATCCAGTTGATGTGGTTGTACGCGCTGCTGTCCGGCACTTGGAATTATGGGCGGATGGACGTGTATCTGGGGCCGTTTCTAGCGCGCGATTTGGATAGCAGTGCACTGACAGAGGCCGAAGCGCTGGGGCTGATACGATCCCTGTGGCGACTGATCCGGGCGTACGATAACCAATACAACAATCGCGTGTTCATCGGCGGAAAAGGGCGTCCCAACGAAGTGGCGGCCGACCGATTTGCGCGGCTGGCAATGAAAGCGACGCTGGCGGAGCGCCTGACGCAGCCGCAGCTGTCGCTGCGATTCTATCGCGGGCAGGATCCGTCGCTGATGCAGCAGGCGCTGACGTTGCTTGGGGAAGGGTGCACCTTTCCGATTCTGTACAACGACGACGTGAACATCCCGGCGGTAGCGGCGGCGTTCAACGTGACCGAGGCGGAAGCGACGGAGTATTTGCCGTTCGGTTGCGGCGAGCACATTTTGAACCATCGGAGTGTCGGGACACCGAGCGGGGTGATCAATCTGCTCACCTGCCTGGAGGTTGCGCTTCATAACGGGCGCGATCCGGTGAGTGGACGGCAAGCCGGTCCAGCAACGGGCGAACTCAGAAAGTTCGAGAAATTCGAGCAGGTGTGGGACGCATATCGCGCGCAAGTGGAGCGGTGTGTCACCGCGCTGGCCGTCCAGGAGAAGGTTGAGTACGAGGTGGCCGGAGTGACGGCGCCGTTTCTGTTCCTCAGCATGTTGTACGACGATTGCCTGGACCGGGGTCGGAGCATATTTGCCGGTGGAGCGCGGTACCTGGGCGGCACGTTGGAAGCCTATGGCAACACCAACACGGCGGACAGTCTGACCGCGATCGACGAGCTGGTGTTTCGCCAGAAGAAGCTGGGCTTGACGGAACTGGTGGCCGCGCTGGATGCCGATTTCAACGGATGCGAATCATTGCGCCGACAACTGCTGGCGGCCCCGAAATACGGCAATGACCATCCCGTGGCCGATGTGATGGCACAGCGAGTGCACGAGCACGTTTGCCGAGTGACACGGGAGCAAGCGGCAAACGTTGGTCTGGATTCGTATCTGATTGTGATCATCAACAACTCGGCAAACGTGATTCTCGGTAAGAACACGGCGGCGTCACCCGATGGACGTCGTGCGACCGAGGCGATGGCCAATGGCAACAATCCCGCGCCCGGCCTGGATCGTCACGGCGTTACGGCGTTTCTGAACTCACTGGTCAAACTCGATCCGAACGTGCACGCCGGTGCGGTGCAAAACATGAAATTCTCGCGGTCGATGTTCACCGTGCATCGCGAGAAAGCGGAGGCGCTGTTGGCGACGTATTTCGCACAGGGCGGCACGCAGGCGATGATCACAGTGGTCAGCCGCGATGACCTGGAGGCGGCGATGCGCGAGCCGGAAAAGTGGGGACACCTGATGGTGCGGGTGGGCGGCTTCAGCGCGCGGTTCGTGGAGCTGCCACGGGATGTGCAATTGGAGGTTTTGCAGCGGACGCTGTATGAGTGAGATTGGCGAACCAACCGGAATCGTGTTTGATATCCAACGCGCGGCGTTTCAGGACGGGCCGGGGATTCGCACGACGGTCTTCCTCAAGGGCTGCCCGTTGCGTTGCGCGTGGTGTCACAATCCCGAATCGTGGAGACTCGAGCCACAACGGGTTGTGGCGGGCGACGCAGAGAAGGTGTATGGCCGGGAGATGACACTCGCGGAAGTGATGGCCGAAGTGCGGCGAGACCATAACTACTATGTCGCGTCCGGTGGGGGGGTGACAATATCTGGTGGCGAGCCGACCGTGCAGATTGAATTTTGTCGGGCGTTGTTGCGCGCGGCGAAGGCGGAGGGGATTCACACCTGTCTCGACACCTGTGGCTACGGACGCACGGAGGTTTTCCTTGGTCTGTTACCTGATGTGGATCTGTTTCTTTGGGATTACAAAGCGACTGGTGATGAGCTGCACTGTACGCTGACCGGCGTCCCTGCCCGCGGGATTCTTCGCAACCTCCGCGCATTGCACCGGCACGGCGCGCGTATTTTACTGCGGTGTCCGCTGGTGCCGGGCGTGAACGACATGCCGGAGCATTTCCGCGCGGTGGGAACACTGATGCGCGACCTTCCGGGTTTGCAGGGAATCGAGTTCTTACCCTACCACGAAACTGGCCGCGGGAAGTACGAGCCACTGGGTCTTGCGGCACCGAAATTGCGTAGCCACCCGCCGGGATTGGCGGAGAAGACGGCCTGGCGAGAAGCGGCGGCGGCGGCCGGTCTGAGCCGGGCGAGCGTCTTGTAAGCGTCTGGGTTTCGGGCTGGGGCGGCGGGGTGTGTGTGAAACAAAATCAAACTTTGGCATTGACATTATCATACCGGTCCTGTTAATCTAACATCCTCGAAGCTTCTGGGATGAGGAAAGAACCATGAGCGTAACACTACGCCACATTGCCAAAGAGGTTGGTCTGAGTCAAATGACGGTTTCTCGGGCTCTGCGTGGTGTCAGTTGCATCAACGCCCAAACTCGCCAGCGCGTACGCCAGGCGGCTGTGCGCCTGGGCTATAAACCCATCAGCGGAATCATGTTTGCGCCTTCGGTGCGCAACGGTCGCGGTGACCACAGCCTGCGCATCCTCATGCCCACCGTAGCCCGACGCATTGGCCTGGAAGGCGGGGCTTGGTGGCTGGAACGCATGGCAGCCGCGATGCGAGACCGCCTCAAGCTGTCCAACGGTCGGCTGGTCGAGCAGCACTTTCAGGATATCGAGAACCTCCTGACAGAGTGCGATCGGGGCCGCTACCACGGCGTGGTGCTGCGCCAGCCGCTGCCGCATCGGTGGGTGGAGCAGCTGGTGAAAACCACTGCGGTGGTCTACGCGGTGGAATTCGACCATCAGCTCGGGGTCGATAGCGTCTACTCCAACGAACATCGCTCGGCGGCGATGATTCTTGATTACCTCGCGGAGCGTCAGCACGCGCAGATTGTATGGTTTGGCATCCTCGACCGTCATTCGCCCTACCAGGTGATCTTCGATGCGCTGGACGAGGCGAGTCTGTCGGACCGGCAGGCATTTACCGTGCATGGGGCCCGGCATGCGGCGTGGGCCAATATCGTTTACTGTCAACTGGCGGGGGATCAGCAGCGGTTGGTGTTGGTGGAACGGGACTGGTGGCACCAGGATCTCGACAGCACCGTCGAGCAGGGCCTGGAGCAGGTGCTGGCGATGCGGCCGCGGCCCACGGCGATTGTCTGTTCGTGCGACCCGATTGCCACCTCCATGCTCAAGCTGCTGAAGAACCGCCATTGGGAGGTACCCGACGACATCAGTCTGCTCAGTTATGGCGGATCGGATGAGGTCAAGATTTCCTGCCCGTCGATTACGGCCATCGAGATGCCGATGGAGACCATTGGTCGGGTGATTCCCGAGTTGATCGAGCGGCGTTTGGCCGATCCCACAGCGACGCCGGTCAGCGTGCAGTTGGAGACGACGCTGACGGAGGGAAACAGTGTGGGCGCGCCGTTTTGCGGGCGGGACAACGCGGGTGTGAAAAAACGGCCGGAGGAAAGAAGGGCTGGGATAATGGCGAGAAACCGACCTTCTGCAGGAGGGGCAGCCGACTAATTGCCGAGGAATGAACATGAAACTGAATCGCCGATCAATGCCTTGTGTACTCAACGCCCCGAACGCCCGCAGGACGTTCAGAGGGAGCGGACACCCGCGGGGCTTTACGTTAATCGAATTGTTGGTCGTCATTGCCATCATCGGCATCTTGGCGTCGATGCTCCTGCCCGTGCTGGGACGAGCCCGTGAGACAGGCAAAAAGGCGCAATGCGTATCCAACCTGCATCAAATTGCGCTGGCGTGGACGATGTACATGGATGACAATAACGGCCAACAGGTGGCGGCCGTCGATTCCATCGGGGGCAAGACGGTCTACTGGTTCGACAAGTTGTTGGGAGCCTATGTCAACAGCGCCGGCAGGCTAGTGGCCAGCCCGAATAGCAACCTGGGCAGCCCGGCCACGCTCCGGGACCTCACGTACTCGTACCCCAGCAGCCTTGTTTGCTGGAGCTCGGGCAGCGGGGCGAGCGCGTTGCAGTATCAAAATGCGCCGGCCCAGTGCAGCTACGCGTATATCGATTTTGCGCTGTATGGCCACGGGTTCGCCTGGGGACCCAATGATCGCAGCATCGAGACGTACAAGTTCTATCGCAATCACGTCGTCGGCCCTGGCGATTTCCCGGTGTTCGTGGATGCCTTCTGCCCGGTCATCAACCAGTGCTTCTACAGCTCGCCCCCTGCGGGATCGCCTCCGAACCCCTCCAGTGACCCCGATGATCTGAATCGTGCCGAGCGGGCGTGGCATGTGGGCACGGCCAACTTCGCGTTCGTCGACGGGCACGTGGAGTCGCTCACGGATTTTGAGGTCTGGCGACGCTACTCCAGCGCCGCCATCCAAGGCTACTGGAACCCGCTGTACTCGGCATGGCAGTAATGGACATTGCCAGAGAGCATTTTCATTTTGTGAAGGACTCATGGTTGCTCTGATTCTGCCAGGCTTGAAATCAGTCAGGAGGGTTTTCATCGTTTGCATGTGCCTGGCAGCACTGCTCGGTACGTCCGTCCCCCGGCCGTGCCCGGCAGCACAGTCCGAATCGGACAATCTCATCGTCAATGGCGACTTCAAGCTGGGTTTCGACGGCTGGGGTTACGAACAATGGATCGGCAAGGCGGTTCCGGGTTTCATCGACAAGAAGGATCATTTCGAGGGAGAAGCGTCCCTCAAGATGACCGATACGAATCGTTACATTGCTCAAGAGATCAAGATTGATGATCCCGAGAGCGATTACATGCTGAGCTTTGCACTCAAGGCTGAACACCTGCCTCCCTCCAGCGGCTATGCTCGTTTGGGAATCGAAGGCCGGGGTTGGTTGGGTTCCGGTGTTGGCCAGTCCGACCTGGTGAGGGTTGGTGGGACACAGGACTGGAAACGATACGAGTTCCTCGTGCGAGCCGGAGATCTGCAGGGCGCGAAGAAGGCCACGGTATTTTTCTACACCGATCAAATTGGCAACGGCGCGCTTGGAGTGGATGCGGTACGGTTCCAGCGGAGATCGAGTGGAGAATCCGGGTGCACGTTGACTGGTGACACCTCGGAGCCGACGCTGAGCACATTTGCCCAGGGACTGCCGGTCAGATTGACGTTTCATGTCCACGGGCTCAAGGATGGCGGCCAGCCATTACGGTTGACCATCTCTGTGGTGGACGAGCACGAGAAACAACTCACGGCGAAGGAACTGGGGATCACCGCCGACGCGGATGGCAACTGGACCGGGAGCAGTACAGCGCCGAGCGAACGTCTGGGCTTTTATCGAGTGTATGCCTCTCTTTCGAATGGGACGAAACTCAAGGCCCTCGGAAGCCGGCGTGAAGGATTTTTGACGTATGCCGTAATTCCCGATCCCTCCTTGCGCAAGAATTACGGCGAGAAGGACTCCTATTTTGGGATGCAAGGCGGCTTCGGCCCCTGGGGCGGCGAAGCGATGGCCAACCTGGGGGCGCGCTGGCTCTTGGACTCGCGTTTTGACTGGCGGGCGTTGGAGCCCGACCATGCCGGCCAGTTCACGGACGAGAAGGCGAAGACGCTGAAAGACTCGCCGCCATTTGAGAATTGGACGACGTTTTCATTCCCGACCCTGTTCATGGCGCCGCAATGGTCGATGGTGCCGGGAACTTACGCCTATAACACCGGCCGGCTCACACCCGAAGGCGAGAAGGCCTGGGCGGCTTATTGCCGTCATGTGGCCATGGTCTATGCCGCCATTACGCCCGAACGGGAAGAACACATTTACCAGATCACGTGGGAACCGATCCAACCGTGGGGATTCAAGGGAACGGATCAGGATCTTGTGCGCATTTATGAGATCGCCTATCCCGCCCTGCACGCGGTCGATCCCAACGCGGTGGTGGCAGGCCCGTGCCGCGGTGTCGACAAGAATGAGTTGGAGCGAACGACCACGCTGCTGAAATTCGGGCTCGGGAAATACGTCGATGCGTACAGCGTGCATCCGTACTTTTCGATCACCCCGGAGCGCGACGGCATGATGCAGATCATGCGCGGCATGAAAGCCGTCCTGCGCGAATACACCGGCCGGGACCTGCCGATGTTCGGCACCGAGCAGGGCTGGTCAACCAAGGAAGATCCCGCCAACGATTTGCAGCACGCACAGGGGTTGATCCGGCAGAATCTCATCACTTTTGGTGAAGGCTACCGCTTCAACATGGCGTTTTACATTGTGGATTATCGCATGTCGGGCCAGAGCGGCTACGGTTATTATTACAACCTGGTTGATGGCGTGCCGTGGGGACCCGCCAAGGCCGGTCCCCGGCCGATCGTGCCGGCGTATGCGGCCCTGAGCTTTTTGCTGGATGGCTACAAATCGGTCGGCGCGATCGAATCACTCGGCCAAACCGCTTGGGGCTATGCTTTTCAGCGTGGCGATGATGTCCGATTGGCGCTGTGGGACTATGGTGATCAACCGAGCGAGGTGGCGGTTCCGGTCGGCGTCCAAAGTGTCCGGGTATACGATTGGATGGGCAATGGCCGTACGACCGATACCCCCGACGGCATGCTCAAGCTCACGCTGGGACCGGAACCGGTGTATGTCGTTGCCGTCTCGCCTCAACTGTGGGGCAAAAACGCCGAGCACCTGATCAACGTCGATCAACGACCGGTGGTGCTTGTAGATGGCGCGAGTATTACGGTGGAGGGAACCGTCTCGGCCCCCAGCAACCGTCCGCTGAGCGGGACCCTGACACTTGAGCCTGACTCGCGTTTGGGCCTTAAACCGATGGATCAGCCGGTAAATCTGGCCAAGGGTCAGGCAAAACACTTCGCTTTTGTCTTGGAGGTTCCGGGCACGACCGGCTCCGGTACATACCCGTTGAAACTGGCCGTGAGAGAATCGGGTACGGTTGCCGGTCTGGCCGGAATGAAATTGCAATTGGCGCCCGCTGTGAATGTGGTGGCGGTCAAGCCCGCGCTCAACAAAGGCTCGACGATTGTCTTGAAAAGCCAGAGCGCGGCGAAGCAGTCCGGCAAACTGGAAGTGAAATTGCAGCGGGTCATTCACGGGGCGCCCCGTCCCGATCTGACGATGATCGATCTGCCCGAAGGCAAGGTGCAATTGGAAGACGTGCCGGGTGGACAATCCGAAGTGACGTTTACTCTGTCCGCCAACGGCGAGCAGCCGGTCACGATGGCTTTTCCGAAAGCCGATATCAATCCATTGGCATCCTATCGACTCTTGGTGCAAGTGGCGCCCGACAGTGGCCGTTCGTCTTCGACCAACGCGCCGATCGATTTTCTAACTGCGACTCGACGATCGCAGGCCCCGCGCGTCGACGGCAACCTCGACGATTGGGCCAGCATTCCCGCGCTCCCGTTGCGCGGGAAGGAAGCGGTGATCCGCTCGCCAGAGGAATACAAAGGTGATGCAGATTTGTCAGCACAGTTGCGTTTTGCCTGGGATTCCAAGGCGCTGTATATCGCTGCGGATGTGACCGACGACGTTTATCTCCAGCCCGAGACCGGGGACATGATCTGGCGCGGGGATTGCCTGCAGATGGCGTTTGACGTTGCACCGCACAAGAGCGCCAACACGGAGATGACCGTCGCTCTCACCCAAAAGGGATTGGAAGCCGTTCGGGCTCTTTCATTCGACCCGGTGCATGTGCCTCTGGGTCCCGTGAAGGACAATGGATTTGAATTAGCCGTTCGCAAGACCAGCACCGGACTGGTTTATGAAATCGCGGTCCCTTGGTCGTCATTGGGCATGAGCCAAGCTCCCGAGGCCGGTCAGGCCATCGGGATTTCATTGGCCGTCAACGATCTTGACTCAACCGGTCAGAAGGACCCAAAGGCCCTGGGAGTGTTTGGGGGGATTTATCCGGTGAAGGACCCCGATCAATTTGGCGTATTGCTGCTTGGCGCCGATGATAGCTCCGCGAAAGACGGCGGGGCAGAGAAAGGGACAACGAAGTGAAAACGATATATACGCGGGCCAGGGAGAACATGCTGCTGCTGGGGGCGTTTGGCGCCATGATGGCAGCGATGATGGTTGCCAGAAACGCGGCGGCCCAGAATCTTGGGTTGTATGACTTCAGTTCTACCGATCAATACTCGAACAATTTCACCGGCACCTATCAAGGACAGCAAGTCTCATGCAGTGACTTCTTGCGCGCCGTGGAATCTTATAATACCAGCAATATCCGTTTCGATGGCGGCACCACCAGCTTCACGGCCAATAATACGTTCCTGACGAACCCGGTTTCCTACGATTTCCGTTGCTCGGGCATCAGCGGCACCGGTCCCTATTTCGGCACGTTCGTTCGAGTTCAGCCCAATAACATGGGGATTCTTCTCGTCGCCGAGGTTGTGAACTCGACGACTCTCGAGATCACCTTCCGCGACGGCGCTTATATCAACAACACGGCAAAGAATTCTCCCTTCTGGGATGCCAGCTTCAATCTCAGCTCCCATACCATCACCGACAAAACGGGCACGGGCGGAACCATCGGGTCCTCGGTTTCCTCGCTTGCGGTGGGCAACTGGTATCACTGCGCGGTCACCCAAAGTTATAATGGCACCAACTCGATTTACAGCCTCACGGTAAGCACGCAGAACGGCACGCTGATTGCCTCGAGTGGCAACATCGCCTACACGGCGGGCACGAATTACGACGCCGCGGGAAAGGTCGGTCTGTCCCTCTCAACGCCGGATTCCGGCACCTACAATCTTGACGTCGATAATTTCTCATTTATCCCCGTCACGGCCACGCTGAACGCCACCATGTTGCCGGCGTCGCGGTCCAACATGTGCTTGTATCGGCCCGATGAGATCATTACGAATCAGTTTACGGCGACGGGCGTTGCGAATGGTTGGAATTTGCAGCTGATCATCCGGGACGCCGACGACAACGTGGTCTCCAGCAACGCCTACCCCATTACGACGAGCAATGGGAGCTGGACGGGTAACATTGTCATGCCGGGGACGAGGCTGGGGTTTTATCGCGTCTATGCCGAATTGCTGAACGGTTCCAACGTCCAGGCGACGCTGGCTCCAATGTCCGCCCGGCCCTCGAGTTTCATAACCTACTGCGTTGTTCCCGATCCGCGCCAGCGGGTGGTCTATCGGGACACCCAATCCCATTTTGGCATGCAGGGTGGTTTCAATGGCAATGTAAGTTCGGACGTGTTGGCGTTCTTGGGCGTGCGCTGGACCAATAATGGCGGCTGGGATTGGGCCGCCCTGTCCCCAAGTTACAGCTCCCCATTTAACGCGGCATCCAGTGCGAAACCCGGGATGGTCGGCAGCGGATGGACCGATGGCAATGGTCATCAGTGGTGGATGTATGATATTCCGAATCTGACTGTCAACGGTCGGCCGTATGGCGGCAATCCCGATGTATATATCGCGGGCACATTTGCCTACAACACGGGTGCGCTTCAGACTCAGTACTATGGAGATTGGTCGAATTTCTGCTATCAGGTGGCCACCGCCTTCCCGACAGTTCAAACCAATCAGTCGCAGCCGGTCTATGAGGTGACTTGGGAACCCGAGCCAACGTGGGGCTACGGTGGCACCTGGCCGGAATTGGTCACCTTGTACCAATTGGCCTATGGAGGGATCAAGGCGCGCTCGACCAACGCGTGGGTCATGGGGCCGTGCCTGTTTATCGACGACGAAAGCGAGATTAGCAACAACATCGCCTTGTTCAACCAAAACCCCGGCCTGTTGAACTACATTGATGCGTTCTCCTGTCATGCCTATATGCAATTTGACAATGGATACGGCCCCAATATGGATCCCGAAAATGCCGGCCAGCCGGGGTTGATCTCGGAGATGAAACAGCGGATCTATCAGCACGCCGGCCGCTATCTTCCCATGTACGGCACCGAGCAGGGCTATGCGATGTATGATCTTCATAGCGAGGTGCTCAATCAGGCCCGCCGCCTGATTCGCAGCAACCTGCTGACAATCGGGGAAGGCTGGAACGTCAACCTCGGTTTCTATTTCGCGGATTATTGGAGCAGTCCTTATTGGGAGTACGGTTTTTTCTACAACTGCTCCACGAATGATTACTCCGGCTATGGTCCCGGCAAGGTCAACCCCAAACCGATCGTGGCTGCCTATGCGGCAATGACGTTCCTGCTCGATGGCCACAAGTCCGACGGCCCGGTCAACTGGCTCGGTGATTTCGTCCGCGGCTACGCCTTCGAAGATTACGCGACCGGCAATGATGTGATTCTGGCGTTGTGGGACTTCAGCGCGACCGGCAGCACCGTTACCATCAACACCGGTGAGCCGACGGTGATTGTCTATGATTGGATGGGCAACGCCACCACCAACACAACAGCCAACGGCCAGCTCACGCTGAATCTCACCAAGGAACCGACGTATGTCCGCGGCGTGGCGCCCAGTCTCTGGGGCTCTCAAGCGCCCAATTTGAATGTGGCACAGAGCAAGAGCGTCACCGTTTCTTCCACCGATCCAGTTCATTACTCCGAGCAAACCGGCGCCATGGCGGTGGATGGTGATACCGAATCGACGTTCAGTCGGTGGGTATCGACCAACAATTCATCCGTAGCCAAATGGATTATCGTCAACCTCGGCCAGCAGTACACGATCGATACGGTCCGATTCTGGACCGGCCAATACATCACCGGGGCGAACACGAACTACTATCGAAATCCGCTGAGTTCTTATCAGATCCAGTACTGGAATAGTGCGACATCAAATTGGGTGACTCAGGTCAGCCGTACCGGCAATACCAAGTCGGTGGTGGTGGAAACGTTTTCCCCGCCCATCACCACGAGCCAGGTCCAGTTGTATGTCCCGGCGGGAGCATCCCCCGCCCAGGTGCAACTCTATGAATTGCAGGTGCTGCGCACATTGACGACGCAGGCCGGTTTCACCGCGAGCCCGACGAACGGGCCCGCGCCGCTACCGGTGACGTTCTCCGACACCTCCGTAGGGACGATTAGCAATCGCTTCTGGGATTTCGGCGACGGGACTACCACTAATGTCACGAACACCACCGTAACGCACACCTACGGCGTCGGCACCTACTCGGTAACGCTGATTGCCAGTGGTTCGTCAGGCACCAGCACGGATGTTCAGCCAGCTTACATTACCGCGCTTCCAGCCGAAGCCACTTTCACGGGCCAGCCAAGGAGCGGAACAGCGCCACTGCAAGTGTCTTTCACTGATAACTCAATCGGGGCGATTACGAATCGCTTCTGGGATTTCGGCGACGGGACTACCACTAACATCACGACCACCACTGTGACGCACACCTACGACACCGGCACTTACTCCGTTACGCTCATTGTCAGCGGCTCGACGGGCATCAGCACCGATGCTCAACCGGCTTACATTGCTGCGGTGGCACCATCCTCGACCATCACGGTGAGTGCCGGCAATCTGTACGGCGGCACCACGAATAATCTGGCATCCAGCAACAGTGTGGCAGTGCTCGTGGTTGATATCGGAACCAATGGCTTCAGCACGCCGCAGCCGAGTTTCCCCCTGAGCCTTGGGGCTACCTGGGGAACCGAGAATATGGTCATCGGTCTCTGGAACCTGAGCGCTGACGCCGCTCAGTACGGGAACGGCACGCTGCTGGACAGCGCCGTTGTGACCTATACCAATGGGATTGCTCCGGGCCAGCAGTTGATGCTGTATTGGTTTCCGTCGCTGACCCTCGCATCCAATATCCTGGGTGTAACCTCCTACGGGCAGTATACCGATACCAACAGCCCACCGTTGGATAATAGTGCACCGTGGCAGATACCCGCCGCGGAAACCAGTGTCACCCTGAACTTCCTGACGGCATTCTGGGACGGCTCGAACCCGGAGACGGCCGGGCTGGCAACCCTCTCGACTGCCTCTGCCCAAACGCCGCTTCAGAACTGGCAGACGCAATACTTCAATTGTACAGGCTGCCCGCAGGCCGATCCCAACGCCGATCCGTACGGCAAAGGAATGAGCAACACCAACCAATTCCAGGCGGGGTTCAATCCGACCAATTCAGCAGCCTATCTGCATATTATCAGTATTGCGCCCGTGAACAACAATACGGATATTCAGGTGACCTATCTGGGCGCCAACGGCGACACTACCTACACGGGCGGCCCGGCGATACGCACCAACATCCTGGAGTACACGACGGGAGCCATCGACGGCAGCTACAGCAACGGGTTCGTAAGCACCGGGCAAACCAATATTCTCAGCGGCGGCACCGGTCTGGGTGTCGTAACCAATATGGTGGACAACGGCGGGGCAACCAATGGGCTCTCACGCTATTATCGGGTGCGCGTGCTCTTGCCCTAGACGATTAGTGAGGTGGTAACATGAAAAAATCGACATTGATTTTCGCGGCAGTCCTGGCGATTTCGTTCTGTGCAATGGTGATGAACCAACTGCGCCACGGCGGTAGCGCTGACAGCGGCGACTCCTTTGCCACCATGGGGCGGATGGCGGCGGAACAGACGGCGCTCTTATTGAACAATCACGGTCGGATCGCCATTCTGACGGGCAGCGGCAAGAGGCCGGGCGATCCGCTGAAGGGACCGGTACTGAGTTCGTTTCGCAGCGCGTTACCCCATGGCATCAGTGTCATCTCCGCGGACGCCGACCAGCCCGCAATCGGTTTGATGGGCGCTTCGTTCGAGCAGTTGCTGGACTTCATCAACAAATATCCCAACGCGGATGCCATCGTGGCATTTGTTGGGCTCCCCGCGGTGAGCGATGCGGAACTTCAGCGATTGCCGGCCCAACGACCTAAAATCGCCTGCTATTACGCCTCGGTTCCGGCAAAGAGCCTTTTTGTAAACAATATCGTCCAGGTGGCCATCGGCCCCAGTTCGAGCACCCGCTCCGAGGATGCTCAGCGCCTGACCGGCAGGGCATGGTTTAACACCCAATTCGTCGTTGTTACTGCCAAGAGCGCCGATAGCCTTCCAGGTTCCTCCGCACCCAAATCGCCCCCGGTCGAGTGACCCGCAACTTTGGACGGTGGGAGCTTAAGATTTGCAACTGCGCCAGCCGCCGGAGCGTTTTGCTTCTGGTCAGGGCAGGGGCGTGGCGACATCTCGACTATGATTGACCGAAGGGAATCCCGGGAAAAGACAAAGACGAAAAGATGACACATCGAGAACGCGTTGCGCTGGCGCTGGATCACGAACTGACGGACCGCTGTCCGATGCAGATCAGCTTTACGCCGGAATTTGCCGGGCGATTACGCCGGGACATGCGCCTGGAGAATTCTGCCCAGCACAACCCGCACGGCGGCGGCAATACGTATCAATTGGAACGGGCGTTGGACGAGGACATGTTACTGACTTCCGTCGGGTGGGCCAACTCGTATTACGCCGGCTCCAGCCGTTACACGGACGAATGGGGAATTGAGTGGGCGCCCCAGGCGTACGAGACGAAATTTGGCAAAGGCTACTACACGGAGATCGTTCGCCATCCACTGGCGGATACCACAGCCCTCGATCACTATCAGCCTCCCGACCCGACCCGGCCCGGGTTGTACCACGAATCCGAACGAGTGCTCCGTGACCTCGGAAGCGAGTATTGGATCGTCGGCGTGACGGTCACGACCATCTGGGAAACTGCGTGGGCGCTCCGCGGCCTGGAGCAGATGTTGATGGATCTCGTGGAGGATCCCGATCTGGCCGACCGCATCCTGGATATTCCCTATCACTACCATCTCGCTGCGGCCCGAAAGCTGACGCAGATGGGCGTGGATATGATCTGGATTGGCGACGACATCGGCGCGCAACACGGCATGTTGATGGCGCCGGAATTGTGGCGGCGATTTTTGAAGCCGCGCCTGGCAAACTTCATTCAGACAGTGAAGCAGATCAACCCACGGGCAAAGGTTGCCTACCATTCGGACGGCAACATTTATGCGATTATTCCGGACCTGATTGAGATTGGTTTGGATGTGTTGAACCCCGTTCAACCGGCGAGCATGGATCCGTCGCAACTGAAGAAGGATTTCGGCGACAAGCTGTGTTTCTGGGGAACGATCGACGAACAGCACACCCTCCCGTTTGGCACACCCACGGAGGTCGCGCAGGAAGTCCGGCATCGTCTGGAAACTGTGGGCCGCGATGGCGGACTGATCATCGGGCCAACGCACCACGTGCAATTGGATACACCGCTGGAGAATTTCTGGGCGATGGTCAAGGCCATCCAGGAGACGCCTGCCAGAAGTATCAGTTCTGGCCGCAGCCGGCAGTAGGATTATGCCATGAGGGCGGCCCGCTTTTCTGAGATGGCCGACTTCAGTGGCTGGCCGGACACGAACCGCCGCAATTCGTGTACCATATAACGGCCCATCCGCCGATATTCGCCGCCCATTGAGCCTGCGATATGCGGACTGAGTACCACGTTCGGAAGCGTGTACAACCGTGACCCGTCCACGGGCGGCTCGGGATGGGTCACGTCGAGAACAGCCGTGAGGTCGGGCCGTCTCTGGAGCACCTCGATCATCTCTGGCTCACGGACGATGGCGCCGCGAGAAGTATTGATGAACGTGGCGCGCGGTTTCATGCTGGCAAAGTGGGCGCCGGTGATCAGGTCCTCAGTTTCCTTCAACCATGGCGTGTGCAGCGAGACCACCTCGGCTTCCTGAAAAATGCGTTCCAGCGGGATCAGTTCCACCTCGAGCTTCGCCGCCTCGGTCGCCGAAAGAAAGGGATCGTAGGCGAGGACGCGGAGGTCAAACGGCCTCAATCGTCTTCGCACCAGCCGTCCGATCATGCCCAGCGAAATCAGGCCGACCGTGCTGTGATAGGCCCCGGGGGGCTGGTGAAGCATTGGGAATTTGCCTTCGCGGCGGACGTCATTGGTGTAACTCCAGAAATGCTTCAAACTCAGCAGAATTACCGCCAGCGTATATTCGGAAACCGGAATCGCGTTTGCGGCCGCGCTGCTCGTGACGACGATCTCCCGAGTCCAGAAAGCTTGGGTCACAAAACCGCGAATCGTGCCTCCGCCGTAAAAGACAGCGCGCAGCCGCGGGCAGGCAGCGAGAAAGGCTTCATCCATCAGCGGCGCGCCCCAGCCGGAGATGATCACGTCAGCCTGCGCCAGCAACGATGACGAAGCCTTGATCGAATCGCGAGTCTGTGGCGGAGCATAGATATCCACCAAGCTGGCGATGTCTCGCTGTTCGTCGGGGCCATAAAGCCACTCAAACGGCTTCGGATCCAGAATGTACAACCCCTTCAGCACTGTCGGTCTCCTATGGTATCTTGTGCACGATTATTCAAACCAGTTCGGTTTTGGTGGCAAGCCGTTTTTTGCGCGCACCACCCACCGCGTGGGGCTCAACTCCTCATCGAGCGACAACGGCATGGCCTCACCGTGCAGCACGGCTCGCAGAAAGAGCAGGAAATAATCGACGGACGGTTGGGGCAAGTCGATCAGGCGCGGCGGTTGACCATCCAGTAACAACCCTGGACGTTGATTGCTGGCATCAGATTCCAACATGCCCTTGGTTCCAAAGATGCGCAGCATATCGTACCCCCGGCACGTTTTGCCGATCGGGTTGAGGTAGTTGAAAACCCCGCAGGCGACACCGCCGTTGGCCAGGCGCATTTGCAGACTCACAGCCATGCCACATTCGCAGGCGGGGGATGGATTCCCAAGTTTCGTTTCGGCGATTTCTAGCGCGACAATTTTCTGACACGCCACGTGCTCGACAAATCGCGTCACATACACGCCGGCTTGCAGGGCCAAACCGCCATCGATAGCCTCGTGGGCCGGGCGCCAAGCCGCCCACGGATAGGATTTTTGCGCCAGCACTTGCACCACCTCGCCAATGGCTCCTTCGCGGATCAGCCGCCGCATCTCCCGGTACGGCTGCTGCACGACGGTGCCAGCCATTTCATGAAACGGTCGGTTGCTTTGCTTCGCCATCGCGATAATCTCGTTCAAGTCACGCTCGGTCAACGCGCACGGTTTCTCGGCGTACACGTGCTTGCCCGCCTTCAAGCACTTGATGGCGTCTGCGGCCTGGTCATGGCGTCGCGGCGAACAAAGCGAAACCAAGTCAAGTCTCCCGTCGGCCAGAAGCTGGTCAAGGGTCTCATATCGACCGGGCGCTGCACATGACGCGGCAGGAAAACCCGCAATGGCGATCAGTTCTGCCTCCGGATATTGCGGCAGCACGTCCTGAATTTGGTGGCCGTTGGTACCGTACAACCCGATCCGCACCCGTTTCATTGGAGTCCTTACTCCTCCTTTGTCGCGGCCACTGGTGACATGACCACGGCAGGTTCCGGACAAGATGACGACATGTGCGTCCCCGGGACCGGTGCGATGTACGTTTCATCGCCCCCATAACGCTGCCAGCTCCGAAAGAGTTTGACCATGAAAAACAGCATGAGCGCGGCACCCGGCAGGTACCAGAGAGGCAGCAGACAATAGGCAACGCGCGAGCCCCAATGGGCGGTCAACACGTCCAGATACACTCCAATGAGCAGGCCAGCAAGAATACCTGACACGGAACGGAAAATAGCCGCCGCCGAGCAGAACTGCCCGTAGCGTTCGCGCGGCAGGATCCGCATCAACAGCGGTGATTCCACGAGCTGAATCAGCGCCCCCCCGGGGAGGCCAATGCCGGTCCACCCAATCGCGGTGGCAATTGCAGCGCGCACCCAGAACACCGTCATCGTCGGCGGCTGCCAGAACACCCAGATCAGGTCCAGCGGCATAAGCACGATGCTGAGGATCAGACCGACAATGAGGACGCGGAGTGGATGGTATTTGTCCGCCAGCCAACCGGAGATCGGGACGGAAATCAGAGTCGAGGCGGTGCTGATTGCGCCCAGTTTGCCGATCAAATCCAATGTGAGCCCGGTCGACAAGTTGTAATACAAGGTGAACGTGTAGCCCACGTAGAGCGTAGCCATCCCCATGGCGATAATGAACACATACCAGTAATGCGCCAGACCCATGCATTCCCGCGCGTACGTCTTGATATTGGCCACGAAACCCGGTCGTCGTTCGGCCTCATCCGGGGGCGGATACGTCCCCTCTTTGACCTTCAGACACATGAGACCGAATCCGAAAAAGTACAGCACGGCGGCGCCAAGCAGGATTTCCCTGGCGTGCGAGTCGGCGTGCTTCAGCAGAAACACACCATAGAGCGAGCCGGCACCCATGCCGACCAGGCGGAACCATGAAATGAAGCGCGCCAGCAGATGTTCCGGCACCACGTCGTTGAACAAATACCAGTACACCGAGTTGACAAAGGTATTGAAGAAGGCGAATAGCGTCATCAACGTGGCCAGCACAATCAGGGCGACCATCGGTGGCGAGAGGTGGCGGAGAGCCGGTCCCAATAGCCTCTGTAACCAGGCCGCGAGCTGCGGGCTGTAGGCCAGTCCGATCAGACAGGCCACGAGAAAGGGCAGCGTGAAGAGGATGAACGGAATCCGTCGTCCCCACCGGCTGCGGCAGCGGTCGCTTTTGACGCTGATCACGGGATTGAGCGTCATGTTGAACAGCCCGGGGATTGTTCCCATGACAATCCCGATCACCGTGTTGGGAATCTGCAGCGCCCGGAATTTGAGCAACATGATGCTCGGCACGGTGCTCTCCATCAACTGAAAGCAGAAGTTGCCCCACAGCAGCCAGAAAAACAACATTGCGAGCGCGCCGGTGGTGTAGGTCAGCGTTCCGACCCGATAGGTTTTTGGTTCCTTGGCCACGATTGCCTTGTGCGGGCTGGTTCCGTTCGCAGGAGAACGGGCTTCAATCCGTCCGTCGCCGCCGATTTCGTTCAATTCGGGTATTTCTCCGGGCGCCGCGGCAAGGTGACGCTCAAGTCCTCCCAAACCACGCGGCTGGATTCCGGACTCGGCGGTTGCCAGCATGGATGCCGAGATGATGATGTGGCGTTACGCGGAATCAATTCCAGCCCCACAGCTACGGCGATCTCACCGAAATGCTCCCGTTGAAGTTGGATCGTAGGGCCGCTGTAGCAAATCGCATCGAGCCAGCATTCGTCATTCTCACTGCCGAGTTTCCACTGCACTTTCCAGGGTCCAAATGTGCCCGGGAGAGTATGGATGACTGCCGACCATGCGCCGGCGTTCAGGCCATAGAGCCCCTGGCCGAGATCTTCGGTCTGTACACCGCGACCGCTGATCTCGTAGCGTAATCGCAGATCATTCACCGAAAAACCGTCGGGACCCGGCTGATCGAAATACGGATGGCGGTCGCCGCGGTCGGTGAGTAGGTTCATCGCGGAAAGAACGCGATTGGCACACTGGGCACTGCGGATAAGCGCAGACGCGAAATCAGCGCCATCGTGGAGGAACCGTAGTTTGAGCAGGATTGCCGGATCCTCCTCCGTACGCCAGTAGGCAAGGACGGGACGCCGTTGGTAGAAGAAATCCTCTCGGTTAACCGATCCCAGGCAGAGATCGCGCGTGAGCCACGTCGTCCCCCGGACGGAGAATTGGTCGTCCGCGTGGCGGAGAAACCGGTGAACACGCTCAACGGGTTGCGCGATCGGCTCGCGAAAGGACGACACGAACTCCGGCGGACATGGCAGCGGGCGAACTGTCAGGTTGGCTCGGGCCATCCACGCTTCTTCGGCACCGCCCCGGGCTGCTGAAATGGGCACCCCGGTGCGCACGCTGAGAATATCGGCGGTCGCGGCAGTCAGCCGGTCCGCATAGGTTCGCGCCTGGGGTCCGGCCCATTGGCCGGTGACCGGGTGGAAGTGCTCGCTAATGGCCTGCCACGCCAGACGATGCAGGCGCGTGGCGGATTCACGAACCTCATGATCGCGGACGATCGACAGAATGCGTTCGCATTCGTTCACCACGACAATGGTATACGTGGGGCTATTGTATTCGTTGAAGCCACCATGAAACTCCGTATGCCCGACACACGACTGCAGACGTCGGCGACCGTAGTCGAGCAGCCATGGCTGATCAAGAATCTCGCCGGCGGCCGCGCAGACACCGCCACCCATCACGGCAATGTTCGTGTAGGCGGGACCCATGTTTCGGCGAAAGATGGCGGCAGCAGCATGTCCCAGCGCCTCCCGAAGCCTGGCAACGGTTTCCTTGGGAAGAAGGCCAGCGCTCTCCACGAGCAACTCACAGATTCGCCCACCGCAGAAGTCAGCCCAATTCCAGTCCGGCGGGGCCATTTTCTCGAGAGGCTCCTCAAACAGCCACGGCCAGATGCCGTAGGTCGGGCGCACGGGATCTTGGTCCTGTAACAGCAGCAATCTTCCGATGATGGCACGGGCACGTTCCGGATCGACCGGCGCGCGCCGACGCAAAAGCAGCACGGCATACTCAAAGTTCTGAAGAACGGGATGAACCCATGTTCCGGTTGGTGTCTGCGTGTGATAGCCCGGACTGACATACTTCATGCCCACCAATTGCACGTCCCGATCGAAGCGCCGGTCACAATCTTGCAGATATTCTTCCAGGTTCACGTTTGGGTGGCGGCAACTGGTTGCAAGTTCGCTTTCGATTTCAAACCGGCGATTGAACGGTGACCACGGTGGTTACAAGCCATCTGTCATTCGGAGATAGTGACAACACAATAGTACGTTGTCCCCACCGCCGCCGTCCACTCGCGAATCGGCCCGGCGTCTTTCTGGGCAAATCGCAGCGCCAAAGTGTCATTTTCCTTTCGCATCCGGCGCCGTTGCCGGGGCTGCAGGGACTGAATTGGGCTCGAATTTCACAGCGTCGATACCGAGGACGCCCTGATTCAAGTGGTCGTGATAGAAGAAGATCGTTGCCTTCTTGGTGCCATGCAATTGAGCAGCCGAAACGGGAAACTCGTAGCGTTTCCATTCTTGTGTGCCTCCGACTCTGACCAAATCACCCCCATCATTACCGGCACTGAGCCAGCCGTGCCCTTCGATGCCGAAACGCACATAGCCATCGCCCTCCGGCATGTTCACTGTTTTAAGCGCGAAACTGAGAAGATAGTCTTGGCTGGTATCCGCGATTTTGATTGCCTGCGCCATGTACCGGCCCCCGGCGTTCCCTGGTTCGGTCATCTTGAACGACGCGCGGCCCTCGTACTGATCCTGGGTATCAATAAATCCAGGAGCAGGTTTGCCAAGCCATTGTTCGTACAACCAGCCTCCAACGCCATTTTCAAATCCGCCATTCGTGACAAGGTTGGTGGGGGGAGCACTCTCGCCCACAATCCTCACCATCCCCGTGCAAAGAATGGCGACAAGACCGAGCCCCATGGTCAAAAGAAAACTCCCTCGCGGCGATTGAAATAGATGCGCCATAACGTTGAACCGTCTGTTCCAGTTTATTGCCAATCCGAGTACACCAGGTCTTGCCTCGCCCTTGGTTGCCATAAAACAGCCTCTTTCACATTCATATCTGCGGGTCGGTTATCCAACTGCTGCGCGATTCAAGCCCGATCGGTTTTTCCGCCCGGTCACCTTTTGCCCGTTCAGCGCACAGATGCTGGCGCCTTCGCGCAATGTCGTCTCGAACTGAACGCTGATCGGTACCGCCTGCGGGTCGGCCAGTCGCCGCTCGATCAACTCCGGAATGACCCGTCCGATGATCTCCATCGGCATCTCAACGCTGGTGATGGACGGTGCGACGGTTCTCATGTCTTCCGAGCCGCCATAGCTGAGCAGGCTGACATCACCGGGGACGTCCAAGCATCGCTCCCTCAACAGCTTGATCAGCGACAAGGCGATGGGATCGCAGGAGCACACGATCGCGGTGGGGCGCGGCCGCATTCCCCGGATCAAGTCGAGGCCGCGTTCCACAGTGCTGTCCAGATCCTGGGTTCGCCAGTCCCGCTCGACCAGGACGAGCCGCTGCTGCTCTTTGGAAAGTTGACAATACACAATGTTGGCCCAGGCGGCGTGACGCGCGCCATGGACCGTGAACGCTTGCCGGTCCGACACGCTGGTTTCGTCCAGGGCCGTGAAGATGACCTGATAAGGCGAGTGGCGGTCCAGGATTCCGAGCCACGCGATGTGGTTGTGGCCGCGTTGCCGAAGGTAATCGAGCACCATTGCGGCCGAGCGATGTTCATTCGAGTACACACTGTCCACGCCAACCTGGTGATCGAATTCAACGCCGTAAACGACGGCGGTTATTTTGAGCAGCCTCTCGACCCATTTTTGCGGCAGGGGCTGGCGCAGGACCACGCCATGGCACCGGCTTCGCTCGCATTCCAACAACAAGCCGTCAATCCCTTCAAAGTGCTGTTCGACAAGCCGGCCGTTGGAAAGTCTGATGCGGGTTTGCATCGCGCGGGTCATGCGATCAAGCCACCAAGCGCCGCCGTCCGCGCCAATGCGTCGCGCTATGGTGGGCAGAAGGATTCGAAGGTTATGATCTCCCTTTCCGCCCCGTACCGATGGCGGGAACATCACACCGCTGATTGGTTGATATCCCAGCCTCTGCGCGGCGTCGCGTACGCGCCGCCGTGTTTCGGGGTTGATCCGGCTGACACCGCGCAATGCACGCGACACCGTCATGGTGCTCAGACCGACTTCATCCGCGATATGCTGGAGTGTCACGCTCATGTGATGGATCACATCAGGTAGCCGCTAAAGTGGTGTTAGAATAACATCACCGTTGTGCTATTGTCAATTTGAATGCTGCGATTCTGTCGCGACCCGGTATGCGCAGGGCACGTTCGCCGCCAACTTCACGATCCGGTGTCTGGTGGGGATGCTCTACTCTGTGTTCGAGGCGGAACGACTTTTGCCATTGACGTTGTCACCCGCTTGTGTGTTACTTTAACACACTACGGTCGATCTCTGACGGGTATTCGATCCGGAGGACAACACTCGGCCACATTGTCAAAGAAATTGGGCTGAATCACATGATCGTTTCTCTGTGATTCGGTAGTGGGGAGCGACGGTCAATTCGGCGCGAGGTTGTAGCGAAGGTAAAGGGACGGCGAGGTGAACGCGACCAGCGCAGAGGGTAGAGGACGATACGGTATTGGCAAGGGGACCTATTGAAAAGACCAACGTCAATCATGTCCATGGTTCTGCTGGTGTGCAGCCTGGCAACCTCTCTCGCGTACAAGGCCGTGGGCGCCTCCGCACCCGCAGCGACACGGTCTGACGTGCCGACCTGGTACGTGTCGCCGCACGGCAATGACCGCAATGACGGCTCGGAAGCACATCCGTTTGCTACACTCGACCGCGCCTGTCGAGCCAGTCGGAAGGCAACGGCGCCGTCTCGGCGGATCATCATGCGGGGTGGGGAGTATTTCGCCGTCAGTGTGGCACTGGGCGAAACGGACTCGGGTTTGACCATAGAGGCTGCATCGGGCGAGAAACCGGTGCTCTACGGCGGTGTGGCTTTGAGCCGATGGCAGAAAGATGGCGATCGATTCTATGCCGCCGCACTGCCCCCAAGCGGAGCTTTTGCAACCGGCCCCCGAATGTTAGAGGTTGACGGGCACCTTTGTCCGCGGGCGCGCTGGCCCGAAGATGGAACGCTGCCGCATCTGAGTCATTTTACCGGCAACTGGCGCGGCGCCACGGAAGGACGGTGGGATCGCCAACCGACGGAAGAAGAGCTCACCACGATCAAATACCGTGGGGAAGATCTGGGCTCCTGGTTGGAACTGACGAACGCCGAGGTGACAGTCTATCATCGCTGGGATGAATCGTGTGTTGGTGTCGCCAGCATCGACACCAATCAGCATCTCCTGCGATTTACGTCGCGATTGGCCTATCCCGCCGGAGCCTTTGATGTCTACAAATACGTGGTGTGGAATATTCCCCAAGGGATGCGGCGGCCCGGTCAATGGTATCACGACAGGATTCATGGACGGATCGTTTACTGGCCGCTACCAGGGCAGGACATGAGGAAAGTCAGGGCCGTCGTCCCAACGGCCGAGGCCCTGATCCGTCTCGAAGGCAGCGCCAGCGCGCCGATTCGAAATGTGACGTTGCGCGGATTGACCATTCACGTCACGACGGTGCCGTTAAAGGCCGGGGGCTGGGCCGCCGACAGCTACGACGGGGCGGTCTCGTTGCGGCAAGCCGAGGGCTGCGTGCTGGATCGTTTAGAGGTTTCGCGCGTTTGTGGTCAGGCGATCTACGCGCACGAGCAGGTCTCAAACCTGCACGTCGAGAATTGCCGCATCGGCCCGTGCGGGGCGGGGGGGATTTACGTTGGGGACGGCGACTGGCGCCATCCCAACTCCCAGCAACGCGTTTACAATAACCGCGTGCACGAGATCGGGCTGTTTTATCCGAGCGCGATCGGGATCATGGCCGATGGCGATCAAAACGTCGTCAGCCATAACGAAGTGCATGGGTGCAGTTACACGGGAATCTCGAGCGGTGGGGCGCAGAACCTCATCGAGGACAACCTCATCTACGACTGCATGCGAACGCTGCAGGATGGGGCCGCGATTTATCTACCCGCAGGAGACAGGTGCATCCTGCGCGGCAATCTCGCGCGTGACATCAGCGATCACGATGATGCCTGCTCCTTCTATTTGGACGAAACCAGCCACGATTGTCTGGTGGAAAAAAACGTCTCGGTGGACGTCAAACTGGCCAGCCTCAATCATCTGGCTTGCAATAATACGCTGCGCAACAACGTATTCATCACGACCAAGGGCGACCTGGAAGTCAACTTCCCGCGTTCAATCGATTATACGCTGGAGAGAAACATTCTCTGGGCGGGTGGCGACATCAAATTCACGGGCATCGAGGGCGTCAAGACGTGGCAACACAATCTGCTCTACAGTGCCGGCGACAGGATCACGGGGATCGCCTTGGACATGTACCGCCCGGCCGGCGAAGTCAATGGCGTCGTCGGTGATACGGTGGTGGCTGAGCCGCAGTTCCGGGATTTCGAGGCGACGGACGGCAAATTTCAGCCGGATTCGCCCGCGGCCCGGCTGGGAATCGAGCCGGTGGATGTCAGCGGCGCCGGCTGCGTGAATTGATTGAAGGATTCCGTGTCACTGCGAGTTTAAAACTGTATCCAAGGGATTCTATGTCTGCCAAAGAAACGATGACTGTCGGGTTCGACAATCGCGCGGTCACCATTCACGGGCAACGCACGCTGTTAATTGCCGGGGAGATACATTACGCGCGCTCACCGCGGGCGATGTGGCCGGCGCTGCTGGATCGCAGTGTCGAATGCGGGCTGAATTGCATCGCCGCATATGTCTTCTGGAATGTCCACGAGCCGGAGCGGGACGTTTACGATTTTTCCGGTGAACGTGATCTGCGGTATTTCCTCCGCCTGTGCGCGGAGCGGGGACTTCACGTGATCCTGCGCTGTGGGCCGTATTGTTGTGCGGAGTGGAACTACGGTGGCTATCCGCCGTACTTGCGTGACGAGCGCGGCGTTGTAATCCGCACATGGAACAAGCCCTACATGACGCGCGCGCAGAAATACTACCGTCGGCTGATGACCGAGGTGCGTCCGTACTTTGCCTCGCGAGGCGGTCCAATCATTCTGGTGCAGGTCGAGAACGAATATTCCCTCGTCGCCAAGCGGTACGGCAAAGACGGCCAGCGCTATCTCGCCTGGATGGTCGATCTGGCCAAACGGCTCGGGGTGGATGTGCCGACCATTACTTGTGAAGGCGGCGCGCCGGGCGCTATCGAGTGCATGAACGGTTTTGGACCCGACGGCGATCGCATCGCCAAACACCGAAAGCGGTTTCCGAATGCGCCGCTGATTTGGACCGAGCTCTGGCCCGCGTGGTACGACACGTGGGGCTATCCGCATCATCGGCGGGATTCACGAACCATCGCATTCTGGATTTTGCATTTCATCGGCCATGGCGGTTCGGGCTGGAATTACTACATGTGGCATGGGGGCACGAATTTTGGTCGCACCGCGATGTATTTGCAGACCACCAGCTATGAATTCGACGCCCCGCTGGATGAACCGGGGCGTCCATCTCTCAAGGGTGTTTATCTGAAAGAACTGCACCAGGTTCTCCACGAACATGCCCGAATGCTGCTCGAGGGCAAGCGGACCATGAAGACCACCAGGTCCGGGAAATTCCAGGTGACATGGCAGCATCAGGACCGCACGCTCACGCTAATCGCCGATCCGAAGCGACGGCAGGCGTGGCTTATGGACAGCGGTGGAAGAATGGTCTTCGACACCGAGCGGACATTCCAGAATGTCCGGCTCAAGACACGATTTCCTGTTTGGAAAACTCTGTCGCCGTTTCAAGCCTGGCAGAGCCGGCTCGAGCCGTTCCCCGGTCGCCGTACCAAGGCCGTGCGCTCGCGCCAGCCGATGGAACAATTGAAGCTGACCCACGATCAGAGCGATTATTGTTGGTACAGCACGATAATCGATGTGGAACACAACGGGGCGCAGAAGCTCGAAATCCCCGGTGGCGGCGATTTCTTCCATGTATATATGGACGAAGAGTTGGTCGCGGAGTCGCGCCCGCCCTTGGAAGAAGCCCGCGGCTCCATCCTGCCCGTGACAGGGCCGGCAAAAGCGGCGCAGCCAGCCACGCACGGTTTTCACCATGAATTCACGTTCCATGCTGCGCGCGGGAAACATCGCTTGGACATTCTCGCCGTGGCTTTGGGTTTGATCAAAGGCGATTGGCAGATTGACGCCCCAATGAACGAGGAACGTAAGGGCATATGGACCCCCGTCCGCCTGAACGGCCGCGAGTGCCAGAATTGGGAAATGCAGCCGATGCTGGTTGGCGAATTGCGTCAGTTCCCCAAACACGACGGATCAGCATCGTGGCGGCGGCGACTCGATCCAGCGCGTCCGTGCACGTGGTACAGCGCGCGGCTGCGCCTCTCCACATCGGTACTCAAAGCAGATGCCGATTTCCGTCTCGACGCCACCAGCCTGGGCAAAGGCATGCTTTTTATCAACGGACACGCGCTCGGGCGCTACTGGCAGGTCAAAGGAAATGGCACTGTGCCGGAATGGCTCGTATGGCAGGAACAAGGCTTGAGCATTGATCCCGCCAATCAGCTGTCCCAACGGTATTATCACCTCCCGAAGACATGGCTGAAAGCAGAGAATCGACTAGTGATCTTCGAAGAGCAGCGTCGACTGCCCACGAGAATTCGTCTTCAAATCCGACGACAGCCCGCGCCGCCACTGTAAAGGGCACCTTGTCCAGCCCGGTCGTCACACCGCCTTGAAGGTTGGCGCGAGTGAGACGCCGGGCGGCTGGTGAAACTGCAATTCGTAGAGATGCGAGTAGAGGCCGCGCAGGGACAGCAATTCGGAGTGCGTGCCATGTTCGGCAATCTCGCCGTTCTGGAGGACGATAATGCGGTCCGCCTTGAGGATGGTCGAGAGACGGTGGGCGATCATGAACGTGGTGCGGTCGCGGATCAGGCGTTCCATCGCATCTTGAATGAGGCGCTCGGATTCGGTGTCGAGCGCGGACGTGGCTTCGTCGAAGATGAGGATACGCGGATTCTTCAGGATGGCGCGGGCAATGGCGATGCGCTGGCGCTGGCCACCGGAGATTTTTACACCGCGTTCGCCGACAATGGTGTAATAGCCGCGCGGAAGCTGCGTGATGAAATCGTGGGCATTGGCGGCTTTCGCGGCCTCGACGATGGTTTCGCGAGTAGCATCGGGTCGGCCGTAATTGATGTTCTCAAACAACGAGCCGCTGAAAAGAACGGATTCCTGCATGACCACGCCCATCTGGCGACGGAGCGATTTGACGGTGACGTTACGGATATCGATGCCGTCAACGAGGATTGACCCCTGGTCCACATCGTAGAAACGGCAGAGCAGATTCACCAGCGTGGATTTGCCCGAACCACTGGGTCCCACCAGCGCCACCATCTGGCCGGGCTCAACAACCAGATTGATGTCCTTGAGAACGCGGCGGCCGGCCTCATAACTGAACTGGACGTTGCGTAATTCGACGCGGCCCTGCAGTGGCGGAAGATCGACAGCATCAGGTCGTTCCAATGGAAAGCTCCGCGTATCCACGACCTCGTAGATTTTCTCCAGCGAAGTGATGGCGCGTTGGACGATGGCATTGACATCGTTGAGGCGTACGATCGGAGAAAAGAGAAAACCGATGTAGGTCATGAACGCGACGAGATTGCCGATCGTGAGCCGGTCGTGAATGACGAGCCAGCCGCCGCAAGTGAGTACGATCAGGAGGCCGAGCGAGGAGATCATATCGGCGATCACCCACAGTCGCGCGTTGGCGAGCGTGAGCTGATTGAAATTGTGATAATCGTTTTCGATACCGCGGTCGAAGCGGGCACTCTCACGTTCCTCCATGCTGAACGATTTGACGAGCCGGGCGCTGGAGACCCGTTCGTGCAGGAAGCCCACCACGCGGTCCCAATTCCGCCGGTGGCGGCGGCTGAACTTGCGCAGGCGGGTGCGGGAGAGGCGGTAATTGAAGATGAACAACGGGAGCACGAGCAACGTAAGCACGGCGAGTTGCCAGTTGATGTAGAACAAGACGCCGATCACCGCCAGCAGAGACACGGAGTCGGAAATCAGGTTGACCAGCACGTTGGTCACGAGATTGAAGAGCGCCCCGGTATCTTCGGCGACGCGGGCGACGATCTTGCCGGTATGGATGCTCTCGTAATACTTGAGCGAGAGAGTTTGCAGGTGAGCGAACACGTCTTTGCGCAGGTCGCACGTGATCCGCATGCCCACCCGCTGGAGCAGATAGCGGTTCAGGTACGAGAGCACGCCGCGCGCGAGGAAGAACGCGAGGAACAACACCATGAGGAACTCCTGTTCGGGCCAATTGTGGTGCGGCAACGCGTCGTCGAGCATGTACTTCACGATCAACGGATACGGCAATGTCAGGGCGGTAACAGCCAGGATCAGCAGGACGGCAATCGTCAACTGCTGCCCGTATCCGCGCAAGTAGCCTAAGAAACGTCGTAGTTCTTTCATGGGGAGCAGAATTCCGCAACAGAAGTCATTTCACAAACCGGTGGTACGATACACAGACGACATTTGTCATCCCATCCAAATTTTCATTTCCGGGTAACAACAGAACCGTTACATTACAAGCTTGTCGTTCCACACCACGGCGTGCCAGCCAGAGGTGATAGGTTTCGTGCGGCTCCAGCCAGCGTTCCGGGCTGATATCGAGGTTCATGGGAACGGAAGCAGAATGTTGATGATTTGACTTTGCCAAGTTTCAACCTGGTTTTTCCGTGATCACATTTTTCGGAACATTGTACTCGCATTTTGGTTGGAGCCAATGTTAAAATAACACACGCGAACGACGGATTTTTATGGCCGAAACCGAAGCTTCCATCAGTGACAAATCCAAGGTCTATCGGGTTGGTACCCTGACATACACTTGGCGCTCGCTGGCGATCCTGTTCATCTGGCTGCTGTGGGGCGACTTTTGTTACATCTTGATGGAGAACGTCGTGCCGACGGTGATGCCGGTGAAATTCACCGCCTTGGGAGCACCGAACACCGTCGTCGGCTTGATCATGATCACGATTCCGATGATCATCAACACCGTTCTCAATCCGATCATCAGCTTCAAGAGCGACCGGTTCCGCAGCCGGTGGGGTCGACGAATTCCCTTTATCGTGATGACGCTGCCGTTTCTGGTGATGTCTCTCGCAGGCCTGGGCTTTAGCGAGCGGATTGCGTCCTGGCTCCAGGTTCATTTCACGACATGGCTCGGGCGGTTTTCGCCCAACACCGTGGCCTTGGTGGTGATCGGCACGATGATGGTCTTGTTCAGCTTCTTCAATACCTTCGTCAACGCAGTCTTTTGGTACCTGTTCAACGATGTTGTCCCTGAGCATCTGTTGGCGCGGTTCATGTCGTGGTTCCGTGTGGTCAGCACCGGAGCGACCTCGCTCTACAGCTTTTTCATTTTTAAATACGCCGACAGGCATTCGTCTGAAATCATGACGGGGGCCGCCCTACTCTATCTGGTGGGATTCAGTTTGATGTGCTTCAACGTGAAGGAAGGGAAATATCCCCCACCGGACGAGTACGTTGGCGGAGAGGTGGGGGTCGTCGCCGCCGCGAAGACGTTCAGCAAGGAATGTCTCGGTCTCGCCCACTATTGGTACATGTTTTTGATTGGACTCTGTATGGCGGCGACCTATGTCGTCACGCCATTCTATCTTTTTTACTATCAAGCAATCGGCTTGAACCTGGAGATGATTGGGAAGGTATATGCTGCCGGCGGCATCGCCACGGGACTTGCCATTCTCGTTTCGGGATGGCTCGCCGACCGTTACCATCCGATTCGAGTCGTGATTGCCGGTATCTTGATGAACATCTTCATCGTTGGACCGGCTGGCTTGGTTTTCCTATTCTGGAAGCCGTCGCCCTCGATGGCGTTCTACGTGATGCTGGCCCAGACAATTGCCCTCAGCGCCCCTGCAAACGCGCTGATGGGGATACTCGATCCCCCGCTGTTCATGCGCATCTTCCCGCGCGACCGGTATGGACAATTCTGTTCCGCGAACGCCATGTTGCGTTCGGGATCTGCGATTGTTTCCGGACTGTTAATTGGAGTCTTTTTCGACACTCTCAAGGCCTGCTGTGGACCGCGGACCGCCTATTGTTGTTTGCCAATCTGGCTCACTCTGTTTTATTCACTGATGATGATCTTCATGTACAAGTTGTATCGGAGCTGGAAACGCTATGGTGGTGATGAATCGTACGTTCCACCGTTGCCACAAACCACCTCCTCACTGACGAATGTGGCCGTGCTCGTGCCTGCAACTGAAGCTGAGCCTGGGGTGTGAGGACACGGCTGCCGTTCTGGGGGAAAGTTTATGAAGCCCTACGAGATCATGAGGCATATCCGGGCTTTGAGTCTGCCTGTAGCGCCGGACGAGAAGCCGTTTGACGATTCCGGCATGAACCGTCACGTAAGTTATGGCGATCCCGAGAAGGAAGTCAGAACTGTCGCTGTCGCCATGGAAAGCACGCCCCGAGCCTTGAGGGAGGCGCATCGGCTGGGCTGCGAGCTCTTTATCGCGCACCACCAGACGTTCGGCTACGGATCCGATTCGCCGTTTGAGGACTGTAAGAGCGATCCATTCTCGGCCTTGAAGAAAGCTGTGCTTGACGAATCGGGGATGACGCTTCTGCGCGTGCACGAGTCCTGGGATCTGGTGCCTGAGATCGGAGTCTTCGATACCTGGATACGCTTGCTGGGATTTGAGCACTGCCCGTGGGAGCCGTGTCAGCCCGTGCCGAAATGGGAACCCTGGATCCGGCGAGCCGTGTTCATGAAGAAGCTCACAATACCACCGGTACGATTCGGCGAGCTGTCACATCATATCGCCGAAGTGGTGGCGCCTTACGGGCAAAACGGGGTGCTGGTGACGGGGGACGCTGACACGAGGGTGCGCACGTTGGGCGTGGGTGTCGGCGGTATTACGGATGTCCGTTCGTATTATGATTCGGGCTGCGACGCGGGAATTATCACGAGTCTTTCGGAGAATTACTGGGCTGACACTGTCGGCTTTCCACTCATTTACGTGGACCACATCGTTTCCGAACTGCAGGGATTGAAGAATTTAGCTGACTACCTGACCGCGACGCTGCCCGAGATCACGGTGCATTACATCGATAACGGATGCCTATTCAAGGTGGTGACCGCAGCGGACGACGGCCGGTCAAAGCCGAGTGCAATGGCTCAAGCGTAACGGCCGTGGTCACGCCAGGCTTGGATCATGGCCCGGTAGTTTTCCACCGGCACCTCCGGCTGAACGGCGTTGGAGGCGCCCAATACGAAGCTGCCTCCGGTCTTGCATGTCGTCAGCAATTTGCGTGTCGCCTCATACACCTGCTCTGGCTGTCCGCGCAGCAGCAGCCCGCAATCGATATTCCCGCTCAAGCACAAGCGATTGCCGACGATTTCTCGCGCCCGCTGCATGTCCATCCCGGCGACTGGATCGATGGCCTGGAGGGCATCAACGTTGGTGTCGGCGATAGCATTGAGATACGGGGTCAGCTGCCCATCGCTGTGCAAAATGCTGAACATCCCCAATTCCGCGACGGCTTCGCCCCAGCGATTCAGATTGGGCAGAATCCAGCGCTCCATCTGCTCGCGATTGAAGAACGGGCCCGAGTTGTCGGCGATATCGGACGGCGAAACCAATGCCTCCGCGCCGCAATCGCGGAAGTGTTTGGCAAGTTCCAGGGCATACCGCAGATAGTCTTCGGCCATTTTGTCCACGCTCTGCGGATCTTCGTAAATCCGCAGGCAAAACTCTTCGTTATAATTCGCCGCAATAATGGCGCTCGTAATTCCGACCAGCACCAAATCCCCTCCCGCCACTTGCTTGAGAATCTGCATCTGACGGAAGCGCGCGTCGCCGGGCAGGACGTAATATGCCAATTGCCCCGGTGCCTGCTCCCAATAGGCGTTGGGGCAGGTGAGAGCGGCGAAATTCAACTCGTCGGACACGGAGAGCATGATTTCCGCGTTGGCATGCATGGCCCGTTCCTGGTCGGCGGGCGTAAGGGATTCAAATTCGTGGCCAAGCACGACATGGTTACCGGAAACGGCGTCCCACGCATGAAATTCGAGTTCCCAAATCGGCACGGCGTGCGCCGGCTGGCGATGTTGCAGTGCCGCGATCAGGTCCTGCCTTCGGCTCTCCCGCTGCGGTGGTTGCATCGGAGAAACGTTCACATCTTGCTCCACTCGTCATACACGGCTTCGTAGTTTTCCTCGCGGTGGCCCTTGCCCCAGAAGCATTGCCCGACGATGCCCGTGCGCTTGCTCTTGAAGAAAGCCCGTGCGACCCGGCGGACGGCTTCGCGCACTTCCGCCGGCGTGCCGTAAGTGAGCAGGCGCTGCCGGTCGATTTCGCCCCAGAAGCAAATCTTGCCGGCGAAATTCTCTGCCAGCTCCTCGATCGACATGCAGAAGATTTGGGCATTGATGGCATTGACGCCGATCTCGATCAAATCCGGCAGGATTTCGCGGATGGAGCCATCCGAATGCATCAGCACGTACTTGCCATGCGCATGAGCCAGATCGCAATAATCCTTGTACAGTGGCTTGAAGAAGCCGCGCCACAGGGTCGGCGAGATCAGGAGGGCATTCTGCGAGCCCCAATCATCCACCACCTGCACCGCATCCACGTCCGTACGGACCCACAGTTCCATCTGCTTGAGGAAGTAGTCGTGGACCATGTCCCGGAGTTGGTAAATCTCCGGTTCGGGGTAGGCCAGATCCATGTAAAGTTGTTCGGTGCCACGCAGGTGCTGCATCCGCTCGAACGGATTGGGCATCGTCTCCCACATTGGAATCACAAATCTGTTTGTGGCGGCGCAGAACGGATTGACTGCTGTGAGGTCGGCCCCGTCCAAAATCTCCCACGGCGGCTGAAACGACTTCAGCGCCGACCAATCCTGCTGCAACGGAGATTCACGGACCTCACCGCAGACGCTGTCTTCGGCCGCTTCCCAGACGCAGCCCCAGATGTCCATGGAACGACCGCGACGATTGCCCTCTCCCCAACTGCGGCCGGACGGATAGCGGTATGGCGGCAAGGCGACATCGCTTGGATACCGCCGTTCCAGTTCTCCGCCGAAGAAATTCTCGATGGGAATCCGATCGACCTCTTCGAATCGCAGTGCGTTGGTGACCCGCTCACGTGATGTCATAACGTTGTTATCTCGATGTGGGAATTATCCCGCGCCTGCCAATTGGCTTAGCTGGCAGGCAACTATTTGGAACCAGAAGACGCTTATGTGTGTCCGACCAGACTAACTGTCGTATTCGCTGTGTCAATGCGATTCACCGAAAAGCGGCTGTTTCATGAGTCACGGCATCGGATGCACCTTGCCGCTGCGCACATCCCGCGGCGCGCCATGATAGCGTTGACGGAACAAGCGGGAAAAATAGTACGGGTCGTCGTAGCCACAGGCGGCGGCGACTTCCTTCACGCTCAGCGTTCCTTCGGCCAACAGCCGGTGCGCTTTGGCCAGCCGACGGCGCAACAGGTATTCGAAGGGGGTTGTGTGAAACTGCCGGCGAAAAAGTCGATGAAAGTACTCGGGACTGAGTCCGACTGCACGGGCAATCTCGGCCAGGGGCGGCGGCGTTGTGACATGATCGTCCATGAAGCGGATGGCGGGTCGGAGGCGGGCGCTGCTGGGTTGGGTAGCCGGCATCTGTTCCAGCAGCCGGGCAACAATTTCCAGCACCAGTGCCTGCACCTGGCATGTGCCTGCTGGCGTGGCCGCATGGAAGAACACCCCGAGGGCACTGGTCACCGGTTGCCAGCGTGTGGCGAGTTCGGCAGGCGAACACCAGACGTCATTGAGCGCGGCCAGTGAGGCGTCCAAAAGCGGCGATAAAGGCATAAAATGGAGCCAATTCACCACCAACCTGCGGTCGGTCCCAAAGTCCAATCGATGATGCGGCGGAATTAAATACAGCCGACCGGGCCGCAGCCTCATCATCCGTCCGTCCACCGCCACCCAGCCGGCGCCGCTGGCGGGGGCGTACAGTTTGGCCACCTCGCTCCATTCGTGATTGCCGTGCCAGTTGGCTCGCGTGCAAAGGGAATGCCCGCCCTGAATCAGGATCAAAGTCGTATCCATTCGTGTCAAGATTCTACAGTTTTTTGCCGCCTTGATCCATGGGCAAAAGCACCGCGGCGGATTATGGTGATGGCATGGAAATCGATCTTTCGTTCCAACCGGTGGCGACCGCGCAACCGCGGCATCTGACACAGGGACAAATCAGCTTCTACAACGAAAATGGCTACCTCAAGCCTTTCACCGTGTACGACCCCCCGCACGCGGAGCGCAACCGTGCCTATTTCGATTATCTGCTGGCGGAACTGCGTGCCCGCAATGACGGCCGGGACAGTTACGCGATCAACGGTTATCACGGACGCTGCAAAGGCATTTACGAAATGGCCACGCATCCTGCGATCCTGGATCTCGTCGAGGACATCGTCGGCCCGAATATTATCGCGTGGGCGACGCATTTTTTCTGCAAGTTGCCCGGCGATCCCAAGCACGTTCACTGGCATCAGGACGCCTCCTATTGGCCGCTGACGCCGGCACGGACCGTCACTGCGTGGCTGGCCATCGATGATGCGAATATCGAGAATGCTTGTATGCATTTTCTGCCGGGCACGCACCGCCGCGGCCAGCTGGAATACAGGCGTCCCGATACTCCCGGTGTCCTGTGGCAGGAGATCACTGATATTGAGCGATACGGCAACCCCGTGGCAGACGAACTCAAGGCGGGCCAAATCAGCCTTCATGCCGACATGTTGGCCCATGGATCTGCCCCGAACCTATCCGGGCGCCGTCGGTGCGGCCTGACCATTCGTTATTGCCCGCCAGAAGTACAGCCCATTGGTCCGGGTTGGGGTGGGAATGCCATTCTTTGTCGCGGCCGTTGCGACAACGCCCGGTGGAATTTCCCGGCCAAGCCTCTCGGCGAAGATCTCTCCGGATCGAGGCCAAAAGCTATTGGTGGCAACTAAGCTGTTGGTGTCGTGTCGGATACATCGAAAGTGTGATTTGTAATTTCCTTTGGAATCTGCGCGGCCGGTTTCCGCCAACCGGCCGTGCCTGGAAGAGGGAGCGGGGTCGAGCGTGGTGGTGATCGAAACGGATGACACCCTGTTCGCGATAAAGAGGGATCAATTAGTTATTGACATTACCACAGCCTCCTTGTTAATCTAACGCACACTAAAGGCTTCTTCGACGAGGGAAACAGGTGACTGCCAAGCTTCAGTACATTGCGCGCGGGATGAATTTGGATCCGTTGATCACATCCCACGCTGCGCATCAAATCACCCGCAACCCCGAACCCGTTCCATACACACAGCAGGTATGGTGTGCTGACCGGGCTTCGATGAACGAGGCAATCAACGCGACTGTCCGCTGTGGGCAGGGCGGTCGATCTGGAGAAACAGCCCGAGAGTGTTCATCCACGCGTGGATGAATTGCACGAAAAGACAATGAAAGGGTAGCGGCGATGAGAACGAGACCAAGCAAATGGATGTTAGTGGCGTTGCTCGCGGGTGGACTTGCCACCAGTGGATGGGCGGGAGTATTTGCCCCTTATACATCAACCACACCGGGCGCGACGGATGCGCACTTCACTGTCGGCAACCAGGGGATCAGCGCCAACGGAACGGAGAGCTGGTTGGCGAACACGGACAACATTTCCAACACCTCTTGGGGCAACGGGACCGCAGGGTTCGCCGTGCTTCAGGTTGGAAACCTGGGCGGCAATCCGGCGACGGCCAACAGCTTTACAGAATCCACGGACGCCAAAGTCACAAGTTACAACGACTACGCACCGTACGGAAGCTATTCCTTTGGGCTGGGCGCTTTGGGCAATGACTCCCTGGCATTTGATATTTTCAACGGGGACACCTGGTACGCGGGCCAATTCAGCGCCAGTGGCAACAGTCTGGAGATTGACGGTGAGTTTGGCAACAATTACTCGACCAAACTTGTGAGCGCACCGTTCGCCGGGACTTTCACGCCGAACACTTCGTACCATCTGACGCTGGCCGGCAATTACGATGCCAGCGGCGACCTGACACTGGCCTTTACGGTGTCCGATGGGGTGCCAGCAGATACAACCACGGTGAGCGACTCGATTGCCGCGGCGAGCGTGCTGCAGGGCAGCAACTTTGGGTATCTCGATCAGGCATGGGTCCAGGCCAGCGGCTCGGTGCAATACAACAACTACGACCTCGAAGTTGTCCCCGAGCCGACGACGTTGGCGCTGGTCGGTATCGGTTTGGTATTGGGATTGGTCGCGCGGCGGCGCCGTTCCTAGAATGCAGATGATGAATTCAGCCCTTGCGACCAGCAAGGCGGGGTCGCAAGGACGCAACGAGTAAGCGGGTAATCGAGAACAAGCAGCAGCAAGAAGGGAGAAGACGGAGATGAGGAAGGAACTACGGAGGTTTCAAGTGTATTCGATCGCGGCCTTTCTGGCGGTGATGGGATGGGCAGCGACAGGGTTTTCGGCCGCCGTGACGGCGCCCTACAGCCAGAACTTCGACAGCGGCACGGCACCGAATTGGGCGGCAGGACAGCAGACGGCTACGGGCGGCGGTTATACCAATACGTGGTCAGTGCCAGTGACTGCCGGCAACGGTGTTTACCAGGACTACGTCTACGGTGGGCCCAGCGACACCGAGTATGCGTATTCCGCCCTGTCGGTCAGTAACCTGGGTGGAGCCCCGGCGACAGCCAGCAGCTTTTCTGAATCGACGAGCTTTGAGGTTGCGGGAACGAATGTCGCGGCCAGCGCTTTCAGCATGAATGCCGGTTTGGCAGCCCTGGGCAGCGCGAATACGTTTGGCCGATACACTTCCTCCTTGTACTACATGGGGCAGATCGAGGTCGGACAAGGATCTGGCAACGCCACGCCCGCTGGCACGATGTGGCTGCAGAGCTTCCCGACGAGCGGCAGCGGTGGCGTGAATCTGACCACTACTTCCGTGTTCAACGCGGCGATCGCCCTGAATACGCCGTACACGATGACGCTCTCGGGCACCTATGACGCAAGCGGCGATCTGACCTTGTTGTTCAGCGTATCCAATGGCGCGACAACGACATCGATCTCCGACCAGATCGCAGCAGCTTCCGTGTTGACCGGTGATTACTTCGGCTACCGGGATTCCGCGGCGAACGGCGGTGGCACGCTTCAGTTTGACAACTATGCTCTCTCCGTTGTTCCCGAGCCCTCCACCTTGGCGCTGGTCGGCCTGGCTGGAGGCTTGATTGCGCTGATCAGTCGCAAGCGCAAAGCATCGTAAATCGCAGTAACAATCCAACACCATCGGCGAAGCCGGCGGAAAGTGGATGAGACCAGGCGTTCGGTGACCCAGACGAAGTGAAGCATGGAGCATGGTGGATTTGAGGGTGCCGAACGCCTGATGCGTTATGCGGGGACGGGTGCGAGGACGGTGGATGGTGGCGAGGAGTGGTCCGTGCATTCTGTGGTGCTAGAAAGGTGCGTTGGTGTGCGGTGAGGCGGGCCGTCACCGGTGGAAAAAAGCAGTGTGAACCATATTTTTGCATTGACATTATCACAAGTAGATTGTTAATCTAACGCACATTCAAGGCGGTATCGACGAGGAACATCGTGAGCTTCACGCTCCACCAAATCACGCAGAGGAGGACCTTGGGACAGGCAAACGTCTCGCGAAGCTTGCGCGGAATCAACTCCAACAACGATCCAGAAATGAATTCATACGAATCCCGGTCGGCAGCGCGGCGGCTGGTGAAATGAACCCAGAGATGATTTGACTGCCTGCCAAGGCCAGGCGGTCGGATCGGAAGAAATCAGGCCCAGAATTTCATCCAGTGATGGATGACGAATAAGAGGCGAGAGGGAGATAGAGCGAAAGGATAAGCAGGCGATGAATACACGAAAACAACGGTTTATGACCCGTCTCAGCGGATGGGTGGTGGTGACGCTGCTCGCAGGCGGGCTGACGGCCGCAAGTGCGTTGGCCGCAGTCACGGCCCCGTACTCGAATAACTTCAACAGCGGGCCATCCTCGGCCAGTGATTTTGTAAACACCATACAAACGTACGGCACGGGCACCTGGTCGGTGCAGACTGTGGGCGGGACCAACGGGGTGTACGAGGACGACCTCACCATCGGTGATGGATACGACAACTACGAAACCGGGGTCGATAACGCGGCACTTCAGGTTAGCAATTTGATGGGGGGGACAAACTGGATCGAAGCCGTGGATGTGACGGTCGTAAACCAGAATGTATTTCAACTGGCCAACGGCCTCGTCGCGTTGGGAAATCAGGAGGCATTCGATCGGTCGTACCCGGGCACGGCGTATTACGTGGCCTCGTTTGAGAGCGGAGGCTATTTCAATCCCGGGCTGATGACGATTACCTACGTCAACGGCAATGACCCCAACACGCAAAACGGGACCACTCTCATATCCACCAATTTCCCGGCCAAACCGACGACGAATACGACGTATCACCTGACGTTCAGCGGCAGCTATGATGCCAATGCGAACTTGACATTGACCTTTACCGTATCCGATGGCGTCCACTCGGCAGCACTCACCGCGCCATCGATCGCGCCCACCTCGATCGTGTCTACCGTGAGCGAGTATCTGACGGGCCCCTACTTCGGAGCGCAGGATTATGTGGCCAACGACACAGCAACTGAGAACGCTTCAGTTCAATATGACAACTACAACCTGGCTTCCGTGGTGATCCAGGGGATTCCGGTGCCATCCACGGCGGGGAAGGCGGTGGCTATCAGTTGGTTTGGCAGTAACAACGTACCCTATTACGTGCAGTCGACGCCGCAGCTCAAGGGCTCGAACACTGTTTGGAGCGTTTTGAGCGGATCATCCTTTACGGGGGTTGGCAGCACGAATACGGCATATGATTTGATCGGGAACGCCACCCAGAAGTTCTACCAGGTCATTGGGATGCACTAACGAAACGGGGCAATGACAATTCGATGAAAATTCGGCGAGAGGGACACAGAGCGAAAGGAACGCAGGCAATGAAAACAACACAACAACGATTTATCACCCGTCTGAGCGGATGGGTCGTGGTGGCTTTGCTCGCAAGCGGGTTGGCGGCCACCAGCGGATTCGGCGGAGTCTTTACCCCCTATACGCAAACCTGGGACAGCGGTTTGGACGGCAACTTCGCGCCCGGTTTCGGAGGCTACGATACGGGTAGCCATCTGTGGACGTGGGGACAGGTGGGCACCAATGGCGTGTATGTCGAGACCAGCGTCGAGAACGACAACGCGGCCTGGTACGGTTTCAATAATAACTGTTCGGCCATTCAGGTATACAACCTGGGGGGCGCACCGCTCGGCGCGACGAACTTTATCGAGAGCGTGACGGTGACTTGCACGAATGACAATCCGTCCGGCTGGCAGCACACCGTCGGCCTCGGCGCATTGTCTCCTGTCCAGCAGTTGTTTTACTACAACGGCCAAACCTGGATCCGGGGCTATTTTAATATTGGCGGCGACAACGCCAGCCCCTATACCAACGGGTTGGTTGGGATCGCCTTTGAAGCCAATAATTACGGGTCCAATATGGTCTTCGCGCCGTTTCCGGTGCTACCGACCACGAACGTAACCTATACGATGACGCTGACGGGCAATTACGATGGCGTTGGCAACCTGACGATGTCGTTCACGGTCACGGATGGCACGAACACGACCAAGGTCACAGCGCAGCCGCTGCCCGCGTCGATCGTGCCCACGGGCAACCAATTTGGGCTTTACGATTATTACTGGGACGGTAACGCCCCTGGTTTGATTGTTGATCTGTGGGACAACTACAGCATCACGACGCCACCGACGGTGCCGTATGGTCAGCCGGCGAGCATTGCTCTGGCCAACGGGATCAGTTGGTTTGCCAGCAACGCCGTGAACTATCAGGTGCAATCGGCGACCAGTACGAATGGTCCCTGGAGCAACCTGGGCGGGACCATATTCGGAAATGGCACGACCAACACGGTGTTCGACACGGGGGGGCAAAAGGTCTACCGCGTTGTCCAGTAAGGGCGCCGGGAACAAGGGCGAAGACACTTGGGGCGGCGCAGTCGGGATGGAAGAGGTTAATCAAAAACACAAGATAAGCCTCGTTCACGACTCGGTGAATACATCGACGGCTGCGCCCCTCAACCACCGGGTAAAGTTCGAGTAGTATACTCCTTCGGTGCCGACCCGGATCCTCCGTCCGCCGCTCTGTCGGGTTGCCGATCTCGTACCCTTGTGCTAAAGGAACTCCCAAGGCTTTCAAATGCTCATCGAGAATAATGCCATCGTTCTGTTTCAGGGCGACAGTGTCACGGATAGTGGCCGTAACTACGATAACGACGAACAGCTCGGGACAGGTTATGCAGCCCTGGCGGCGGCATGGTTCTCGGCTCTTCATCCCGAGAAACGCGTGCGCTTTTTGAATCGAGGCATCAATGGCAACCGCGTGAAAGATTTGCGAGCGCGCTGGCAAAAGGATTGTTTGAACCTGAAGCCAACCTGGGTCTCGATTCTCATCGGGATCAACAACACCTGGCGCCGGTACGACTCCAACGATCCGACGTCGACCGACGCTTTTGAATCGGACTACCGGGACATTCTTCAACAGACGAAACGATTGGGGGCACGGTTGATTCTGTGTGAGCCGTTTGTCCTGCCGGTGCCGGCAGACCGCAAGACCTGGAGGGTGGATCTGGATCCAAAGCTCGATGTCGTGCGGCGCCTGGCCCGGGAGTTTCAGGCAATTCGCCTGCCGTTCGATGGGATTTTCGCCAGGGCCATGGCCCGTCGGGAACCGGAGTTCTGGGCCGCTGACGGTGTTCATCCTTCGGCGGCCGGCCACGCCTTGATGGCACAAACATGGTTGGAAGCAGTCGGGGGTTAGCCGCGAATGAAAACCGAGTTTATCGTTGACGCAGTCGTTGCTTTTTTGTTAAACTAACATCCACTACGGGGTGAATTTTCGACCGAGGTAAAGTGCTATGAGCGTCACCCTCCAACATATTGCGCAAGAAGTCGGTCTGAGCACGATGACGGTGTCTCGTGCGCTGCGGGGTGTCAGCCGGATCAACCCTGAAACACGCCGGCGCGTTCGCGAAGCCGCACAGAGGATGGGCTATCAGCCGATTAGCGGTGTGATGTTCGCGCCATCCGTGCGGGGAGGCAAAGGGGATCACAGTCTTCGCATCTTGTTGCCCACCGTCACGCGGCGCATTGGCGCGGACGGAGGGTCTTGGTGGCTGGACCGCATGGCCAGCGCGATGCTGGCCCGCGTCCGTCTGTCCAACGGTCGGCTTGTCGAGCAACACTTTGAAGATATCGAGGGGTTGTTGCTGGAGTGCGAGCGGAGCCGATATCATGGCGTCGTGCTGCGGCAGCCGCTGCCCCACTCGTGGGTCGAGCGGCTCCTCAAGATGACCGCGGTTGCGTACGCGGTGGAATTTGATCACCAGCTTGGCGTGGATAGCGTGTACTCCAACGAGCATCGCTCCGCCGCGATGGTGCTCGATTACCTCACGCAACGTGGCCACACGCACATTACGTGGTTCGGAATCTTGGATCGTTATTCGCCCTATCAGGTGATCTTCGATGCTCTGGATGAGACGCGCATGTCGGATCGGCAGGCATTCACGGTGCATGGTGCCCGGCACGCCGCCTGGGCCAACATCGTGTACTGCCAGCTCGCCCGCGACCAACAGCGGCTGGTATTGGTTGATCGCGACTGGCGAACCCAGGACTTGGACAGCACGGTGGCGCGGGGCCTCGACCAGATTCTCGCCATGCGTCCCCGACCCAGTGCGATTGTGTGCTCGTGCGACCCCATCGCCCTGTCGTTGGTCAAATTATTGGCCGACCGAAAATTGGATGTCCCCGGCGATATCAGTCTGTTGAGCTACGGTGGCTCGGAGGAAGTCAGGGCCGTAACACCTCCCATCACGAGTATTGAGATGCCCATGGAGACCATTGGACGGGTGATTCCCGAGCTGATCGAACGGCGGCTGGCCGACCCGCAAGCCGTGCCCATCAGCGTTCAGTTCGAGACGACGCTGCGCGAAGGAGGCAGCGTCTCGACGACTGGCAGGCGAAAGATGATCCTTCGAAAGAAGTGATTCTCCTCGACCGGCATCAGCCTGTCCATACGTACCAAGGTGATTGAGAGCAGCGGGGAATCACACATGTAATCACGCTCCCTCCTGCGACGGCGGGTTGCCCGTAATCGAACGAGATGACCGTGGCGGTTGGCGTGGCCACTGGAGTCATTTCGACTATTGCAGGTCATCGCAGGTCATAACCCCTGATACATCGGCGACGAGAAACTGGGCCAACCGTGAGCCGGGGAATTGGCCGTTTCGGCGACCAGGCACTCGAAGAACACGCAAACTGAAAACGAAAGAGGATTCAATCATTATGATGCAGGATTGGTTTGGCGACGCAAAGCTGGGCATTTTCATTCATTGGGGAATCTACTCCAAGGGGGACACGAGCGAGTCGTGGGCATTTTACAATGGCGAGATCTCCTACGAGGATTACATGGCACAGGCCAAATCCCTGACCGCATCGCGCTACGATCCAGACGGCTGGGCCGGGTTGTTCGCGGCGGCCGGGGCGAAGTACGCCGTGATGTCCGCCAAGCATCACGACGGGTTCGCCATGTGGGATACAAAGCTCAGCAAGCTCAACGCGAAGGAGGGTGCCCCCGCCGGTCGTGACCTGATCGGCCCGTACTGCGATGCCCTGCGCAAACACGGCATTCATGTGGGCTTGTATTTCTCACAGTTGGACTGGTCGCATCCCGATTACGCGAGCATCCTGCCCAAAGGCCCACAGCCGCACGATCACGCCAAAAAACATGCGAACCGCTTCGGATACCCGCAGGGGCCCGAAGACCCGGCCGCTTGGGAACGGTTCCTGAAGTTCCACCGTGGCCAGTTGCAGGAGCTGTGCACCCGCTACAAGCCCGAGCTGCTGTGGTTCGACGGCGATTGGGAACGCGACCCCGAGCAATGGCGATTTAAAGAGTTGCGCGACCAGCTTCACTCCTGGGTGCCCAATGTCATTCTCAACAGCCGCATGGGTGGTTACGGCGATTATGGCACACCAGAGCAGGCGATTCCGATTTCCCAACCCAAAGGACCCTGGGAATTCTGCGTCACGATCAACGATTCGTGGGGCTATCAGAAGAAGGATCGCAACTACAAATCCGCGCGGCAATGCATCCGGATGTTGGCCGAGTGCGCCGGCATGGGCGGCAACCTTCTGCTCGATATCGGCCCCAAGAGCGACGGCAGCCTGCAGCCCAAGCAGGCGGATGTCCTCCGCAAGCTCGGTCGCTGGACAACCAAGCACGCTGAGGCGCTCTACGGCACTGTGGCCGGCCTGCCCCACGGGCATTTTTACGGCGCATCGACGCTCAACAAGTCGCGGAATACGTTGTACCTGATTTGCTTCGATCGGCCTTATGATGCCGTCGCGGTGAAGGGCGTTCGGAACGATGTTCTTCGCGCCAGCATTGTCGGCGGTCCGGAAGTGAAACACCGCAAGCTTGGCGGCGCGCCCTGGGCCCATATGCCCGGCGTCCTGTGGATCGATGTTCCCCGCAACGTGATTGATCCCGACGCCACCGTGATCAAGGTCGAATTGAGCGGGCCGCTCGATCTGTATAGCGGCAGCGGCGATGCCGTCACCTTCAACGTCTAAAAGGCGAATCCCAGACCCATGAGGACGAAAGCAGCCACCTCTAAGCGAAAGCGCGCTCTGCAGATCGACTCGGACACGAAGAAACGACCGAAGATTCTCGAGCGGCTGAACGACTGGCAGTACGTCGAGCGGTCGATTCATCGGCTCATGGCCGCCTGGGGCCGGCATATCGCCGAATGGGATGATAAGAGTGCGCTGCACCGGCACGTCTGGGACCAGGCCGAATGCGTTCGTCGATTGCGCGAACGGATTGCTCAGTTTCCCGGCGGCCGAACGGACCCACCGGTTTCCAGGCAACTCGAGAACCTGGCGAACGTCGTGTTGCTGGCGCCGTCGCTTGAAGACGCTCTCGATGGCACCTATCAGATCCTCGAGACATCGCTGGTGCGCACGTTCTTACAGCACGTCCAACAGGCGCACCCGGTCCATGATGCGCCGACCATTCAGATGCTGCACGAGATTCTCAGCATCAAGGAGCAACATCGCCTTTGGTTGCGCGACCGACGACGGCGTCATCCCCACACCACCGACGCGAAATACCGCGCCGCGATCGAGCAACAACTGGCGGCCTGCGGTTACCTCGACAAGGCAATTCCCGTGGGCGACGAGATTGCGCATCTGGCCGGCGTGAGCACTTGTTTTCGTTTACCGGCGCTGAATGCGCGTTTGCCGGAGCAACATCCGCGCTTCGACTTCATGCCGTACCTGAAAGCGGATTTCGCCAGGAGCATCGAAGCCCGGCGACTGTTCTGGTGCTACGGGTACATGCTGGAAAAGAACCTGCCCGACGAACAATTGCGCTGGATCTATGACGGACATTTCATGCCGTGGGAATTTCATTACGACATTTCGCGCCATCTCTGGGATGAATCGCGACACGGCGACTCGGGGTACTCCCGCCTCCTCGATTTTGGGATCCGCATCGAGGAAATCGGTTTTCCGCCATATGCCGCCCCGGAAACCGAGCTGAAGCAGAAGAAACTGCGCGCCAACGCGTATGCGGCCAGCGTGCCAGCAACCTGTGGCGACGCCAAACCTCTTGATCCCAAAAGCCTCTACGAAGCGGTGTTCTTCATCGGGCTGGTGGCCGAGACCGGCCATTTTCAGGTCAAAGAAGAGGCGTACCAGGACTTTCGCGATGGTGGCGATCTCGAGTCCGCCGAGATGATGCTGTTCGACATTATCGACGAGACGGCGCACGTGCAATATGCCCATCGCTGGCTGCCGGCGCTGGCGGAACACGCGGGCATCGACAACACCGGCTATCGCGAACGCGCTGCTGCGGTTCGCCGCCGGGCGCAGGAAGAGTCCGATCGAGAACGCGCTGCGCTGGCAACCTTGGATCGTTCCCCCGGCAATCCGAATTACAACTTCTATCAGAATCTGCTGGCTCGCATGCGCCGACATCAACCCCTCGGCAACGCCGGGTCTTGTCCATCGCGCTCGACGCTGCCCATGTGATCCCCTGGCCGGGCAACACCACTTCGCGCATGAAAAACCTCGGCTTATCACTGTTGGGAAATGACTACAGCGGCGCGCGTGTGCCCGTGATGGAACATATCTGGGGATTATCGCGACAAGCCATCCGCCATTTCACCGGGATCGATCCCATGATCGAACGCCACCGGATCAACGAGGCGTTTCGGAGCATCGCCGAGGTGTTTGAAGTAGACTTGTTGTGGGGCGGAGGTCTCCCCGATGAGCGCGCCGAAGTGTTCAACTGGGACGACGGCCAGAAGGTCAAGCGCAACAGGGACGGCCAGACCGTTGTGCAGTGGGGCATGTTGTCAGCCGCGCATCAGGAAGATGGGCGACATTTTGTGCATGTGCCGAAGCCGTCGTCCGTGGACGAAGCTCTGGCATTTCAGCCCTTGCTGTATTTTCCAAAGACAGTCGATCAATACCGAGAAGAGTTTGCGCGCTCGTATGCCGAGATGCTCGCCAGCACCGGCGACACCTGTTACCCGATTCCCCATCATTACACCACCTGCTTCCACTGGCCTTTGGCCATTTTCGGGTTCGAGCTGCTTTGCGAAGCGGGGATGGAGGAAGATCGCTTTGCGGATCTGATCGCACGGTTTGTGGAGGTCAGCACGCGCGTTACCACGGCCTGGTCCCAGGTGCCCAACCTGAAAGCCTTCATTCTCCATGACGATCTGACGATGACGGGCGGCCCGATCTTCGCCCCCGATTGGTATCGGCGCCATATCTTCGTGCATTATCCCGCGATCTGCGCGCCCCTGCGCCAACAGGGGATCCCGATCATTTTTACCAGTGACGGCAATTGTTCCGAGTTCGTGGATGATATCTTCGCCGCGGGCGCCGATGGATTGAACTTCGAATATCTGGTCGGTTTGGAGCGTCTGGTCCGCGCTTACCCGGACAAGATTCTGATTGGGAACATCAACAGCGCCACGATCGCCAATGGCCCGATCGACGCGATCGAACGCGAAGTCCGGCAGTGCCTGGAGATTGGCAGCTGCGGGCGGCGGTTTGTGGTCAACGTCGGTGGGGGCCTGACCCACAATGCGCCGATCGAACATCTGGAAGCATACCTGGCTTCGAGAAAGCAACTCTGTCGTACTGTTCGGCAGCGGTCCAGCTGACACGGCGAAACTTCCCGCAGAATCAGTGTCGGTCCGGGTTCTTCACTGTTTCGATCACGCGTTCGTCGGCGGTCACACGGAATGTCTCACCGGGCTTCAGCACGAGAAACCGGTGATCGTCCCACGGTCCGCTGAGCAGCGCTTTCAGTAACGCGGGGTCGCCACATTGATGATCGCATTGCCAGCCCAGCCATTGCGCGCAATGCCGCGTGTACGCGAGTTCTTTCTCAACCTCACCGCAACCCAGGTCGACGAATGCCGCGTTGTTATAGGTTTGGAACCAGTGCTGCTCGCTCTCCATGAGAAAGTCGGCGTTGTCCTCGCCATACTTCTCGACGTACTCCCGCCGCAGCGTCTCGTAGCGCTCCTGGCCGGGCATAAGAGAATGCTGGTTCCAGCCCGGACTGTACCAGTACGTGCCGGGATGCTGCTTCACGTATTCAGCATAGCGTTCCTTGCTGCCGAGCAAGAGCGTGATGCAATCATGGGCGCGAGCGATGACGAGCAGGCAGCGCTGTGTCGTCACGCCTTCCGTGCCACGACTGCATAAGCCGTAGCCGAGAACGATCGTTTCGGCATCGGTCTGGGCTTCGACACGGTCGATCGCGGTCTGCAGCTTCTCGCGGAGTTTGCCCGGTTCATTGTGCAGGCCCTGCTCGAGCACCTCAATGCGGGTAATGTGGTCCAGTCCGCGCGCGAAATGGGCAATTTCGGTTTGCAACACGGCACAGGTAACGACGGCAACCTTGGGCGAAACGATCATGACCGTTGTAACGCGGCGTGCATCGCCTGAATATGTTGCGGTGTTGAACCACAACAACCACCCACGACTGCCACACCTTGCGATTTCATTCGGGTGGCGAACTCCGCCATCGCTTCGAACGGCATGGCGTAAACCGCTTTGCCGTCGACAACCTGGGGCAGACCCGCATTCGGTTTGGCGAGCAGGAGCGCGCTCGGCCTGGCGGCTTTCATGGCACGGATGATGTTCTCCACCACGTCGCTACCAACGCTGCAATTCGCGCCGACGACCAGTGCGCCCGCATCGCACAGTTGTGCCACGGCTTGCTCGGGCGTGACGCCCATCAGGGTACGGCCACTTTGATCGAACGTCATGCTGGCCAGCACCGGCAGTTCGGTGGCGCGAGCACCCGCAATCGCCAGAACCGCTTCGTTCGCATCCGCGAACGTTTCGCATACCAGGGCATCCACGCCAGCCGCCGCAAGCAGGCTGGCGTGTTCGGCGAAGGACTCGCGGGCCGCGTCCGGGCTGAACTCGCCGTAAGGTTCGAGGATTTCGCCGGTCGGACCAATCGACCCCAGCAAAAACACCGGCTGGCCGCTGGCGGAGATCGCCTCGCGGGCCAGCCGCACCGCAGCGCGATTGACAGGTTCGAATTTGTGTTCGAGGCCGCAGCGTTTCAAGCTGACACGACTTCCGCCAAACGTATTGGTGCAGATCAGGTCGGACCCGGCGGCGATGTATCGGGCGCCAACATCGCGAACCGCAGACGGGTTTTCGATGTTCCAGCGCTCCGGAGCCGCACCGATTGGCAAACCGGCGCGTTGCAGCATTGTGCCGGTCGCCCCGTCCGCGAGGAGAGGCACCTGATGTTCCAGTGCGTCGAGAAACGTCATGGTTTGCCCCGATAAACCCTGCCGCAGGCCCATTGATACTGAGGAATCACAGCACTCGATTCTCTGCCATGACCTGGCGGTACCAGTAGGCGCTGAGCTTGGGAGTGCGCCGTTGTGTCTTGAAGTCTGTGTAGACGAGGCCAAATCGGCGGTCGTAACCATCTGCCCATTCGAAATTGTCCAGGAAGGACCACAGGAAGTACGCCCGCACGGGAACGCCATCCCTGATCGCGCGATGCAGCTCTACCAGACACGTCCGGATGTATTCCCGTCGGTGGAGATCGAGGACTTCGCCATTGACTGGCGGCGGGTCGTCATAGCCGGCTCCATTCTCGGTGATGTAGATTGATTTTACGCCATAGACCTCCGCGGCCAGCCGGGTTCCCCAATACATCGCCTGGGGCACAAGGTCCAACCATGTCGAATCGGCACGCGGATAATGGGGCGGAAGCGGCAGATACTTCCCGTCGCGGACAAAGCCGCCGCAATAAATGTTCATCCCGAGGAAATCGATGGGCGCTGCGATCAGATCGAAATCGCCCCTGGCCACTCTTGGCGCCGCCTTCTGGCGCAAATAGGACGGCAGGTATCGACCACGAAGGATCGGATCGAGAACGCGGATATTATCCTGCACAAACAGCCGTCGTGCCGTGGCAATATCGCGCTTGGTCTCCGTTACCGGCACCGGAATAGATGGGTTATCAGCGAAGCCAACGCGCGCGCCACGTCCTCCATGTTCACGCACAGCGCGAACGCCCTGACCATGGGCCAGCAGCGCGTGATGATAGGTTTGATTGACCACCGCTTCACCTTCATCGGTTCCCGGCGCTTTGCCGCCACCACCATACCCGTGGCGCGTAAAGCACAGGATTTCATTCACCGTCATCCAATTTTTGACGCGATCGCCGTAGGACTTCACAATCGTGTCAGCATAGGTCGCAAACGCGTCGGGCACATTGCGTGCGCGCCAGCCGCCGGCATCTTCGAGTGCCTGGGGCAAATCCCAATGGAACATTGTCGCCCACGGCGTGATTCCGCGCGCCAGCATGGCATCAAACAATCGGTGATAAAAATCCAGTCCCTTCTGATTCACAGGACCGCGCCCCTGTGGGAAGATGCGCGGCCAGGCGATGGAGAGCCGGTAATTCTTCACGCCAAACCTCGCCATGAGCGCGAAGTCGTCCCGGTATCGGTGATAGTGGTCGCACCCGACATCGAGAGAGTCGCCATTGTGAATCTTGCCGGGCCGGAGCGCGAACGCATCCCATACCGACATTCCCTTGCCATCTTCCAATGCGGCGCCCTCGATCTGGGGCGCCGATGCGGCCACGCCCCAGACGAAATTGCGGGGAAAACTCAGTTTCATTTTAAAATTCGCCTCCCAACGAAACCTGTGCGCTGGGAGGCCCTTACAGTCAGACGACGGCTGAAAATTCGCATGTCCAACCATCTTCTCGGCTCTCAGCCGACAGGTCAAGACCTCGCTTGGTTGCGCCAGGTGGTTAAGATCCTCCAAGAATTTGACAAGATCATTTATGGACGTCGGGACTGTGAAATGTCTATTCTCGCCATGATGCTGCACGATTCTGCTTCCACGGAAGTTCTGGCTCCGGCCGAACCGATCGTCCTCAGTGATTCTGACAAGCGCATTTTGCGCAAGCTCGCCGAGGAACTGGCCGTCATTGCCGCGTTGCCCGTCCACAAGGAGAAAGCGGAATTGTGGCGGCGCCTCAACGACCGGCAATCGGTTCGTCCGATGGTCTGGATCAACGAGGTCCCGTGGCATGAAATGGACGTCAACGGCGAGCTTACATTACAGGCCGAACATCCATTCGCGCGCGAGCAGGAAGGCAGTCTGCGCCGGGCGCTTTACCAATGGCGGCACTTTCCGGGCGACATGATCATCAGCGATTTCCTGGCCTGTCCGCTGGTGGTTCACAGCACGGGTTTTGGCATTACGGATGACGTGGATATCGTCCGCACGGACGCGGCCAACGACATTGTCTCGCGGCATTTCTACAGACAGATCCACGATTTCCCCGATCTGGAGAAAATCAAGATGCCGGTGGTGACCCACCATAGGCGCGCCACCGAGGTCCGCGACCGCACGATGTGCGATTTGTACGGTGACATTCTGCCGGTGCGAAAAGTGGGACAAAGCCACATTTGGTTTACGCCATGGGATTATCTGATCCGCTGGTGGGGAATCGAGGACGCGATGATCGATATGATCGACCGGCCCGATCTCGTCCATGCGGCCGTGGAACGAATGGTGGACGCGTGGATGACAGAACTTGACCAGTTTGTCGCGCTCAATGCCCTGACGCTCGACGGCAACAACACGCGGATCGGGTCCGGTGGCTATGGCTACGTCTCGGAGTTGCCCGGCAGTGATTTCGATCCAGACTACGTGAAGCCGCACAACATGTGGGGATGTTCCAACGCACAGATTTTTTCCGAGGTGTCGCCCGAGATGCAGTGGGAATTTGCGATTCAGCACGACCTCCGCTGGCAGCAACGCTGGGGGTTGAATTACTACGGCTGTTGCGAACCGCTCGACGGCAAGGCCGACGTGCTGAGGAGAATCCCCAACCTGCGCAAGGTGTCCGTCACACCATGGTGCAAGACCGAGCGCGCGGTCGAGACGATTGGCCCGCACTGGGTCATGAGCCGCAAACCGAATCCCGCGATCCTCGCCGAGGATGATTGGAGTCCGAAGCGGGCCCGGCACGATCTGCGCGATTTCCTCGAGAAAGCCCGTGGCTGTCACGTCGAACTGATCATGAAGGATATCTCGACGGTTCGTCATCAGCCGCAACGCCTTTGGGAGTGGGCGCAGATTGCCAGCGAGGAGGCCGAAGCCTTCATGAAGAAATGAGCCGGGAATCAAGCCGCCGTCGGCAAAGAGAGAGCCGCCAGTAGTTGCAGATTGTGCCTGCGAGATCGCCCAAGGGCGCTTTGCTGGTTTTCATTCGTTGCGAAAGACCTTTGCAACGAATCTGCATCGGACAGGAGCGCCAAGCCGAACAGCAATGGCATTATTGCGACACTCTGATAGGCGTTTGACTGACCAAATCTACACGGACAAGAACCTGCTTCGCACGTCGTCAGCACCCACCGACAAGTCCACTGGGAATGGGTTTTCTTCGATTTGATCGCGATCTGTGATCGCGACACATTTTTGTCACGGGCTGAAAACCAAAAGTCGCCCTTCTTCGACTTCCCGTGACGGCAGACCACGATTCAGAAATTGCTTCGTCATGGGCTGCACCGGCTCACGCAAACACGGTGTCGCGAAGAGATACGTGCTTCGGGCTTGCCTGCCGCTGCTACAGTCGAAAAGCCAACTCTCAACTTCTTCGAGGCGGCGAATCTCTAGTGGGCGTATTTCGAAGGGTAGCTTCTTTTCTTTGTCGGCGGCCGGTTGGCTGCCTGCTTGAATCGCCTTTTTCGGATCTTCCTTCACCGCGCGTTTCATTCGCCTCCGCCTTTCCAAGCTAAACCTGCAAAACTCCTGTTCGTCAGTTCGATTCCGACACCCGCCTCCATCTCGAGCCTTTTCCATGATTGGCGAGCGCGGGCCTGTTCAGGCCTCGTTTTGAACGATCTGGTCCAACAACTGGCGTTTTCGGATGAGTTTGATCGATCCGTTTTTCAGGATCATGACCTCGGGAGCTTCCGGGAACGAATTGTAATTCTTCGCCGCCATGCTCGAGCAATAGGCGCCGGCGCCGCCGATCACCACGAGGTCACCGATTCGTGTCTCGGGCAGCAACCGCGGTCCCAGCGCTTCCGGTCTCCCGGGAGCGGGGGTGAGCACGTCGCCACTTTCGCAGCAGTGGCCGACGATAACGTACTCTCGCCGGGGGCGTCTTCCTTTGGCAGCAGGCACGACCTCAATGGGATGTTGCGCACCGTACATGCTGGGGCGGAGGATCTCGGTCATGCCGGCGTCCAGCTTGAGAAACGAATACCCGCGACGTCCGGTATCCACGACATCGACAACGGTCGTGATCAGCGCGCCCGCACTGGCCACGAGATAGGAGCCGGGCTCGACTTCCAGACGCAGTCGGCGCCCGTGTCTTTTCGCAAACGACCGAAACGCTTTGAGGACGCGACAGCCGATTTTCTGCAGGTCGGTCGTTTCCTCGCCGCTGACTCGGCCGATCTTGTATCCTCCGCCGAGATTCAGCACGGTCACATCCGGAAGACGCGTGCAGGTCTGCAACGACATCAGGGCCACCCGTTCCCACACTTTCGGATCGCTTCCCGAGCCAATGTGCGTGTGCAGACGAGTAAATCGGAGTCCGTACTTGTGGCCCGCTGCCACCGCCTCGGGCAAATGCGCATGCCAGATGCCGAAACTGGCCGAGGGCCCGCCGACATTCGTCCGGTTGCTATGCCCCGAGCCAAGACCTGGATTGATCCGGATCGACAGTGGGCGGCCTGGAAACCGCGCGCCAAAGACGTGGATTTGCGCGACCGAGCAGGCATTAAACAAAACGCCCCGTCCAATCAGCGCCGGCAGGTTTGCGGGGAGTTCTTGCGCGGTGAGCTGAATCCTTTCGGGAGAAACACCAGCCCGGAGCGCGCGCTCGACCTCATAACCGCTGCTGGCATCAATGTGCAGGCCGGCATCGGTGAAAACTTTGAGCACGGCGCTCGTCGGGCAAGCCTTCATGGCGTAGCGCGCCGTCAAGCCGAAAGCGTTGGGGAAACCGAGCACGAGACGAGCCTGTCTCTGCAATGTCTGTTGATCGTACACGAAAGCGGGCGTGCCAAACTCCTGACGGATTGTAAGCGCCCGCTTGTCGGTAAGAAATGGGACCGGTTTCATGCTCGTCTTTGACCTCGCACGTCTGCCATTCCTTGTGAGGGCCGGCAGGGCTGACGACCGGGAACTGAGCCACGCCGGGCGGGGGAAGTCAATCGCGAAGGGGATCTGTCCGGGCGGGGCTGGAACACACATTTGCCTTGCGCGGCGTGGTGGGTGATTTCATCATAGGCACGTTATGTCCTATCGAGCATGGTTTCAGTGTATCAACGATCAGTGCCACGCCACGTACCCGCTGAACGAGGTGATTTACCGGTGCCGGACGTGCGGCTCGCTGTTGGAAGTGGCGCACGACATGCAGGCCCTGGCGCGACGCGATGCCAGGGCCTGGATGAAGCTGTTCGAAGAGCGCTACAAGTCCAACCAATGGCCCTACGGCTCTGGCGTCTGGGGCAAGAAAGAATGGATCCTGCCGCAGATTGCCGACGACAACATCGTGTCGTTGTACGAAGGCGGGACCAATCTGTTCTGGGCGGAGCGTTTCGGCAAGATCATTGGCGTGGACGATCTGTGGGTGAAGCTTTGCGGTAACACGCACAGCGGCTCGTTCAAGGACCTCGGCATGACGGTCCTGGTGTCCCAGGTCAAACAAATGATCAGCGAAGGCGCACCGATCCAGGCAGTCGCCTGCGCGTCGACGGGCGACACCTCGGCGGCGCTGGCGGTCTACTGCGCGGGCGCGGGGATTCAGGCGATTGTGCTCTTGCCGAAGGGCAAGATTTCCATCGCGCAACTCGTGCAGCCGATCGCGAACGGCGCGCTGGTGTTGTCGTTGGATACGGATTTCGACGGCTGCATGAAGGTCGTCCAGGAGATCACCAAGGACGAGACGATTTACCTGGCGAACTCGATGAACTCACTGCGGATCGAGGGACAGAAGACGGTGGGGATCGAGATCGTCCAGCAATTCGACTGGGAAGTCCCGGACGTGATCGTTATTCCCGGCGGCAATCTCGGCAACGTCTCGGCGCTGGGGAGCGGGTTGCTGATGATGCGCGATCTGGGATTGATCAATAAACTGCCGCGGATTGTGGTCGCGCAGGCCGAGCGAGCGAATCCGCTGTATCGGTCGTACCTGAAACATTTTGAGAGCTTCGAGCCGGTGCAGGCGCAGAAGACACTGGCGAGCGCGATTCAGATCGGCAACCCGGTCAGCTACGCAAAGGCGGTGCGGACGTTGCGGCAGTTCAGCGGGATCGTCGAACAGGCGACCGAGCAGGAACTGGCGGATGCGGCGGCGCTGGGGGATCGGACAGGCATGTTCAACTGCCCCCATACCGGCGTGGCGCTGGCGGTGTTGATAAAATTGCTGAAGGCCGGGAAGATCGACAGATCGGAGCGCGTGGTCGTGATCTCGACCGCGCACGGCCTGAAGTTCGCCGATTTCAAGGTGCGCTATCATGAGAACAAACTGGAGTTTCCCGCACAATACGCCAATCAGCCCGTCGAGCTGCCCCCGCGCGTGGATGCCGTGAAAAAAGCGCTCGCGCAGGCATTGCAGAAGAGGAACAAGACTGATGTCTAAGAAGATTTCCCGGCCGAAGCAATACAAACCGGCCACGCTCGCCGTGCATGGATTGGGCCGCGAGCCCAAGGCGCATTTCTCCGTCACCACGCCCATCGTCCAGACCTCGAACTATTACTTCGACTCGACCGCCGACGTGCGGGAGTTCATGAAGGCCAAGAGTGAGGGGCGAGTGGTTCGCGAACACGAGTACGGTCGTTACGGCAACCCGACCCAACAGGAATGTGAACGCAAGCTGGCCGCCATTGAAGGTGCGGAGCGCGCCCTGCTGTTCTCCACCGGCATGAGCGCGGTCGTGATGACCCTGCTGGCCTACATGCGGCGCGACGTGCACATTATTTTTACCAAGGATTGCTATCGGCAAACCCGCGATTTCGCCACGAACGTCCTGGCCGGGTTCGGCATGCAGGTTTCGATTGTTGAGCCGACCGCCGCGGAAATCGCGAAGGCGATCCGGCCCAATACGACGATTATTTTCACCGAGTCGCCGACCAACCCGTACCTGCGTGTGATCGACATCCCGGCGGTCGTCAAGGTCGCCCGTAAACATCGGATCAAAACCATCATCGACGCCACCCTGGCCACACCCTACAACATTCAGCCGCTGGCGTTGGGCGTGGACATTGTCATTCACTCGGCCACGAAGTATCTCGGTGGTCACAACGATCTGCTGGCCGGCGTGGTTCTTGGCAAGACCACGATGCTCGATGATGTGTACAAGATGCAGCGCATGATCGGAGCGACGCCGGATCCGTTCACGTGCTTTCTCCTCGAACGCGGCCTGAAAACCTTCGCGATGCGAATGGAACATCACAATGGTGCCGGTCTCGCCATTGCCCGCATGCTGGAGTCGCACCCGAAGATTGAGAGGGTCTGGTATCCAGGATTGAAATCGCATCCCGACCACAAGATCGCCAGGAAGCAGATGCGCGGCTTCGGCAGTGTGATCACCTTCCTCGTCAAGGGCGGCGAGAAAGAGACACTGAAGTTTATTGATTCCCTCGATTTGTTCCTCATCACGCCCAGTCTCGGCGGGAGCGAAAGCCTGATCACCCAGATGGCGACCATGTCGTTCTTCGACTACCCGGAAACCTACCGGCGCTCCATCGGTATGGTTGATAATCTCGTCCGTATCGCTCTCGGTCTCGAAGATACGGACGACCTCATCGCGGATCTCAAGCAGGCTCTCGCGAGGATCTGAACTGATCGGAGGGGCGGGCCAATGTCGTTCGAAGATGTGTTTTTTGTCTATAAATATCTTCTGCCATCGTGTGGAAGTGCTTGATTTTCAGGCAAACTCTGGTAGCCTCAACCGATAGTTTCCCCGTTTGTGTATTCCATGGCGCTGTTTTGGTTTGATGGAACACACAGTCCTATTTCGTGTTCGGTACAGCGAAACCGACCAAATGGGCACGTTCTACAATTCACGCGCCCTTGAGTGGTTTGAGTGTGGCCGAACGGAGCTGCTTCGCTCTGCGGGATTGCCCTATGCCGAGATGGAAGGGC
>Ga0335085_10000373_pt1 | contig 129739 bp, 99 predicted proteins | sample Lox_Sample_45_FD_206712 | JGI IMG/M metagenome (GOLD analysis project Ga0335085, IMG submission 206712) | Soil microbial communities from Loxahatchee National Wildlife Refuge, Florida, United States - Lox_Sample_4.5 | ecosystem: Environmental > Terrestrial > Soil > Wetlands | place: USA...
GATGCCGTAATGGCACCGGTGTTCCACAGGTAAGTACCACCGCCAGTGGCGGTGAGTGTGGCCGACTGACCGACACAAACGGTGGCGGCGTTTACCGTCACCGTCGGCAGCGGATTGACGGTGAGAACCATGAAATCAGATACCGGCGAGCATGGTGCAGTAGCATCTGTAGTTAGAGTTAATGTTATTAATCCAACATAGCTTGGTGGCGGGGTAAATATTGCATTAAGTGTTGTGTTATTAGGACTAAATGTTCCGACGTTTGGTGAAGCGGACCAAGTGCCAGCAGTAGCAGATCCACCAATAATACCATTTAGAACTATACTACTGCCTTGACAAATTTGAGCATCATTTCCCGCATTGGACGTTGGAGCCGAAGTAACAACAAAATTTGTATTGGCTATTGTGGAGCCACATTCATTAGACACTGTCAATGATATTGAGTAGTTGCCAGGAGAGTTGTAAACAATCGAGCCTGGAATTGCAGAAGTTGAACTTGATGGATTTCCACCCGGAAATGACCAACTATAAGTAGGTCCTGTGCTTGCATAACAATTATAAACCGTTGAAGTCGGGGAAATGCTTTGCCCTTGACAAATATTAGATATAGGATTCAGTGCGACAACTGGCACCGATTTCACATTTACCGTGGCGTTACTTGTTGACGGACTACAACCTTGATCATCCACACTAAGAGAAATAGTATAAGTGCCTGCATTTATAAATTGGAATAGCGGGTCCATTGAAGAGTCGTTTGTCCCATTTGTAAACTGCCAGTTGCTACTATTTGGGGGACAGCTACTGCCTGAATATGCGACACTCCAATTGTAGGTGTTTTGTCCACACGAAGCAGGCGGCGAAGTATTATTTGCAGTTACAGCAATGGGACCGCATCCAGAAGTCGGATTCAGAATGAATGATGAAATAGGATTTGGGTTTACGCAAATTATTTTTGTGATTGAAGATTCGCCACAATTATTTAAAGTGTTCCAAGTATTTAATTGCATTGAATAAGATCCCGGCGTACTAAAATTTACAATCAACGAATTTGAACCCCAAGTCAATGGATTATTTGTAGGAGGATTAATTCCTAATTGACCGCTTGTGACGGCCCAGCCAGTTGCCGGACTTATTATCCAATCAAATTTTGTAGACGAATCACATACTCCAGCGTTTGAAACATCAACTCCCTTAATAGTTGTGTTTGTGAACGTCACATTTGTATTTTCACAAACTATTGTATCAGGAGAAATTGAGAAATTAGCAATTGGGGCGGAATTAATTGTAATTGGTTCGATAGTAGAAATTGTCAGTCCACAGGGATTTTGAATTGTGAGCTTTACATAATAAGAGTTGGGAATACTTCCTCCGGATGCGCCGCAAGAAGTGCTTGAAAACGTATGGGTGTAGCTTGGAGGAGGAGGTTGATAGAATGTGTCTGTTGAAGTACCATCATTCGTAGTGAGAATATACAAAGTTCCTGGAGGGTTATCCGATCCTCCCGTAATCGGAAATACCAAAGTTGCAGGAGGGCAAAGTCCTACCGTGTTGCCTGGACTTCCAATTCCTCCGGCAGGATTTGATCCATTGTAAACCTGGTAAGTGTTTGATGCAATACAACCATTTTGTCCGGTGACTGTAAAAATTAAAGCAAAATATCCTTGAGTTCCATAAGTGTGAGAAGTTTCAGAGAAGCTCGTTGAACTAAAATTTGTGGATCCGTCTCCCCATTCGATAAGATAATTCGAATTTGTTGTCGTTGATCCATTATCAACCGTATCTGTGAAAGCAAGCCCGTTACAATTCGTAAACGGCGGTTGGTTATAGAAGTCTATCAAAGTTGCATCAGGTATCTGCTTAACCTGTATTCCAGTTGAACTCGTTTGTGTGCATCCTGTGGTCGTGAATGTCGCAGTAACAACTACTGTGTACGAAACTGTTGTTCCCCCGACAGAAAAATACGCATGCGCTACGTTCACTCCTGAATCGATAGTTGCATCTCCGAAATCCCACAAATACTTCACACCAGCTTGTTGATTAGTTATTGAAAAGTTGATTGTGGCTCCTGAGCATTGAGGTGTTGATGGGTTGAATGTGATTAATGGCAAATTGGGAATTGGATTTACGGTTATCAGAACTGTTTGTGTGTCGCAAGGCAAAGGATTAAATCCGACAACGGTGTAGGTAGTTGTTGAAGATGGTGAGGCGAGAGGATTCGAGCAATTTGTACAACTTAGTCCACTTGAAGGTGACCAACTATAGCTGCTTGCGTTTCCACTTGCCGTCAATGCTACTGAAGACCCATTGCAAATAGAATAACTTGACGGAGAAATTGATACTGTGCACTGTGCGAATGGATGTAAAGGGCAAATGACCAACAAGAAAAAGAGAATTGCCAAAAATCTGTGGTGAACAATTCGGCACATGTCGTCAAAATGACTTGAGTATTCGAGAAAGCCTATTATCCTTACGGTGATGTTTTATCGGCGTCTATTCAGAATGGTATAAAGTTAGAAATAAGTATCATTATTCAATCAATGTACAATCAAATGCGCTTGACTTTTGGTGTTAATTAACCGATTAATCTGGTATTTCAATTGTGTTAGCCAATTCTATTGAATTGACTTATCCCAAGTGGTTCCCAATTCATGAAAGAGTAGTTGACAGTGAGAATATGACTCAATTTAGGAAAGACGGGTGATGATTTCGCAACAAATTATGTGTAGGACTGTACGCCAAAGAATTGCAATTCCGGTACTTTAAAAAATGCATGATAGCAGCATTGAAGAACGGGCTCGGTGTGGAAGCAGCTTTAATTGAGGATTTTAAATCACTCTCCTTCTCAGAAATTTTCTCAAGAAGTCAATGAGAAGTATGTCAAATTGTATGCAAATGCAACAAGCCATCAATAGTATTATTTCTATGGATGGCTTGCCAGTTAAAGCTCCCCGGGCTGGACTTGAACCAGCGGCCCTCTGATTAACAGTCAGATGCTCTAACCAACTGAGCTACCGAGGAATTTTTTCCTTAAAGGGACGGCAAAAATAAACGATTGAAGGAGAAAAGAAAATCAGGATTTAATGTTTTCAGAATGAAATTTCATCAATCCTTCCATCGGTGATTGCAGAATTTTTCCGGTTTTCATTCCAAATTGTTCAGCTACCTCAATGAGAATTTCAGAGAAGAAAAAGCCAACCGAACCCGCACAATTGAACGAATAATTTTTGTAAAAAGGAATTTTCGAAACAATCTTTTCAAAAAATTCTGTGAAGGAATTCTTGATTAAATCATGAATGAACGAATTCGTTTTTCGTTCGGCAGCAAACTGTGCAAAGCCAGCAATGAAACGATTGGCTTCAATCCCGGAATAGACTGAATTGAGAATTTCCTCGCGCGAGAGTTTAAATTCATTTTCAAATTCAGAATACAGCTTGTCAGGAAATTCGTTTCGCAAAAATGATTTCAGCAACCGCTTGCCGATGGCCGTTCCGCTTCCTTCATCCCCCAAAATGAAACCGAGTGAATCAACCTGCTGAGTAATTTTTTCTCCGTCATAAATTCCATTATTCATCCCGGTGCCGAGAATGGAAATGAACCCTGAATTTTTTTGCAGCAATCCCCGAGCTGCTCCAAGCAGATCATCATTCACTTCAACCTTAGAATTTGGGAATATGCCGAGGAAAGCATCTCGCATCATTGCTTTATGATCTTCAGCGGCACAACCCGCTCCGTAGAAAAAAATCTCGTTAGGAATTTCGCCATGAAGCTGAGGTACCACTTCTGTTTCGATTGATCTTGCGAGACGATGTGGCGTAAAGAAATACGGATTGAATCCCGTTGTGCGAAAGGAATTTTTTTTGTCTCCACTCTGAAAACGCCATTCAGCTTTTGAACTTCCTGAATCTGCGACGAGAAAACCCACGGAAAATATTTTTAACAAAGAAAATAAACATTACCGCTCAGTTTCATTGGGAAACAACGGTCATGTGAATATTTTTTTCAGCCCCCTTACTAAGAAGCAACCGGAACATGCAATTTTGCCTCTTAAAATCAGAACCAAGCAACTATTCTATGTCGATATTGGAAACTTTGCAACGGCCCTTTCAATCCTCTCCTCATAAATCTTCTTCCATCGTTATCGTTGGCACGGTGGCGTTCGATTCAATTGAGACTCCATTTGGAAAAGCGGAGCGAATCATAGGCGGCACGGGCGCTTACATTTCAGTAGCGGCTTCTTATTTCGCGAAGAACATCAATCTGGTATCTGTAGTTGGCGGTGATTTTCCAAAATCACATTTGAAGATGTTGAATGATCGCGGAGTGAAAACGGAAGGCGTTCAGATCAGAGAAAATGAAAAATCATTTTACTGGAAAGGATCCTATCACCTCGACATGAACACGCGCGATACACTCGTCACGGAGTTGAATGTGCTTGCCACTTTTGATCCGATCATTCCGGAGAGCTACCAGGACTGTGATTTTCTCATGCTCGGAAATCTCACTCCTTCGATTCAGATTTCAGTGATCAGCCGGATGCAGAAACGACCGAAGCTCATAGTACTCGACACGATGAATTTCTGGATGAAGCACACACCTAAAGAATTAGCCCAGGTGCTTACGATGATCGATGTGCTCGTTATCAACGATGCTGAAGCGCGAGAGCTCACGAATGAATATTCACTCGTAAAAGCTGCGAAAAAAATTCTGGAGAGAGGCCCGTCTTACATCATCATCAAAAAGGGTGAGCATGGCGCATTGCTGTTTCATGAGAGCAATGTGTTCTTTGCTCCGGCGCTGCCACTCGAAGAAGTGTTTGATCCCACCGGCGCGGGTGATTCTTTTGCCGGAGGTTTTATCGGTTACCTTGCGAAGACCAATGACATTTCCTACGACAACATGAAACGCGCTGTGATTTATGGTTCGGCAATGGCTTCGTTCTGCGTCGAGAAATTCGGAACGGAGAGATTGGTTGAACTCACGGAAGATGAAATTGAAGAGCGTGTAAATGACTTCGTTGATCTTGTTCAGTTTGATATCGCTCTCGTAGATTAACGACCTTCTGCAACACTCATCAGGACGGAAGGAACAATTCTCGCCAAATCTTCAGCGTAAACTACTTTCTTTTTCCCTTTCAAATGTGGCAGCTTCGGCTCTTTGAAGCGAAGTCGTTTAATTTTTAGCGGAGGAAAAACTGTGCATGAAAATTTTTCATCTGAATCATCACACTCGACGAAGCACACCCACGACTCCGGGTTTTTGAGAATGGGATCTTTTCTGATTTCAGAATTCTGAAACGTCCACGACAAACCGTATTTATTCGCAGCCGATTTCTTTTGAGTTTTTACTGCTACTTCAATTCCATTAACCAACAAATCAGATTTCCAGTCCTTCTTCCTTCCATCATAAATTTTATAATCAGGTCCGATCACTTTGTTCCCGCGCTTTTCAAACACTGCTTTTACGGCTTCTTCACCGAGTTTGCTGATGAAATGATCATCCTGAATTTTTGATTTGCGGGATTGATTGCTGTCTCTGTAATTAACCGTGTCCACAACGGAAGCAGAAAATTTTCTCGCCTTAGTGACAAGAGATGACGTAAGCAGGACTCTTTTTGGAGTGAGAAAAGCTTTTGGCAAGAAGATAAATTTCTTCTCACAAGATAATCAGTTCCCGAAGAACTATGCGACAGTTTGTGTTTCGCGAACGAGGTTATGCTCGAGAAGATACTGAGCGATCTGTACCGCGTTTGTGGCTGCGCCTTTGCGGAGATTATCCGCAACGATCCAACAATTCATTGTGCGCTCAAGTGAAATGCCGCGGCGGATTCTTCCAACAAACACTTCATCTTTTCCTTCAGCATTGATGGGCATGGGATAAATGTTGTGAGAAGGATCATCTTCAACAACAACACCGGGCGTGTTCTTCAAAATCTCAACGACATCTTTAAGATCAAAGTCTTTATCGAATTCAATGTTCACGCTCTCGCTGTGTCCACCATGGACCGGCACGCGCACACATGTGGGCGAAACCTGAATCTGTGGTGCCCGCATGATCTTGCGTGTTTCATTCACCATTTTCATTTCTTCCTTTGTGTAACCGTTCTCAAGAAACACATCAATGTGGGGCAGGCAATTCAAATCGATCCGGTGCGGATAAATTTTATTGCCTTCAATTCCTTCGCGCTCATTCATCAACTGCCTGACACCTTTTGCTCCCGTTCCGCTCACCGATTGGTATGTTGAAACAATTACACGCGTAATTGTGTATTTTTTGTGAAGCGGATTGAGCACCATCACCATTTGAATGGTGGAGCAATTAGGATTGGCAATGATCTTATCATTTTCCGTGAGTACATCTCCATTGATTTCGGGAACTACGAGAGGAATGTCCGGTTCCATTCTCCAGGAAGAAGAATTATCAATCACGAATGTTCCCGCTTTCGCAAACTTTGGCGCCCACTCTCTGGAAACTGCTGCACCTGCAGAAAACAAAGCAATATCAGGTTTCAAATAAACTGCTTCAAGAAGTCCTATCACTTTGTACAGTTCTTCGTTGAAGACAACTTCCTTTCCAATGGATCTTTCAGAAGCAACTGGAAGAAGTTCAGTGACGGGAAATTTTCTTTCCTCCAAAACTCTGAGTATGGTAGAGCCGACTAAACCCGTGGCTCCAATGACAGCGACTTTCATGGTTCAAAAAATTACGCGGCAAAATTGAATAAAAAGAATGATGACGAGCGAAAAAGGTCATCCGATTCGCTTCCGGATGGTTTCGAGAATATTCTTCATCCGGTGGAGATTGAGGAGGAATGCGAAACCAAGTTTCACCGGGAAAATCAGGTAATAGAATAAAATCAAAAGCGGGTTGGGAGAAATTTTTTCCGATTGGTAGCCGAGTTGAGACATTTTTTGATTGCAAATGCTCTGGCAAAACCAGATTTCAGTTTTATTCAAGCCGCCTTTACTCCAGCTCTGAGCACGATCAGCATTGATTCCTTTCGTGTCTCTCTTATCCAGTCCGCTCGATGAGCCAACCTGCGGAACTTCTTTCATTATTTCCGAAAAAGAAATTCCGATGAGCGAGCATATTCGCTGAATCACCTGATCAGGATTGCTTAACAGTTCTTCAAATTTCACATTCATCACGTGCGCGTCTTTCACTTCTTCACTTGCACCGATCGCCGAATTCCAAAGTTTGCTGATGGTGATCGGATGATAGTTTGTCCAGGCACGAACTGTCTCAAACCAGGTGGCATGCGCACCGCCAAGAAATCTTCTTTTCCATTTTCTCTTCTGTGAAAGCAGCACATCGCGCGGGTCGCGAATCATGTTGATGAAAAATGAATCAGGATAGACGTCAAGAATTTCGCGGATGTAAAAAACATTTTGCGGGGTTTGGTCACAGGGAATTTCTTTCCCATTTCTTCTCGATTCATAAAAGAGAACAGCAGCAAAAATTTCAGTCCCTGTTTTTTTTGATTCGGGAATTGTTGCAAGAATTGTTTCCGCTTCCAGAGAAAAATCTTCAGTATGCCTCTTAGAAAAATATCCCTCTCTTGAAATGTTCAGCAGCAAAGAGACAAGGTTCAATGATTCCGCTTCGGAAAGAATTTTCGCTTTCTCCTTGCTCGACCAGAGTTGCTCGAAGAAATGCATCTCCGGAAAGCCATAAACTTTTTCATGATTGCCCAGAATGCGGCCCATCATTTTTGTGCCGCTGCGGCTGTTTCCAACTACGAAAATGAAAGGCATGCGCTGTGTGTGCGCAAATGTAAGCACGAGCGATTTTAAGTGCCGGCGATGTATTGTTCGAGATGCTGAATCACATTCTGTTGCTCTTCAATCACGCTCTTCACCACGTCGCCAATAGAGATGATACCAATCAATTTTCCATTGTCCAGAACCGGGAGGTGGCGGATCGTTTTGTCTGACATCAGTTGCATGCATTGCGAGAGATCGTGATCCGGCGTGACTGTGAAAAGATTTGAAACCATCACTTCACTGATCCTGGCTTCTGCCGATGTTTTTCCTTTGAGAATGATTTTTCGCGCATAATCACGCTCGGTGAAGATGCCGGCGATCTTTTCACCTTCAGTAACCATTACGCTACTAATATTTTTATCAGACATCAGCTTGAGTGCTTCCAGCACCGTAGCCTGCGGTGAAACTGAAAAAATCACAGCGCCTTTTTTATGAAGAATGTCTCTTACTTTCATGATCAGCAGATTTAAGGTTAATCAAAAAAGTTGAAGATATGAAGTTACAAAGAAACTGCCATGTATTACAAAAACGAGTTCATTTCTACTCTGCAAATGTTTTTTCTTCAGTCATTAAGAAATTCTGAACACAAAATACTTATTTTGGCACTGAAGAGTACCTCTGAAAATATTCCGTTTGAAAAAACTTTTACTGTCATCTTCAGCAATTCTCGCCGCGATCGTTTCATCGCTGATTTCTATTCCCAAAAATGAAGCAAAGCAATATCAGGGGCCGGAGCAAATATTATTTCTTCAGCATGAGCTTATGACGCCCATTCAGCCGGGTCAGTATTTTCTGGGATCTACCAATTGCAAAGGGTGCCACGGCTTTGATACACTTCACTATGCCAACGTGGATGCGAATGGAACAGACATAAATCTCTATGACGACTGGGAATCTTCCATGATGGCCAATGCAGCAAAAGATCCGCTCTGGCGTGCGAAAGTGAGTCATGAAATTCTTTCAAACCCAAATGATTCGCTCACCTTGCAAACGACTTGCACTTCATGCCACTCTCCTATGGGGCATTACACAGCCATTTATCACGGCGCCACTTCTTACACAATTTCCGATCTTAATCAGGATACACTTGGATTAAACGGAGTAGCATGCGGGGGTTGTCATGAAATTGGAACAGAAGGTTTAGGAAGTCTCTTCACCGGGAATATTCCCTATGACACAACGAAGAAAGAATTCGGACCATTTACCGATCCGCTTACAGGTCCGATGCAGCTCTATGTTGGATTAACGCCGACTTACAGCGAGCACATGGGTCAATCACGCACGTGTTCGCCATGCCACACTCTGATCACAAACACAGTTGATCTCAATGGAAATCTGACAGGCGGAACATTTATTGAGCAGGCAACTTATCATGAATGGTTGAATTCGGCACTCGCGCAGGATAATGTTACCTGTCAGCATTGCCACATGCCGCAGGTTCTCGATTCAGTGAGAATTGCAAACAACATCTTATCGCTTGCTCCGCGATCTCCGTTTAATCAGCATCAGTTTGTAGGCGGAAACTATTTCATGGTGAATCTGATCAAAAACAACAAGGCCGCATTGAACATTTCAGCTCCGGATGTTGACTTCGATTCCACTTTGACTGAAACGAAGCGCATGCTCGAAGAAAATGCGCTTAGTGTGCACTTGTATCTGGATAGCATTACTACTGACACCGCCTACCTGCGATTCCGCATCATGAACAAATGCGGGCATAAATTTCCATCAGGCTACCCAAGCCGCCGGGCCGTGGTGCAATTTGTAACGCTTAACAGCAACGGTGATTCACTTTTTCAATCCGGAATGTTTGACGGAAATTACGAAGTGAAGAATATCGATCCTGTTTTTGAACCGCACTTCAACGTGATCAACCAATCCTCAGAAAGTGAAATTTACGAGATGATTATGGGCGATGTTAACGACGATCTGACCACAGTTCTTCTGCGTGCCGACACGGTGCTTAAAGACAATCGCATTCCGCCTGAAGGATTCGTCACTGACTTTTATGATTACGATACAATTAAAATTGTGGGCGATGCAGTTAATGATCCTGACTTTAATAAAAACGGAAACAGTGAAGGAACAGGCCGTGATGAAATTCACTATCATGTTCCCATTAGTGGTGCACCGTCGCCGTTGAATGTTTATGCGAGAGTGTTTTACCAAAGTGTTCCGCCCAGGTGGGTGGAGAATATGTTCACGCTTGACAGCGCGCCCATTGACACATTTAAAAACATGTTCAATGCAGCCGACCGAAAACCACTAATGATCGCGGCTGATTCATTGCTAAACATTGCCGTGCCCACTTCTGTGATGAATATCTCCTCTCAAAATTCACTTCATCTCCTTCATTCACTCACCAATAGCAGCATCATTCTTCAAAATGAAAAACGGCTGCTGATTTATGATCTGGTCATCTTAGATGTGAATGGCAAAGTGGTTTCGGAATTTCAATTCAACTCAATGGCAGAAATCTTTAATGTTGATTTGCCGAAACAATCCGGAATTTATTTTATCAAAATAAAAACCAATGCCGGCAATTTTATTTTCAAAGCTGTGAAAACTTAAATTATGGTCTCTTTTCACAAAACTTTTCCATCTTTCAGAAAATTATTTTCCAAACATCATGAAAAAAATTTACACAATCTCTCTCTTGTTCACTGCAGCGATAATTACCTCATCAATTCAAACCCGCGGGCAGATCAGCTTCGTGAACAAAAATTCACAACTTGTAGCCAGTACTCACAGTGGCTGCTCAGTTGCTGTAGTTGATGTGAACAATGATGGACTCGACGATATTGTGCGGCTCGATCAGGGCCATACTGTATATGTCGACTACCAACGCCCCGGCCATGTATTCAGCCATGTGCTCATTGGAGATTTTGGATTTTCGTCGGGATGGGCATGGGGAATGTGTGTAGCAGATGTCGATCACAACGGTTTCAAAGATGTGCTGGCCGGCGGATATGGCCCGGCCATAAAAATTATGAAGCTCAATTCAACAGGCACGAGCGGAACTGTGTATTCCTTGCCGTCTTCTAATTTTTTCATGCAGAATGCAAATTTTATGGACGTGAATGGCGATGGCTGGGAAGACATTTTCGCTTGCGACGATGATGCAGAAAGTCATATCTGGCTGAACGACGGCACGGGAAACTTCGACACTTCTTCTATTATAAATTTCGATGTAACGAACACGGATGACTCGGGAAATTACGGGAGTGTGTGGAGCGATTTCGATGGTGACGGTGATGTGGATTTATACATTGCCAAATGCAGACAGTTTGTGGGTGATCCAACTGATGGGCGACGTATTGATGTGTTGATGGTGAATGACGGAAGCAACAACTTTACTTCTGAAGCCGCCGATTTTGGTTTAGCTGACAGCGGACAAACATGGACCTGCAACTTCGCCGATATAGATGACGATGGTGATCTCGATGCCATCGAAACTGATTATGATATTCCCGCCAAGCTTCTTGAAAATGATGGCACCGGTCACATGACGAACATTGCGTCGGCTTCAGGATTCGACATTAGTGATATTTACCCGATCGAATCAGTAATGGAAGACTTCGACAATGATGGTTACGTTGATATTCTTGTTACAGGAAGCCATGCCGATCTTTTTCATAACAACGGCGATCATACCTTTACAAAACTCACCGGAGTTTTCGACGCGAACAACATGGAGTCATTCGCCATCGGCGATTTAAACCACGACGGGAAGATGGACATCTATGCGAGTTATGCTTCAATTTACACATCACCGACAAGTGTTGACGATGTGTATTGGCTGAATACAACGAGCAACGGAAATCACTTCATCACTTTTAACCTCATCGGCAGTACAAGTAGTGAAGGTGCTTACGGTGCACGTGTTACGTTATATGGTTCATGGGGAAAACAAGTTCGCGAAGTGCATGCAGGAGAAAGTTATGGAACATGCAACAGCACGAATCTTCATTTCGGACTTGGAGCAGCAACAGCAATTGATTCAGCAGTGATTCATTGGCCTTCTGGAACGAATCAAACCATCGTGAGCCCATCTATCGATCAGTTTGTGACAGTGAAAGAAGATTCATGTGTATCTCCCGAGGTTTTTGTTACGGCATCAGGCCCGCTCGTGCTCTGCACGGGTGAATCGATTACGCTCACTGGAAGTAATCTTCCCATAGGATATGCGTACAAATGGTCGAATGATTCGACCTCACAATCTATTTCTGTTTCTTCAACCGGCTCGTATTATCTCACCGCTGTTTCTTCAGATAACGCCTGTACAGTAACCACACCTGCCATCACCATTGAGCAAACTCCTGATGAGACACCTACGATCACATCGCAAGGTGATCTCACCTTCTGTGCCGGCGGAAGTGTGCTCCTCACAAGCTCACAGGCCGCCTCATATCACTGGACAAACGGTGATACCACGCAATCAACCTACGCAACTACATCCGGTGCTTACACCGTCACAATTCAGGGCACGTGCCAGCAATGGACATCTGCACCGATTAATGTGAATGTTTGGCCGGCGCCACCTCCTGTAACCACAGATGCATATACAAACGTACCCGCTGAAGTCACACTCTCTGCCACGGGCAATCATATTTATTGGTACGATACGCCAAGCGGGGGAATTGCGATCGATTCGGGCTTCACATTTTCTACATATGCAAACAATACTGAGACGTTTTATGCAGAAGACCACTTGATGTATCAGGATGACTCGACCGCGACAGGGCAAAAATATCACACCGGAAGCAGCGATTACAGCGGAAGCACAACAAATGCGTGGATCATCTTTGATGTTTATGAAGCGTGCATGCTGAAATCAGTGAAGGTGTATACAGATTCTCCCGGCGATCGCCAAATTGAATTGAGGGATGCTTCGGGTAATGTGATTCAAAGCATCATGGTGAATATTCCCGCCGACTCAAGTCGCCTCACCCTCAACTTTTATCTCGCACCCGGAAATGGTTACGAGCTTGGAACGAATACTGCGCAAAATAATTTATTGCTGGGTTACGATGCTCCGCGTCTTAAGCGAAGTTCTTCCGGCGTGAGTTATCCATACACGATCAACAATTTATTATCACTCATCAATTCACCTTTCGGAACTGACTACTATTACTATTTCTATGATTGGGAAGTGCAGAAAGTTCCGACCGTTTGTATTAGTCCACGCTCGCCAGCTACAGTTTACCTGACCACAGGAATTCAATCGTATAACTTTTCGCAGGCTTATGAAGTATTCCCTAATCCGACCGATGGAATGATCACGCTTAAATCGAATTCACTTACGAATGGAAAAATCAGCCTTCGCTTGCTTGATGTTTCAGGAAGAGTTTTGCTGAATGAAGAAGAAAACAGTTTTGGAAAAAGCGAAGAGCTTCACATCGATCTCAGCAAGTTTTCGAAAGGAATTTATTTCCTCGACATCAGCAGCAATGAATCCACTTCGAGGCAAAAAGTTGTGATCAACTGAACTAATTTTCTCAGAGAACGATCAATTCGTCTTTCTGGTTGCCATTTTATTTTTTGAAAACAAGATACACAGCTGCTACAATCAGAATAAATGCAGCCACGTGATTCCATCGCAGCGTTTCGTTTTTGAAAAAAATCAGAGTGAAGATCACGAACACTACAAGCGTTACGATTTCCTGAATCACTTTCAACTGGACGAGTGAAAACGGCCCTCCGTTTTCATTGAAGCCGATTCTGTTCGCAGGAACCTGGAAACAATATTCGAACAGTGCAATTCCCCAGCTGATCAGGATCACCACGATCAGCGGCAAAGCATTGAACCAGCTGAATTCGCGCAGCTTCAGATGCCCATACCAGGCAAGTGTCATAAATGAATTGGAAAAAATTAGCAGGATAACGGTGGAGAGTCCTTTCATAGAATTTTCAAGATTGAGAAATGCTAAAGTAGTTTGTGAAGTAACTAATCAGTTACAAGTGCGGCACATTTCATTTGACAACCTTTAATCAACTATGTTCAAGAGCGAACCGAAGCAGATTTAATTTTTTTCTTTCAGGTAGCGAAGCATGTCGCTGATCGTTTCTTCGAGAGAAAATTTTTGCTGCCAGCCCGTGTCGCGCTGGAGTTTTGATGAATCACCGAAGATGATGGGTTCATCACTCGGCCGCAATAGTTTTTGATCGACCTGAACATTGAGTGTAATTCCAAGATTTTTTTCAATGAGCGGAATAATTTCTTTCACCTGGTAAACTTTCTCGCCGCTCACATTGTACGCATCTCCTGGTTTTCCTTTTTCAGAAAGTAAAACCATGGCACTCACCAGATCACGAACATCTGTGATTGCTCTTTTCGTTTCCAGGTTTCCAACACGAAAAACGCTTTCTTGTCCCGCCGAAATTTCATAAGCACGCTGCACGAAATCACTCGTGACATCATTTGTTTTGCGCGCACCCGTCGTGTTGAAGATGCGCACACGAATGCAGCGAATCTTAAAATTTTTCCAGTATTGAAATGAAAGTAAATCCTGCCCAACTTTACTTACGCCATAGGGATGAAGCGGAAGCAACGGAGTTTCTTCATTAACCGGAGAATTTTCCGGAGTGAGTGATGCACCATATTCTGCACTCGAACAGGCAACCACAATCATCGGGTCATAATCTTTTTCAGATCCACGGATTTTTTTCACGGCTTCAAACACGTTCACCGTCCCGATCATGTTGATGTCAATCGTTTTGGCGGGTTTCTCCCATGAAACAGTAGGGTAACTCTGTGCTGCGAGATGAAAAATTTTTGATGGCCGATATTTATCTATGCACTTGAAAACTTTTTTCTTCTCGGTTACATCCAGTTCAACAGATTTACATTTTCCCTCGAGATCGTGAACATCAATGGTTGGAGTAAACCAGCTGCCGATAATATTTTTCTTTGGAAGAATTTGCGAGTAGTAATCGACGAGATGGGAACCCACCATTCCGGCTGCGCCGGTGATGAGAATCGTTTCAGTGTGCTGAGCCATTCAGCGCAAGTTTATAAATCTCATTCACTTTTTGGCCAATTAACTGCCATGAAAATTTTTCGTCGGCGGTTTTTCTGGCATTGATCCGAAGGCGTTTCATTTTTTCTTCATCGTGAATGAGAAAAATTATTTTTTCAGCCAGATCATTTTCATCTTCATTTCTAAACAAAACTCCGTTCTCTCCGTCAACAATTATTTTCTTAAAAGTGTCAAGATCTGAAGCAATAATGGCGGAACGATAATCCAGCGAACGAACCATTACTCCGCTGGAATAAATTTCTCTGTATGGAAGCACCACAATATCTGCTGCAGCGAAATAAAAAGGAATTACTTCATTCGGAACATAAGAGTAATTGAGAATGCAGTCAGGCTCAAGATTTTTTTCTTTCACGATGTTGTCAAAAAAATCCTGCTCGACTTTCCAGGGGCGACCCACCACCACAAGTTTCGCATCTTTCATTTTATCTCTCACAATCGCCCAGGCTTTCAGCAGTACGTCAAGACCTTTCACTTTTTTTATTTGCCCGAAAAATAAAACCAGCTTTTGATCAATGGGAAGATTCAATTGCTTTCGCGCTTCAGTCTTGTCCATTGGTTGGTTGAAAAGAAAATCTGAATCGCCGTGCGGAACCACATGAATTTTCTCTTCTGAAAAATGAGGGAAATATTTTTTTACTGATGATTTAGCATAATCGCTGTGAACGATTACGCGATCGATCAGCTTCTCAAACTTCGCGTACTTGCCCGAGTCGATTTCTTTTCCGAACTCTTCGAAATTTTCCACATCGTGAATCGTGGCGACAATCTTAAACCCTTTTCTCTTGAAGAAATAGAAATTCAAATATTCCCTTCCCGCAAAATGATATACATGAAAATGCACCAGTTTCAATCCTGATTTCGCTGCATGACTGGCGGCATTCATTGAGCCAAGAGCATAACGAACGCCGCGCAGCAGCTTCGGATCTTTGCCGTAAATTTTTTTGAACGGTTTTTCAGTTTTGAAAGGGAAAGAAAACTTTGTGTCGAGATCCGTTTCATCGCACGTATAGAAAACAAGCTCGGTTCCTTGCTCGGCAACGGCTTTACACAAACCGAAATCATAAAAATCATTTCCGCTGTGCCCGCCAATGGGTTCGACCATGGCCACTTTCAGCGTTCCGTTTTCACTCATACCAAAAACTGAGATTTTTATTGAGGAGCTGTTCGAGCTTTTTGATGTCGGGTTTGTAAATTTCCCTCAGAGCGGCTTCGGTTTCAGGTTTGCGCTCGAATTTCTTTTCGCGCGTGAGGAAAATATTTTTGATGGCTTCTACGCGCTCAGAAGGAAAAAGATTTCGAGCAATCGTTCGAAGTTGTTTCTGCGAATAGAGAAAATGAAAAAACTTGTTGCGAGGCGTTGAATACGTGTTGAACTTTCCTTCCACTTCAGGAAGGTGGGCCGTATCCAGTTTTAAAAAGTGAAGCAGGTGCAAAATGCTTGCCTCCATGTCCTGCGCAATTTCTTCATAGATAAAAATCGCCACTCTATCCTCGCCGAATGTGTCGAGATAACGCTTTACCTGTTCATAATACAATCCCAATTCAACGAATTGTTGGTACCAGAGATGAGCAAATCTGTGTTTCGTTTTTTTGAAGACGATGTCTTCCATCGAAGCGTTCACGTAACCAAGTTTGTGCTCCATGAAATAATGTGAGTACGCACGGTCAACAGGGTTTCTGAGCGAGATGATAATACGCGCTTCAGGAACAACTTGATGAATTCTTTCCGCCACACCCGGATAAAAGAGATAAGAAACACTCGCTTCGCCAATGGCCCGATGATGACCATTCGCCGTTGCAAAAAGATTTTTGTACCGCTCGAATGTGCCGACACCTTTTTCCTTATGATATAAATTTTGTTTTACGGTTTCGTCGTAGGAAAAAAAGTTAGGCTCCTTGATCGCGCTCATGAACACTTCAGGATGCCCCTTCAAGTAATGATAGAGTGAAGTGGTACCGGCTTTAGGCGCGCCGACTATAAAAAAGTTAGGCAGCTTTTTTTCCATCTTGTCCCGTTACTTTAACCAACCCGGCAGCACTGTGATCCCTTTCCCCCGCAGGAACTCAGCTAACCTTTTATTATAAGGCGAATAAAACTCGTTCACATACTTACGATCTTCCTCATTCATCTTCTCGCGATTTGCTTCAGCTGCATTCACTTTTTTATAGAGTGAACGCAAGGTTCTCTTCAGTGCAACATTCTTCCTCCAAAAAGATTCGAATCTCCTGTTGACTCCGAGCATCGTTTTATGAAGCCACCGGTTTCTGAAAGCAATCGTTTCGTTTTCTACTTTGAAATCGTCGTGCGAATATATATCGAAGTCAAGGCTCAGCCAATGACATAACTCCTTCATGAAAGCCATTGAATCTTCCTTCAAATCTTCGAAAAACATGATTTTGAGATTCGGCCCGAATAATTCGAACCATGGAGGTAGGTAATCCACATAGCATCCTTCTTTAATTCCCCGAATGAACAAAGCTTCCTCATCATCCCTATGCTCATCGAGCTGCTGCTCAGCTTTCGCAAGCGACTCATCTACGAATTGACGGAATGAAATATTTGCTGATAAGTAAGTATTCACCTTTTTTCGTTCGTAAAAAGAGAACAGGCGGTCAGCGGGGTTTCTTAAGATGAAGATCATTTTTACCTCTTCGCCTAATTCATTTCGTATTCGCTGTGCTATAATTTCCTTGCCATAAATGTAGCTCGGGCTAGCCTCGAGATAATATTTCTTTCTTCCCTCACAGTGCGTCCAGTACCTGGAATATTCTTCCATGCTGCCAATCGGCCTTCCGTATTTCAATGGCATGAAGAATCCGATTTCCTTCGTTGAACTTCCGCAAACATCGGGATGCATGGCAAGATAAGTGAACACGGAAGTCGTTCCCGCTTTGTGGACACCACCAATGATCAGGTTGGGAAGATTTAAATTGCTCATGCAGTTTCAAAACACTCAATCAACTCAAGAATCATACGGGACGCACATAACCCCGCTCAGGATGCAATTCGATATAATAAAAGAAGTAGTGGAGGACTACAAAAGTGGCGGCTGTAGCAATGCCAGGGTCAAACCAACTTCCTCCTGTAGGAATTCCTCGTACGATGAAAAATACGAGGAAGAAAAGAATCGCCTGATAAAACGAACTCTTCTTGAAACTTTTGATTCGCATATGGTGACGAAAAACCAGATAGTACTGATAGAACCCAAGTAAAAATCCAACAACACCAAATTGCCAGATAATTCCGATGATTCCGATATCGGAAGGATAATAGTGATACAAGTCCGGCGGCTGTCCGGCCCAGTCGTGATCTGTTTTTCCATTGCCAAATAACCAACTGAAATGATTTCGATCAAAATATTTGAATGCAATGGCAGACTCGCGGATTCGCGCCTCAGCGGATGCTTCGGCTACGTGATGTCCGGTCAACACAGCAACTACGTCACCATACTCTAAAAGAACACGAGCAATAATATCAGGCCGGATATAGTATAAGAGGGTCACTCCGGCTACAAGAACAGTTACCGATAAAAGCGTGTAATAAATAATCTTATCCCATGATTGATAGATGAGAAAATAAAGGCCCACCGTACCCAGCAGCGCCAGCGAGGTGCCGCGCTTTTGATTTACAAAAAATATGTAGCTGTAGAAGATGACGAAGAAAACTCCGAACCAAAGTTTGTTTGTACGAACAAAGCGAATGAAGTAGTAAATTGATGCAAATGAAAACACCATGATGTCAAACTCGAACTGGCATCCACCTTTAACTGAGTTGCAGTACACCCACAAGGTGCCGTTGTATTTATTCGGATTCATGGTAATCACCATCGTCATAAACACAGGCAGCTGCACCCATGCTCCCAGAAGAAGTGCATCTTTGACGATTGAAAGATCAATCGCTTTTGTCTTCAGCATGTAAAACCACAGGAAGCCACTGAGAATTGCCAGCCAGGATTTCTCTGACTTCATCCCCGTGAAAATGGGCTGACCATAATAAATATTTGCCATCACTCCCGAAACAACTAAGATGTAAGTGAGCATTATCATGGCCCACCATTCAAAACGCGTGAATCCCTGACCTTTGTTGTAAACCCGATCGTAGAAGTAAACGAGGAAGAAAGTTGTGTAAACAAAAAGCATCGGATAACCTCCGTAAATGAGGTAATACATCGAGAGAGGGCTCTTTATGAGCACTCCGAAAATATTTATGAAAAGAAGATAAACACCAACAACTTTCAGTCTGCGCTTCAATGTTGTTCGTGAAGACGTTGGAGCAGCTTGTGGCGGAGCGGTTAATTCATATCCCGTGTACACGTGCGCTTACCGAATAAAATTTTAATGATAAGAAGTGATTCTCTCCAATTTCCTTCCGTGATATTTTTAATTGATTTAAGCAGAAGGCGAATTACGGGAGCGAAGATAAGTTGCGGGTAATAAAGTTGATAAAATATCATCCAGCCTCGATATTTACAACACATGAAAAATAACGGCCTTCTCTTCGCCTTGATTTCTTTGCCCGTGGTCACGCCTTGCTTGTGATAGATGATACTTTTCCATTGGTAACCGTGCTTCCACCCTTTTCTCACTCCGCGAACTTCCCAATCCATCTCTTCGAAGTAAGCGTAGTACACGTCATTCATCAAACCCACATCCGCTAAAAATTCTTTACGAATAAAGAGCGATGCACCGTATACGTAATCGAACTGAACATCGTTGCGATCATATTGACCTTTATCTTCTTCTTTCAATCCGAGATGATAACTCCACGTGGTCCACTTGTTGAACCTGCCGCCGATGGCATTGATCTTATCCGGCCAGCGATACCAACGCAACTTACTTCCAATAATTCCGACTTTTTCATTGCGTGATTTGTATTCCGCATCTTTTTCAATCAGAAATTTCAATGCATCGAAATCAAGAGTCGTGTCATTGTTGAGAAGCCAAACATAATCTGCATCACCTTTGGCGAGCGCGTAGCGCGAACCAACATTATTTCCTCCTGCAAAACCAATGTCGTTGCGAGCTTGAATAAGAATCAAAGGAAAAGTGAATGGTGAATCGTGAATGGTAAATGATTGCTCTCGCGAAATATTCCCGCCCGCTTCTGCTTCTGCAATTTCATACTCGATGTACGGAATTGGTTTTTGACAGAGAGGAAATGTGAATTGTTTGATTTCTTCAGGTGGTGAGAATTCCGGAGTGGTTTTTCCGTCAGCCCAGTCTTTGATGATTTGAAGCGAAGCAGGTGTGTTGTTGTCAATGATTACGATTTGAAAATTCTGATATGACTGCTTCGCCAAACTCTCAATCGTTTCAATAGTGTTCACGTGACCATTGAAGTTGACGAGAACAATGTAAACCTTCGGGATTTCGGATTTCGGATTTCGGATTTCGGATTGCATTGACTCAGACATTCTGTTTTCTATCCTCTGACTTCTGCCTTCTTTTCTTCGATCCACTTCGACAAATCTCTGCCTATCAACTGCGACAACTTCATCACATCCTCTCTGAAAACATCCTGCAGAAATTCCCTCTCCTCTGGCTTAATCTTCGGTAAATCTTTATCGGTGTAAAAAGTTTTTTTGAATTTGCTTTTTACTGATTTTGGCAACACGCTCTTCAGCCAATCTTTTACGCGCTTTTGCGTGTTAAGTTTTGAGATGATTTTATTTTTCGGAATGAAACTCGGATTGTACTTCTTCGAAAAATCAATCGAAGTCTTGTCACTCACTCCGATAAATCGAAACAAATCTTTCATCGTCGCTTCGGGATTCTTCACAAAGTCATCAAAGAGATAAATGCGCAACTGCTCCTTCGGAAAAATTTCCATGAATCGCTTCACCTGCTCGTAGTACATTCCGATCTCGATGTACATGTTTGAAATGCCCCATCCCTTCGGATCGCGCGCCATGTCTTTCTTCAGCGCCGCCATGAAATCATCTGTTTCGTAACCGATGCGCAAATCCATCAGGTAATGACTGAAGGCACGATCAACGGGATTGCGAAGCATCATGATGATTTTTGCATCCGGAAATTTCTCCCTGATATTTTTTGCTGCTGCCGAAGAATAGAGATACGAATTCGTGACTTCACCAATCGCTTTTTCATTCTTCACATTCTTGAACAACTGTGCATACTGATTCCAGTCCGTGACGAAGGCGTGAAAAATTCCTTCACTCAAATCGCCTTCCAGCCACTCACTTAAATCTTTGTTCAGCGAGCGCGCATAGTTGGGGCGAAACTTTGTGTTGTCAATGTCGGTGCTGAAATGATGCGTCTCTTTAATCGGCGCCATGTAAACTTCCGGATGAAGTTTAAGATATTCATAGAGCGAAGTGGTTCCGCTCTTGGCTGCACCGACGATGAAAAAATTAGGAAGCTTTTCTGCCATTCAAATCAAAAATCGCGGCGAAGATAGAGGATGAAATGAAGTTTCACCGATGATGTTTTGCTCAATCATTTTCATTTTGTCCATGAAATTTTCTTCAGGAAAAAATAACTTTGGTTCCTTGCAATGAAAACTTTTCTCATCACGTTGCTCTTGGTAATGGCTGCCGGAGTGATTTATTTCTTATGGAAGAATAATCAGCAGACACAACTTCAGTCTTCCGTGATTTCTTCTCTCGAAAAAAATTCAACCGACTGTAATCCTTCACTGTGGAATCACGTGTATCACCGCTATCGCCTGAAAGTAATTTCAGATTGCATCACCGTGAGCGGAACGGTGGATGCAGTTCATGGAGAGGATGACGGCGACGAACACATTCGCCTTCATCTCGATGCAGGAGAAGAAAGTTTGCTCAATTCAAAAAATTATTCAGAGCAGCACGGCGATTTGGTAGTTGAAGCCATTTGCGTGAAGAGTATTTCGCAGGCAGATGCGATTGGCCCGTGCTCGGGTTATTACAATGATGTTTACATTCCTCATTCTGGAGAACGCGTTACAGTGGAAGGTGCCTATGTGCTCGACAATGAACATGGCTGGATGGAAATTCATCCGGTGTCGCGAATTATTTCAGAAGGAAAATCGTCAACGACTCCGGAGAACGATACGAATCCCGTCGTCGGTTACACGCGTGGTGGACAAGCTATTCATGAAGGACCTCGCGGCGGGCATTATCACTACAGCAAGAGCGGTAACAAAGTGTATGAGAAGAAAAATTAGTTGAGCCACTTCTCAAATCTCATTCGATCACTTTCATCGGTTTCATCCCGTCATCCGCCAAACGGAGTGCCATCAACATTTGGCAGTTACAAAAAGTCGCAGTATTTTTGTCCAACTTTTTTACACCAATGTTAGACAAATGAACCGCTACAGCATCAGCGAAATGGAACAGCTCTCAGGCATTAATGCGCACACACTCCGCAAATGGGAACTGCGTTACGGATTGCTTTCACCCGGGCGCACAGCCACCAACATCCGTTACTATACGAATGATGATCTGCGGAAACTGCTCAACGTGAAAACGCTGCTGAACGGTGGTGGTAAAATTTCAAAGCTCAGCAAGCACAGCCGCGCAGAACTGAACAGCCGGGTGCAGAAAACAATTGAGCCCGCCGAAAATGAAAGCGCACTCATCCATTCATGCATCAGTAACCTGCTGCTCTCAGCGATGGATTTTGATGAAGCAAGATTCAGTAAAGCCTGGCTTGAAAGCACGAAGCACTTGGGTGTGCTGCGCACGATGACGGATGTGATTTATCCGCTGCTCAGCCGCGTGGGACTTTTCTGGGCGTCGGAAAAAATGAATCCGGCACAGGAACATTTTCTCAGCTGCCTCGTGAGGAGAAAACTGCTCTCGGCGATTGACGAACTGAAAACAAAATCGCGAGGGCATTCGCGCTGGCTTCTGTTTCTTCATGAAGAAGAAGACCATGAAATTCCGCTAATGCTGGCGCATTACCTGCTCGCAAAACATGGCGCTCACATTATTTACCTCGGTGCAAAAGTTCCCTTTGAAAATCTGAAGCAAACGGTAACTGCCGCGAAGCCAACGCATCTGCTCACGTTCTTTTCTACACGGAATCACGACAAATACCTGCGTGAATTTTTATCTCTTCTGGTCAGGCATTTTCCGAAGCAGAAAATTTTTGCCGGCGCAGGAAAAGAATATTTCAACAAAATACGTGTGCCGGAGAAAGTAAAACTCCTCCATACGCCGGGTGATTTGCTGAGCCTGATTTCTTCCGGAAAAAAAATTAAAGACACTGTTCATGAAAGATAAAAGGGTCAGCATCATCGGCGCCGGCTTTTCCGGACTGGCGGCTGCGGCAGTGCTCGCTGCTGATGGTTACGGCGTGGAGGTATTTGAAAAAAATGCGCAGGTGGGCGGCCGTGCGCGCGTGATGAAATCAAATGGATTTGTCTTTGACATGGGACCCAGCTGGTACTGGATGCCCGATGTGTTTGAAAATTTCTATGAACGCTTTGGCAAGTGGGTCAGTGATTTTTATGAACTGAAAAAACTCTCGCCGTCATTCAGAATTTTTTACGGAAAGGATGATGTGCTTGACATTCCTGCTGATGAGAATGAACTCTTTGAATTATTTGAGCAGATTGAACCGGGCGCTTCGCAAAAACTCCAAGAATTTCTGTGCGATGCAAAGCGCAAATACGAAGTGGCGATCAAAAACAAAATCGTTTACAAACCATCGCTCTCATGGACGGAATATGCTGACCTCATTTTCAAAAAAGATGCGTGGACGCTGCAACTGCTTTCCACCTTTCATCAGCACGTCCGCAAATACTTCAGACATCCGAAGCTGATTCAGCTCATGGAATTTCCGGTGCTGTTTCTCGGTGCCATGCCCAAACACACGCCGGCACTTTTCAGCATGATGAATTATGCCGGTTTCTCTCTCGGAAATTTTTATCCGATGGGCGGCATGGGCAAAATCACGGAGGCAATGAAAAAAATTGCGGAAGAAAACGGCGCCATCATTCACACCAATGCCGAAGTGAAAAAAATCCTGAGCAACGGAAGAAAGATATCATCACTGATTGTGAATGATGAAGAAATTTTTGCTGACAGCTTCATTGCTTCCGCTGACTATCATCATGCAGAAAATGAATTGCTGCCGAAGGAGTACCGGATGCACGATGAAAAATACTGGAGTACACGAATCATGTCGCCGTCTTCACTCTTGTTTTATGTGGGTGTAAAGAAGAAACTTCCCAACCTCCTGCATCACAATCTTTTTTTCGATGAAAGTTTTGAGAAGCATGCCGAAGAAATCTACGGGCATCAGCAGTTTCCTTCAAAGCCCTTGTTCTATTTGTGCTGTCCGTCGAAAACAGATGATTCGGTTGCACCTGCCGGAAAAGAAAATCTTTTCATCCTCATTCCGCTCGCTGCCGGACTGAAAGACAGTGAAACGATGCGTGAAAAATATTTCCGCATGGTGCTCGACAGAATAAAGACGCTAACCGGAAATGATTTCGAAAATGAAATCGAATTCAAACAGAGTTATTGCCTCGACGATTTTGAAAAAGATTATCACGCTTACAAAGGCAATGCTTACGGTATGGCGAACACTTTTTTTCAGACAGCTTTTTTCCGTCCGCGCATGCAGCATAAAAAAATGAAGAACCTCTTTTTCGCCGGACAGCTCACTGTTCCCGGGCCGGGTGTGCCGCCGGCAATTATCTCGGGTCAAATCGCTGCCGGATTAGTAAAACAATTTTTGAACTGAAACATCATGAAAAACATATTCGACAACGTTTCTTATCGGATCAGCAAGATCATCACCGGAACTTACAGCACGAGTTTTTCTGCCGGGATTTTTTTTCTGAACAAACGACTGCACCAGCCGCTCTATTCCATTTATGCTTTTGTGCGCTGCGCAGATGAAATTGTGGATTCATTTCACGGATACGACAAACAGAAACTGCTGGAAGAATTCCGCCGCGAAACTTTTCTTTCCATCGAAAGAAAAATTAGTACGAATCCCGTGCTCAACAGTTTTCAGCATACGGTTCACCGCTATAACATCGATCATGCGCTCATCACTACGTTTCTCGACAGCATGGAAATGGATCTGCAGCAGCATCACTACGACCGCACAAAATTTGATCAATACATTCTCGGTTCAGCAGAAGTGGTTGGGCTGATGTGTCTTCATGTTTTTACCGAAGGCGACAAAATGCTCTATGAAAAACTGAAAGCGCCGGCGATGAAACTCGGTGCTGCTTTTCAGAAGGTGAATTTTCTGCGCGACATGCAAGCCGATTATAACGTGCTTGGCCGCATGTATTTTCCGCAGATCAATTTTAATGCATTCAGTGAAGAAGACAAGCGGAGTATTGAAGCTGAAATTGAAAATGATTTTGCAGAAGCGTTTGAAGGCATCCGCCGTCTGCCTGCTTCTTCGCGCCTCGGCGTGTACATCGCGTACAGGTATTACCGCGCGCTGCTGAAAAAAATCAAACGGCTCTCCGCCGAGCGCGTGCGTGTTGAGCGCATCCGCGTTCCAAATGCAAATAAGCTTGCTCTCATGCTTCAGTCTTACATTGAACATCAATTGAAACTGGTATGAAACTGTTTCTCGCATTCATGATGATGACCACGGTCTTACATGCAGCTGATGAAATTCCCGTGCAGCAAATGCGCGAGATGTATTACAATGCATCGAAGAGTTCTGCCGCGTCTGATAAATTTTATGAACTGATGAAAAGAGAAAATTCCACTTCACCTCTTGCACTCGGTTATCAGGCCATGGCTGAATTCATGAAGTGTTATCACTCCTTCAATCCGGTGACCAAGCTCACTTACTTCGGAAAAGGAAAATCAAATCTCGACCGCGCCATTCAGAATGATCCGCAAAATATTGAACTGCGCTACCTTCGCTTCACGGTGCAAACCAACATTCCTTTCTTCCTGAATTATTCTTCTTCAGTGAATGAAGACAAGCAATTCATCATCTCGAATTTTTCTTCGCAGGGTGATACTGCGCTGAAGCAAATGATCAGGGATTATATGGTCAGTTGTGACGCATGCAGTGAAGAGGAGAAAACATTTTTTCAAAACACAACGCTATGATGCAGGTGATTCTTGTTTTGTCGGCATTTGTCTCCATGGAAGGCGTTGCATGGCTGTCGCACAAATACATCATGCACGGATTGCTCTGGTTTCTGCATCGGGATCATCACCAGAAAACGCCGGAAAGTCATCTCGAAAAAAACGACTGGTTCTTCGTCATCTTCGCCATTCCCGGCATCATCCTGATTTTTCTCGGCTCTGTTTACGGAACCGGCGCTCCTTTTCTCTGGCTCGGACTCGGCATCACACTCTATGGTGTTGCATATTTTTTCGTGCATGATGTGTTCATTCATCAGCGAATCAAAATCCTGCGGCGGTCAGATAATTTTTATCTGCGCGCCATCCGCAAGGCGCACAAGATGCATCACAAACATCTTGACCGCTACGAGGGCGAATGTTTCGGCATGCTGTGGGTTCCGCTTAAATATTTCCGCGAAGCAATTAAATCTTCTTCATGAAGTTCACGTACTTCATCGTTGATTTTGCTTCACTCTCCGTTCCGTTTTTATTTTCATTTCATCCGCGGATAAAATTTTACCGGGAGTGGAAATTTTTTCTTCCCGTACTTTTTGTGGTTGCCCTTTTTTTCTGCATTTGGGATTCAGTGTTCACACGCCTCGGAGTCTGGAGCTTCAGCATCCACTACACCACCGGAATAAAAATTTACAATCTGCCGCTCGAAGAAATTCTTTTCTTCTTCTGCATTCCGTATGCCTGCGTATTCACCTTCCATTGCTTCCGCATTTTCAGAGTGAAAAATATTTTTACGGGATCCGGAATGACTGCTATCATTCTTGCTTTTGCCTTGCTTGCCTTCGCGTTGATTTTTTACAACCGGCTTTATCCGCTTGTAACTTTTTTACTGCTGGCGGCATTTCTCTTTTTGTTACGTAGAAAAAATTTCGTGGGGCTTTTTTTCACCACGTACCTGATTCTGCTCATTCCATTTTTTATTGTGAACGGAATACTTACCGGCACCGGACTGAGTGAACCCGTAGTGAGCTATAATCCGGAAGAAATTATCGGGTGGCGGCTGTTGACGATTCCGGTGGAAGATATTTTTTACGGCATGTTGCTCGTGTTGCTGAATGTAGCCGGCATGCATTGGATGAAAGAAAAATTCGCATGAGCAAGCCGCGCATTCTTTTTTTTCCGTTTCCGCTCTTGTCGCATTACTCGAGGTGCCTCATGCTTGCCCGAGAAGTGAAAGATGATTTTGAAATTTACTTCCAGGAAGAAGAAAAATTTTCATCGCTGATTACTGATTCCGGGTTTCAGACTTTCTCCGCAGAGAAATTTGATGCTGATGAAGTATTGAAACATTCACAGAAGTTCAGCTTCGGATGGATGAATGAATCACTGCTTGAAAAAATTTTTCTCTCTCAATGCAATGCCATCAAAAATCTCAACCCGGATTTTGTTCTCGGCGATGTATCGTTTACGCTGAAGACGGCTGCGGAAAAATGCGGAGTGAAAATGATTGCTCTCATCAACGGTTACATGTCGAAGCACTATTCACTCACAAGAAAAATTTCGAGAACACATCCGGCTTACCACTACTCGCAAAAATTGCCTGAAAAGTTTTTCGATGCTCTCACGCAAAAGATGGAAGCGCTTGCATTCCGTAAAGTGCATGCGCCGTTTCGTTCCATTCGCAAAAAGTACGGACTGAAGAAAGTGAAACATTATCTCGAAGAGCTTGAGGGCGACAGCACACTCATCTGCGACTTGCCCGATTTGTTTCCGCAGAAAAAAATGCCTGACCATTTTACTTTTATTGGACCGTTGTTTTATGAGGGGAATGAAGAGGAGCAGAAAGTGCTTTCACAATTACAACATGAAAAGAAAACCATTCTTGTTTCACTCGGAAGTTCCGGAGACTGGAATGCGCTGCGTTTTCTGAATGAAGAAAAGTTTTCGTGCTTCAACATCATTACTGCCGGAGATGAAATGCAGATTTTGAATGCGCCACTCATTATGAGTAAAAAATTTCTGAATAACATGGCAGTACTTCCTCACTGCAATCTGGTGATTTGTCACGGAGGAAACGGCACCATTTACCAGGCGCTTTCATGCGGTATTCCTTTGCTTGCACACACCAGCATCTTCGAGCAGGAATGGAATGTCCAGCGACTTCATTCTCTCGGGCTCGGACAAAGCATCAACGACTGCAGCGATAGCGAAGAACTGTTGAAGACGATTGAATTGTGGATGGAGAAAAAGATTGACGCGAAGATTCCCGGGCAGATTTCGGAATTCAAAAAGAACAGAAGAGAAACTCTCCTTGGTGTGATTGAAAAATGATGGGCAGCCGGTTACAGCCACTTGCTTAAATCTCCACCGATCAAGTCCTGCAACTTCATCACATCATCATGAAAAACTCTTTTCAATCGCTCGCGCGTTTCAGGATTCATTTCTTCTTTCTCGAGATTGTATTTGTAAACGGTGCTCTGAACTTTCAGCCGCGCTTTTCTTCTCATTTCTTTTGGAAGAAGTTTTCCGATAAAACTTTTGAGAGGATTTTTCTTCTTCAGGAATTTGTTGACTGATTCTACTTTGGGTTTGCCACTAATGTTTAGCTCCTCGTCGGCTTTCAGTTCTTTCACTTCAAGACCGAGAAAATTTTGAAGCTCTGTGAAAACTTTTTCAGTTTCATTTTTTAAATCTTCAAAGAGAAAAATTTTTGTGTTTGGAAAATTTTCCCTGAAAGCTTTCACCTGCTCATAGTAAAATCCGCGCTGAACGTATTGATAATCGAAATGCCAGTTGTTTTCACGCCGCCACTTTTCTTTCTCTAATGCTTCTTCAAATGAAAGCGACTCCGCCCCATCGCGCACCTTATGCATGTACTGCGAGAATGCACGGTCAACGGGATTACGCAGCGTGATCACAACATTTACATTCGGAGAATCAGGATGAATTTTTTTGATGTTGTAAACAGCTTTCTGATAGAAGAAAAGATAAGTAGTGGATGATTCGCCGCGGATTTTTTTTTCTTTTCCGTCTTCAAACAATTTCAAATAATCATCGAGATGATTCACGAGGAAGCGCGGCTCGGTAATCAGTTTTCCATTGTTGATGAACTGCAAATTTTCTTCCGGCCACACAAAATATCCCGGCTCTTTTTTCCTGCTCATGAAAACATCAGGATGTTGATCAAGGGCATAATGCAAAGAAGTGGTGCCCGCTTTCGCCGCACCGACGATGAAGAGATTGGGGAATAGAGCCCCTCTCCAACTCTCACCTAAGGGGAGAGAGGTCTCACGCACATTGCTCAGGTTCTCGGTCATCATATCAATTATACCAACTGCTTAAATCACGCTGAATGATTTTTTCCAGTTGATGAATGTCATTAATGAAATATTTCTGAATCAGCTCCTGCTCTTTCTTCTTATCGAGTTTCGGATTTTCTACGGCTTCTCGATTTTTTCCGGAGAGAAATTTCTGAATCCCTCTGCGCGCAGACTTCGGAAGCAATTTTCCGAGCGTGCTCCGAACAGGATTTTTCTTGCGCGTTAAATCGTGGAGCGCTTTGCTCTTCGGCGCGGCCGCTTCATTGCTTCTAATATCCAAATCCAGTTCAACTCTTTTCACTCCGAGAAAATCCTGGATGTGGTCGAAGGTTGTTTTCCGGTTCTTTATGAAATCATCTTCGAAAACAAGAAAGAGAAAATTTTCTTTCGGGAATAATTTTGTGAAGCGCTCAACTTGCAATGAGTAAAATCCTCTCGAAAAATAACTGAAGTTGAATTTTTTTTCGGGAGAAGATTTCAGCCGCTCTTCCTCCTTTGCAATTGCTTCATCAAAACTAAGCTCTTCAAATCCTTTCCGCTGACTCATCAGGTAATGTGAGTATGCGCGCGCCACAGGATTTCTGAAAATAAAAATCAACTTCACATTTTTTCCCAGCGTGTCGAAGATTCGCTGAGCAGATTTTTCTTCGAACATCATTGCAGGGTCAATCTCACCAACAGCAGTTTCATTTTTCCATTCACTGAAAAACTCTTTCTCATACCATGCCTTTCCTCTCTGAAATTTTTCTTCATACACAAAAAATTTCGTCTCCTTGATTTTTTCCGGAAGAAAAATATCAGGATGCTCTTTCAGGATTTCGTACAGTGTCGTGGTACCTGCTTTTTGAGCACCGACACACAGGAAGTTGGGAAGCATTCAAGTCAGATCAACAGCAGCGAAGATATGAAAGCGCATAAGGAAGTTTTCATGCAGAGCCTAAGCATTCAGAACCTCACTCTGTATTTTGAGTTTCGTCAACAGCATTAGAACTGCTTTCACCTCCGCCTTTTTTCTTCTTCTCTCTCCTTACTGCTTTCTTCAGGTCTTTCACAAAAGTTTTCGGATGGATGTTGAAGAGATCCTTGAAGTCAAGCGTGTAGAAGCCGTAATATTTTTTTATGAGGAACATGGGCACGAGATTCATGATGATCACTCCCAGCGTATTCACGCAGGCAGCAGCTAGTGCGCCATACTTCGGAATAAAAATCAGATCGAGAATGATGGCGAGAATTGTGGCCGAGACCATGAGGTCTCTGTTCAATCGCTGCTTTCCGGTCATCGTAAGAATGTTACTAACAGGACCAGTTGCTGCATTGATAAACTGACCAAAAGCAAGAATCATGAGTGGAACAGCGCCTTCAGTAAATTTTTGTCCGAACACGCTCATAATTAACTTCGGAAAACACATAATCACTATGAGAATGGGCGCTGAAGTCCAGAAAATAATTTTTGTGGCAAACTGCGCTGACTTGCCGAGTTCTTTCATTTTACCCTGGCTGAACAACTCTGCGAACTTGGGTGCGGCAGGAACAAGAATCGCCGTGAGAGCAATGCGCGCGATAGTAGCGATGCGAAAAGCATTACGATAGATGCCGACCTCTTCAATAGTGGCATATCGTCCGAGAATAAAAGTGTCAGTGTAACCACGAATAAGAGAAGCAAACGATGCCACAAAAAGAGAAACGCCGATCCAGAATTTTTCATTGAAGGCCAAACCGCTTTCAACCTTAGTCGTCCTGTATTTTGAATATTTCACCCACCAGTAAACACTCAGCGCGCTCGTGATGGTGACAAACAGAATGAGTGTGATTACCGGAGCATAAAGTGTTTTGGTAAACAAAAGAAATGCAGTGATGATTATTATGCCGAACACGTAATAGCTTGCATTCTGCAGAAATGTGTATTCATTAATTTTTTTCAGTCCGCGCAATCCTCCGTTTGAAATCGCAAACACCGTGATCGGAATAATGCCAATAGAAGACAGGCGGAAGTAATTGGTCATTTCCGGTTTAGTGAATATGGCGGTGGCAATCCACGGTGAGAGGAAATAAACGAGAATGGTTAATGCAATGCTCACCGGAAGCGAAACGAACATCGATTTGTTATAGAGATCTTTTATCCAACCCCATTTTCCCTGCGGAACATATTGCGCAGTAAAGCGCGTCATTAATGTATCGGAACCAAGTTTACCGATGCTTCCGAAAAAATTCAGCACCGACTGAGAGAGGGAATAGATTCCTGATCCCGCCGCGCCATATCCTCTTGCAACCAAAATTGCAAAAACATAATTGAGGCCCATGCCGATCAGCCTCGTGGTGAAGGCAGACACACCGCCTCTCACGATTTCGTGATGGTGAGATTCTTTCTGCTCTATTGTTTGTGTCTCCATCTTTTTTAATTCAGCCACGAACTCAAATCTCGTCCGGTGATTGCTTGCAGTTTCAAAACGTCGCCGCGAAAATATTCAATCAGTTTCTTTCGGGTTTCCGGATTCATGGGCTCAGCTTTCTCCATGAATTTCTGAGTGAAGAATTCATGCGTGCGCACTCCTTTTCTCTTCGGGAAAAAAATTTTGTATGTCTTTTTAAAAAGATTGTCGCTCATGAATAGCCATCGCAACAGAGGATTTTTCCAACGCTGACCGCCTTTGTTCCAAACGCGTGCGTAGTCTATGGGTACATCGGGATTCACTCCGAGAAATTCGAAAACACCTCTCAATACCTGTTCGGGATTGGCGCGCATTTCATCATACCACATGATGTGAACACTCGGAAAATTTTCCTTGTACGCTTTCACTGCATCGGCATACAAACCCATTCTTTTGTATTGCATGAAGAGTGAAGAACCATTTTTCCAACGCTCGTCTTCTTTCTCCAACGCTTCCTCGAAAGAATATTTCTCATCAGGATTATTGAGATGAACGAAGTTGTAAGCAGAATACGCACGTTCAACCGGATTGCGAAGGATGATCATAATCTTCACATCTGCTCCTAAATATTTTTTGATGTTTTTGATTGCTACATCATAGAAGAATAAGTACATCACACTTGCTTCTCCGATTGCTTTCTTTCCATGCGCATGTTCGAAGAGATGAAAATATTTGCCCTCATCGTCCACCCATTTTTGAATTCTGCCTGCCACTTCATTCGCAACAAAAAATTGCGGCTCTTTCATCTTCGGCATAAAAACATCGGGATGCTGTATCATGTAATTGTACAGCGAACGAGTGGCGGATTTGCCTGCACCGACGAGAAGAAAGTTGGGCTTATTCATTTCTAATTTTACATTCTCAAATTAATTCCCAAAGCTTCCAGTGAAAAAATTACTCTTTATATCATGAGCCAGCTCTGATGAAAAAAGTGTCGCACCATCTTTATTCATGTGGTTATCGAAAAAGTAATCGTGATTGCCGTACAGCGGTTCCTGACTGTAATCTTTGAACGGCACATTGTATTTCTTGCAAACATTCATCACTGCCTGATAAGATGGTTCCATTCCAAACGGTGCCAATGCGGGTGACATGGAGACTACAACGTGTCCGCCTTTTGATGTCACCGTAGAAATAATTTCTTCGAGTCCTTTGATTTTGTTTGCATCCACTCGTTTGTTTGGCTGATTGCGCAGATCTGCATTCTCGCGAATCAGCTCATCAGCCTTATCCTTCGTAATGATTCCTTTCAGCGGCTTGAATCCTGAGTCTGATTTTCTGTTCACAAAAATTCCCGTGATGAGGTCAACAAACGTCGAGTTGTACGGATAGATTGCAGAAAACATTTTGAATCGCTCGGTGTTCAGCGGCAGCACCCATGCTTCCATCGAATGCAGGCGAAACCAAAAGTTGTCCCACGAGTTATCTGAAATTTTTCCGGGCTTCACGAAGAAATCATCACCTTCTGCTTTTCCATCCCGAATTCCTTTCAGCAAATAAATGCTTCGCAACTCAGGATAATCTTTGTAATAAGGTGCAAGCACGTTAAGGCGATCATAATGAATGTCCTTGTAGTACATCTCTTCGGGATTGAGATCGATCACCACAAGTTTGGGAGTGTAACGCGCCATTGCCATTCGAATGATCGCTTGTTCATAAAAAATAGATTGACCATCATGGCCGGCATTGTACATGGAAATGCCAAGTGAATCCGCGAGAATTTTCGGATTATAATTTCTTCTTCCGCGCGAGGAACCAAGAATGATTCCGTCCTCATTCATTTTCGTGAAGGTGTAAGTCGTTTCTGCGAACGGTCCCGTTTTCGCTCTGAAATACATGCAGTGCAAGAGTGCGCCGGTCAATTGATCAAACACAATCAGCACCACCAAAAAGATAAGCGCTACGCGGAAAAATCTTCCGACGCCTCGAGAAGCTTTGGCTTTCGGCTCAGAACTGGAAGTAGATGAATTGACTTGCATCGAAAACTCCAATCATTAAAATAATCGTCACTATTGCTGCGTAAAAAATGAATTTTCCCCAGAGTGGTTTCGGCTCAGGGAAAACTGCGTCTTTGTCTTTTGAAAAATTCTCCTGCCATTCTTCAATAATAAAGAGAACGATGATTCCGAATAATCCGTACCACATCGTTGCCGCATCGGCATTGTAAAATTTCAAACTCTTAAAGCTAAACATCTGCTTGTAATAATAGAGTGCATCGCTCACGCTGCCTGAGCGGAAAAAAACATAGGAGAAAATGCCGGCGTGAAAAGCGATGATCGTGTTCACAATTCGTCCGAAGAGCGGATTAATCTTGTACACGATGTCATCGAACTTCTGCAGCGGCTTTCGGAAAATTAATCTTATAGAGAGGAAAAAATAAAACACCATAAAGCAGAGCACATATGTCCAGTTCGCCCCGTGCCACAATCCGGCGAGGAACATCAGCACGCCGAGATTGAAGATGCCGCGCCATTTTCCTCTGCGATAACCACCGAGCGGATTGAAAACATAATCGCGAAACCAAGTAGTGAGTGAGATGTGCCAGCGCTGCCACACTTCACCGACTGACTGTCCGAGATACGGTCTTCGGAAATTCGTCATCAGCGTGAAACCCATCACTCGCGCGGATCCGATGGCGATGTCGCTGTAGCCACCGAAATCACAATAGAGCTGAATGGCGAAGAACCATGCTGCCACCCAGAAAGTCGCCGGCTGTCCGCTGTATTGATGCGGGAAGCCGAAGACCTGTGCCACATACGCGCCGAGGCGATCAGCGATCACAATTTTTTTAAACAGTCCCCAAAGCATCAGCTTCAATCCAGAAACCACGCGCTGATAATCGAACTCGTGCTTCTCATAAAACTGATGAATGAGATTTTGCGGACGCTCGATCGGCCCCGCAACAAGCTGCGGATAAAACATCACGTACAGGGAGTAGATGCCGAAATTTCTCACGGGCTTGAAGTTGCCGCGATAAACTTCAATCGTGTAACTCATCGCCTGGAATGTGTGAAATGAAAGTCCGATTGGCAGAATGATATTGAGATATTGGAGATTGGGATGCGCGCCGAAGAGGTTGGCGATCCACAGCGTGTTCATGATAAAAAAATTGTAGTACTTGAACACAGCGAGCACGCCCACATTGGCGAAGATGCTCATGAGCAGATAAAGCTTTCGCCGTGTGCCCTGCGATCTATCAATCAGAATTCCCGCCACGTAATCAACCACGATCGTGAAAACGAGAATGAGAATGTAAACCGGAATGAAGAACATGTAAAACACACAACTCGAAATGAGCAGGTGCAGCCATCGCCATTTATGCGGCAAAAGAAAATAGATGATGGTGACTACCGGAAAGAAAATGAGAAATGGGAATGAGTTAAATACCATGCGAGTCCGTTAGCCCTTTCCCGTCAACGGCAGCGTGAAAAAATAGTTGCTGCGACATTTGCCCGGTGTGATTTATATCACTTGAAATAAAGCGGCGCAAATATAAAGAGTGAAGGATGAGGGAAGTAATATGGTTGATGGAAGTTTTTATCTTCACCATTCTACTTATGAAGAAGTTCTTGAGTCTTCAGCTTGTGACTCTTCCATTTTTTGTTTCCGCGCAATTTCCGGAACAGGACTGTAGTGGGGCGCTTTTCATTTCTTCATCGACTGATACTCTACATGGTTACACTGGGTGGGGATTATTCAACGAAATCCTCTATCCACACAACACGTCATGTCTTATAAGTTCTGAAGAAAATTCTGTCTGGCTTAAATTTTCTGTTTGTGACAGCGGCGTGCTGATATTTGAAATCATTCCACTTCTTAACGGCGATGATTTTGATTTCTCGCTCTATGATTTTACAGGCCTAACTTGTGAGGAAGCATTGGACTCAACTACTCACCTTATTCGCTGCAATTTCTCCGCAGTCCCTGGCCCAACCGGATGCAGTTCGATCGGTACACTGAATTCAGTCAGTGCCGGAGGTCCGAATCAGTGCGCTGCCGTCAACGCATTTCAAGACGAACAATTTTTACTCCTGATAAATAATCATTCTGGCGATTCGATTGGATTTATCATGAATTTTTATAGTGACGCAATGGACTCTTGCATTTTTCTGACTTCTATTTCTGATGTCATACCTCTTGAATTTTCAATTTATCCCAATCCTGCACCCAGGCAAGTCATTCTAAATTTTCCTTCGCTTGTTGAGTCCTTCTCGCTCTACAGCATCAATGGAAAACTCCTTCGCCTATTCAATCACGTTCATCAATCAAAATTTGATTTGGATGTAAGTGATTTGAGCAGCGGCATGTATTTCATTACTGCTTCTTCCGGAAATAAAATTTACAGAGGGAAAATTTTGGTGGAGCACTGATCTTTCTTAATAATTCACAAACGATTGTAGAGGTTCAATGGGTTTAGGTTCCTGAAGAACAGAAACCAGTTCCCAATTTTCCTCCAACTCATTTTGATGCAATGAAGCCCACTCAACTACTAATCCAAGTACCCTAGAGGGAAGATCACCTTCAATTATTGAAAAATCTTTGATGGATATCTGTGCCGAGAGTTCACCATATCTCGCATGAAAATGAGGTGGCGGGTGATCATCATAGTACATCGATATGATAATGCCGAAAAATCTACTGAGTTGTGGCATGATGATCAGCGTTCCACTCTTCAAAAGATTTACCAACGAGTTTTAAATACAAAGCATCCGGACTAAGCTCAAGCGTTTTGTTCCACGCAATAGCAAGAGTCTCGTTATCGATATAGACTTTATTAAAGAGATCATTTTTATCCCAAGCAACGAAAACACCTTTTCCTGCAAGATGCGACAGATCAATTGCCCCCTCTTTCCCATCTTCAAAACGAATAAAGATTTTATGCTTCCCGAGTGGTTTAACTTCAATTGGCTTGGAAATCATTGCCGGTATAATCATGTCAAAATTAAAAAAACATTACTGCAACTAGATTGCCGTAATCAGGAAGGGAACTTCACAATAAAAAACGGGTTGAGCAAATTCTCTTAGCCCCTCTAAATCTCCCCGAAGGGGAGACTTGCTCGCGCACTTCTCAAGATGGGAATTCGACAATAAAAAACGGGTTGAGCAGATTCTCTTTGTTGTATTCAAGACGCTGTTTTGTTTCCCAATTCAACACCGCACCACCGGCGATTTCAACCACGGCTTGTCCTGCAGCAGTATCCCACTCCATCGTTGGAGCAAAACGAGGATAGACATCGGCTTTTCCTTCAGCGACTAAACAAAACTTGAGCGAACTTCCTGATGAAACAAAGTCCACTTCCTTTCCTTCTTTTTTCAAATCGTCGACAAACTTCAGTGTGTTCTCATCAAGGTGTGAACGGCTTGCGACGACGTTGATCTTTTCCATTCCGCGCCAATTACTTCCTTTTTTCAGAAGAGTTTTTGATCCGTCATCATTCACCATAAAACTTCCGGAATCTTTCATGCCGTACCACATTTTGTTTTGCGCAGGGGCAAAAACAACACCGAGCACAGGTTGACCATTACTCATCAGTGCAATGTTCACCGTGAACTCACCATTCTTCTTGATGAATTCTTTTGTGCCGTCGAGCGGATCAACAAGCCAATAGGTTTTCCAGTTCTTGCGCTCTTCATAGGGAGTGAGTTTTGTTTCCTCAGAAATGATCGGAATTTCCGGATACATTCTTCGCAATCCTTCCACGATTACTGAATTCGATTTTTTGTCAGCTTGCGTGAGCGGAGAATTGTCTCCTTTCATTTCCACAGAAAAATCCTGCGCATAGATTTTCATGATTTCCTTTCCGGCTTCGCGAGCCAGATCAATGATCTGCTGAATGTTAATGTCGGGCATCGAAAAAAATTTAGGCGGCGAAAATAAAAAGAAACAACCCGGACTCTATTAATTCCGCATACAACTTCGATTGAAAAAAAGGAAAATCTCGCTTGAAGTTCCCATTACGGGAGGGTCAAGGGTGGGTCAGAATTTCACACCCAAATTCACAAAGCCGTAATCAGCTTTGCCATCAAAGTTTCCGGAGAAAAGATTATTCAATCCGAAATTATATCCTGCATCGAGTGAGAATATAAGCACATCCACTCCGGCGCCAATCGTTCCGTTCACAGTAAAGCGGTTGAAATCCGATGTGGTGAAATCAGGATTGTCAATTTGATAATCGTAATGATAACCGATCACGGGACCTGCGAAGGCGCGCAGGTCTACTACTTTCAAATTAAGAATATGAAACCCTGCATATAAGGGCAATTGGATGCGTTTCATATCCACCAGACCGGAAGAGGTGTCAGTCTGCAAATCAGTTTGCAGATGCTGAAATTCCAATCCGGCCTGTCCGTAAATAAAACCTCCTTTTCTCCAATAGCCACCGAATTGATATCCCGAATGATTCACGGCAGAAAGATCGGGCGAAAGAATATTTACATTGGAGAAATTGGGACCTATGTAAAATCCAACGGTGCTTTTCGATTGCGCATTCGCTAAACTGGCGAAAACAAAGGGAACGAGAAACGAAAAGATTATTTTTTTCATGGTTTCTTATTTTGTTTCCATCCTCACAAGTCACTTTTGTAAAAACCGTGCCAGCGATAAGTACAACTCAATTCCATGCTGAATATTGTCTGAAGCCTTTAGACTTAACAAATAGTCATCCTAATAGAAATCATTGAAAAATTTTCAATTGTTGCTTAACTCGCGTCCAAAAGTAAAGTGTTGTGCAGTAGATCAACCTCCTTTTCCGATTGACTTTTTCACTTAACTTCGCTTTATGTTTGGTAAAAAACTCACTATTGATCAGGTCAATTACCTCAACATCTTCCTGATGATTGTAGCGGCCATAGCTGCATTCATTCGCCCCTTCGAGACATTTCTTTTTGTTTACGCTTTTCTCGGTCCGTTGCATTACTTAACAGAAATTTCATGGCTTCACGACAGGAATTATTTCACAGGAAAGAAAACGGATGCGATTCTGCTCGTCCTTGCCGGCGTAGTGATCACGCTCGCTGCACTTCGAATCATTCCCAATTTGCCTGATAATGCTGCAACGGCGATCACGTTTTTTGCCTTCGGATCGGCTTTGATTTTCGTGATCTTCAAAAATGCTTACAGCCGCGCCTTTGCTCTGTTTGTGATGTTTGTGATTTCGATTATGGTATCAGGCAGCAACTTCATTCACTCCGTGTTCAGCGTTTTTCTTCCAACTATCATCCACGTTTTTCTTTTCACTGGCTTGTTCATCTTGGTTGGTGCCCTGCGGGGAAGAAGCTTCTCGGGCATTGCTTCGCTTGTAGTTTTTATTTTGGTTGCCATCAGCTTTTTCGTCTTCTTTCCGCAGGGTAACATTTACGCCGTCTCTGACCGTGTGAAAAGCAACTACGAAGATTTTCAAACGCTGAATTACTACCTGATGACGCCGTTCAGCAAACACGATTTTAATCAGCCGGCAAACATTAAGGAGTATTTGAGTTTTGTGAATAACATTCTTTATTCGAGCCGCTCAGCATTTGCAGTGATGGCATTCATTGCGTTTGCGTACACGTATCACTATCTCAATTGGTTTTCCAAGACATCAGTAATTCAGTGGCATCAGATTCCCCGCTCGCGGTTTGCTGCGATCATTGTTATCTGGCTCGCATCTATCGGCATTTATGCTTATGATTACGCTCTTGGATTGAAGTGGCTTTTCTTCCTTAGCTTCTCGCATGTATTGCTTGAGTTCCCACTCAATCATCTCACATTTATGAATATCGGAAAAGAGATTGGCAGCATTGTGAGTGGCAAATCGCCGGTGCCTCCGGTGAAGGGAAAAGTTCCGGCTACGGCAAAGGCGAAAGCATAATTCCCATTTGTTTCAAAAGAAATAATTTCTGATTCTGAAATTTATTCAGAAATGAATGCTTAGTTCAGTTGTCAGCATTTATATTTGCGCCCTCATTTTCCCTCTCAAATCTTGTAAAAAATCCATCCTGATCATAAAACCATTTTCCACTCATGAAAAAAATCGGAATACTCACCGGCATGGAGCGCACGTTTCCCGAAGCATTTATTGAACGGGTAAACTCGCGCAAAATTGATGGCATCACAGCCGAGTGGGTGCAGATTGATAAAGTGCCGCAGGCCTACGCTACGGATTACGCAGTCATCATCGATCGCATTTCGCAGGATGTTCCGTTTTATCGTGCCTATCTGAAGAATGCAGCGCTCACGGGCACGGCAGTTATCAATAATCCGTTCTGGTGGTCAGCCGATGATAAATTCTTCAACAATTGTCTTGCGATCAAAATTGGTGTTCCCGTGCCAAAGACAGTGATCCTTCCTTCCTACGATCATCCGACGGATACCACAGCTGATTCATTCAAGAATCTTGTATCGCCGCTCGATTGGGACGGCATGCTCGGCTACGTTGGTTTTCCTGCTTTCATGAAACCATATTCAGGCGGCGGGTGGAAAAACGTTTACAAAATTCACGACCGCGATGAATTGTTTGCGAAACATGCAGAGACCGGGCAGCTGGTGATGCTTCTTCAGGAAGCGATTGAATTCGATTCGTATTTCCGCTGCTATTGCCTGAACAGAAAATACGTGCGCATCATGCACTATGAGCCGCGCAATCCTCATCACCTGCGGTACGTGGCACATCATGATGTTTCCAGTGAATTGCTTCAAACCATTCACGATTATGTACTGAAATTGAATGAAGCCCTTGGCTATGATTTCAATACTGCGGAATTTGCAGTGCGTGACGGTATTCCGTATGCCATTGATTTTTGCAATCCTGCTCCCGACGCGGATCGTCATTCTGTCGGTGAAGAAAACTTTGAGTGGGTGGTTGAAAATGCAGCAAACATGGCCATAGAACGCGCTCTGGCTCATAAAGACGGAGCGGATAATTTGACGTGGGGAACATTTATGAGGAATGCAATTGACGGAAAAACGATATAAATTTCGAAAGCCGAATTTGAACTCGTGAGTTTCAGAAAATAGTCTCGATGCTTATTTCACTTCACATTTATCTTCCGGTAAATCCGAATTTCTAAATGACTCCCCTCTTCACCCTCGGCATTGAAGAAGAATTCATGATCATCGATCCTGAAACGCGCGAACTCGTGTCGCACATGCACCAGGTAATCGAAGGCGGACGCACCGAACTCAATGAGCAGGTGAAAGCAGAAATGCACAGTGCGGTAGTTGAACTGGGAACCAACATCTGCAAAAACGTGAAAGAAGCGCGAACGGAGGTGAAAAAATTGCGCAGCATCATTTCTGAAATCGCAACACAACAAAATTGTTTGATTGGTGCTGCAGGCGCACACCCCTTTTCACGGTGGCAGGATGCCATGATCACCGATCATCCGCGCTATAAAGAAATCGTAAATGAGATGCAGGATGCGGCCCGCTCGAATTTGATTTTCGGATTGCACGTGCATGTGGGAATTGAAAACAGGCAGATCGGAGTTCAGATCATGAATGCAGTACGCTACTTGCTGCCTCATATTTTTGCACTGTCAACTAACTCGCCTTTTTGGCTCGGGAGAAACACAGGATACAAATCATATCGCACCAAGGTGTTTGATAAATTTCCGCGAACTGGCATTCCTGAAAACTTCAGCAGCGCCAGTGAATTTGATGAATACGTTGCATTGCTCGTAAAAACCGGATGCATTGACAACGGAAAAAAAATCTGGTGGGACCTGCGGCTTCATCCCATTTATCCCACTCTTGAATTCAGAATTTGCGACGTGCCGATGCGGCTGGATGAAACGATTGCACTTGCTGCAATTATGCAGGCGGTAATCGCGAAGCAATACAAACTGATGCAGCAGAATCTCAGTTTCAGAAATTATCGCCGTGCCCTGATCAATGAAAACAAATGGCGTGCGGCCCGCTATGGTATTGAAGGCAAGCTCATCGATTTCGGGAAAGAAGCGGAAGTGCCTTTCGCTGATCTTCTCGAAGAATTAATTGCATTTGTCGATGACGTGGTTGATGAACTCAACTGCCGCGAAGAAGTGAATTATCTGAGAGAAATAATGAAAAGGGGTACCGGTGCCGATCGTCAGCTCAGCGTCTATCAACAAACCGGTGATCTGAAAAAAGTGGTAGATTACATAGTGGAAGAAACCAACTTCGGGCTGAATTAATCCTCCCTCAGTCCCAACTCATTAAAGAAATTGTTGTGTTGAAATTAAGTTTCCGTGAAACTTTCTATTTTAACCATCAGTTTTGACATTTGATCGCTTAACCATCCAATGTCAAACGCCTCCTTAACACCACATTGTTTTTGTCTAAACGGTTAAACATGGATATGCCCGTCATAAGGGTAGCTGTATTGGATTTATATGATCGCCAGGAAAATCAGGGTATGCGCGGCATTCGCTCTCTGCTTTATGTGGAATCGAAGAAGATTGATGCGCAGGTTCGCTGGCACATTTACGATGTAAGGCATGCCGGCGACGTTCCGGATTCTTCTTATGACATTTACATTTCTTCCGGCGGGCCGGGAAGTCCTCTTGAATCAGGGAAGCCATGGGAGAAAAAATATTTCAAGCTGATTGATGAGCTGTGGGAATTCAATCAGCAAAATTCAGAGAGGAAAAAACATGTCTTCTTCATCTGTCATTCTTTTCAGTTAGTATGCCGCCACTGGAAAGTGGGTGTGGTGACGAAAAGGAAATCTCCTGCATTCGGAATCTTCCCGATTCATAAAACGGAAGCCGGAATGCATGAGCCGCTGTTCGAAAATTTGCCTGAGCCGTTTTATGCAACTGACTCCCGCGAGTATCAGGTAATTCAACCCGACTGGCATCGAATAAAACGGGATAACTTCAGGGTTCTCGCCATTGAGAAAGATCGCCCTCATGTTCCGCTCGAGCGAGCCATGATGGCGATCCGTTTTTCTGATGAATTCTTCGGAACACAATTTCATCCCGAGGCCGATCCGCACGGGATGATCCGCTATTTCACCCGCCCGGAAAAAAAGGAATCCATCATCAAAAACTATGGTGAAGAAAAATATTACAGCATGATCGAGATGCTCGACGATCCGGAAAAAATTGTGCTCACACAGAAGACAGTGATTCCGACTTTCCTCAATAATGCGTTTGAAAGAATTTTAGAAACAGCTGAAGTGGTCTGACACGAAAATTTCACGGCACGAAAATCTTTCCTGTCACGTGCTGCATTGAATTCCTGAGATCGTAAATGTAGATTCCCGAAGCCAGGCCCGTTGTCGAAACAGTCCATTGATCGCCGGGAACATCATCGACCAATATTGTTTGCCCGACTGAATTGGCAATGTAATACCTTGTTCCGCTCAGCAAATTCTGTGTGTTGAAAATAATCTGATCACTGCTTGCACTCACATTCACGCTCAGCGTCGGTTCCACATAAGGAACATTCAATGTACTCAGCAGCGAAGTAATTTCATCCGACATCGGCGTCAATCCATCACCATTAAACCAACCCTGCTTGGCATAAACAGTTCCGTTCGGGCTGATCAGGAAAGCGGGATTCGGCGCATACGCATAAGTTTCCCACCATAAATTGCACGGGCCATCGAGCAGCACTTCAGCATTCACTGCTGTTTTTGAAATCATGATTGAAGCTACATCTTTTCTATCCTTATAATAAACCGGCTCGTAATAATAAATTCCATCTTTCTTGTTCTGACTCGGATTCCAAACCGTGCCGCTGTATGGGCTCAGTTCCGGCGACTGCGGATGCGCTTCCACAGTGTACACCACGTAAACATGAATCTGATTTCCGAAGAGTGTGACAATGTCATTAATGTCACCCACATGATTGCGATAGATCGGGCACGTGTAACTTCCGCCGACAAGCAGCACAGGTTTTCCGTCTTTCAGCAAATCACTAATCTGCATTGAATCGCCATCAACCGTGTAGAGCTTGAAATCAGGAACCGTATCTCCAACATGAAGGCCGGGCGTATCAAAGGTTCCGTCGGGGTCAATGTACGTTGGAATGTAACAAATCACCGTGCTGTCACCCGGAAGCGAATTCAATCCGATGCTTGGCTTCAAAGTAACCTGGGCCATTGAGTTTTCTGCTGAAAAGAAAAATATTCCGGCAAGAATTACAACGCACAACGAACAGATATTTTTGATCAGAAAATTTTTCATGAAGCCGAAGCTAAATTATACATTCAAAATTCGCTGAACGAAGTTGAATTTTTCTCATACTATTTTTGAGCACTTATAATTTTTATTCCAATCGATGATTCCTGCCATTCGTGAACGCTACAACGCTGAATTTTCAGAGGAGAAATACCAGCGCTTTCTTGAAGATCTGAACAATGAAGCGGGCTATCATATTGAATTTCGCATTGCTGAATCACCATTGTTTGTTCCGAAAGATTTCTCCGGAAAAATTTTTGATGCCTGCGATCAGATTCTTTCCGGGCTTTTGACTGAATCCTACTTCGACAAATCGGAAGCGGCCATTCCTGAAAAGCTGCGCGTGCCGAATGAACACAAACGACCCACGACGATTGCAATTGATCTTGCAGTTTGTAAAAATGAAGACGGTGAATTGATTCCGCAGCTCATCGAGGCACAGGCATTCCCTTCCCTTTTTTGCTATCAGAACTGGCTGAGCGGAATGTTCAGGAAATATTTTTACGTTCCTGATTCAGTTGATCAGTTATTTAACGGACTTAGCGAGACGGCTTACATTGAACTGCTGAGAAAATGGATTGTGGCTGATGAAGACCCGGAAAATGTAGTGCTGCTCGAGATAGAACCGGAGAAACAAAAAACCAGGGTGGATTTTGAGCTCACGAAAAAATATCTTGGGGTGAATTACGTGAGCATTGACAAAGTGACCCGGCGCGGAAGAAATTTGTTTTATAAGAAAGGAAAAATCGAAGTCCCCATTCGCCGCATCTACAATCGCGTCATCTTTGATGAATTTCTGAAACGGACAGACCTGGAATGTCAGTTTCATCTCACAGAAGAAGTCAATGCCGAATGGGTGAGTCACCCGAACTGGTTTTTCCGCATCAGCAAATTCTCGATGCCGTTTTTAGACAATCGTTATGTGCCAAAGACATATTTTCTGAATGAGCTTAAAGAAATTCCTGATGATCTTGAAAACTGGGTGCTGAAACCGCTCTTTTCATTCGCGGGTGCGGGCGTTCACTTCGATGTCACCAGAGAAATTATTGATGGCATCAAAGATCGAAGTAACTACATTCTGCAGCGTAAAGTGAATTACGAACCGGTCCTTCGCGCTGCGGACGAAGGCATGGTGAAAACAGAAATAAGAATTCTCTTTCTCTGGCTGAATGAATTTGAAAAACCCAAACCCGTCATTAGTGTCATTCGCCTGAGTCGCGGGAAAATGATCGGAGTCGATTTCAATAAAAACAAAACATGGGTGGGCGGAAGTGTCGGATTTTTTGAAAACGGCGGATGATTAAGTTTCAAAATTTTACCGAATGAAGTTTGCATCCGAATTTTGAAGAATGAAATTTCTCTTTGTCATCATATCGGCTTGCATGTTCCTTTCATGCCATGTCAGCGAAACAGAAAACAACTCGCTGCTCGGAATGAATCTTCAAACCGTCGAGCATCAGAATTTTTCATTCAGAGATTTGAAAAACAACAAAGCTTCGGTCATTCTTTTTCTTCAACCCGAATGTCCGTTTTGCAATTCTTACGGAAAAACTTTGAAGCAGCTTGACAGCACGTTTACTTCTCAGGAGGTAAAAATTTACGGAGTGGTTGCAGGAAAAAATTATCCCGACAGTGAAATCATTTCATACAAAAACCAATTTCAACTTTCCTTTCCTTTCCTTCTCGATCCTGATTTTTCACTGAAAGAAAAATTGAAAGCCACCATCACACCGCAGGCATTTCTCGTTGATCCGCAGGGAAAAATTCTTTATCACGGCATGATCGATAATTGGGGTTATGAGATCGGAAAAACACGCGCTCATGCCACCGAATTCTACCTGACTGATGCGGTAAATAATTTTCTCGCCGGCAAACCGCTTGCAATAGATTCTACAAAAGCTGTCGGTTGTTATATCCAGTGAAATGTTCTTCAGCTATTTTCGCGCGCCATGTTGAGATTTCTTCAAATCGGGTTGATCGTGACGTTGCTGTTTGCTTTCGTCATTGCCGTTTATCTGCTCTACCGGCTCGAAGAGAATAATAACATTAATGTTACGTACGCTGATCAGATTGCGCCGATCATTTATCAGCATTGCTCGAACTGCCATCGCCCGGGACAAGCAGGGCCGTTTCCTCTTCTCACATATCGCGATGTTGCCAAGCGCTCACTCACAATTCGTGAAGTGGTTGACAAAAAAATAATGCCACCGTGGCCGGCCGATCCTTCTTACACGCATTTCTGCGATGAAAATTATTTGACGAAAGATGAAATCAACCTCATTGATAAGTGGGTTCAATACGGTGCGCCACTTGGTGATTCATCCAAAGTTCCTCCTGTTCCAAAATTTCCTGATCATTCATTGATCGGAAAACCTGATCTCACACTTCACATCAAACCATTTGCAGTACAGGGAAACAGTACCGATCGATTCATGGTGATGAAGATTCCTTTTGAATTGCCACAGGATACGTTCATTCGCGCGATTGAATTCGTTCCCGGTTGCAAATACGTTCACCATGTGAATGGTCATCTCATTTGTTTTGATGATGAAAAGAAGCAAACAGTTTTCGACGGCGATTACGTGCTCGACACGAAAGATGAAACACGCGAAGATGTAATTTCAAAAATGCAGTTGCTGAATGATGATGGCTCGAATCCGAGAGTAGAATTATCGGCAACAAATTATTTGCCCGGAGTTTTCGGAACCATTTATCCGGAAGGCATCGGCGGATTTTATGCGACGAAAAAAAATCTTGTATACCTTAATGATATTCACTACGGACCATCGACGGAAGATCTGATCGACTCATCCTATGTAAATATTTTTCTCGATCAGAAGCCACCCGTACGACCTACGAAAGAAATTCAGCTCGGCACGCTCGGCATCGGTGACATCATTCCGCCGCTCATCATTCCGCCCGATACAGTGATGACATTTATCGTTCGCGGAAAAATTCTGAACGACATCTCGCTGCTGACTGTAAATCCTCATATGCATCTGCTCGGAAAATCTTTTCTCGCTTATGCCATCAAACCAAGCGGTGATACTATTCCTCTAATCAGAATAAAGAACTGGGATTTCCACTGGCAATATTTTTACACGTATCAGAAGATGCTTCACATTCCTGCCGGATCAACGATTGAAGTGGTCGCTGTGATGGACAACACGAAAAACAATCCGAACAATCCGAATCGTCCGCCGAAACAAGTGGAAGGAAGAAACGGCAGCATGAGAAGCACGGATGAAATGCTGCAGTTCATCATGACGTATTTGCCCTATCAACCCGGCGATGAAAACATAAGCCTGGAATCAGGTTTGTCCTCTTATAAACCGTCGTCCGCTCTCGTAAATAAATAGAGCTGAATCGTCGCTGCGTATTTTTGCATTCTTCTTTCCCCAATGAATTCGAAAAATAAAAATGCAATTGCAGGTTGGCTACTCACCGGCGTCTTCATGATCCTCATTCAAATTCTGCTTGGAGGAATCACGCGCCTGACCGGATCAGGATTATCAATCACAGAATGGGATGTGATTATGGGCTCGCTTCCTCCGATGAATGAGGTGCAATGGGAACAAGCATTCGACAAGTACAAGCAATTTCCGCAATACAAATACATGAACAGCAACATGGATCTCTCCGGATTCAAAAAAATTTTCTGGTGGGAATTTGCACATCGCCTCTGGGCGCGACTATTTGTGCCGGTGTTTGTATTGCCATTGATTTATTTTTTGTGGAAGAAAATGATTGAGAAAAAACTTCTCATCAAACTGCTCATTGTATTTCTCCTCGGCGGGTTGCAGGGATTGATGGGATGGATCATGGTGAGCAGTGGGTTGGTTGATCAACCGTGGGTGAGCCCGATTGATCTGAGTGCGCATCTGATTCTTGCTCTCGTATTACTCTGTTATTTGCTTTGGCTTGCATTGGAAGTTTTGAATCCGAAAACGGAACCTGCGAATTTTGTTTCACTTCGTCGTCCGCTCATTTGGATTATCACTCTCATCGGCATACAAATTTTCTATGGAGGACTGATGGCCGGAAATCATGCTGCACTCTTCTATCCTACGTTTCCGAAATTCGGTGACAAGTGGATGCCTGAAGCGCTCTTCGTTCTCACACCACGCATCAGTAATTTTTTCCAGAATGTGGGAATGATTCAGCTCGTTCACCGCTCACTGGGTTTGATAATTGGAGCTGTCGTAATCATATTTTTTTATTCAGCCAGAAGAAAATCAGGAACTGTTTTCTTTCATCGTTCACTCGCGGCATTTCCATTCTTCGTCTTACTTCAGCTAATGCTTGGAATTGCGACGCTCATGAATTCTCTCGGAAGCATTCCGATTGTTCCTGCCGTTGCCCATCAATTTTGCGCTGTGGTTTTGTTGATGATTGCGGTAATGCTGCTCTTCCAGGTTTATCATGCAGGAAAAGTAGAAACAAAAATTGCTGAGCCTTCAGCAACCACGCACTCATAAAGGCTGCACTTCACTCTTCATCCCGAATTTTTTCTTCCAGTTTAGAAATGGTCTTTCGATGAAGCGATAACTCAATGCTGCCATAATTATCGTGAGCACGAATGAAAGTATTGGCAATAACAACAAGTAATCGACCGGTGATTGAATCAGGTGAATTGTCCTGAGAATTTTTATCGAAGCAAGAATTCCGAACTGATGAAAGCAATAAATGCCGTACGCCCTTTTCCCAAGCCAGACGAATCCGGGAATTCGGCTCATCTCAAAAACTTTTTTCTCGCCGAAGGCCTGATCAAAGATCACCCACCCAAATCCTGCTCCGAGAACCAGCCGCTCCATAATTGTTGCGATGGTTGAATCAAAAATCGGGTGATAAAAAATGATCATGATAAAAACAGCGAGGTAAATGATCATTCCGAATTTTCGAGGTACTGCTTTCCATTTGAAAAAAACCGGATGCTCATTCACAGCGAGCCAGGCAATTAAAGCTCCCACGGCAAAATCACTCATGATGGTAAGTGTGTTGAAGAACATGGTGAATCCATCATTTCGGTAATAAACTCTGAACGCGACGCTGATGAGAATGATGACCACAAGAATTTGCACACGCCGTTTTTTGAAAAACCTCATAAGCCACGGCATCACGATGTAGAATTGTTCTTCAACCGAAACTGTCCACAAGACTGCGAGCACCGGTGAATAAGGAAACCCGTAGTTGATAATGTAAAAGTTGCTCCAGAAAAGAATGTAAGCCCATGGATTTGCTGTTTCATGATAACTGTAGCCGAGTGTTTGCATGATGTTCGGAATAACAAAAAACAAAAGCAACAGCAGCAAGAAATACAGCGGCCAAATGCGCAGTGCTCTGCGCAAGTAATAGCGGATCACATTGAATTTACCTGAGTCCTTCTCTTCTTTCAGCAATAAAAATGTGATGAGAAATCCTGACAGCACATGAAGCACATTCACACACAGTGCACCGTTTTTTGCAAAATTTCTCACGCCTTCCATCCATGACGCGTATTGAACACCGTCGATTTTTATTGTGAGCGCATGCATAAAAAATCCCAACGCCGCGAAAAAGCGCAGCGAATCAAGATTGATGAAATAAGGTTTTGAAGGATCGTTCAAACGATTTTGTATTCAGAATTCTCTCGAAAGATAAACATTCAACCCTGCGTCACTCGAAGATTCGAATTTCAATTTCACCATCGTCATTACCTTTGATTGAAATATTGGTCTATGAAAAAAATCCTTGTGGCATTTGACAGCACGGCGTTCTCATCAGGCGCTCTTGATTATGCGTTGAATCTGATGTCTGGAAAAAAGGCGCTGATCGTCGGTGTATTCATTGAAGACCTCAGTTACATGGGTTACGTGACCCTGTTCGGCGAAGATTATTTCGCCTTCGACACGCGCGTGCTTGACAAAATGGAAAAAGAAGCGGAAGGAAAACTGGATGAGCACATGAAATCGTTCGAAGCAAAATGCAAAGCCGCGAATGTGAATTATAAAATTCATCTCGATAAAGGAGTTCCTGCGAATGAACTCGTTCGCGAAAGCTTGTTTGCTGATCTGATCATTCTCGGCTACCAAACTTTTTTCTCAAGCGTTGCAGGCGAAGCAAGTATTCTCAAAGATGTTCTCATTGATGCGGAGTGTCCTGTGTTTATTGTGCCAGAACAATCCAAACCTATTCAATCGTTGCTGCTCACGTTTGATGGGAAGTCTGCTTCCGTTTATGCCATCCGGCAATTCACACAGTTATTTGGTGAGATGTCATCATTGCCGGCAACAATGCTTCACATCACCAAACCAAAAGAAGAATCGAATGACAAGAGTGATTTGATGAAAGAATATCTGAGCATTAATTATCCGAATCTGAAAATCGAAACGATAGCCGGAGCTGCTGAGGAAGTGATCATGAATTATGCTGAAAAACTTTCGAATCCCCTTATTGTAATGGGCGCTTACGGCCGAAGTGCATTCTCAAGATTTTTCTCGCGAAGCACTGCAGCTAAACTATTGAAAGAAAAATCGCTGCCGGTGTTTGCAGCGCATAGGTAGAATTATGGCATCAGTCTGCCGTACATCCGGGGGAAAGGAATCGTTTCTCTCACGTGAGGCAACTTGCAAATCCATGCAATCAACCGCTCTAGTCCTAATCCGTATCCTGAGTGTGGCACTGAACCGTAACGTCGCAGATCGAGATACCACTCGAAGGCTTCCATCGGCAACTGATGCTCTCGAATTTTTTCAATGAGGAGATTGATGTCAGTCTCTCTCTCGCCGCCGCCAACAATTTCTCCATAACCTTCCGGAGCAAGAACATCCACTCCTTTTGCCCAGCGGGGATCTTTGTCGCGTTTCAGATAAAACGCTTTCACAGCATGCGGCCAGTTGTACACCATGATCGGCACATCAAACAATCTTGAGATCACTGTTTCATCGCTTCCGCCAAGATCGTTTCCAAATTCAAATGATTTTGCCGATTGAATCCACTGCGGAATGTTGCGCTCATCCTCTTCTAAATCCTTCAGAGCATTTTTCAGTTGATCAACCTTGTTTTGATTGAAGTTGATCTCGCCTTTCTTCAAACTGCCGCTCGCAATTTTTTCTTCGCGTTCAGCGATTTCAGTTTTGGTTGACTCAATGAGTGATTGAGTTGTCTCAAAATCTTCTTCAAGAGATTTAATCGAATTTTTTCCCTCTACATCCTGCTCGCCCTTGATGATGCGAACCGCTTCCTCATATGTGAGCCGGGGAAACTTTTTGTTCACAAGATTTTCAAGGATCGCTGTATCGCGCCCGATAAATTGAAATTCCTGCTTGCACTCGAGAAGCGCAGCGCGCACAACATGTTTGAGCATGGCTTCAATCAGGTCCATATTCATGTCGAGATCAAAGAAAGCCATCTCGGGTTCGATCATCCAGAATTCAGAGAGATGTCTTCTCGTTTTTGATTTCTCTGCTCGAAACGTTGGACCGAACGTGTAAATTTTTCCGAACGCCATCGCCATCGCTTCGCCATAAAGTTGTCCGCTCTGAGAGAGATAGGCGGGCTTGCCGTAAAAATCTGTTTCAAACAGTGTGCTCGTTCCTTCCACGGCATTACCCGTGAATATCGGAGCATCCATCTGAACAAATCCTTCTTCCTGAAAAAAACGGTGAAGAGAATAAATAAGTGTGTTGCGGATTTTCATGATCGCCCACTGCCGCTGTGTGCGCAGCCATAGGTGACGATTGTCCATGAGAAAATCAACGCCGTGTTCTTTTTTCGAAATGGGATATTCTTCTGCAATGGAAATAATTTCTACGTTGCTCACGCGAACTTCATAGCCGCCGATTTGCTTTTCATCCTTCACCACATTTCCCGTAATTCGACATGAACTTTCCATCGTGAGCTTGCCCGCATTCTCAAAAACTTCTGCAGAAACATTTTTTTCATCTACCACGCACTGACAAAATCCGGTGCCGTCGCGAAGGATAATGAAATACAAACCCTTCCCGCTGCGCTTGTTGCTGTTCCAGCCCTGAAGCGTCACTTCCTTTCCTTCATTTTGCTGAAGATCGCTGATGAAAACTGCATTCATGCCTATTAGAATAATTTCGCTGTGAAAATTTTATCAGTTCCAAAATTTACTGATGATTTTACCAGCGGCGGGCGAAAATAGCCATTCAAACTTTAAGATTGAATATTTCCATGTGACGATGAATAGCTATACTTGCACCGTGAGAAGACTGATACCCGCAGAAATTGAATTATGCTTAAGCAGGGACTACAACAAAAGCTCCTTCAGAAATTATCGCCGCAGCAGATACAACTGATCAAGCTGCTGCAGATTCCTACTGATGCACTCGAACAGCGAATCAAAGAAGAGCTGGAAGGAAATCCGGCGCTCGAGGAAGGAGTGACTCAAGAGGATGAAGAGGAATTGCCTTCCACTACTGACGAGAGTGAAGTGACTCCCGAAACTCCCGAGAATGAAGTTAGTGAAGAAACGCCTGAAGAAAAAACGGAAGAGCGCGAAGAGGAATTGGCTGAACAGAAGGAAGAGAAAGAGGAATTGCAGGAATTGGAGAGTGAGAAAGAGGATGACTTCACTGATGATGCACAAGATCTCACCGATTACATGGATGAAGATGAAGTGGCTGAGTACAAACTCCGCGAGGACAATGCCCCTGAATCAGAAGACAAGCGTGTGATTCCCGTTCCGGTGTCGAGAAGCTTCCATGATTATCTTGAAGAACAGTTGGGAATGGAAGAGCTTGATGAGCGTCGCCAGTCGCTTGGCGAATACATCATCGGCAGCATTGATGATGATGGATATCTGCGGCGCCCGCTCGATGCCATGGTGGATGATCTTGCTTTTTCACAAAATGTTCAGTGCGCCGAAGCGGACCTGGATGAAGTTTTGAAAATCATTCAGTCCTTCGATCCGCCCGGCGTGGGTGCCCGCGATCTGAAAGAGTGTTTGCAATTGCAGCTCGAGCGCGAAGAAAATAACGAGCAGATAAAAAAGATTTCTCTCAAAGTGATTCATAATTACTTCGATGAGTTTGTGAAGAAACACTATGAGAAATTACAGCGCCAGCTCGATGCAGATGATGAGACATTCAAGGTGGTGATCAATCACATCACGCACCTGAATCCCAAACCCGGAAGCTCATTCACCGGGTCGCAGGATTATCAGAAGATCATCATTCCTGATTTTTTCATTGCGAATAACGATGGTGAACTGGAGCTTACACTCAATGGCATGAATGTTCCCGACCTGCGAATCAGCCAGCACTTTAAAGAAATGCTGCGCGATTTTCAGAAGGGCCAAAAGAAAGACAAAGCACAGCGCGAAGCCGTGATGTTCATTAAACAAAAAATTGACGGAGCGAAATGGTTCATCGATGCGATCCGCCAACGGCAACAGACTTTGCTTCTTACCATGAATGCCATCATGGAACATCAGCATGAATTTTTCCTCACGGGAGATGAAACGAAACTGAAGCCGATGATCCTGAAAGATATTGCCGAGAAAACCGGGCTCGATATTTCTACCGTGTCACGCGTGGCGAACAGCAAGTATGTGCAAACGGAATTCGGGACCTTCCGCCTGAAATTTTTCTTTTCAGAATCTCTTTCTACGGAGAGTGGCGAGGAAGTTTCCACCCGCGAAGTGAAAAAAATTCTCAGCGATCTGATTTCAGTGGAAAATAAACGCAAGCCGCTCAGCGATGAAAAACTTACTGAATTGCTGAAGGAAAAAGGTTATAACATTGCGCGCCGAACGGTAGCGAAGTATCGCGAGCAATTGGAAATTCCCGTTGCCCGATTGCGGAAAGAACTTTAAAATACATCAGGCAGCAGGCAATATTCAGTAGGCAAAAAAAAATAACACCAACCGTTTGAAGACTCTCGCAAAAATAATTTCCATCCTTTTTCATCCCCTTGCATTGCCATCGTACGCATTCATTCTTATTTATTTCACGAATCCGCTTTTATTTTCTGCTTACGATGGAAAACAACTGAGTGAAATTTTTATGATCGTTATCATCAACACGTTCATCTTTCCTGTGATTGCCATTCTTCTCGTGTGGCGATTGGGTTTTGTGAAATCACTTTCAATGCCTGACAACAAAGAACGACTCGTTCCTTATCTGACCACCGGAGCATTTTATATCTGGGCTTATGTGGTTTTCAGAAAATCAGGTTATCCGCAGATTCTCGACATCATCATGCTGGGTGCCGCGATCACGCTCTTCACCATTTTCATGTTTAATCTTTTCAGAAAGGTGAGTGCGCATGCAGGAGCAGCCGGCGCATTTTTCATTGTAACTTTAATCGCCTGCGTGCTCACTTCAGCCAACTTCAATTATTTGCCGATTGCCATCGTGCTCATGGCGGGTGTGATCGGAAGCTCGCGAATTATTCTTAATGCACACGATAACTATGAAGTTTTTGCCGGCTACCTCATCGGCATGATCGGGCAAATGGTGGCGATGAGGTTTTATTGATTCCTCATTCACATCACAAAGTTTTTCGTCGGAACTGTTTTTCGTTTTGGATTTTTTTCTTTTCCGAAAATGATATCAATATTCAGCGCGAGATAGCTTCCTCGACCATAAACAACATTCTTGGCTTCCGGAGTAAAGAATGTTGTGACAACATAATTGTATTCCTGCCTAAGGCCATAATGATAATCCAATGAGAGAAAAAGAAAATGAGACTTACCGGGCAAAATAAAATGAGGCCCGACTTGCGCAATGAGATAAATGTTATGGCGGCATGATAATTTATCGGGTCGGCCGAAAGCAAAAACGAAAGTACCAACGCCAAGCGCACTTTTTAAGCTGACATTTTTATTAATCGATTTCCGAACAGAACCTAGTAATTGAAATTCGATTTTAGATGCAACGTCATAAGAAGGAAGAACTGATTTCAAAAACACGCTATACTTTCTATACCATGAATAGCCGCCAAAAATTTGTGGTGCAATGCTGAATTGAGGAGGATTCCTGAAGTCAGATTGATGTTCCCCCACTTTCGCTATCCCAATTCCCGGGCTCACTCCAATTCCCCATTGAAATTGTGCAGAGCTTTCAGAAGCAATCAGCATTGTTGCAATAAAAAATGTAATGAAGGAAACTTTTGAAAAGCGAGGGTGCATAAATCCGTTTTAAAAACGGCAGCACATCGTCCTTTATTGCAATTTGTGATTACGCCGTTGCCGCTTCTTCCTTCAACGCATTCTTCACCACCATCAATTCCTCTTCAATCTTTGCGACTGACTGAAGTAATTCATCACTGTGGCGCAGCGGTTCCGGCATTTCGCTGCTGATGTAATTGCAGAACTTCCAAACTTCTTTGATTTCATTCGCACCGATCTCATAGGGCTTGAATTCAGGATTGAGTGAATGCAGAATGAGTTTCTTCGAACGCTTCAGTTCATTGTGCACGATCTTGAAAACGATGCCGTCATCCTGCGTGAGAAGAATGCACGGCTGTCCGTTTTTGATGTCGTACCAGTTTTCGATGTATTCGCCGATCACCCAACTCTTCGATGGAATCGGCAACATGGAATCGCCATCGATCTGGAACATGCGATAAGTGCGGTCATCAAAAAGAATCGGTAATTGAAACGTCGGAAGTTTTTTGATGAACTCCGGATCGGCAAAACCATTTTTGTAACCGGCCTTAGCTTTCACGCTCACGAGTTCGATGTTATCCTTATTGCTTGAATCCACTGTTGTTGCCAGCACACGCAGCCGGCTGCCGGTGATGTACACATCATTTCCTCTGAGCAATTCCGAAAGCTGAAACTGCGAGAGCTTCGACAGATCCGTCTTCACCAGCGTGTCGATGGACACTCTGAAATATTTCGAGAATGAGATGAGCGCGTCGAGCGTGGGATTTTTTACACTGCCGTTTTCATAGCTGTTCAGTGTTGAACGAGTCATGTTTAATTCGCGCGCAACAATGTCCTGCGTTTTCTGCTTGTAGCCGCGAAGGAGTTTGATGTTGTTACTGAAGATCATGATGCAGTTTGAAAATTTGAAGATGAGACAATTTGAAAATGATCACTCAAAATTATTGATTAAATTGCAATCTAACACGCGGGTTGTAATGTAGTCAATTATTTGGAAACCGAATTATTCTTCCCTGAAAATTATTTCTCTTTATGTTTGAATCATGCCGGAATTTTTTGAATCTGACATCACGCTTTTCGCCGAAGTAATTCTTCCGCTTTCATTGCAAAAGAATTACACATACGGAATTCCAAAAGAATTGGAAGAGCAAGTGGCTGTCGGCAAGCGCGTAGAGATTCAATTCGGACAACGGAAAATTTATGCAGGGCTCATCAAGCGATTGCATCACGATGAGCCGAAAGAATACAAGATCAAGCCCATCATGTCCGTGCTCGATGCCGAGCCAATTGTCTCTGCATCACAACTGAAGTTTTGGGAATGGATGGCCGATTATTATTTATGTTCGGAAGGCGATGTGATGAATGCCGCACTTCCCGCCGGTTTCAAACTCGAAAGCGAAACATCCATCATTCTACATCCTGAATTCAAAGATGATTTCACCAACCTGAATGATCGTGAATACGTGGTGGCTGAAGCGCTTTCCCTCGAGAAAGAACTCAATGTTGGAGAAATCTCAAAAATCCTTCACCGTAAAAATGTTTACCCGGTCATCGAATCACTGATGAAGAAGAACGTGGCCGTGGTGAAGGAGAAACTCATCGAGCGATACAAGCCGCGCATTGAAACCTTCGTGAAACTGAATCCTGACTTTTCTTCCGAAGAAAAACTACGTGAACTGTTTGATGAACTGGAAAAGAAAGCAAAGAAGCAACTCGATCTTCTGATGGCTTACATTCATTTCAGTAATCAACTCGGAAAAGGATACGCTGAAATTGTAAAGAGCGATTTGCTGGAGAAGTCACAGGCAGGAAATGCGGCACTCGATGCTTTGGTGAAGAAGAAAATTTTCATTCTTGAAAAAAAAGAAGTGGGAAGACTGCGGGAAGACGAGAGTGAGGGTGAGAAAAATTTTGATTTGACTGCTCATCAGTTAAGCGCCCTTGAAAAAATTCAGGAAGAGTTCAAAGAAAAAAATGTGGTGCTTCTTCGCGGCGTCACCGGCAGCGGCAAAACAAATCTCTATATCCGGTTGATGCAGGAGGCTGTGGCGCAGGAAAAACAGGTGCTGTATCTCCTTCCTGAAATTGCGCTAACCGCACAAATCATCGAGCGATTACGGAATCAATTCGGAAATAAAATTGGTGTTTATCATTCGCGATTCAATCAGCAGGAGCGCGTAGAGATCTGGAATAAACTTTTACACGGCGAATATCAAATTGTTCTCGGCGCGCGATCCGCGTTGTTTCTTCCGTTTGAAAATCTCGGATTGGTGATCGTCGATGAAGAGCACGATGCATCGTTCAAACAGGATGATCCCGCACCAAGGTATCATGGGAGAGATGCGGCAATTTTTCTTGCTTCGATGTTTTCTTCAACCGTCATTGCGAGGAGCGAAGCAAATGGAATTAGCGAAAGCGCGACGAAGCAATCTCCCAAAAAAAACCTCATCCTAAATCCTTCTCCTGAAGGAGAAGGACGTGGTGCTTCGCCTTCGGCGAAGCGCACGCCCCCCTCTCCTTTTGGAGAGGGGCCGGGGGTGAGGTGCAAAGTTCTGCTCGGCTCTGCCACCCCTTCACTCGAATCCTTCAACAATGCACGAACCGGAAAATTCGGACTCGCTGAACTGACTGAACGTTTCGGTGATGCTTCATTGCCTGAAATTGTGATCACCGACGTCAAAGAAGCACAGAAGAGAAAAGAAATGCATTCGCATTTTACCGCATTGCTGCTCGATGAAATCAAATCAATGCTTTCTCGAAAAGAACAAGCGATTATTTTTCAAAATCGCCGCGGCTATGCGCCGTATCTCGAGTGCCAGGTGTGTCATTGGGTGGCGATGTGTCCGAACTGCGATGTGCATCTCACTTATCACAAATTTCAGAATGAACTGAAATGCCATTACTGCGGGCATCGTAAAAATAATTTCACGCAATGTCCGGCATGCGGAAGTTCGAATCTTCACATCACCGGATATGGTACAGAGAAAATCGAAGACGAACTGAAAATATTTTTTCCGGATACAGCGATTTCACGGCTCGATTACGACACCGCAAAAACAAAAGGCGGCTATCAAAAAATCATTCATGATTTCGAGAAAGGAAAAATTCAAATTCTTGTCGGCACACAGATGGTGACGAAGGGATTGGATTTCGAGAATGTTTCGCTCGTCGGAATCATGAATGCCGATCAACTCATGAGTTATCTTGATTTCAGAGCGACTGAGCGGGGATTTCAACTCATGTCGCAAGTGAGCGGACGCGCAGGAAGAAAACACACATCAGGAAAAGTGATTGTTCAAACTTCGCATCCCGATTCTTATTTGCTGCAGTTTGTGCTCGCTCATGATTACACCGGATTTTACGAGGAAGAAATGAATCACCGAAAGCAATTTTTCTATCCACCGTTTTCGAGATTGATTCAGCTTACATTCAAACACAAGGAAGCGAAGAAAGCATGGGAAGCAGCACGCATCCTTGCTGAATCATTGCAGAAAGAACTCGGGAAAAATTTATTAGGTCCGACTGAACCGCCTGTTTCCAGAGTGAAAAATAAATATCTCGTTCAGCTTCTCTTTAAACTGCAGCGGTCAGGAAAATTGATCACGGGAGTGAAAACAAGAATTCACGAAGAGCTGAATAAACTTCAGGAGTCGACTACTTTGAGATCGGTGGAGGTTGTGGCAGATGTCGATCCGCAGTGAGGAAAATATTTTCTTCCATTCGAAAACAATTAATTACTCATTCTGTCAAAAACATTCACTCCCATCAATCCAAATAGTTACATTTATCCATTCCTTAACCAAACCAAAATCCTAACTTATGAAACACACCAATGCACTTAAGTCATTGCTCATCGCTGCAATCATGTTTGTCACTCTGAATACTTCAAAAGCACAATCATCCACCGATCCGTTCACGTACGGATCCGTATGGACCATTCAGATGATTTCTGTAAAGCCCGGGATGTTCAAAGACTACATGACGAGCCTGAAGAGTAACGTCAAGTTGATTAACGATGAAGCGGTAAAAGAGGGTCTCATCCTGTCTTACAAAATTTTATCCGGTACCGAAGCGAACCCCGGTGACTTCAATTTAATCATCATGCAGGAGTACAAAAACATGGCGGCAACGGAAGGCAAAGACGACCAGTGGGATGCCATCAGAAACAAAATTGTCGGAAACGATGATGCGCTGAAGCAGCTCATGCAGTCACGCACGAGCATGCGTGATATCTACGGCAGCAAAATGATGCGTGAAGTGATCCTGAAGTGAGGTTCCTTATTAAGTTCATGAACATCTTTAGCAACAAGAGCTCTGCAATCGCAGGGCTCTCGTTATTTAATAGTCGTTCTGTAAATGGAAAGGATTCATTTGACAACCATCTCCCACTTCATCAAGCTACGCGCGGCCAATGATTTGATCTTATGTGTGAGATATTTTTTTGTTGATCCATTTGTTTTTTGAATCGCCATCTCATTTGAAATCCACCGCACAGCGTAATCGTAATATTTGCGAGAGTATTCCCGTTTGAAATCAATTTGTCTGTCGGTTGAATTCTCCCATGGCAACTGGTGAATGAAATTCGCTTCCACTTCTTCATACATCGGTGTGCCCTTGATCGGATATGCGACCGTGATCGTGTAATAATCAGGATCGGAAGTTTTGAGATGATGCAATGTTTCTTTCACGTCCTCATCTTCTTCGCCGGGATAACCGAGCATGATGAACGTGCCTGCCTGAATGCCATTCTTCTTCGCGAGTTGAATCATCTCTCTCACTTGCTTTACATCTACACGGCGATCCATCGCGTCAATTACATTTTGCGAGCCACTCTCCGCACCAATCCACACTCTGAAGCAACCGGATTCCTTCAGCAACTGAATGACATCTTCATTCATACGATCAGCCCGGGTGATGCATTCATAACGAATAGAAATTTTTCTTCGCTGCAATTCATCATGAAACTCTTTCAGCCATTTGTGGGAGATCGTGAACACATCATCTACAAACCAAATCGTGTCGAAAGAATAATTCTTCTGCAGCAATTCAATTTCATCGGCAACTTTAACAGCACTTCTCCGGCGATATGTTCCGCCATACACGGCGCGACTGCACCACTTGCATGTGTATGGACAACCGCGCATGGTAGAAAGTGAAATTGCACTCAGTCCATGCTTGTTCTTCCATGCATCGAAGTAGAGTTGAAGATTTACTTTTTTTCTGTTGGGAAACGGCAGTTCATCAATGTGGCGAAGATTCGATCGGGAAGGAGTTCTCACCATCTCATTCTTTTCGTTGAGAAAAGCGATTCCTTCAATTTCACTTTGTGAATTTTCTTCACGAGAAAAAAATTTGCACAGGTCAAGCATTGTTTGCTCTCCTTCTCCGATCACAATCACATCCGTACCGTGTCTCAAAAAATTTTCCGCATGATGCCGCACTTCAGGTCCGCCGAGAATAATTTTTGCTTGGGGAAGATTTTCTTTGATCACTTTGATCATCTTCAGCACATTCAGCTTCGTCATCAAATTCACATAGATGCCGATGAGATCAGGTTTCGTTTCGAGAATCTGCTCATTAAAGTTTTTGAAAGATGAAAACGTGGAATCGAAAATTTCATTCTCAAACCCGTGTTCTTCTAAATAGGCGGATACGTAAAGAATTCCAAGCGGAACATAGGGTTTCATGATCTGCTGTTCCTTTGGATCCTCTTCGAGGAAATAACCGTGAGTGAGGAGAATTTTCAAAATGGAGATTGTCAGTTGCGAATTTAAATGGGATTCAGCGCTTGATCAATTCAATCAAAAAGTGGTCAGCAGAATTACTCAGGAAGGAAAATGAAAACATTTTTTCAAGAAGATTCAGGAAGCTCAGCAGCCACTTCTTCTTTTCGAAAAACGGATTGAGATACGAGGGTGGAATGAATAATCCGATTGGCTTTACTCCGATTTTTTCGAATTCATTCAAAAAAAGATTTTGAAATTCTTTTGGCGAATAATACCAGGTCGGAACCGTCGCATCACCAATTTTTGCTTCAATCATTTCTTTTGAATTTCTGCGAAATGCCTGAGGCAATTTTCCCTTCATCGAAAAATAGAATCGCTCCCACCAGCATTTTCTTCCCATGATCACTGCAATGAATTTTCCGCCGCCGCTCAGCAACGCTGCAAAATCTTCGGAGAGTTTCTCCAGTTCATCTCCCGAAACACAATTCAATCCTCCGAAATCAGAGAAGATCAAATCGAATTTTTCGCTTTGAAATTTTTCTTTCAGATCATCGAAGTCGCAGATGGCCGCAGAAATTTTTGCTTCGAGTTTATTTTCAGAAATCTTCTTCCTCACTTGATTAATCATTTTCGGGGAAGCATCCGTCGCGACTACCTGATGGCCTTGCTTCGCCATCCAAACAGCATCCTCGCCGGAGCCGCAATTGATTTCCAAAATTCGCAGCGGCTGACCGGACAAACTTCTCGTTAGAAAAAAATGAACTCGCTCCCGCTGAAGTTTTCCGATCGGCGTGTTGGTAAATTCTTCATCATATGCTGAAGCGGCAAGATCAAAGGCAAGCTGTTTTTCAAAATCCATTCATTGTGCAAGATAAATCGTTTGAAAGCGATCAATGCTGATTTCTAACTTTGCATGCGATGATGCTCGACAAATTACAGGCAATCAAAGACCGTTTCCTGAACATCCAGGATGAGCTGAACGACCCGATGGTGATCAGTAACCAGCGGAAATCCGCGCAGCTCAATCGTGAATACAAAGAGTTGCAGAAGGTGGTTGATGCGTATGAGAAATACAAGAACGTGCTGGACAACATCGAAAGCGACAAGAAAATTTTGCAGAATGAAAAAGATGCCGAGTTGCGCGACATGGCGAAGACTGAACTTGAAGAATTGCAGGAGCAGCAACTGAAAATGGAAGAAGAGATTCGTCAGATGCTGATTCCGAAAGATCCGCAGGATGAGCGTAATGCCATGGTGGAGATTCGTGCGGGCACGGGCGGAGATGAAGCAAGCTTGTTTGCCGGCGATCTGTTTCGAATGTACATGCGTTACTGCGAGCGGCGTGGTTGGAAGGTTTATGTGGAATCGGAAAATGCAGGAACAGCGGGCGGTTACAAAGAAGTGATCTTCGAAGTGGTTGGAGAAAATGTTTACGGCATTCTGAAATTTGAATCGGGCGTTCACCGCGTGCAACGCGTACCTGCCACCGAAGCAAGCGGGCGTGTGCACACATCAGCTGCAACAGTTGCCGTGTTACCTGAAGCCGATGAAGTGGATGTACAGATCAAAGACAGCGATGTGAAAATGGAAACAGCTCGCAGCGGCGGCGCCGGAGGGCAGAATGTAAACAAAGTGGAAACGAAAGTCATTCTCACTTACATCCCAACTGGATTGGTGGTGATGTGTCAAACAGAACGAACGCAACTTGGCAACCGCGAAAAAGCGATGACCATGCTTCGCACAAAATTATTTGAAGAGAAAGTTCGCAAGCAGGAAGATGAAATTTCACGAAGAAGAAAAAGCATGGTGAGCACGGGCGACCGCTCGGCCAAAATCAGAACCTACAACTATCCGCAGAACCGTGTGACTGATCATCGCATTGAAAAAACACTCTACACCCTCGACGCGTTCATGAATGGTGATATCCAGGAAATGATCGATGCACTGCAGTTCGCAGAGAATGCAGAGAAGTTGAAAGAAGGGAGCTTGATTTGATCACATCCGATAAAGCACCGCATTGATGTGCATTCCCGCTCCCACCGAAGCCATCAGTACCAGATCACCTGGATGAAGTTCATGCTCCTGCAATTTTCCTTTTCGAATCAAATCGAATAAAGTAATTACTGTCGCAACAGAACTGTTGCCGAGTTTGTCAATGCTCATCGGCATGATGTCATCAGGTACCTGCTTCACGCCGTACAATTCATACAACCGCTCAATGATGGCGTGATCCATTTTTGCATTTGCCTGGTGAATTAAAACTTTTTTCACTTGCGAAACATGAACGCCGGCTTTGTCGAGGCAAATTTTCATTGCTGCCGGAACATTCGAGAGCGCATACTCATAAATTTTTCTTCCTTTCATCTTGATGTAACGAATGCGGGGATCCGATCCGGGAAGATTTGATTTTCCGAGAAACAGATAATAGGCTTCTTCAGTCGAATCGCTTCGCGCGGCATAAGAAAGAATTCCTGATGAAGTTTGAGAACTCGCCACTTCAAGTACAGAAGCGCCTGCTCCGTCAGAAAAAATCATCGAGTCGCGATCGTTTTGATCAAGCACACGCGAGAGTGTTTCAGTTCCGATCACCAAACAACGTTTCGCCGCTCCTTGCTGAATGTAAACGTGTGCCTGAATCACACCTTGCAGCCAACCGGGACAGCCAAACAAAATATCGTACGCAATGCAATCAGGATTTTTTATTCCGAGCAAATGTTTGATGCGCGGTGAAAGCCCGGGAAGAATATCTGTTTGAATGGTTCCGTAACGAACATCACCGAAGTTGTGCGCGACGATGATCTGATCAATTTCTTCTCCGGTGAGTTTTGCATCATCGAGTGCACGACGTGCAGCCATAGCGCCAATGTCGGATGACTGCAATTCACTTGCAACATAGCGCCGTTCTTCAATACCAGTGATGTCTTTGAATTTTCTAACGATCACTTCACCGCTTTGTGGAAGTTTCACTTGCTCCTCACTGTAAAATTCATGCTGACCAAATTCAGCATTTGTAACAATTCGTTCCGGAATGTAACTTCCCGTGCCTGTAAAGATGGTGCTGGGCATGATTAAAAGTTTATCTGACGAAGTTAGAACTTGCAATCACTCCGTGTTATTAGGAAAGTTTCTCCATCTCAAAGTTTTAAAGAGCTGATCTTTAAAGCGGCCGTTTCAAATCCATTTTGTTGAGGATGGCTGTATAACGCGGATCACTGTGCAGTGGATCCCAAATAGGATCGACATTGATCCACACCATCCATCCTGCATGTTCATCAATTGCTTTTTGCAAGTACTCGAATGCACGATCTTTTTCACCGAGAGCGACATAAACACTCGCCACCACATCGGAAGCGACATATTTCGTTTTTGATTGCTGCTCCAGCGTGTCGAGCATGGCTCTTGCAAGTTTCGTGTTGCCCGTGCGCGCGTACGTATACGCAAGTCGCCCGTAAGACCAGGGTGATTGAAACAGTTCATTCGCTTTTTTGTTTTCCTCCACGGCTTGCTCAGTCTTTCCCTGCTGAATATGGCATTGTGCCCGGAAAAAATAGATGAATGGAAAATTCGGATCCAACTGAGTGGCTTTATCGAGCTGTTGCAGCGCCTGATCGTATTCACGTGCGTAATAGTAAATCATTGCATCAAAGGCAGCTTCCTCAGGGGCCAACGGTTCGAGCTCAACCATTCTGTTTCCCTGCATTTTTGCCTCATCGATTCTGCCAACAGTGATGAGATACTGGCTGTAGGAAAAATGCGTGAAATAATCATTGGGTGACAGCGCAACGGCTTTTTTAAACTCCGTTTCTGCCGCCTTCCAGTTGTAAGCATACCAATACTCATACAAACCGAACCATGCGTATGCCTGCCCCAATGTGCTGTCCATTTTTATGGCAGTTTGTGCGGCATATTTCAACTTCGGCATAGCATCATTGGGTGCGAGATAGAAATCAGTGGTCACGATATAATAGTAAGCGATACCGAGGTAAGGTAATGCGAACGTTGAGTCTAGCTTAATGGCTCTATTCATCATGGCCAATCCGGAATCCAAATCTTCAGGAGTTACTTTTCGAATGAGATAATTGCCCTTCAGATATAGATTGTACGCCTGGAGGTTTTCAGTCGGCTTTTTTTCAATGCGCGCTTTTTCATCGGCTGTGAGACTTGCTGCAAGATGCTCAGCAACACTTTTAGCCACGTCACTCTGAATAGTGAAAATGTCTTTGAAATCCTTATCGTACGTTTCCGCCCAAAGATGTTTATCAGTTTTCGCATCGATCAACTGCACGTTAATTCTGATCTTGTCATTAGATTTCTGAACGCTTCCTTCGAGCAAAGCGTCGGCACCAATCTTTTCCCCGATTTCTTTTGTTGTGAGTTTTGTATCCCTGAATTGAAGCGTGGAAGTTCGCGAGAGTACATTCAAACTGGAGATCTTCGAAAGTTGCGTGAGAATTTCATCACACATACCATCGCTGAAATATTCATCGTCTTTCGATTCGCTCAGGTTTGCAAATGGAAGCACGGCAATTGTTTTTCCCGCTGAGGAGTTTCCACCGGAAGATTTGAAATACTTCTGCACCAGAAAATTCAGGAGCAACGCAATGGCGACTAGTGCCATCGCCTTCATAAATGTGCTCAGAAAAGATCTTTTCCTCCGCGAACCCATCCGGCCTTTGCCCTCCAGTTTTTTCTTTTTGGAAGGAACTACCAACCCTTCGTTGCTCACAGCGAAAATTTCAACCGGCGCCACCACATTCTTCAGCTCAAATCTTCCGAGCGGAACAGAGCTGATCTCTTTATGGTTTTTTATTTCATCATACACTTTTCCGGAAACGAAAACCGCGCCGGGTACAGCGAACGATTCGATGCGCGAAGCTACATTTACGCCGTCACCATAAACATTCTCTCCCTCTGTAATTACATCGCCGGTGTGTATGCCAATGCGCAGGGGAACATTCGGCTCCTGAAGCATTTGCAGTTGAATGGCTTCCGCCGCCCGCACTGCTTCGATCGCACTTTGAAAAATGCAGAGCGCACCATCGCCGCTGAAGTGCACTACCCGTCCGCTATGATTTTTAATCTCGTGTTCCAGTCTTTGTTGAAACTTATCCCGCAACATCATCGCACGATCTTCATCGTTCTGCATCAGTGCAGTGAATCCTTCGATGTCGGCAAAGAGAATGGCGGCGAGCTGGCGGCTGGTGGACATGGGGTGTTTGAACAGCGACTAAAGATAGATGTTTCGATTACTCGGGAAGTAGTTTCTCCAAACCCATTACGCGCGATGCTTTCAGAAGGAAAAAACAATTTTCGAAACGTTGCTTGTCGAACCATTTTTTTAGTCCGGTCACATTCTCAAAATGCAAAAATTTTCTGTCAGCATCTGCTTGATTGAATTCCTTCCCCACAAGTGAAACCAGTTTGAAGTTTGAAGTTTGAAGTTTGAAGACAACGTGGCGATGTTCAGCTTCACTTGAATCACCGAGTTCAGCCATGTCCCCAAGTATCACAATTTTGTTTTCCTCCGGAAGAGAAATGAAATTTTCCAGTGCTGCTTCCACGCTCGAGGGGTTTGCATTGTAAGCATCGAGAATGAAAGTGTTCGTTCCCCGCTTCACAATTTGCGAGCGATTGTTTGAGGGAGAATAGGATTCGATGGCTTGCTTGATTTTTTCATCGCTGACGCCAAAATATTTTCCGATACATACTGCCGCCATCACGTTTTCAAAATTGTATTTGCCGATTAACTGAGTTTGAAGTTTGAAGTCTGAAGTTTGAAGTTGAAGAAATGGAAAAGTCAGAAGAATTCTTCCGCTCACATCAGCAAACGAATTTTCTCCATAAGTTATTCGCTCCATTCCATCGCTCATCTTCATCAAATCATCTTCATCGGTACAAACGAATACAATTCCATTTTTTTCTCTGAGAAAATCATACAGCTCGCCGTTTCCTTTTCTCACTCCGTCGATTGAGCCATATCCTTCGAGGTGATCTTTGCCATTGTTGGTGATCAAACCAAAATCAGGTTCGGCAATTTCACAGAGTAGTTTTGTTTCACCGAGATGATTTGCTCCCATTTCAATCACGGCAAATTCAGTTTCCGGTTTTATTGAAAGAAGTGAGAGCGGCACTCCAATATGATTGTTCAAGTTTCCTTTTGTAGAAAAAGTTTTGAATGAAGTTTCAAGAACGCGGGCGATCAACTCTTTCGTTGTTGTCTTGCCATTGCTTCCGCACACAGCAATAATTTTTGCTTTCAATTTTCTCCTGTGAAAATTGGCGAGATGCTGCAACGTTTTCAGCACATCATCAACAAGGATTATTTTTTCTGAATCGGGAAAATGTTTTTCATCAGCGATTACGAATGATGCCCCGGCCTGCAATGCTTTCTCTGCGAAAAGATTTCCGTTGAAATTATTTCCCTTCAGTGCAAAAAATAAATTGCCGGCCTTAATCGTCCTTGTGTCAGTTGAAATGCCGGAAGATTTCAAATACAAATCACAGAGCGAATCAATTTGCATGGCTCAAAAATAATTTATGTGCCTGCAATGCTTTAACCTGGCCTTAACCGAAATTAACTGATGGATAACAACATTGCTTCACCGAGTGCGTTTTCTTCGTTGTAAAATTCCAGAACTATGAAATCTTTTGTTCGATCAATGATTTTTCTCGGAGGGCTTGTTCTTTTTCTTGAATTGTGCGTGATCATTGCCAATCACCGGGCTGAAGAGACATCGTCATCAAAACAAAAGAAAGAAGCCTCCACAGCATTCCTTACCGGCGGAACGTTTTCAGGAAACTATCAAAATTTCTATGCCACCAGCGTTCCCTCTTGAAAGCGCCGTTTGGTTTTTTCTATTGAGAAAAAGCTGCGTACAAAATCGCAGCTTTTTTTGTGCGTTTTCCAACTAAAAAAATCCATCGTGGTTCATTCTTGGGTGCACGGGCACATGATTTATTGGAATGATCGGGAACACTTGTCGCGATCACGTTAAGGATGTCGTGTTCGCATTGCTCTTAGTCGAAACTCATAAAAATTCTGAATCTGCTTGGTTACATTTGCCGTCCCTCAAACTTTTCTCTATGAAAAAAATCCTTTTTGGCTGTGTTCTCTTCTTTGCTGTGAACAATACGATGGCACAACAACCGTCGACCGACAAACTTTTTCGCTTTCCAACTGTTCACGACGACCGAATCACATTTTGCTATGCAGGTGATCTGTGGACGGTTTCTAAGAGCGGAGGGATTGCGAGGCGATTGACCAACGATGCCGGCTATGAATGTTTTCCACGCTATTCACCGGATGGAAAAAATATTGCATTCACAGGACAATTTGATGGAAACACTGAAGTGTACCTGATTCCCTCCGAAGGCGGCGTGCCGAAGAGACTGACGTATACCGCTACGCTCCATCGCGATGATATATCAGATCGCATGGGACCCAATAATATTGTGATGACCTGGAAAGACAATGAGCACATCGTTTATCGCTCACGCAAACAATCATTCAATGATTTCAAGGGCCAACTTTTTATAGCTGATGTGAACGGCGGATTGAGTGAAGAACTTCCGTTTTCTGTTGGCGGATTTTGTTCGTATTCTCCCGATGGAAAAAAACTCGCGATGAACCGAGTCTTCCGCGAATTCCGAACATGGAAATATTACAGAGGAGGAATGGCTGATGATGTGTGGATTTATGATTTTGATTCGAAGCAGTGGACGGATGTAACGAACAACGATTCACAAGACATTGAACCCATGTGGTACCAGAATAAGATTTTCTTTCTGAGTGACAGGGATAACACGATGAATCTCTACGTATATGACCTGAACACAAAACAAACGCGCAAGGTGACCAACTTCACTGACTACGATATCAAGTTCGCCTCACTCGGCGATAAAGACATTGTTTTTGAAAAAGGCGGATTGGTTTATCTCGTGAACTGCGATAACGAGCAACTCACACAAGTGAATATTCAATTGAATGATGATGACAACTGGAGCCGCAGCGAACTCATTGACGCATCAAAGTACATTGAAGATTGGACCGTTTCTCCGGATGGAAATCGTCTTGCATTCGCAGCACGCGGTGATGTTTTCACCGTTCCCGCATCAAGCGGACTCACGCGTGATCTCACACAAACCAATGGCGTGCACGAGCGGAATGTGGTGTGGAGCCCTGATGCAAAGTGGGTCGCTTACATCAGTGATGCAACAGGTGAAGATGAAATTTACATCAAGCCGCAGAAAGGAGATGGTGATGCGACTCGAATTACCACCAACGGTGACAATTACAAATATGCTCTGCGCTGGAGTCCAGACAGCAAGAAAATTTTGTGGAGCGACAGAAAGCAAACGCTTCAATATGTTGACATCGATTCCAAGCAGATCACAACGATTGAACATTCTGATGTTGGCGAATATAATTTTTATGATTGGTCACCTGACAGCAAATGGGTTTGTTACGTTCGACCTGAATGGCAAACATGGAACCGCATCTTCCTCTACAATCTCGCTTCGAAGGCTTCAACGCCCGTCACCGACACGTGGTACAATTCGTACGAGCCTACGTTCAGCCGTGACGGAAAATATCTGATGTTCCTCTCTGACCGCGATTACAATCCCACCTTCAGCAATGTAGAGTTTCAGATTTCTTATCAGAATATGACGAAGCTATATCTCATCACACTCTCGAAAGAAACACCATCACCTGTTTTTCCGGAGAATAATGAGGTGAAGCCAAAAGAAGAACCGAAAGTGGAAAGTTCAGCAGGGACTTCCAACAAGAATGCAACTTCAAAATCAAAAAAAGGAGAAACCAAAACCACAACTTCCTCCACTGCTTCGTCAACACCTGATGTAAAAATTGATCTCGATGGCATCATGAATCGCATCATTGCATTGCCGGTCGACCCTGCTCAATACTTCAACATCGATTACGTGGACGGAAATATTTATTACCAGCGGCAGAAAACAGGCGAGGACAAACCTTCAATCATGATTTATAAACTGAAGGACAAGAAGGAAGATAATCTCGGCATGTTTGACAACTACCAGATTTCTGGTGACGGAAAAAAGATGGCGCTGCAAAAAGATCAGAGCTATTACATCATTGATCTTCCACAGGGAAAAATTCAAACTGACAAGAGTGTCGATTTAGGAGGAATGAAAGTCTGGGTTGACAAGCATCAGGAGTGGACGGAAATTTTCAATGAATCATGGCGGCAGATGCGTGACTTCTTTTATGTTCCAAACATGAATGGTGTTGACTGGAATGCAATGAAGCAGAAATACGGCGCTCTGGTTCCTTATGTCAATCACCGCGCCGATCTCACTTACCTCATTGGAGAAATGATTGGTGAATTGAGCATGGGTCATTCATACGTTGGAGGAGGTGACATGCCGAAGGCTGAGCGCATCAATACGGGATTACTCGGAGCGAAACTTTCGAGAGATGCCTCCGGATATTTCCGCATTGACAAAATTCTCGAAGGAGCTAATTGGTCCAATGATCTGCGTTCGCCTCTTCAGGATATTGGTGTGAATGTGAAAGCCGGCGATTTCATTATTGCGGTGAATGGTGCGCCAACTAATCAGATGAATGACATCTATGCTTCATTAGTGAACACTGCCGGAAAACAAGTGGAGCTCACCGTGAACAGCAAAGCATCCATGGATGGTTCGAGAAAAGTGATTGTAATTCCGATTGCTGATGAATCGAACCTGTATTACTATGATTGGGTAGAACATAACATTCACTACGTAGATTCTGTTTCGAACGGAAAAATCGGATACCTCCATATTCCTGATATGGGTGTTGATGGGCTGAATGAATTCATCAAACATTATTATCCGCAGCTCAATAAGAAAGCGCTTATCGTTGATGATCGCGGCAACGGCGGCGGATTTGTTTCGGGACTCGTAGCTGAACGCCTTGCACGGCAGCTGGTGTATTTCAATATGGCGCGCAATCAAATCGGCACACCCGATCCGCAGGGAATGCTGCTTGGTCCCAAGTGCCTGCTCGTGGATCAGTATTCTGCATCTGATGGTGACATCATCGCATTTCGTTTCAAGCGGTATCACATAGGTCCGGTGATTGGTCATCGCACGTGGGGCGGCGTAACGGGAATTCGCGGTACACTTCCGATTATGGATGGCGGATTTCTAAATCGTCCTGAGTTTGGGCCGTACCTCGATTCAACATGGGTGATTGAAGGGCATGGAGTTGAACCGGATATTCCCGTCGATCAGGATCCTGCTCTGGAATATCAGGGAATCGATCAGCAACTGAACAAAGCCGTTCAGGTAATGATGGATTCACTGAAGACTCATGAGATAAATGTTCCTCCGGTGCCGAAGTATAAGGATCGGTCGAAGATGTAAGTATGAAATGACAAGCTCGGAGAATAAAAGAAGACACATGAGTGGCTGGTAAACGCCAGCCACTTTTTTATTTGACGGAGATCCAAAGTTTCACTGCAGCAGACTCACAAAATATTTTTTCTCAACTTCACTTCGTGCCAACGAAAAAGGGAAAATCAAAAAGTGGCAGGCAATCGGGCGCTGCGGAGAAGCAACTATTGATTGCGCAAGAACCAATACGTCTGCAACGTGAAAAAATATTTGCCTCAACAATATTAGCTCTGATTGCTTTTCTTCTTTACGCCAACACTCTTCAAAACGGATTTGTACTTGATGATAACAGTGCCATCATCTCTAATTCCATCGTGCAGCAGGGCATTCATGGCATTCCGCAATTGCTGAAAACAGAATACCGCGCCGGATTCTGGAATGCAAATGGAAATTTGTATCGGCCACTGTCGCTCGTTGTGTTCGCAATCTTGTGGCAATTTTTTCCGAATAATCCTCTTCCCGGACACTTGCTGAATTGTTTGATTTACTCAGCTATTATAGTGTTGCTTTTCTTTCTGCTTATGCGATTGATAAGCCAACAAAAGGTTTTGATTCCGTTTCTGATCACGCTGCTTTTCGTCGTTCATCCACTGCACACTGAAGTTGTCGCAAACATCAAGAGCCTTGATGAATTGCTCTCACTCTTATTCGTCCTGCTTGCATCGCATGCGCTTCTGCACTTTATTAAACACAGGAGCAAGATTTCTCTGCTTGCTTTCGGCTTAAGCTACTTCATTTCGCTCATGTCGAAAGAGGGAGCTATCACATTTCTTGCTGTGTTTCCGCTTACAATTTATTTTTTCACAGATGCAAAAACGAAAGATTACCTCATAACAACCGGAACCGCTGTTTTCTCCGCCTTCATCTTTCTCAGCATCCGATACCTTGTTTTAAGTCGTCAGACCGGCACACCGTATCAACTTTTTGAGATTGATAATTCGCTGGTTGACGCAAGAAACTTCGGAGAAAAGACGGCCTCGTGTTTTGATTTACTTGGGAAATACATCGTTATGCTCTTTTATCCGCATCCGCTTTCCTGCGATTATTCCATCCATGAAATTCCTTTGGTGAACTGGAATGATCCTAAAGCGATTTCCTCGTTTCTGTTATATGGTGCACTTACTGTCATAGCGCTTTGGCGAATTCGCAAAAAGGAAATTTGGGTTTTCGGTATTGCATTTTTTCTTATCACCATCTCGCTCTATTCAAATCTCTTCTTCATGATCGGAACAAACTTCGCCGAGCGCCTCGCCTTTACGCCTTCAGCGGGATTCTGCATTGCCATTGTATCTTTTCCTGCTTCTATTTTCGGCTTAGGAAAGAAAAATGCGAAGCAGACAAATAAATCCATCTCTGCAAAGACCGCACTATTTATTGCAATCTTTTCCGCGATAGCGGCCATTGGAGCACTGCAAACTTTTGAAAGAAACAAAAGCTGGAAGAGTGACTTGAGCATCTATTCCGATGTAAAGACTTCACGAAATAGCGCTCGACTGAATTATTGGTACGGCCGAGAAATCTTTATAAACAAGGGACAGAAAGCCCAGGATAGGCATCGATATCTCGATACTTCCGTTTACTATTTCAACAGAGCGATTGCGATCTACCCGGAATATGCCCATGCTTATGCGGCCCGAGGAGATGCTTATTTCTGGCTCGATAGTTTGAAACAGGCCGAAGCCGATTATCGTCAGGCTATCAATTGGAAGGTTGGAGAATGGGAAGCATTTAATGGGTTAGGTGTACTGCTGGCCAACCAGAATCAACTCGATTCAGCACTCAAATATTTCCGCTATGGGTTAAAGGTGAAAAAAAATGAAGCGACAATTGATAAGAACATCGGAAACATTTACAGTTTGAAATATGATTTTCCGATTGCCATCAGCTACTACAAGAAATCATTGAGCGAACTGATGCCTGATGAAGTAAAACAGATTCCTGAAATCAATGCTTATCTTGAACAATGCTATCGACTTTCGGGTGACAGCACAAATGCGAAGTACTACAGGAGTCTTCTAAGAAAATAACTGTTCTGTGCCTGCCCGGTTTCCTTTTAAATGCTTTTGACCAAATCAATTTAGAGTAAAAGCAAAAAAAAATCGGGCGATGCTCCGCATCGCCCGATCTGGTCATCCTGATATAGAAACTAGTCTATGGTTATCTTTTGATTGTAAACATCATTTCCTATCTGCATCTGCACAAAATAATCTCCGGCAGAAAGATTATTGCTGTTAATGGTGATGTCATGAGCTCCGGAAGGAAGCGTTTCATTCAACATCTCCATTACTTTTCTGCCGGATAGGTCGAGAAGCATTATGATTACCTTGCTTTCGTCGTTCAGCTGAAATGATATGGTAGCTGATTGATGAACAGGATTAGGATAGATTTCTACTGCTGGTTGAGCATCACTATTATTTTCATCACCCATTTTCACCGGTTGATTGGTTTCAAAGCATCCTTGATCCGCTTTCGTGCCTGAAGGCATCGGACGTGCATTGCCATCAAGGTCAGTAGCAGGATTATTTGTGAGCGATGACTTTGAAAGGCATGGCGAATTATTTTGCAAATGAAAATCGGCCGATGAAACGAAGCTGGGATCGGAAGCAGTATTACCGGGACCAGTTATCCCACTATAGATATCACAATAAGAGATATTCGGTGTTCCTACAAAAGCTGCCTCAGAAAGTGAACCTTCGGGATTCCACAAGATAGAATTAATGATCTTCACTTTGGGAACAACATTGAGATAGCTATTGATACTAATTGAGTTTCCTCCTATACCTGTTCCTGTCGAATAATGATTGCCCGCAACGGTACAATGAATCATCGATGTGGTGTAAGTTGACCAAACACCACCACCCTGAACTGTGTTTGAGGCACTCAGGGAATTATCACCTATCAGCACATTCGTGAATTGAGACATTCCGCTGCCAATGAAATAGCAGCATCCTCCGGAAATGGATCCTTCACCGGAAACACTCACAGCATTTTCAGTGAAGGATACATTATTCAGAGTACAAGTTCCAAATGTTACTGCAATCACACCCCCCTGAACACTGGTGTTTGCAAAGGTGTTGTTGCCCTGGAAGCCGGATTTAGAAATTGTCACTTGTGAACTTGAAGAGTAGATAACCCCTCCATAAACATTACCCGTGCTGTCAATAGTGTTTTCTGAAAATTGACAGCCGGAAATGTTCAGTTTGGAATTATCTGAATTGATGGCAGCACCGTTGCAATAACTTGGATTGAGCGGATCGCCAAAAACTTTGTTAGTAGTAAAATCACAGTTAGTGATGCTGATCGTTGCATTTACAATTGACATGCCGCTGCCTCCGGCCACATATCCATTAACTGAAGCAGCGTGTGTCAATCCGTTTTGAATGGTGAATCCATTGATGTTACCGACCAACTTACCACTGGTTACACTGGCTGTGATCACTGCACCTGCAGAGCTTCCATCCAGTGTGGTGTAACTAGCACCGTTTACTGATTTAAGTGTAAGTCCATATATCTTTGGCCAAACAAGATTTTCATAGTAAACCCCATCACCGACAAGAATAGTATCACCCGGCTGGCTACTGTTCAATGCCGTTTGAATAGTGCTGTATTGTCCGGGAACTCTTACAGTCTTAGCATTGAGGATGAAACAAGAGAGGATGAGGGAGTGGATTAAGACGATTGACTTTTTCATAAAAATAAATTGCTTTTAAACGCTTTTAAAACTTTCCGGGGTCGTCCTGAAATCCGAGGACAAATATAGACCTGACCCTATCGGACGTTTAATGAATGTTATGAAAACCTTTGAGGGAGTTCTGAAATGACAATTGGCCGATACAAGCAGCTTTGGAATTCGCTTGTGAAAAGAGCTGAAGAGCATGTGGTTAGAATCAGCCCAACAAAAATAGCAAGTGAATTTGATTATTTCATTTGGCAAAACTCACTGCTCGCTTTTCTCTTATTACAGTCACTTTTATCTGACCGGGATAAGTCATATCATTCTGAATCTTTTGAGAAAGGGAGAAGGATAGTTCTTCGGATTGCTTGTCATTAATCTTATCGGCTTCCACAATTACACGGAGTTCTCTTCCTGCCTGAATTGCATAAGCTTTCTCTACGCCATCATAAGTGAGTGCAAGATTTTCTAAATCCTTTAACCGCTGAAGGTATTGCTCCATGATTTCACGGCGGGCACCAGGACGTGCTCCGCTGATTGCGTCACACGCCTGCACGATTGGCGAGATCACGTATTGCATTTCAACTTCATCATGATGTGCGCCAATGGCATTGCATACAGCAGGATTTTCATTGTATTTCTCGGCAAGTTTCATTCCCAGCAGTGCGTGGCTGAGTTCCTGTTCTTCTTCAGGAACCTTTCCAATGTCATGAAGAAGTCCTGCACGCTTGGCAAGTTTGGGGTTGATGCCGAGCTCGGAAGACATTATGGCGCAGAGATTAGCTACTTCTTTTGAATGCATCAACAGATTCTGCCCATACGATGAACGGAATTTCATTCTTCCAACCATTCTAATCAATTCAGGATGCAAACCATGAATGCCGAGTTCAACTACGGTTCGTTCTCCCGTTTCGACGATATGATCTTCGAGTTGCTTACGCGTTTTCACAACTACTTCTTCAATGCGGGCAGGATGAATTCTACCGTCTGTAACTAAACGTTGTAATGCAAGTCGGGCAATTTCTCTCCTTACCGGATCGAAACCTGAAATAACTATTGTTTCCGGCGTGTCATCTACAATAATTTCAACTCCGGTTGCTGCTTCGAGAGCTCGAATGTTTCTTCCTTCACGCCCGATAATCTGTCCTTTCACATCATCACTTTCAATATGAAAGCTGCTGATTGAATTTTCGATTGCATGCTCGGCCGCAACACGCTGAATAGTTTGAATCACGATGCGCTTTGCTTCTTTGTTTGCTTTCAGCTTGGCTTCATCTAAATATTCTTTCACAAAAGCCATCGCCTCCGTTTGAGCCTGCTGTTTTAGTGATTCAACCAATTGGGCTTTCGCTTCACCCTGCGTGAGCTTGGCGATCGACTCAAGTCTGGCAAGATGTTCCTCCTGCTGCTTTTCAAGTTCTGATTTTTTGATGGAAACTAATTCAAGCTGGCGGTTGAGATTTTGCTTTATTTGATCCAGCTCCTGTTCCTTTCGGTTGAAGTTTTCAATCTTCTGGCTGATAGATTGCTCATGCCTTTTGATGCGAATCTCTGCCTGCTCAAGCTGCTTTTGTTTCTGAAGATTTTCCTTTTCAAAGGTGGAGCGTTGTTGAATGATTTGCTCCTTGGCTTCAAGCAATCGATCTTTCTTTAGCGTTTCTGCCTGAATTTTCGCGTCAGCGATAATTTTTTGTGCTTCTTGTTGTGCTGCTTCCTGTTGTTTCTTTGATTTACTCCGGAAGATTAAGGCACCAACGCCTACCCCAATGATCAGAGCGACTAAGGCGGCCACACCAATAATAATATAGAGAGTTTGACTTTCCATTAATTTGAATTTTTGAAACGAACCTCATGAATTTGTGATTTCCCCCAGTGAGTTAATTAACTAAAAGGTAGAACGGGGGTAATGCAAATTTAGCAAAGTTTGGAAAGTGGGTAGTAAAGAATTTAGATTCTTAAGCCAAATCAACTTCATTTCCGTATTCAGGAATTTCAATATTTCTGAATCCGTTTTCCATCAGTTTATCTCTGAAAACAGATTGCGATTCATAATCGCCGTGGACGAGAAATGTTTTCTTCAAGCGTGATTTGTCGAGAGGGTTCAGGAAGTCGAGCATCTCTTTTTGATCACCATGAGCACTGAATGAATCCATAATGGCTACATGCGCCTTTACCGGTTTTTCTTCTCCAAAAATTCTTACAGGATTTTGTCCGCTCCGAATGCGCTGACCCAATGTTCCTTCACCGCAATAACCGACGAACAAAATGGTGCAATGCTCATCCTCTATATGATTATAAATATGGTGAACAATTCTGCCTGCTTCCGCCATTCCGGATGCAGAGATGATGATACACGGTCTTTTATCAAAGTTGAGTTGCTTGGATTGTTCTACATCAGTGATGTAAGTGAGGTTACCGAAACCAAATGGATTGGGATCAGAAAGAATGTAGTTCTTGATCTGCTCATCGTAGCATTCAGGATGATGCTTGTAAATTTCTGTTGCATTCACCGAAAGCGGACTATCAACAAAGATTGGAAGATGATCCATTGATTTCACTTTACTCATCTGATCGAGCATATAAACAATCTCCTGCGTTCTGCCGACGCTGAAGGAAGGCACGAGCAATTTTCCTTTTCGCTGAAAACAGGTTTCATCCACTACTTTCCAAAACGTTTCCATGTCCTCGGGAAATTTTTCGTGAATCCGTGATCCGTAAGTTGCTTCGCTGATCAGGTAATCACAAGAAGGCATCGGTATTGGGTCTTTCAAAATTGGACGATTGGGCCGACCGATATCCCCGCTGAATCCGATGATGATTTCTTTTCCTTTTGACTGAATTTTAAGCGTGATGCTTGCGCTGCCGAGAATGTGCCCGTTATCTCTGAAAAGAAATGAAACATCATCTCGGATCTTGAACCACTCTTCATAATTCACAGTCTGAAAAAGTTTGAAAGAATCGTCAGCATCTTTCAGCGTATAGAGCTGGGGAAGTTCTACGAGTCCGCGTTTTTTTCTTCGCTTGTTGTGAAACTCACTGTCACGAGTTTGAATGTGCGCACTGTCGAGTAACATTACTTGCGAAAGGTCAAGAGTTGCCGGCGTGCAATAAATCGTTCCGTGAAATCCTTCTTCCACCAGCTTCGGAATTCTTCCCGAATGATCGATGTGTGCATGAGAGAGAATGAGCACATCAATATCTTTTGGAGCAAACGCAAATTTTTGATTCCACTCATCCACGTAAGCTTGCTTTCCCTGGAACAATCCGCAATCGAGAAGAATCTGATATCCATCATCAAGAATGATAAGGTGAGAACTTCCCGTGACTGTTCGATCGGCGCCGCAAAATCGAATACGCATGAAAAAATATTTTCGGATTGAACCGCAAGCAAGATAGAACTATTCATAAAATTCAATCTGATTAGTGAGGAGCGGCAAACTTCACGTCATGAAATCTGCGTAGTTTTATCTTTTCAGAAAAAAATTTCCTTGAAATTATTTTCAAATTTGAAATTCTGCCTTGCGTCGCTTGCGCTTTTCATTCTTTGCAAAACACCAGAAGCGCAAACGACTTATTGGTGGAACGATGCCGTGTTTTACGAAGCTTTCGTTCGAAGTTTTTACGACAGCAATAACGATGGTCATGGCGATTTACAAGGACTCATCGATAAACTTGATTACCTCTCCGAACTCGGTGTTGATGCCATCTGGCTTATGCCTGTTTGTCCGTCGCCGAGTTATCATGGATACGATATCACAAATTACAAAGCAGTGCAACCCGTCTACGGCACGAAGCAGGACTTCATCAATTTCGCAGATTCGGCTCACAAGCGCGGAATCAAAGTGATTTTTGATTTTGTGATGAATCACACATCGAGTGATCATCCATGGTTTCTGAATTCAGAAGCGAATGACCCTTTCTACAGAAATTTTTATCGCTGGTCTTCCACTGATCCCGGAACCATCGGTCCGTGGGGACAGCAAGTGTGGCACGAATACAACTCCACGAATTATTACTACGGACTTTTCTGGAGCGGAATGCCCGACATTAATTATGAAGACACGATTGTGAAGGACAGCATGTTTTCCGTCGCACAATTCTGGCTCGACAGCATGCACGTAGATGGATTTCGACTTGATGCAGCTCCCTACATTTTTGAAGAAGGTAATTGGCTCGAAAATGTTCCCGCCACATTTCAGTTCTGGCATGATTTCCACACCTATTATAAGAGTGTAAACGACAGCTCAATGACTGTGGGTGAAGTTGGAGAAACGACCGATTCAATTTTGCCTTACGTTGTGGGTGGAGATAAATTGGATTTCTGTTTTGAATTTGATCTTGCCTCACAAATTATTGCTGCAGTAAACACAGCATTTCCATCGCAGCTTCGTGTTAAAGCGCAACAGTGTTATGATGACTATCCGTACCTGCAGTTTGGAACATTTCTCACCAATCACGATCAGAATCGTGTGTTCGATGATTTGGGAGGAAGCATTCCCAAGATGAAAGCCGCTGCCGCAATTTATCTCACGCTGCCCGGGATTCCATTCATATATTATGGAGAAGAAATCGGAATGAGCGGAACAGGTGATGACCCGAGTAAGCGCCGACCGATGCAATGGACAGCAGGAACTCACGCCGGATTTTCGAATGCTACTCCATGGGAAGCAATCAATAACAACTACGCAACTTACAACGTAGCTACAGAGCAAACCGACAGCAATTCCATTTTGAATTGGTACAAGAAACTCATTTCAATCCGGCATGAAGAAGTTGCATTGCGGCGTGGAGATTATTTCGCAGCAGCCGAAGCTCCGACTCAGGTGTTCTCATTCATCCGTACTTATGAAAGCGACACAGACATTGTTCTTGTGAATACGGGTAATCAAACTTACACGGACTTCACTCTGAATTTGAGTGGTAGCGGAATCAATCCGGGATACAAACTCTTCACTGATTTGATCAACGGTGGCTGGTGGCTCGGCGATCTTGACAGTGCATTCAATCTTGGAACATTTGAAATCGGCCCGTATCAAACTTTGATTTACCGCATGGAAAGCTCCACCGGAATTGCTAATGTTCAGTCAAATTCTCTCGCAAACATTTTTCCTAATCCGGCGGGTGATCAATTCATGATTGAAATGAATTCGCCTGAATCCCTCAGCTATTCACTGCATGATTTGCAGGGAAAAATCCTGAAATCGGAGAACATCAACTCAAATGCAAGCAGGATTGCAGTGGACGTGAAAAATTTTCCTGCAGGAATTTATTTTCTGGAATTGAATGACGGAAAACGAAAACAGTTTTTCAAAGTGGTCATTTCAAGATAACTGTCACAGCAAAGAATCTTCAATTTTTCCTCTCTGAAAATTCTTTCTTTAGTTTTGCCGCGACTTTTCAAATCTCCCGATTGGTTAAGAAAATTTTTGCCTGCCTGTTGATGGTGGTTTTCTTTATTGAAACCCTGCCTGATCAGTTGCTGCATGAGCTCACCAATCACCATGACACCGTTGACACCTATTCGGCAACAACTTCCGTAGGCATCAAGCACATTCACTGCGGAGCATTACAGATTTCATTACCGGCTTATTCGAAAACTGAATCATTACAGATTTCTTCCGGATCCGTTTCATGCTCATCATTTGATTTCAACGCTGAAGGTTTATCGCTTTCACATTTCTCCTTTGCCCCTTCAGGAAGAGCACCTCCGTCGCTGGCGTAAATAAGCCTGACATCGCTTGTCAGTGCAAATGCGAATTCTTTTCGCTGTAGAAAATCTTACGCCATCAAATTTTTCCTTCATGAATTTACTATATCGATCAAAATACATTCAAATAAATCTGCTGATTGCGCTGTTGTTGATTTCAAAACCTTCGCTGGCACAAAATCAAGGAGACAGCACAACGGTTGCGGATTCTGTACTCCTCAAACAAGTGGAGCAGGAAATGCAAAACAGCAGCAATCAACAACCTGCCGCGGCACCTGTCCGCAGTGGACTTACATTTAATCCTGACATCAGTCTTATCGGCGATTTCCAGGGAAGCTACACGAGTGTCGGCGACCGTAATTTTGATTTGTACCTGAACGAAACCGAACTCGGGTTGCAGGCTGTCGTTGATCCTTACGCACGCGCAGATTTTTTTATTTCATTCAGCAGAGATCCAATTACGCATAATTACGGAGTGGATGTGGAGGAAGGATATCTCACGACACTTTCACTTCCTGCACGATTGCAATTGAAAGTCGGAAAATTCAAAGAGGCCCTTGGGCGAATCAACACAGTTCATCCCCATGCGCTTCCTTTCATTGACATGCCGAATGCATTTGTAAATTATTTTGGCGAAGAAGGACTGAATGATGAAGGCGCTTCGCTCAGCTGGCTTCTTCCCAACAAAGCATTTTATCAGGAATTGATTTTTCAGGTGACGGCGGGGCTCTCTGAAAGCCCGACATTCATGCGCGGCGACAACAATCATCTAATTTATCTCGGTCATCTGAAAAATTTCTTTACGCTGAATGATAATTCGACACTTGAATTGGGGTTGACAGGAATCACAGGCCCGAATGATTCATCATTAACATCAAACATTGCTGCCGCTGATCTCACATACAAATGGAAACCGGTTCAATTGAACACGTATCATTCGCTCACGTGGCAGAGTGAATTCTTCTTCAGCAATGAAAAATTCACTGAGAATGATTCGCGAAATTCTTTCGGGCTTTACTCATTCATTACTTATCAGATTGCGAAGCGATGGTTTCTCACCGGAAGATTTGACTTCGCGGAAAAACCTTATGACAGCAGCATTCACGAAACCGCATTTTCACTCACAGCAGGATGGTACGCAACAGAATTTCAGAAAATAGAAATCGAAGGAAAGACAACTGATCCGAGTAATGCATCAAGATATTATCAGGCCTGGCTCAGGTGGATTTTCGTGATCGGAGCACATGGCGCACATCAATATTGAGATGTAAGACTCGTGGATTTAAGAATCATGGACAAATAAAAAATGAATAAAAAAAACTTAGCTCCGAAGGAGCGACAGTGTGGTAGAAAAAAATAGCATTCTTTGAGCCGCGCAGCGGTGACAGAAAATTGGAACACAAATTCAAAAACATAAACTGAACATCGAAAAATGAAATCATCAAAAAAATTTCTTGCAATAATTCTCATTCTGATCTCATCGCAAAGTTTTGCAGGAACAATCAAAGTTGTGACCACGCTCACCGATTTGAAAAGCATCACAGAATTTGTTGGTGGAGATAAGGTGAGTGTAACATCCATTGCCACCGGATATCAAAATCCTCACTTCGTTGATCCGAAACCGAGCTACATCATCGGACTTTCCAATGCAGATATGTTTGTTACGATCGGTCTCGATCTCGAAGCCGGATGGTCGCCGCAGTTGCTCACGAGTTCACGCAATCCGAAAATTCAAAAAGGAAATCCGGGTTACGTGGATGCGTCGGATGGAATTTCTCTCATGCAGGTTCCAACGTCAGCGAATCGAGGCGAAGGCGACATTCACATCTTCGGCAATCCGCATTACTGGCTCGATCCGCTCAATGGGAAAATCATTGCAAGAAATATTGCGAACGGCCTCGAGCGTATCGATCCTTCCAATAAAAATTATTACGAAACAAATCTGAAATCATTCGATGATAAGATCGATGCGAAGATGAAAGAGTGGGCAGCAAAGATGGCTCCGTTCAAAGGATCGCCGTTGATCGCGTATCACAATGAGTGGGTGTATTTCGAAACGCGGTTCGGATTGCACGTCGTCGATTTCATGGAGCCGAAGCCCGGCATCCCTCCTACTCCATCGCAATTGGTGAAAGTGATTGATGAAGTGAAGGCCAATAAAATTAAAGTGATCATTTCCTCTCCTTATTTCACTACCTCATCGAGCGATGTTGTAGCGAAACAAACCGGCGTGAAAGTATTGACGCTTGCAACATCGACCGGTGCATTCGACCAGGTGAAAAACTATTTTGATCTCTTTGATTATGACATTGATCAACTCACCGCTGCGCTCAAATGACCAATTACCAATTAATGAAAATGAACTTCCAATTCACAAATGCCAATTACAATTCCAGAGATTTTGAATTTTTTTTATTGAAAAATTATTTGGTGAATTGGCTAGTAGTCAATTGTCACCGAGTCTTATGTCTTACATCTTAAATCTCTAATAATGTTTCAAATGTTCTCCCTGCCCTTCATGGTGCAGGCTTTCATCATCGCAGTCATCACAGGCACATTGCTCGCTTATCTCGGAGTGCATGTAGTGGGAAGAGGAATTGTGTTCGTCGATCTCGCCCTTGGACAAATTTCTTCTCTCGGCGTGGCATTCGCTGCATTCATTGGTGCGGGTCTCACAACGATTCCTCTTGCCTTTACGCTCATAGGCGCGCTGCTCATGTCATTCATCAGCATTCGCGACAAACGCCTGAAACAGGAAGCCATCATCGGAATTTTTTACGCTTTTGCTTCCGCACTCACGGTATTGGTGATTTCAAAAACTCCGCATGGCGATTCGGACATACAGGAAGTTTTGTTCGGAAGTATTCTCTCGGTGACGACTGATCAAATCCAAATGATCGGAATCATATTCGGAGTACTTGCTCTGCTTCAACTTATTTTTTTCCGGAAATTTTTCAGGCTTACTGAATCCTTTGAGAATGGTGCTACGAATATTACCGGTTTCAACATCTGGAATTTTCTCTTCTATATTTCCATCGGACTGGCCATTGTTTTCGCAGTAAAAATTGACGGCGTCATCCCTGTTTTCTCTTATCTCATCATTCCTTCTGTTTCGGCGATTATGCTCGTGAAGAATAATTTCTGGGTTGTGTTTTATGCCATCATCATCAATCTGCTCGGAAGTTTTTTCGGTTTGAATTTTTCTTTTCATTATGATTTTCCGGCAGGGTCTTCCATCGTAGCCGTACTCGGAATCATTTTCATTCTGGCTTCAGCGTACAATATCCTTGCAAAAAGAAAAGCTTCATCATGAAAAATTTTTTATGACTTTCTCAATGCAGCTGCACAACGATGACCTGCTATCTTTGCGCGCTCACTATTTACTACTCACCTTTCACTAATGAAACTCATTTCTTATTTCAGTCCGAATGATGAACAGGATCATCTAGCCGTGTTGCTTGAAGATAAAGTCTATGACATGCAGGAACTCGATTGGCGTTTTCCCGGCAACATGCAATTGTTTCTTTACGCATGGGAAGATGTGATTGAGCATGCACTCGAAATGTATGAGCTTTTGAAAGAAGGAAAAGTAAGCCACGTGCGACCGAAGATGCTTCACGATGTTCAGCTCATGGCGCCTGTGCCGCAGCCGACATCGTGCAGAGACGGATATGCATTTCGTCAGCACGTGGAAGCAGCGCGAAGAAACCGCAAAGTGGAAATGATTCCGGAGTTTGATCAGTATCCCGTTTTTTATTTCACGAACCACAATTCTGTCCAGGGACCGGGTGATGTGATTTGCATGCCTGATCATTTTCAGAAACTCGATTTTGAATTGGAGAGTGCGATTGTGATTTGCAAGAAGGGAAGAAACATCCGCACAGAAGAAGCGGACACTTTTATCGGCGGCTACATGATCATGAATGACATGAGCGCGCGCGTGCTGCAGATGGAAGAAATGAAACTGAACCTTGGCCCGGCGAAAGGAAAAGATTTCTGCACAGCAATCGGTCCGATGCTCGTGACTGCAGATGAATTGGAATCATATAAAGTCGCGGCGAAGCCAAATCATGTCGGCAACAATTACAATTTGGAAATGAAATGCTGGGTGAATGAGGTGCAGGTTTCGCAGGGAAATATGAGTGACATGGATTGGACATTCGCTGAAATTATTCAGCGCGCATCATACGGTGTCGATCTTCACCCCGGTGATATTATTGGCAGCGGCACTGTGGGCACAGGATGTTTTCTTGAATTGAACGGAACAGGAAAACTGAATGATCCCAATTATGAAGAGCAATGGCTGAAAGAAGGTGACGTGGTTGAAATGGAAATCACGGGACTCGGAAGATTGATCAACACAATCGTAAGAGACGAAAGTGATTTCTCGATTCTCGCTCTGAAAAAGAATTCTTAACTCCGGGAAAAATATTGCACTCATGTTTCAAACGCTGATGCTCGAAAAACAAAACGGCAAAGCCACCATCAAACTCAATCGCCCTGAAGTGTACAACGCGTTCAACGAAGCAATGAAGAAAGAACTTCAGGAAGCTTTGAAAGATGTGGAGAGAGATAAATCAGTTCGTGTCGTTATTATCACGGGTGAAGGAAAAGCATTTTGCAGCGGGCAGGATTTGAAAGATGCGATCAACATGCCGAACAGAAGTTTCAGGCAATCACTCGATACGGGTTACAATCCAATCATTCGTGCTATGCGCAACATGCCGAAGCCAATCATATGCCGGCTGAATGGTGTTGCTGCGGGCGCCGGATGTTCACTCGCACTTGCATGCGATTTAATCATCGCAGCGGAGGAAGCATCGATGACGCAAATTTTCATCAACATCGGATTGGTACTCGATTCCGGATCAAGTTATTTCCTTCCAAGAATAGTCGGCTCGGCAAGAGCTTTTGAATTGGCGACGACAGGAAAAAGATTTCCGGCAAAAGAAGCTTTTGAATTAGGAATCGTGAACAAAGTGGTGCCGATGAATGAACTCGATACAGCCGTAGAAGAAGTTTCAAACTACTATGCAACTGCTCCGACAAAAGCAATCGGTTTGATGAAGAAAATGCTGAATAAATCTTTTCATTCCGATCTCGACACGATGCTCGATTACGAAGCCTATTGCCAGGAAATCGCAGGAAGTTCTGCAGATAACAAGGAAGGAGTTGCAGCATTCATGGAAAAAAGAAAACCAGTATTTAAAGGAGAGTAAAGCAATTAGTTAATTCGTCAATTAGCCATTTTGAAAATTAATTCGTCATTGAGAATTCCAACTCTCTTTTTTCTAGTATCCATTCTCTTTCTTTCCTCATGCAAATCACGAAAGCCGGACATTTCAAACATCAAAATTGATTTAAAGATTGAGCGCTTCGAGAAGGATTTGATTTCAGTGAATGAAGCAAATCGTGATTCAGCCATTCATAATCTCACTCACAAATACGGCGACTTTTTTTATTTCTACTTCAATGATTTCAGATGGAACATGCAGAGTGAAGCCGATCAATCGTGGAAAGACAGTGTGGTTGCTTACACGGCCGATTCAACGCTTCGATTACTTTATGACAGTGTCGAAAAAAGATTTTCTGATTTCTCTCCAATTGAAAATAAGCTGAGCACTTCACTGCGCTATTTCAGATTTTATTTTCCTGACGTCATGATTCCGACGATCATCACAGCAATCAATAGCCCGGGCCACGGAGCATTTACTTACGGAGATTCGATTTTGTGCATTGCACTTGAAGATTACATGAGTCCGCAATTTTCGTATTACAAATACCTCGACATTCCGAATTATCTCCTGCGAAAATTCAAACCCGAATACATTGTCCCGAATTGTTTGCAGGTGATGATCACAAAAAAATTTCCGTTCGATCCCGCGAGCAAAAAATTACTTGATGCAATGGTGTACAATGGCAAGGTGATGTACCTGAAATCTCAATTCATGCCCGATGAGCCCGATTCAATTGCAACAGGATTTCGCGGGAAGGATTTGAAATGGTGCAGTGACAATGAAAAAGAAATCTGGAAATTTTTCCTCGACAAAAATCTTCTCTATTCACAAGACCCCATTGAATACATGCCTTTCGTAAATGACGGACCAAACTCATCCGGCATGCCACCCGAAGCACCGGGCAATGTGGGAAGTTGGGCGGGATGGCGAATTGTTTCTGCGTACATGAAAACTCATTCTGAAATTTCGTTGCAGCAATTGATGGACGAACAGGATGCGCAGAAAATTTTGACGGATTCGAAGTACAAGCCCTGAACATCTGCCGCATCTTAAGTTTAATTTTGACATCTTGTAATAGCTTTGGAATAACCATCTGGCTAAATCGTGAAATTCATCTGCTTCCTTTCTCTGATTTGCATTGTTCACAAAAACCTTTTTGCTCAAACGGAATTTGCACCCATCGGAGCAACATGGTATTACACGTGGGGAGCAACTACTGGCTTTGGTTACGAAAAAATCACTTGTGAGAAAGACACCATCTTCAATGAAAGCGATTGGAGCAAACTCACGCACGAGGTAAACGGCTACGATGGCATTACACATCAATTCTTCACTATCACGCTGCCTCCAGCTTTTGTCTATGAAGACAGCTTTCGCTATTACTTTTATTTCAATCAGCAAACGTATTTGCTCTATGACTTCAATGCTCAACCCGGAGACACTTTCACTACTTTGTACGATCCGTTCTGGGATTTGCAGGCAAACAAAATCACTTTGACAGTTGACAGCATTGGCATTCAAAACATAAATGGTATTGATCTGAGATGGATAAAAGTTTCTTCACCAAATTATTCAGAATGGCCTTGGGCAGTCCGCATTTATGAAAAGCTTGGTTCACTCTGTTATCTGTTCGCAACATGGGACTCGCCGTTAAATGAAGGTTATTACCAGCTTCGCTGCTATGATGATTCAGGTTTTGGCCATTACGAAACCGGCGTCACTTCTGCCTGCGACGAGATTTTTTCAGGGATTGACGAAATAGAAAATACTTTCTTCGGCATTTCGCCGAATCCGGCAATTGATGTCATTGCTATCGAGGGCAGCGCAGACTTATTTGGAAGTGAAATCGGCATTTACAATATAATCGGGAGCAAAATGAAAACATCAATGTTCACCGATTCACGAAATGAAATTTCGGTTTCTGATTTGCCCGCAGGAATTTATTTTCTGCAGATGAAAAATCACTCTTTGAAATTCATCAAACAGTAGCAGGAAACTTTTCATTCTTCTCACTTACCTTCAACTTATTCCTCACAATTATTCTCTTTTCCGATTTCTCCTCTTAATTTTACTTGCTCACGAAAAAGACGAGATGTGAATTATGGATTACGTACCTGTTGTTGACTTGTCAGATTTTCTCACCGGTCATGCTGAAAAAAGAAAACGATTCATCAAAGAATTAGGAGATGCCAATCATGAAGTTGGTTTTGTGACAGTGAAGAATCACGGAATCAGTGAACGGCTCATCGAAGAATTGTATCGCGAAGTGAAAGCTTTCTTCTCTCTTCCGAATGAAATCAAATGGAAGTACGAGAAAAAAGAACTGGCAGGACAACGCGGCTATACTTCATTCGGGAAAGAGCACGCCAAGCATTCTGATGTTCCTGACATGAAAGAATTTTTTCAGTTCGGGCAAATTGTTACGGAAGAGGATCCGATCAAAAGAGAATATCCTGATAATGTTTGGGTAGAAGAATTGCCCGGCTTTAACGATGCGCTCGTAAATGCTTACCGAAGTTTTGAAAACAGCGGCGGGCATCTGCTTCGTGCAATCGCTCTCTATCTCGATCTGCCTGAAAATTATTTTGAGAAAAAAATCCACAACGGCAACAGCATTCTTCGCGCAATCCATTATCCACCCATCACTGAAGATCCCGGAAAAGCTTTGCGCGCCGAACAACATGAAGACATCAATCTCATCACACTCTTGGTTGGCGCGTCAGCAGAAGGACTGGAAGTGATGACCGTGGACGGAAATTGGTATCCGGTTACGGCATTGCCCGGACAGATTGTAGTGAATGTCGGCGACATGTTGCAACGACTCACGAATAACAAATTGAGATCAACCACGCACCGGGTAGTGAACCCGCCGCGGGAAATGTGGGGCACATCGCGCTATTCCATTCCATTCTTCCTGCATCCGCGCAGTGAAATGCGGCTCGATTGCCTGGGTTCGTGCATCTCGCTGGAAAATCCGAGACAATACGATCCGATCACTGCGGGCGAATACCTTGATCAGCGTTTAGTTGAAATCGGTTTGAAGAAAGCCAAAGCATAAACCGGATGAAGCCGCGTGCTATCATCTATTTGAAGGACATTTTTATACTTGCCATCACAAGCTTTGGTGGCCCACAGGTGCATTTGGCGCTTATGCATAACATTCTTGTAAAAAAGCGCCGCTACTTCACTGAAGAAGAATTACTCGAAGTAAATGCACTTTGTCAATTGCTTCCCGGTCCGGCTTCTACGCAAACTATCATTGTACTTACGCAGAAGAAATGGAATCTCGTGATGGCCATTCTTGCATTGCTCGTTTGGATTCTTCCTGCAAGCATAATGATGACACTGCTCGTGTTGTTGTTTTCAAATTTTGAAACGAAAGATGTTCCCACCGACTTTCTCATTTTCGTTCAGCCCATGGCAATCGGCATTATTGCTTATGCAGGATTCAATTTAGCCACGCGACTCATTCATAACAACACTTCGATGATGATTATGCTGCTTTCACTTTTAATTGCAGCATCGTTCACCACGCCCTGGACTTTTCCACTTATCATTGTTGGTGCGGCGGTGGTAACTAATTTCACGAGGAAAGAGGAATCCATTCATGCAGAGGATGAAAAAAAGATCAAGTGGCATCATTCATGGTTCAGCATCAGCATATTGATTTTGTCATTTGCGATTACCGGCATTCTTGCTCTTGTAACAAAAGAACGCCCGTTTATTTTGTTTGAAAATTTTTTCCGTTTCGGTGCACTCACGTTCGGCGGAGGAAGCGTGCTGGTGCCGCAGATGTTTGAGCAATTTGTGAAGCACAGACAATATCTCACACCGAATGAATTTCTGTCCGGACTTGCAATCAGCCAGGCCATGCCCGGTCCCTCGTTTTCATTTGCCACATATATCGGAGGAATGATCTTGAAACAGTGGGGCAGCTCATTTACACTTATGGGTTGCATTCTCGGGACGGTCGCAATTTTTCTTCCCGGAGCGCTCATCGCTTTTTTCATTTTTCCTATCTGGCAATTTGTGAAGAATTCATTTTTTGTGCGGCGCGCGCTTGAAGGGATCAATGCGGCAGCCGTTGGATTTATTTTTTCTGCCGCTGTGATTCTGTACACCAATCTTGAATTTCACATGATCAACATTTTCGTAGTCATCGTCACATTTCTTCTTTTGCAATACACAAAAATCAAAGCACCGATATTGGTGGCGCTTGCTCTAGCGTCAGGGATCATTTACTCTTATATGTAGCCAGGCGGCAGTAAAAATTCAATCGGAAAAAGAGATTTTTTCAATCGATTATGGGGTTGCGCTTTGAAGGGCTATTTCGCAAGACACAATAATTTTTTTGAATAATTGGCTTCAATCTCAAAAAACTTTCTAAGTTTACTGAAACGTTTGACCATCGGAAAAAATTACCCCCGCGAATACTTGCTTTCATTTTTATTTTTCAAGGCAATTCCGATATTTGGACGCAATAATTTTTTGTTAACCACTAAATCACCTTCTTCCTATGAGGTCTAATCTCTACAAACTTTTCACCACACTTAGTTTCGTTGCGGTTTTCTTTATCACTCAGCAGGCGAATGCTCAGTACTGTGTAGACAATCTGTATACAGTCGGCTGTACGTATGGAGACTATATTGACAATCTTTCTGTAGGAGAGATTAATCAAACAGCAACCGGTTGTGGCAACAACGGCTACAGTGATTACACAAATCTCACGGCAACGTTTGAGCAGGGATCAACTAATGCGCTCACACTTACTGTCGGTAATTACGGCGAGTATGTAGAGATGTGGATTGACTTGAACGATGACTATAATTTTGATGCAAGCGAGAAACTGATAAGTTATCTCTATTGTTATCAGCCGAACACCAATTTTACAGCTAATTTTTATGTGCCTCCGTTCGCCACACTGGGCCCACATCGTATGCGTGTTCGCTGCGTGCAATATACGTTCCCATTTGATGCTTGCTCTAATTATTACTATGGTGAAGTTCACGATTACACAGCGAACATCATCCCTCCTTCAAACATGTCTTATGTGTCGAGCACCACTACACAAACCGCGACCGACAATGTTTCATTAGGAAGCACTGACGTAGAAATTATAGGCATTCAAGTGTCAACATCGGGAAGCCTGAATCCGCTTAACGCGACTTCTTTCACGATTAATTCCAACGGCTCAACAAATCCTTCAACGGACATTGCGGGAGTAAAAATTTACTACACAGGATCTTCTCCCGTGTTTGCGAATGATAATTTGTTCGGCTCGGCGTCAAATTTTTCAGTTCCAATTACGGGCAACCAAGCTCTTGTTCCCGGCGTTAATTATTTCTGGGTTGCTTATGACATAAGTCAAAGCGGAATTGTCAATGATTATGTGGATGCTGAGTGCACATCACTAAGTGTAGGTGGAAGTAGTTTTACTCCCACTGTCACTGCGCCGCCAGGGGCAAGACAAATTGGGTATTGCACACCAAACAATACGTTCGGATGCTACCTTGCTTACATTGATGGAGTGGAAATAAATACTCTTTCTAACACCTTTTCATATTGTAATGGAAATGCAAATGGCTACATAGTGTACGATCCGATTGGCAGTTTGACAACCACATTACAGCAGGGAAGCGGTTATGCAATTTCACTCACCGGTTCTCCGTATGAATACGAAGGATTCGGAGTATGGATAGATTTCAATAACGATGGTGATTTCGATGATCCGGGAGAATTTGTTTTCTCATCCCCAACAACCGGCACCGGTACTCAAACCGGAAATGTGAATATTCCTCTAACAGCTACGCTTGGTGATCACCGCATGCGAGTGCGATGCAAGGATTATGCGACAGTGGGTTCTTCTGAAGCCTGCGCCACATTTTCTTATGGCGAGGCCGAAGACTATACCGTTACTATTGGCCCTGCATCAGATATGACCTTTGTTTCGAGCACTACTACTCAAGACAATACCGATTTTATTTTGCCCGGCTCAACCAACCAAGAAATTATCGGAATCCAGGTTGTAACGCAAGGAGCACTGAATGCTTTTGACCTTACGTCACTCTCTATTAATTCCAACGGATCTACCTTTTTCTCCAATGATGTTTCAAACGTGCATGTATATTACACGGGCACCAGCGGAGTTTTTGCTACAACTACTCTTTTTGGATCATCCACTGATCTGTCCAACCCGATCACCGGTAATCAGGTTCTTTCCTCAGGTACAAATTATTTTTGGGTGGCTTATGACATTTCATCAACATCAACCATCGGTGATGTGGTTGATGCTGAGTGCACTCAAATTGTGATGGACGGAAATGGTGGTACTCAAATACCGGACATTACGGCTCCGGCAGGAAACCGAGAAATTAATTACTGTACACCTACTACAACGTATGGTTGTTCCTGGAGCTACATTGATGGAGTTGTGTTCAACACGCTTTCCAACACATCGAGTGGTTGCAATGGAAGTCCGGACGGATACATTCAATATGATCCTTCCCAATATACTACCTCAGTAGAGCAAGGCGGAACTTATCCGATCACTATAACAGGTGGTTCCATCTATGAATACATGGGATTTGGAGTGTGGATCGATTTCAATAACGATGGAGACTTTAGTGATCCGGGTGAATTCTGCTGGTCATCACCGTATGCCACGGCAGGGGTTCAGACCGGAACAATCAACATTCCAAGCACAGCGACAATAGGCCAACACAGAATGCGCGTTCGATCAAAGGATGGTTACATTCTCTTTAGTTCTGAATCCTGTGGTAATTTACTTTATTATGCCGGTGAATCGGAAGATTATACAATAAGTATCACTGCTCCAAGCGCCATGACTTATATTTCGAGTACAACCACTCAGAATAATACGGATGCAGTTTCTGCCGGCTCACTCGACCAGGAAATAATCGGAATACAAATTAGTACGCAAGGAAGTTTGAGCCCGTTCAATGTAACTTCATTTACAATCAACAACAATGGCACTTCAGTTCCTGCTGATATTACTAATTATAAAATTTATTACACCGGTACCAGTTCCAGCTTTGCTGCGACCAATCTCTTCGGCTCGACCACAGATCCGTCAAGTCCGATAACAGGAAATCAGGTGCTCCAAGGTGGAACGAACTATTTCTGGCTCGCTTATGACATCTCAGCCAGTGCCGCAATAGGCGATCTTCTGGACGCTGAATGCACACAGATTGTAATGGACGGAAACGGAGGAACGCAGGTTCCTACGGTCACAGCGCCTGTGGGCAATCGTGAAGTCAACTATTGTACCGCCACATTCCAGTATGGTTGCTACTTCGCTTACATTGACGGTGTCACTTTGAATACTTTGGTAAATACCGGAACATATTGCAATGGCAATTTAGACGGTTATATCCAATACCCACAATCGGGCAATACTACAACTGAACTTGAAGAAGGACAGAACTACACTCTTCAATTAGACGGCTCCCCGTACTATGGAGAAGGTTTTGGAGTTTGGATTGATTTCAATAACGATGGTGATTTCAGCGATCAGGGTGAATTCGTTTATCAATCGCCGTATGTAAGTTATGGCTCACAATTCACTACTATTTCGATTCCGTGTAACAGTGACTATGTGGGTGACCACCGTATGAGAGTGAGAGCGTTTGATTATTTTATTCCCGGTGACACGGATGCATGCAGCACTACGCAATATTATGGTGAAACTGAAGATTACACAATAACATTCAACCCATCTACAACAAATCAAACGTACCAATCGAGTAACTGCACTCAGAATAATCAAAACACGGTTGGTTTGAATACACCGGATGTAGAAATTCTCGGCATTCAAGTTACTGCTGCAGGTTGTAACAGTCCGCTTACCGTGACTTCGTTCACTCTCGACAATACAGGTACTACGAATTTCAATGGAGATGTAACCAATGTGAAGATTTACTATACAGGAACAAGTTCAGTTTTCGCAACAACAAACCTTTTCGGATCGGCAACGAATGTTACAAATCCAATTACGGGTTCACAGCAATTGAATTCAGGTACAAACTACTTCTGGGTTGCTTATGATGTTTCAGCCACTGCAACGCTGGGGGATTTCATTGACGCCGGATGCGATCAGATTCAAATTACAGGTCAAGGCGCTGTTACCCCGTTTGTAACTCAACCATTTGGCAACAGACAGATCAACCTCTGTGTGCCTACAATGTATTATAGTTGCTATTATGGTGATTACATCAATAACTTCACGTTAAATACATTGTCGAATCTCAATTCAGGATGTAATGGAAACGTAAACATGTACATCAATTATCCAGCAAGCCAGTTTACTACCAGTCTGCAGGCTGGAAATTCTTATGACTTATCGGTGGCTTCTGGTTACGGTTATGATGGATATGCAGTATGGATTGACTTCAACAACAACGCAAGCTTTGATGATCCGGGTGAATTGGTTTGGGCATCACCGAGCGAAGGATATAGCTTTAGCGGTACAATAACGATTCCTCTTGATCCATCATTCTACGGTGATAGAAGGATGCGCGTTCGTTCGTCTTATTATACGGTGTTCGGTTCTCAAGATGCCTGCACGAATGAATATGAGGGTGAAACGGAAGATTATACAGTGACTATTCTCGCTCCACCGTCATGCACGGGCACACCAACAGCAGGCACTATAACTGCAGATCCGGCAGTTCTCTGTGACCCCGGAAATACCTCAACGCTTTCAGTCATCGGATATTCTCCTGCATCTGATCTGACCTTCAAATGGCAATCATCTTCAGATGGCATTACATTTTCAAATATCCCGGGCGCCACTAATACAACCTATAGCCCGACACTAAGTTCAACAACTTATTACAGGGTGAAAGTGACTTGCTCTAACAGTAGCCAATCATCATTCTCAGACACGGCGAAAGTTGAAGTGGGCGGTAGCGAAGCAATAACTTCAACTACAGGTGCAACTATTTGCGGTGAGGGACCTACAAGCATATCGGCCGTTGGTAATTCCGATTATGTATTGTGGTATAATAATTCAACGGATGTTGTTCCGGCTTACTCTAGTTCGAGTCCGTCAACGTATACGCCTTATGTAAATCAAACAACAACATTTTATGCTGCAGCTGCAACAGGAGTAGTTAACACAGGGCATGTAGGACCGGCGAATGATTCCATTGGACCACTTAGTCAGTATTACACTTATACCGGAGAAAACTTTAGTGTGTTAAAGCCTTGCACAATCGTTGGAGTTTATGTTTATCCCTTGACTGCCGGCAATGTTGTAATAACTTTAGACAGCAATTATTACTCTGTCAGAACTGTTACTGTTCCGGTAAGTCAATCTGACGTCAATCAAAAAACGTGGATTCCATTAGGATGGAGTATGAGCATTGGCAACAATTATGAAATGGCCTGGACATATGGAAGCGTAACTTTATGGTGCAATGATTACAATTATAACGGCTACTCCTATCCATATACAATACCCGGCGTGATATCAATTAATACAAGCTCTTACAATAGCTCCTACTATTATTTCAATTACTACGATTGGGTAATTGATTACAGTCAGCTATGTATCTCGACTAAAGTTCCTGTTACTGTAACAACTATTCCGGCACCTCAAGTCACTATAACCGCTGATCCTGTTTCTGCCACAATTTGCAACGGATCCGGTCAGAGCGTTTCATTAACTGCGGCTGGTGGCACTTACAATGCCTTCACATGGTCACCTGCCGATGGTTTAACGGCGACGTCCGGATCAACTGTTTCTGCGTCTCCAACTCAGAATACTTCGTATTTTGTTTTGGCCACTGATGGAACGTGCACAGACGCCGATACTGTCTCGGTTTTTGTAGCCGATCCTCCAAATGTTACTGCTACAGCAAGTCCTGATGCAGTTTGTGCAGGCGGAGCTTCTCAGTTATACGCTTCTATCCCTGCTACAAATTATTCAGTGAGCCAAATCACCTTCGCACCGCTTTCAGATGCAGATGGAATCCCGATTGCACTCACTGATGAGAGCGTAAGTCAGGCGCTTCCGGTTGGTTTCGACTTTAATTTTTATGGAAATGACTATACACAATTTTGGATTGGTGCGAACGGATACCTCACATTTACTGATCCTATGGGATACAGTTATTGCTGTCAAGGGCAATATTTACCGAATAGTTTCACTCCTAATAATTTGATTGGTTTCTGTTGGGAAGATCTTAATCCGGGAGTAGGAGGAACGGTTTCGTATTGGACAACCGGAACGGCGCCTTATAGAAAATGTGTGATCGAGTTCAAGGATATTCAGCACTATGTAACAGGTGATCCTGTTACAGTGCAAACTATTTTGTATGAAACGACAAACATCATTGAGATTCATACAACGTCGATGCCCGGAAATCCTTCTGGTTACTGGGCTCCGCACACTGAAGGTATTGAGAACAGTGATGGAACAATTGGTTTAGCGGTGCCGGGGAGAAATGCAGACAATACATGGACGGCAACAGACGACGCATGGCGTTTCGCTCCTGAACAGCTCTCTTATTCCTGGTCTCCAACAAACACTTTGGACAACCCAACTTCAGTGAGTCCAATTGCAACACCATCTACGACGACAACTTACACGGTGTCAGTTACCGATGTTAACACCCTTTGTTCTTCCACAGCAACCGCAACCGTTAGCTTAGTTACATCGCCGACGGCAGGTACCATTAGTCCTACTACGAGTGAATACTGCGGTAATGGCAGTTCCTTGCTGACGCTTGATGGCTATACACCGGGTGCAACTATTCAGTGGCAGGAATCAAATACACAAGGCGGGCCTTATAGCAATATTGCAGGTGCTACTGACGATAGTTACACAACACCTTCAAATGATTTTTCAACTTATTACGTCGCTCAAGTGAGTTGCCAATCCAACTCAACCTCGGGAGAGGCAAGTGTTTTGGTTGATCAGCCGCCTGCGGATCCTACTGCTATTGATGGAGGAAATTGCGGACCTGGACAAGTGATACTTGGTGCTCAAGGCAACGGCAACGGACAATTGAATTGGTTCTATTCTCAAAATGGAAATAATTTCCTTGGAACAGGAAGCCCGTTCACCACGCCTTACATAAATCAGACAACAACATTTTATGTTTCTGAAGGTGATCCTGCTCCAACACCACTCACTACAACTCTTACAGGTTATCTCGCTTATATGCAAGGAAACATGTTCGACATTACAGCCACCAATGATGTTTATATCACCGGATTCGACATCAATATGAATAGCTCTTACACTTCGGACTTTGAGGTGTACTACAAGCCGGGAACTTATGCCGGGTCGGAATCAACTCCATCTAATTGGACTCTGGTCGGAACGGCACAGGGTATTGTGGGTGGTGGCTATAATGTAGCAACTCCATTGAATTTGCAACTCTTCATTCACATACCGGCTGGTCAAACCGCAGGATTTTACATTACATGCGCAAACTATTATTCCTATCCTAACATGACATATGGCTCCGGGATAGGCAATGTGTATGCACAGGATAACAACATCCAGGTGAAGGAAGGTGTGACGAATTACTATGCCTTCGGATATTCTTATGGTCCTTATGTATGGAATGGAAAAGTTCATTATGTTGCTCCGGGATGCGCCAGTCCTCTTGTACCCGTGGTTGCTCAAATTTATTCACCTCAAGTTTTGGCGACCGCAAGTGCAAATCCAATTTGCGAAGGCACAACAATTCAGCTAGGAGCGGTGAATACGGGTAGCGGCAACTTCAACTATGAATGGATGCCGCAAATTCCGGGAATGATTCCACCCAACGGACTCAGTGATACCGTCTCTGTTGCACCTCAAGTGTCGACGACCTTCACGGTAAGTGTTACAGATCCAAATGCTCCTTTGTGCGATACTACCATCACGGTTCCCGTGATTGTTAATCCGACGCCGGGAGTATTCATTTCGGACTTGCTTCCGCAGTACTATAATAATGATCCTGCATTTACACTTAATGGAGTGCCGCCCGGAGGAACATTCTCAGGTCCCGGAGTGACCGGTGATGTTTTTGATCCGTCAAGTTTGCCGATAGGAACATACACCATCACCTACACTTATACAGATGCGAATGGATGCACAGGATCATATTCGCAGAACGTGAATATCGTACCGATAGAAGGAATTAGCTCAGTTGGAATTGACCGTGGAATCTCTATTTATCCGAACCCCAGTGAAGGCGTATTTAATTTGGATATTAAACTTCCTTCAGCTGCTCAAAGTGTGATTGTAACTATTCACGACATGGTGGGTAGACAGGTATTCGAAAATAATTTTGGCGGGGTGACTGGCGAACTCATCACCAACTTCGATTTCAGCAAGTGGGCGAAAGGTTCCTACTATGCAGCAATTAATGTTGACGGCCAACTATTCTACAGAAAGATTACAATTCAGTAGGCCTGATCCTGTTTAAAATAAACAAGAGCGGAGAACCTTAAAGGTTCTCCGCTCTTGTTTTAAGTCGCGAGGGCTGCCAAGTTTTTCACTTTGAAAAATTTCTTGCAAATTGCGACATCAATTCGAAGCAACTTATTTCTGTAATGAAAAAAGAAAAGCCATGTTTTGTTTTTTGTAAAGCGGCCATGGCTGTTTTATTGTTTCTTTCTTTTTCATCCTGTGGCCTATTTCATAAGAAATGCCAGACGTGTCCTTCGTTTTCAAAAAATCAGCAAGAGAACAGTTCATTAGTTTGCTCTTCGAGACCTGTACCATCTTCAATGAAATGAATCATCCACCAGTGGTGATTTCTTGCGTAATATTGTGCTTTAGAATCGTTCTAAATAAGCATGGCTTCTAATCTGGTTCCGCTCAGTCTTCTCAGGGAAGGCGATAACTGTGTAATCAGAGAGTTAGTTAGCGGAGATCTCTCTTTGAAGTTAATGGAACTAGGTTTTTTGCCCGGCGAAATCGTAGTCGTTGATAAAATAGCTCCTTTAGGCGATCCCATCTCAGTAAAAATAGGAACGTATTTGCTCAGTCTTCGAAAAGAGGAAGCGGATGTGATCATGGTTCAGCGTCAAACCAATGAAAGTGTGTGAGGAAAGTAATTAAAATTGCACTCATTGGAAACCCGAATAGCGGAAAATCTTCTCTGTTTAATGCACTCACAGGTTTACGACAGAAAGTAGGAAATTTTGCTGGAGTTACAGTGGATAAGAAGACAGGATACCTACCGCTTTCTAAAGACACGATTGCAGAAATTACTGATTTGCCCGGCACCTATTCCCTATACCCGCGACGAATTGATGAATTCATCACGTTCGATGTTCTGCTGAACAAAGAAAATGATGCACACCCTGATGTGATCATTATAGTGGCAGATGCCTCTAATCTGAAAAGAAATCTTCTCCTCTGTTCTCAGATAATTGATCTGAAAATTCCAACAGTGATTGCTTTGAATATGATCGACGTGGCACGTAAGAATGGTTTGGCTATTGACGCGAGCAAACTGTCAGCACGCCTCGGCGTAAAAGTAATTCCCATGAATGCGCGTGAAGGAAAAGGAGTGACGGAATTGAAACGCGCCATCCAAACCGGCATTCAAGTACCAAAAGAAAATTTCATTGATATCTATTCGATGATTCCTGAAATAATCGATGAAATAAAAACAATCACGAATTCAGAAAGCGACTACACAGCTTTTCAAATTGCAAGTCACTTCAGCAACATTTATTGCTTAAATATTGAACAAAAAAGAAAAATCAAAGAAGTACTCGACCGGCATCATTTTCCAGCGGCGAAATGGCAAGGTGAAGAAATCGTGAGGAGGTATGCAAAGATTAATCCGATCCTGGATGAAAGCACTTCACAGGATGAAAGCAGAAAATATTCACTTGATCGCACAGCGAAGATCGATCACGTTTTGTTGCATCCGGTATTTGGTTATCTAATCTTTCTTCTCATTTTCTTTATCGTCTTTCAAGCAATTTTTTCCTGGGCTGAATATCCGATGAATGCTATTGATTATTCCTTCGGATGGATGGAACAAACGCTTAAAAATATTCTTCCACAGAATTTTATTTCACGATTAATTACTGAGGGACTTCTTCCCGGGATAGGCGGGATCGTGATTTTTATTCCGCAAATTATGTTGCTCTTCGGATTCATCTCAATACTTGAGGATACGGGATACATGACACGCGTAAGTTTTTTGATGGATCGCCTCATGCGAAAGGTTGGCATGAGTGGTAAATCAACACTTCCTCTAGTAAGCGGAATGGCATGTGCAGTACCAGCAATCATGGGCACTCGAGGTATTGAGAACTGGAAGGACCGCCTGATAACTATAATGGTCACGCCGCTCATGAGTTGCTCGGCACGTTTACCGGTGTATACGTTGCTCATCGGATTTTTAGTACCTGATCAAAAAGTTTTCGGCATCATGAACCTTAAAGGGCTAACGATGCTGGGGTTGTATTTACTTGGCTGGACGATGGCATTTGCTGCCGCTGCTATTATGAAATGGCTGATCAAAGCGAGGGAAAAAAGCTACTACCTCATGGAACTCCCTATATATCGAATGCCGCGTTGGAAAAACGTGGGAATTACCATGATCGAAAAGGCGAGATTGTTTGTAACAGACGCAGGAAAGGTTATTATCACGATTTCAATCGTTCTTTGGTTGCTGGCATCATTCGGCCCCGGCAATTCCATGCAGCAGATTGAAAACAAGTACGCCCAACTCAATCCAACAGAACAGACTTCATCGCATGATTTAGAAAACCAAATGCAAGCTGAAAAACTAGAGGCATCATATGCCGGTCATATCGGTAAATTCATTGAACCGGCCATTAAACCACTCGGCTTCGATTGGAAGATCGGAATCGCACTGATCACTTCATTCGCTGCCAGAGAAGTTTTTGTGGGAACTATGTCTACTATCTACAGTGTGGGTTCATCGAGCGCCAGCGATTTCAACATGATTCGTGACAAAATGAAAAATGAAATTGATCCCGTTACGGGAAAAAAAGTTTACTCGTCAGCTACAGCGCTGTCGCTTATGTTATTTTTTGCATTTGCCATGCAATGCATGAGTACACTTGCTGTTGTAAAGCGCGAAACCAGGTCGTGGAAATATCCGTTGATTCAGCTGACTTATATGACAGGACTCGCCTACATTGTAAGTCTTATCACTTTCCAGGTAATGAAGTAAAAGGTCGGTTTATAAGTTTTTATTCAATCCAATTCCAATTTTTTCATAAACCACTAGCATTGCTCCGGGAATATTTTTGCAGCCATGAGTCTGCAATTATTCACTCAAATATCCAATCAAAGTGAGATCAAAATCCATCTTCATTTTACTCTTCAGCATTTTCAATTGTGCAGAACTGCTATTTGCCCAGGCTCCCCTCATCCAGTGGGAACAGTCATTTGGAGGAAGTAATGATGATGGCGGAACTGATGTCTTGCAAAACAGTGACGGTACCTTTATGATAGCAGCATTCACGAAGTCTGTGGATGGCGATGTAACCGGAAACCACGGCAATACTGATGCCTGGGTTCTGATTTTCCGAAGGAAATTTACATCTTGAAGTTTTCGGCTTCTTGCGGAAATCTATTTCGAAAACTCATCCTTCAATAGCTAAAGTAGAAATATTCTACGCCTCCTCTAACTTAAAAGGAGCTTCAAAGCTGCGGTGGATTTGCAGAAATTGCATTTTATTCTTTATCGAAGGGATTTCACGACTTGTCACATCAAGATGGGATTGCGAAGCACTTTGTTACACCCATACCTTTACAATCTGAAAACACAATACCATGAAATGCATACCTCTAATCGCTCTGTTCCTCGGGTTTACTATTCTTCAGTCCTCTGCACAGGAAGTGGCCAGCGCTGATCTGCAAACAAGAGACAACTTTTCAGCGTCAACATCCTTTGGAATTATGCGCATCCAGCCAATTGCCGCTTTTCGTTTTGATGAAACAGCTTACATCACGGCCACTATTCCACCGAACTATCACGATGTAACTTTTCGAATTGTGAATGCAATCGGTAAACTGGTTTATTCGCATGAAATTGACGAACGCGGAAATGTTTACTTCACAATTTTCGGAAGGCAGCTTTCTCAAGGTAACTACACTTGTTATCTCGTCAGCGGTAATGATCCGCTCTCAGTGACTTCCTTCAAAGTACTTGGAAGGTGATTTCTTTAAACAGAATTTCTATTCTCTGACTTTTGTGTCAATACATATCGTCACAGGTCCATCATTGATTAGTTCAACTTCCATCATTGCCTGAAACACGCCTGCGTGAATTTCCTTTCCAAAATCTTTCTCAAGCTGAAGCAGGAATTTTTCATAGAGTGGAATAGCCACTTCCGGTTTCGCTGCGCGGATGTAAGAAGGCCGATTGCCTTTTTTGGTGGAAGCATGAAGAGTAAACTGACTTACTACAAGAATGTCGCGTTTGGTTTCTTTGACTGAAAGATTCATCATATCATTTTCATCATCGAAGATTCTGAGGTTCACAATTTTTCCTGAGAGCCAGATGATGTCTTCATCTCCATCAGCGTCTTCAATTCCCAGCAATACGAGCAGACCTTTACCAATTTGAGAGTGAGTTTTCCCGTCAATGACGACTGAAGACTTTTTTACACGTTGAATTACTGCTCGCATTTCATTTGCTAATTAGCCAATCAACTAATTGCTAATCATAAATTTTTTCATCCGTCTTCAATTCATGAATGATGGAAAGGTAATTTTCGTAGCGGCTGATCGGAATTTCGCCCTGCTCAACTGCTTCTTTCACTGCGCAGCCGGGTTCATTGATGTGAAGGCAATTGTTGAACCGGCAATCATGCAATCGCTTTTCCATTTCCGGCAAATAATGACTCACTTCACTCTCTTCAAAATCGAGAATGCCGAATTCTTTGATTCCCGGAGTGTCGATAATGAACCCGCCAAAAGGCAATTCAAACATTTCCGCAAAGGTGGTGGTGTGTTTACCTTTTTCATGATAGCCGCTAAGCTCACCCACTTTCAAATTCATCTCCGGAACAATCTTGTTGATGAGTGTCGATTTTCCCACACCGCTATGCCCGGCAAGCAGGGAAGTCTTGTTCGTCATTACTTCTTTTAATTCCGCAACACCTGCGTTTGTTTCGGCTGATGTAACAAGAATTCGATAACCCGCATTCGTATAAATTTTCTTCATCTCATTCAGCACGCTCAATGCTTTTTCATTGTACAAATCCAATTTGTTGAAGACAATGACAGCAGGGATGTGATACGCTGTGGCCGTAACCAGAAAACGATCCATGAAACCTGAAGATGTTCGGGGCTGCGAAATAGTGGCCATCAGAATCGCCTGATCAAGATTGCAGGCGATGATGTGTTCCGCCGTCCGGTGTCGCGACGATTGACGAATGATGTAATTCTCCCTCGGCAAAACTTCGGCAATCACCGAATCACCTTCCTCCATCTCAATCATCACACGATCGCCGATGTTTACCGGATTCGTTGTTCTCCGATCCACTAGCCGCAACTTTCCTTTTACGCGCGCCTGGATGTAATTTCCATTCTCAAGGCGGACATTGTACCAGCTTCCTGTTGATTTGGTGATGACTCCTTTCATTCGTAAGAGGAAAATTACACGAATGATCTCATACCGTAACCGATGAGTGAATCGCCTGTGCGATGGATGTAATGAGGGAAGGGTCTTCTTCAGTGGCAGTTCCGACAATGATCATATCAGCGCCTGCCCTGCAAAGTGCAGCAGCACGATCAGGTGATTTGATTCCACCTCCCACCACCAATGGCACATCAATGTTTTCACTCACTAGCTTTACCATACTTTCATTTACGCTTCGCTGTGCGCCGCTTCCGCAATCGAGGTAAATCATTTTCATACCAATCATTTCACCCGCCATCGCCGTGCACATGGCAATGTCATCTTTGTGATGCGGAACGGGCAGCGTGTTGCTGATGTAAGACGCAGTAGTTGAATTACCTCCGTCAATCAAAATGTATCCGGTAGAAATGATCTCGAGTCTGCTCTCACGAAGCGACGGAGCAGCCACCACATGCTGGCCGATCAGCAACTCCGGATTTCTTCCCGAAATCAACGACAGGAGCAGAATCGCATCAGCGTTCGATTGAATTTGTGAAGTACTGCCCGGAAAAATTATGACAGGAATATCACAGCAGCTTTTGATCACGTCAATGCACTCGCGCAATGTATCATTCACCAGCAAGCTTCCGCCAATGAAAAAGTAATCCACGCCGGCCCGCACCGAAATATCAATGGTGCGGATCAGCGATTCCGGTGTCACTTTATCAGGATCAATCAGCACCGTGAATTTCTTCTGCCGGTTTCGCTGACCCTGAACAATGCTTTGGTAAACCAGATCTTTCATAGCGGACTGCGACAAACGTAAATGAATTATTGAGAAAACAAAAAGAAATTCGCATGAGTTAACTGACAATATTTATAGCGTGATGCGCCGATTAAATTCCGGCTCCCTGAATCTCGCCCGAAATGTATGCTGCCGCAACATTTGCTGCCAAAATATCTTTCGTCTCGAGCGGATTGCTTTCAAGCACCACGAAGTCGGCATACTTTCCCTCTGAAATGCTGCCCGAATTTTTCTCATCACCGTTGGCAATAGCACTTCCAAGGGTGTATGCCTGTATGGCCTCTTTTGCAGTAATTCTTTGATTAGCGCCGATTACATTTCCGTCACCATCTTTTCTTTCAATGGCAGATTGAATTCCGGTGAGCGGATTGAATTCTTTCACCACAGGTGCATCCGTGGAGAATGCCAGATTGATCCCTTGATTCAGAACCGAACGAACAGGATACACATAACCCAGATAATCATCATCGAGATAATCTCTGAAATTTTTTCCCAACTCTTTAATGAAGGTCGGTTGCATTACTGCGATTATTCCAAGCCGATGCATCGCCTCAAGGTGTTCATTAGATGGAAGTCCGAGATGTTCAATGCGATGATGAAAAGATGAATCTTCCCGAAAAAGTTTTTCATAAACATTCAGTACAACGTTGATCGCTGCATCACCGATTGCATGCGTGGCAATTCTGAAACCTCCTCGCTGTGCTTCCTGCGCCAGAGGTAGAAGAAAATTTTCTGTCAAACGCAGCACACCGAAATCATTTGAATTTTTGTAAGGGCGTTTCATTGCTGCTGTCTTCCCGCTCAATCCGCCATCGGCAAAAAATTTCACAGAGTTAATTTTCAAATGCTCGGATTCATATTTTTCAGGGAGCGGAAGCGCTTTTGTCGCACCATCGGGTACCCGAATCGCAATCGCATTCACTCGAATTTTCAATTCACCTTTTCGATCCATTGACTTGTACACCTCGAGCAAATCCGGCATCACAGCCGGATCAGTGGCTGAACAGATTCCTGCTCTCAAAAACTCTTCCTGCGCAGCGAGGATCATGGTTCGATATTCTTCCTCAGTGTAAGCAGGAATTTTATTCAACACCAAACCAAGTGCAGTCTCAGTAAAGTGGCCTTTCAATTCTCCGCTGTCAAATTTTTTTATTTCACCTCCGGTTGGTGAAGAAGTCCGGGAATTGATTCCTGTAAGTTCAAGTGCTTTTGAATTGACAATGATTTGATGGGCACATGTTCTCATCACACATACAGGTCGATCAGCAATCACTTTATCGAGATCACGCTTCGTCGGCATCCTTTTATCAGGAAAGAGTGCTTCATTGAAACCACGCGCCTGAATCCATTCGTGTTGCGGATTTTTCCTGGCATAATCAAGTAGCATCTGTTGCATTTCTTCAATGCTCTTCACTCCCCGTAGATCGAGAAGATACGTCATCAGGTTTCCGACTTTCCAGATGTGAATGTGTGCATCAGTGAATCCGGGTAATATAGTTTGAAGTTTGAGATCTGAAATTTGAGATTGCGGAGTTCGTAGCCCCAGAATTTCTTCATCACTTCCGATTGCTACTATTTTTCCGTAAGCAACCGCAAAAGCAGAGGCTACAGGTTTTATTTTGTCCTGCGTGAGAATTTTTCCGTTGAAGAAAATCTTATCCGCCATGAACCTTCATGATCGTTTTGCATGCGCTGCGGCAATCGCACTTTCGAGCACATCAAGTCCTTCGCGTAATTGATCATCACTCATTGCAATTGGCGGAAGCAGCCGGATGCAGTTACTGAACAATCCCGCGCGAATGAGCAGGATGCCGTGAGAAACTGCATCGCGAATGATTTCAAGTGTGAGATCAGCATCCGGTTCTTTCGTTGCCCCGTCTTTCACAAATTCCACCAATCTCATTGCGCCAACACCACGTACATCACCAATGAATTTGTATTTCGACTTCCAGTTTTCAAGTGTGGTGCGGATTAATTCGCCCACTTCATTGGTTCGTTTCAAAAATTCTTTTGATGAAAGAATCTTCACGGCTTCAATCGCAGCAACACAAGCCAACGGATTTCCGCCATACGTTCCTCCTACTCCGCCGAGATGCGGTGCATCAATAATTTCTGCACGGCCAGTCACTGCACTGATCGGCATGCCGGCACCAATGGATTTTGCCATACAAATCAAATCAGGAATTACGCCGCTGTGTTCACAAGAGAAAAATTTTCCTGTGCGTGACGCTCCTGCCTGAATCTCATCGAAGATCAAAACGATACCGTTCGCATCACAAACAGCGCGAAGTTTCTCTAAAAACTTTTTTGGAATCGGAATGAAACCGGCTTCACCCTGTACAGGTTCAATAATAATTGCTGCGACAGATGCAGGATCCACTTGTGAAATCATTTGCTGATCAAACTGTGTGCAGCAGTAATCAATGTATTCCTCCTCGCTCATCTGCTTCGGGCGGTGATACACATTCGGTGCAGGCAGGCGAAAAATATCAGAGACAAATGGTCCGAATCCTTTTTTGAAGAGGGCGTATTTACTCGTGAGAGAAAGTGCAAGGAGTGTTCGTCCGTGATAGCCGCCTTCGAAACAAATTACTGCACTGCGCTTTGTGTAATAGCGCGCGATATTCACTGCATTTTCCACGGCTTCACTTCCCGAGTTAGCAAGAATAGTTTTCTTGGGAAAATTTCCCGGCGCAAGAGAATTCAGTAATTCAGCAAGCTCAACATAAGGTTCGGGTGTGGCAACGAGCGTGCAGATGTGCAAATACTTTTCAAGCTGCTCTTTCATTGCATTCACCACCTTCTCGTTTCTGTGGCCGACATTCATCATTCCAATTCCTCCGGCAAAATCAAGCAGTGTGTTTCCGTCCACATCATGAACTACGCCGCCTTCCGCATCGGCAATTACAACTTCAGTAGATTTTGCCAGGCCTGCAGGCATAGAATTTTTTCTGCGCTCAAGAATTTGTTTGCTTTTCGGACCGGGGATTTCAGTCACAAGGTTGATTGAAGACATCTTGATTTTATTTCTGAATGTAATGTTAGCAGGAATTCATTTCATTCGGAAATCATTCATCATACTCCTGAAGGTGAAGTGTGGCGGTGGATGTTTTGAAGGGAGATTTACTTAATTGCTTTGGCGGCTTTCCTTCGAGCCTGAATTCTTTCACCACTTTGTACTTCGCAAATTTCACGTTGGCTTCTCTCTTCAGCAGCGTAATACTTCCGGCAATAAATGAAGCGGCGTATTTATGCAGGCAAAATTCTGCCGAAGCGCGAGCGAATTTTTCCTTATCTAATCCCCGCGCAATGGCTAAGTAAGGATTTGAAATGAATCTCGAAGTTTTTGAAGAACGTTTCATCTGAGTTTTCAAATCTTCAACCACCTCAATGATAAGATCAGGATATAAAACTTTGACGTAAACAGTATGCGAAGGAATCACATCAAAATCTTCGAGGGCAACACGAATCGGCGCGTGCTGAACAACAACTCCTGAAACCTGTTTGACAATTTCCATCTCCCGTGATTCACTGTCACTAAAATTACAGAGCGTGATCTGTGGTTGATTAGTTACGGCTGAGTAGTGATCAAACTGCTGATGAAATTTTTTCTTCCACAACATCACTTCTTTCTCTATGTGCGGCGGCGGAGAAATCACCAGAAGATATTCGCACTCTTTTGAAGCGGGAACCACAGGCGGAACAATTAGGGGATCCGGCTGAGATCGCGCTTTGGTTTCCGCATCATCTTCATACATGACATAATCGATTTTGTACATCTCGAGAACATTGATGGAATAGAACCCGAATTCCTCAGCAACTTTTCCTTTTACGCGATAACAACCGGCGCCACGAAATGGAAATTTCTTTGTTGCTTCCGGAAAATGATTCGTGTCAAAGAAAGCTCCGTCACGATCCAAAAAACATCCGAACATCATCGGCTCGCCTTTTTTTGTTGAGGTTGGTTTGCGAGTGACGTAATATCCTACAATCTCTATCACCCTTCCTTTATACTTTGGCAAATCCGTTGCGACCAGCAACCTGCGAGAACTCAAGTCCCGCAGGGACTTCGTATTGCTTTGCACAAGTAAATCTTCCGGCACCTTGATCAAATCAAACGGTGATTGCAATGGAAATCCGAGGATCTCCATTTCATCAATCGTATCTCTGTACTTCATCTCATCCAGTGATGGCAACTTGAAATTTTTGTAACCGGTTTCGAACAATTCTTTTCTCGCTTCTGATTTTTTCTGGTGACCGAGAACCTTGTGAATGTCCCACAACAATTCTTGTTTTGATCTTCCCGTAAAACGAAATGCACCGATACGGATTAGAATGTGCAGTTGCTCAGCAGAAATGGAAATACGCTTCATGAAATTTTCCAAAGAAGAAAATTCTCCACAGCGGTTTCGTTCTGCAACAATTTCCAATTGAATTTTTCTTTCCAAATCATTTAGCAAGTTGAAGCCGAGATAAATATCCTTTCCATCAATCGTTGTGAGCACGGTGCTCTTGTTAATGTCCGGAGCATGAATGGTTCCTCCGCACATACGTGCTTCATGAATGTAAAATTGCTGACCGAAAAAACCGCCGCCATTGTTAATTACTGCCACCATGTACTCAAGCGGATAGTGTGTTTTCAGAAACATGCATTGATAACTCTCAACAGCGTACGATGCCGAGTGGCCTTTCGCAAAAGCATAACCTCCGAAGGTTTCCATCTGAAACCAAACCTGCTCAATCAGCTTTTCATCTTTTCCCGCCGTTCGGCAGTTTGAAAAGAATTTATCTTTCACATCCAGAAATTCCTGCCGTCCCCGGTATTTTCCTCCCATTCCTCTACGAAGCTTGTCCGCTTCTTCAAGAGTGAAACCTCCAAACTTATATGCTACCTTAATCACGTCCTCCTGATAAACCATCACGCCAAAAGTCTCCGGCATGATTTCCCACAACTCAGGAATTGCAATCTTCTCACCGTGATCTTTCATGTGAAAACGGCGAATGAATTCCTGCATCATTCCACTTTGAGCAACGCCCGGGCGAATGATGGAACTCGCCGCCACGAGGTCGAGATAGGTTTCTGCTTCCAGTTTTGTGAGAAGCATGCGCATGGCCGGTGATTCCACATAGAAGCAACCCATCAATTTTGCATGTTTCAAATTGTCGCGTACATTTTTATCCGCGAAAAACTTTTTTACGTCGTGGATGTCTATGGTATCTCCTTTATTTTCCCTGATGATATTAATTGCATCACGCACTTTTCCTAATCCGCGCTGGCTAAGAATATCAAACTTTGCAAAGCCGACATCTTCCGCTTCCTGCATACTGAATTGTGTGAGCGGAAATCCTTTGGGCGGATTGCTGAGTGCCGTGTAGTATTCAATCGGTTTTTCAGAAATCAAAATTCCTCCTGCATGAATACTCAGATGTGATGGAAATGATTGGAGAACTTCTTTGTATTGATAAATAAGTCGCGTGATGTGATCAGGAGATTGATTAATATTTCGATAATCCTGCAGCGCATCAATCTCTGCCTTCGGCAACCCGAAAACTTTTCCAAGCTCACGGATGAGCGAATCATCTTTCATCTCACTGTAAGTGGCAAGCAAGGCGGTGTTCTGCTTTCCATACGTGTTAAAAATGTGCTCGATTACCTGGTTACGTTCGTCAGAAGAAAAATCAATGTCGAAGTCGGGGGGATTTTTTCTTGAGGGATTAATGAACCGCTCAAAATACAAGTCGAGCTCGAGGGGGTCTACGTCGGTAATGTAAAGCAGATAAGCGACCATGGAATTCGCACCACTTCCTCTTCCCACATAAAATAAATCTTTGCGTCTTGCGAACTCAATGATGTTGTGATTAATGAGAAAGTAGGAGCTGAACTTCTTTTTCGAGATCACATCAATCTCTGTCTGATATCTGTCTCTGATTTTTTGTCCGGCATTCGGATATCGTTTTAGCATACCTTCCTCACACAACTGTATTAACCTTTCGCGATCTTCCGTGACACTACCGAGAAAATGTTTTTTATTCTTGTTTGAATCATGCTCTTTCGTTCCATCATCTTCGCTGGCAAACTGGAACCGGATAGGTTCGCATTCATCGAGCAATTTTTGAGTATTGTAAATGATCCTTTGAAAATCTTTATAGAGATCGCTAAGTTCCTCCTCTCTCATCATGATTTCATCAGGTGACGCCTGTTCATCAACGGGGAGTTTACTTAACACGACATTATTGTCCATGGCGCGAAGAAGGCGATGAGCGTTGAAGTCAACTTTATTTCTGAACGTCACCGGAGCTAATACCACCAATTTTTCGATGTGATTTCTCAGTGGAGAAAATTTGAGACGATTAAGATCGGAAGGTTTGATGCCAATGAATTCGTTTGGCCTGAGCGCCGTTGCGACATCGGTTGAAAGGAAATGGAAGCAATCCCCTTGCTCATGCGGATCGATTCGCCCTTCGATTCTCCGCAATGACGAGAAGGGATAAATTATAAATGCATCTTCAAACTCGGGCACCTTACCGTTAAATATTGCTTCCCTGCCTGTCAATCCATTCTCACCTTGGTGCAAACATTTCGACAGAAATTTATTCAGTTCGTAAAAGCCATGGTGCTTTTTGGCAATGCCGATGAAGTTTACCTCTTTCTTCCCCTTCAATTCCTGGCGGGAAGATTCTTTATCGGAAAAAACTTTGAGACGAAAGTCAATTCCTGCAATGGGCTGAACAGGGTATTGATTTCTGAATTCAGTTGTCAGCCGATGCGCTTCAATGATAGCTGAAGTGTTGTTGATGTCGCTCAATACAAATTTGCGAATGCCTTTAGCGGTTGCTTCCTCAAGCAGATTCTTGATGCTCATTGCACCGAACTTGAAGCTGAAATAGGTGTGGCAGTTGAGGAACATAATTATGCCATCGCCAGCCCCCTCTTCTGCACTCCACCCGCCACCGATTTCCTGATTCCGTTGAAGGGATTGAAATCACGCAGGTGAAATCCCATGCCGGCAGCGCGCACTACTGCATCATCACCATACCGGTTCTTCAACTTATCGATCGCCTGGTACAACTGAATTTGCTCGAGCGAATCTTCAAATAAATTGATCTGATAGCCGCCGCCTACGAGATGACTAAATCCAACTCCCGCCAACCGAACCAGCATGCGGCGTTCATACAACCGGTCGAATAATTCTTTTACCGTAGGAATGATGTGATGATCGCAGGAGGTGTAAGGAATGCGGCGCTGAATGGTGTGTGTATCGAAATTGCTGTAGCGGATTTTTACGGTCACACAACTGGTGAGCTTGTTCTCATTTCGCAATTGAAAGAGCAAACTATCCGTCATGCGGATGAGAACGTCTTTCAATTTTGTGATGTCAATGGTATCCTGATCGAATGTCTCTTCTGCTGAAATAGATTTTCGTTCTGAATAAGGAATCACCGGTGTCTCATCAATGCCGTTGGCTTTTCTCCAGATCGTAGCTCCATTTTGCCCCAGCACATCCTGCATCAGTTCAACAGGCATTTGCTGGAGCGTTTGAATTTTCTCAATGCCCATTTGCCGTAGTGTGTGATAAGTTTTTTCACCTACTCCCGGGATTTTATTCACGCTCATGGGTGCGAGATAACCTTTCTCATCTCCCCGGTTCACTTTGCGATGACCGTTTGGTTTCACATCATCAGTAGCAATTTTCGAAACCGTTTTATTAATGGACAGACCATATGAGCTGGGCAGTCCTGTTTCCTTTCTCACTTCTTCCCACACTTTCGTTGCAAGCTTTTCTGAATTGTGAAACCGTTCCATTCCACTCAGGTCGATATAAAATTCATCGACGGAAGATTTTTCATACAAGGGAACATTGTTCTTAATGATCTCCGTTACCTCATCTGATTTCTTCGTGTACATCTCGTAATCGCCGTGCACAATCAATGCTTCGGGACATAATCGCTTCGCCAGTTTCATTGGCATGGCGGAATGAATTCCGTATTTACGTGCTTCGTAACTGCACGCCGCTACAACTCCTCTATCACTGCTGCCACCAATTAATACCGGTTTTCCATTGAGAGCCGGATTCATCAACCGCGAAACAGAAACGAAGAAACAATCCAAATCCATGTGAACAATCGTTCGAAGCCCCTCTCCGGCTCTCCCCGAAGGGGAGAGAGTTGCCTCGTGCACATTGCCTGAATAAATCATGACTGTATTACAATCTTATTGGTAGATTGTAATTTAATCATTGTTCGGACGGCCACAAAAAATGTTTCAGGAAATTTTTTTTACGCGGAAGAACCTAGACCTCTTTCGAAGCATCCAGCACGATCACGGCGCCGGAATTTCCGCAGGTAGGATCATTCAGGTAATCTTTCATGAAGCCGACAATTTCAAAACCCACTTTCTCCTGAACGGAAACGGTAGGATCAAAAATTTCTTTTCGTTTTACTTTTTCATAGTATTCCTCGATCGTCATCTCACCGCGCAACCGATCGTAACCATTCAGCATACCAACAGTTAGTTGCCCTTTCAAATCAAGTCGCCGGCAGAGATGCTGACGCGCACGATACAGTGCTTTTGCAATTCCCATTTTTCGATAAGCAGGATCAACACTTACATCAATGCCGTATAGCCATTCACCATTCGGATCATGAGTGGTTAACCAACCACCGCCCATTATTTCGCTGAAGGTGTGTGGCTCCGGATTTTCAATGTCGTAGTGATAGCGCATCGTAGTTGTTGCGCCCACTAACCTTTCTTTATCGAGAGCAACAAATTGTCCTTCGGGAAAAATTTCCAGATGTTTTTTGTATTGATCAGCGTGAAGGATTTCTTCTTCGGCGAGATTGGGGAAAACTTTGTGCTGCAGTTCTTCGAGCTGTGAAGCATGTTCCGGTTTCATTGGAACAATCTCAATTCCGCTTGGAAGTTTTTCTCTGTAACTCATTTTCATTTCAGAAAATATATCCCATTCCCACATAAATCACCGCAGAAATTCCAAACGCCAATAATGCATATGGTAATTGAGAAAGTGCGTGATCAATATTATTGGTGTCGGTTGATTGCGCCGTGAGAATGGTTGCATCAGAATACAAACATGCATTGGCGCCGAAAACTCCGGCACTCACTACTGCACCGATGTTCATCAAAACATTCGAGCCGAGCGATTGCGCCAGCGGAATCACTATCGGAATCACCACGGCATACACGCCCCATGAAGATCCCGTCGCCCACGAAATAGCACAGATGGAAACGAAAATGATTGCGGGCAATAATTCTTTACTCACAATCGGTTTCACTCCGTTGATTACATATTGCGTCAATCCCATTTGGTCGCCCACATCTTTCAATACGTAGCTGATCACGACCAAAGCAAGCGCAAACACCATGCTGTTGAATCCCGCGAAAATGGTTTCCGACAATTGATGAAAACTTCCCACCCGAATGATGAGATAGTAAATGAAAGTGAAGACAACGGCGATCATCACTCCTTTCAACGCATCCAAATCAAGAGCGAAAGTTGAAGCAAGCAATACAACAAGAGGCAGCAGAAAATAAATTGCTTTCGATTTTTTACCGGTGTCGAAATGATCCAGTTTCAGCTTGGCCATTTTTCTTCCTCCCGGAATCAGCTCTCCTTTTTCGTCAGCACGTTGTTGTGCTTTTTTCATTTTCCCGAAAATCGGAATCACACCAAGAATGACGAGAGGAATCAGAAGAACGCTCACCCAGCCGTAAGTAACGAACGGAATCACCGAGAGGTAACCATGATTGCCCTGGCCTTCCGCTGCGAATTTAGCTTTCACTAAAATCGATCCGATGAAAAGTGTCCATGTAGAAATGGGAACCACTACGCACCAAGGCGGCGCTGTTGTGTTCACGATGTAAGCCAGATATTCCCGCGGCACTTTGAAATGATCCGTAATTTTTTTCATTGTGATCCCAACAGTTAGCGCGCTGAGATAATCATCGAGAAAAATAAAAAGCCCAAGTCCCCAGGTGCCGAAAAGCGCCGCGCGTTTTGTTTTGATGTATTTCAAAATGTCTTCGCCGAATTTCATGGCACCACCGCTTCTCACAACCAATCCAATCAGCGAACCATACAATCCGCAGACGAGAATAACCCATACGGTGCTTTCATCCTCCAGCACTCTGTAAAGAGATGAAATGAAATTGGTGAAGAAATTCGTGTGATCATGAAAGCCGATGAGGATGAATCCAACAATGCAACCAATGATCAGCGGCTCAAATGAAGCGCGAAGAATAATTGCGAGAACAATTACGATGAGCGGAGGAACAAGTGCAAGAGCGCCGTAATCCAAGCGGGTCTGGATTTTTTATGATTTTAATCCTCCGATAGTTACTAATTTTTTTTCTAAGTACTCAATCATCCCTTCCATTCCTGCTTCATGACCGATGCCACTTTGTTTCCATCCACCGAAAGGCGCTTCCGTTCCCTGCGGCGCCCAATCGTTCACGCCGATCATTCCGAACTCTAATTTTTCATAGAGGAAAATGGCGGTGTTCAAATCGTTCGTCCACACAAAAGCAGCAAGACCATATGAAGTATTGTTCGCTTTTTGAATCGCTTCTTCTTTGGTATCGAAAGGAATTACCGGAAGCACAGGTCCGAAAATTTCTTTGTCGTAAAATTTTGCTGAAGAATTTCTGTCAGCAATTACGGTTGGTTGAATGAAGAAACCTTTCTCAGAAGAATTTCCTCCCGTAATAATTTCTGCACCTTCGGATTTCGCTTCTTCAATTACGCTCATTACATTTTGTTGTTGTCGTTTGTTGATGAGCGGACCCATTCGCGTTTCTGCATCCAAACCATTTCCAACTTTCAGTTGCGAAACATGTTTCGAAACTGCCGCAAGAAACTGATCATAAATTTTCCGTTGCACATAAAAGCGTTGCGGAATATTGCACACTTGTCCTGCATTTCGAAATCTTCCTGATGCGGCTGTCTTCGCCACATGCTCAACGTCCACGTCATCCATGATAATTACCGGAGCATTGCCGCCAAGTTCAAGAGCGAGTTTCGTTCCTGTTCGTGAAGCGCCGTCCATCAGAATTTTTCCGACGCGCGTGCTGCCAGTGAAAGAAATTTTTTTTAGCTTGGGATGATTGAGCATCGCTTCGCCGATTTTTGCTGCATCTCCATTCACCAGATTCGCAACGCCATCAGGAATTCCTGCTTCCTTCAATGCAGAAAATAAATTCATGGATGTAAGCGGTGTGTATTCTGAACCTTTGCAAACAATGGTACAACCAGCAGCGAGCGCAGCAGCACAAGCGCGTGCAGGATTGTACGCAGGGAAATTCCATGCTGTGATAATTCCAATCACGCCCATCGGCTGAAGAATCACCTGCATTCTCCGATCGGTGCGTTTCGTTGGAATCACTCTCCCATAAGACCGTTTGCCTTCTTCACCAAACCATTCAAATAAATCGGCGGCAACTTTCCACTCGCCTTCGGCTTCGGCTTTCGGTTTGCCGCTTTCGAGAATGGTTTCTTTTCCGAACTCAGAAATATTTTTTCGAATGATATCTGCTGTTTTTTTCAGAATGTCTCCTCGTGTCCATGAAGATAAATGACTCCACGAAGGAAAAGCTTTCGCTGCTGCTTCAATGGCCAGACTGCAATCGGCATCATCACCAAACGGAACTTCTGCAATGAAATCTTCCGTGGCAGGGTTCTGAACTTTCCAGGTCCCCCCGTTAATCGCATCGCACCATTGACCGTTAATAAGCTGTTTTTTCATTGATGAAATAATCGGACAAATTTTTTCGGAGAGTAAACAGGTATTTCTGAATTCCTGAAGTCCCTATCCTTTCGCGTAATGATGGCATCCATTGAATGTGCAACAGCACAGTAGTGTTGAATGGCATCTTCGAAATCTGTGAAGGCGTGAAAGAGAGAATCGTAGGCATTCTGAATCATGGCCGCATTCACATCAATTATATGGCAATGGTGTATGAGTGCTCCGACATGGGTGCGCGCAATGCGCTTATCAAAATCCTTTCGAATAAGAAAATGAAAATTGGAAACGCTGAGCGAAGAGGTATACTTTAGAAACTGGTCCGATGAATAAATTGCTGCAGAGTGCTCCGCATGGGGTATTCTTTTCAGCGCTGCGTCTAAAAGAATATTTGTATCGAGAAAGATCTTTTCCAAGTCAGAGATATTTCTTTTTCAAATATTCGTAACGAGCATCATCCTCATCTTTTTTGGTCAGAATTCTTTTTTTGTTTGAATGCGTCTTTCTCCATTTATCATTCATCTTCCATAGCTCCTGAATCCATTCTGCAATTTGCGGATTTGGTACTTTCTTATTTTTTGCGGAATCAAAACCATTCAAGTGCTCTTCTACCATTTTTGAAACACTCTGATGACGCTGCCGCGCGATTCGTTTCGCCTTGGCCACCACTTTATCATCCATTCTCAAGGTCAGTTTTGTCTGCATGATTGAAATTTATACGTCAAAGATAGAAAATTGTGCCGTACAATTTTCATAGGGGAAAAATCAGAAATAAAACAGCGATACGATGACTGCTGTGATCACACAAACCAAATCCACCAGCAGCATAATGCCGAGTGTGTATCGCGTATTCTTCACACTCACACTTCCGAAGTAGAGGGCAATGACGTAGAAAGTTGTTTCCGCAGCGCCCTGAAACAGGCAACTCAATCTCCCCGTGAGTGAATCGGCACCATAGGTTTTCATCGCATCGAGCATGAAACCGCGTGAACCGCCGGCAGTAAACGGACGCATGAGCGCCACAGGAATCGCATTTACGATTTGATCATTCACATGAAAGAGTTTCATCACCGAAGTAATTCCACTCATCGCAATGTCCATCAATCCGGAATTACGGAAGATGCTGATCGCGCAGAGCATGGCAATCATGTATGGAAGTATGCGGATGCCGGTGGTGAATCCGTCTTTTGCTCCATGAATGAATGAATCAAAAATGTTGGTACCGTTCTCTCTGAAAATTCTTTCATGGAGAAAAGCATAAGCGACAATGATGAGAATGATGAAAAGAAGAATTCCCGTGCTGAGGTTTCCGGTGAAATGAAGTTTTGCGATTCCATTGAGGCGAACAATTGAATACATCAATCCTCCAATGAGCAAACTGATTGCGGCAATCACTCCAATCACAATTCCATTCAGCAAATTGATGCGCTGTCTTATGCTCACGAAAATCAGCGCAGCAATCGTTCCCACGAATGAAGTGACGATCGTCGGCAGCATGATGTCAGCAGGATTGCTTGCATTCAGCGCAGCGCGGTAACCGATGATGGAAGTTGGAATGAGCGTGAGTCCTGCAGCATGCAAACAGAGGAACATGATTTGACTGTTTGTCGCTCTGTCTTTTTCTGAATTCGATTCTTGCATGCTCTCCATCGCTTTCAAACCAAATGGCGTAGCTGCATTATCAAGACCGAGAAAATTCGCTGCGAAGTTCATCGTCATGTAACCGTACGCCGGATGATCTTTTGGAAGATCAGGAAAAATTTTCGTAAAAAATGGAGCGAGGAAGCGCGAAAGTTTTTCTGTTGCTTTTGAATCGCTGAGCAAATTCATTAAGCCGCAGAAGAAAGTAAGATAGCCGATAAGCGGCAACCAGATGTCCATGATTGTGTTCTTGCACGTGGGAAAAAGTCCGTCGGCAGATTGAGTGCCTCTCGAAATTTCGATCACGCCTGAATTCGAAAGCGTGAAGAGTGAATCTCCTTTTTGAAATCCCGCGGAGCCACTCAATTTTATTTTTCGGAATAAAGATGAGTCTTCGGTTTTTAATTGCTGTGAATCTTTTTCTGCAATGATGAGTGCATCGCCTTGCTTCCCGTTCACCATCGGTGTGAGTGAATACATTTTTCCCGAAAGAAGCAGAACAAATGCCCAACCGATACTGGCAATTACGATGATGGTGAAGAAGCGGGATAGCGCCATTGATGATTGGATGGCGAAAATTAGAAATCGGTTTTCGGAGAAATGCAAAACCGAATGACAAGAAATCAACCACCTCTCCTAAGAAGTCAATTCTTTCAGGCTCTCTTCAATAATATCCAGCCCGCGATTCAAATCCTTTTCCTCAATCACCAGCGGACTCAGCACACGAATCACATTCCCTGCAGCAGCCGCAGTGATGATGATCAATCCTTTCTCATAGCAGCGCTGAACCATTTCTTTCGCCAGTTCACCGTCCGGTTTTTGAATATCGCCATCAATGGAAAGTTCGAAGGCAATCATGGCACCGAGGCCACGAACATCGCTGATATGTTTCGGAAATTTCTTCTTCATCGTTTCAAAGCGCGAACGCACTGTCTCTCCCACTTTCTGTGCTTTACCATTCAAATCAATTTCTTTCATGTAGTCAATCGTAGCGATGGATGCAGCGCAGCACACGGGATTTCCCATGAATGTTCCGCCAATCGTTCCCGGATTAATGCCGTCCATCACCGAAAGTTTTCCTACGACAGCACCGAGCGGCATTCCGCTTGCCATCGATTTTGCCCACGTCGAAATATCGGGCGTGACATCGAAATGCTGATACGCGCCCCATTTTCCGGTGCGACAAAACCCGGTTTGCACTTCATCGATGATGAGGAGAATTCCATGCTGATCACAAACTTTCCGGAGTCCCTGTAAATATTTTTTCGGCGTTACACGAAAACCGCCTTCACCCTGCACGCATTCAATGATGATCGCCGCCACATCTTTTTCACTCACGTTGTAGTGAAAGAAATCATCGAGCTTCCTCAGGTGATAATCAGCGAACTCATCTTCATTCATGCCAAAATTATTTCTCGAGAAATCGGGAAAGTCGATACGGTAAACCTCCGGCGCAAACGGGCCGATGCCGAGGCGATATCCTACCTTCGAAGTGAGAGATGTAGCCATCAATGTTCTGCCATGAAAGGCTCCCGTATAACAAATGATCGCCGGACGCTTCGTTGCCTGTCGCGCAATCTTAATTGCATTCTCAACGCTTTCTGCGCCTGAATTGGTAAGCAGTACCTTTGTTGCTTCACCGTGCGGGAAGAGCTCAATCATTCTTTCCGCAACATTCAGATACAACTCGTACGCCGCTACGCCAAAGCATGTGTGAAGAAATTTCGCTGCCTGATCCTGAATGGCCTTCACCACTGATGGCGGGCAATGTCCTGCGTTGAGCACACCAATTCCTCCCGTAAAGTCAATAAGCGGATTGCCATCAGCATCGGTGACGATGGCGCCTTTTGCTTCACTGATTGTGGCGGGAGTGAAAATGCTCAGCCCATTAGGCACTAACTTTTTTCTGCGCTCGAAGATTTCTGTAGTTTTCTTTTTCTGTTTGAAAACTTCGTAGCCGGTTTCTTCTTTTCGTGTTGTGATGACTGCCATAGGTTTTAATTTGTCTTATTCAATGAAAATTGTTTTCACGTTTACAAACTCATGCATTCCGTATTTGCTCAGCTCTCTTCCGTAACCTGATTTCTTCACACCGCCGAATGGAAACCGCGGATCGCTTTTTACGAGTGAATTGATGAACACGCTTCCTGAATTGATCTGCCTTCCGATTCTTTCTCCCCGTTCCAAATCTTTTGTCCAGACGGCCGCACCTAATCCGTAGCGATTGATGTTCGCCAGGAAAATCGCTTCATGTTCATCTTTCGCTGTTATGATTGATGCAACAGGGCCAAACAACTCTTCGTTAAATGCAGGCATACCGGGTCTTACGTAATCGAGCAATGATGGTTCAAAGTTACAACCGTCGCGATGACCACCCACAATGATTTCTGCTCCGTCATAGACTGATTTTTGTTCTTGTTCTTCCAGCTTTTCAGCTAAATCCAGTCGCGCCATCGGTGCTGCAGTGACATCTTCATTAAGCGGATTTCCCTGCTTCAGATTTCTCACGCTGCTAAGCAGCTTTTGAATGAATTCATCTCTCACTTTTTCAAGAATGATGAATCGCTTTGCGGCAATGCAGGATTGCCCTGCGTTCTGCATGCGCGATTGCAGCCCGACTTTCGCTGCCTTATCGAGATCGGCATCTTCGAGAATGATGAGCGGGTCGCTTCCGCCTAATTCAAGCACTGACTTTTTGATGTGCTTTCCAGCAAGTGAGGCGACCGACGATCCCGCCGGTTCACTGCCTGTAATGGTAACTCCCTGAACGATGACGTGTGAAATAATTTTTTCAGTCACATCCACATCAGCAATGAGTGATTGAAAAACTCCTTCGGGAAATCCGGCTTCATGAAATGCTTTTTCGATTGCTTTCGAACATCCGCAAACGTTGGGCGCATGTTTCAGCAGTATCACATTACCCGCCATCAGGGTCGGCGCTGCGGCACGTATCACTTGCCAGAAAGGAAAATTCCACGGCATAATGGCGAATACAGCACCGATGGGTTCAAACACGACCAAACTTTTCCTGGCTTCGGAAGAAATCATTTCATCGCGCATAATTTCTTCTCCATGGTCAGCGTAGTAGTCACATGCATTTGCAGATTTCTCAATTTCCGCTCTTGATTCCTTAATGATCTTTCCCATCTCCAGCGTCATCAACTTTGCAAATTCTTCTTTGCGGTTGCGCAGAACTTTTGCAAGCTGACGAAATAAATTTCCTCGCTGTGCGAATGAAAATTTTCTCCAGTGAAGAAATGCGAGATCAGCTTTGGCGAGGGCATCATCCAATTGCTCCTCAATCATCAACTCGTGTTCAGCAATTACTGATTGATCGAAAGGATTTATTGACTTGAAGGTTTTCATGGCGTATATAAAAAATTGCACTGCAAAGTTCCGTCAGAAAAATTAATAACCCGGATATTGTTCGAGCGCTCCACCTGTTGCTGCAATTTCATTCACCGGAATCGGAAACACAGGCAGCACATTCGCTCCAATCACCTCCTGTACTTTTCCGGTGCGCGCAAGATCAAAATAGCGATGTCCTTCAAAATTCAATTCTGCTCTGCGTTCTGCCTGAACCACATCTTCGAAGGTTGTTTCGTCGAAATCGGGAATGATGAATCCGCCTCGAACATCAGCCACTGTCTGCAGATCATTTTGACAACCTGCAAGATCTCCCATCGCGCCCTCTGCTTCCGCTCTGATGTAATACAACTCTGCAATGCGCATGATGTATGCCGAATTATCCTTCGTGTCTTCACCTCTGTATTTCTGCGTTCGTCCGTCGGGTTGAATGCTCGGATCATTATCATCGGGAAGAAAATCCACCATCTGACTTCTCGTATCATCAGGCCTGTTTTGAAAAAACACATCAAGATTTTGATTGGCAAGGAATGCAACATCCACGCGCAACGCATCACTGCGCACGTAGGTGAGATTGTTGTATTGACTTTGATCCTGCACATTGAATTGCAGTTCAAAAATGCTTTCACTGCTGAGTTTCGTCGTGTAAATAGCTGTTACATCATCTGCAAGTGAAAACGGTCCATTGTTGATCACATCGTCAGCCATGTCTTTTGCCGCACTGTAATTCTTCTCATATAAATACAATCTCGCCAAAAGTCCTTTCACAAAATATTGGGTGACAAATCCTGCCGTCTTTGGTCCCGTTAAGTATTCCACATCGTCATTTGAAACGAGTGTGAGTGCTTGCTGCAAATCGGATTCAATTGCTGTATAACATTCCTGCACGGTATTTCTCGGAAAAATATCCTGCGGCGTGGCCACTTTCAGCACGAGAGGAATTCCGTATTTGGAATTCAGATCCCAATGCTCGCCGAATGTTCGAAGCAAATCAAAATGTGCAAGCGCACGAATACAATATGCTTCGCCTTTTACATCATTGCGAATATCATCTGTCAGGGCGGGATCGGTGATTTGATCCGCACCGACAATAATTTGATTCGCCGTGTAAATCGTGTTGTAAATCGCCACCCACAACGAAGCCACGAGCCCGTTGGCAGGTGTAAGGGCTTTATCGTTGAACTGATTCAAATCCGGATCGGAATAACCACCGGCCGCACCATTGTCACTGTATCCATCAATCATCAGCGGGAAATATCCGCCGTAGTAAAATTCATTCTGCAGCGTGTTGTACAACCCGATTCGCGCGGAGAGCAAGCTGTTCGCATCCGTAAACACATCCTGATCTGCAACATCATTCGGCGATTTTACGTCGAGAAAATTTTTGCAGGAAGAAAAGGTGATCACTGCAATGGTGAGGATGAAAATTTTATTGAGCGTTTTCATTGTCGTTCGGTTTTGAAGTTTTCAGAATCCAAGATTTATTCCCACCAAAAATGTCCGCGGCTTTGGATAGGCAGCGTAGTCAACTCCTGTAGTGTTGATGTCCTGCCCGCCGGTGGAACTCACTTCAGGATCGAAACCTGAATAGCCGGTGAAGACATAGGCATTCTGCACTTCGAAATACAACCGCATGGAAGAAATGTATTGCGTGCTCTTCAGTTTCACCCGATAACTGAGCATGATGTCATCGAGCCGGAGATAAGAAGCATTCTCAAGGTTCTGCGTGGAACTTTGATAGTTGTTTGAATTAATGAGCGACGCACGCGGAATGTCTGTGTTGTCGCCGGGATTTTTCCATCGGTTGTTTGCTTCAACCGGATTGTTTGAATAAACCTGATAGAGTGAATCATCACTGCCCCAACCACCGGGCGAATAACCGAGTGTGAGATATTCACCGCGAATGAGATTGTACACATCATTGCCAAGAGAAAAACTTGTTGAGATACTGAGATCCCAATTCTTCCAACCCAAATCCGTATATATTCCACCGTAATAATCCGGCAATGCTTTTCCGATGATGGTCGCATCGTTGTCATCAATGACACCATCACCATTAAGATCAGCATACATCGGATCGCCTGTTTGCGGATCGACACCGAGATATTTCACTCCCCAGAATGAACCTTGCGATTGACCAACAGCAAGAATGTGAGTGGGAGAAAGATCATTGTAAGCATTCAGCAAAACGCTGTCGCTCGTGAGCGAGAGAATTTCATTGTGCAGATAAGAAATATTGAATCCGATTTCCCATGTGAAATTTCCGCGAACAGGAGTTGCATCCACATCGAATTCCCAACCGCTGTTTAAAATCTTTCCCGCATTGCGGGTGATGGTGCTGAATCCGGAAGTTCCGGGAATCAAATCTTCACTGAGCAGATTGTACTTCACTTCATGATAATATTCAAAAGAGCCATTTACTTTTCCATTCCACAACTCATAATCAAAACCGATGTTGAGTTTTTTGTTGCTCTGCCATTGGAGATTAGGATCAGAAACATTTCTCGGAGCAAGGCCCGCAATTCCCGTGTACGTGACCGGCGACCAGAAATTCACGTACTGAAAATCACCGATCTCCTGATCGCCCGTCAATCCATAACCCGCACGAATTTTCAAATCAGTGAGCACATCATTTTTCGGGAAGAAACTTTCATCACTCACGCGCCAGCCGATGGATCCTGCAGGAAAATATCCGTAGCGATTTGACGGTGCAAACCGTGAAGAGCCATCAGCACGGAAACTGAAACTTGCAAGATATCTTCCTTTGTATCCGTAGTTCACTCTGCCGAGAAATGAAACGAGCGCCCATCCTGTTCCGTCTGCCACGCGACCCGTGATCACAGCGGCGCTGCTCACATTCGTGAGTCCGCTTCCTGCAGGAAATCCCTGACCGCTCACGCCGAGGCGATTTGAATTACTCTGTTGTAGAGTGAAACCTGCAACTGCATTCACATCATGAACCTGGTTGAATGTCTTTTCATACGTAAGCGTGTTTTCACCGAGCCAGGTCAGTTGCTTGAAACTCGAGTTCACCGCTTTTCCCCCAACAGTGACCGCATCAGAAGTGATGGGCGACCAGAACTGATCATCGGTGAGGTACGTAAAATCGGCCGACCACGCTGTTTTGAAAGCGAGCTCGGGAAGGATTTTATAATTCGCATAAACAGTTCCGAGTCCGCGATAGGTATTCGTGAAACCAATCACTTCATGTGCTGACTTTACGGGATTATCAGAGAGCCAAGCACATTGATAGAGCGTGTAATCGCTGTACGTTCCATCGGGATTGTAAACCGGTTCGAACGGTGAGGCACCGATTGCATTTGTAACAACGCCTGTGTACGTGTCATCATTGAAGCTTCTTCTGTTGCGAGAATAGGTGAGAGAAATATTTTCTCCGAATGAAAGTTTATCATTCACGGTCTGATCAAAATTCATCCGGTTGTTGAATCGCTTGTACCATGAGTTGATGACAATTCCATCCTGATCAAAGAACGCATTGCTGATGTAGAAACGACTTTTATCCGTGCCGCCGCTGGCTGCAAGTTCAATGTTGTTGATGGGAGCCGTCTGTAAAACTTCATCAAGCCAATTCGTATTCACATTCGTGTACCAGCTCGAAGGAAGCGGTGTGGTGAGCACGCCTGGATCGAAATCGGGACCGAAGTAATTAGGATCTTCATTGTATTTTTTCAAATCCTGAGCACGCGCGTCTTCAACGAGTGAACGAAAATCAGATGCACTCATGAACTTGATCTGCTTTTCTGCACTCTGCATTCCGGTGTAAGCATTTAGTGAGAATGAAGTTTTTCCCGCAGCGCCCCGTTTGGTTGTGATGAGCACGACACCATTCGCTGCACGCGCGCCGTAGATGGAAGCCGAAGAAGCATCTTTCAGAATTTCAATGCTGGCAATGTCATCGGGATTGATGTCGGCGATGGAAGAAATATTTTGTCCGTTACCTGTCACATTTCCCTGCGTATCGTATGAAGTTGCGAGTGCAGAATTACTTTCACTGATCATCGGAATTCCATCCACAACATAGAGCGGACTCTCTGAACCACGCACACTCACCAGCAATCCTGCCCCCGGCGTTCCTGACGGAGTAACGGCGCGGATGCCGCTCACTTTTCCATTCAGGCTTTGCGCAACATTTGGATTCGGTAATCCTTCAATGTCTTTTCCCTTCAATGAAGAAATGGCGCCGGTGATATCACTCTTTTTCTGTTCACCATAACCCACCACCACCACCTCTTCGAGCTCGCGCTGCTCACTCATCGTTACATTGAACATGGTGTTGCCAACCGAAAATTTTTCCTCATGATCAGTATACCCGACATAGGAGAAAACGAGTGTGCCCTCAGTGCCGGTAAGCACGAGCAGAAATTTCCCGTCTTCATCGGTTTGTGTGCCTTTGCTCGGATCTTCTTTCCACCGGACTGTGGCACCGATGAGCGGCTCTCCTTTCGGATCTTTCACAATTCCTGTTACCGAGAGAGTTTGAGCAGTAATCGGGAGCGAAAAGAAAGTGATCAGGGAAATAAAGAGAGAAATTTTCGTAAACATTTTCTGCATGGGAGCGGTTTTATTTTCTGGAGGAAAATGAATTTCTGTTTGTCTTGAGTAAATTCAGTTCTGGCTGTGCGTATTTGAAAACTTTAAAGTAAACATTCGTTGTTGTTGCATCAACGCCCTTCACCTTCATAATCTTATTCGACATCACATCGAGCAGATGATCATGATCGCGGCACATTAGATTTACTTCCAGATCGTGGGAGCCACTGATCATGGCAAGAAAACTGAGTTCAGAAATCTTTCCGAGCTCCCTGGCTACTTCCATTACTTTATCCGCGGGTTTCACTTTCACATAAACCTGCGCATAGGTATGAAAGCCGATCTTCTCCGGATTCACTCTGCCAACAATGGTGAGAATATTTTGCCGCGTTAATTCCTTGTAACGGTTTCTTACCGTACCCACAGAAACTTTCAATTCATCAGCGATTTCAGTAAAGGATTTCCTTCCGTCGCGCAGCAGTTTCGCGAGAATTGCGAAATCAAGTTCATCGAGCGCGGAGGGAAGTGACGAATGCATGCAAAATCAAAGATGATGCATGATTTGCAAAAAAGAAAGATAAAAATGAAAATATTTTACTTGCAGGCATAATCAATAAATGATTTGCAGAAACAGGAACGCGGAATTGACCGGAAACTAAACATCGATTACGGCACAATTCTTCCATCGAGCAGATTGATGATGCGCGTACCGTACGAAGCATTCTTCTCCGAGTGAGTTACTTGAATGATGGTGACACCTTCCTTATTCAGCTCTTTAAAGAGTTGCATAATCTCTTCTCCTTGTTTTGAATTCAGATTTCCGGTGGGCTCATCTGCTAAAAGCAATTTCGGTTTGGCAATGAGTGCGCGCGCAACGCCAACAAGTTGTTGTTGGCCTCCCGAAAGCTGTGCCGGAAACAAATCTTTCTTCCCCACAATCTGAAAACGATCGAGCATGTCAGCCACCATCGCTTTGCGTTCTGCTCCTTTAATGTTTTGATAGATCAGTGGCGTCTCGATGTTTTCATACACCGTCAATTCATCAATGAGATGATAGGCCTGAAAAACGAATCCGATGTGCTGCTTGTAAAGTTGTGAGCGCTGTTTTTCTTTCATAGTGAAAACAGATTGTCCTTCGAAGTCATACTCGCCTTCTGATGGCTCATCCAACATGCCAATGATGTGCAGCAGCGTTGACTTACCCGAACCGGATGGACCCATCACAGAAATGAATTCACCTTCATTCACATCCAGATCAAGATTATTAAGAATGTAAGTTCGTCCGCCACCGACCGGATACCACTTGGTGATCCCTTTTAGTTGAAGCATGGTTGAGTTTGAAGTTTCAGATTTAATTTTTGAAGTTTCCATTGATACCTGTGACATATTTACTGGTTTTTGAGTTTTGGATTTCGGGTTGCATTATTGCTATTCACTCCTCAATGCTCTCACCGGATTTGCAATCGCCGCTTTGATCGCCTGGAAACTCACCGTAAGCAAAGCAATCAACACTGCAAGCAATCCGGCCGTGCAGAAAATCCACCAGCCGATGTTCACACGATAAGCAAAATCCTGCAGCCATTTATTCATTCCGAACCATGCCACCGGAAAAGCGATCACCGCTGCAATCAACACGAGTTTCAGAAAATCTTTTGACAGCATGGCGATGATGTTTGTCACTGTCGCCCCGAGCACTTTTCGAATGCCGATCTCTTTTGTGCGTTGCTCGGCGGCGTACGTCACCAATCCAAACAAACCAAGACAAGCAATCACGATGGCAAGAATAGCGAAGGCGATAAAAATTTTCCCGATGCGCTGCTCTGACTTATACGCTGCATTGAAATCATCATCCATGAATGAATAATCAAATGGCTGACCCGGTGCCATCGCTTTCCATTTGTCTTCGATCTGCGAAACAAGGTGCGGAATATTGTCAGTGTTGATGCGCAGCGCGAGGTCGCCATGTTCCTCCTGGTTGAAGAGCGCCATCGGCGTCACGGTTTCGCGGAGAGAATTGAAGTTGAAATCCTTCACCACACCGATGATGTGAAACGCCTTGATCTTTTTTCCCTCGAGATTTTCGAGATAATAAAGATTCTGACCTACGGGATCTTTAAAGCTCAGCAGCTTCGCCTCCGACTGATTGATGATGATGGCATCAGAATCCGTCGCAAAATCTTTTGAGAAATTTCTTCCTGCCAGCAATTTCATGCCGAGCGTGGGAATGTAGTTTTCATCCACCTGCCAGCACTGTGTGGACACGGCTTTACTCTGGTCGAGTGTGGCGTCCTGAAACAGCGGACTGTTGCTTCTGTACATTCCGGTAGGCAGATATCCGGTCATCGTTGAAGATTGCACGCCAGGCAGTTTGGTGACTTCATCCTTAAATGTTTTCGCCTGCTGGCCGAGCGGATAACAACTGTGAACGATGAGCACCTGGTCGCGGTTGTAACCAAGATCTTTATTGCGGATGTAACTAAGCTGGTTGTAGATCACCACCGTTCCCACAATGAGCATGATGGAAATCGCAAACTGAAACACCACGAGACTGCTGCGAAGCCAACTGCTTTTGAATCCCGATGAATATTTTCCTTTCAGCACTTCAATTGGCTGAAACCTCGAAAGGAAAAAGGCAGGGTAACTTCCCGCCAACAATCCCACCACCACCACAATGAGTAACAAGACAGGCAGCATCCATGACAGCGACACGGATGAAAGCAAAATTTCCTTTCCGGAAAATTGATTGAAGAGCGGAAGCAACAACACCACCAGCACCAGTGAAAGCAGCAAGGCGAAGAAGCTGATGAGAATGGATTCAGAAAGAAACTGCGCAATGAGATTTGAGCGAAGTGAGCCGATCACTTTTCTCACGCCCACTTCTTTCGCGCGGTTTGCTGAGCGCGCTGTGGAGAGGTTCATGAAGTTCACACAGGCGATGAGCAGAATGAAAATTGCGATGGCAGAAAAGATATAGATGTACTCGATGTTGCTGTTCGCACCAAGCTCCGCCACTTTGTTCGAGTGCAGGTGAATCTGCGTGAGCGGCATCAGCGAATATTTTACGTAGTTGCCGCTCTTTGCAAAATCATCTTTGTTGATGTTGAGCAACTGCTGCGCCTGCGGATACACATATTCATTCACGATGCCGTTGATCTTCGTCTCGAGCGCCTTCGCATCTGTTCCCGGCTTCACGAGAATGTAAGTCGGGAAATTATTGCTGAGCCAGTTGTATTCTTTGGCTTCCTTCGATTCACTCAGCGCAACAAAAAAATCAAAGTTGAAATGCGACTGCGTGGGAATGTCTTCCATCACACCGGTGATCTTGTAGTTGCCCGTGTCGTTGATGATCATGTTCTGCCCCACCACGTCGGTGCGGTTGAAATATTTCATCGCCGTGGATCTGGTGATCACCAGTGAATGCGGATCGGTGAGCGCCGTTTTCGGATCGCCGGCAATCATCGGCAGCGTGAACACATCAAACACCGATGACTCCGTGTACACGACGTGATTCTCCTGGATGTTTTCATTTCCCTTCTTCACAAGGAAACCACCGTAATCACGAAAGCGCACCGCCGCCTGCACCTGCGGATAATCTTTCACGAGCGTGGAACTCATCACCGGAGGCATCACGGCGAGAATGAAATGCGAGCCGCCGAACTGGATGTCGCCATCCACGCGGTAGATGCGGTCGGCATTCACGTTGTAGCAGTCATAGTTCAATTCATCCTGCACAAACAACACGATGAGCAAACAGGTGGCAAGCCCGATGGCCAATCCCACGATGTTGATGAAAGAAAAACTTTTGTTCTTCCACAGATTTCGCAAGGCGACTTTGAGATAATTCTTCAGCATGAGGTTTCAGGTATCAGGTACGAGGTTTCAGGTTTCAGGTTGGAGGTGTCAGGTATCAGGTTTCAGGTATCAGGTTTCGGGTTTCGGGTTTCAGCGGTCAGTGATCAGCAATCAGCTATCAGCTCAAATCTTTTCGGGTTACCCGATGCTGAAAGCTGATAGCTGAAAACTGATGGCTCTTCATGGCAGATAAAGGGCGCCCATTTATTGTTCTTTGTTACACGATGAAATAATTTTTTTCATTTCAGCTATCAGCGACAGGTTTTTTTTCTCTTCAACTCCATACCTCATACCTCATACCTGAAACCTGATACCTGACACCTCAAACCTGACAGCTTTGTGCCACAAAAACGCTTTTCTGATTTTCAACCGATTGATGATTTCCCCTATGAAAACGTGTTCGCTTTTGATACAGTGGGTGTGCGGAAGTGATACCAAAAAAGTCATTCTTTCCGCAACGATTTCTTAGAAGGCACAAGCGGACGCTTGCGATTTCTATGGTTCAAACAAACGTTGTTAAGTATTTATTTTGGTATGCCCTGTTTTGCTTCACGCAGGCAAAAATTCTCCAGATAAGTTTATTCCTAACTGCGTTTATAATTGACATCTTG